>Ga0209406_1000001_pt1 | contig 633740 bp, 555 predicted proteins | sample COGITO_mtgs_1204_FD_184808 | JGI IMG/M metagenome (GOLD analysis project Ga0209406, IMG submission 184808) | Pelagic marine microbial communities from North Sea - COGITO_mtgs_120426 (SPAdes) (version 2) | ecosystem: Environmental > Aquatic > Marine > Epipelagic ... | reverse complement strand
GTTAAGCCCAATAGCGCCGATGGTACTGCATTTATGTGGGAGAGTAGGTCGCCGCCTTTCTTAATCTTGAAATAAAAAGATTTATAAAACCTCAATTCTTAACGAATTGAGGTTTTTTTATGAAAAATAGTAAAGCTATACTATGCTAGGGATAACACATATAGTTTAAGTAGGTTTTAGTATTTAATATTTGTAATTTACTATTCAAAACCTTACACATTTGGTTACTATGGTTTCTGCAATGATTTTGACCTTACTTTTTTTTATATTTACATGCTGTTTGAAGAAAATTTCAGTTAAATATTGACAATGTTAATGGCTTTTGAAGTCGCTTTTCGCTCACTATCATTTTTATGGTACATGCATTATTGTTGAGATATTATAATAGATAGTGTTATCTTTCATAAAGTTAAAAGATTCGTGATGGAATTATAGAAATAATCAATCTAAGTTTGGTTTATAAATAAAACAAATGTGTTAACGATAAGTAATTAGCTATAGATGGTTTGGATTTGTTACAAACGACAATTTATTTTTTATTTTAAATGGTGCATTATTTAAAAATTTACTTCAAAATAAATTTTTATTTCTCTCAATACAATGACATCTATTGAAATATTCATTAATTAAAAAAAACGTAACAAAACGTAACAAAACGGATTAAAACAACAATAAATTTTAGTTAATAATCATAAGATTGGAATGATTGATTTTATATAGATATTAGATATTCGAGAATTACATTTGTAATTTGAAATAAATATAATTAAATCTGTTAATAATTATGTTATACAAACAATAATTATTAACTTTTGAATACAATAATAATGAAACATATATATATAATAACAGGAATGACATGCGGTAGTTGTAAGGCTTCCGTAGAAAAACATTTAATCGAAATAGAAGACATTACCAATGTTTTTGTTGACTTTATAGAGGGTGAAGTAGTTATTACAATGAATACGCATATTGCAACTGCTTTACTTCAAAAGACATTGCCAGAAAAATTTAAAATATCCAAGAAGGTAGAACGCAAAGAGGCTGCAATTGAGGATACTTCTTTTGTTTCTTTAGAAGAAGAGAAAAGTAAATTAGCACAATTAAAACCATTATTAATCATTATATTTTATATTACAACAGCAAGTATCTTATTAAATTATAAAGAGTGGTTTTTAGGTGAATTTATGTTAGATTTTATGGGCTTATTTTATATTGTTTTTAGCTTCTTTAAAATGTTAGATTTAAATGGGTTTAAAATGTCTTTTGTTATGTATGATCCTATTGCGAAAAAAGTTCCTTTTTATGGTAAAATATACCCGTTTATAGAAACGGTGATAGGATTGATGTTGTTAATGCGTTTTGAAATAGACATTGCTTTAATTGTGACATTAATTATTTTAGGAGTAACTACAATAGGAGTAACTAAGGCACTTTTAGATAGAAAATCAATTCGTTGTGCTTGTTTAGGTACTGCATTAAAATTACCAATGACAGAAGCAACCTTTATAGAAAATGCGATTATGATTTTAATGGCGGTACTAATGCTTTTAAACATATTTTAAATTAATAGAGAATAAAGGAGCGTATTGGTTAAGTATAGAAGAAAAAGTAATACATCCTTGTTTTGGCGATACAATAGCTATAAGTGGAGAAGTAAAACAAGTAATAGAATAACAATAATTAAATTTTAAAAGAATGAAAAAAGTAATTTTAAGTATGGCTGTAATAGCAGCGTTGGCATTTACAAGCTGTAAAAACGAAGCAAGAAAAGAAATAAAAACTACATCAACCGAGGTATCTGCTGCTACAATAAAAACAAATCTAACTTTTGGTGTAAGAGGCAATTGTGGCATGTGTAAAATGACCATTGAAAAAGCAGCGAATAGTGTTGAAGGAGTGTCAAGTGCAGTTTGGGATGTAGATCAAAAGAAAATTGATATTTCTTTTGATGATGGTAAAATAGACGCGTTAGTAATTCATAAAGCAATTGCAGCGTCTGGTTATGATACTGAACAAATGGCAGGCAATGAACAAGCTTATGATGGTTTACCAGGATGTTGTAAATATGATCATAAAATGGTGATGAATGTATCTACTGAATAATAATAAGATCATGTAATTACGATATTAAGTATGCTTAAAAAGAGTCCTTTAAAAAGGACTCTTTTTGGTTTTTTTTTTAAAATTATATCTATTCTTTTTTAGAACTATATAAACACGTAATAAGGTTTTTGTATATTTACTCTAATGGATTTATTCTCTTCAGAAATAGTGAAAAACATACTTCCTTGTGATGGAGTTACAAATTATCATGGTATTATTTTAGATACCAATGCCTGTAACTTCTATTTTGAAACTCTAATGAATATGATACATTGGAAAAATGATGAAGCTATTATTTTTGGTAAAAAAATTATTACCAAAAGGAAAGTAGCTTGGTTTGGAACCTCAGAGTTTTCATATAAATATTCTGGGATTACAAAAACTGCAGTCCTTTTTACAAAAGAGCTGTTAGCATTAAAAAAAATAGTAGAAAAGGAAAGTGGAGAAATTTATAATTCTTGTTTATTAAACTTATATCACACGGGTGAAGAAGGAATGGGGTATCACTCCGATGGAGAAAAAATGTTAAAAAAAAACGGAGCAATAGCATCTATTTCTTTAGGCGTAGCGCGTAAGTTCTCATTTAAGCACAAAGAGAATAAACAAAGAATAGATATTGTTTTAGAAAACGGTAGCTTGTTGGTTATGAAAAAAGGAACACAGGCCAACTGGTTGCACAGATTACCACCAACTAAAAAAGTAAATTCACCCAGAATTAATTTAACTTTTAGAACCATAGAATTATAATCTTATACTTACTTTTGCCAAAAATATTTTTCATTGGAAACGAACAATCAACAATCTATAAATCTTAATAAATATATAAGCTCATCTGGCGTTTGTTCTCGCAGAGAAGCAGAGAAATTTATTAAAGAAGGTAGGATTACTATTAATGGTAAAAAAACGCAATTAGGAAATAGAGTTGGTAAAAAAGACGTTGTAAAGTTTGATGGACGCCTTGTAGAACCAAAAAATATAACCTTATACATTGCCTTAAATAAACCTGTTGGTATTGTTTCTACAACAGATGATAGGGAACCAAATAATATTGTACAGCACGTAAATTATCCAGAAAGATTGTTTCCAATTGGACGTTTAGACAAGCCTTCTGAAGGTTTAATATTCTTAACAAACGATGGCGATATTGTAAATAAAATTCTTCGTGCTGGTAACAATCACGAAAAAGAATATTTTGTTTCTGTAGATAAATCAATTACAGATGATTTTATTGCAAGTATGGGAAATGGAATTCCTATTTTGGGAACTGTTACTAAAAAATGTAAAATCGAAAAAGTAAGTGATAAAATATTCAAAATTGTTTTAACACAAGGTTTAAATCGTCAGATTAGAAGAATGTGCGAATACTTAGATTACGAAGTAACAAAGTTAAAGCGCACGAGAATTATGAATGTAGAACTTGGTTATTTACAATCAGGAGATTGGCGAGAATTAACGGAAGATGAGATGAAAGAGATTAATAATATGATCTCTAGTTCTTCAAAAACAGAAGAAGCTTCTGTCGTTGAAGAAAAACCAAAACAAGCAAAACCAAAGAGAAATAAAGCACCTACAAAGAACGATTTTAATAAAAAAAGTGCCTCTTTTAGAAAATCGTCGCCAAAAAGTAAAAGAAGTAATAGTAGTTTTTCATCTAAAAAGAAACGTTGGTAGTATAAAAATATTTTCAAATTCTTTATTGAAACAACAATACAAGGTTTTAAAGCCTTGTAAAATCAGTGTAATATGGGGAGAATACTCCTTGTAAAATAATAGTATATTTGTCCATAATGAAATTCGATTTAAAAATAACCGATCCCAAGAGTAAAGCCAGAGCTGGTAAAATTACCACAGATCACGGAACTATAGAGACACCCATATTCATGCCAGTTGGAACAGTTGGTACCGTAAAAGGTGTACATCAGACAGAATTAAAAGACCAGATAAATCCTGATATTATTTTAGCTAATACCTACCACTTATTCTTACGTCCGGGTATGGATATTTTAGAAAAAGCAGGTGGTATACATAAGTTCATGAATTGGGATCGAAATATTTTAACAGATTCTGGAGGTTACCAAGTTTACTCTCTATCAGGTAGAAGGAAAATTAATGAAGAGGGCGTAAAGTTTAAAAGTCATATTGATGGTTCTACGCATTTCTTTACTCCAGAAAACGTAATGGAAACTCAGCGTACAATTGGGGCGGATATTATTATGGCTTTCGATGAATGTACTCCTTATCCTTGTGATTATAATTATGCAAAACGTTCTATGCATATGACGCATAGGTGGTTAGATAGATGTATGAATCATTTAGAAAAATTACCTTTTAAATATGGTTTTGAGCAAACATTTTTTCCAATTGTTCAAGGAAGTACCTATAAAGATTTAAGAAAACAATCTGCAGAGTATATCGCAAATGCTGGAGCTCAAGGAAATGCAATTGGAGGTCTTTCCGTTGGTGAGCCTGCTGAAGAATTGTATGGAATGACAGAAATTGTCTGCGAAATTTTACCAGAAGATAAGCCACGTTATTTAATGGGTGTTGGTACACCAATTAATATTTTAGAAAACATTGCGTTAGGGGTAGATATGTTTGATTGTGTAATGCCAACAAGAAATGCAAGAAACGGAATGTTGTTTACAGCGCATGGCTCTATTAACATAAAAAATAAAAAGTGGGAAGATGATTTTTCTCCAATAGATGATATGGGAATTACTTGGGTAGATACGATGTACTCTAAAGCTTATTTACGTCATCTTTTTGCAGCAAAAGAAATGTTAGGAAAGCAGATTGCATCTATTCATAATTTAGGTTTTTACGTTTGGCTAACGCGTGAAGCTAGAAAACATATTATAGCGGGAGATTTTAGAGAATGGAAAGATAAAATGGTAAAACAAATGGACAAAAGATTGTAGCTATTCATCGCTACCAAAAACTAAAAAAAATAATTGAAAATAATTGATTGGTACATATTAAAAAGATTTTTGGTAACATTTTTGTTCACCTTATTAATCTTGATTCCCATAGCAATTGCTATTGATGTTTCTGAAAAAATAGATAATTTTTTAGAGCATCCAAACTTGGGATTAAATGAAGTTTTAAATGATTATTATTTAAATTTTATTATTTACTATACCAATACATTTATGCCTTTGGCATTGTTTATAGCAGTAATTTTATTTACTTCGAAGCTTTCTAATAATACAGAAATTATAGCAATAACAAATGCGAAGGTTTCATTTACACGTTTTATGTATCCTTATTTTATAGGGGCTACTTTAATTACAATACTCTCTTTAGGAATGAATCATTATGTAGTTCCAAATAGTAGTAAGATTAGAAAAGCATTTGAAAAAAAATACATTAATAATTCAAAACAGAAAAACGCGTTAAAATATGTTTCTGATTTTAGTTTACAGCTTACAGACAGTACTTATATTTTTATTAGAAGTTTTAACACCGAAAATAATGTAGGGAATGACTTTAATTCAGAAACCTATAATGGTTTAGAATTAATATCTAAACTTTCTGCGGATAGGTTAAGTTATAATAATAAAGACTCCATATTTACTCTAAATCGTTGGAGAAAACGCTTAGTTTATAAAGATAAAGACAGTATTTTCTCTGGCAGTAAAATGGACACTGTATTTAATTTCACACCTAAAGATTTAATCTACAAATCTGCTTTTGCTCAAGAAATGCCGTCTAATGAATTAGTAGCATTTATAAATATTTCTAAGAAGAGAGGAGTAAAGAATTTAAACGCTTACTTAGTAGAACTCTATAAAAGAAGTAGCTTACCAATAGCTTCTTATATTCTTACAATAATTGCTGTTGCTTTGGCTTTTAGAAAAAGAAGAGGAGGCACAGGTGTTAATTTGGCGGTTGGTGTGGGTATTATGTTTTTATATGTTTTCTTTATGAAAGTTGGAGAAGTTTTAGGATCTGTTGCAGGCGTTAATTCGCTGTCTTATGTTTGGATTCCTAATATTCTTTTTGGTCTAATAGCAATTTATCTTTACTTCCATGCAAGAAAGTAAATTTAAAAATTATTTATTACTTCATCTTATTGTTTTTATATGGGGTTTTACTGCAATCCTGGGAGCTTTAATAACAATAGATGCAATTCCTTTAGTTTGGTATAGAATGTTATTGGCAGTGCTATTTATTGCTATTTACTTTTTATGGAAGAAGAAATCATTTAAAGTAGATAGAACAGGGCTCTTAAAATTTTTCTTCACAGGAGTTGTTATTGCCTTGCATTGGGTTTTCTTTTTTAAAGCGATAAAAGTTTCTAATGTTTCTGTTGCTTTAGTAACGATGAGCACTGGAGCTTTTTTTACAGCATTAATAGAACCTGTTTTTTTTAAAAGAAAAATAAATGCTTTAGAAATGTTCTTGGGTTTATTAGTAATTGCAGGCTTGTATATTATCTTTAGTTTTGAAAGTCAGTATAAACTAGGAATTATTTATGCCTTAATAGCTTCTTTTTTAGGTGCTTTATTTGCAGTTTTAAACGGTTTATTTATCAAGAGGTATACGGCTGATACTATCTCATTTTATCAATTATTTTTTGGTGTTGTTTTTATTACTTTTTACCTGCTATTTACAAATAGTTTTTCAGTAAGCTTTTTTCAAATCCCTACATCCGATTGGATGTATTTAATAGTTTTAAGCAGTATTTGCACGGCATATGCGTTTATAGCTTCTGTGCAAGTAATGAAATACTTATCTCCTTATACAGTTATGCTTACTATTAATTTAGAGCCTATTTATGCAATTGTATTAGCACTATTTATTTTTGGGGATAAAGAGCAAATGAGTAGTACTTTTTATTTAGGCGCTTTTATTGTATTGTTAGTTGTTTTGTTAAATGGCATTATAAAAAACAGAAGTATTTTGAAAGAGAAGTTTCAACAAAAATGGAACAGAAAAAAGTAAATTATATCTACCTGAAAAGTAATTTTTATAGTATGTTTGTCTTTGTAAACAACTAAAACAAAAACACCACAGTATGGAGTATTTAGAATTTGAAATGCCTATTAAAGAGCTTCAAGATCAACTACAAAAATGTCAAATTATTGGTGAGGAAAGTGAAGTAGATGTTACTGCTACTTGTAAAAAAATAGAAAAGAAACTAGTGGATGCTAGAAAAAATATATACAAAAACTTAACACCTTGGCAGCGTGTTCAGTTATCTAGACATCCAAGTAGACCCTATACTTTAGATTATATTAAAGCAATTTGTGGAGATACCTTTATGGAACTTCATGGAGACAGAAATGTTGGTGATGATAAAGCTATGATTGGTGGTTTAGGTAAAATTGGCGATCAATCTTATATGTTTATTGGACAACAGAAAGGGTATAATACTAAAACACGTCAGTATAGAAACTTTGGGATGGCAAATCCTGAAGGATATAGAAAAGCATTGCGTTTAATGAAAATGGCGGAGAAATTTGGCATTCCAGTTGTAACTTTATTGGACACTCCAGGAGCGTATCCTGGCTTAGAGGCAGAAGAGCGTGGACAAGGAGAGGCAATTGCAAGAAATATCTTTGAAATGACCATTTTAAAAACACCAATTATTACAGCTGTTATTGGTGAAGGAGCTTCGGGTGGCGCTTTAGGAATTGGAGTAGGAGATAGAGTTTACATGATGGAAAATACTTGGTACACTGTAATTTCTCCAGAGTCTTGTTCTTCTATTTTATGGAGAAGTTGGGAATATAAAGAGCAGGCAGCGGCAGCTTTAAAATTGACTGGTGCAGATATGAAGAGAATGAAGTTGATTGATGGTATCATTAAAGAACCAGTTGGCGGAGCGCATACAGATAGAGCGGGTGCTTTTACGGCGGTAAAAGAACAAATAGCTATTGCTTTTAATGAATTAAAAGATTTACCTGAAGAAGAATTAGTTGCTCAAAGAATGGAAAAATATGCTAAAATGGGGGTTTATAAAGAGTAATTTTAAAGACTTTTGATAGTTTAGAATATAATAAAAAAGCGAAATTCATTAATTTGAATTTCGCTTTTTTATGTTTACTTCTGGTCTTTTAGATACCCAAAGAAGTAAATAATTGTTTTAATCTAGGTTCAGAAGGTCTAGGTGCATTTGCATTAACGATGTTCCCTTCAGGATCTATTAATATAAATCTAGGGATTGAATTGATTTGATATGCTTTCTGGAAATCGTAATCTTGTCCTGCCCACAATTGCGTTCCTGTTAATTGTTTATCCTTTACAAATTTTCTCCATTTATTTTCTGCAGCATCCCATGAACCACCACTTCTTCTAGATTCATCAGTAGAAATACTAACAAAAGCTATGTTTTTTCTGTGGTATTCTTTTTCTAAGGAATTTAAAAAAGGAATTTGCTGAATGCAAGGACCACACCAGGTTGCCCAAACATCAATATAAACATATTTTCCTTTAAAAGAATCTAAAGATTTTTCTCCTCCTTTAAAGTCCATATATTTTTTAAATTCTGGAGAAGGTGACCCTTTAGTAAATGCTTTATTTTTAGCATACGTTTTATTAAAATAATTCATCATTTGAGCAGTTTGTTGGTTTGCTTCTTTAACCAAAGAACTATCAATATTTTCATAGGAATTTAAGATGCTGTCATATTTTTGTTTTAGAGTTTCTAATTTGGTTTTAAATTCATTTTCTTCCAATTCTAAAATAGCATTAGGGTCTCCAAGTTTTTGACTTTCCTTGATTTGAGCTAGCATAAAGTTACTGTTTTCTGATCCATTTCCAGAAAAAACAATACTAGTCATAAAGTCTTCTGCATTTGCATTTATGCTAATATTAAAACCATTTTTTAAATATATAGGAGCTCTTTTAGCACTTGTAGTAATTGTATATATTGCTTTCTCTACTCTTAGTGTGTCTTTAAAAGTACCGTCTGTATTTACAGCGATTGTTTTAATAATCCCAGTTTGTCCTGTGATTGTAAGTATAGAATCTTTATTGTTTTCTAATTTCCCTGTTAAGTAAAGGTATTTCGTAGCATTTTTACCCGTGCAAGAAGCTAGGAGTATCAATGTGAATAAAAGGAGGCTATTTTTCTTCATTTTTTGATTTTGCTTTGGAATACAAATATAAAAATTTATGTTTTTTTAAATAATTTATGGATGCATTAATTTGTTAATGTATTCCTAAAATAGATAAATAATTGAAGTAAAAAAAATCCCAAACATTTGTTTAGGATTTTAAATTTTAAGAAGCTGTTTTTGTTTTTATCTTCTTTTTAGTTTTCTTTATTTGAATTGTGAGTTTATTTTCTTTCTCATCAAGATCCATTTTAATAGTATCACCCTCAGAGAGTTTAGAATTTACAATTTCTTCTGCTAAAGCATCTTCAATGTGTTTCTGTATCGCTCTTTTAAGAGGTCTAGCTCCGTATTTCTTATCAAAGCCTTTATCTGCTATGTAGTCTTTCGCTTTCTCGCTTAGATCTAAGGTGTAGCCTAAATCAGATATTCTATTTAATAATTTATCTAATTCAATATCTATTATTGCATGTATGTCTTCTCTTTCTAATGCGTTAAAGATAATTACATCATCTATTCTGTTTAGAAACTCAGGAGCAAAAGATTTTTTTAAAGCACCTTCTATAACAGATTTAGCATGCTCGTCTGCTTGTGCTGCTTTTGTAGCAGTTCCAAAACCAACACCGCCGCCAAAGTCTTTTAACTGGCGTGCACCAATATTAGAAGTCATAATAATTATAGTGTTTCTAAAGTCGATTTTTCTTCCTAAGCTATCTGTGATAAAGCCATCATCTAAAATTTGTAGCAAAATATTAAATACATCCGGGTGTGCTTTTTCTATTTCGTCTAATAAAATAACAGCATACGGTTTTCTTCTTACTTTTTCGGTTAATTGTCCTCCTTCTTCATAACCAACATATCCTGGAGGTGCACCAATTAGGCGAGAAATAGCAAATTTCTCCATGTATTCACTCATGTCAATTCTAATCAAAGAATCATCAGAATCAAATAATTCACGAGCTAGTACTTTTGCTAATTGTGTTTTACCAACACCTGTTTGGCCTAAAAATATAAAAGATCCAATAGGTTTGTTAGGATCTTTTAATCCAACTCTATTTCGTTGTATTGCCTTCACTACTTTTGTCACTGCAATATCTTGTCCCACAACTTTTCCTTTAATTAGTTGCGGTAATTCGTGTAATTTTTCTGTTTCTGCCTCTGCAACTCTATTTACAGGAATTCCTGTCATCATAGAAACTACTTCTGCAACATTATCTTCTGTAACAATTTCTCTATTTTGTTTAGAGTCATCTTCCCATTTTTTCTGGGCAGAATCTAATGCAGCTTCCATGTTTTTTTCGTCATCACGCAACTTTGCAGCTTCTTCGTATTTCTGTCCGTTTACTGCTTTTGTTTTTTGATCACGAACAGTTTCTAGTTGAGCTTCTAATTCTAAAACTTGTTGAGGTACTACAATATTGGTAATATGAATTCTAGAACCCGCTTCATCTAAAGCATCAATAGCTTTGTCTGGTAGGTATCTGTCTGTCATATATCTATTTGTTAATTTTACACAAGCATTAATCGCTTCATCTGTATAATTTACATGATGATGTTCTTCATATTTAGATTTAATATTTTGTAAGATTTGAATGGTTTCGTCTACGGAAGTAGGCTCTACAATTACCTTTTGAAAACGACGTTCTAAAGCACCATCTTTTTCTATATTTGTTCTAAATTCGTCTAAAGTAGTTGCACCAATACATTGAATTTCTCCTCGAGCTAAAGCAGGTTTTAACATGTTAGAAGCATCTAAAGAACCCGTTGCGCCACCAGCGCCAACAATGGTATGAATTTCGTCTATAAAAAGAATAATATCCTCATTTTTTTCAAGTTCATTCATTAAAGCCTTCATACGTTCTTCAAACTGACCACGGTATTTTGTACCCGCAACCAAACTTGCTAAATCTAAAGAAACCAAACGTTTGTCAAATAAAATTCTAGAAACTTTACGTTCTATAATCCTTAAAGCCAAGCCTTCTGCAATGGCAGATTTACCAACACCTGGTTCACCTATTAGCATTGGATTATTTTTCTTTCTTCTACTTAGAATTTGTGAAACACGTTCAATTTCTTTTTGTCTTCCTACAACCGGGTCTAATTTTCCTCTTTCTGCTAAATCCGTTAAATCTCTACCAAAATTATCTAAAACAGGTGTTTTTGATTTTTTTACATTTTTTCCTTTTTTAGATTGGTCAAATGGGTTTGGTTTTTCTGAGGGAAACTCGTCATCAGAAGGGGTTTCTGCAATTGGGTTGTTTGGTAAACGCTCTGTGTCTTCTGCATATAATTGTTTGTATAAAGCCTTGGCTTCATCATAATTTACATGGTACTTCTGAATTAGTTTTGTTGTTGGGTCATTTTCATTTCTAAGAATGCATAATAATAAATGAGCAGTATCAATAGACTCACTTTGGTATAGTTTTGCTTCTAGAAATGTAGTTTTAAGCGCCTTTTCTGCTTGCCTTGTTAAATGCAAGCTTTTCTTACTTGTAGTATCGGTAAATGCAGGGTTTAATTGTTCTAGTTTTTTACGCAATAGCACTGTATCTACATCAAATGCAGTTAAGATTTCCATTGCTTTTCCTTCTCCTTTCCTTATTAAACCTAATAACAAATGTTCTGTCCCAATAAATTCATGCCCTAATCTTAGCGCCTCCTCTTTACTGAATGCTATTACATCTCTTACTTTTGGTGAAAAATTATCGTCCATATTATATTCTCTATTGATGTAAATTTAGTTCTTTTTTTTTCTATTTTATTACAAAAAAGGTGCCAATCTTAAAAAAACTGACAGTTTGACTACGGTTACAATTTATAAAACTATTGAAAATCAACCAAATAAATAAGTGTTAAAAATTATTAAAAAATGTTGATAACTCTCTTTAATTCAGAACGGGTAAATTTTTGTAAATTCTAATAGAAATAGTATCTTGCCTTGTTTTAAAAAAGTGAATAAATATTTATAGAAAATACATATGGCAGACGGAGAAAAAGTAATTCCTATTAACATAGAAGAGCAGATGAAAGCTGCGTATATCGATTATTCGATGTCAGTGATTGTTTCAAGAGCATTACCAGATGTTAGAGATGGTTTAAAACCAGTTCATAGAAGAGTTTTATTTGGTATGCATGAGCTAGGAATTAAGGCAACTGGGTCTTACAAGAAATCCGCAAGAATTGTTGGAGAAGTTTTAGGAAAATTTCACCCGCATGGAGATACTTCTGTGTATGATTCTATGGTAAGAATGGCGCAAAACTGGAGTGTACGTTACATGATGGTTGATGGGCAAGGGAATTTTGGTTCTGTAGATGGAGATTCGCCAGCTGCAATGCGTTATACTGAGGTTAGAATGCAGAAAATATCAGAAGACATGTTGGCTGATATTGAAAAAGATACTGTAGATCATCGTTTGAATTTTGATGATACCTTGCAAGAACCAACGGTTTTACCAACGCGTATTCCTAATTTGTTAGTAAATGGTGCTTCTGGAATTGCAGTAGGTATGGCCACAAATATGGCGCCACACAATCTAACAGAGGTTATTAATGGTACCCTGGCATATATAGAGAATAGCGAGATTGAAATAGATGAGTTAATGCAGTACATTACCGCACCAGATTTTCCTACAGGAGGAATTATTTATGGTTACGACGGTGTAAGAGATGCTTTTCATACAGGTAGAGGACGAATTGTTATGCGTGCTAAGGCTATCGTTGAAGAAGTGAAGGGGCGCGAGTGCATTATTGTTACAGAGATTCCTTACCAGGTGAATAAAGCAGAAATGATTAAAAAAACTGCTGAACTGGTTAATGATAAGAAAATTGAAGGTATTTCTAATATTAGAGATGAGTCTGACAGAAACGGAATGCGTATTGTATATATATTAAAACGTGATGCAATTCCTAATATCGTATTAAATAAATTATTTAAGTACACGCAATTACAAACTTCTTTTAGTGTAAATAATATTGCCTTGGTAAAAGGAAGACCAGAGCAATTAAATTTAAAACAACTAATTCATTATTTTGTTGAGCATAGGCATGAAGTTGTTGTAAGAAGAACAGAATTTGATCTTAAAAAGGCAGAAGCAAGAGCACATATTTTAGAGGGATTAATTATTGCTTCAGATAACATTGATGAGGTAATTGCTACCATTCGTGCATCTAAAAATGCAGATGAAGCTCGAGAGAAGTTAATCGTGCGTTTTGAGTTGACAGAAATTCAGGCAAAGGCCATTGTAGAGATGCGTTTGCGTCAATTAACAGGTTTAGAGCAAGATAAATTGCGTGCAGAGTTTGATGCAATTATGTTAACTATAACAGATCTAAAAGATATTTTAGCAAACGAACCAAGACGTTACGATATTATTAAAGAAGAGTTAGCGCATATTAAAGATAAGTATGGAGACGAGCGCAGATCTATTATAGAATACGCTGGTGGAGACATGAGAATTGAAGACATGATACCAGATACAAAGGTGGTGGTTACAATTTCGAATGCTGGATATTTAAAACGTACAAATTTAGAAGAATATAAAGTTCAGAATAGAGGTGGTAGAGGTCAAAAAGGTGCAACTACTAGAAATGAAGATTTCTTAGAGCATTTATTTGTAGGTACAAATCATCAATATATGATGTTCTTTACGCAAAAAGGAAAAGTATTTTGGATGCGTGTATATGAAATTCCTGAAGGTGGTAAAAATACCAAAGGTAGAGCAATGCAAAACTTAATCAACATAGAACCAGATGATAAAGTAAAGGCGTTTTTAGTAACACAAGATTTAAAAGACGAAGAATATATTAATAGCCATTATGTAATCATGGCAACTAAAAAAGGACAAGTTAAAAAGACTTCTTTAGAGCAGTATTCTAGACCAAGAACAAATGGTATTAATGCCATTACCATTAAAGAAGGTGATGAGTTATTAGAAGCAAAATTAACAACTGGAGATAGTCAAGTAATGTTGGCATTAGCATCTGGTAAATCAATTCGTTTTGAAGAAGCAAAAACCCGCCCAATGGGAAGAACTGCTTCTGGGGTAAGAGGAATTACTTTACAGCATGAAAATGATGAGGTAATTGGTATGGTTGCTGTAAATGATATGGAAAGCAATATTCTTGTAGTTTCAGAAAAAGGATTTGGTAAGCGCTCTAAATTAGAAGACTACAGAGTTACCAATAGAGGTGGTAAAGGTGTGAAAACTTTAAATATTTCTGAGAAAACAGGTAATTTAGTCGCTATTAAAAATGTAGATGATTCGAATGATTTAATGATTATAAATAAATCTGGATTGACTATTAGAATGGCAGTAGAAGACTTAAGAGTTATGGGGCGCGCTACACAAGGTGTTCGTTTGATTAATATTAAAGATTCTGATAGCATTGCAGCGGTTGCTAAAGTAGCACATGAAGAAGATGTAGAAGAAGATTTAGAAGGTGAAACAGAAGCTGGCATAGAAATTGAAAATGATTCAAATGAAAATGATTCAAATGAAAATGATTCAAGTGAAAATAACGAATAATAATAAATTAAATAATTTTTAAAATGAAAAATCAAGTATTAGCTATTTCTCTCGGTTTAATTTCTATGATAGCCCTTGGCCAGAAAAGTGAATTAAAAACTGCAGAAAAAGCAATAAAGAAAGGTGAGTTTGCATCAGCATTGGTTGCTGTAAATTCTGTAGATGCCATGGTAGCAACTATGGATTCTAAATATAAGGCAAAGTACTACTTCTTGAAAGGGCAAGCATTAGCTGGTGAAAGTAATTACGCAGCTGCAGCCGATAGTTTTAATGATCTTTTTGATTATGAAATTGAAATAGGGAAGAAAAAATACACAAAACTAGCAAAACCAATGTTTGGGTCTTTAATACAGAAAGTATCTACAAAGGCAATAGATCTTTATAGCAATGACAAGAATTATAAAGATGCAGCTACTAGTTTTCATTTAACGTATAAGTTAAGTCCTACAGATACAACGTTTCTTTACAATGCAGCTATTAGTGCTTCGTTAGCAAAAGAGTACGATGTTGCTTTAGGACACTATAGAGAATTGAAGAAAATAGGATATACAGGAATTACTACGCAATATTTAGCAGTTAACATAGAGACGGGTGAAGTAGAGAATTTGGGTTCAAAAACTCAAAGAGATTTAATGGTTAAAGCGAAGCAATATAAAGAACCTACCGAAAAAGTATCTGAATCTAAACAAGCTGATATTGTAAAGAATATTGGTTATATTTTAGTAAACCAAGGAAAAACAGAAGAAGCTATAGTTGCACTGCAAGAGGCTAGAAAAGCGAATCCAAAAGATGTTAATTTATTACTTAATGAAGCACAATTGTATATTAAGTTAGAACAAATGGATAAGTTTGGGGCTTTAATGGAGGAAGCTGTAAAGTTAGACCCTACAAACCCTACGTTATTTTTTAATTTAGGTGTTGTAAATGCAAATGAAGGTAAAATAGAAGAGGCGGTAGCATACTACAAGAAAGCAATTGAATTAAAGCCAGACTACGGAGATGCGTATATGAATTTAGCGGTTGCGATGCTTGCAGAAGAAAAAGGAATTATTGAGGAAATGAATAATAATTTATCGGATTATGATAAGTATGACGCATTGCTTGCAAAGCAGAAAGCACTTTATAAAAAAGCGTTACCTTATTTAATGAAAGCGGATACTATAAAGAGATCTGAAGGAACCATTAAAACATTATTAAATATGTATGATACTTTAGAAATGATTGAAGAAGCAGATGCTTTAAGACCAATTTATAAAAAAATGAGAGGTCAATAAGTTATTGAGATTCTAAGCATAAAAAAATCCGAAACTTTTAAGTTTCGGATTTTTTTATATATTTTTTTTTATCACTCTTAATTTATGGGTATGCTTTTGAAGATCTGCATTGAAAATTCCACTATGATCTAAGCTATCTATTCTTACTTTTCCGTGTGCATGTATGATATGGTAATCATTTAAAATAATACCAACATGAATAATTTCTCCTTCTTCATTGTCAAAAAAAGCCAAATCTCCCGGCTCGCTTTCTTCAATAAAACTAAGTACTTCACCTTGGGTAGCTTGTTGTTTTGCATCTCTTAATAATTGATATCCGCAAAGTTTATAAACCATTTGAGTAAAACCAGAACAATCAATACCAAAAGGAGTTTTTCCTCCCCACAGAAAAGGTGCGTTTAAATAGGTAAATGCAGTTTTTAAAAGATCGCTTTTAGAAGATATTCCATGAAAAACCGAACTGTCATACCTATATTTGTTACTTCCTAATTTTAACTTTCCTTCTTCAAAAAAAGGCAATTGAGAACCTATTGCAATTGTTGTTAATTCGTTTTGTTCATCTGTAACAAAGTCTACTATTTCAGCAGCATAAGTAATCGTTTTATTGTTTATTTGTAGATAGTTCTCTTCAGTAATTTCAAGATATTGCTTGTTGTCTATAAAACCTTCAAATTTATCAAAAGCCAAACGAATTTTGGTCCAGCTTTTTTGCTTTTCAATTATTTCAAAATGCTCACCAAATAAAACCTGACTAATCATTTCAGATTTGTCAGATTCCTCTAGTCTTAAAGGAACAATACTTATATTACAAATGCCGTATAACAAGTTTTTAATTGTTAGTTTGTGGTTCTTACTTTATTATTTACTTTTTCTTTAAGAAACTCTTTCGATAATCATTGCACTAGCACCACCACCACCATTACAGATTGCTGCGGCACCAAATTTTGCATTATGTTGTTTTAAAATAGAAGTTAACGCAATTACTATTCTAGCACCAGAGACTCCTAAAGGGTGCCCTAAAGAGACTGCGCCACCATTAACGTTTACCTTATCATCTGTAATATTTAAAAGCTTCATATTGGCTAAACCTACAATAGAAAAAGCTTCATTCAATTCAAAAAAGTCTACATCACCTATAGAAATATTTGCTTTGGCTAATGCTTTTGGAAGTGCTTTTGCCGGCGCAGTTGTAAACCATTTTGGTTCATGCGCAGCATCTGCATAACTTCTAATTTTTGCAAGCGGAGTAATTTTTAATTCTTTTGCTTTTTCGGCAGACATTAAAACCAATGCAGCACCACCGTCATTAATTGAAGAGGCATTTGCAGCAGTAACCGTTCCGTCTTTTGTAAAGGCTGCTCTTAATGAAGCAATTTTCTCCATTTTTACATTTTTAAATTCTTCATCTTCAGAGAAAATAATTGCATCTCCACGTCTCTGAGGAATTTCTACAGGCACAATTTCATCGGCATATTTCCCAGCACTCCAAGCTTTTGCAGAACGCTCATAAGACTGTATTGCAAAGTTATCTTGTGCTTCTCTAGAAAAATTATATTCAGTAGCACAAGCATCCGCACAAACACCCATAGGAATTTTGTCATATGCATCTACCAATCCATCTTTCTGCATGCCATCTTCCATTGTAATTGGCCCAAATTTATTACCATTTCTAGCATGCTGGTAATGCGGGATAGCACTCATGTTTTCCATTCCACCTGCAACAACAATCTCAGTATCACCTAAAGCAATGGATTGTGCAGCTAACATAATTGCTTTCATGCCAGAAGCACAAACTTTATTTACAGTTGTGCACGGCACTGTATCTGGAAGCCCAGCATAGATTGCAGCCTGTCTTGCAGGTGCTTGTCCTAAACCAGCAGAAACTACATTCCCCATAATTACTTCGTCTACCAGTTTTGGCGATAAATTAATTTTAGATAAAGCTCCTTTTATTGCGATAGCGCCTAATTTGGTTGCTGGTATAGAAGATAAACTTCCCATAAAACTTCCAATAGGTGTTCTGGCAACAGATACAATTACTACTTTTTTCATATGTTGTTTTCAGATTTTTTTGACACAAGGTTGTATGCGAAATTAAACTTTTTTAATCGATTTTGATAGGTTTGTCTCTCTACAATCTCTAACCTTAACTTTTTTGCAGTAAGTTTGTAATAATAAGAGACATAATATGAGCAATTTCGTGAATAAACTATATCAGAAAAACACCATCATCTACAAAGTAATTTTATTTTTAATTACTACAGTTGCTATTGTTTATTTATTTCCAAAAGGAGGGCAGTTTAAATATGATTTTAATAATGGACAATTATGGAAATACGATAATTTATATGCACCTTTTGATTTTGCGGTTCAAAAATCTGAAGCTGAAATTAAAATAGAAAAACAGCGAATAGAAGCCAATTCAAAACTTTTTTTCAACTACAACAAGGCGGTTGTATTAGCTGTAAATACTGCTTTTGAAAAAAGTGTACAAACCGTTCTTTTAAGCGATTCTTTATCTATTGATCAGAAAATATTATTCAATAAAATAGGGGCAGAAATAATTAAAGAAGTTTATAAAGAAGGTTTTTTAGCAGTAGTTAGTCAGAATAGAGTTGCTAATAAAGATGCATTGATTTCTATTACAAAAGAAAATGTTGTGAAAGACATTCCTTTTAAAAATCTATATAATTCAAACAAAGTCTTAAAAATTATTACAGCAAACTTAGAGCGTGGTTTTAATGAGTTTAGAAGAAAACAATTTTTTAATATACTCTCTGATGTTATTAAACCTAACATTACCTATGATGCAGATTTTACGGAGAAGGTAATTGACAATGAAACGAGAAAGATTTCTTATACGAAAGGAAAGGTCTCGTCAGGAGAATTAATTATTTTAAAAGGAGATATTGTTGAGGGAAAAAAATTAGCAGTTTTAAGTTCTTTAAAAAGTGAATCTGAATCTAAAGTTTGGACAGAATCTAATTACAATTGGATTATCTTAGGGTACACTATTTTAGTAGCACTTGCTTTATTAATGCTCTTGTTATTCTTAAAGAAATACCGAGAAGAAATTTACAACAACAACAACAAGGTTACGTTTATCTTTTTCAATGTTTTTTCAATGATTTTCATTCAAACATTGGTTATAAATTACAATGCAGATTACTTATACGTTGTTCCTTTAAGTGTTTTACCAATTATTTTAAAAGCTTTTTTTGATGCACGTTTAGGGCTGTTTGCACACGTACTCACAGTACTTTTACTAGGATATGTAGTTCCTAATAGTTTCGAGTTTATTTACCTGCATATAATAGCAGGTATTGTTACTATTTTAACCGTTTCAGAACTGTATAAGAGAGCCAATCTTTTTATATCTGTTGCCCAGATTACTGGTATTTACATGCTTACTTATTTTGCTTTTTCAATCATAAAAGAAGGCAATGCATCTCAAATAAATGTAGATTATTTTATACTGTTTGGTTTAAACGGATTACTTTCTTTTCTATCCATTATTTTAATTTATATCTATGAAAAAGTGTTTGGCTTGGTTTCAGATGTTACATTGTTAGAGCTATCAAATACAAATACAGAGCTTCTAAGAGAGTTAAACGAGAAAGCCCCAGGTACATTTCAGCATTCTATGCAAGTAGCTAATTTAGCAGAAGCTGCAGCCAATGAAATAGGTGCAAATTCGATGTTGGTAAGAACGGGTGCTTTGTATCATGATATTGGAAAAATAGTAAATCCAATGTACTTTACAGAAAACCAAACTACAGGCGTCAACCCGCACCATGATTTGTCCCCTAAAGACAGTGCTAAAATAATAATAGATCATGTGATAAAAGGAGTGGAAATTGCCAAAAAATATAATTTACCAGACAGAATTATAGACTTTATTAGAACACATCATGGTACTTCTACAACGTATTATTTTTTAATGAAAGAAAAAGAGATGAATCCTGATACCGATGTTGATATTAAAAAATTTCAATATCAAGGACCAAATCCGTTTTCAAAAGAAACGGCTATTTTAATGATGTGTGATGCTGCAGAGGCGGCTTCTAAAAGTTTAAAAATTCCTACAGCACAATCAATCAGCGACTTAATTGACAGAATTATTGAGAAACAAATGTCCGACAATCAGTTTTTAAATTCTGATATTACTTTTAAAGAGATTGAAACGATTAAAAAGGTAATTAAGAAAAAATTATTAAGCATGTATCATTTGAGAGTTGAATATCCTGAGTAGGAAATAAAGCGAAAAAAACATAAAAACATCTTGCTAAATTGTAAATGTAATTATACATTTGCACTCGCATTTTAAAACAAGTGTGAACAAGTTCAAAACAGGAGAGGTGCCAGAGTGGTAATGGAGCAGATTGCTAATCTGTCGACGGGTAACTGTCGCCAGGGTTCGAGTCCCTGTCTCTCCGCAATTTTCAAGTAACTTTAGAGCGTAAAGTATACTATTTCGGGGTGTAGCGTAGCCCGGTCATCGCGCCTCGTTTGGGACGAGGAGGTCGCAGGTTCGAATCCTGCCACCCCGACACAGTTGTACGTAGCAACTATAAAACTACGGGCTCTTAGCTCAGCTGGATAGAGCACCTCCCTTCTAAGGAGGCGGTCGAAGGTTCGAATCCTTCAGGGCTCACTTTAAGCTTCACAGAAATGTGAGGCTTTTTTGTTGTTTAAAACTTACTGTTAATAAGGGTTTACAACAATCCAGGCATATCTTCTTCCTTTAATTCAGCTATTTCTGAACCTCTTAAATAGGTTAGATGTTTATTTATAACTCACAACATTACTTTTAAAATAAAACCTTTTTTTGCTATCAGAGCTCCAATTTAAATTATAATTTTAGTACTTACTTTTTCCAAATAATAAAAAGGAACAAATGTTTAGCCTTAATTTAACTCTACGTCTGCATAAATTTTATCTTTGCGGCTATGAAGAAAATTACTTTTTTACTCGTATTCATTTCAATATTTGGATATGCTCAAACACAGCTTACAGATGCTAATATTCAAACAGCAGTAGACCTTTGGGTTTCAGACCGCTCTGCAGCAACAACTACTTATGGTAATATTTCTGATTGGGATGTAAGTCAGGTAACTGATATGTCAGAATTATTTAAACGTAAAACTAATTTCAATGATGATATTTCAAATTGGGATGTGCGTAATGTTACCAATATGTCGGTTATGTTTAGTGAAACGGTATTTAACCAAGATATTAGTTCTTGGGATGTGAGCAGTGTTACTGCTATGTCTGCTATGTTTTTCTATGCATCATCTTTTAATCAAGATATTGGTGCTTGGGATGTGAGTAATGTTATTAATATGCGACAAATGTTTCATAGAGCAGAAAATTTTAACCAAAATATCAGTTCTTGGGACTTGAGTAAGGTTGAACAAATATATTTTATGTTTTCTTATGCATCCTCATTCAATCAAGATATTAGTGCTTGGGATGTGAGCAGTGTTACTGATATGAGTTGGATGTTTCACCATGCAACTTCATTTAACCAAGACATTAGTGCTTGGGATGTGAGTAGTGTTACTGATATGTATCAGATGTTTTATAATGCATCCGAATTTAATCAAGACATTAGTGCTTGGGATGTGAGTAATGTTATTGATATGAGTTGGATGTTTTATAATGCAACCTCATTTAATGGAGACCTCAGTGCTTGGGATGTGAGTAGTGTTGTTTATATGTATAGAATGTTTGAAGATGCAGACTCATTTAATCAAGATATTGGTGCTTGGGATGTGAGTAGTGTTATTAATATGTATCAGATGTTTTATAATGCATCCGAATTTAATCAAGACATTAGTGCTTGGGATGTGAGTAGTGTGATTTATATGGGGGATATGTTTTATGGAGCAAACTCATTTAATCAAGATATAAGTTCTTGGTGCGTTACAAATATTGTTTCAGAGCCATCTGAATTTAGCCTTAATTCACCATTGTCTGAAAGTAATAAACCTGTTTGGGGTACTTGTCCAACTGCTGGTGTAGATGACCAATACCAAACAAACATTGCTATCTATCCAAATCCAACAAACAACACCTTGTTTATAACAGGGAATGAAACTCCAATAGCGGTAGCTATTTACAATGTATTAGGCAAAGAGGTACTTTCTGTAAAGAATACAAACAACATCAATGTACAGGCATTGCCAAGCGGTGTGTATGTGATTAGAATATCAGATGGTGTGGGGCAAACTAATAGAAAGTTTATAAAAAATTAAATCATACTTAAAATTATGGAAAGATTAGTGCATAAATATATATTTTCTATTTTATATTTAATTTCGTTTAACTTTTATGGACAGTGTAATGGTTCAAAAGATTTATGCAATAAGAGATATAATGAAGTTGCCTATCTTACTACCCATAATGCCTTTAATTCAAAACAAGACAGTTTTCTTTTTCCAAATCAGAAATCCAACATAATCGAACAACTTAACAATGGTGTACGTGGACTAATGATTGATGTATACGACGATAATGGAAGTATTGTTGTTTATCATGCTTATAAATTTTTAGGACACAAACCATTATCCATTTATTTAAATGACATTAAATATTTTTTAGATAATAATCCAAATGAAATAATAACTATAATATTAGAGTCTTATACAACATCAAATGCTATAGAAAATGAAATTACTCAAGTCGGGTTATTAAAATATTTACATACACAAGATGTTAATTCTTTATGGCCAAAGTTACAAACGATGATTGATTCTAATAAAAGGTTAGTAATACTCTCAGATAAAAATGATGCAAATGAAAAACAAAGTTGGTATCATTATATATGGGATTTTGCTGTAGAAAACAAATATGGTCAAATTAACTGTGAATTTAATAGAGGAAATCCTATAAATAGTCTTTTTATATTCAATCATTTCATTACTTCATTCACTGGTAATAAAAATAATGCCAAAAATGTAAATTCATTTAAATTCCTTATGAATCATATTATAAAGTGTAAAGACTTAAAAAATAAGTTTCCCAACTTTATAACAGTTGATTTCTTTGAAATAGGAGAGAGCCTCGATGTAGTTGGTAAATTAAATACAATAAACTAATACAATATAATGTAAAACTCTGAAACAGATAACGATAGACTTTTAAAACTTGATGAAAAACTTAAAGATGCATGAATACAGAAAAAAAACCATTTTAAAAACGTTAAAAATGGAATCTCAATTAACTAATTTAAACTGATAATAAATCAATAATGATTTTATTTGATTCAGCTATTTCTAACCATCTTAAATAGGTTAAACTTATATTTCTTATATTTGAGTATGAAAAATTTAATTTATTTTCTGTTAGTTAGTGTAGTATTTTATAACTGTAAAAATTCACCAATAAAAAAAATATTTAAGATTCCCTCTGAAATTACAACAATGTACAGCAAATATGTAAGCGCTTGGAGTGAGGCAGATTTCACAACTATCACAGAAGAAATATACGAATTACCATTTTCCCTATATCTTAATGATACTACAATTATTTATAATAGTAAAAAAGAATTAGTGTCATTTTTAACAAATTCATTTAACACTTTAGAAGAAAATAATTATGGTTATTCAATCACAAATAGTTGGGAGCATTACAAAAAAGATGATAATATAGTTGTAATTGAAATGAATTTTACAAGATTTTTAAAGGATAGCACGATAATGGGAGCTAAAAACAGAACTGCTACATATATTTTAAGAAAAAAGAATGATGAATTTAAAATTTCAGCATTGATTCCTCATACTCCTGTTTCGGAATAATAAACCATAGACATATCTTCTTCCTTCAATTCAGCTATTTCTAAACCTTTTAATATAGAACCACACTAATAATATTATTGAGTTTTATAATAATGTTTATATTTGAATTAACTAACTTAAAATAATCTTATATGCCATTTACTACAATAAAAGTTATTGAAAATGTATTCACCAACGAACAGAAAAAAGAGATGCTCAAAAAAGTTACAGAGGCTTTGATTAACGTCTGTGGTGAAAAAACAAGAAAAGGACAATGGGTCGTAATTGATGAGGTCAAAAAAGGAAATTGGTCAATTGGTGGTGAAATTGCTGATCCAAAATAATAGGCATATATTCCTCCTTTAATTTAGCGTTGATACTTTTACATTTGACGGAGACACTTTAGTATGGGATGAATTCCCTTCGATAGTTACATTTGAATGTGATGGCGGTATATTACTCTTTTCAAATGGTCGTAAACTTTGGAGATTAAGTTCTGACTGCAATTAAGCCATAGGCATATCTTCTTCCTTCAATTCAGGGACTTCTAAACCACTTAAATAGGTTGATGATATTTCTTATATTTGATATAAAATTTAATTAATGAATAAAAAGTTAAAAAAATATATTCTTAAATATACTCTTGAGTTTCTTGTTATAGTTTTGGGTATATCGATTTCTTTTTGGCTAAATGAATTGTCTGTAGAAAAAAACGAAAATAGAGAAAGATTAAAAGTTTTAAATAATATAAAAACTGAAATTAAAGATATTCAAAAGTATACAGCTGATAGAATGAAATATTGGCAAGATGATATAGATTTATATACTATGTTTTTGAGTTCAGAATTTGAAATTAATTCTATTAAAGAAATTACTTCAAGTAAAAGCAGAGTTGAATATAATTTAATTTATTATAGAGATTTTGAACCGCCAATGAATCGATATGTTTCTATGATTAATACTGGAAGTTTTAAATTTATTAAATCTGAAAGGATAAAAGAAGCATTAACAAGGCTTCATACTATAAACTATTCAAATATAAATACGTCAGTTCAGTATGAAAAATTACTTAAAGAACATTTAATAGAAATTATAACTAAAAATCATCCGAAACTTTTGTTTGCCTCAAATGATTCACAATTTAGTATTGAAGATTATTCAAAATTGTTAAAAAAGGAAATAGAAAAAGACCCAATTTTAAAATCAAATTTAATTATTCAATTAAAATATTTTGAAACTAAGAAGTCTTTACTAACTCTATATATTTATACACTTGAAGAATTAGAAGCAGAATTAAATATAACTTTGCAACAACATTAATTTATTGATTTCTGTTTGTCTATAACCAAGTCTCCTTTAGAGTTCAAAAGTTGGTCAAGTATCGTTTGCATATTAAAAAAGTCGTGTTCTTTTGCAATTTTACCATCCCTCATTGTTACTATGGTTGTGCCAGATAAATCTAAATAATTTCCTGATGCAGGTATTCCAAAAAAATCTCCAGTATGTTTTCCTTTAAAATTATAGTGTTTTATAAGTTTATTTCCTTGTCCAAAAGTTTCTTTAATCTCCCATTCTATTTCTGTAAACCCATTTAAATAGTTAGTATAATATGCTTTAACGGCTTCTATACCTACAATATTTCCTTGAGCAGTAACAACAATACAATCTTCAGTAAAATATTGACTATTAATGACACTCGTATCCCTATTTTGAATAAAAATATCCCAAAGACTTATATACCTTTTAATATCTTTTTCTACTTGATAATTAGCGTCAGCTAAATTATTATTATTATTATTATTATTATTATCATTTTTACAGTTTGTCATCGAAATAACTAAAACTAATAGGAGTATTTTTTTCATTTTCATTTTGATTTATATTGCAATATATAAAATATTTTTTATCTGTAGATTAAACCATTGGCATATCCTCTTCTTTCAGTTCAGCTATTTCAACTCCTCTTAAATAGGTGCGTATATATTTATTATATTTGAAAAAACTCTTATAAGGAAGATACTAACAACAATCTATACTTCTCTTAAAATCATTTACAAGACATATAAAGTTAAAGCAAAATTTTTATTCATTTAGTAGTTTTTATAAATATTTAGCAGACATTTGGCAGATATTTATTTGTGATGTGAATTCATATTATTGTTTCTTTAAATTAATGGATATTCTCGAAAATTTATTCATTATATTTGTAATATTTGAATATTATTTGGGATTATACGTCTTAATATAAGTATAATCGATTTTATGATTATTTAATTTATTGATTTTTGGCTTTTAATTATTTCAAGAATTTATATCAAAATTATAGTATCACAGGAGAGTTAAAATAATAAGTTTATGAAGAAAGGTTTTTTGTTATTATTACTTATTCTTTTTTCTAATGCTGTAATCAGTCAAGACAACTTTATTTCTACTTGGGCTGTTTCTTCTGGCTCTTTTGAACTTCCACTAAAAGACTATACCAACATTACTATTGACTGGGGAGATGGAAGTACACCTACAACCCATACTAGTGGTGCCATGCAAAGCCATACCTACGCCTCTACTGGGACTTACACAATTAGCGTTACTGTAAATGATACAGATAAAGATATAGGGAAAATATACGTTAAAAATCATGTTTCTAGGACTCTATTAAGAACTATAGAACAATGGGGAGAAGGGAAATGGGAATCTTTTTACCAATCTTATTTTGATGCTGCTAATCTAACCATTCCTGCAACTGACGAGCCAGATCTTTCTTTAGTAACTCAAATGAATTATGCTTTTAGAAACTGTACAAGTTTAATGGGCTTAACTTTTAATGATTGGGATGTTTCTAATGTAACATCTTTAATGGGGACGTTTTATAATGCTGAAAGTTTTAATGGAGATATATCTTTATGGGATACAACTAATGTTACTGACTTGGGCTTTATGTTTGGTGGTGCTTCTTCTTTTAATAGAGATATTAATACAAGTGGTTCTAGTTGGGTTACTTCTGCTGTTACTAGAACAAGTGGTATGTTTTTGGGGGCTACTCTCTTTAATCAAGATCTTAGTAATTGGGATACTTCTAATGTGACAGAAATGGATAATATGTTTAAACAGGCTACTTCTTTTAATGGAGATCTTAATGGTTGGGATGTAAGTAATGTATCTGATATGCATTATATGTTTGGTTATGCTACTTCTTTTAATCAAGATCTTAATAATTGGACACTTAGAACAGCAGGGGTGGATCTTTCATATATGTTTATTTCGTTTAATTCTGGAAGTTCTTTTAATGGAAATATATCAACTTGGATTACTTCTGCAGTTACTAATATGAGCTTTATGTTTAATAATGCTACTTCTTTTAATGGAAATATATCAACTTGGGACACAAGTAATGTGACTACTATGAGAAGTATGTTTAATGGTGCTTCTTCTTTTGATGGAGATATATCTTTATGGGACACATCTAGTGTAACCACTATGATGCAGATGTTTGCGAATAATTCTGCTTTTGTTCAAGATATATCTTTATGGGATACATCTGCAGTTACTTCGATGCACGGTATGTTTTTGGGGGCTACTCTCTTTAATCAAGATCTTAGTAATTGGGATACTTCTAATGTGACAGAAATGGGTAATATGTTTAAACAGGCTACTTCTTTTAATCAAGATATATCAACTTGGAATACCGCTGCAGTTAATAATATGAGCTTTATGTTTAATAATGCTACTTCTTTTAATGGAAATATATCAACTTGGGACACAAGTAATGTGACTACTATGAGAAGTATGTTTAATGGGGCTTCTTCTTTTGATGGAGATATATCTTTATGGGACACATCTAGTGTGACCACTATGATGCAGATGTTTGCGAATAATTCTGCTTTTGTTCAAGATATATCTTTATGGGATACATCTGCAGTTACTTCGATGCATGGTATGTTTTGGCTTAATGATATTTTTAATGGAAATATATCAACTTGGGACACAAGTAATGTGACCAATATGATTTATATGTTTAATGAAGCTACTGCTTTTAATCAAGATATATCCTCTTGGAATACCGCTGCAGTTACTTCCATGAATGCGATGTTTTATAATGCTTCTGCTTTTAATCAATCGCTTACCCGCAGTGGGAATTCTTGGAATTTAAAAAATGTTACAGACATGACTGCTATGTTTAGTGGAGCTACTAGTTTTTCCACAAATAACTACGACATTTTCCTTTACAGCCAAGCCAATAACAGTGCTATTTATTCAAATATTACGATTACTGTTTCTAGTAGATACATTGATGCTCCCTCAAGAACTTATCTCACTGAAACAAAAAACTGGAATATTACGGATCTTGGTCAAGTGCCCACTATTGGAATAGCGAGTAATATTAGTGGAGTAACGGATGGGTTTACCACAAATACTGCTGCGATAACTTTTACCTTTACTACTGGATTATCAACTTCTAATTTTGAGGAAAGCGATATTACTGTGAGTAATGGCACTTTAAGTTCCTTTGTTGGAAGTGGAACAACTTACACAGTTATCTTTACTCCAACTGAACAGGGAGTTTGTACTATAGATGTTGCCGCAGGTACTTTTACAGACAGTTCTAATAACAACAATAATATTGCTGCTAGTCAATTTAACTGGACGTTTGATAGCTTAGCTCCAACGGTAAATAATGTAACTTCTGCCAAGACAGACGGTTCTTACACAATAGATGAGGTCATACCAATTACGGTTACTTTTAGTGAAGTAGTCAACGTAACACAAACTCCAACATTAACTTTAGAGACCGGAAGCAGTGATGTGGTGGTCAACTATAGTTCTGGAACAGGTAGTAATATCTTAATTTTTAATTATACAGTAGCAGCTGGTCACAACTCTAGTGATTTAGAATATGTAGATACGAGCTCACTTGCATTAAACTCAGGCACTATTATAGATGCAGCTACAAATAATGCTACTTTAACTTTAGTGAGTCCTGGAACCACAAATTCACTTAGCGCAAACAAAGCGCTGGTTATAGATACAACTGCTCCAGAAATCACTTTGGTAGGAAACGACATTGAGACGATTGAAGTTGGAGCAACGTATGCTGAGCAAGGCGCTACAGCGACAGACAACTACGACACTACACTCACGGTTGTTGTTGGAGGAGATACGGTAGATACAGCTATTGGAGGTACTTACTCCGTAACTTATAATGTTAGCGATGTCTCTGGCAATGCAGCCACTGAGTTAACACGGGCGGTAACTGTCACAGAAGTTTTAGGGTTAGGTCCTACAGAAATTAATAGTGTGAGTATATATCCAAACCCAACAGCTTCTGAGTGGACTATTGAGTCTTCAAGGGTAATTAATACTCTCACACTTTTTAATTTATTAGGTCAAAAAGTATTACATCAAACAGTCAATGACACGAAAGTAAATATTGACGCCAGCAAATTGAAAGCAGGCATTTATATGCTAAAAATCAATAAAACTATACTAAAAAGAGTGATTAAAAGATAGGGATAAAAACCTTGCTTAATTATTCTTGTGACGTCCTAGGGTAATCGCAATTAATTAGGTATTATTTTTTACAATTTTCAGACTTAAATAGCTTTTTTAAACTACTTAAACAGTTCGAATTTTTATAAGTTTGGATCGCTTAAAGCTTCACAGAAATGTGAGGCTTTTTTGTTGCTTAAAACTTAGGTTATATAGAGGTTTACAACAATCCATACTGTTCTTAAAATTACTTACAAGACAGGTAAAGTTAAAGCAAAATTTTTATTCATTTAGTAGTTTTTATAAATATTTGGCAGACATTTTAATTTAGTAGTTTGATTAATCCCCCTAAACCGTAGGCATATCTTCTTCCTTCAATTCAGGGACTTCTAAACCTCTTAAATAGGTTAGATGTTTATTTATAGCGCATTATTCTTTATTAATGCATAATTAGTTGTAAGTTGCAATTACGAAAATCCACTTAATTATGAAAAAACTTTCTTTATTATTATTATTATTATCAATTTTATTTCAAAGTTGTTTTAGTTATAAAACAGTAGATTACAATAACATTGCAATCGAAAAAAAACAAAAGTTTGAAGTTAAGGGGGTTGAAGGAAAATATATTAAAGGGCGATTAGTTTCTAAAAATGAAAAAACAATGACTTTAGAAAATAAAGAGGGACTGCAGACAATCCTTGTAAAAGAAATTTACGACGTTAAAGTTAGAAAATTTTCATTTTTAAAATCTGCGGGTGTAATTGTAGGGGGTTGGTTTACAATAGTTATTTTACTCATTGGTTTTATCGGTTTAGTTATAATGTAACGTTACGGAAATCTTTATCTTCTAATTCACCTATTTCTGCACTAATTAAGTAGTTTAAGTATTTATTTTTGGAATGCTTTAAGACTGATTTAATTTTATCATTAAGTAAGTTGCTTTTTGCAATTATTTAATTTATTTTTGGTTTTATTAATCATAAAACAAATTATAATGAAAAAACTATTTTTTAGTGTAGCATTTTTCGCTACTATTTCCTTAACAGCTCAAACAATGGCATTTACAGCTATTGAAATTAAAGCTAAAAAGTTTACTCAAACAGATATTGAAGAAGCATTTGATAAAGTTTTTGAGGGCGTAAAAATGAATCAAGCAGGAGTTACATTAGAACGCATTTGGATGGGCGGAACTAAAGGAATGACTCACAGGCTTGTTTGGATGAGTACACTTGGTGTAGATATGATGGATGAAGGGGCAATTACTCCAGACAAGAATGATGCTTTTTGGTCAAAAATGAATAATTACATAGAAGAATGGGGTCCGGGAACTTCAGGAAGGATTTTAAGCTGGCAGGAAGGAGACACAAAAAAAACTCCATCTATTCATATTTGGGATCTAAAAGTTAAGGACCAAAATCAGTTCAAAAAAGGCCACGACAATATTGTAAAGTCATTTAAAGATGAATTTGCTGGCAGAGTTGTCGGTTTTGGGACTTATGACATCGCAAGACCTAATGGAGCAACACATTGGGTAGTTGTGTCAGGGAAAGATAGAAATGACCATCTTATGCTCTACGATAAACTTCAAAAGTCAAGTAAATTCATCAAGCTAATTCAAGAAAGAGGAGCTGTTGAAGATGTAAGAGATTATGAGTTAGAAATCTTAAGGAGAAAACAATAATTTAAAATATTAATATTTCTAGGGTCATTCTTATCAAACAGGTAGGTTTGGCCTTTTTTTAAACTACAGGCATAACATCTTCTTTCAATTCAGGGAGTTCTAATCCTCTTAAGTGGGTTAACTTAAGTTTCTTACATTTGGGTATGAAAAAACTACTCTTACTCTCCGCTTTATTAATCTTCGCTTGTTCAATTGATAATAACGATTCAACACTTAAGATAACTAATGATACAAATGAAGATTTTATATTTACTCAAATAAGTTTTGGTAGTTATGCGTTTTCTAATCTTAACCTTCAGTATGGTGAATCACAGGTGTTTAATCTTAATGATGGGTTGAATGGTGGTATAGCAGGCTCAAGCTTAATGGGTGTTTCCATAACATATGTTTGTAGCTCTCAAGAATGGGCATTGCCCCCAAACATAGTAGATTTTGACAGTGGGTCACAAACCACCATTACATTAACCTACGATACGGATTGTGGAGATTCTGAGTATTGCACAGATGTTTGCCTCTCTTATTGCTGCGATTCCTAAACCGTAGGCAACTCTTCTTCTTTCAATTCAGGGAGTTCTGAACCTCTTAATTAGGTTAAACTTACATTTATAGACGAATGCCCCATAGTTTTAGTAACTGTGTGATTCTGTGTGAACTTAAAACTTGGAGAAAAATTTTTAGATATAAAATCTAAACCCTAGGCATATCTTCTTCAGATAGTTTAAGTAATAATAAATTTCATAAATTAGGGGTATGAAAATACACACGGTGCTAATTATAGTCTTATTTATTGTTTCTTGTTCCTCTGATGAAGAAGAATTACCATTTTATGTTGCAGAAAATGGAGTAACTATTAAAGCAAGGGATTGGGTTTCCGTTGGCACCACTGCAGAACTTAACGGATTGTCATACACTGCTGTTGATTTACCCTCGTTAAAAGAGTGGATTAACGCCGGAAATGACTTAAGTAAGGTAGTTACAACTAAAATAAATACCTCAGCAAACGGGTCAGAAGTTGCTGTGCTTTTTAATAGAGATGGTTATGGTTATATAGATATTGAAGGTATTGAAGGTTGGGACGTTAGTAATTGGACTAGTTTTATAGGCTTGTTTTACTCGACTAAGCCCGTTGAATCGGACTTAAGTAGCTGGGATTTAAGTAATGTCACAAACATTTCAGCTGGCTTTGTACTAGGGACTGTAAATCCTAATATTAACAATTGGGACGTAAGTAATGTGACAACTATGAGCACATTTTTTTTTGGTAATATTGGCGAGAAATATATTGAGGGGATGGACTTAAGCGGATGGGATGTTTCTAATGTCACTAATTGTAACAGTTTTTTTGGAGGAATAACCAATTGGCCAGAATCTAAAAAACCTAATTTTACAAATTGTAATTCAGATTAGACATATCTTCCTCCTTCGAATGAGAATAATTTACCTTGACGTTTGAATCATTACTTTGACATTCAGAACATTTTCCAATTTAGTATTGAAAATTCTATTACATTTGATTTAAAATTAAAATTTAAACTATGAAAAAAATATTATTATTAGCATTACCAATTATTATGTTTACCGGTTGTGACCCAGCAAATTTAGAACCACCTATTAATATGGATGGTAAATGGATTTGGGACGCTTTAACAATAAATGATGGGATGTTCATTTATGAAGATGGGATTCGTTACACCTATTACTGGGATGGTGTTACACCTGTTGAACAACTTCAAGAATTATTTAATTCATATGAGGCGGGAGATGGGAATCACATACCAGAAACTAATAATTATACATTTGAAAATGATGTACTAACCGTTGATTTGAATTTTGGGAATGAATTAGTTACTCCAATTACATTTGAATGTGATGGTGGAAAAGCATATTTTGAAACACCAGAATATAGTTTAGTTCGATTAAGCTCTGACTGTAACTAAACCCTAGGCATATCTTCTTCCTTTAACTTAGCTATTTCTAAACCTCTTAGTAGGTTAAAATTTCATTTTTATTTGAATTTGCATTATTTATCAATTCCTCCTATCTTTACTTCAAAATAATTAGATTATGCCTACACTCGTCTTCGCTAAATTTGCTATTAACGACCACGTCGGGTATTCACGCTATGTTGAGCTCGCTACACCTATATTTGTGCGAGAAAAGGTGATAATTCACGCATCCGATGAAGAGCCGCAAGCTTTGTCTCCAGATATGCAAGCCGATAAGGTTGTGCTTCTTGAATTTAGAGACCACTCCCATTTTAAGCACTTCTTCTCTCAGATTGATTATATAGAAGCTGCGAAAATTCGTGATGCAGCTTCAACGATTTCAGCTACAGTTTTTGAACGATTTGAGATGCCAAAGTAATCTTCCTGATCTCAATATCACTTTATTTTAAAAATTAGATAGAATCTTATTTATGGCGGATAAAAGAATTAATAAAAAATGAAATTTAAAAATCCGCATAATTAATTTATAGTAAAATAGTTATTATTAAATTGAATAGAAATAATATTAAAATACCTGACGCCTAAACCATAGGCATATCTTCTTCTTTCAGTTCTGCTGTTTCTAAACCTCCTAAGTAAGTCAGAGACACGTTTATTGATGAATGCCCCATTGCTTCTGTAACTTGGTTATAGAGACAGTTCTTTAAAAGATTTCTATAGCTCCAGAGTGCCTAAATGAGTAAAGCGTTTGTCCTTGTTCAAGTGTATTTGATTGTCTCTTAAAACGACTCCAAAGGGTCTTAAAATAGTCTTGGTTTAAAGGTTGAGGTTTGTTTGAAAAGATATTTTGATGCCGTTATTCCTTTATTTTATTTATAGAATCATACATTTACAATATGAAGAAAAAGTTAAAAATAAGAATTTTATACTCAATATTAATTGTACTTATTTTATTTGTTGCCAATATTTTTATGAGTACCGGTTTTTTTAGAACCATAGAAAATAAATTTGAAGGAAAAATAGTAAAAGAAATACACTTACCGGGTGCAGAAGACATTACTATTAGTCAGATAGATAGTTTTGCTATTATATCATCCACGGCAAGAAAAAGAATTCCAAATACCGAACAAGAAAGTGGCGGATTGTATTTTTTAGATTTAAAAAATAAAGATTACGAACCCGTTCTCCTTACAGAAAATTTTAAAAAACCATTTGCCCCCCACGGAATATCAATTTTCAAAAAAGACAGTATTTATATCGTTGCTGCAATAAATCACACTTCAGGGGGAGAGCTTATAGAAATATTTAAATTAATAGGTACTGAATTAATACACCAAAAAACAATAAAAAATGAACTTATATTTAGTCCAAATGATATTGTTTTGTTTGATGAAAATCGATTTTACTTCACCAATGACCATAAGTATAAAAATGGCTTACAGCGCTTAGTAGAAGATTATTTAGGACTATCAATCTCTAACGTTATATATTTTGATGGAGAGAATTATAGTGAAGTAGCGAACGGGATTGCCTATGCAAACGGAATTAATATTGACTCAAAAAGAGGATTAGTCTTTGTGGCTTCAGTAAGAGGATTCTTAGTGAAAGTATATCAAAAAAATGAAGATCATTCATTAACTTTTATTGAAAACATTAATTGTAAGACTGGAGTAGACAATATTGAATTTGATACAGAAAATAACCTTTGGATTGGTGCGCATCCAAATTTATTACACTTTACCGCCTATGCAAAAGGTGATAAAGGAATGTCACCGTCGGAAATTATAAGAATCAACTATATAGAAAAGGGTAATTATACGGTAGAGCAAATTTATGTAGAAGAAGGCAATACTATGTCAGCGTCTACTGTAGCGGCCCCTTTTGGAAATCTTATTTTAACAGGAAATGTAATGGATAAACATTTCTTAATTCTTGAAAGCGAAAACATATTAACTGAGAAAAATTCAATGAAAGAATAGCAAATTTACCAAACCTAAACCATTTGCATATCATCCTCCTTTAATTCAGGGACTTCTAAACCTCTTAAATAGGCTAAACTTGTATTTCTTATATTTGTATTACTATGAAACAAAAGAAAGGATTTTACATTGGATTAGGGTTAATGGTTGGAGTTTTAATTGGAGTTTCTATTGAAAATAGTAAACAATCAAAAAAAACTAACTAAACCATAGGCATATCTTCTTCCTTTAATTCAGGGAGCTCTAAACCTCTTTAATAAATAATTATAAATTAAATTTAATATATGCATAACATCGGGGCAAATGGAGGTAGAGGTATTCCAAATATGAAAAAGCTACTATTTATTTTATTACTCACGCCGCTCCTTTTTTTTGGGGGTATAAGATTTTTTTTAAATTTAAATGATATCCCTATTTATGATTATAGATTAATTTATGATTTTATATTTAGTAATAATGATGTAAAGCAGCTTAATAATTTATCTGAATTATTAGGGTACAATAAAAATGATAAGCTTTTGATAATTCATGCGGATGATTTGGGCCTATCTAACTCTGTAAATCAGGCTTCTTTCGACGCATTAAACAATAAATATGTTAACTCAGCAAGCGTAATGATACCTGCACCAAATACAATCGAGGTAGCTGACTACTTTAATGAAAACCCTGATATAGATTTAGGTATTCACCTGACTTTTACATCTGAATGGAAAGATTATAAATGGCATGGCATTAGTCAAAAAGACTCTATTTCATCTTTGATAAATGGCAATGGTAATTTTTATGAAAAGAAAAAAGATGTTATTAAAAACTCTAACCCAGAGCACATAAGGAAAGAATTACAAGCGCAAATAGATTATGCAATATCTATTGGAATAAAACCAACACATCTTGACAGTCATGAGGGTGTATTATTTTTTTCGCCAGAATTTTTCAAAATTTATCTTGAGGTTTCTGAAAAAAATAGACTTCCTGTTTTTGTTCCAAAACTTTTAGCAGCGCATTTTAATGATGATTTTCCACAACCTAAAAATTTAGTTGTTGTAAAAATGTATATGGCTGATAAAAATATATCTTTTGAAAATTGGGTAGGGTATTATGATTCAATACTTAATAATTTAGAACCAGGATTAAATGAAATGATTGTTCATCTTGGCATCGATAACAATGAAATGAAAAAAATAACTTCAAATAGAATTGCTTTTGGTTCAAAGTGGAGAAATTTAGATTACAACATAGTCTCAAGCCCTGAATTTAAGGCATCACTAATTAAAAATAACATTAAATTAGTAACATGGCGAGAAATTAAAGACATATTATATCCTTAAATAATTTTTTATGGATAGGATTAAAAATTTAGAAAGAAAGAAAAAGAATTAAATCATGGTTTATGAAAAAACATCAGATTCTGCCAACGATTGTTAGATAACGCGCAACATATTAAACATAGAACCTCCCTTTCAAAAATGTGAGGGTTTCTTTTTTAATAGAATACTACTAATATGACATTATACGAGTTTAACCTTTTAGACATAAATAATCAAATGGAAACCGTTAATCAGCAAGGTGTTTATTTAGATAATTATATTACTCAAGGTGAAAAGTTTAATCTCTATGTAATAGATATGTTTTTTTTCATAATAGCTTTTTTTAAATATACTTAATTCCTAATTATGGAACTTATCGGTTTTTTATTGGCTTAATTTGTCTTCTGGAACTGCCCCCTTCCCATATTCCAGCTGGTATTCCGTCTGGTTTATCATCTTTGTAGTTTCCTTTTTGCTTTAACTGACCGTTCTTGTAATAAAAATCAGATAAACCATCTTCTTTTCCGTCTTTGTAGTATACTTTAGACTTTAACTGACCATTATCATAATACCATCTCCATTGTCCATCTTGCTTGTTATCTTTGAAGTTCCCTTCAGACTTTATCTGACCATTTTTATAATAAGATTTTGACACACCATTATAAATCCAATTACCTAGAGTATCAATTTTCGTGTATGTTTTGTTTTTTAGCTGACCACTCCAATAGTTAGTTTGAATTAAAGTAAATTCTGGATTTTCAGAAATTTTAATATTTGTAACTGAACAACTTGAAAATAAGATTAAACAAACTAAAATTGTGATACTTTTTACTAATTTCTTCATAATAGCTTTTTTTCAAATATAATTAATTTTTAACAACTGAACTTATCGGTAAATGAATGGCAACTGTATTTAATATAACGCCACATTATACCTTATTATATTTGAAACGGTATGCGGGAAAAGGAACTAATCTTTATTAGCATCTGATTATTGCTTACCTATTAAACCATAGGCATATCCTCTTCCTTTAAACCAGCTATTGTTTATTATAAAATCATTATTATGATTCAATCAACAAAATATAATTTATCTAAATTTTATTATATTACGCTATGAAATATTATGTTATTGCCTTTTTGTTTTTGTTCTCAATGTGTGAACAAAATGATAAATTGACCAAAGGAGACATAAATATTTTTAAAGGTCAGTATATTCTTCAGAACGTAAGTTGCTACTGTTGGTTTCAAGATTATGATTTTACAGTAAATCAATTGTGGTTTTTTCCAAAAGAACAACTTTTAGTTAGTAAGGGAATTGTCAATGATGGAGTTAATATTACAAGTTCAAATGAACCCAAAAGCTATTTTATAGCTGATGGAATCTTAACACTTATTAAAAGTAAGAAACAATTCACAATAGAAACAAAAGGTGATGAAATTGTATTAAGCTTTATAGATGACCCTAGAATAGCTGATGACGAAATCACCTATTCCTTTAAAAAAGGAAAAGCTGATGATGATTGTGTAAACCCAAACGATATTTTACTTGCATCAGCTTGTACAAAAGAATATGACCCTGTATGTGGATGTGATGGGAATACATATTCAAACCCTTGCACAGCAACTAACTACGGTGGAGTTAGTTCTTTTACAAAGGGTGAATGTTCAAACTAAACTATAGGCATATCTTCTTCTTTCAATTCAGGGAGTTCTAAACCTCTTAGATATTTATTTTGAAGCTGTAAAATGAGGGCATTTTATATAAATCCATTAAATACAACCCCACCAATAATCACACTTCTTGGAAGCAACCCTCAGGAAATTTATCTTGGTGTGTAATTAAATATATTATTAGTATTAAAAAGCAATTAATAAAAACTATATTAGCACTATAATTTATATGAACTTAAACTAATTTAAAATGAAAAAGTTAATGTTACCAGTAGTACTGTTATTTGTATCCATCAATTTATTTGCACAGAGCGCCGAAAAGGATGTTAAGGAAATCACTAATATGATTTTAGAACAGCAAAAAGTAACCAACACCACACAAATTGATGCGCGCAATTTTGCGGAGCAAGGAAATTACTCTTTCAATTCTACAGGAGGTCTTTTAAATTACAATCCGAGGCCAACAGGGAATAAATTTGATGGTGTAAACTTGCAAGCAAAGCACATTCAAATAGTTTCTTTAGTGCCAGGAAAAGCTGCAATTGCGATGTATTATAACGAAGGAAGCATACAACCTAAAGGATACGGTGCTGTAGCACACTACTTAACAAGAACATCTGAGACGTTTGTGAACGAAAACGGCAAATGGGTAATGGTTACAGGACATTATTCTCCAATTACAGGAGGCCAAGGGACAAGTCAGGTTGGAGGTGGATCTTCAGAAGACGAATAAGTTTTTACAAATCTAATACGCGTAATATTATAGTTCGATGTTTTTATAAAGAGATCTACTATAATAATAAAACGGTTATACTTTTATAAAGTGTAACCGTTTTTATATTAAATGGTTTTTGAATTCTTATAATATTTAAATCGTCATTAGTTGTTAATTGATATAGTAGTGATATTTTAGTTGCTAAGCACTTTTCGATTACAAGTTAGTGCGGGAAAAGCCACTAATCTTTATAAGTATCAATTAGGTGCCAATAGAGATTATAGATTAAAAGAGAAAACCTCCTTAAAGGGAGGTTCTTTCGTATAAGCTTTTAAATAAAGACAACAACTATAATAATTTTACTTTTTAGAAGCTTTACCATTGGCTTGATACCAGTAAACGATTTTTCCTTCGTATATTTGATACCATTCCATAGTTATCGATTTGTCATTCCCAATAAACTGAGCATTTACCCATTCACCTCTCTGATTTTTAATAGATGGGTCTTTACCCCCTATAACTTTCAGGCTAACCGCAGAAATAGTATCCCAACCCCATCCTGAACCGGAACTTGAAATAGCTTTTTCATATTCTTTTTGCATTTGTTTAATAAATCCATCAGGTCCAATTACAGTAGTACCATCTGCAAATTTCATTTTTGCATCTGCTATAATGTAGGACTTTATAGTTTCATAATCACGCTCTGCCCAAGCCTTATCAAATCTCATAAATATATCTACAGTCTGCTGAGAACCTAGTGCAATAGTTTGTCCTTCTCCTGGACCAAACCCATTACTTTGCTGAGAATATCCTGAAATAGTAAATACCGATAACATTAAAAATGTACATAATTTTTTCATAGTAATATGATTTAAAGTTAATACTCATTAACTACAAATATATTGATTGCTAACTGCAATTAAAAACTTTATAGTGAAAAACATTAAAAATCAATCAGGTTAATTTAGTAGGAGTCCTAATTCAGCTATTTCTAAACCTTTTAAATAGGTTAAACTTACATTTCTTATATTTGTGTAAACTATATTATTGTGAAAAAACTTGTTATTCTTTCAGTTATCTTTTTTGGATACAGCTGCTCGCCAACTCTTTTCATCTCGCCAAAAACTATCAACTTACCTTTGTATGCTAAAAGTAATAATGCTAAGGAATTAATCCTTTCAAAGTATGGCAAACCTTCAAAGACTGAAAATCAAGTAAAACAAGAAATATGGATTTATAATTATAGTAGTTCAAAAAAAAGTAATAGAACTGTCATTTTTGACAATAACGGCAAAATAATTAAGAACAAGAAACACTACAAGAGGTTTCATATGATAACAGGATTAAATAGATATTCATATATTGTTCTGGGCGTTTTAGTTGCTGTGGCTTTAATTCTTCCACCTTTTCCTGCGCTGCTTTAAAAAGCTATTTATTCATACATTCGTATTAAACCATAGGCATATCTTCTTCTAATTCAGGAATTCTTATATTTAGTTTATGAAAAAAATCTGGTTAATATTAAAAGTGGTTTTAGCAATATTTTTAACTTTTGGTGGTGTACAGCATTTTATAAGCCCTAATAATTATATTCCTTTTGTGCCTTCGGTTTTACCATTTACTTTGGCTATTATATATTTATTTGGTTTGTTTGAAATTTTATTTGGTCTTGCATTGTTTTTTAAAAAACTGGAAACTATAGGTGCTTGGGGAATTTTAATTTTAATGCTTTTGTTTTTACCAATTCATATTTGGGATGTATTCTCTAATACACCTGCCATAGGAAGTCATAATGCTGCTTTAATAAGATTGCCAATCCAATTTGTACTCATATTTATTGCTTGGAAGGTTAAAAATAATGTTTCATAATATAAATTTACTAAACCATAGACATATCTTCTTCCTTTAAATCAGCTATTTTTAAACCTCGTAGATAGGTTAAACTTACATTTATAGTGTATTATTCTTTATTTATACATAATTAATTGTAAATTACAATTAAATAATTCTACTTAATTATGAAAAACTTTGTTTATTATCAATTTTATTTCAAAGTTGTTAGAGTTACAAAACAGTAGATTACAATAACATTGCAATAGTAAAAAAAAACAAAAGTTTGAAGTTAAGGGGGTTAAAGAAAAATATATTAAAGGGCGATTAGTTTCAAAAAATGAGCAAACAATGACTTTAGAAACGAAAGTGGGACTGCAAACAATCCCCATAGAAGAAATTTACGATGTTAAAGTTAGAAATTTTTCATTTTTAAAACCTGCTGATGTAATTGTAGGGGGTTGGTTTACAATAGTTATTTTAGCCCTTGGTTCTAGCAGTTTAGTTATAATGTAACGTTAGGCATATCTTCTTCTTTTAAAATTATTGTAAATTAGTATTAATCTTAAAACTTATAATTATGAAAAAATTACTATTTATTTTACTATTTGTAGGAATGTATTCAACTGCATTTTCACAGGATACTTCGCTAACACTCGAAGAGAAGCAAGAACTTTTGGCAGCGAGTCCTTTTAATTCTGTGTATCCTACTTCTATTCTAAAAAGTTCTGACACTTATTTTAAAGCTCAAATGGGTTTATATAAAGAAGGCGTAATAGCTGAAAAAGAAGCACATTTAGTAGCACTTGCTACTTCTGCAGCTATTAAATGTGAATACTGTATACCTTATCATATTGCAGAATTAAAGAGATTGGGTGCATCAGAAGATGAAATAAAAACTGCAGTGCTTATTGCTGCTGATATTATGAAAATGAGTACACTATTCTACGGGAATGAATTTGATTTAGAGGCATTCAAAAAAATGCTTAGAGGAGAATAACTAAACCATAGGAATATTACTTTACTCTAATTTAGCAACTTCTAAACCTAATGACAATGAAGGTTTATAAATTATTAAAATGGTTAATCTCTATTAATTATATATATACACTTTTACAATTATTGTGTAAGTATTTGAGGTAGAGTGAATATAGTTGAGGTATAGGAGTAAGAATGAATAATTTAAAATGAAAATCCAATAGTTTGAAACTCTTTTCACTTTCAGTCTAGAATCTAATTTTTGAAAATATAAAATAAGTCCAATTAAAAATTAATACAAATTAACTATTAGTTATTTCCAATAAAGCATCTGTAAGTTTACTTATATGCACCTGTTGTGCTTTTGCAAGTTCAAGTAAACTATCATATTTCTTTGTTAATCTCTGCAATTCTTCTGTTGTTGTTAAAGGAGTATCTTCTCTTAACAAAGCATTTAAGTTTCTTCCAAGTGGGGTTTTTCTTGTAACTTTAGCCATATCTGTTTATTATTTATCTAATTTTTTCTATTTTACTTCAATCAAATTTCTTTGAATGAAACCAAACTTTTTCTTTTTCTGTCATAATATGTTTTTCCAAATATAATCAAATTATCTTTTCACTTCAAGTCGATTAATGAATTTTAAAAAAATATAAGATAGTCTGATGGTTTCAAGTTATCCGAAAAACATGATTAATTACCCAACCAACAAATAAATAAATAGCACCAATAGATAATAAGCAACCATAAATAATTAAATGGATACCGTTAATAACAAGTTGTTTAATTAAATAATCATATTACTAAAGATGAAAAGTTTAATCTTTATGCAGTCCCGTCTTTTTAACTTTTGTAGATAGTATACTATACACTCTGAATATTGACTGGAGTAGAGGAGTTATAGATGATGGCTATTCAGAAATTAGTTTAGAAGAATTTATGAATTTAGATTGTCTGTAACCGCCCGCAGGCATATCATTTTCCGTTAATAGAGCCACTCTTTATTTTTACAAAATAATTACATTCTTTGTGAAAGTAAATTACTACTTTAGAATTTAATATATAAATTAAATTATAATGAATAAAATTATAAGTACGAGTCTTTTATTGACTTTTTTGTTCTTAATTGGTTGTAAAGACACCACAACAAAAGAGGTAGCTACAACTTTAGACGCTAAAACGCTAATGTCTAGGTCTACCGAAAGTTTTATTGGTCTTTGGGGTTTGGGTGATGCACCAGGTGTTTCTGGAGAGTTTACAGATGATGCTGTGCGAGTGATTTCTAATTCTTTAGCGCCAATAGTTGGTGGTGAGGCTATAAAAAACTCATTTGTAGAAACTTTTGCAGAAGGTAGTAATTTTAAAAACAGTCATATTATTGTTGGTACTACAGAAACTCGTTTGTTGTCTGATGAGATATTGATAGGAGCTGGAACTTTTAAAATTTTAGATGCGAACAATGAAACTTTAGAAAGTGGTAAGTGGGGTAATGTGTATCGATATAAAGATGGTAAAGTGAAATTTTTACTAGAATCTGCCCATAGAATTTTTAATGAAACAGACACACTTTCTTCTGAAGTGATTTCTCTTGAAGAATCTATTGTTTCTAAGGAGGCTCATTTTGATAAAATACAAGCTTCTGTAGCAGATTATATTAAATACGCTAATGAAAATGATGCTGAAGGTTTATCGATGCTTTTTACAGAAAATGCAATTCAAAATGTAAGTTCTAAAGAAGGAATCGTTGTTGGACGTGACAAGATTAAAGCGACAGAAGTATTTGCCGATGGTATGGTATTGGACGCTAATATTCTAGGCTACACATATCTTGGAGATTCATTAGCAGTTGGGTATGGTAATTGGACTCAGTTAGACATAACTACCAACACAATGGTTAAAGGTCAATGGGGTAATGTTTTTAAAATAGACGGAGATACTGCATATCTTGTTATGGAGTCTGCAGGAATCTCTAAATAAGGAATCCAATCTTTTTTTAATGCCCACCTTTATAAAAGAGGGGGAATTTTTTTTATTGTATCCCAAAAGAAAGGGAAGGCCGTATGCCATTTAAAATAAGAAATAAATTAAAAATTTTGAAAGAATTAAAGTCTATATTCTGTTTTCTAAATGGAACTTTATCAAAAATATAACAGAACGCAAAATTGGAATTAGAAGCTGAATTAATAAACATTCGAAATTAAAAGAATAACCATAACATCGTATCTAATTTATTACTTATTTTTTAGACTATAAGCACATTACTCTCTGTTAATTTAATTACTTCTGAGCTCTAAATAGGTTAGGATATATTTATTATCTTTGAAATGTTATGAAAAAATTATTTTACTTGTTTTTTGCTATTACTTTATTAACTTGTGATGCTGATGACGAAGAAATACCGTTGGACTGTATAGATAAAAGTTTGATTGATCTAGATGGCTTGTGCACCGAAGAGTATGCTCCAGTTTGTGGCTGTGACGGAGTAACTTATAGCAATGCATGTAAGGCGGCTATCGGTGCTGGAATAACTTCTTATTTGGATGGAGTTTGCAACTAATACTCTTTACATAAACTACAGGTATATCTTCGGCTGTTAATTCAGCAATGTCTTAACTTCTTAAATAAATGAAACTAACATTTATATAAAACACCACATTGATTCCAGTAGCTCGCTTAAGAGAGTCTATTGTATTAAATATTTCTACAATTACTGTGTGCACAATAAAGATGCAATGAAAGTATACCTTAAAATAAGAGAAGAAATTTTAAATAAATAAATTTTTAAGTATCTATTTACAACATTAAATGTTGCTTTGATTTGTTTCTCCAACCTGCTTGATTCTTATATTTAACAACGTAAATTTTTAAATCTGCCCGATTTTCATACTTTACAAAATAGATTTTCTTTTTAGCTTGATTTTTGTATTTGGTAAAAAACCATGCGCCATTATTCTTTCCTGCTTGGTTCTCGTATTTGACTTTATAGATGTTTAAGTCTGCCTGGTTTTCATATTTCACTACAAATACCTATACATCTGCTTGATTTTCATATTGCACAGCAAATACCTTTTGAGCATTTAAAGCAAATGAAACACATAGTAGTATGATGAAAGTTATTTTTTTCATATTCAAATATACAAAACTTAGAGGTAAACCATTTTTGTGCGATATTGAAACCTGCAGTTATTCGTTTACTAGCAGTTTGCTAATAGTTGGAGCTGCTAGTTTTAAGTTTTCATCTAATGAGTTATATATACAATGCCTATTTTATATAGCTAGATTTAAGTTTCATCTTAAAATATTTAAAGAAATACATAAAGATATTTAAACAGATTGTGATAGAATTTTCTAATATCTTTCAGTTAAAAGAACTAAGATGTTTTAAAAATTAATAGCTTCTGCAGTAGTTGCTAAAGTAGAGAATAGTTTATTAATATAGCGGGTGTTCTTCAATATTATAATATACGTTAATTGTTTTTAACAATTAATTTCTATATCTTTATAAACTAATGATAAACCAATTTAAAATGAAAAACCTATTTGTATTAGTTATAGTAACGGTATTATTTAGCTGCCAACAACCAATAACAGAAACAGCCCATACTATAATTGGGTATGATATTTCAGAAGAGGTGAGGACACCGCTTACTGTAGGGGATATTTCTACTGTAGCTGTTTGGGAAGCGTATATTAAAGCTCACAATGAAAAAGATATCGCAACTATAGAAGGCTTAAATGCAACAAAAGACTTTAAAGTAAAAGGCCCAAAAGGAGAGGTTTTTAATGGATCTGAAGAACATACAGCCTTTTTAAAAACTTGGTTTGAAAGCGACGTAAATCCGCAATGGACTACAAAGTTTTTAATAGCAAATGCATTTACATCCAAAGAGGGCGTAGTAAAACAATACGTTACTTCTTCACATGATGTTACTTTAAATATAGACGGAAAAAAGATAAAAGTAAATCAAATACATGATGCCCTAATTGTAAACGGAAAAGTACAAGAGTTTACAGTGCATGAAAGGGTTGCAACAGAATAATTTAAAACTTAAATTATAATTAACTTAAAATCAATTTAAAATGAAAAAACTATTAGCTATTGCTTTGTTTAGTGTTTTTGTATCCTGTACCCCAGGAATGCATCCAGAATACGAGCAAAATACGGAAACAGTAAAAGCATTTTTAAAGTTGCAAGGTGAAGAAACAGATGTGAATGCACAGATGGCACTAATACATGAGGAGTTAGAATGGCAGCCTGCTTTTCACGGAGCTACTCCAATAGGAAAAGAAGATTTTAAAGCGTACCTTCTTAATTGGCAAGATGCGATGGAGGAGACGGTATATACGCCAAGAAATTATTTACCAGGAGTTTTGGCAGATACAGGATTACAAGATGGTAGTGTAAGGTCTTACGGAAAATGGACAGGAGTGCATTCTGCTACTGGGAAAAAGTGGGAGCTAACAGCTTATCATACTTGGGATTTTAAAGACGGTAAAATTATTGCTGGTGGAGATTATTTTGATGCAGGAGGATTAATTGCATCGCTGCAAGTAGAGGAAGTTACAGAAGAATAATTTTTAATTTCCTCTAAAAAAAAGCCTTACAATTTGTTAGGCTTTTTTTTATAAAATAAAAAATAATTATTTAATTACAATTAAATCTTAATTAAGCTCTTTTTGAAAGATTATTACTTTCAATTTTGGGTAAAATAAGCATTGAACACTACTTGTTTGTTTGAAGGGTAGCAACTGAACTTAAAAAAGGAATGCTGTAATGCTTTCGGGAGATCTTTGATTCTATGGGAAATCTAATGAAATTTAGAAAAGGCTTTACTTTATCATGGAAATATTTAAGCACCTCCAAAATGGCAGTATATAATGAAGATGGTTATACAGGTTTTTTTGTTTTTTTAAGCAATATTTTTAAGTGTTACTCAGCAAGATTAACCTATAGATATTTATAAAAAAAACCCTCGTATGAGGGTTTTTTTTATAGCAGTTTATTACTTTTTTATAGTTCAATTTTCTTTAATTTTTTATTAATTACTTCTTTCCGGAATGCCAACTCTTCCTTTTCTAGGAGCGTAAGAAGTGTGTAATACCTTCCATCCATCATCTGTGTAATTCCATACAGATGAGCCTCTAGTAGCATACGATACGGTTTTAGCATTATCTATAAAAGTATATTTACCATCTGCTACAAATGTAATTACAGCTGTATTCATATCTGGAGAAAAGTAAGTTTCCATATTAGAAAGTTTAAAGAACTCCCAAGTTATTTCTGTGTCTACAACTACATCTTTTTCAGTATAAATATAAAAAGGATTTAAATTAGAGTCTCCTGTAGGAACTTTAATTTCTGGATGCTCAAATTTTTTGTAAGCTTCATAATCGCCAGACATGATTGCTTTTTGCATTGATTCCTGGTGCGCTATTACTTTATCACTAATACTTTTTTTATTTTTTTTAGCATAATATAGTTGCGCAGTTTTCATGTAGGGAGAAGCAAAAGTTGCATAATCCACTGCTTTTAGTGCAGCGTTTAAAGCATTTTCATAATCGCCATTGGCTGCATAATGCTCTGCCATAGAATCATGTGAGTTCGGGCCATCATGCATATCTTGAGACATTTTCACGTACTTCATAGCGTTAGTTGTGTCTTCTTTTCCGAAATCTCCTCTCATGTAACCATAAGAGATCATATTATATGCAGAGGAAGCATAAGAAGGAAATTTTTCAGCAAAAACTTTAAATGAATTAAAGTCTTGAGGACCTGTTCCGAGGTAATTCATTAGTGCGCCCTTCGGAAATTTACTTGCAAGACTTTTGCTGACGGCTTGTCTGTCTTCTGAGGAGGCTGCTAAATATTGATACCATCCTTTTTCTTCTGGGCTTAATTTTGTTGTATTAATAGCTTTAAGCTTTTCTGATCTACTTCCCCAGTTTTTATTGTTGCTGCTTACGGCCGCTAAAATAAGTTTAGCACAACCACAATCTTCATCTATTAGTAGCGCTGAATTGGCAGCACCAAAAGCAGCCATGTATTCTAAATTCATTGCATATTCTATTGCGCTATTGGTAATAAGTGAAGCCTTCTTGCTACAAGAAGTGTCATTCATCCATTGTGCATTTAAAATCATTGTGAAGCATAGAGCTACAAAAGTTAAGTTATTTTTCATAATTTATTTGTTAAATTTATAATTTGTCTTAAAGTTACAAAATTAGTACCTAAAAGCAACTTATTTTATGGATTTATTATTTTTATCATCTAAATACACTTTGTTTAAGTTTTAATGACATATATTAGACAATTATTAATTTTAACATTATTTTATTTTTTTTTTAAGAAAATAACACTTTTTATTTTGATACTTTTGCGGTAAATTATGTAATAGAATATTTATAGTTTATTAATAGATTTATTTTTTATTAAAATATTTCAATTTCATAATTAATTTAACTTTTTTTAAACCCTATTTTGAGCTCAACAAATCCACATACCTGTGCTATTGCATATTCCGTCTCCATGTTAGGAGATAAATGGTCTTTATTAATATTAAGAGACATTATCATCCATAAAAAATCTAGATTCAAGGAGTTTAAAGAATCAAAAGAAAAAATAGCAACAAATATTCTCGCGAATAGACTAAAATCTCTTTCAAATCATGGTCTTATTAAAAAGTTAGATCCTACAGGAACAAAAAAAAGTACGCGCTATATAGCAACTATCAGAGGTGCTACTGCACTGCCTATTATAATAGATATGTACTTATTTTCTATAAACTTGATAGATGAAACTATTTTAAATCCTTCCCAAATTAATATTAAAGAAAAAATCACTTCTGACAGAAAATTATTCGAGAAAACTATAATAGCAGAATATTTTAAATTCATTCAAGAATTAAGGGACACTATTCTTGGTGTAAAGGAGCAGTAATTAAAATGAATTCATTTCAATCATTGTTTTCTTAATCTTTAGATAAGTACTTTTTTTTAAGCCTTTAGGAATATTGTATGGCAATAAGATGGTTAAAAGCGTCAGCTTTGGTAATGAGTTAATTTTTTTCACAGCATCTGGTTTAAGTTATTTAAGTGAATTGCCGTTAAAAATAATTGTTGAGTGCATAAAGCCTATTTAACTCTTAAGTAGAAAGTATAAAGTAACAGTCTTTAATTTATCTTTTTACAATGCTAATGATAACTGTTTTAGAAGCCGGCGTATTACTAACCTTAGCTACACTTTTAAGCGGTATTAAAACATTAGCTTCTGGAAAATAAGTTGCAGTGCACTGTTTTGGAATATTGTATTTTACAATCAGAAAGCCTTTTGCAATTCTTTCTTCTCCATTAAAATGACTTTTAATATCTACTAAATCTAATGGTTCTAAGTTTTGATTGCGCATATCGCCTGCGTTCATGTAAAGTACTCTTCGCTCATTTAAAACACCTCTATACCGGTCATTTAACCCATAAATTGTGGTATTATATTGGTCATGAGAACGGATAGTCATCATAATAAATTGGTTTCTTTCTAATTGTATATCGGAAGGTCTATTTAAAGAAAAATTTGCTTTACCACTAGCAGTAGGAGAGAAGTTATTCTCTCGGGCGTTATTAGGTAGATAGAAGCCGCCCTTAACACGTACTTTTTTGTTATAATTTTCAAAACCCGGAATAACTTTCTCAATCTTAGCGCGAATCAAGTCATAATTGGAAACTAAAGTAGTCCAATTAGTTTTAGATTCTTTTAAAGTAGCGTTTGCGAAACCAGCCACAATTGCCGGTTCACTTAATAGTTTTTTAGAGTGTGGTTCTAAATGCCCGTGAGATTGATGTACAATTCCCATAGAATTCTCTACAGTTATAAACTGCGCTCCATTGGCTTGTACGTCTTTTTCAGATCTACCTAAACAAGGCAGAATCAGTGCTTTTTTACCATGAATTAAATGACTTCTATTTAGTTTTGTAGAAACATGAACTGATAAGTTGCACTGCTTCATGGCGTTTGCTGTAAACTCGGTATCTGGCGTTGCCGAAACAAAATTACCACCCATGCCAACAAATACTTTTATTTTTTTCTGATGCATTGCTTCAATAGATGCAACCACATCTAAACCATGTTTTCTTGGAGATTTAAAATCAAATTCGGCTTCTAATTTATCTAAAAAAGTAGCTGGCATTTTCTCCCAAATACCCATCGTTCTATCTCCTTGTACATTAGAATGCCCACGAACAGGACAGGTTCCAGCTCCTTTTTTTCCAATACTTCCTTTTAATAAAAGAATGTTTACCAATTCTCTAATATTATCTACAGAATTTTTGTGTTGTGTTAAGCCCATTGCCCAACAAATAATAATTTTTTCATTATTAATGATGAGTGCTGTAGCTTCCTCTATTTCCTTTAAAGAAATTCCTGTTTGAGGTAGCAATTCTTCAATTGAATATAAATCTAAGTCTATTAGCATTTCTTCAAGGCCAGCAGTTTTTTCATCGATAAAATCATGATTAAAAACACTTCCAGGATTTTCTAATTCCTTTGCTTTCATCAATTTTAAAATAATCTTAAGCAAAGCCACATCACCATTTATTTTTACTTGTAAGAAGAGGTCAGTTAAATCTTGTCCAGAACCGATCCATTTTAACGGATTCTGTGGGTCTTTATAATTCATTAATCCAACTTCAGGTAACGGATTTACAGTAATAATTTTACCCCCATTTTTTTTTGTTTCTCCAAGTGCAGATAACATTCTAGGATGGTTGGTTCCTGGGTTTTGACCGATAACAATTACCAAGTCTGTGTGCTTAAAGTCTTCTAAAGTAACAGAGCCTTTTCCGATTCCTAATGTTTCTGTAAGTGCAGCTCCACTAGATTCATGACACATATTAGAACAATCAGGTAAATTGTTTGTACCAAACTGACGTACAAATAATTGATATAAAAAAGCAGCTTCATTGCTAGTTCTTCCCGATGTATAAAAAACAGCTTCATCAGAAGAGCTTAAGTTATTTAGTTCTTTTCCTATTAAATTGAATGCAGCTTCCCAAGAAATTTCTTCATAATGGTCTTTTCCTTCATGCAAATACATGGGTTGTGTAATTCTCCCACTTTTACCTATTTCGTAATCAGATAATTCAGATAATTGTGCTACCGAATGTGTTGCAAAAAAGAGTGGTGAAACTTTGTTTTTAGTTGCTTCTTCTGCGACTGCTTTTGCTCCGTTTTCGCAATATTCAGCTAAAAAAGCACGTTTAGCGTCTGGATCTGGCCAAGCACAGCCAGGGCAATCAAAACCCTCTTTTTGATTGATGTTTTTTAAAAGTTGTATTCCTTTTACAAGACCAACTTCACTTGCAATAACTTTAATAGAAGATTTTATTGCTTTAAACCCAGCTGCAGAAGTCGGAATTTCTTTTAACTGAATTCCTGTAAGTTTTTCTGGCGATTGTGCGTTTATTTTTTTAGACATTACTTTTTAATGTATAAAGGATTTGCGTAAATGGTCATTTTATTTTCTCTCGTAAAACCAATTAAGCAAATTCCAAATTCTTTTGCAAAATCTACAGCTAAAGAAGAACAACCAGAAACGGCAATTATGATGGGTATTTTGGCAATAAATGCTTTAGATACAATCTCGTAAGAAACTCTACCACTAACCAATAAATAGTTGGCGCTTTTTAACTTATTCTCTATTAATAGATCTCCAATAGTTTTGTCTACAGCGTTGTGTCTGCCAATATCTTCTTTGATTGTTAAAAGTTTGTTTTGTCTATTGAAAACGGCCGCAGCATGACTACCGCCAGATTTTTTAAATGTTTCTTGAAATGAATTCATTTCAAGAAACATTTTATGAATTATAGTAGTTGTTAATCTTGTTTCTGTGTTTAATTTATCTCCGTTTACTTCAATGTCTTTTAATTCTTTTTTACCACAAATTCCACAAGAAGAAACAGACAATAAAGTTCTTTTATTGAGGTATCCTTTTCCTAAGTTTAATTTAGAAATAGTTATATTAATTATGGAAGGAATCTCGTTTTCCGCTTTCTCTATTGTTGCTTCAAAGTTAGTAACACTTTTATAAATGTCTTCTGCAAATAATAAGCCTCTAATAAGCGCTATGTCGTTATCCGGAGTCCTCATAACAACGGTATACGGCTCACTATTTATATTTATTTGCAAAGCTGCTTCAACGACCAAATCATCTTCAATTTTGTTCTGAATTTGATTGGTGATTTTTAAGCCTTGGTAAGAGATTGTTTGCATGAAATAAGTAGCTTTACCACAAATTTACTAAAAATAAGCTTAGTGAATACTCTAGAAAAATTTAAATAAGATTAGGTGATTTTACGACAAATTAATACAATTAATTCATTTCTAAAATTTGTTGTAAAGAAGATAAATACAGTACCACCTTCTTTTATCTTGGTTTCTTTTCTTATTTGAGCTACCGTTTTAGGAAAGTTTCTAATGGTAATATTTGCTTTATTTCCTGGAAGTAATTTTTTTAATTTCTTTTTATCATACGAAAGAACCTGTTCAATTTTAAATGTTCTACCCGGAAAATCTAGAAGAATATCTGCAGTGTAAAGATGAGAATGTTGATGTAGTTTTTGTACGTTAAGTTGGTTTGTAACTTGATGAAATCCACCAGATTTTAAAATTGCTGAATTGGGTTCATACAAATAAGAAAGTGGCTCTGAATATTCTGAATATAGGTCTTCTTTATATTTAAAATCAAAGGTTTTTGTTTGATTTTTGCCAATGTTTACCGTTTTAATTTCAATAGCTTTAGCATGTTTTTTGTCTAATAAAAACAACAGTTCCTTTACCTCATTATTAATGGCAATTACGTGTACCTCTTTTACAAATTTTAATTCGTTTATAGCACTTGTTATGTCTAAAATAGGAGAAGCTTTTATAAGAATTTGATTTGTTTTTGAAAATAAAAAATCAATGTTTTCTGGAACATTAGGTACGCAATCTTGCAACAGAAAAACTTTTCCTTTTACAGCATCTCTTCTAGATGGATCTATATAAATCCAATCGAATTTTTCTTTCGTGCTCCTAAGAAAATCGAAAGCATCGCCAAAAAAAGTAGTAATATTATTTATTTTTAATTGTTTGAAATTATGCGCTACAATAGTTGATAACTCCGTGTTAATTTCACAATGGGTAACGGCTTCAAACTGCTTAGAAAAATAAAAACAATCAACTCCAAAGCCACCTGTAGTGTCAATAATTGATGCTCCGCTAACAAGATTCGATTTATAGTTTGCAGTATGTTCAGATGAAGTCTGTTCTATATTAATTTTTGAAGGATAATAAATTTGTGCTGTTCGAAACCAAGAGGCCAGTTTGTGCTCAGACTTTTGTTTTGACACAATCTGATTTGCTAGTTCTTGAATTGAAACATCGCTAAAAGGACTCCCTTTTAGAATCAGTTTTGTAATATCCGTTTTTAAATTTTCAGTAATAAATTGCTGAACTTTTGTATGTAATATTGCTGTATTCAATATGTTTTTAAATATCTTTTGTAATAGATTTTACAATTTTATTGTCAGACAAAAATTCTTTTAAAATTACTTTTAACGCAGTGTATAATGGAACTGCGGTAATCATACCAACAATTCCAAAAAGTAAACCACCAATAATAATAGTTAAAAATATTTCTAAAGGATGCGACTTTGTGGTTTTTGAAAAAATTATTGGCTGACTTGCAAAATTATCAATCAATTGTGCAATAAAATATCCAATCATTACATAAATCGTGGTTGGTAAGATGTCATTTTGAAAATCTTGACCAATGTTACTTGTCATCGATAAAACAAACATAATAACTGCACCAATCATAGGGCCAACATAAGGTATTAGATTTAATAAGGCACATAAGAAAGCGATTACTATGGCGTTATCAATTCCAAAAATGAATAAAATAATGGTGTATAAAACAAATAAAATAGTAATCTGTAAAAGCAGACCAATAAAATATCTAGATAATAAATCATTAATAGTTTCTAGTGATTTTGAAAATCTACCTTCCTTGCCATTCGGAATTATAGTCATTACACCGTTTTTTAATAATTGGCTATCTTTCATAAAAAAGAAGGATATAAATAACACAGAAAATAGACCAACACTTAAAGATCCAACGGTTGCTAAAACAGCATTTAAGAAATCTGGAATTTCTTTAAATTGGGCAAGAATATCAATGTTTTTTAATTTACCTAAAACATCAATTCCTCTGGAAGAAAAGTAGGCAGTTATTTGATTAAATATTTCTTGAATATTTTCCTGTAATTTATCTACTTCTAATAAAGATAAACTTTGGCCTTGTTCTGCAATTAATGGAATAAACATTAAGATTAAACCCGTGAAGAAACTCAACATTAAAAACATTGTAAAGATAACTGCGAGGGTGTTGGGGAATTTTAATTTATTTCTAAGTACTAAAATAATAGGCCTGGCAATTAGCGATAAGATTCCTGCAATAACTATGTAAACGATTACAGATTGAATGGCGTTTAGAAAATAACAAAGAAGAAAAACGCCTAATAGAATTCCTAATGCTCTTAAAATACCGTTTGCTATTGTTTTTGAATTCATTAGTTATATCCTTTTACAGTTCCCATACTTAATTTACTTCCACTAGAAAAAGTGTGGCTTGTTGGTAATAATGTGCCGCTTTCTGTGGTAATCCAATCTTCCCAAGTAGCCGGAACTCCAACCATGTTCATACTTGGTACATTCATTTTATAGCTTTTCGGGAAATTATACGCATCTAAAATCCAAAGATACGAATCTCCAGGGGTAGAACCACCGTTTCTATACTTTACCAGAAGTGCATCTTTACCGTCTACTTTTTGAATACTTCTAACAATTCCTTTTTCAAATAGTTTATGCGGTGCTACTAGCCAAAAAGAATCATTATTAAAAATATTCCAAGCTTTTAATATCAGTGAAGGGTCTGCAATTTCTTGTTTTGTATTGTTAAAGAAGATAGTACTGTTTTCTTTATTCCGGGTATGTAAATTTACACGAATAGTATCCCAAGAGACCGCTACTATGTTTTTTTCTTTATCCCATTTAAAACTTCTTTTCCCACCAAAACTCCATTCTAAAAAGCGGGTATTTTTATAAGCCTCGTGTTTTACAGCTTTTAAGATATTTTTTGCCAGGATATCTGCTTTTCTATTTTCAGCTTTCACTTTACCCATTGGTATCTCTAAACCAAATAATGACAAGGTATGTTTTGTAGGTAATTTTATGCCACTTTTAGTTGTTTTCCAATCAGACCAAGTGGCAGAAAGGCCGCCTACAGGAATTATTTTTACCCACATTTTAAATGAAGTAGGTATGTAGTTTTCATCTAGAATCCATAGATATGAGTCTCCAGGAGTTGTGCCTCCAGAGGCATATGTAATTAGTAATGCATCTTTGTCATTATATTTTACAATACGTCTTTCTGTGCCAGCATCAAAAACCTTATAAGGCGCCACTAGCCAAAAAGAATCGTTATTAAAAAAGGCTCTTGCTTGCTTAAGAATTTTGGAGTTTATTACTTTTTCATCATCAATATATACTTCAGATTTCTCTGATTTTTTAGTATTTAAAATAACCTTATTTTGATCCCAAGATACTACTACAATATTTTCTTGCTTGTACCATTTATAGTGATGTTTACCTCTAAAGCTCCATTCTAAAACTTCTGTATTTTTATATGCTTCATACGCTAATTCTTTTAACATTTTAGAGGCCAATTCATCTGCCTGTTTTCCCTGTTCTCCTTTTGGAAGCGGCTCGTTGTAAGTAAAATAGCAAATAGCTAATACAGCAACTAAAAGTAGGAAAAGCAGTGTGGTATATTTAATAATTTTTTTCATAGCAAAACATTATATAAGAAGCTAAATTATTAATTTTTAGAAGAAAAAACTATTTGTTTGGCTCATTATAATTTAAAAATCAGAAAAAATCTTAGTAAATTTCTTTGGAAGTTCTTTTGAGTTTAAAATGATAGCTTTTGTAAAAGGATGTATAAATTCTAAAGAAGCCGCATGTAAAAACAATCCTTTGCCGTTTAAGATTTTATCTTCTAAAAAATATTCTTTGTCTCCTAAAACAGGATTTCCAATTGCAAACAAATGTTTTCTTATTTGATGTTTTCTGCCCGTTTTTGGATGTAGTTTTACCAAGTTTAAAAACCTAAAACGTTCTGAAGTAACAGAAGCTATTACTTCAAATTCTGTAAGTGCGTCCTTTTCATCAATCGTTGAATTTATAGTTCCTTTAGAACTCATTTTCCCAATAGTAATTGCAAAGTAGGTTTTTTTGATTTCTTTGTGTTCAAATAATTTACTAAGTGCTGTAATTGCGGTATTTGTTTTTCCAACTAATAAAAGTCCGCTCGTAGGATAATCTAATCTATGCACAGGTTGTGGCTTTACAGCATTTGAATGCCTGCTTTTTTTGAGATTTTGTGTTAATCCGTTTGCAATGGTTACAAATTTATTACCACTAACTAAAATCCCTGCCGGTTTACAAATGATCGCTAAGTAATCATCTTCAAATACTACTTCTAAGTGTAACTTTAACCTCTCAAAAGTTGATGAATTTTCAGATTCAAACAGTTCAATTTTTTCACCACCAGAAATATATATAGCAGTGGTCGCTAAAACTCCGTCAATAAAAATAAGTTTCTTTTTGATTGCTTTTTTAATAGCAGATTTAGTAGGTATTGTATTAAATATTCCAACACCATATTCTTGAAAACGCACTTTGTTTTCTAATTCTTCAACAATATGTTTTTCTAATAATTGCATTATTTAGCAAAGAGTTGCTTTATATCTTTAAATGCTTTAAACTCTAAAGCGTTATTTTCTGGGTCTTTAAAAAACATAGTAGCTTGTTCGCCAACTTTTCCTTGAAAGCGAATGCAAGGGGCTATCTCAAATTTTGTATTTTTAGTTTTTAAGCGCGCTGCTAAAGAGTGCCAATCTTCCCAACTTAAAACTACTCCAAAATGTGGAACAGGAACATCGTATCCGTCTACAGGATTTGATATTCTTACCGCTTTAAAGTCTTCTTTTTGATGTATTACTAACTGATGACCGAAGAAATTAAAATCTACCCAATCTTCAGTAGAACGGCCTTCTTCACAATTTAAAACATCTTTGTAAAAAGCGCTGCACATCTCTAGATTTTGAACAGGTATCGCAAAGTGAAAAGGTTGAATCATAGTTTAGTTTTTAATCAGTTTTAGTTTTAAGGTTGTTATTTAGAGTGCTTTTGGCTTTTATGCGCACTGCAATTACCTTTGTGAAATAGTTATGTAGATAATAAAGTTGACTTATCTTCACAAATATGATGCTAAAATTAATCAATTTTTTTCTTTTGTACCCAGAACTAATTAAAATCCAACAGCTTTATCATCTCCTCTTGGATCTGCACCACCTTCTAATTTTCCGTTTGGCAGCATTAAAATAGCATCAACACGTCCAATAATTAAAGAGTTACGCTCTACCAATTTGTAACCTAATGCCTTTAAGTTGTCTTTTGTAATACTATCAAATCCATTGGGTTCCATTCTAATATTGTCTGGCAACCATTGGTGATGAAAGCGCGCTTTATTTACAGATTCTTGCATTCCCATTTTATAATCTACAATATTTATAATATTTTGTAAAACAGAAGTTATAATTGTAGATCCTCCTGGAGTTCCTAAAACCATTTTAAGTTTTCCATCTTTTTCTACAATGGTTGGAGTCATAGAACTTAACATTCTCTTTTCGGGAGCAATGGCATTTGCTTTAGAACCTACAAGACCATACACATTTGGCACTCCAGGCTTTGCACTAAAATCATCCATTTCATTGTTTAAGAAAAATCCTGCTCCTTTTACAAGTACTTTAGAACCATACCCTGTATTTAAAGTGGTAGTTACAGAAACTGCATTTCCAAATTGGTCTACAATAGAGTAGTGGGTTGTTTGATCACTTTCATGTCCTAAAATAGCTCCATGAGAAACTTCTGAAGATTTTGTTGCCTTATCCCAAGAAAAAGAACTCATTCTTTTTTTAATATAAGAAGCTGCTATTAAACTGTCTATTGGAACATTTACAAAATCAATATCTCCTAAATAATGAGCTCTGTCTGCATATGATCTGCGCTCTGCTTCTGTTAATAACTGCACATACTTTGAAGAGTTGTGTGCTATTTTAGTTAAATCAAAAGGTGCTATCGATTTTAAAATTTGTGCCAAACAAATTCCGCCACTCGCTGGCAAGTTCATAGAAATAATTTTATGGTTTTTATAATTAAACGTTATGGGTTTGCGCCAAATTGCTCTGTATTTCTCTAAATCTTTTAGTGAAATAATTCCACCTAATTCTTTTACATAATCAACAAATAATTGTGCCGTTTTTCCTTTGTAAAAGCCATCTTGACCATTGTCTCTTATTCGTTCTAGAGTTTGTGCTAATTCTTCTTGTTTTAGCAGGTCTTCTTTTTTCCATTCTTTGTCAAATAAAATTTTGTAGTTATTTGCTTTTTCGAAAAGTTTACGAGTTAGGTTTAATGCTATTGCTTGTTTATTTGTAACTTTAAAACCTTCTCTTGCCATATCTATAGCAGGTTGAATTAAATCTTTAAAAGGAAGTCCTCCAAATTTATGATGTACTTCAAAAAGACCTGCAATAGTTCCTGGAACACCTACAGAATGTATTCCAAAACTACTTTTTCCTGGAATTACATTTCCTTCTGTATCTAAATACATATCCTTACTTGCATTTAAAGGTGCTTTTTCTCTAAAATCTAACGCACCCGTTTTTCCATTATTGGTTCTATAAACCATAAAACCACCGCCACCAATATTACCGGCAACCGGGTATACAACTGCCAGAGCAAGTTGTGTTGCAACCATTGCATCATAAGCATTTCCACCTTTTTTTAAAATATCAGAGCCAATTTTAGAAGCTTCTTCTCTGGCAGAGACTACCATTGCTTTTTCAGTAATTAAACCTGTAATTTTTTCTTTTTTGCTGTTTGTTTTGCAGTTAAAAAATAATAATGAAATCGTAAGTGCTAAAATTATTTTTCTCATCTGGTAGTATCAATTTTTTTTAATTTCTGGTTTGTATGCGCAATTAATTCTTTAAAAAACACCGTAAAATCTGCTTCAAATTCAGCTTCTAAGCTATGTAAGTCTTCAATAGCTAAGTTCATTTGAGATTTCCCCTTTGTTCTCTTATTCATGCCGTTTAAAACTTTTTCAATGCCTTCTTTATATTGATAGTTGAATAGAATATTATATTCAATCATATAATTGATGAATTGTTGAGAATTTATAGGTAAATCTAATTTAATCTCGTCTAATAAATTATAAACCGATTTTGTAAATAATTCTAAGGGAATTTCAGAATAGGTTGCCCAATTTTTAGCCAAGAAGTAGTCGTAAAAAATATCGATAATTATGCCATCATAATGACGGTAGCGTGCATGTAAACGTCTTTTGCTTTTTCGAACCACTTCATGTGCATCTGTAAACGTATCTATTTCTCTATGTAAAAAGATACCTTGCTGAATTTCTTTAGAAAAACCTTCATACTTATTTCCCTGAATATGATCTGCAATAAAATTACCTATCATAATATCGGTATTGTTTTGAGAAAGATATAAATGCGCTAAGAAATTCATTTTTTTAAATGTAAATAAAAAACCATAATTAACTTAAAAATTAATTATGGTTTTCTTATTATTTATATGTGAATACCTGCCTTGGCAGGAATAATAAATTTAATCGATTAACTATTTAACATTACTGGCATTACAAGCATTGTAACTTGTTCTCCCTCATCAGTGCCATCAATAGGAGTTAAAATTCCTGCTCTGTTTGGTAAAGACATTTCAATTAAAACGTCATTAGAGCTTAAGTTATTTAACATTTCACTTAGAAAACGAGAGTTAAAACCTATCTGCATATCATCACCTTGATAATCGCAGCTTAAACGTTCGTCTGCTTTATTTGCAAAGTCTAAATCTTCTGCAGAAATATTTAATTCTGTACCAGCCATTTTCAAACGAATCTGGTGTGTTGTTTTGCTAGAAAAAATAGAAACACGTCTTACAGAGTTTAAGAAAGAAGCTCTGTCTACTGTTAATTTATTCGGATTCTCTTTTGGAATTACTGCTTCGTAATTAGGATATTTTCCATCTATTAAACGACATACTAAAACTACGTTATCAAACGTAAATTTTGCATTAGCATCGTTATATTCAATTGTTACATCACTATCAGAACCACCTAAAATTCCTTTTAACAAATTTAAAGGTTTCTTTGGCATAATAAATTCTGCCGTCTGATCTGCACTAACATCTGTTCTTGTATACTTTACTAATTTGTGCGCATCTGTTGCTACAAAAGTTAAACTTTGAGAGCTAAATTGAAAAAAGACTCCACTCATTACTGGGCGTAAATCGTCATTTCCAGCAGCAAAGATTGTTTTAGAAATTGCAGTACCTAAAATGTTTGCAGGCACTACCGTTTTACTTGGTGATGGCAATGAAACCGCTTTTGGGAATTCATCTCCACCAAAGTAAGCCATATCGTACTTCCCTTGATCAGAACTAATTTCAATGGTATTACTACCTTCGGTTTTAAAAGTTAAGGGCTGGTCTGGAAACGTTTTTAAAGTATCTAATAATAAACGTGCAGAAACAGCAATAGAACCAGAACTATCACTTTCTACAGCAACTACTGAACTCATAGTTGTTTCTAAATCAGATGCAGAAATTTTTAGTTGATTCTCTGATAATTCAAACAGAAAATTATCTAAAATTGGTAATGTGTTGTTGCTATTTATAACGCCTCCTAAAACTTGAAGTTGTTTTAATAATTGCGAACTAGATACAATGAATTTCATATACTGTTATTTCGTTATTTGATTTACAAATATATTCTAAATAAGTGACTTTAAAAATTATTTTATTAACAGGTTATCACTATTTTTTTCACGAATTCTAAAATGTTATAATTATGTTAACAAACTTTATTTTAGTTCTTAAAAAAACTACATTTGTTTGTTCCACAAAATTTAAAATATGAAGAAATTTTTTCTATTGAAAATTGTGTTTTTATTGATTACGAATTCAATATCTGCGCAAAAACCTCAAAAATTAACTTCAAATCAGATTTACGAAAAAATTCAAAAAGTAAATTTTTTAGGAACTGCTTTATACATTGCCGCGCATCCGGATGATGAAAATACGCGTTTAATTGGATATTTAGCAAATAAAGTAAAGGCAAGAACTGGTTATTTGTCATTAACAAGGGGAGATGGTGGACAGAATTTAATTGGATCAGAAATTAGAGAACTTTTAGGGGTAATTAGAACGCAAGAATTATTGGCAGCCAGAAATATTGATGGTGGTGAACAATTTTTCACAAGGGCAAATGATTTTGGATATTCTAAACACCCAGATGAAACTTTAGCAATTTGGAATGAAAAGGAAGTGTTAAGTGATGTTGTTTGGGTTATTAGAAACTTTAAGCCGGATGTAATAATCAATCGTTTTAATCATAGAACTCCTGGTACAACTCACGGGCACCATACATCTTCTGCCATGTTAAGTATTGCCGCTTTTGACCAAGCTAATGATACCTCTCAGTTTGTTTCTCAATTAAAGTATACTAGTCTTTGGCAGCCAAAAAGATTATTTTTTAATACATCTTCTTGGTTTTATAAGAGTCAACAAGATTTTGAAAAAGCAACGAAAGGCAAATTAATGGCTTTTGATGTTGGTGTATATTATCCGTTAAAAGGGCTTTCTAACAACGAGTTAGCATCTATGGCAAGCAGCCAACATTTATGTCAGGGTTTTGGTAGAATTACTACTAGAGGAAGTCAGAATGAATATGTAGAATTTTTAAAAGGAGACAAGCCCAAAGATGAAAATGATATTTTTTCAGGAATTAATACCACTTGGAATCGTTTAAAAGATGGGGGAGAAATAGGTGCTATTTTATATGAAATAGAAGAACATTTCGATTTTGTGAATCCGTCTAAATACCTTCCTAAATTAATGGAAGCATATCAGTTGGTTCAGAAATTAGAAGATACGCATTGGCGAATAATTAAAGAAAAGGAATTGAAAGAAATTATTGAAGCCTGTGCAGGTTTGTATTTAGAGGTTTCTGCAAATAGTGCTTCAGGAGCGCCAAATACTTTCGTAGAAATTAATTTTGAAGCTCTAAATAGAAGCAGAATTGCTATTGAACTTACTTCAGTTACCTCAAACGTTGATAAGAAAATGTTTCTGAAAGAGTTGGATTTAGAAGCAAATAAAAAAGTAAATTTTAAGGAAACAATTACATTAGCAACAACTGAATTTTCAGATCCTTATTGGTTAAAAAAAGAAGCTTCTTTAGGGATGTATTCAGTGGAAAACCAATTATTAATCGGGAACCCAGAAACTTCAAGACCGGTGTCAATTAATTTTAATTTAACTATTGAAGGCATTCCAATAACAATTACAAAAAATCTGGTTAGAAGATATGCAGAAAGAGATATTGGTGAAATTTATGAACCTTTTGAGGTTTTACCTAAAGTAACCACTAAACTAAAAGACAAAGTACTTATTTTTTCTAATGATATGCCACAAAAAGTAGTGGTTGAAGTTCGCGCAGGAGCAAATGATGTATTTGGTAATATAAAATTAGAAGTTCCAGAAGGTTGGAAGGTCTCTTCGAGAACCAAAACATTTAGAATCAAACAAAAAGGAGATAAATATGAAGTTGATTTTTTAGTTTTTCCAACGGTAAACCAATCAGAAGGAAAATTAAAAGTAATTGTAACTTCAAACGGAAAAACATATAATAAAGAGTTGGTAGAAATCAATTATAATCACATACCTAAACAATCGGTTTTATTAAATTCTGAGGCAAAGGTTGTTCGCTTAAATATAAAAACTAAAGGCACTAAAATTGGCTACATAAGAGGCGCAGGAGATGCTATTCCAGAGAGTTTACGTCAGATAGGTTATACGGTTGACCTTATAAATCCGATAGAAATTAATGAGAAGAACCTTCTTAACTATGATGCAATTGTTTTAGGAATTAGAGCTTACAATGTAGTAAAAGAATTAAAATTCAAACAAAAATATTTATTAGCATATGTAGAAAATGGCGGTAATATGATTGTGCAATACAACACGAATAGACGGGTAGATGTTGCTGCACCTTTTGAATTAAAATTATCTAGAGACCGTGTTACAGATGAGTTTGCAGAAGTTAGGGTTTTAGAGAAAGAACATTCGCTTTTAAATTATCCAAATAAAATTACTCCAGAAGATTTTAAAGGTTGGGTGCAAGAAAGAGGTTTGTATTTTCCGGGAACATGGAGTAAAGAATACACCCCAATTTTATCTATGAATGATAAAGGCGAAACTCCAAAACAAGGAAGTCTGTTAATTGCAAAATTGGGCAAAGGGAATTACATTTACACTGGTTTAAGTTTTTTTAGAGAATTGCCTGCAGGTGTCTCTGGTGCATATAAATTGTTTGCAAATATGTTGGCGGTTGGTAAAGACGATTTGAAGTAATCAAAAGAAATTAAAAATTATAGATTCATATTTATGAATAATCAAAAATACACTTGGAAAAAAGAATACACATTTGTGCTAGCAGCGAATGTAATTTACTTGATTGCGTTTTATGTTATTACTAATTACTTTACATTTTAATAGATGGAGATAGCAAGCAAATTACATGTAGTAGATTGGATTATTTTATCTGTAACCTTAATATCTATCGTTTCCTATGGAACCTATGTTACCAGAAAAAACGCGAACGTTACAGATTATATTAAAGGAGGAAGTGATTCTAAATGGTGGACGATTGGTTTGTCTGTGATGGCAACACAAGCCAGTGCAATTACTTTTTTATCTACTCCGGGGCAAGCATTTCATAGCGGAATGGGCTTTGTACAGTTTTACTTCGGATTACCAATCGCAATGGTGATTATTTGTGTGGTATTTATTCCGATTTACCACAAGTTAAAAGTATACACTGCGTATGAATTTTTGGAAGGGAGATTCGATTTAAAAACAAGAAGTTTAGCCGCAATTTTATTTTTAATTCAGAGAGGTTTGGCAGCAGGAATTACCATTTTTGCACCTGCAATTATTCTGTCAGCAGTTTTAGGCTGGGATTTACTAACCTTAAATATTATTATTGGTTTTTTAGTAATAATCTATACTGTTTCTGGTGGAACAAAAGCTGTAAACGTAACGCAGAAGCAACAAATGATTATCATTTTTATAGGAATGTTAATTGCATTTTTTATGATTATGAGTCAGCTTCCTGAAAATATAACATTTACAAATGCCTTAGAGATTGCAGGTGCCAGTAATAAAATGGAAGTGTTGGATTTTTCTTTTGATTTGAGCAATAGATACACCGTTTGGACTGGTATTTTGGGAGGAACTTTTTTAATGTTATCTTATTTTGGAACTGATCAAAGTCAAGTACAGCGTTATTTATCTGGAAAATCTGTAAGAGAAAGTCAATTAGGCTTAATTTTTAACGGATTACTAAAAGTACCAATGCAGTTTTTTATTCTGTTAATTGGGGTGATGGTTTTTGTATTTTATCAATTCAATGCATCTCCATTAAATTTTAATCCTACTGTAAATGATGCGATTGCATCATCTAAATATGTTGAGGAATATCAACAATTAGAAGCAGAACATATTCAAATAGAAAATACTAAAAAATTACTTTTTATTGATGGCTTTCAGCTTGAAGAAAAACAACAAATTCAAGATTTAAATGAGAGAGATTTAGCGATAAAAGCAAAATCAAAACTAATTATTGATAAAATTGATAAGGAAAATACGTTAGATAAAATTGAATCTAATGACAAAGACTATGTCTTTATTCATTTTATTTTAAATAATTTACCAAGGGGTTTAATTGGGTTATTATTAGCAGTTATTTTATCAGCAGCAATGTCATCTACGGCATCAGAATTAAATGCATTGGCAAGCACAACAGCGATGGATTTATATAAAAGAAATGTAAAAGGAGAGAAGAGCGATGCCCATTATGTAACCGCGTCAAAATGGTTTACATTGGCTTGGGGAATCGTTGCAATTTCCATAGCTTGTGTTGCTAATTTATTCGAAAATTTAATAGAATTAGTGAATATTATCGGATCTATTTTCTACGGAAATGTATTGGGGATTTTCTTACTTGCATTTTTCTTTAAAAAAGTAAATGGGAATGCTGTTTTTAAAGCAGCTTTAATAACACAAGTATTAATTTGTTTAATTTTTTACTTCGGAATCTATAATTTAGAAGCGCAAGGTTTAGATCCAATTATTAGTTATTTATGGCTGAATTTTATTGGCTGTATTCTAGTCTCTTTTTTTTCGCTATTATTTGTCTTTAAATTGATAAATAAGCAAAGCAAATTAACATTAGTTGTTACTTCACTTGCAATCTTTAAAATTACCTTTGATATATTAAATGATGTATCTTTAAATATTATTCATGTTGTTACTTTAATTATTCTATTCTTCTTTTTAGGCTTTTTTAATTTTGATAAAACAACAATCAATGACAAATAAAAATATACGCTGGGGGATTATTGGTTTAGGCAAAATAGCCAATAAATTTGCAACTGATTTAGCAACAATAGAACATGTAGAATTAGTTGCAGTGGCTTCTAGAAATATACAAAATGCTAATAATTTTGCAGAGAAACACAATGCTAAAAAAGCATATAGTTCTTATGAAGAATTAGCTAAAGATACCAATGTAGATGCAGTTTATATTGCAACTCCGCATAGTTTTCACAAAAAGCATGCGATACTTTGTTTGCGAAATAAAAAAGCAGTCTTATGTGAAAAACCTTTTGCAATGAATTTGTATGAAGTTACAGAAATGATTGAGGTAGCAAAAGAAAATAATGTTTTGTTAATGGAAGCATTATGGTCCTTTTTTTTACCTCATTTCACATATGTTTTAGACATCGTTAAAAGTGAGAAATTTGGCAAATTAAAAAGTTTAGAAGCAGATTTTGGTTTTCATACGCCATACAATACAGACAGTAGATTATTTAAAAAAGATTTGGGTGGTGGAAGTTTGTTAGATATTGGGATCTATCCAATTTTTGCAGCTTTAGCAACTTTGGGAGAACCTGACGCTATTCATGCAAAGGCTACTTTTTTCGAAAATGGTGCAGATGCTAGCTGCGATATGGTTTTTCAGTATGAAAATGCCAAAGCAACTTTAAAAAGTACGTTGTTAGAGGAAACACCGAGCGTTGCTATATTAAAATTTGACAAAGCAACTGTAAAATTAAATAGGCAATTTCATCAGTCTTCATCGATTACAGTCATTCAAAATAATAAAGAAGAAATAATTAATTTTGATTTTAAAACGATTGGATATAATTTTGAAGCAGAGCACTTTAACAACCTTTTAAGGGCAGGAGAAAAAGAAAGTAATATTATGACTTTTGGGTTCTCTAAAAATTTAATAAATACCCTAGACAAGGTAAGAGAAATTATTGGTTTGAAATATAACGACTAGTTTCTAGACAATTTAAAACTCTTATTCGCCAATATATCCTTTTGGCATAAAAATTGACTTTTATAAGTAGAATGTTAGCGTTTTACTACAGTAAAATTTTGATATTCAGACATTTAATAAACATAAAACAGATTTTGATTTTCTTAGTAAAAGATTTCAATGTCAGTATGACAGATATAGAGAAGATGAGCAAACCAAAAGTATTAAGATTAGACAACATGTCGCTACATAGTATGTTAAATGAGGATTCTGAGTTAATCCCTTTAATGACGCCCGAAGACGAGGAAATTATTAATAAAGAAAGCGTACCCGAAATCTTACCAATTTTACCACTTAGAAATACAGTATTATTTCCAGGTGTTGTAATTCCTATTACTGCGGGTAGAGATGCATCTATTCAATTGATAAAGGATGCAAATAAAGGCGATAAAGTAATTGGGGTGGTTGCACAAAGAAATGAAGACGAAGAAGAACCTACTTTAAAAGATATTCATACAACAGGTGTAGTTGCACAGATTTTACGTGTTTTAAAAATGCCTGATGGTAATACAACTGTTATTATTCAAGGTAAAAAACGGTTCGAAATAGATGCTATTATTCAGGATAAACCGTATTTGAAGGCTTCTGTAAAAGAGGCATTTGAAGACAAAGAAGTGGCGGATGAAAAAGAATTTGAAGCAATTATAGAATCGATTAAAGAACAGGCTTTAGAAGTAATAAAGGAAAATCCGATGTTGCCTTCAGAAGCGTCTTTTGCTATTAAAAACATCAAGTCGAACTCCTTTTTGGTGAATTTTATTTCATCAAATATGGATTTAAGTGTAGCTCAAAAACAAGTAATTTTAGAAAAAGACAATCTAAAAGAACGTGCTTTATTAGCTTTAAAAAATTTAAATAAAGAACTCCAAAAATTACAATTACGTAATGATATTCAGTCTAAAACACGTGAAGATTTAGACCAACAACAACGTGAGTATTATTTACACCAACAGTTAAAAACGATTCAAGAAGAATTGGGTGGTGCTTCTAATGACGAAGAGTTGGAGGAAATGCGCAAAAAAGCAAAAACGAAGAAATGGAATAAAGAAGTGGGGCTTACTTTTGAAAAAGAGTTAAATCGCTTAAAAAGAATGAATCCGCAAGCTGCTGAATACGGCGTGCAGAGAAGTTATTTAGAATTGTTACTGGAGTTGCCTTGGGGAATTTACTCTGAAGATAAATTCGATTTAAAACAGGCAACAAAGGTTTTAGATAGAGATCATTTTGGTTTAGAAAAAGTAAAAGAAAGAATTATAGAACATTTAGCCGTTTTAAAGTTAAGGGGAGATATGAAATCGCCAATTATCTGTCTGTATGGTCCTCCAGGTGTTGGTAAAACATCATTAGGTAAATCTGTAGCAGAGGCATTAGGGCGTAAATATGTAAGAATGTCTTTAGGTGGTTTGCGTGATGAAGCAGAGATTCGAGGTCATAGAAAAACATATATTGGTGCAATGCCAGGACGTTTAATTCAGAATTTAAAAAAGTCAGGAACTTCAAATCCTGTCTTTGTTCTAGATGAGATCGATAAATTAGGGCAAAGCCATCAAGGAGATCCTTCTTCTGCGATGTTAGAGGTATTAGACCCTGAGCAAAATGAGACTTTTTACGACAATTATTTAGAAGTTGGATATGACTTATCTAAAGTACTTTTTATTGCAACAGCTAACAATTTAGGACAAATTCCTTGGGCATTGCGAGATAGAATGGAGATTATTAATGTATCTGGTTATACCATTGAAGAAAAAGTAGAAATTGCTAAAAGACATTTACTACCAAAGCAGTTAAAAGAACATGGATTAACTGTGAAGGATTTAAAGTTAGGTAAGAAGCAGTTAGAACAAATTGTAGAGGGTTACACGCGTGAATCTGGCGTACGTGGTTTGGAAAAGAAAATAGCAAAAGTGGTGCGTTTTGCAGCAAAATCTATTGCGTTAGAAGAGGAATATGATATTACATTAACTGCGGAAAAAGTAGCCGATATTTTAGGAACTCCAAGAAATAGAGATAAATTCGAAAATAACGATGTTGCTGGTGTAGTTACTGGTTTGGCTTGGACACAGGTTGGTGGAGATATTTTATTTATAGAATCTATTTTATCTAAAGGAAAAGGATCTCTTTCTATTACTGGTAATTTAGGTACGGTAATGAAAGAATCTGCAACCATTGCGTTGCAATACATTAAATCGAATGCTGAAGAGTTTGGTATTAACCCAGAAATTTTAGAAAAGTACAATGTGCACATTCACGTTCCTGAAGGGGCAACACCAAAAGACGGACCAAGTGCAGGTATTACTATGTTAACTTCTTTAGTTTCTTCGTATACACAGCGTAAAATTAAAAATAAATTGGCAATGACAGGTGAAATTACTTTACGTGGTAAAGTATTACCAGTTGGTGGCATAAAAGAAAAAATATTGGCCGCAAAAAGAGCTAATATTAAAGAAATAATTTTGTGTAAAGAAAATGAGAAAGACATTTTAGAAATAAAAGAGAGGTACCTTAAAGGCTTAACATTTCATTATGTTACAGAAATGAAACAAGTAATAGCCCTTGCGCTTACAAAGCAAAAAGTTTCAAATGCTAAGAAATTAGTATAAATTAAAAAGCCTTCTTATCGGAGGCTTTTTAATTTATACACGTTACTAACTTCTTATTTAAAACAAATTTATAAAGAATTAACTAGATTTTTTTTTAGGGAGCACTAAACTCATCAAAAAAAGTATTAATTTACATGCTTTAAAGTAGTTAACTTAAATTCAATGTACATGAAATCTCATATAAAATATAGTACCATTTGTACCATATTCCTTTTAACAGTCTTTTTTACTGCTTGTATCTCAAATATAGAAGAACAGCAAGAAGAACTAACAAAGGTTTCTTTTATGAACGATGTAAAGCCAATTATGGATGCTAGATGTTTGTCTTGCCATGGGGTTGGTGGAAATTTTCCTGAGTTAAAAAACTATTCAGAAGTGAGCAATCATGCTTCCATGGTAAAAAGTGAAGTTGCAAGTGGTCGTATGCCAAAAGGTGCAGCTTTAACTGCGGCACAGATAAAAAGTATTGTAGATTGGGTAGATGAAGGTGCTTTAGATAATTAATGTACAGATTTAGAAAATGAAAAAAATTAGTATCTACATTTTAATAATAGGTCTTTTAGGCATTTTTATTGGGTATAAAATGTATAATAAACCGCATATAAATGTTGCTAAAAAATCTGTAGACATTAACATAACTGCAAATACCTTATTAGCAGATTTTTCTTCGGATGAAACAAAGGCCAATACAAAATACCTAGATAAGATTATTGCCGTAAAAGGAATGGTTACTAATATAGAATTTAATGGTGAAAAAGCAGCTATTTCATTACAAACAAAAGATGACTTTGGAAGTGTGGTTTGTTATTTAGTAAAGGATGAATTTAAGAAGAGTGCAGAAATAAAAGAAGGGCAAGAAGTTATTTTAAAAGGAATTTGTACTGGTTTTTTAATGGATGTAATTCTTGTTAAGTGCGTTATTATCAATTCAAAATAAAATAGTATGAAAATCTTAAGCACCTTTTTTTTGTGTCTCTTTTTGGTTTCATCTGCCAATGCGCAGGAACGTTTTTTAACTAAAAAAGGAATGATTTCTTTTTTTTCAGAAACTCCAATAGAAAATATAGAAGCTCAAAATAATCAGGTTTTAAGCATTGTAGATGCCAATAGCGGTAAAATGGCTATTGCTATTTTAATGAAGTCTTTTATGTTTAAAAAAGCATTAATGCAAGAACACTTTAATGAGAATTATGTAGAATCTGACAAGTATCCAAAAGCAATTTTTAAAGGAGATATTATAGATTTTGATAGCATTACAGCTTCCGAAACAACTTTAGCTATAAAAGGAGATTTGACAATTCACGGAAAAACAAAAGAAATTACTATTAATGCTGTTACTAAAAAAACAGACGAGGTTATACAAATGAAAGGAAATTTCTTTATTAATTTAACAGATTTTGATGTTAAAATTCCTTCTGTAGTAAAAAATAATATTTCAGAAAAAATAAAAGTAAGTTTTCGTTTGTATCACAAAGCATATAAAAAGTAACCTATGAAAAAAATATTTTTAACAGTATTCTTAATTTTAGCTAGTTTACAGCTTTCTTCTCAAGATTTATTAGATATTTTAGAGCTTGAGGCTCCAGTGCAAGAAAATATAGTTTCAGCTACCTTTAAAGGAACTAGAATTGTAAACGGACATTCTATAGAAAACAGAAAAAATAAAGAACTAGAGTTTATAATTTCTCACAGATTTGGTAGGGTAAACACCGGGTTTGAAGAGCTTTTTGGATTAGATCAAGCAAATATTCGTTTTGCTCTAGAATATGGTTTAACAGACGATTTAACCGCTGGTCTGGGAAGAAGTAGTTTTGAAAAAACCTATGATGGTTATTTGAAATACAGTTTATTAAAACAGAAAACGGGTGCAAATGCATTTCCTTTTGCAGTTTCTCTTTTTGGAAGTATTGCTGCCAAGAGTCAGAAAGCAATTGCAGGAAATGAAAGAACTTTTGCTGAAAGCTTATTTTATGTAGGGCAAGTTTTAATTGCTAAAAAAGTAAACTCTTCATTATCAATTCAAGTAACACCAACATATGTGCATAGAAATTTAGCAACTATAGCTGCAGACCCACATGATATTTTTGCGCTCGGTTTTGGTACAAGAGTAAAGTTGAGTAAACGAGTTTCTTTAAATGCAGAATATTACCAGCAGTTTCAAAATCTTACATCTATTAATGCTCGAAACTCATTGGCTTTTGGTGTAGATATAGAAACTGGTGGCCACGTTTTTCAAATTATTCTATCAAATGCAATTACAATGGTAGAAAAATCATTTATAACAGAAACAACAGGGAACTTTTTTGGCGGAGACATTCACTTAGGATTTAACCTTTCTAGAACTTTTTAACTAAAATAAGAATTATTCTATAATTTCGTAATCAATACTTAGTTTACGAAAAGCTCTTAAGGCAGAGCCAGAATTTTTACCATCTAATTCAATATCTACGGTATCTCCTTCTAAAAGGATTTCTGCAAGTTCTGCAGCCAAAGAATCGTTAATGGTAGCCGAAAATTCTGCAATGCATCGCGCTATTGCTCTTTTATCTGGTCTTTGTGCATCGCAAGACAATAAATTTACTTTCATAAGAATGGTTGTTTGTATTTGCAAGATACAAGAGTTAGAACTAACAATTAGGCTGCTTTCGTTTTATTAATGCAAACAGCTTCGGTGTTCAATCTTTCAATTTAATTCCAGTTTCCTTATTAGGAATTATTACTATAAAAATAAATAGTAGAAATTGGAAAAAACTACTTACTATTCAGTTACCATTATACTATCATTCAGTAAAAAAGAACATTTGTTTAAATTGGGTTTTAGGGCTTTTGGTTGTGAATTTGTTTAACCTTAAATAAAAAATGTTTAACATGTATTGTATTAAAATATAAAACTTAATAGTTATTTTTGTAAAAAAAAATAAAATTATGACTAAAAAATTACCTTTTATTTTATTTTTAATGTTTGCTGTGGGTATAGTTGCGCAGACAACACACAATCTTGGTTGGGCAAATGATGGAAGTAGTAACAACTAAAGTATAACTATAGAGCAGGGAGATATTATCATCTGGACTTGGGGTTCAGGGACACATAATTTAAGAGCTACTTCAGGAACAGAACCAATTGACAGTGGTTTTTTAACAGGTGAAGGTAATACTTTTACATATACTTTTAATCAAGTAGGCTCAACTGACTATGTTTGTGATCCACATGCAGGTAATATGAAAGGAACTGTAACTGTAGTTGCAGAAGGGACTTTAAGTACCTCAGAAGTAAGACGTTTAAACTTTGAAATGTTTCCAAATCCGGCATCAGATAAGGTAAGTATTCAATTGCCTTCTGGAGCTGAAAATGCTACGGTAGAATTTTATGATTCTTTAGGTAGATTGGCGCTTTCTAAAAAAGTGACGCGTATTAATAACAAAATGGATGTAAATGCTTTAAGTAAAGGTATTTATATTTTAAAAGTTTTTACAGCAGACCAAATCGGAAGTCAGAAATTTATAAAAAATTAAGTATCCTATAATTTTTAATATTAGAAAACCAATTGTATTTATAACAATTGGTTTTTTTTGTGGGCATTTTAAAGTAGATTTGTAGTACAAGAAAAAAAAAGCATGAATTATATCTTATTTGATAGTGATGTTAGAGATACACTATTGCCATTTACATATACAAAACCCGTTGCAGATATTAGAATCGGAATTTTAACCATTAGAGAAAAATGGGAGAAACATCTTGGTTTAACTACCACTACAATTACCGCAGATTATTTAGAAGAAAAATATCCGATGGTAGAAATGGAAGAGAATATTCTCATAAATGCTTCTTTTTGTCCTACGGAATCTTTGGTAGAAAAGGTAAAAAATCTTTCAAAAAATGAAGCTATTTTTAAAGGTGAAGACGTATTGGCATTTCATACAACACAAAGCCAAGAAGAGGTAGATTTTGACACCTATACCCAAATAGAATTTGATGAAGAATTGATTCAAATTAAAAATACTTCAGATATTTTTACGCACAATGGTAAAGCGATTCAGCAAGATTTTGATTTAATTACAGAAGAAAGAACTTCTGAAACCATACCCGCAGGAATACAAGTTATAAATCCAGGAAATATTTTTATTGAAGAAGGTGCACAAATTTTGTTTTCTACTTTAAACGCATCAGAAGGGCCTATTTATATTGGCAAAGATGCTTTAATTATGGAAAACTCTTCTATTAGAGGTCCTTTTGCAATGTGCGAAAATGCCGTTGTAAAAATGGGTACAAAAATTTATAAAGATACTACCATAGGGCCTTTTTCTAAAGTAGGAGGTGAGATAAGCAATGCTGTTATTTTTGGGTATTCTAGCAAAGGCCATGACGGTTATTTAGGAAACTCTGTGATAGGTGAGTGGTGTAATTTAGGAGCGGGCACCAATAATTCGAATTTAAAAAACAACTATTCTGAAGTAAAATTATGGAACTATGAAACCGAGCGTTTTGCAAAAACAGGATTGCAGTTTTGTGGTTTAATAATGGGAGATCATTCTAAGTGCGCCATTAACACCATGTTTAACACAGGAACGGTAGTTGGTGTGAGTGCAAATCTTTTTGGAAGCGGATTTCCAAGAAACTTTACTCCTTCTTTTAGCTGGGGAGGTGCAGCAGGGTATGAAACCTTTCAAATGAATAAAGTTTCTGAAGTTGTTACAGCAGTAATGAAACGTAAAAACTTGGTTTTTGATGCAGTAGATCAAAAAATTCTAGATCATATTTTTGAGGAAACTAAACAATATCGGAATTTTTAGTTTTGGAGTGCTTTTTTTATGCAGTTCTAATGTTCACTTTTTATATGCTTTCCTTACTAAGTTTGGCTGAAATTTTTAATTTTAAAGGTTCACTGTAACGTCTAATTACGTTGTCATTTCTGTACTTCTGTTTTTAATAACCGATTTTGTAATTTTTTTATAGTTTCCCTTTTCTTTTTTTCATTATTTGTGCGAAATCACTAGAGATTTCTATAAACATATATTTTTATAATAATTTCCTGTTAGCAAATGAATTTGATTGTAAATATCGAAAATTTAAACTCGAAAACTCTTGAGAAAATCTGCAAAACTTGTATTTGCTTAATGCTGATGTATATAACGGAATGATACTTTTATATATACAGGAATCCTTTAATTATATTCAAACTTAAATTATGTCTAGCAGTCTTTGTCTACGAAATTAAAACATCCTATTTCTTGAACGTTTATTAGTAGTTCTATGGAATTAAATTCCTTAATTATTATCTCTTTAATAAGCCAGTAAGTCTTAAATTTAAGTATTGGGTAATTAATTCACTTACTGAATATTCTTTATCATTAAAAATAGTTGGATTCGTAACCACTTGCAACACAAAAATTTTGTCTAGCTGACTCAATAAATCTATAGAAATAGTATTGAAAATTCCTTTTTCAATTCCTTTTTTATATTGTTCTCTTAATAAATTTATATAATTATCAGTAAATACTTCTATAACTGACCAAGAGGTTGGGTAACTTTTTTTAATACTTTGCAAAAAAGAAATAGAGATACTAGAAGTACCCTCAGCGAATGTTTTTACCAGTAACTCATATAATTCTAAGGTTTCTAAATCTTGTTCAATAATATTAAAAACAGAATTAGATAAAGCATCTACTTTTGTTTTACATGCTGCTAATAAAATTTCTTCTTTACTTTGAAAGTAGCTGTAAATAGTAGATTTACTTTTTTTTGCAAGTATCGCAAAATCATCCATTGTTAGTTTCTCAATATCTTTATTTTGTAAGTTTAATAGCAATATTTCTAACCACTTATTTACTTTATTAGTGGTGTTTTTTCTACTTCTATCAATTGATTTTCTTCCCATTAAAACTAATTAGGGGATAAAAATAAAGATTATTTTTGTACCAGTACTGTTTATACTTATTTAGTTTTTTCTTTTTTTTTTCGATGAAATAGAACTATACTTGTATTGTTAGTTCGATTAATTAAAATAAAAATATAAAGACATGAGAAAATTTAAATATCTTGGTGCATATTTAATTCCTTTATTTGGTTTATTTACATTTAAATCGACTGGTGTTTATGCTTTTTTTGGTTTGATTTTTTTATATGTTTTAGTTCCAATTTTAGAGCAAATACTACCTCTTAGCTCTTATAATCTGAATAAGGCAGAAAAAGAATTAGCGAAGGAATCTTCTTTCTTTGACTTAACCTTGTATTTATTAGTTCCATTGCATCTTTTTGTTATTTATAGTTTTTTAATTACAGTTTCTAGTGCTAATATATCTACCTTAGATTTAACAGCATGTGTGCTTATGATGGGCACAATTCTAGGTGTAAATGGCATCAATGTTGGTCATGAATTAGGTCATAAAATCAACCATCCGTTTAAAATGTTTTTAGCACATGTTATGCTAACTACTTCAATTCAAAATCATTTTGTAACGTATCATAATAGTGGTCATCATAGAGATGTTGGAACGCCAGAAGATTTTTCATCTGCTAAACAAGGGGATAATTTTTATTATTTTGCTTTAAGATCTCAGATAGGAGGCTATTTTAAAACTTGGAAATTGGAGTCTAAAAGATTAACAGCTCTTGGAAAGAATAAATTCATAAATCCAATGATTATCTATACGTTAATCCCTATACTATTTCTTACTACAATTTATTTTTTCTTTAATTTTAATACGATGCTAATTTATGGTATTACTGGTATTTATGGTATTTCCGTTTTAGAGGCTCAAAATTATTTTGCCCATTACGGTTTAAGAAGAAAAAAACAAGAAAATGGAAGGTATGAAAGAGTTCAACCTAAGCATTCTTGGAATTCAGATCATTTAATTGGAAGAGTGTTGTTGTTCGAGTTAACAAGACATTCAGATCATCATCATATGGGTGCAAAGCCTTTTCACCTTCTTGAATCAAAAAAAGATAGCCCTTTGTTACCTTATGGTTATCCAATGATGCTAATGCTGTCTTATTTTCCTTTTATTTTTAAACCAATAATGAAAAAACACTTGAAGCTTTATGGTATAAAATAAAAAAGTCATGTAAATTTTTACTTACATGACTCTTCCAACTTCTAATTCAAAAGGCTTTATTGTATAACTATTTTTTTTGTTTTTTGATAATTTCCTGAGGTAAACTTTAGCATATAAATCCCAGAATTTAAACTACTTTAATTAATCTCTTTATTATAAAAACCTAAAGAATTTGTAATTGAAGTAGTTAACACTTTTTGACCTGATAAATTGTAAATTTCAATCTTATTTTCATTTTCATTTTTATTTAATTTAGTTATTCTAGTTCAATTCTGGATTTGAGTGAGTAATGTTTGCCAACGGTTAGTATAAGAAACGTAGGGCGGTTAAAAAGCACTTACGTTTCGGTTTATTACTTAGCTAAATATAAATATTTTGCTTTTATCTTATCTTTTTTAAACGCCAAATTTTATATTTAGCGGACTTTATAAATAAGCACAGACTTTCGGTTAAGCCACAAATGCCCTATGTTTTTTATACATTGTTATGCATAGACTTTTCTATTCTCAAAGTAAAAATATTCCAAGATAAATCAATGTTTTCATCATTAGAAACTTTTTTTGTTTCGAAACTTATTTTACCGTGAAAATGTTTCGAAATTTGCATTGCATTGTACAATCCCATTCCTGTGCCTTCTTTTGTGCCCTTATTAACACTAGACCTGAAACCCCTTGAGAATAAGTAGGGTTCTTCTGTTTTAGGTATTGATTTACCATATGAGTGTACACTAATATTCAATCTTTTTTTTGTTTCTTCAAACTCTACTTTTGGGCCAATTCGTTTTGGAAATTGAGAGTACTTCAAAGCATTTTCTACTAGAATTTTAATTAATATTTCAAAGTATTCTTTATCTCCTGAAATTTTAATTCCTGAACTTCCTGTAAAATCAATATCAGCTCTTCCTTTCTTAAAATCATTCCTATAGATTTTAACAATCTTGCTTACTGACCGATGTGCCACAAAGAATTTTGAGTAATCTAATTTTAAGTTTTCGAAAAAATTTGGTTGAAAGAATTTAATGTTGTCTAAAATGAACTTAATCAGTCTACTTCCAACATATATTTTTTTAACGCTTTCTGTTTGTTCGTCAAATTTTGATTCCCATTCTTCTTCTTTTTCAATTTTCATAATCCGGTCAATATTTCCCGAAATTTTAGAGTTTAAGCCTCTTAACTCGTGTAAGTTTTGAGTTACAATATCGATAGGGATAAATTCTTTAAAATTGACTAAGTCATATTCGAATTTTATTTGCTTTTTTAAATACTCAATATCAAATTTATTCAAAGGATATTTTTTACTTAAATTATTATACTTACCTCTATCAGCTTTATTGGTAACTAAGCCTATATAGCATATGAAATCTAAGTTTAAAAAACTAAAGCCTAATGGGTCAATACCTATAATTATATCTTGAGAAGTACTTTCAGATAATATTTTGGTAAAAAAAGATTTTAAGACTACTTGATTAGTTTGCTTTAAATATTCTTTTGGTAAACAACAAAGTCTTCCATTATTGAAGGAGATTTGATTGTCGTGGTTCTTTGCAAAAGGATAACTTAATTCTATCATACTAACAAAGAAGTTATATTACCAACAATAGACAGAAAGTTATCTGCAATTTCCAAGACTTCTTTATTGTTTGTTATTTTTAATAGTTCTTTTTTAGCTGACTCTTTATTTCCGCCATAAGTATCAATTACACTTTTTATTTGTTCAATAGTACTCGTATTTGAGATTTCTTTAAGCATTTTTTTTCGTTCAATCTCAAAATGATAAGAAGGAGAAAAAGCTTTTTTAATTCCATCATCTAACTTTGATTTGAAGTCCAAAAATTCTAAATCTTTACCAATAAAGTCATCTGCTTTTTCAGCTTCCTGTTTATATTTAGTTATAGACCATTCTGCACCAGTAAACATTATAACAACAAGATTTGGATTTGCATTTTTTAAATATTTTAGTATTCCCCAACCTCCTGATTTTGGGGATATCTTTTGCCCAACACCTTGAATATCTAATACAACTACATTATATTTTTTTCTTAAAAAATCATCAATATTATCTATATCATCAAATTGAGTAATATTATATCCATCATCTTGTAATCTTTCAACGTGAGAAATCTCTTCATCGTCAATGAATGCAATCCGAGCTTTAAATTTAGCTTCTTCAAGTTCTTCCGATGTAAGTTCCTTTATTGGTGATTTCGGAGTAGGTTTATCTTTTTTTGAAAATAGTGATGCGAACATTTTGGTTAGTTTTATTATCAATTTATATTTTTTTCAGTTTATGCATAACTGGTTATATGATGCACAAAGTTCTCGTTTACGGGTTTTATATTTCCGGATAACAGGAACTTTTATTCTTTTTATCAGTTATTTAAAAGGCTTTAAATACATGTGTTCGTGTGCTGTGGTATCATTCATAGTTTTTTTTAGTGAAGCTAAGTATGTAACAGAGAATTTTGCATTCAATTCAGTTCAAAAAGTAGTGGTAAACGGTCAATTTCAGCAGGGCTGTTTTTTGATCGTTTAATGTGCAGCAAAGAGTAGTGTGTAAGATTAGGTGCATTTTCAAGTACTCGTGTTATTCAATAAAAAGGAAGAGAAAGAGGCTGTTTATACTTTGGTAATTAAATAAAAACGAGTAATTAATTTTATATGATGTTGTCAGTATTTTTTTAGTTTATGTATCTATTTAAAATAACTACTGTTTCGTGCTATGAATTTTTTTTTAATAATTTCATTTAAATACATTAATAACTCCATGCATTATTTTATTTATTTCAGTAGTTATAACTAAAAAAACCTCTTTATTTTAGATTTTTCAGAAATGGTACTTATTTTTTTGAAATAAAAAAGTCATATAAATTTTTACTTACATGACTCTTCCAACTTCTAATTCAAAAGGCTTTATTGTATAACTATTTTTTTTGTTTTTTGATAATTTCCTGAGGTAAACTTTAGCATATAAATCCCAGAATTTAAACTACTTAAATTAATCTCTTTATTATAAAAACCTAAAGAATTTGTAATTGAAGTAGCTAACACTTTTTGACCTGATAAATTGTAAATTTCAATCTTATTTTCATTTTTATTTACTTTATTAACATCAAAAACAATATTGATTTTTTTGTCAGAACGCACCGGATTAGGATAAATACCGAAAGCAATACTTTCTCCTATTTCTTCAATACCTAAAGTTTGTGTTACATCTTCAAAGTTAAATACTAAATTTCCAGTTGAGCTGCCTCCAAATTCCGTAAAATATAGCTTATAGATTTTTTCATCTTTGTCTTTTACGTAAAATTTTAACTCAGAATCTACATCATAAGTCCATGTTGCATTTAAAGATTTCCAATTATAGCCAATTGTATTGATAGCTTCAGAATAAGACAAATTATTCGTAGTATCTCCAGTTGCTGTTGCAACTGTAATATTATCTGAACTTAAAACTCCGGTTACATTATATTTCGAAGTTGATACATCTGTAAAGTACTTTGTAAATACAAAATCCCAATCTGTGGCAGCAGGTTCAATCATAACTTCGCTGTCATTTTGTAAAGAAAAATAATTATAAGTATTGTTTGAATTATTAGAATTTGAAATAACTGCTGATTCATCTTCACTCCAATCACTTCCATTCCAAGAGGCATATTTAATGGTATAGCCACCATAGAAATCTTCGCAAATAAACTTCTTATAAGAGCCATCTGTATATTTTAGAACATAAATAATTGTGCCAGTAATATGATGCGTTGCTGTGTTATATTCACCCCAACCATAGGTAGCAGAACCTTGCATAAAGGCTCCATTAATTCTATCTGTATCACTGTTATAAAGTTTGCTCCATGCAGCTTCATTTGTAATATCAATAGTATTCCAAGCTGTTGCCTGGTTAGCAGCTTCAAAAACTTCTATGCCAATTCCGTCGTTTACACGTATACCGTGCTCATAGTTGCTTGCACGGAAAAATGCGAGATCCCAACTATTGGCAGCAACAGTGGTTTCAGTTTTAGTATTTAATTTATAGTATACCTGGCTAGTATAACTTGCACCTAAAGATAGGTTAACTGTTGTTTCTTGAGAAAAAGTACTTTGTACTAATAAAAAAGAAAAAATCGAAAAAAATAATCTTGTTTTCATATAAATATTAATTAATGGTTAAAATGGTTATTATAATAATGTGTATTCAAATCTAGGAAATCCTCTTTCTCCGTTTTCATTTGTTAAATCTAAAAATCGTATTTTGAAATAATTGTTATTTGCATCTTTTAAAACATAATATATATTTGAGTTTGCCGTTCCGTCAAACACATTTCGCCAACTGCTACCTATTACTATCTGAGATTCTTGAAATAAGGTTTCATTAACATTTATAGCTGTAAAATTTTTATAAGAAATAGTGTTATCAACCAAACTATAAGAGGTTACACCACCTTTTCTGTTATGTAAACTGAAATCTGAAAAACCATAAGACCCCGCTTGTGCTAAAATATTTGTAAATACTGTAAAAGAGATATCCCATTGTAATTTTGGGGGTTCTACATTTACTATTTTATTGGTCTTAAAACTGAAAAAACTAAAATTAAAATCAGCATCTTTTGATATTGATATTTCATTATATGTAGTTGCATCTAAATCTGCATATTGTAATATATAGCCGTTACCATCGCGTAAAATTCGTATTTTTTTCCAGCCTCTAGATTCACCTGCTATTGCAACAGAACCCGTATTGGGTTGCGCTGTGCCAATTTCTACTCCAAGATTTAATAAATAAACGGGGTTCTTAAAATCATCTTCTGAAATTTCACTTATAGCTGTTTCTAATATATTTCCATTAGGACCATCAACATATACTTTATTTTCAGGATCGAAAGTGCCAACTGCTACAAGCGGCTGTAAAGCGGCAACACTTAATGAATTAACACTATTAATATCTGTATTTGTTAATGCTGATACCGCCATATATAAAGAACCATTAATAGTAACTCTAAATTCTTCTCCTCCATAAAAACCCAAGTCCCAAATATCTCTGCGCACAACAGTTTCCTTATTGCTACTTAAGTCTACATAAACTTGGTTGGGCTCATTAGGCCCACCAATTGTTGGGTAGAAAACACCTCCTAAGTATGCACTATCACTTAATTCATGGCTTACATTACCTTGAATATTTGCATTATCTTGTTCTATAGATGAAATAGAAAAAGTAATTTTCATTACATCTGTAAAAGAATTATTTAATTCAACTATTTGAAATTTATTTTCTATTTCATTTATATTTATTGGTACTGATAATTCATTACCCTCAGCTGCTGGTATGGTTATAAAGTCTCTACCATATAATACGTTTTCTGTAGTAATACGAATCTTAACAATACTCTGTTCATAAGCGGTTTCAGAGTATATTAATTTAATATCTTTTTGAGTATCAATGTCTAATAATTTTCCTGACGTTTCTTGAAAAGCTACAACAAATGGATCTTCAATAAAAAGTGCGTCTTTACTACAAGAAGTTAGTATGGCAATAATAAAAAGTAGTATAATTTGTAATTTTTTCATAAAACTAAATATTTATATTATAGGCTAATTTTAAAAAATAAGATCTTCCGTAACCTAATGTAACTGTACTGTTTGTGCCAGAGTGTGCACCACCACTTACGGCGTTTGTATTGATATCTGTAACATCAAACAGGTTTCTAACTCCAAAAGTGATTGCTATTTTATTTTTTAAAAACTTCTTACTTGTAGTTAAATCAAACCAACTATATGGGTTTATTTTTTGATTTTCAAAAAAACCGTCTACCTGAATAAATCGATTTGTTTTCCCAATATATTTGTAATATGCAGTTACTGAAGTTTTAATAACAGGAATTTCATAAGAAAAATTTGAGTTTAATTGGAAATTTGCTTGATTATTCGAGGTCTTTCCAGTATCATAATCTAAGATTCTTTTAATATTGAAATAGCTTGCGCCTAAATTAAATTGTACATTTTTGTAGAAAAACTCATTTTCTAAAGCGATTCCTTTGGAGGAAAATGTATCAATATTATTGTATTGTAATTGAAGAGGAGTTTGATTAATTGTAACTAATTCAATTCTGTCATTTACATTTATATAGGAAAATGTTAGTTTATTTTTCATGGAAAAATGGTCACTTAAATTGGTGTACTTTTTTAAGTGAAAAAATGTAGATAAACCTGATTCTGCTGTTAAATTTTCATTCCCTCTTAGATCATGGTTCACATCTACAAAATAGGTGAACAACTCATCATAATTAGGTGTTCTTGTTCCAATACCTAGTATAAATCTAACTTCCCAATCATTTTTTAATAATTCTCTAGCACTTAAAGAATAATAAAACCTTGTGTCAAATAAATTTGTGAATGACATTCTTACTCCTGGTTTAATAGAAAAATTGTCATTAAAATCAATTTCAGCTGAAGTAAATATATCAAAATTTCTAAGAGAATTTGATACTCCTGTTGCACCAGTTGCTATATTAACTCCAAACGGAGAACCAAAACCAAATTCATCTGTAAATTCATAACCAGCTTGTAAGCTTAGCTTGTTTGTATTAATTAAATTATTAAATGTACCTCTAGAAAACCAAACTTCTTTTGATAGAAAAAGATTTTTTTCTATGTTTTCTTTTGCATCTTTTCTTATATAATACGTGTAAGATTCTCTTTTCTTTTCTTGTTTTTGGTAGGAAGCTGAAATATTATAAAGCACTTTACCAAAATTTCCTGTAAAGTTTAAATGATGAACAAAACGTTGATTATTAAAAACTTGATCAAAAGAGGAAGGGTTGCTTGTTTGTGTGGCTGGAATAAAATTAGAACGCACAATAGAATCATAACTAAAGATGTTTTCGCGTAAATAATCAAACTTGTAAAAAGCAGAGAAATTTTCTCCTTTGTGACTCAGTAGTAATTTTCCAAAATTTTGTTGTTTTGGTAACCAATTATGACCTCTTAATTGATCTTCATTATCATAGTGCTTTCCATTAAAATCCCCCAAAAAACCCCTAAAATCATTACGGTTATAAGAAAGATTAATATAATTCTTAGCTGTTATTTGATGCCCTACACTTATGGATTGTATGTGCCGCCCTTGATTAAAAAACTCATACTCTTTGCCAACAGTTTCTTCCTGGAAAAAAGTTTGTATCTCCCAAGAGTTGTTTGATTTCTTTCTTGTTATAATATTTAACACGCCAGACAAAGAATTCGCTCCATATTGCACACCCATGGCGCCTTGCACTAACTCTATACGTTCAACATCTTCTAAATTAATTAAAGTTAAATCGGTGTAATTGCCAAAACCTTCTTCGTTAATAATCGGAATATTATCTAATAAAATTTTAAAATATTTCCCATCTAAACCTAAAACATTGATATCCGACTTACCATTTGAAGCGTTTTGAAAAATATCAATGTTTAATAGTTGATTTAAGACATCAGCCAAATTATTGCCGGCCCTTCTCTCAATATCTTTTCGTGTTATTACTTTTACTTCGAATATAGAATTTTTTATCGATTGTGGTCTTAATTGTCCAGTAACCACAACTTCATCTAAAGAAGTAATTCTTGCGGAATTTTTTTCTCTCTCTTGACAGTAAGTAGAGAAAGATAGTAGTAGTAATGCTATTATAATTTTTTTATTTAGAAACATTCTTAATAATTTCAGGCAAATATAACACCTTATTCTTATTCAATCTAAATAAACTTAATTTTTTTATCTGAATTTATTTAAATCCCTTAAATAAGAGAATAAATAAATTATTTTCACATGTTTATACTGCTATTTTCTATTTAAGTAAATACTCTTCTTAGAAACTAAAAAATAGTAACGCCATTTAAAAAAGGGACTATTACTTAAAAATAAGTCTAAAACAAAAAAAAATCTCAAGCATTTACTTGAGATTTTAAATATTTTAAAGGGTATTAGAATGTTTAGATTGCACCCCATTCTTTTAAAGAGGCAGTGTTCATATTTACATACGCGTCATTTCCTGCTTTTGTTGCCAATTCTAAAGACATTTTTGCAGCAGCAATTGCCGTTTTTGTACTTCCTGCTTTTGCGTGTATTAAAGATTGTTGTCTTAGATACCAAAAACGTGGCTGTGCGGCAGTCATTTCAACAGCTTTATCTATCCATACTTTTGCTTTGTTTATGTCTTGTCCGTTTTGTAAATAATACACTGCAGCACTAAACATATCTTGTGCAGAAGGGCCAGCCATTGCAGTATCTATACTTTTTGTAACCATTGCATCTGTTGGTGTAGTAAACGTAAATCCTACAGAAACAGCTTCCCAACTTAAATTAAAGAATGCAGTATTTTTTGTAAGATCGTCAAACGTTATTGTCAACGTTTCTACCTTCATTGGTAATTTTTTAGGCGTTACCTTTATCTGTGCAGCAACTTTTTCTATATCCAAGGTTTTCGGTGCGCCGCTTCCTTTAGATTCCGTGTAAAAGTAAATATCCCAAGAAGTTTCACCTGGTTTTGTAAAAATAGCATAGGTTCCTTTTGCCAAGGTATTTCCGGCTATGGTTACATCAGAAGAAAATGTAATCTTGGTTCTTGCGTTTGCACCCGTTCTCCAAATGTTTCCATATTGCTCTAAACCACCAAAGATTGTTCTTCCTCTCATGCTTGGTCTAGAGTAGTCTACGGTTACCTCTGTTAAACCAACTTTTTGTGTTATTTTTTGAGCAGGACTCGGTGCCGGTGTTTCAATTTGTGCATTTGTAGAAAGCATTCCTGCAAGTACAAATAAACTTAGTAGTATTTTTTTCATCTGTTATTTTAAATTTAATTTATTCAAACTTACAATTTCAGAAAACGATAAATGTTAACTATTTCTTAAAATAAAGGGATGTATCTTTGTTCCTTATTCTATAAAATGAAAAAATACATATCTGAATTTATAGGAACTTTTTCTATGATTTTCTGTGGAACAGGTGCCATGACCGTAAATGAAGTTACCGGAGGTGAAGTAACACATGTTGGTATTGCAATTACTTGGGGTTTGATAGTAATGGCAATGATTTATGCCTTTGGAGAAACCTCTGGTGCACATTTTAATCCGGCAGTAACCATTGCATTTGCGTATGCTAAAAAGTTTGCTTGGAAAGAGGTTCCTAAATACATAACTGCTCAGGTTTTAGGTGCTTTTGCAGCTAGTTTGGTGTTGTGGTTTCTATTTCCTGCAAGTGAATATTTAGGAGCAACCATACCCACAGTAGACGTCTGGCGTGCCTTTGTTTTAGAACTGTTGTTAACCTTTTTCTTAATGGTGGTTATTATAAACGTTTCTACCGGAAGTAAAGAAATGGGTATTATTGCAGGTATTGCAGTAGGAGGTGTGGTATTGTTAGAAGCAATGTTTGCAGGCCCTATTACAAATGCTTCTATGAATCCCGCACGTTCTATTGCACCCAATATTGTTTCTGGTAATATAGAGGGTCTTTGGTTATATATTGTTGCACCTATTTTAGGGGCCTTATTGGCCGTAGTTTCTTGCAAATTGATAAAAGAAGACAACTGTTGCGATGAAGAAAATTGTTAATTCTTAAAGTATAAAGTTTTGAATAAAATAAGTATTTTAGGATGTGGCTGGTTAGGGAAACCGTTGGCAACTTCCTTTTTAGATGATGGTTTTTCTGTAAAAGGATCTACAACATCTGAAGAGAAAGTTCCCGTTTTAGAAGCTTTAGACATAGATACCTATTTAGTAAATATTTCTGATTTTGAGGAGTTTGATGCTTTTTTAGACGCCGATATTTTAATTATCGCAATTACTTCTAAAGATATTGATGGTTTTGAGAGTTTGATTGCACAAATACAAGAATCTACTATTCAAAAAGTGGTATTTATTAGTTCTACTTCTGTGTATGGCAAATTGAATAAGGTAATGACAGAAGAAGATCCTGTTTTAAATACGCCACTTACTGTTATCGAAAATTTATTTAAAGAGAACACTTTTTTTGAAACAACAATTATTCGTTTTTCTGGCTTGTTTGGTGGTAATAGAAGTCCTGCAAACTGGTTTAAAGACGGCCGTGCAATTCCGCAACCAAAAGGTTTTGTGAATATGATTCACAGAGAAGATTGCATAGAGATTATACATGAAATAATTGCACAGAATTGCTGGAATACTATTTTTAATGCTTGTGCCAACCATCATCCAACAAGAAAAGAGTTTTACAGCATTGCAAAATTAAGTGCTGGTTTTAAAGAACCAGAATTTGAAACACCAGAAGTATATGAGTGGAAAATAATTTCTTCAGAGAAAGTTCAAAGAGTATTAGGCTATGAATTTATTCATAACGACCTGCTTTTTAATACAAGTAAGTAGATTGACAGCGTTTTAAGATTATTTTTTTAGTTCTCATTCAATTTATTTTTCTAAAAACTAAAAATGCTGTAATTGGTTGATTTTCATTCGTTAATCTTTGTATTACATGCATTAACGGCACAATCATCCGCAAAATTTTATAAAATTAAGGAGCTATTTAGAATATTTTTTCTTTCTCCAAAATGCAAATCCAAATCCAAATCCAAACAATAATACAAGAGGTAAGATTACATTAAAAAACTGCCAAAAAGTGCGCTCTTTAAAAGCCTTTTGTTTGTCTAGCATTCGTATTTGTAAAGACTTGTTTCTTAGATTAACTAGGCCAGAATCATCTAATAAATAAGCTACTGAGTTTAGTAAAAAATCTTTATTTCCAAATTGTTGGTTCGTCCATTTATCAGAAGCTAAATCGTATGGTTTGTCTTTTAATAGTTGATTTTTTCCAACATCACCATCAGCAATTACAATCATTTTATTTGCTACAGATTGACCTTTAAAAAGTGGCGTATTAAAAGGGTGTATTCGGTTTTTATAAGCGGAATTAAATTTGCCTTCTAACAAGACCGCAAACAGCTGATTCCCGTCTTTATAATCAGATTCAACAACTTCTTCTGCAATAGATTGTAATGCTATAAATGTTGGTGTTCCTACTTTTTTAGTTAACAAAGAACTTACCAATAAAGGTGTTTTCTTAATATTATTTTTTAAAGTATCTATTTGATTTGCAAATTGTAACCTAACAGGAGCATTGTTTTTAGTAATTGGGTGGTTCGGGTTTCCGCCAACTAGTGGATGGTAAAACCATTCTAAATTTTTAAACTGGGGTTGGTTGCCAATTTGGCCCGTTGCCACAGGTATTTGTGCCGAATATAAATCTTTAATTAGGGTGGTGTTAATTCTAATTCCGTAGCTAAATAATAAATCCGTTAGATTTAAATCTCTAGGATATGCTAACATTTTTCCCGTAGCATTTAAGCTGTCTTGGTCTGCCTGCACATTGTCTAACATCCACAAAGTTCTACCACCATTAGCGATAAACTGATCTAAGACAAATTTCTCCTTGTCTGTAAACTGCACTGTAGGTTTTGCAATAATTGCCAAATCTAACTTTAGCAAATCTTTTAAAGTTTCTGGGGCATTTGTTTTTGTAGCATCTAAACTAAATTTTGCCAATCTGTATTTTTTACCAAGTGCACTTAAAAAACTATATTGATAAATGTCTTCTAGTTCTCCATTTCCAGAAAGTATGCCTATTTTTTTTTGTTCTTTTTGGTTTACAGAATGTATGGCATTTGAAAAGCTATATTCTAAATTTTCAATAGCGCTTTGCAATTGTGCTTCTTGAGAAGCCATAATAGCAGCCGGAAGTAAAGAAACAATAGCTGTTTTTTTACCATAATTTATTGCTGCCCATGGAAAAATAATGGCTTCAGACATTTTACCATCTTCTTCAACGGTTAATTTGCTTGGCAGCATCCCTTTTTTAATGAGTGCTTCTCTTTGAGTATCCGGATTTTGAAAAGTAATTTTTATATTTTGGTTTTTAGCAACCAATTCTTCTAAATATTGGTGTGTTTCTAGCTGTAGTCTTTTAAATTCTGATGGGAAATCGCCCTCTAAATAAACAGTTATAAATAAGTTTTTATCAATCTTAGAAATGATGTTGGTAGTGGTTTCTGAAAGCGTATATCGTTGGTCTTTTGTAAGATCAAAACGTTTGTAGAAAGATTGATTTACAACGTTTAAAACGATTAAAACAAGTATTAAAATGCCACTATGTTTAATTTTTTTATTCATTTTCTAAACGTGTTTTAGTTATGAATAAAAAGAAGATGGTAACACTTATAAAATACACAAGATCTCTAGTGTCTATAATTCCACGAGAAATACTTTTAAAATGTTCGTTAATGCCTATTTGCTGAATGGTTAAATTATTGTCAAATGAATTAGAAATTGCATCAAATCCGTAGAAAAGAAAAAACGTACTAAAAACTCCTAAAATAAACGCTACAATCTGGTTTTTAGAAAGTGTTGAAGTAAATAATCCAATGGCAGTATAGGTTGCGGCTAAAAAGAATAAACCAATATAAGAGCCAATAGTAGCTCCAAAATCGATATTTCCAATAGGGTTTGCTAATTGATATACCGTGTACACATACGTAATTGTTGGTATTAAGGCGAGTACAACGAGTAGGAGTGCAGCCCAAAATTTACCCAATACAATTTGCCAATTAGAAATTGGTTTTGTTTTTAAAAGTTCTATGGTTCCGTTATTAAATTCATCGGCAAAACTTTTCATAGTTATTGCCGGAATTAAGAATATAAATACCCAAGGTGTTAGAAAAAAAAACGGATTTAAATCTGCAAAGCCAGCGTTTAAGATGTTAAAATCACCTTTAAAAATAAACAAGAACAATCCATTAATCAACAAGAAAACCCCAATGACTAAATACGCAATGGGACTTGCAAAAAACGAGTTAAATTCTTTTTTTAAAATAGCGATCAATGTGTGATTTTTTATTGGTATTTTTTTTGCTTTGTATCAATTAAAAACTAAACGTCAACAGCAAATCTATAAATTTGATTCTCCTCAATATTCGCATCTTTTCTGTCTGGTTGCAATTTAAAATTAAATTTTTCTAACAACACAATCGATGCATTATTATCTTTATGTGTAAAGGCTTCTAAAAATTTTAAATCCATTTGCTTTGCAGAGAATTTTAAAATTGCTTTAAAAGCTTCACTCATATAACCATTCTCTTGAAAATCTGGGTGCATGTCATATCCAATTTCTGCATAATCTTCTTCAGTTTCGAAATTATTTAGACCAATGGTTCCTAGCAATTCAGCAGTATCTTTAGATTCTAATACCCAAAAAATACGGGTATTATTAGCAATTGAATTAGAAATACTATCTATAAGAGCTCTCGTTTCAGAAAGATTGTTTAGCATAGTTCTAGTTATAAAGGTATTTACCTCTTTGTTTGTTCTCAAACCAAAAAAGGCTTTTGCATCGTTTAATTCTAAAGCTCTTAATGTTAATTTTTCCGTTTCTAAAACTGGAAATGGGGTAAAGTTGAATGCCATTTTTATATTATTTTGATTGTTTCTTATTGTAAACTTACTTTTTTATCAACGCTCCATGCAAGCGGTTTGTCATTAAAAAATACTTTTGTTTTTGCCCAAACATCTTTAAAAAGGGCAGACTTTCTGTAGTTTTCTAAATCGCTTTCTTTGTTCCAATACGAGTATGTGAAAAAGATATCAGGATTTTTTTTATCTTGATATAACTCTAATAAAGTGCATCCTTTAGACGCTCTAATAAACTGTTTTTTCTTTTCAAAAATTTCTAAAAAGGTAGGGATGTATTTTTGATGGAAACTTAACTTTACAATTCTTACAAACATACTTATGAGATTGGTGTAAATTCAGGTTTCTTATCATTTATGAAATCTATGGTGATTTGATCTCTATAGCTTAATCCTAAAAGAGAAGATGCACCACCAACAGTATCTAAATTACTTCTGTAAATAGCAATTTCTAAATATCCTGCGGCGTTAAATATGGCTAATTTATGGCCATCATATTGATGGCTCTTATGCAAACTGTTATTAGTAACTTCATTGTATTTTATGAAAATTTTAGAAAATGAATACCGTCTAGCGGTTGCGTTAAAAGTTCTTCCTTTTCCAATTTCTTGAAACATTTTTTCGCTAATATTTGTAATTACATTTCCGTAATTATCAATATACAACACTCCTCCAATAATTTGGTTTTGGGCCTGATTTATTTTTGGCTGAATTTCTATTAATTTCTTAAAATCCTTAATAACTTTACCTATAACTGTTAAATTTCCACCTCTGGCTATAAAACAAGCTACCTGAACAAAAACATCTAACACCGGAAAACTACTCTCTATTCTGTCATGAATATTAATTTCTACAATTTTTGTAGGTTTAATTTCAGAGGCAATCATAGAAATTAAACCGTTGTCTGGACAAACAAAAAAATGCCCATCTAATTCTAAGGCAATATGCTTATTATCTTTACTTAGCTCTGAGTCTACACCGATAATATGTATGGTTCCTTTAGGAAAACTTTTATAAGAGTTTTTTAGTATATATGCAGTTTCTGTAATATTAAAAGGCGCTATTTCATGCGTAATATCTACAATTTTAGCATCTGCAAGTTCTGTGTATATAGCTCCTTTTACAGCACCTACAAAGTGGTCTTTTGTTCCGAAATCTGTAGTTAGCGTTATAAATGCCATGGGGTGCTTTACGTTTAATTAATTGTGTAAAAGTTATTAATTATTTTAAGCAAATCTAATGAATTTTGAATTTTAATTCGCTATTTTTAGTTTAAATAAAATGGACATTAATATCTAAAAAAAAATAAACATTTGAACGAACGCATTATAGAGTTAGAAGAAATAAACCCCAAAGACTTCTTTGGAGCTCATAATAGTACTATAGAAGCCTTAAAAAAATATTATCCTAAAATTAAAATTGTTGCCAGAGGCACCCAATTGAAGATTTTCGGAGAGTCAGTTCTTTTAGATGAATTTGAAATTCGTCTAGAACGTTTGATAAAGTATTACAATAGGTACAATAAGTTAGATGAAAACAGCATGGAGCGTATTTTAACTTCGAATGGGAAAGAGGAAAAAGCAGTAGCTTCTAAAAGGGTTAAAGATGTTTTAGTACATGGTGTTGCAGGAAGGTTGATAAAACCACAAACAGAAAACCAGCGTAAAATGGTTGTGCTAATGGATAAGAATGATATGTTGTTTGCTGTTGGGCCGGCAGGAACGGGTAAAACCTATACAGCAGTTGCATTAGCCGTAAGAGCATTAAAAGAAAAAGAAGTTCGAAAAATCATCTTAACAAGACCTGCGGTAGAGTCTGGAGAGAATTTAGGTTTTCTTCCAGGAGATTTAAAAGAAAAGTTAGATCCGTATATGCAACCTTTATATGATGCATTAAGAGATATGATACCACATGAAAAGCTAGAATCATACATAGAAAAAGGCGTAATACAGATTGCACCTTTGGCATTTATGAGGGGTAGAACCTTAGACAATGCCTTTGTGATTTTAGATGAAGCGCAGAATACTACGCACAATCAGATGAAAATGTTTTTAACTAGAATGGGTAAAAGTGCAAAGTTTATAATCACCGGAGATCCTGGTCAGATAGATTTACCAAGAAAACAAGTCTCTGGATTAAAAGAATCTTTATTAGCCTTGAAAGATATAAATGGTATTGCACAAGTCTTCTTAGATGACAAAGATGTGGTACGCCATAAATTAGTAAGAAGTATCATTAGCGCTTACAAAAGCATAGAAACAGAATAGGGTCTTATTTTTTGTTGTTGGTTAATAGTCTTTAGACTATTTTTGCAGCCATTAACAAAGAACAACCAACAAACAATTAACCAATAATGAATACAATTAACGAAACTAACTTTAAGTTTCCCAATCAAAAATCTATTTATAAAGGTAAGGTAAGAGAGGTTTACAATATTAATGATACTCTTTTAGTAATGATTGCTACCGATAGACTTTCTGCTTTTGATGTTGTTTTACCGCGTCAAATTCCCTTTAAAGGGCAGATTTTAAACCAGATTGCAACTAAAATGATGAATAATACAGTAGATATTGTTCCGAATTGGTTGTTAGCAAATCCTGATGAGAATGTAGCAATTGGTCATTTGTGCGAAACTTTTAAAGTAGAAATGGTTATTCGTGGTTATTTATCTGGTCATGCGGCTAGAGAATATAAATTAGGAAAAAGACTACTTTGCGGTGTTACCATGGCAGCAGGTTTGAAAGAAAATGATAAATTTCCTGAACCTTTAATTACACCATCAACGAAAGCAGATAATGGAGATCATGATGAAGATATTTCTCGCGAAGAGATTCTATCGACTGGTATTGTTTCTGAAAAAGACTATTTAATTTTAGAAGACTATACAAGAAAACTTTTTCAAAGAGGAACAGAAATAGCGGCTTCTCGTGGTCTAATTTTAGTAGATACGAAATACGAATTCGGAAAAACAAAAGAAGGAAAAATTGTGTTAATTGATGAAATTCATACTCCAGATTCTTCGCGCTATTTTTATGAAGAAGGGTATCAAGAAAGACAAGATAAAGGGGAACCTCAAAAACAATTATCTAAAGAGTTTGTGAGACAATGGTTGATTGAAAACGGATTTCAAGGCTTAGAAGGACAACAAATACCAGAAATGTCTGAGGCTAAAATCAGCGAGATTTCTAACAGATATATAGAGTTATACGAACAAATTACGGGAGAAGTTTTTGTAAAAGCAACGACAGATAACGTAATGCATAGAATTGAAAAGAATGTGAATTCTTTTTTATCAAATTAAAAAACATACAAATATGATTATAGAACCAAGAACAAGAGGATTTATCTGTTTAACATCACATCCAACAGGCTGTGAGCAAAACGTATTGAATCAAATAGAATATATCAAAACGCAAGGAAAAATTGAAGGAGCCAAAAAAGTATTGGTTTTAGGTTCTTCTACAGGCTTTGGTTTGGCCTCTAGAATTACAAGTGCATTCGGATCAGAAGCAGCAACAATTGGTGTTTATTTTGATAAGCCACCAACTGCAGGAAGACCAGGTTCTCCAGGATATTACAATACTGCCGCTTTTGAAAAGCATGCTCATAAACAAGGTTTGTATGCTAAAAGTGTGAATGGTGATGCATTCTCAAATGAAATAAAACAACAAGTTGTAGACTTAATTAAAGAAGATTTAGGTCAGATAGATTTAGTGATTTATAGTTTGGCTTCGCCTGTAAGAACGCATCCAAATAGTGGGAAAAGATTCAAATCGGTGTTAAAGCCTATCGGAGAAGTTTTTACAAATAAGACAGTAGATTTTCATACCGGAAATGTATCAGAAATTTCTATCAACCCTGCGGAAGGAGAAGATATTGAAAATACAGTTACTGTTATGGGAGGTGAAGATTGGAAAATGTGGATGGATGCCTTGCAAGCTGAAAACCTCCTTTCAGAGGGTGCTACAACAGTTGCATATTCTTATATTGGCCCAGACGTTACAAGGCCAGTCTATAGAAATGGAACTATTGGTGCTGCAAAAGATCATTTAGAAGCAACTGCTTTTACAATTACAGAAGACTTAAAGTCCATTAAAGGAAAAGCCTATGTCTCTGTAAACAAAGCATTGGTAACACAAGCAAGTTCTGCAATTCCTGTAATTCCGTTATACATTTCTTTATTGTATAAGATTATGAAGGCAAAAGGAATTCACGAAGGTTGTATTGAGCAAATACAACGTTTGTTCAGCCAGCGTTTATTTGGAGGTGATTTAGCTTTAGATGAAAAGGGAAGAATTAGAATTGATGATTTAGAAATGCGCGAAGATGTTCAAGAAGAAATAGCTGAACTTTGGAAAAACGCAACTTCTGAAAATTTACCAGAAATAGGAGATTTAAAAGGTTATAGTGATGAGTTTTTTAGCTTATTTGGTTTTAAAGTGCCAGGTGTAGACTATACTGCAGATGTAAATGAATTGGTTATGGTTCCTAGTGAACAATAATCTTAGATAATACAAGCCTCATTTTTTTAAAAATCATGAGGCTTTTTTTAGCATTAAAAAAAGGGTTTGAAGGCAGTAACTATAAAACAACTTAAAGATGAATTAGCTCATAAATCTGCTGCAGATTTAAAAGAGTTGTGCTTGCAGTTGGCCCGATTTAAAAAAGAAAACAAAGAATTACTTACCTACTTAATGTTTGAGTCTCATGACGAGGAAACTTATATTCAGATTCTAAAAGAGGAGGTAGATGCTCAGTTTGAGGAAATTAATACAAAGAGTTTTTTCTACATTAGAAAGGGAAGCCGTAAAATATTAACGTCTATAAAAAAACACATTCGGTACTCTAAGAAGAAAGAAACAGAAGCAGAATTGTTGTTATATTTCTGTAAGAAGTTAAAGGCTTTTAAACCCTCTATTAAAAGAAGCACAAGATTGCAAAGTATTTTTGATACACAGGTGAGAATGATTAAACGAGTAATTGAAAAACTACATGAAGATTTACAGTATGATTTTCAATTAGAATTAGATGAATTATTAGATAATGAATAAAGAAAGACCTGTTTTAGAAGATTTAATTAAAGACAATATGTCTGCATTAGAATTGTTTCAAAACCAGACACTAAGACCCGTTATTAAAATGCAACACGATTTATTGATTGCATCTTTTAATACGTATAAAGCAAAAAGAAAAATAGATTTTTCTAGCTTAACAGATCAAAAAAAGAGAAATAAAACAAAGGCAATTTTTGTCAAAGATATTAATTATAAGAACCTTACGTTAGGTTTTATTATTGGTGCTTTTTCATTAGAAGAGTTCTCTTATTACAGTTTAAATGCTTCAGAATTAAATAAAAGAATTATTCAAATTGTTATCCAAAGAGTTCAGGATAGTCTTCCTGAAATTATATAAGTAAAAAAGTTGGTACTCTCCAGTACCAACTTACAATCAACCAAACCCTTCCTATTAGAAAAATTAACACAAACGTGTTAAAACTACTTTTTAGAAGTTTTATAAAAAAAATGCGAAAAAAGCATTATTTGTTTCTAAATCAAAGATAGTTTATGTTTTATTCGATAAATCATTAATAACGTTAAATATTATATAATTTATAAAAAAAAAGCATTCTAAATGAATGCTCTTTTTTTATTTTTGAGGTTGTATTTATTGCTTCTTAGCTAATAACTTTTTTTGATATTTTCCTTGTACAACGTCTACAATAACCAAAATAGCAATTACAAAGTAGAAGGTAGTTTTACTCATAGGTACAATTTCATTTCCAAAGAGTTTTAAATGTGCTAAATGCCCACCTTCTGTAATTAGCATAATGCCAACTATAAAAAGAATAAAGAGCCCTAAAACTTCATACATCCTGTTTTTTGCTAAGAAATCTGATATTCTATCTGCTAAAAATAACATTAATAAACCACTGATAACAATTGCAATAGTCATAATAATAAATGCAGTTGCATTACTTTCTATGGCACTTGTAAGACCAATAGCAGCTAAAATAGAGTCAAAAGAAAATACTAAATTCATTAATACGATGCTAAAAATAACGGTTTTAGAAGATTTTGTTCCTTTGCGCTGATCTGATGCAGATTGCTCTAAATTTTGAGTACCAATCATGTGCCAAATTTCTTTAATGGCTGTATAAATTATAAATCCTCCACCTAATAAAACAATAATACTATGCCCGTTAAAAGCAAATTTTATAACATCTTCAAAACCACCTGTCAAAAAAGAAAAAGGTTTTTGAAAATATTCAATTATAGAAACCAAAAGAAATAAAAGTACAATCCTTAAGACAATAGCTATCAAAATCCCTACTTTTCGAACTCTTTTTCTGTCTGTTTCTGGTGCTTTCTTTGACTCTAATGAAATGTATAACAAGTTATCAAAACCTAAGACGGCTTGTAACATAATTAGCATGAAGAGTGTAAATATATTTTCTAGCATTTTTTATTTTTGTTTCAAAGATATTTGGATTGCTTTTAATATGCAATATTTTATTTGTATTAGTTTTAAGTATAAGGAAGTGTAAGTTTAAAATATATATTTATATAAGATACGTAAGCTCACAAATGCAATTAAAACGGCAGTTGCTTTTTTTAATTGAATAGGCGTAAAGAAGCTATAGCTTTTTCTGCTTCCAATTTGTCCGCCAATAAAAACAGTTACTAATAAAATGCCCGTTAAATTCCAATTAATTAGAAAATTAGGCATTGAGTATTGACCAATAAAACCGGCGATAGAATTTACTAAAATAAAAATACTGGCAGTTGCCGCTATTTTCTGGGGAGTATCCCAATTGGTAAGATGTAATAAAGGAGCTAAAAAAATACCACCACCAATCCCAACCATTCCGGAAATAAAGCCAATAATACCTCCAAAACTTGCATTCCTTATACTTTTGGGATCGCTGTTTTTTTCATTGAAAGCAACAATTTGTTTTGAAAGCCACATAGTTATTGCTGCGAATAATAAGGTAAAACCTAATAAAATGAAAAAGAATTGCTGATTTATTTTTACAGTTCCACCCAAAAAAGCCAAAGGAATACTAAATAAAATTAGGGGCATTATTTTTTTAAAATTTACTTTTTTCTGATGAATAAATAGATAAACGTTACCAGAAACCACAACGATATTACATAACAAAGCTGTAGCTCTAATTTGTGTAAATACAATACCCGTTAAAGCTAAAATAGCCAAATAGCTAGAACCACCGCCAAAACCAACAGATGAATATAATACTGCTACGGCAAAAAATAATAGAATAATATGCCAATTCTCAATAAAAGTATCTAAAAGAATGTGAAAATTCATACAAGACAAATATATTGTTCTTCTAATATAATTGATATTGAATTTTAATATTTTTTGTATTTTATCTGCTAAAAGGTGTTATAAGTAGAAAAAATAAAAATATAAGGATTGTTTTTTATAGTTTAGTGTCTTTGTTAGAGTCCAATCAATAAATAATTTAGCTAAACAATGAGTAACTATCATATAAAACATCTCGAAGAATATTATCAGGTATACAGAAAATCTATTAGAGAACCAGAAAATTTTTGGGAGGAAATTGCTGAAGAGCATTTTGTTTGGAGAAAAAAATGGGACAAGGTTTTAGAATGGGACTTCTCTAAGCCAACAATAAAATGGTTTCAAGGGGCAAAACTAAATATTACAGAAAACTGTATCGATAGACATTTGGCAATTAGAGCAGATAAAACGGCTATCTTATTTGAACCAAATGATCCAAGTGAAGTTGCAGAACATATTACCTATAAACAATTATCAGAAAGAGTAAATAAGTTTGCAAATGTTTTAAAGGAAAATGGAGTTCAAAAAGGAGATAGGGTATGTATTTACGTTCCAATGATTCCAGAATTGGCTATTGCAACGCTTGCTTGTGCAAGGATAGGTGCTATTCATTCTGTAGTTTTTGCAGGTTTTTCAGCAGTTGCACTGGCAACAAGAATTAATGATTCTGACTGTAAAATGCTGATTACATCTGATGGTTCTTATCGGGGTGCGAAAACCATTGATTTAAAAGGAATTGTAGATGAAGCTTTGGAGAATTGTTCTTGTGTGAAAACTGTTTTGGTAGCGAAAAGAATTCATTCAGATATTCAAATGAAAGAAGGCCGTGACCAATGGTTACAGCCATTATTAGATAATGCTTCTATAGATTGTGAAGCAGAAATCATGGATGCAGAAGACCCCTTATTTATTTTATATACTTCTGGTTCTACAGGAATGCCAAAAGGAATGGTGCATACAACTGCTGGTTATATGGTATATACAGCATATACGTTTAAAAATGCATTTCAATATAAAGAAGAAGATGTGTACTGGTGTACCGCCGATATTGGTTGGATTACCGGTCATTCTTATATTGTATATGGTCCGTTAGCAAACGGAGCAACTACATTAATGTTTGAAGGCGTACCAAGTTATCCAGATTTTGGACGTTTCTGGGAAATTGTAGAGAAACATAAGGTAAATCAGTTTTATACAGCGCCAACAGCAATTAGAGCATTGGCAAAACACGGAACAGAATTAGTAGACAAATACAATTTATCCTCTTTAAAAGTATTGGGGTCTGTTGGAGAGCCTATTAATGAAGAAGCTTGGCATTGGTATAATGATAATATTGGTAAAAAGAAAAGTCCGATTATTGATACTTGGTGGCAAACAGAAACGGGAGGTATGATGATAACACCGATACCTTATGTTACACCAACAAAGCCAACGTATGCAACCTTACCCTTTATAGGTATTCAACCTGCAATAATGGATGAAAACGGCAAAGAGTTAAAAGGAAACCAAGTAGAGGGAAGACTCTGTGTAAAGTTTCCTTGGCCAAGTATTGCAAGAACTATTTGGGGAAATCATGAACGTTACAAAGAAACCTATTTTTCTGCATATAAGAATATGTATTTTACAGGTGATGGTGCTCTAAGAGATGAGGTTGGTTACTACAGAATTACAGGTAGAGTAGATGACGTAATTATTGTTTCTGGGCACAATTTAGGAACAGCACCAATTGAGGATGCTATAAATGAGCATCCAGCTGTAGCAGAATCTGCTATTGTTGGTTTTCCGCATGATATAAAGGGCAGTGCATTGTATGGATATGTAACTTTAAAAGATACTGGAGAAAGTAGAAATCATGATAATTTAAAAAAAGAAATCAATCAATTAATTACAGATAGAATTGGCCCGATTGCAAAATTAGATAAAATTCAGTTCTCAGAAGGATTGCCAAAAACACGTTCAGGTAAAATTATGCGTCGTATTTTACGCAAAATTGCTTGCAATGAAATTGACAACCTTGGAGACGTTTCTACTTTATTAAATCCGGAAATTGTGCAAAGTATTATAGGTAGTAGATTATAAATAACCTTGAAATAAATTTATTTAGACCTGTTCTGTTTTAAAAAGCTGACAGGTCTTTTTGTATGTTGTACTTTTGCTAATCTGTCATAGTTCTTTTCATTGGCATATAAATTGACAAGAATAAAGTAACCGTATTCTAAATTTAAAAGCATTAATGCAACACTTACAAGATTCAAAAAAAGATAAGAAGAAACCAAAAGTTTCTATTTTAAAAGCATTTAAAACTATTATTTGGCCAAAGCGAAAGTTGGTTTTTATAGGGTTGATACTTATTGTATTCAGCAGACTGTCTAGTTTGGTTGCTCCCTTAAAAATTCAAACATTATTAGATGACGTAATTCCTAATAAGGATTATGAGCAGCTATACAGTCTATTACTTATTGTTGGTTTGGCAATTTTAGTGCAAGCAGTTACTTCTTTTTTACTGACGCGTATTTTAAGTGTACAAGCACAATATTTAATATCAGAATTAAGAGCACAAGTTCAAAAGAAGGTATTGTCATTACCTATTCGTTTTTTTGACAATACAAAATCAGGAGCATTGGTTTCTAGAATTATGAGCGATGTAGAAGGAGTTCGAAATTTAATAGGAACTGGTTTGGTTCAGCTTGTTGGTGGAACCATTACTGCGGTAATATCTATGATATTGCTAATTCAAATTAGTCCGTCTATGACCTTTTTTGTATTGGTTCCTGTGGCTGTATTTGGAGTAGTAGCATTAAATGCGTTTAAATATATTCGTCCTATTTTTAGAAGTAGGGGCGTTATTAATGCAGAAGTAAAAGGAAGATTAACAGAAACATTATCTGGAGTAAGAGTTATAAAAGCATTTAATGCCGAAGCGCAAGAAAATAAAACGTTTGAAAAAGGAGTAGACAAATTATTTCAAAATATAAAAAAGAGTTTAACGGCAACTGCAATCATGTCAAGTGCTGCTACTTTTTTGTTAGGCCTTGGAACTACCGGAATTATGGGAATTGGTGGGTATAAAATTATGACTGGAGAATTGACGGTTGGAGAATTCTTATCCTTCACTTTTTTATTAGGTTTAATGATAGCACCAATTGTACAAATGAGTAATATTGGAAGTCAGTTAACAGAAGCATTGGCAGGTCTGGACAGAACAGAAGAATTGATGAATATGTCTGCAGAGGAAGACGATGAAAATAGAACAATAGAATTAGAAAATATGGAAGGAGCACTTGTTTTTGACAATGTTTCTTTTGCATATGAAGAAGGAAAAGAAGTATTAAATAATATTAGTTTTCAAGTACCTTCTGGATCTGTAACAGCATTGGTTGGAAGTTCTGGTTCAGGAAAATCTACCATTGCAGGCTTGTCTGCTACTTTTTTAAATCCGGAATCTGGTAAAATCACTATAGATAATCAAGATTTAGCCAATGTAAAATTATCTAGTTATCGGAAACATTTGGGTGTGGTTTTACAAGATGAATTTTTGTTTGAAGGAACCATTAGAGAAAATATTTTATTTCCAAGGCCAAATGCAACTGAAGAGGAATTACAAAAGGCTGTAAAAGCGGCGTATGTAAGTGAATTTACAGATCGTTTTGATGACGGTTTAGATACACTAATAGGGGAAAGAGGGGTGAAGTTATCTGGTGGTCAGCGCCAGCGTTTGGCAATTGCAAGAGCAATTTTGGCAAACCCAAAAATTATAATTTTAGATGAAGCAACTTCTAGTTTAGATACAGAGAGTGAGTCTTTAATTCAGAAAAGTTTATCTGAATTGGTGAAAGATAGAACTACTATTGTAATTGCGCACCGATTGAGTACTATAAAACAAGCAAATCAAATATTAGTTATAGAAGGAGGTAGTATTGCAGAAAGAGGAACTCATGATGAATTGATAATGGCAAAAGGGAGGTATTTTGATTTGTACACGTACCAATCAAAAATCTAATTTTCTTTTAAGTATGAAATAATCTTATTATAAACACTAACATAATATTCATGAAACCTTGGAAGTAAAACGTTTTCAAGGTTTTTTGTTTCTTTTAGTACCTTTAAATCCCATAATTCTAAACCAGCAACTTCTTCAGGTTGCATTGTAAGTTCAGATATGGGTGTTTTTAATTCAGCAATAAAAACATGATGGTGTTCATTATCTTGTATACCATTTTCATGGTTAACTTGATGAATTCTTGTTCCAATTTTAATGAAGTCTTTATCTTCCAGTATTAAGCCAATTTCTTCAAAAACTTCTCTTTTAGCTCCTTCTAATACCTCTTCACCAGCACCAATATGTCCAGCCACAGAAATGTCCCAAATTCCTGGAAACACCTTTTTAGTAAGTGCTCTTTTTTGAAGTAGTATTTTTTCATCCGAAGTAAAGAACCAAATATGAGCAGTTGCATGAAACCAACCCTTTTTGTGTGCTTCAGATTTTAAAGCAGTCTTGCCAGTTGATTTTCCTTCAGGTGTTAAAATATCAATGAGTTCGTCCATATGAAAAGAAAAACATTATTGCAAAAAAGGTAAAGTAATCTGTAAATGAGATTGTTTCATCATTCTTTTTTACAATAATGTTTTGTTATTTATTCAAAATAAGAAAAAGTTTCTCCTCCTTTGATATTTAATAGTGTTTCATAAATCATTTTAATTACATTTTCTACATCATCTCTGTGTACCATTTCTACAGTGGTATGCATGTAGCGCAATGGTAATGATATTAAGGCAGAAGCCACACCACCATTGCTATATGCAAAAGCATCTGTATCTGTACCTGTTGCTCTAGACAAAGCAGAACGCTGAAAAGGAATCTTGTTCGCTTCTGCAGTTTCTGTTATTAAATCACGTAGCTTTTGTTGCACAGCTGGTGCATAAGCAATAACTGGACCTTTACCCATCTCTAAAAGACCTTCTTTTTTCTTATCAATCATTGGAGTTGTTGTGTCATGTGTAACATCTGTTACAATAGCAACATTTGGTTGTATGGTCTGTGTAATCATTTCTGCCCCACGCAATCCTATTTCTTCCTGCACAGAGTTTGTAATGTATAACCCGAAAGGCAATTCTTTTTTATTTTCTTTTAATAAACGCGCAACTTCAGCAATCATAAATCCGCCCATTCTATTGTCTAGAGCTCTACAAACAAATTTGTCTCCATTTAAAATATGAAATTCATCTGGATAGGTGATAACGCACCCTACATGTATGCCTAAATCTTCAACTTCCTTTTTAGTTGCGCAACCTGTATCAATAAAAATATTCTCTGGTTTTGGTGCTTCTTCTTTTCCTTTATCTCTTGTATGAATTGCTGGCCAACCGAAAACTCCTTTTACAATTCCGTTTTTAGTATGAATGTTCACAATTTTACTTGGAGCAATTTGATGATCTGAGCCACCATTTCTAATCACATAAATCAATCCATTATCAGAAATATAATTCACATACCAAGAGATTTCATCTGCATGACCTTCAATGACAACTTTGTATTTTGCATCCGGATTTATAACTCCAACAGCAGAGCCATAAGTATCTGTAATAAAAGTGTCTACATAAGGCTTAAGATACTCCATCCAAATTTTTTGACTTTCCCATTCATATCCTGTAGGAGCCGCGTTGTTTAGATATTTTTCTAAAAATGTAAGTGAGCTTTTATTTAAAATTGTTTCTTTTGTCATTATTAGTTTCTTAAGATTGTATTTTTCTTTGATATATGTAAAAATAAAACCATTTTTATGATTCGCAGTAAAAAAATCATAAAAAGTGTAACAAATTTTAGAACTTTTATACTTATTACTGAAACTTATTGAAAAACTAAAAATATCAGAAATATCAGAAATTTATTAAATTTAGAAGATTATGATAATATAAATATTACTTTTGAAAACAAAGTTATACAATACGATTTGCAAGATTTAAAGTCATAATAGTTAGAAATCAACTATAATAAAACCAAAAAAATGAAGCTAGTAATAGAAAATTTAACAAAAACATATAAGAATGGTGTAAAAGCTATTGATAATTTAAGTATTGAAATTGGTACAGGTATGTTTGGTCTATTGGGCCCAAATGGTGCAGGGAAATCATCATTAATGAGAACAATCGCTACTTTGCAAAGTCCGGATTCTGGTGCTATTAATTTTGGAGATATTGATGTTTTAGAAGATAATATGTCCTTGCGAAAAATTCTAGGTTATTTGCCACAATCTTTTGGTGTGTATCCTAAAATGTCTGCAGAAGATTTACTTGATTATTTTGCAACTTTAAAAGGGATTTCTAATAAGTCAGAAAGAAATGCAATTGTAAAAAAGGTTTTAGAAATAACAAATTTATATGATGTAAGACGAAAAGATGTTGCGGGGTATTCTGGAGGAATGAAACAACGGTTTGGAATTGCTCAGTTACTTTTAAACAATCCAAAATTAATTATTGTAGACGAGCCTACTGCTGGTTTAGATCCTGCGGAAAGACATCGTTTTTTAAATGTTTTACGCGAAGTTGGTACAAATTGCACCGTTATTTTTTCTACTCATATTGTAGAAGATGTAAAGGAGTTGTGTAATGAAATGGCAATTTTAAACGGAGGAAGAATTTTAAAACATACAACTCCAATTAAGGCTACTAAAGAAATTGAAGGAACTATTTGGCAGAAAACCATTGAAAGAGATCATTTAGATGAAAATGAAAAGTTATATAGTATTTTATCATCTAACTACAACCAGGACAATACATTAAATTTAAGAGTGCATGCTGCTGAAAAGCCTTCAGAAGATTTTATTGCTGTTACTCCCCAATTGGATGATGTATATTTTATTGCTTTAAAGCAAGATGAACCGCAACTTGTTTAAAATCAAAGCAAAGAAGTTTACACGTACAATTTAGTCAAATCATCAAATACAGATTCACAGCATGTTTTTAACAATATTTAAACAAGAACTAAAATACTGGTTTAACAAACCAGCTTTTTATATTTATTTGACCATTTTTTTGAGCTTATCATTCTTTTTATCAGCTGCTACTGCTGGTTTTTTCGATTCAGTTACGGCAACAATAGGTTCTTCTAGAATTGTAAACTCTCCTTCAGGGGTAAATAATTTACTTAATGCATTAACTGTTTTTATTTTCTTTTTATTTCCTTCTATAATTGGAGTTTCTATATACAGGGACTATAAAAGTGAAATGCATACGATCTTATATTCGTATCCGTTTACAAAATCTAATTATCTTTTCGCTAAATTTTTTAGTGCAATTTTAGTAGTATCGATCATCGTTTTATCTATTGCACTAGGAATGATCATTGGATTTCGATTTCCAGGAACAAATACAGATATTGTAGGTTCTTTTCAGCTTATTACTTATTTAAAAGCCTATTTGATTTTTATTCTTCCAAATATTTTATTGTTTGGAGCTATTGTTTTTGCAGTGGTTACTTTCTCGAGAAACATAGCAGCAGGTTTTATTACTGTAATCTTACTTTTATTTGTTCAAGGAGTTGTAGAAAGTCTACTTTCAGACCCCGAACAAAGATGGTTATTAGCTCTTTTAGACCCCTTTGGGTCTGGAGCAGTTAATTATTACACAAAATACTGGACGCCTTCAGAACAGAATGAATTGCACATTCCTATCAAAGAAATGATTGTATACAACCGTTTATTATGGTTAGGAGTTTCAACTTTAATTTTTGGATTGGTTTATAAGTTTTTTACTTTTAGTCAAAACGCAATTTCTTTTTCATTTAAAAAATCTAAAGGAGAGAGAATTACAAAAACAAATTTTAGTGGAATTACAAGAATTACCTTACCAAAGGTATCGTATGATTTTTCGTTCATTCAAAATTTAAAAACAACTTGGAAATTATCAAATATAGATTTTAAATATATTGTTAAAAGCTGGGCTTTTATTTCCATTGTGTTGGTAGGTTTGGTATTAATGATTGTTGGTTTGTCTGAAATAGGAGATATTTTTGGAACGCCTACACTGCCAGTTACTTGGAAAATGTTAAATATTGGAGGTGTTTTTTCCGCTTCTATCAATATCTGTACGTTTTTATATGCTGGAATGTTGGTTCACAGGGCAAAAATTGCCAAAGTAAATCATATAATAGATGTAACTCCTGTTCCAAATTGGACCCTTTTATTTTCTAAGCTGATTGCATTGATAAAGATGCAACTGCTATTATTAACCGTTATTATGGTTTCAGGAATCCTTTTTCAAATTTATAAAGGGTATTATAATTTTGAAATAGGGCATTATATAATGGATCTTTATTTCTTAGATTTTCTAAGTTATTTAATTTGGGCTTTGTTGGCTATTTTTATTCAAACTTTAATTGGGAATCCTTATTTAGGGCTTTTTGCTTTATTGGTTATTTCTATTGGAATGCCATTTTTATCATTGGCAGGGTTAGAACAGTCGATTTTTAAATACAATCAAGGACCAGGGTTCAGCTATTCTGATATGAATGGTTATGGTATTTTAACCCAATTTTTAGTGTATAAAACCTATTGGATATTTTGTGGTTTGGCTTTGTTAGTTATGTCAGGATTATTTTGGGTTCGAGGAATTCCTGCTTCATTTAAAGAAAGATTATCGTTAGTGAAATCGAGATTTAAAGGTGGTTATGCCATTAGCTTGTTAGTTTTTTTAATTGCTTTTTTCAGTTTAGGATTTTCTATTTATCAAGAAACAGGTTCTAAAGGAAAAAGAACCTCTTCGAAAGAATCAGAATTAAGAAGTGTAGAATGGGAGAAGAAATATAAAAAGTTTGAAGATTACAAACAACCCAGAGTAATAGCTGTTAATGCAAATATGGATATTTATCCGAAGGAAAGATTCTTTGAAGCATCTGCAAAAGTTCAAATGGTTAACAAAACAGATACCCCAATAGATAGTCTTTTCTTAAATCATAATAATTTAAAAAGTAGTTTTGAGTTTAGTAAACCCAATAAATTAGTTTCTGAGGATACCATACATAATTTTGATATTTATTATTTCGAGAACAAGATTATGCCCGGAGATACTCTAGAATTAGCAGTAACAGTTAAAGGTAATAAAAACACAACCTATAGAAGAAGGTCTCCAGTTAGAGAAAACGGTACTTTTATCAATAATTTTGCTTTATTTCCATCTTTAGGCTATTCAACACAAGGAGAATTAACAGATAATAAAACTCGTAAAAAATATGATTTACAAAAAAATGATCTAAAAGCACATCCATCAGATTTATCAGCTTTGGGAGATACCTATATTTCTAAAGATTCTGATTGGATTAATTTTGAGGCAACTGTTTCTACATCCAAAGATCAAATTGCGATTGCTCCAGGGTATTTACAGAAAGAATGGATAGAAGGAGAACGTAGATATTTTCATTACAAAATGGATAGTAAAATTCTAAATTTTTATGCTTTTAATTCTGGTAGATATGAAGTGAAAAAAGAAATGTTTAATGGGATTAGTTTAGAAATTTACTATCACAAACAACATACCTTTAATTTAGATAGAATGATGAAAGGCATGAAAGCATCCTTAAATTATAATTCAGAAAACTTTAGTCCTTATCAATTTAGACAAGCAAGAATTATTGAGTTTCCAAGAACAGGAGGAACCTTTGCACAGGCGTTTGCAAATACAATGCCTTTTTCAGAAGGAATTGGTTTTATTGCAGATGTAGATGATACAGATGACAATGGAGTAGATTATCCTTTTGCCGTAACAGCTCATGAAGTAGCGCATCAATGGTGGGCACATCAAGTAATTGGAGCAGACGTTTTAGGGGCAACTTTGCTCTCAGAAAGTATGTCAGAATACGTTTCTTTGAAAGTGATTGAAAAGGTGCAAGGAAAAAATAAAATGAGAACTTTTTTAAAGGAAGCTTTAGATGGATACTTATTGCAAAGAACTCTAGAAAGAAAACGTGAAAATGCTTTAATGTACAATGATGGTCAAGGGTATATACATTATCAAAAAGGGTCTATGGTTTTATATGCTTTAAGCGATTATATTGGAGAAGAAAAAATGAATGGAGCAATTCAGAAATTTATAAATAAAGTAAAATTTCAAGAACCTCCTTATACAACTTCTATTGAATTTGTAAACTATTTAAAAGAAGCTACTCCAGATTCTCTGCAATATGTAATTAAAGATATGTTCGAAACCATTACTTTATATAAAAACAGAATAACGAATACGAAAGTAACTGAATTGGAAAATGGAACACATCAAGTTGATATTGAGTTTGAAGTTGCTAAATATAGAAATGATGAAAAAGGAAAACGTTATTATGGTGAAAAGGTTGGAGACACCTTGTCATATAAAACAGCTAAAATGAAGAAACCAATTCTATCAGTTCCTTTAGCAGATTATATAGATATTGGTATTTTTGCAGAAGAAGATGTTGAGGGTGTTATGAAAGAAAAACTACTATATTTAAAAAAGCATAAGATTACCTCAATCGACAATAAACTAACGATCATTGTAGATGAAAAACCGATTGAAGTAGGTGTAGACCCTTACAATAAATTGATTGATTCACAATCTGATGATAACAGAAAGAAGATTTAAGAAGGCATAAAAACATCATATACATGAAAAGAATAGTTGTTTTTTTGTTCTTTATTAGTATTGCGTTTTCTTGTGAAAAAAGAAAAGATATACAATTAAATTTTTTAAGTGAGTATGTTTTAAAAGATACTGTTTCGTTTAAAAATAGTCTAATTGGTGGTCTTTCTGGTTTAGATTATAGTAATGGTTTTTATTATTTTGTTGTAGACGATGCAAAAGCACCAAGATTTTTAAAAGGAAATATTAATATCGAAAAAAGAAAAATAAAAGGAATTAATTTTGAAAAGGTTGTCGTACTAAAAGATTCAAATACCAATTTTTATAATGAAAATACGCTGGATTTAGAATCTATTTTTGTGGATGAAGAAAAGCAACACATCAATTTTTCTAGCGAAGGTGCTATTCGAAAAGGAAGAAGACCCACTATATTTACTACAGACTTTTCTGGGAAATTTATTTCTGAGTACACACTTCCAAAAAGCCTACAGAATTTAGAAAATATAAAACACAATGGAGTTTTAGAAGGCTCTTCTAAAAGTATCGATAAAAAAGGGTTTTGGGCTGTTATGGAGGCTCCTCTAAAAAATGATGGAGTGGAACCGGGTTTTACTAAAACACAATCTCCAGTTAGAATTACTTATTTTAACACAGTAACTAAAAAAGCAACTAAACAATTTGCCTACCAATTAGAACCAATAAGTAAGGTTGCTAAAGGAAATATAAATTTAAACGGAGTTACTGCAATTTTAGAATATGCCGAAAATAAATTTTTTATCATTGAAAGAACCTATCAAAATGGATACGGTGCTCATGGCAATATAATACGAATTTTTGATGCAGAAATAACTTTAGAAACCACCAATATTTTAGATTCTGGTGGATTAATAAATTCGAAATTCACACCGCTAACAAAAAGGTTACTTGTAAACTTTGATGATTTTAAAGAGCATTTAACTGAAGGAATTATAGACAATATAGAAGGTATTACTTTGGGCCCCGTTTTAGAAAATGGTAATGGGTCTCTTGTGTTGGTCTCAGATGATAATTTTCAGTTATATGGAAAACAATTAAATCAGTTTATATTATTAGAAATAGTAAAAGAATAATTACTATTTTTATGTTCTCAATTTTAATCATAAATGATGTTTCAAGGCTTTAAGGAAACTGTTTTAAAAAAGAAGTTAAATCAGTTATTATCTCAGACAGATAATAGGCGCACACTATCTTTAGAAAAAATAAAGTCGATAGCTATTATTTCTACTGAAGATATTTCTTCTGAAATGGATTTACAAAAAGAGATTGAAATTATTTTAGAATCTAGAAATATTAGGATTTATAGCCTACGAAAGTATAATAAAAGTGATGAATTTTCTTATAAGCACTTCACGAAAAAAAATGTAAATTGGACAGGACAATTTACGGAAGAAAGTTTTAAATGTTTCTTAGAAGAACCCTTTGATTTGTTAATTGGATATTTCAATAAAAAAAATCTGTATTTAGAACGTGCAGTATTAGAATCGAAAGCACTATTTAAAGTCGGTTTTGCAGGTGTAAATTCTAAATTATACGAGATAGAAATTTCAGAAAAAACACAAAATATAACAGGATTTACTTCAGAATTAAAAAGATACCTTCAAATTATAAAAAAGCTATAAAATTAAACTTTACCTATAAAGTTGTTTATTCTTGCTATGCGATGATAAATCCGTTTTATAAATCAATCTTAATATTGTAGTTTTGTACCTATAAATATATAGAAATGCAAAAATTTGTAGGAACAGGAGTCGCCTTAATTACTCCTTTTAAAGAAGATTTAACTGTAGATTTTGATGCACTAGTAAAGCTGGTGAATTTCAACATAGATAATGGAATTAATTATTTGGTAATAAATGGTACAACTGCAGAAAGCGCAACAATATCTAAAGAAGAGAAACTTCGAATTATAGCTCTTATTGTAAAAACCAATGCAGATAGAGTACCTTTAGTATTGGGAATTGGTGGTAATAACACCTTAGAGGTTATCAAAGAGATACAGGCAACAGATTTAAGTAATATTGATGGTATCTTATCTGTGGTGCCCTATTATAATAAACCAACGCAAGAGGGTTTTTATCAGCATTTTAAAGCATTAGCTGAGGTAAGTGATGTACCAATTATTTTATACAATGTTCCTGGTAGAACAGCAAAAAACATGAGTGCAGTTACTACAATTCGTTTGGCAAATGATTTTGAAAACATTGTTGGTATTAAAGAGGCTGGAAATAATATGCAGCAATATTTAGAGTTGTTAAAAAATAAACCCACAGATTTTTTAATTATTTCTGGTGATGATGATTTGGCTTTAGGTATTACTTTGGCAGGAGGTTCTGGAGTTATTTCTGTAATTGGACAAGCATATCCAAAAGAATTCTCTACCTTAATAAATTGCGGTCTAGAAGGTGAAAATAAAGAGGGGTATACCATTCATTTTAAAATGATGGCCATAATTGATGCTATTTTTGAAGAAAATAATCCTGCAGGAATAAAAACTGTTTTACAAGAATTAGGTTTTGGCAGCAACCAAGTACGTTTGCCACTAGTAAAAGCCTCTAAAGAATTACATCAAAAGATTGCAGATTTTGTAAATACGTTTTAAAGAAAATTTTTTTTAAATGCACAGATTATACCAAGTTTTAAAGTTTAACGCCTGATTATATTCATTACAGAAATTAGGGTTTATACTATAAGATTAACAAATTTTTAGTATCAAATATGTGACAATATCTTCTTTTTTTATAGATTATTGCACTATACTAGTAAGTGTGTTGAAAAACGTTTTATTAATCCATAATTAATCACTAATTTTGCCCAATGCAAAAAATTAAAAATTTAGCGTATTTAGTGCTCTTTACTTTATTACTTTCTTCATGTGGTGAGTATCAAAAAGTATTAAATAAAGGTACCTCGGAAGAGCAGTACAAAATGGCTGTAAAAATGTACGAAAGTCAAAATTACAGTAAGGCTTTGCGCTTATTCGATAAAATTACACCTATCTATAGGGGTAAGCCTCAAATGGAGCGAATTAAATTTATGATTGCACAATCTAATTTTAATGAAAAAAATTACGGAATAGCAGCTTATAATTTTGATCGTTTTACAAAAGATTATTTAAAAAGTTCTAAAAAAGAAGAGGCAGCATTTTTATCTGCTTACAGTTATAAATTAGCATCTCCTCGTTTTAGTATTGATCCAACAGACACAAATAAAGCTTTAGAGGCTTTTCAAGCTTTTATAAACACGTATCCAGATTCAGATAAAATTGATGAAGCGAATACGTACTATTCAGAAATAAGATTAAAGTTAGAAAAAAAATATTTCGAGATAGCAAAAACATATTATAGAACTGCAGATTATGATTTAAGAAATTATAAGGCAGCAATTAAGGCTTTTGATAATTTATTAGAAGACTTTTTAGGAACTAAATATAAAGAAGAAGCAATTTATTATAGCTTTAAGGCAGGACATGATTTTGTTTTGAAAAGTTTTGATAGAAGAAAGTTAGAAAGAATTTCAGATGCAACAGAAGATTATGAGAGACTTAAAAAGAGTTTCCCGGAATCTAAGTATTTGGAGGATGCAAATGAGATGTTTGCAACATTGCAAAAAGAAAAAACAAGAGTTGATGCTTTAGTAGCAAAGCAGGCAGCATTAGTAGCTAATTTACAAAAGAAATAATTATTTAAGATGGATTATAAAGATACGAAAGCACCGTTAAGTACAGTTACTTACAATAAGAATGAAATTGAAGCGCCAACAGAGAATATCTATGAGGCTATTTCTATTATTGCAAAGAGAGCTAATCAAATTAATTCTGATTTAAAAAGAGAATTAGTAGACAAATTAGATGAATTTGCAACATACAACGATTCTTTAGAAGAAGTATTCGAGAATAAAGAACAAATAGAAGTTTCTAAATTTTACGAAAGGTTACCAAAACCAACGGCTATGGCTGTTGAAGAGTGGTTAAATGACAAAGTATATCACAGAACTCCAGAAACAGAGTAATGTCTATCTTAAAAGAAAAAAAAATTCTTTTAGGAATTACTGCTGGAATTGCAGCATATAAAACGGCTAGTCTAGTTCGTTTGTTTATAAAATTAGGCGCAGAAGTCAAAGTTATTATGACTCCTGCGTCTAAAAATTTTATAACACCTCTCACACTCTCTACACTTTCTAAAAATCCGGTTCATTCTACTTTTTACTCTAAAGAAGATGAAAATGAACTTTGGAACAATCATGTAGAATTAGGTCTTTGGGCAGATTACATGTTAATTGCACCCGCAACCGCAAATACTTTGTCTAAAATGGCAAACGGAACTTGCGATAATCTATTATTAGCAACATATTTATCATCTAAATGTACAGTTTATTTTGCACCGGCAATGGATTTGGATATGCATAAGCATCCATCTTCTATAGAAAGCTTAAATAAATTACAAAGTTTTAATAATATTATAATTCCTGCTACTTCAGGTGAGCTTGCAAGTGGTTTAATCGGTGAAGGTAGAATGGCAGAGCCAGAAGACATTGTTTTTTTTATAGAGAAGGATATAAGCTCTAAACTACCTTTAAAAGGTAAGAAGGTTTTAGTTACGGCCGGACCAACATATGAAGCAATAGACCCTGTTCGTTTCATAGGAAATCATTCTTCAGGAAAAATGGGATTTGCGATTGCAAGTGCTGCTGCAAATTTAGGGGCAGAAGTATTTTTGATTTCTGGGCCAAGCAATCAACAAATAAAACATTCTTTAGTGCATCGAGTAGACGTTGTCTCTGCTGAAGAAATGTATGATGCTTCCCATATGTATTTTAAAGATGTAGATATTGCGATACTTTCTGCGGCAGTTGCAGATTATAAACCAAAAAAGAGTGCTTCCCAGAAAATAAAAAAGACAGATACAGCGTTAGAATTATCGTTATCACCTACTAAAGATATTTTAGCGTCTTTAGGTGCTATAAAAAAACAGCAGTATTTGGTTGGTTTTGCATTAGAGACTAACAATGAGTTAGAAAATGCAAAAGGCAAACTAAAAAGAAAAAATTTAGATGCTATTATTTTAAACTCTCTGCAAGATAAAGGTGCCGGTTTTGCTAAAGACACAAATAAAATTACTATTATTGATAAAGAATTTAATGAAAAAGCATTCAAATTAAAGTCTAAAGTAGCAGTTGCGAAAGACATTATGAATGAAATTGTAAATCGAATTAAGAAATAAGACAAATAGGTTAATACAACTTGGATTGCCTAAAGTTCTAGTATCAAGACACTATAATATCTAAAATTGAATATGCATAAATTAACATCACTTTTTATACTACTATTCTCATTTTTTAGCCTGAATGCTCAAGAGTTAAACTGTCTAATTACGGTAAATTCTGATCAAATTGGAGGTTCTAATAAACAAGTATTTAATACCCTACAACAATCATTAAATGAATATATAAATCAAACCAAGTGGACAAATAGAATAGTAAAGCCAGAAGAACGTGTTAACTGCGCAATGACAATTATTATAACTTCTAGAGATAATAATAATTTTACTGCAACGCTCCAAGTGCAATCTACAAGACCCGTTTATAATTCTAGTTATGCTTCACCAATATTGAATATTAAGGACAACGAATTCAATTTTAAATACAATGAGTTTGATCCTTTAATTTATAATAAAAATTCTTTTGACAGCAATTTGGTATCATCTATTGTTTTTTATGTAAATATAATTTTAGGGATAGACGCAGATACCTTTTCTAAATATGGTGGTGAAACCGAATTAAAAGAAGCACAAAATGTAATGTTACAAGCGCAACAAAGTGGCCTTTCTTCTTGGCAAAACGTGGTAGGTAAACAAAATAGATATGCATTAATAGATAACTTATTATCTCCAAAATTGAAGATTTATAGAGACTTACTTTATAATTATCATAAAAAAGGATTTGATAACATTATAAAGTCGAAAGCTTCTGCCCAGCAAACTATTGAAACGAGTTTATTAACTTTAGAGCGTATCTACAATAAAACAGTTGGTAATTATTTAATTAGATTGTTTTTTGATGCAAAAGCAGACGAAATTGTAAGCATGTATTCTGAAGATGCAAAGACTAGAAACAAACAACGTTTGATACAATCTCTTAGAAAAATTTCTCCAAACAATAATTCTAAATGGAGAAAGTTAGATTAAATTCAACAAATTTCACTAATTTTAACTTCTAAAAATTAGTCAATTTGCTTACACAATTATCTATAAATAATTACGCATTAATAAATCACTTAAGTATTGATTTTTCCTCAGGTTTGTCAATAATTACAGGAGAAACAGGTGCTGGAAAATCTATTTTATTAGGCGCTCTAGGTCTAGTTTTAGGAAATAGAGCAGATTTGTCTTCACTAAAAGATACCTCTACTAAATGCATTGTAGAAGCAAAAGTTGCCATTTCTAATTACAGTTTACAAGACTTTTTTATTTCAGTAGATTTAGATTATGAACCTGAAACAATTATTAGGAGAGAAATTCTTCCTTCAGGTAAATCAAGGGCTTTTGTAAATGATACACCAGTTACTTTAAACGTTTTAAACGAGCTAAGATCAAAATTGATAGATGTGCATTCTCAGCATCAAACAATGCAACTGTCTGATGCAAGTTTTCAATTTGAAATTTTAGACGCATTGGCTAAAAATACAGATAGAATAGCTTCGTATAAAAGAGGTTTTATTCAATTAGGTTCTTTAAAAAAGGAATTATTGTCTTTAGAAACAGCGCAAAAAGAAGCAAATAAGCAATATGATTACAATTTGCACTTATTTACAGAGCTTGAAGATGCAAATATTAAAGAAGACGAACAATTAGGTTTAGAGGAAAAGCTAGAGAAATTAAATAATATAGAAGACATAAAACTTAATTTATCTGAGAGCTTAGAACTTTCAGTACATGAAGAAGTTGGACTTCAAAACGTATTAAATGCCTTAGATTTTAAAATTTCTAAAATAGCATCTTTTTCTAAAGAATACCAAGAGTTAGCAGATAGAATTACCTCTATAAAAATAGAGATGGATGATATTGTTTCTGAGTTAGAAACTGCAAATGAAAATGTAGATTTTAATCCGAATGAAGTAGAAGAAATTAATGACAGATTACAATTGTTATATAATCTTCAAAAGAAACATTACGTAAACTCAAATCAGGAATTACTACTGGTTTTTGAACAATTATCTGATAAGGTTAGACAGGTAGAGTCTGCAGAAGGAGATCTAAATAATAAAAAAGAGCAAATTGCAGCAATCTCTAAAAAATTAGATGTGGTTGCAGAAAAAATATCAAAAGCAAGAACATCTACAATCCCTAAATTAACCAAACAATTAGAATTTTTGCTAACGGATTTAGGAATGGAAAATGCACGTTTTTCTATAAAAGCAACACCTACAAATACTTATTTTAATAATGGTAAAGACCATCTAGAATTTCTCTTTTCTGCAAATAAAGGTGGTAATTTTGGAGAGTTGAAAAAAGTTGCTTCTGGTGGAGAATTATCAAGAATCATGCTATCTGTAAAGAAAGTATTGTCAGAAAACACGCAACTACCAACCATTATTTTTGATGAAATAGATACAGGGGTTTCTGGAGAGGTTTCTAATAAAATAGCAGCTATTATGGGACAAATGGGTAATAATATGCAGGTAATTGCAATTACTCATTTACCTCAAATTGCTGCAAAAGGAAGTAGCCACTATAAGGTATATAAAGAAGAGGTAAACGGAGTTACAACCACGAATTTAAAGCAATTATCTGCGGAAGAACGTATTAAAGAAATTGCAGAAATGCTAAGTGGTAAAGATATTTCTGACTCAGCAATTATACATGCAAAAGAACTGTTGAGTTAGTTCTTTTTACAAGAAATAAATAAGAGTAAGAAGAACAACAACTATAAATAAAAAAATCAATCTATTGTACAACTTACTAAAAGGTAAAAAAGGAATTATATTTGGTGCATTAAATGAGCATTCTATTGCTTGGAAAACAGCGGAACGTGCGCATGAAGAAGGAGCGGAGTTTGTTTTAACTAATGCGCCAGCTTCAATTAGAATGGGAACTTTAGAAATTCTCGCAGCAAAAACAGGTTCTCAAATAATTTCGGCAGATGCAACTTCAATAGAAGACTTGGAGAATCTTATAGAAAAAGCAATGGAGGTTTTAGGTGGTAAAATCGATTTTGTGTTACATTCTATTGGTATGTCTGTAAATGTTAGAAAAGGAAAGTCGTACACAGACCCTAATTATGATTTTACAAAAAAGGGCTGGGATGTTTCCGCGGTCTCTTTTCATAAAACTTTGAATATTCTATACAAGAAAAACGCCATGAATGAATGGGGAAGTATTATTGCGTTAAGCTATATGGCTGCGCAAAGAGTCTTTCCAGATTACAATGATATGGCAGATAATAAAGCCTATTTAGAGTCTGTTGCGCGTAGTTTCGGCTACTTCTTTGGTAGAGATCATAAAGTGCGTGTAAACACTATTTCTCAGTCTCCAACGCCAACAACTGCAGGCACTGGAGTTAAAGGATTTGATGGTTTTATTGCATATTCAGAAAAAATGAGTCCTTTAGGAAATGCAACTGCTTTAGAATGTGCGAATTACACTATTTCCATGTTTTCAGATTTGACAAAGAAAGTAACCTTGCAAAATTTATTTCACGATGGAGGGTTTTCTAATATGGGTGTAAGTGATTCTGTAATGGATAAATTTTAAAAGTGATATATTAGATTTATAATGATGAACGATTCAGAAATTCTAATAAATCAATCAGTTGATAAGTTACCTTTAAAGTTAGGAAAGTTAAATTTAGATGATTTAAATATTTCAGAGTATCATAAAAGGTATTTTAAATAGAATTTTAAAGCATTAGCAAGCCTTAGTTTTGAATACTTCTTTTAGAGATTGCAATGCACGCGAAAACACTATTGTTCAATCTCTAAAGTTAACAATAGCTCGCTTTAGAGTTAAAGAGTTTTCTGGTTTTATTGCATATTTTTATACTATTTTTACAATTAAATTTAAGAGATGGGTTTTTTTAAGAAAATGGATACAGTATTTAAATCATCTGAAAGCTTTAGGTTGATGGAGAGAACAGAGGTTGATCTTAAAATTGAAGCAGACATTGTAGCATACGGAATTAAGAAATTCGGTGTATCAGATTATGGCGATTTATATCTAAAAATTGCGGAGTTAGGAGGTTTTATTATGCTTGAGACCATTATTGTGAGTGACACGAATTTGAAAAGTAAAAAAGGAACTACACTTTCTTTTTTAAAAGAAAATCAAATACTAACACTTGAATCAGATGAATATATAATTGAATCTGATTTTTCTAATACGGTAAAAAAAGCGATTACTAAAATTGATTATAACATATCGGTCGAAGAGGCAGAAGTTTTTACAGAAAAAAAATACGATAGAGTGCAGTTTAAAATTAACGGAAAGGAGCTGCTTTTTTCTGTTATAAATTAAGAATAAGTGAATTTATTATATTCTATAATTATCCCAGTTTACAATCGTCCAAATGAAATAGACGAGTTGTTGGATAGTCTTACAAAACAAGATTTTTCTGATGATTTTGAAGTTTTAATAATTGAAGATGGCTCTACAATTAAAAGCGATATCATTGTTAAAAAATATAAATCGCAATTAAATATAAAATATTTTTTCAAAGAAAATACGGGAGCAGGAGCAAGCCGTAATTTCGGAATGCAACGAGCTTTAGGAAACTATTTTATAATTTTAGATTCTGATGTTATTCTTCCTGAACACTATTTATCAGAAGTAAAAAAAGGTTTAGATATTAAATATACAGATGCATTTGGTGGCCCAGATACTGCTCATGAAAGTTTTACTCCTATACAAAAGGCAATTAATTATGCAATGACCTCTATGCTAACAACTGGAGGTATTCGTGGTAAAAAGCAAGCTTTTGGTAAATTCCAACCAAGAAGTTTTAATCTTGGACTTTCGAAAATAGTCTTTGAGAAGACACAAGGTTTTTCAAAAATGAAAAACGGAGAAGATATCGATTTAACTTTTCGTCTTTGGGAAAACGAATTTGATACACAGCTTTTAGAAAAGGCATTTGTATATCATAAACGCAGAAGCTCTTTAAAACAATTTTTTAAACAAACGCATGGTTTCGGAACTGCAAGGCCTATCTTGAATAAAAAATATCCAGAAACGGCCAAGTTTACTTATTGGTTTCCTGGTTTATTTATTATAGGGTTTGCTATAAGTATTATTTTAACAATTTTTGGGTTTAGCCAAATCTTATATTTTTATGGTGTTTATTTTTCTTTAATATGGATAGATTCATTGTTTAAAAGCAAAAATTTATCGGTTGCTTTTCTAAGTATAGCTGCCTCATTAACTCAATTTATTGGCTATGGCATAGGTTTTTTACAATCACAATTCTTTCCCGAGGAGTAGTGTTGTTAAATAACACAGAGAGTGCGCTTAAACTCGCGTAAAAGACCTATTTACAGTATTAAACGTATTAATCTTAATAGGTTTTTTAATCGTACTTAATTTATAATAGTTGCTTCAGTTTTAAAACAAACAATTTTAGTTCTGTTAGGTGTTTTTTATGATGTTTAAAATTTCTGTAATCGTTGTAACATCAGATATTGTTTGTTCAGTTGAATTTAAATCTAGATTTGAATTGGCTATTATTTTAGATGCTGAAGTATGAATTTCTTTAAAACCGTTGCTTTTAAAAGTTCTTGCATTCGTTGCGCTAATTCCGCTACCGGGAAGGATAATTAATTGCTCTTTTGCGATGTCTTTTAGCTCCTTAAGTAATGCGATTCCGTTTATTGCTTTTTCTTCCAAGCCTGAAGTTAAAACTCTATCAATTTCTAAAGCAATTAATTCTTTTAAAGCTTTCTTTGGATTGGAGACGCAATCAAAAGCTCTATGAAAGGTAAAAGACAATGGTTTAGAAAGTGCAATTAATTCTTTAGTTCTCTCAATATCTATAGTATTATTTGCATGTAATACTCCAGAAACAATTCCAGCACAACCTAAGTCTTTGCATTGTTGAATATCCTCTTTCATAATTTTAAATTCCGAATCAGAATACGTAAAATTTCCGCTTCTAGGACGAATTAATACATGAACAGGAATTGTTAATGCTGCCATGACTTTTTTAAGTAATCCGAAGGAAGGTGTGATACCGCCAACGGATAACTCAGTACATAACTCTATTCTGTGAGCTCCAGCTTTTTGAGCATTCATTGCAGATTGATAGGAGTTGGCACAAATTTCTAAAATCATATTTATTTTATTGTGATTTCATCAATAAATGTCCATGGTTTGTTTCCAGTACCTTGCTTTCCTTCTGGGATAATTCCGTAACTAGGAATTGTAATCTTTAATTCGGTTGCTTTTAAATTTTTATCTTCTGGATAGAATTGTGAGATGTTTACACTAAAATCAACTAATAAAGAATCATTGTTTTCTGTTTTTTTGCTTGTTGAAATAGCTCTTCCATCTTCTAATTTTAATTGTAAATTAAGTTCCTTTGGCGGATAAATCCATTGTCCGTTAGCATTAAAAAATCGGGTAGTAATGGTATTGATGTTTGTTGGTGCTTCAAATTCAATAGTAATCTCTACATCCTCCCCTGAAAAACCTAACCATTCTTTATCTCCATAACGTTTGTTGTTTCCTGAAATCCCGTTAATCAATGCTGTTTTTCCACCAGCATTGTATGCAGGATGTGGTTCTTTATCGATCGTAATTTTTGCACCAACTCCTTTATGTAAATTTATTTTCTGTTCAAAAATACTTCCTAAATTTTTATCATCTGAATCACGAATAATAGCTTTGATATTCATGAATGAATCCACAGCAATTGGATTTGAATATAATTTTGAAGGTTCTGTATCATCTATAGAATAGTAAATAGGGTAGGTTGAAGAGGTCGCATTTAATTGATAAGTTAAATTACCTTCTGTATTTTTTAATTCACCCTTTACGGAATACATATGATTGGCGTAATTTACATCTAATTGGTCTAATCTTTTTTGATACTGCTCTAATCTATTAATAAAATCTGTATAATTTTTATTTTCAGGAGAAGACCACAGCACTTCACTTAGTGCAACAACTCTAGGAAAAGCCATGTATTCTACCTGTTTTTCAGTTTGCATATATTCTGTCCATACATTTCCTTGTGCACCTAACACATATATGGCTTCTTGTTCATTGAGTTCTTCCGGTATCGGATCAAAAGCATATACTTTTTCTAAAGGAAGAAATCCACCAATGGCCAAAGGCTCATTTTCATTGTCTGACTGGTAATGGTCAAAATAACAGTGAGAACCAGGAGTTAAAATAACATCATGCCCTTCTTTAGCTGCTTGAATAGCTCCGCTAGTTCCTCGCCAAGACATTACAGTTGCATTAGGTGCCAAACCACCTTCTAAGATTTCATCCCAACCAATAATTTGTTTACCTTTTGAATTGATATATTTTTCCATTCTAGCAATAAAATAACTTTGCAATCCATGTTCGTCTTTTAGCCCCTCTTTTCTGATAAGTTTTTGGCAATAATCACAATTTTTCCAGTTGGTTTTTGGAGCCTCATCTCCACCTATATGAATATATTTTCCTGGAAATAAAGCCACAACTTCGTCTATTACATCTTCTAGAAATTTAAAGGTACTTTCTTTAGGGCAATATACTTCGTTAAAAACACCCCATTTTGTAGCTACTTCAATTTGTTTTCCGGAACATCCCAATTCTGAATAAGCAGCGATAGCAGCCTGAGAGTGACCTGGCATTTCAATTTCAGGAATGATAGTTATTTGCCTTTCTGAAGCATATTTTACCACATCTTTAATTTCTTCTTGAGTATAAAATCCTCCATATTTTTTACCGTCAAATTGATGAGGTAGATTATTGTGATGACCAATTAATGTTTCATTTCTAAAAGCAGCTATTTCTTGGAGTTTTGGATATTTTTTAATTTCAATTCGCCAACCTTGATCTTCTGTTAGATGCCAATGAAAAGTATTCATTTTTAACATTGACATTAAATTGATGTACTTTTTTATAAAATCTACAGAAAAAAAATGTCGTCCAACATCTAGATGCATTCCTCTGTAGCCAAATTGTGGTGCATCTTTAATTTCTAAACATTGAATTGCAAATTTACTTTCTTTCGTTTTTTCAAAATCAGCAGGTAATAATTGTCTTAACGACTGAAAAGCGTAAAAGGCTCCTTTTTTTGAATTAGCTGAAATCAAGATTTTACTAGGCGTAATTTTTAATTGATACCCTTCATTATTAGAAATGGCTGTATCTATTTTAAAATGAATTGTATTTTTTGAACTCGTATTTAGTTGAATATTCCTTCCGTTTTCAATATAACTCTTAAAAAAGAGAGCAACGCTTTTTAAGCTTTCATCATAAGTTAATTTTGTATCACTACTTAATTCAAAGACACCTTTGGTTATTAGTTGTTCATTTGGGATAGGAATTATTGAAGGAATAGTGGCTGTTTTGTACTGTTTAAAACATGCTGTTATTAGTAACACTATCGTTATGTATATTGAAAATTGTATTATTCGTCTAAAAACACTCATTTCTTAGTAGGTTCTTTGTGGTTATCTTGCTAATTTAAACAAAATTTTATACTTATATATCTGATAACAAATTATTTACTAACTTCCATTTTTGAAATTTACTTTGGTTTTTATTTATTAAATGTAGTCAAAAGGAACATCTATATGTGATGAATAAATTCAAATAAAATAAAAACATATGTCCAAGGAAGAAGGTTTTTTTACTTTCTAAAGCAATCTTATTAAAAAATATAGATTGTTTGTTTTTCGCAAGGATAAAATAAATAATAAAATGAAAAGACGAAATTTTATAAAAAAAGCATCTGTTACAGGTTTAGGTTTGGTTGCTGTTTCATCGGCCTTTACGAGTTGTGATGAAACCTCAGAAAAAAAAGAAGCATCCGTAGCAACGTCAAAACCCATCAGACCATTAGTAATAGCTACTTGGAATACGTCTTTGGCAGTTGAAACAGCTGCAAAAATTTTACAAAATGGAGGTTCGGCATTAGATGCTGTAGAACAAGGTTGTAGAATTGAAGAAGCAAACGAAAAAGGACAATCTGTGGGTAAAGGAGGTTTGCCCGATAGAGATGGAGATGTAACTTTAGATGCCTGTATCATGAATGAAAAAGGTGATTACGGAGCAGTTTTAGGGGTTAAAAACATTGTGCATGTAATTTCTGTAGCAAGAAAAGTAATGGAAGATACGCCTCATGTAATGTTAGTGGCAGAGGGAGCAGAACAATTCGCAGTATCAAAAGGTTTTAAAAGAGAAAATTTACTAACAGAAGCTTCAAAGAAAGCTTGGGAAGCATGGAAAGTAAAAGCAGAATACAAACCTATTATCAATATAGAAAATCACGACACGATCGGTATGTTGGCGATTGATAATAATGGAAATATTTCTGGTGCTTGTACTACAAGTGGGTTGGCTTATAAAATGCCAGGTAGAGTTGGAGATTCTCCGATAATTGGTGGAGGTTTATTTATAGACAATGAAGTTGGTGGTGCATCCGCTACTGGTTTGGGAGAAGAGGTTTTAAAAACTGTAGGTAGTTTTTTAATAGTAGAATTAATGCGACAAGGTAAATCTCCGCAAGAAGCCTGTGAAATGGCAATTGGTAGAATTGTAAACAAACCAGGTAAAGATTTTAAAAATTTTCAAGTGGGTTATATTGCCTTGAATAAACAAGGAGATACTGGAGCATATTCAATTCATGAATGGTTTAGTTACAATCTATTTCAAGATGGGGAGAATAAGAATATTAAATCAGATTATTTTAACAAAATATAATTTTGATAAGGTTTTTAGTTAATAAATTCTACCATAATGCTCTCGCATTTTAATACATTAATTACTTTCTTTTTTCTTTATTAAATTTTCAATATTTCTTTTGAAATTATTGAAATATCTTACGTTTTATTTTTTTTAATGATTATTTAAATCTAATTTTAGACTTTAAAAACTATACATTAAGAGATGGTTTTGATGTAAAATATTGATTATCATAGTTTTATTTAAAAAATACACCAAACAAAGTTATACAATGAAAAAACACTTACATACAGTAAATATATTATTTGTGCTTTTCATTACAGCGTTAAATTGCTACGCTCAAGAGGTACCGCCAGTGAGCGTTTTTAATACTGAAGACTACGGAGGTGGTAACCAAAATTGGTCTATTTCTCAGGCAACTAATAAATATATTTATATAGCAAATAATAAAGGCTTATTGGAGTATAACGGAGGAAAATGGTCTTTGTATCCGACACCAAACGGAACGATTATGAGATCTGTAAAGTGTATCAAAAATCAAATTTTTACAGGTTTTTTTAGAGATTTTGGTTTTTGGGAAAAAGACGAATATGGTTTCTTAGAATTTACTTCTATTGTTGCTCAAAAAGGAATAAAAATGTTCGAAGATGAACAGATCTGGGAAATTATCGAATTAGATGGTTGGGTTTTATTTAAGTCGTTACAAAGAATTCACTTATATAATTTAAAAAATAAAACTTTAAAAACCTTTGAGGGTACTGGAGTGTTAACTAAAATTTCAAAGGTAAATGGCGTTGTTTATTTTCAAGATTTAGAAAAAGGATTGTTTAAAATAGAGAATGGTAAACCGTTATTAGTCTCTGAAGATCTAATTTTAAAAAGGTTTACTTTAAAAGAAATTTTTTATAAAAATGAAAAAATATTTTTACTAACAGATAGTAAAGGTTTTTATTTTTTAGAGAATAATAAACTGAAAAAATGGGAAATACCTGCGAACTCATATTTAAAAAATAAAACAATATATAGTGCAGAATTTCTTAGTGATGGCACTATAGCTTTAGGTACCATTTCTAATGGTGTTGCTTATATAACAGATTCCGGCGAGTTAAGTTCGCAATTAAATCAAAACTTAGGACTAAGTAATAATACAATACTTTCTGTTTTCGAAGACTTTGATAAAAATATTTGGCTTGGTTTAGATAACGGAATTAACCTTGTAAATTATGCGTCACCTTTAAAGATATTTATAAATCAAAAAGATTTTTTAGGTACTATCTATACTTCTGTCATTTATGATGGTTTCCTTTATTTGGGAACAAATCAAGGTTTGTTTTATAAAAAACAAAATTCTAAACAACCATTTACACTGATTAAAAAGACGCAAGGGCAAGTTTGGAGCTTGAAAGTGATTGATGGTACATTGTTTTGTGGACATAGTGCCGGAACTTTTATAATAAAGGACAGAAAGGCAGCGTTAATTTTTAATGGACAAGGAACTTGGGATTTTGTGAGTGTGAATGCTAATTTAATTATTCAAGGAAATTATGATGGTTTGTATGTTTTAGAAAAAGAAAAAAATAGATGGCGTTTGCGAAACAAAATTAAAGGTTTTAAGAATTCTGCTAGGTTTTTTATTGTTTTAGATAATAAAGAAATTTTTGTAAATCATGAATATAAAGGAGTTTATAAACTGAAGATTGATGACTACTTTAGGAACGTTTTAAAAACTGAAAAAGACACTTCAGTGCAGAAAGGTATTCATTCAAGTATATTAAAACATAAAAATGATGTTTTTTATGCTTCTAAAAAAGGTGTTTTTAAATACGACTTTGATGAAAGTTTTTTCAAATTAGATACTGTTTATAGTTCCTTAATTCCAGAAGATGTATTTGTTTCTGGAAAATTAATTTTAGACGAATATGCCAATAAGTTGTGGTCTTTTACGAGTAAAGGACTAAGGTTTTTAAACCCAGGTAAGCTGAGTGACAAAGCAACTTTAGAAATGATTCCTATTAAAAAATCTTTATTTAAAGGACCTTCCGGTTTTGAAAATATTATTCATTTAGAAAATAAAAAATACCTAATAGGCACTATTAATGGATACTTAATAGTTGATTTAAATAAGATTGTCGCTCCTGATAATTTAGAAATTAGCATTACTCAAATACTTAATAATGAGTTAAATAAACCATCTAAAAATATTCATTTAAATAGAAATACAACTTTTAAGCAAACAGAAAATAGTTTAGAGTTTTATTACAGTGTTCCTAATTTTGATAATACATCAAATATTATGTACCAATATAAGCTTGAAGGATATAATAAAAACTGGAGCGACTACAGTGATTCCAATTCTATTTTATTTGAAAATTTACCTTTTGGAATGTATACCTTTAAAGTAAGAGCTTTAGTTGCTGGTAGTTTAACTAATAATATTTCTGAGTTTGAATTTAATATTGAAAAGCCTTGGTTTTTGTCAAATATTGCAGTTATTGTGTATATTTTAATCTTTTTTTGTTTAATATATACATGGTATATGCTGTCTAAAAGCTATTATAGTAGAAAACAAAAGGCGTTTTTATTTCGGGCTCAAAAAGAATTAGAATTAAAGGAGTTAGAGAGTTCTCAGAAAATTATAAAACTAAATAATGAAAAATTAAGAAACGATATTGAAAGCAAAAACAGGGAATTAGCAACTTCTACCATGAGTATTATTAAGAAGAATGAGTTTTTGAATTCTATAAAAAATGAACTTATAGATGGCAGTGAAAAGAATGTTTCTAAGGTTGTGAAAATTATAGATAAAAACTTAAACAATACAGACGATTGGAAAATGTTTCAAGAAGCATTTAATAACGCAGACAAAAAATTCTTGGATAAAGTAAAGGAAAAACACCCAGATTTAACACCCAACGATCTTAGACTTTGCGCATATTTAAGATTAAACTTATCTTCAAAAGAAATTGCACCACTTTTAAATATTTCTCCAAGAAGTGTAGAAGTGAAAAGATATCGATTAAGAAAAAAGATGGATCTAGAGCACAATGCGAACTTGACAAATTATATTTTAGAAATATAATACTACATCAAAAGCGATATATATCTATACATATCCACAACATTAAAAAAGAACTCTTTTTATTTTATTTTTAAACCTCAATAACAACTGATGTTTCAATCGTTTTTTAAAAAAAAAATCAATGTATGTTTTTTGTTGCGGTCTTTTCTGTTGATTAATCAGTTATTTCATATTAAATTTATAAAAAAATAAACAAACTCTTTATTCATGGTAAAACAAATCACATTATTATTCTTTTTACTCATAGGTTTTAGTGCAAGTGCGCAGAACATCAATATCAAAGGTATTGTTAAAGATGCTGTTTCTGGGGAGGTACTTCCTGGCGTAAGTATTCTTATAAAAGGAACTGTTAAAGGAACAGAAACAGATTTTGATGGTGTCTATGCATTGTCAAATTTAGAAAAGGGCGCAACTTTGGTTTTTAGATATCTAGGTTACAAACAACAAGAGGTAATTGCAATTAATGGTACCTTAGATATATCTTTAGAGTATTCTGAAGAATCCTTAGATGAAATTATTGTAGTAGGTTACGGTAGTCAGAAGCGTAAAGATGTTACAGGTTCTGTGTCCATTGTAGGGGCAGAAACTTTAGAGGCCTTAAAACCGATAGACGCAACTACTGCTTTACAAGGAACTACTGCAGGTGTTGCTGTAAATTTATCATCTGGTGCTCCAGGTGCGAAAGCAAATATTTTAATACGTGGTGTAAGTTCAAACACTAACAATCAGCCCTTAACCATTGTAGATGGTTATGAGGGGGATTTAAATAGTATCAACCCGAATGATATTGAATCTATTACGGTTTTAAAAGATGCACAAGCTGCAATTTATGGTATTAAAGGAGCAAATGGTGTAATCTTAGTAACCACTAAAATTGGTAAAAAGAACAAAGCACCAACTGTAAAGTATGATACGTATTCTGCTATTCAACAAACTACTCGAAAGTTAGACTATCTAAATGCAACAGAATATGCCTTGGTTTTAAATGAAGCTTATGGTGCTAGTGGACAGACATTACCTTTTACAAATGTTTCTCAATTAGGTGTTGGTTCAGATTTTCAAGAAGAATTGTTTAATGACGCTTTCTTAATGAACCATAACATTAGCGTTTCTGGTGGTGGAGAAAACTCTAGATACTTTATAAGTGCATCGAGAACACAGCAAGATGGTATTATAGCAAAAGAAACTTCAAATTTTATTAGAAATAATATTAAATTGAACTTAGGAGTTGATATCTCTGATAAATTAAATTTCTCATTAATAGCCAATTACTTTACAACTGCTTCAGAAGGTTTTTCAGGATCTGTTTTATTTAATGGTTTAAATTATGCGCCAACATTTGGTTTAGATGAAGATGATGAGAATAACTTTTTAGGGATAGAGCTTATCAATCCTTTGAATCAATTAAAAAACACGTACAACGAAAATAACGGAAGCGGTTTAGAAGGAAACTTTAAATTAGTGTACAAGCCTATTGAAGGTTTGTCAATAACATCTAGACTTGGTTATAAAATATATAATGAAAAAGGAAGAACTTTTACTCCGATACAAAATTACGGAATTAGTAAAGTTTATAATATTCCACAAAGTTCTGTGTACCAATTTAAAGCAACTTCTACAAGAGTAGTTTTTGAGACGTTTGCAAACTATAGTAAAACATTTGCAGAAGACCATAATACTACCTTTACAGTAGGTACCAGTGTACAAAACGATTTGTTTGACGGTATTTATGCATCTGGTATAAATGTGCCAAATAATTCGTATGATTTTGCTCAATTAAATTTAACAGATCCTCAAAACGAACAGAGAAGTTTAAATTCTGGTTTTGCGGATAAAAGATTAACTTCTTTTTTCGGTAGAATTCAATATGATTATCAGGGAAAATACTTGTTTTCTGGTTTGATAAGGAGAGACGGTTCTTCAGCTTTTATTAAAGAATTTAGATTTGATCAGTTTTGGGCATTGACTACAGGTTGGAAAATTTCAGAAGAAAACTTCTTAAAGGATAATGAAACCATTAGCTTTTTAAAATTAAGAGCAAGTTACGGTACTTTAGGAAATGAGGTAGGAAATAACTTATATAGATCTTTGTTAAGTGGAGAGGGTACTTATGTATTTGATGGTGCCTTAGTAGATGGTACTGCACAAGGTGGATTGCCAAATCCTTTAGCACAATGGGAAACTGCAGAAAAATTAGACATTGGTTTAGATATTAATTTATTTGATGATAAAGTTACTATTGTAGCTGATTATTTTGAAGAAAGTAGAAAAGATTTATTAATTGCTAATTTCCCTGTTTCAGGTATTTTAGGAACAAGTGCTCCCGGTGGTGGAAGACCAACTGTTAATGCTGGTACTTCTGTAAATACGGGTGGAGAATTAGCGATTAGTTATGCTGCCGTTAAAACAGAAGATGCATCTCTGAATTTTGCATACAACGTAACCTATGTTAAAAACGAAGTTACAGATGTAACTGGTGGTGCTTTTATTGAAGGTGGTGGTTTCGCTATTGGAAATTTACCTCCTTCTAGAATGGAAGTTGGACAACCAATAGGATATTTTTATGGATTGCAAACAGATGGTCTTTTTCAAAATCAAGCAGCAATAGATTCACATCCCTCACAAGCAGCTTTAGGTGCTAGCGAAACTTCTCCAGGAGATATTAGATATAAAGATGTTAATGGAGATGGTATTATCGATATTAACGATAGAACAAACATCGGGAAACCACAAGCAGATTTTTATATGGGATTCAATTTTTCAGGAACTTATAAAAATTGGGATTTCAGTGCCTACTTATATTCAGAGTTAGGGAAAGAAATTGTTAGAAATTACGAACGTTTTTTACCAAATGTAAATAAACCATCTTATTATTTAGGCAGATGGACAGGTGAAGGAACTAGTAATTCAATACCAAGATTAACCAATAATGCAACGAATAATAAGTTGTTTTCAGACTTTTTTGTCGAAGATGGTTCTTTCTTGAGATTGCAAAACGTTCAAATAGGATACAATATTAATGCAGATACATTAGAAAGAATAGGGGTTTCTAAATTAAGAGTATACACAAGTGTAAATAACCTGTTCACAATAACAGATTACTCTGGTTATGATCCAACCGTAAATGGTGGAGCAATTGGTGCAGGAATAGATTATGGAACATATCCATCTGCAAGACAATTTATTTTAGGATTAAACGTAGAATTTTAAAAAAGCAAGTAATGAAAAATATAAACAAAAAAATATCGATTAGTATTATCATCATTGCAAGTTTATTGACAGTAAACGGTTGTTCAGATGATTATTTAGAAAACACAAAGGTGTATGCAGAAGATTCTGAATCTTTTTTTAATTCAGAGGCAGATTATTACAATGCATTAGTTGCAGCATATGATCCTTTACAATCTACATTTATAAATGTGTTAATGGGAGAAATAGCTTCTAATAATACATTATGTGGTGGAGAGAGTGCTACGGATGTTCAAGGATATCAGCAAGTAGATGATATGATTCATACTCCTGTAAATGCTCAATTACAAAACTTATGGAGTTGGATGTATGGTGGTGTTAATAGAGCAGCTTACATAATTGAATTTCAGGATAAGACAGATTTTACGGGTAAAGAGGTTATTATTGGTGAAGCAAGTTTTTTAAGAGCATATTATAATTTTGAATTGGTAAAATGGTTTGGAGCAATTCCTATTAAACCAGAAGGACGTTTTGTTGTGGGAGATGAGCAGACAATTCCAAGAGCACCAGTGACTGAAGTTTATGCTTTAATAGAATCAGATTTGCAGGTTGCAGTATCAAATTTAGCATACACAGCGTCTCAAGTAGGTAGGGTTACCAAAGGTGCTGCAGAAGCATTGTTAGGGAAAGTGTACTTATATCAAGATAAATTTGCAGAAGCAGCAGTTGTTTTAGAAAGTGTTATTAATAACGGTTCTTATAGTTTAGAATCTGATTATAATAAAATCTTTGAGTCTCAAGGCGAAAATGGAGTAGGTTCTGTTTTTGAAGTACAATACACAGATGTTGAAGGAGCTGGTTTTGGCTGTTTACAATGCAGTGAAGGTAACGTTGCAGTAGGTTTTCAGGGAGTAAGAGGTTATGATGGAGATTTGTTTACATCAGGTTTCAGTTTTAATGTGCCAACACAAGAGATGGTAGATCAGTTTGAAGCAGGAGACAACAGAAAGGATGTAGCTATTTTAGATATAGAGGCATGGGCAACTGCTACAGGGGCAAGTTATACAACTGGTTACGAACACACAGGATTTTTTAATAGAAAATATATTCCTAGAAAAAGAAGTGCAACCTCAGCAGGAGATATAAACCTTACGAATCCGAATAACTATAGAGCAATTCGTTTTGCAGATGTTTTACTAATGGCTGCAGAGGCTAATAATAGAAAAGCAACAGGAAATGATACGAAAGCGCAATTGTATTTAAATACTGTTAGGGCAAGAGCATTTGGTAATAGTGATAATGATATTACAAGCAGTGGATCTAATTTAACTGCTGCCATCTATAAAGAACGTAGAGTTGAATTAGTTGGAGAAGGTCATCATTTTTTCGACCTTGTAAGAACTGGCAGAGGTGCTCAAATTTCTGGTTTTACAGCTAATAAGAATGAACTTTTTCCAATCCCGTTAGAGGAAATACAATTCAGTCAAGGAAATTGGACTCAGAATCAAGGATATAATTAAACATATTAACATTAGAAATATGAAACATATAAAAACAATTTACAAAGCATTTATTATTCTATTTTTTATTAGTGCCTGTACAGAAGACGAAAATTTAGATTTTCTAGAAAATATTGCACCACCAACAAATGTGGAAGCTATATTTAAAATAACACAAGATAATACTGGTTTAGTTACGGTAATACCAACAGCTGAGGGTACAGTATCTTTTGATGTGCATTTTGGAGATACCACTTTAGAACCAGCAAAATTAGAGCAAGGAACTAGTGTAGATCATATTTATGCGGAGGGAAGTTACGAAGTTACTTTAATAGCATATAACTCTATAGGTAAAACTACAGAAGTGTTGTTACCACTGGTTGTATCATTTCAAGCTCCACAAAACTTGGTGGTTACTTTAGAAAATGATGCAGCAGTGTCTAAGCAATTAAACATTACTGCTAAAGCAGAGTTTGCAACTACCTATGAATTTTATTCAGGGGAAGCATCAGTTACGCAGCCAGCTGCTATTGCTAATATTGGCGATGTTCTAAACTACCAATATGCTGAAGCAGGAGTTTATGATGTTAAAGTAATTGCCAAAGGTGGTGCTGTAGAAACTACTGAATATACTGTAGAATTTGAAGTAACAGAAATATTAGCACCGTTAACTTCTGCACCTTCACCTCAAACAAGGGATGCTGGAGATGTAGTGTCTATTTTTAGTGATAAGTATACAGATGTATCTTTAGATGAACTGCCTACAGATTGGTCTTCGGGAGGTCTCGAAGAGACTACTGTAGATGGTGATAATATTTGGAAACTTACAAATCTAGATTTTATTGGTATGGTAACAAATTATGCAAATGGTATAGACGTATCTTCTATGGAAAAAATGCATATTGACTATTGGGTGCCAGCAGATGTTACTAACGAATTGTTAGTTAAGATTGTAAATACTGTAGATGGCGGAGAAGCAGTAGCTTCTTTTGGAACCACTGTCGGTGGCGCTTGGCAAAGTATTGAATTAGATATGTCAGTGTTTGATGCAGGAAATCTTGCAAACAAAAATAAAATAACTCAAATTTTAATAGACGCCGTTGAATTAGACGGAATAGGAGTAGTTTACATCGATAACTTTTACTTTTATAAAGTAAGTTCAGATGGTCCAGCTTTTGATGGTGGTTTATTAACAAACGGTGATTTTGAAAATGGAAGCGACTCTTGGTTAGTAGGTGTCGATGATAGTACCTCTGCGCCAGTTGAAACAGTTGGAGGGAATACGTATTATACAGTAGATGTAACTTCTGCAGGAAATGCATATGCGGTTAATCTAAGTCAAAAAGTGGAAATTATTGAAGGAAATACGTATACACTTACTTTTGACGCTGTGTCAAGTGTAGATAGAAACATATTTGCTGGTATAGGTCTTAGTAAAGATCCTTGGACGAATACTGCTGCTGAACCATTATCTATATCAACTACAATAACAACCTATACACTTACTCATGTTGCAACCTTTGGAGCACCTGATGCTCGTGTTTTGTTTGATTTAGGTGCAGAGGTTGGTCGAGTGGCTATTGATAACGTATCCTTAATTATTGGAACAGGAAATATTGTAACAAACGGTGATTTCGAAAACGGAAGTGATTCTTGGTTAGTAGGTGTCGATGATAGCACCTCTGCTCCAGTTGTAACAGTTGGAGGAAATACATATTATTCTGTTGATGTAACAGCTGCAGGTAATGCTTATGCTGTGAATACAAGTCAAAAAGTAGAAATTATAGAAGGAAAAACGTATACGCTTACTTTTGATGCATGGTCTAATGTAAATAGAAGCATATTTGCTGGTATAGGTCTTAGTAAGGATCCTTGGACGAATACGGCTTCTGAACCACTATCTATTTCACCTACAAGAACAACCTATACACTTACCCATGTTGCAACCTTTGGAGCAACAGATGCTCGAATTTTATTTGATTCAGGTGCAGAGATAGGAATTGTTAATATAGACAATGTTTCTTTATCTGGTAATTAGATTTAAAATGATTATTTCGTTAAAAAATTAAAAAGTATTAAAATATATAAAAATGAAAAATATAAAAAATATTTATATCGTATTACTTTCTATGACAATAGCCTTTTTAGGGTGTCAAGAAAAAGAATATGAATTTGGCGATATTATTGCTCCAAGTTCAATCGTTATCAATGCGGAGATTATCGGTCAAGATGTTAATGATCCTGATTTAGCAAATGGAGATGGTAGTGGTACTGTTAAATTTACTGTAAGTGCAGACAATGCGTCTTCTTATGTTTATTACTTTAATGGAGTTGCAGAAGCTTCACCATCAGGTATTTTGTCTAAAAGATTTTCTAAAGTTGGTACAAACATATATACAGTTGTTGTAAAAGCGAATGGTACAGGTGGTGTTTCAACTACTAAATCTATGGATATTGAAGTATACAGTTCTTTTACAGATTTAGAAGCTGAAAACTTTTTAAGTGGTGCTAATATCGGTGATAGTAAAAAATGGTATTGGCAAGCAGATGCAGATCTACATGTTGGTTTAGGGCCAGTTACGGATGATTATGGAAATGGAGAATTTGCTTATGAAGGATGGTGGAATGAGATTAAGGCTTGGGATTCAGCAAAAGCGTGTATGTATGGCAATGAATTTGTATTTACAAGAACAACAAATGGTCTTACGTTTGAACAAACTATGGGCCCTGCTTTTGTTCCAGGTGCTTATGCTGAAGCTATAGGAATTGCAGGCGATCAATGTCATGACGAAACGGTTGCTACAAATATGTTTGGTATAAAAAGTGTTTCTTTTGGACCCTCAACATCAAAAGCTGCTATAGAAGGTACTTATGGTGAAGATGCACAAGGACAACCAAAACCATACAGAGGAACTACTTTTGATATTTCTGATGGAGGTTTTATGGGATGGTTAGTTGGTTCTGGTACCTATGATATAATTTCTGTTTCTGATGATGAATTAATTGTTAGAATAATTCAAGCTGGAGATGGTTTTGCATGGTATCATAAATTCACATCTACAAAGCCTACACAAGACGCTGGCTATGTGTATAACGATTTAGTTTGGGAAGATGATTTTAATACAAATGGTGCACCCGATGCTACAAATTGGACCTACGATCTAGGTGCAGGAGGTTGGGGTAATGGCGAAGTGCAAACATATACAAATTCAGCAGAGAACGCGAAAGTATTAGATGGCTCTTTAATTATAACAGCTAAAGCTGATGGTAGTGGTGGTTATACTTCTGCGAGATTAAAATCTCAAGGATTACGTAAATTTACTTATGGTAGAATTGAAGTAAGAGCAAAATTACCTGCATCAGCAGGTACTTGGCCAGCAATTTGGATGCTAGGTTCTAATAATCCTACTGTTAGTTGGCCATATTGTGGCGAAATTGATATTATGGAACAAACAGGTGCTAACAAAGAGACTACTTTAGGTACTCTTCATTGGTATAATAATACTGCAAGTGCTAATGCAAGTTATGGTGAATCTACTGCTGTTGCAAATGCTTCCTCTGATTTTCATTTATATACCGTAGAATGGTCAGATACTTCAATAAAAATATATTTAGATGATGTTAGCTTTTTTCAAATGGCCAATAATAGTACTTTACCATTTAATGCAGATTTCTTTATGATATTAAATATTGCAATGGGTGGTACTTTGGGCGGAGATATCGATCCAAGTTTCACAGAGGATACAATGGAAATTGATTATGTAAAAGTCTTTCAATAAAAAATAGTTCATAACTCAAGGTCATTTATTTAATAGATGACCTTTTTTTATTAGATGACATTTTTAGGATATTGTAACGAAAGGAGTCAATTAAAAAAAGACTTTATAACTGAAATTCACATGCTCAATTTTGAGTGAATTAGAAAAGTATTTAATAATAGTAACTGGATATAATTATGAGAAATAAGGTTTTAGCCTTACTGTTTTTATTTATTTCATGTACACTGTATTCTCAGAATTACAAAGTAATTGTTGAGAAAAGTGACCAAGGCATGAAGCTTCTCGTTGATGGAAACGATTTCATGATAAATGGTATGAATTGGGATTATGTTCCAATTGGTAAAAACTATGAATACAGTCTTTGGAAGCAATCAGATGAATTGATTAGAGCCGCTTTAGATGCTGAAATGAGTCTCTTAAAGAACATGGGCGTTAATACCATTAGAGTGTATACAGGTATGCAGCCTAAATGGATTACTTATGTTTATGAAACATACGGAATTTACACAATGCTAAACCATACGTTTGGTAGATATGGCTTAACAATAAATGGAGTTTGGACACCAGTTACTGCATATAAAGATCCTAAAACTAAGATTTTGCTATTGTCAGAAGTTACAGCAATTGCCAAGGAGTATAAGGATACCCCAGGATTGTTATTGTTTCTATTAGGAAATGAAAATAATTACGGTTTGTTTTGGTCAGGAGCAGAAACAGAAGATTTTCCAGAGGGTGATGAAAAGAAAAAATTTATAGGTGAACGTCTTGGTAGACCAATGTATAAATTGATGAATGACGCAGCTATTAAAATGAAATCGATAAATAATAATTTACCAATTGCTATTTGTAATGGTGATTTGTTGTTTGTAGAAATTATTGCTGAGGAATGTACGGATATAGATATTTACGGAACCAATATGTACCGTGGTAAATCGTTTACAGATGCTTTTGAAAAAGCGAAAAAGGAATTAGACATGCCAATTTTATTTACAGAATTTGGTGCAGATGCTTTTAATGTAATATCCAATAAAGAAGACCAAGAAATGCAAGCATTTTATATGGTAGAGAACTGGAAAGAAATTTATCAAAATGCTGCAGGCTTGGGTAAATCTGGAAATGCAATTGGTGGGTTTACATTTCAATTTTCAGATGGATGGTGGAAATTTGGGCAAACAAAAAATTTAGATGTACACGATAACAATGCTTCTTGGTTTAACAGAGGCTATAATTTAGATGTAAAAGGTATTAATAGTAGTAATAATAATATGAATGAAGAGTGGTTTGGAGTTTGCGCTAAGGGCCCAACTAATTCAAAAGGTTTGTATACTTTATACCCAAGAGCGGCCTATTTTGCTTTGCAAGAGGTACATCAGTTAAACCCATTTCTAAAAGAAATGAATTTAATTATTATTTCTGAACATTTTAAAAAGATAAGATTAAAAAAACATGTTTTAAAGGCTAAAGAACAGATGGCGACCTTGTTGAAAAATGAGTAGCACCGCATATTTTATGTAATACGTATATAATTTTAATAAAAACCTCTTTAAAATAAATGTAGAGGTTCATAGAAGAACAATTTTAATGACAAAAAAGACTATTTTTTTAGGAAAAAATAAAGCAGATTTTCAATCGCAAGAGGTAAAAGGTGAAATGATTCACTTTGAAAATGAAACCTATTATAAGATTGCTAATAGTAATGAAATGAGACCGTTCTTTATGAGTATTGTTTCAGACTCAAATCATTGGATGTTTATTTCAAGTAATGGAGGTCTTACTGCAGGAAGAAAAAACAGTGAGTATTCATTGTTTCCTTATTATACAGACGATAAAATTACAGAAGCTGCTGATGTTACAGGAAGTAAATCTATTTTTCAGGTTTCAAAAAACGGAAATATTTATTTATGGGAACCTTTTTCACAAAGACAAATTGGCTTGTATGAAACAAGACAAAATTTATATAAAAACAGTTTTGGAAATAAAGTTATTTTCGAAGAAATTAATGAGGATTTAGGAATTACTTTTAGATATCAGTGGAGTTCCACAGATACCTATGGTTTTGTGAAAAAATCGACTTTAATAAATAATTCATCAGAAAAAGTACAAGTTACATTTTTAGATGGATTACAAAATATTATCCCTTCAGACGTTGAGACAGATTTACAAAACTCTAGAAGTAATTTAGTAGATGCTTACAAGAAAAGTGAATTACAACTTGCATCTGGTTTAGGAGTTTATGCTTTAAGTGCAATAATTGTAGACAAAGCAGAGCCTAGCGAAGCTTTAAAAGCAAATATTGTTTGGTCTTTAGGTATCGAAAATCCAACATATTTATTATCATCATTACAATTAGATAACTTTAGAAGAGGAAAAGAAATACATCAAGAAGTAGATGTAAAAGCAGAAAAAGGGGCTTATTTTATTAGTGCTGATATCACCTTAGATGCAAATGAAACGAAGGAATGGCGTTTTGTTGCAAATGTAAATCAAACAATAGGCGCTATTGAAATACTTTCTAAAGCAATATTAAATGATGAAAAGTTATTAAATAGTATTGAGGAAGATATTGAATTAGGTACTAAAAAACTAATTGCTTTAACTGGCGCTGCTGACGGTTTACAAGTAACAGAAGATCCTTTAATTGGTACAAGACACTTTGCAAATACACTTTTTAACTTAATGAGAGGTGGTACTTTTGATGATGATTATACTATTGAAAAGCAGGATTTTATAAAATACATAGGAAAGGCAAACAAAAAAGTAATTAAGAAGAAAGAAACGTTGTTAAATGATTTACCAGAATTATTTAAACTAAACACCATTCTTGAGATTGCAGAGAAAGATGAAGATCAAAACTTTAAAAGACTTTGTTTTGAGTATTTACCATTAAAGTTTAGTAGAAGACACGGAGACCCAAGTAGGCCTTGGAATAAGTTTTCTATCAATACAAAAAATGAAATAGACGGTTCTAAAATTTTAGATTACGAAGGAAATTGGCGTGATATTTTCCAAAATTGGGAAACGCTGGCACATTCATATCCTGCATTTATAGAAAGTATGATTCATAAGTTTTTGAATGCAACTACTTTTGATGGTTACAATCCTTATAGAGTTACAAAAGATGGTTTTGATTGGGAAATTATAGAAGAAAATGATCCTTGGTCTTATATTGGGTATTGGGGAGATCATCAAATAATTTATTTATTAAAATTCTTAGAATTTATAGAAAATCATTATCCAAATCAATTAGAAAAAAGATTTTCTGAAGACATTTTTGTATATGCAAATGTGCCTTATAAGATAAAAGATTACCAAAGTATTTTAGCAAACCCTAAAGACACTATTGAGTTTGATCATGATTTAGATGCTAAAATTCATCAAAAGAAAGAAGAATTAGGTGCAGATGGTGCATTATTAAGAGATGAAAATTTCTTTATTTATAAAGTAAACTTAATAGAAAAATTATTAGCTACTGTTTTAGCGAAAGTTTCTAACTTTATTCCTGAGGGTGGAATTTGGATGAATACGCAACGTCCGGAATGGAACGATGCAAACAACGCTTTAGTGGGTAACGGTGTTTCTATGGTAACGCTAAATTATTTAAATCGTTTTATAAACTTCTTTGAAAATTTAGTTAAAAAATCTGCAACTGAAGAAGTTGAAATTTCATCAGAATTAGCAACATTTTTTAATACTGTAGTAGCAACTTTTAATCAAAATAAAAATATTCTTTCGGGGCCTGTTTCAGACATTGATAGAAAAACAGTTTTAGATGGTTTAGGGGAAGCAGCAAGTGTGTATAGATCTACTATTTATGAAAATGGTTTCTCTAGCGAAAGAAGTACTATTACAAAAACAGCCCTGTTAGCCTTCTTTTCAATTACAAAAGAATATTTAGAGCATACAATTAAAGCAAACAAACGTTCAGATAATTTATACCATGCGTATAATTTAATGACCATAGAAAATGATGCGGAAGTATCTGTTTCTTATTTACCTGAAATGTTAGAAGGACAAGTTGCTGTTTTAAGTGCAGGTTATTTATCTTCTAAAGAAGCTTTAGATGTTTTAGACGGAATGAAAGCAAGTGCTTTATTTAGAGAAGATCAATACAGTTATATTTTATATCCAAATAAAGAATTGGCACGTTTTGATGAGAAAAATGTTATTTCTAAAACGGCAGTAGCACACTCTAAATTATTAACAAAGTTAATAAGTGACGATAATACTCATATTATCAATCAAGATGTTGCAGGGAAGTACCACTTTAATGCCAATTTTAATAATGCAAATAGCTTAAAAGAAGCTTTTGAAGATTTACCTCAAGTATATTCAGACTTGTTAGAAGATGAATCAAAATTAGTATTAAATATTTTTGAAGAGGTTTTTAATCATAAGGCATTTACAGGTAGATCTGGAACTTTCTTTGGTTATGAAGGTTTAGGCTCTATATACTGGCACATGGTTTCAAAGTTATTATTAGCAGTGCAAGAAAACTGTTTAATAGCGGTTCAAAATAATGAAAGTGATGTTATAATAGGAAAACTTTTTGATCATTATTATGAGATTCAGGCGGGTGTTGGAGTACATAAGTCTCCAGAATTATATGGTGCGTTTCCAACAGATCCATATTCACATACACCAGGAGGAAAAGGTGCACAGCAGCCAGGAATGACAGGTCAAGTGAAAGAAGATGTGTTAAGCAGAATAGGAGAGCTTGGTGTTTTTGTAAGAGCAGGTAAAATTATTTTTAATCCAAGATTATTAAGAGCATCTGAGTTTTTGAAGACTCCGAAAACTTTTGAATATACAGCAATTAGTAAGGAAGATAATACAATTGAGTTAAGTGAAGGTTCTCTGGGTTTTACGTATTGCCAAGTGCCAGTTGTATATAAGAATAAACCTGCACAAGGTGTTAAAATATTTTATGCTGATGGAAGTGTAAAAGAACTAAAAGACCTAATTCTTGATGAAAGTACTTCAAAATTAGTTTTTGAAAGAACGGGAACAGTAGCTAAAATTGAAGTTTCCGTAAAGAAGTAAGTATTCATTGAAAATCAAACATGAAAATAAGTTTTAAGATATTTATAGCGGTTATTGCATTCAATTTTTTTGTTGGTTGCAATTCTAAAAATAAAGTAAAGTTAGAGCCGGTTCTAAAGCCAGTAATGACAGCAGCTACAATTTTAGGAAACTCTGACTATTTAGCAATTTCATATGGAGGTTATAGACATGTAGATCATGATATAGAGCCTACTATAGAAGAATTGAAAGAAGATATGAAGTTGTTAGCCGCAATGGGAATAAAAATTCTTAGAACTTATAAAGTGCATTTACCGCAAGCGTCTAATTTACTTACCGCTATTTCAGAATTAAAAATGGAAGATGCCAGTTTTGAAATGTATGTTATGTTAGGTGCATGGATAGATTGCAAAAATGCATGGACAGATTTAGAGCCAGATCATGAGAATGAAAGTGAAAGAAACGCAGTAGAAATTGCTACTACTGTAGCATTGGCTAAACAATACCCAGATATTGTAAAAGTAATTGCGGTGGGTAATGAAGCCATGGTAAAATGGGCAGCAAGTTATTATGTGCAGCCCAATGTTATTTTAAAATGGGTAAATCATTTACAAGAGCTGAAAAAATCAGGAGTACTTTCTAAAGATTTATGGATTACCAGTTCAGATGATTTTTCATCTTGGGGTGGTGGCGGTGCTGAATATCATACACCAGATTTAGAAAAATTAATAAAAGCAGTAGATTATATCTCTATGCATACGTACGCATATCATAATTCTCATTACAACCCAGTTTTTTGGGAAGTTCCTGATGCTGAAAAAGAATTTTCAGATATTGAAAAAGTAGATAGCGCAATGTTACGCGCAAAATCATTTGCTATGACGCAGTACAACAGTGTAAAAAACTATGTGGCTTCTTTAGGTATTCATAAACCTATACATATTGGAGAGTCTGGTTGGGCAACAAAGTCAAATGGTTTTTATGGACAAAATGGATCTAGGGCAACAGATGAATACAAACAAGGCTTGTATTATCAACATATTAGAGAATGGACAAATAAAGAAGAGATCTCTTGCTTTTATTTTGAAGCTTTTAACGAACAATGGAAAGATGCAGGAAATCCTTTAGGTTCAGAGAATCACTTTGGTTTGATAAATTTTGAAGGGGAAGCGAAGTATCCACTTTGGGAAGCAGTAGATGCTGGTGTTTTTGACGGTTTAACCAGAAATGGTAAAACAATCACAAAAACATATAGTGGAGATAAAACACTTTTAATGAAAGATGTTTCAGTTCCGAATACAGATTATAAAAGATAAAATTAACCATATGAAATTGAATATTTATTTTTCTTTTTTCTTTTTATTAGTAATGAGTTGTGGTCAAAAAAACAACAATTTAGAGGTAGAGGTTTATGAAACTTCAGAATCTGGAAATAAGTTAACAAAAATTTCTAAGTTTATTGTTACTGAAAATATAGCCACAATTAAATTAGACTTGAAAGAAAAGCGCCAAACAATTACTGGGTTTGGAGGATCTTTTACAGAAGCATCTGCATCATTACTAAATCGTTTAAGTCAAAAAAATAGAGATACAATTATACAAGCATACTTTTCAGAGCAAGGAGCTAATTATTCTTTAACAAGAACCCATATGAACTCTTGTGATTTTTCATTGAGTCAATACTCATATGCTCCAGTGGCAGAGGATATGGACTTAGAACACTTTACAATTGAAGAGGACAGAGGAGACATTATTCCAATGATAAAAGATGCAATGAAAGCATCTAAAGATGGTTTTAAAATATTGGCATCACCTTGGACAGCTGCTCCTTGGATGAAAGATAATAACAAGTGGGTTGGTGGCAAGCTGCTTCCAAAATACTATGATACTTGGGCATTGTTTTTCTCTAAATATGTTTCAGCATACAAAAAAGAAGGAATTGATATTTGGGGTTTTACGGTTGAAAATGAACCTTTAGGAAATGGAAATAACTGGGAAAGTATGCATTATTCTCCAGGTGAAATGACAAACTTTGTGCAGCAGCATTTAGGACCAAAATTGGAGGCAGATGGGCATACGGCAAAGATTTTAGGATACGATCAAAACAGGGAGCATTTAAAAGAATGGGTAGATTCTCAGTTTAAGAATACAGCTTCCTCAAAATATTTTGACGGTACTGCGATACATTGGTATGCAAGCACATATGAGGTATTTCCAAAAGAATTGCAGTATGCACATAACAAAGCACCAAATAAATATTTAATTCAATCTGAAGCTTGTATCGATTCAGAAATTCCAAAGTGGAAAGATGATGCATGGTATTGGAAAAAAGAAGCAACGGATTGGGGCTGGGATTGGGCACCAGAAGAAGACAAGTATTTACATCCTAAATACGCACCAGTGAATCGATATGCGAGAGATATTATAGGTTGTTTAAACAATTATGTAGATGGTTGGATAGATTGGAATATGGTTTTAGATACACAAGGTGGACCTAATTGGTTTAAAAATTGGTGTTTGGCTCCTGTAATAGTAGATCCAGAAAAGGATGAAGTCTATTTTACACCATTGTATTACACATTAGCTCATTTTAGTAAATACATACGGCCAGGAGCAACCGTAATTGCATTAGAAAATTCAGACAAAGACTTACAAGCAACTGCAGCACAAAATATAGATGGAGCAATTTCTGTGATTATTTTTAATGAAGGAAAAATAAAAAAGAATTTTAAAATCCTTTTAGGAGATAAAGAAACTTCAATTAGTATTAATCCACAAGCTATTCAAACAATAGTGATACCAACAAAAAATTAATTAAATGTCAAATACAAAGAAAGTACATTTTGGTCAAAAAGTAGCATTTGGTTTAGGAATGCTAGCCAACCAAATGTTTCCGGCAGCAATGGGAATATTTTTTGTTGTTTTGGTAGAAGATCTTGGTTTTTCAACAACCATGTGGGCAGTTCTATATTTTGCACCAAGATTGTTTGATGCAATAACAGATCCTATTATGGGCTTTATTTCAGACAACACAAAATCACGCTGGGGTAGAAGAAGACAGTATGTATTTATTGGTGCTTTAATAATGGGAATAACCTTTATAATTATGTGGCAGCTATATAAGGACAATGGCTTAGAATATAATTTCTATTACTTTCTGTTTTTCTCACTTATTTTCTATTTTGGAATGACAATTTTTAGTGTTCCTTACGTTGCTATGGGATATGAAATGAGTGATGATTTTCATGAACGTACAAATATTATGGCTGTTTCACAATGGATTGGACAATGGGCCTGGATAATTGCACCTTGGTTTTGGGTAATTATGTATGACCCAGATTGGTTTGCATCAGGAGAAGTAGCAACAAGATCTTTAGCAGCTTGGGTTGGTGTTATCTGCATGGTGTTAGCAATGGTACCTGCTTTATTTATAAAAAGTAAATCTACATTAGAAGAAGATTATGAGCCTTTAAATACGAAGAATATTGGAAATAGTTTAAAGTTTATTCGTGATGGTTTTAAGGAAGCTTTTAAAATACCACAATTTAAAAAACTATGTTATGCTACGTTCTTAATTTTTAATGCTTTTAATACAATTGCAGGATTTTCATTTTTTATAATTGTATATTATATGTTTAATGGAGATGCTGAAGCAGCAGGTCTGTGGCCAACTTTAAATGGTTGTATAGGTGCATTAATTACAACGTTTGCTGTGATTCCTGTTATTGCTAAGATGTCTAAAAAAATGGGTAAAAAGAAAGCTTTTTTAGTTTCTCAATCCATTTCAATAATTGGTTATATTCTATTTTGGTTTTTATTTATTCCAGGAAAACCGTATTTATTCTTAATCGCTTTACCATTCTTTTCATTTGGGATTGGAGGATTATTTACACTTATGATGTCTATGACTTCCGATGTTATAGATTTAGATGAATTGAATACAGGAAAAAGAAGAGAAGGAACCTTTGGTGCCATTTATTGGTGGATGGTAAAATTTGGCTTTGCAATTGCAGGGCTGTTAACAGGTGTAATTATGGGCTATGTAGGTTTTGATCCTGGTGCCGCAACGCAACCAGATGGCGCTATAACCGGACTTCGATTGTTTTATTCTGGGTTGCCTATAGCAGGAACGTTATTAGCAATTTACATTATGCGAGACTATGACTTAACGGAAGAGAAAGCAAGAGAAGTAAGTGCAGCATTAGAAACAAGAAATACTTTAAAAGAGTAATGTTTTTTTAAGGTTTATTCTTAACATATAGACTGATAAATCTTTTAGTTTACTCTAATTTATTTAACGATCCAAAGAAAAATAATATATTTTACTATTAAAAGAAGAGATTTCAATATATGGAAATCTCTTTTTTATTATTTTTAGTATGATATTTATTTTAAAAGCAATATTTTTGAATAATAGCTTCCTTATTATAAAGTCACAATTTAAAATAAGTATATAATCGATATTTTTATGAAAACATTTAAATCATTTTTATTCATTGCAGTGCTTTCTAATGTATTATTTTTTTCTTGTGTTAATTCAAAAAGAGATTTATATCCTGAAGATTTAATTGGTGGTTTTGAATTATTATCAGCAGAAAAAACAGGTATTGATTTTAATAATGGTATTAGAGAATCAAAGTATTTTAATCATTATTTCTATGGTCAAATATACATAGGTTCAGGCGTTGCAATTGGGGATATTAATAATGACGGATTACTGGATGTTTTCTTTGCAGGAAGCCAAGTTATTGATAAATTGTATTTAAATAAAGGAGATTTTAAGTTTGAGGACATAACTAAAGAATCAAAAATATCTAAAAACCCAGGTTGGTCTTGGGGTGTAACCATGGCAGATGTTAATGCAGATGGTTATTTAGATATTTATGTGAGTAGAAATGGAAATTCATTAGATATAGAAAAAAGAAGAAATCAATTATATATAAATAATGGTGACCTCACTTTTACAGAATCAGCTATTTCATTTGGACTGGCAGACATTGGTTTTTCTACACAAGCTGTATTTTTTGATATGGATAATGATGGTGATTTAGACATGTATCAAGTAAATCAGCCAGCTGATAAAAAAGTAATGCTTATTAATGAAATACCAGCTAAAGATTATGAATATTTTAGAGATAGAATTTATAGAAATGACAATGGAAAATTTAAAGATGTTTCTGATGTTGTAGGTATATCTAGAGATTTTGGATATGGTTTAAGTGTTAGTGCTTCAGATTTTAATAATGACGGTTGGACAGATCTATATGTTGCTAATGATTATGCAGAACCAGATTTTATGTATTATAATAACGGAGATGGTACTTTTAGAAATGTGATTAATGAAGAATTAAAACACATTACTCAATTAAGTATGGGAACTGACACTGGGGACATCAATAATGATGGTTTAATTGATCTAATTACTACAGATATGACGCCAGAAGATCATTACCGTTCTAAAACAAATATGGCTTCTATGAGTGAAGAAAGGTTTAATACTTTGTTTAATGCGGGTGCGCACCGCCAGTACATGGCAAATTCTTTACAAGTAAATACGGGTTTAGGTAGTTTTTCAGATATTGCAAATATGGCAGGAATTTCAAATACCGATTGGAGCTGGGCTAGTCTTTTAGTAGATTTAGATAATGATGGGTGGAAAGATATTATTATTTCTAATGGAATAAAAAAAGATGTTGATAATAATGATTATAAGTCTGTATTAAAAAATTTAAATAAAAATACTACTGCAGAAAAATTATTTCAATTTAGTAAAGACGCTCCTTCTCAGCCAGTTTCAAATTATGTATTTAGAAATAAGGGGAACTTGCAATTTGAAAAAGTAGCAAAAAAATGGGGATTTGATACTCCTAGTTTTTCAAGTGGTTTGGCTTACGGAGATTTGGATAATGATGGCGATTTGGATGTTGTAGTTAATAACATGGAACAAACAGCATTTGTATATGAAAATAAGGCTTCCGGAAATTTTTTAAAAATTAATTTAGAAGGACCAAATAAAAATAAATTTGGTATTGGTGCAAAAGCCATTATATATTGCAATAGAAAAATGCAGATTGTAGAAAACAATGTAACGCGCGGTTTTTTGTCATCAGTCGCACATGGTCTATTTTTTGGACTAGGAAAAGAGACTTTAATTGAGAGAGTTGAAGTTATTTGGCCAGATGGCAAAGTTAATGTTTTTAAAAATATTGAAGCAAACAATACACTTATTGCAAAATATTTAAAAGCAAAAATTATTTCTGAAAAGGTTGAAAAAGCCAAAACATTATTTTCTACTATTAACGCTCCAGATATTGGACTTAACTATATACATAAAGAAAATGATTTTGATGATTTTGCTGAAGAAATTCTATTACCTCATAAATTATCAACAAACGGTCCTTTCTCTTCAGTAGCAGACGTTAACGGAGATGGTTTAGAAGATTTCTTTATTGGAGGTGCAGCAGAACAAAGAGGTGTTTTGTATGTACAGATTAAAAATGGAAAGTTTGAAAAAAGTAAATCACAACCTTGGGATAAAGATAAGAGTTCAGAAGATTTAGGATTACTCTTCTTAGATGTTGATGGAGATGGAGATCCAGATTTATATGTCACAAGTGGTGGAAGCGAATTTAAACAAGGAGATAAACGATTAAAAGATAGACTGTATTTAAATGACGGTAATGGTAATTTTTCAAAAGATTTAAAAGCAATTCCAGCAATTTACGAAAGTACTGAATGTGTAAAAGCTTCTGATATAGATAAAGATGGAGATTTAGATTTATTTATTGGAACTAGACTTATAACAGGTAAATATCCATTTCCAGCTTCTAGTTATTTTTTAATAAATAATAATGGTAAATTTAAAAGATCCGAAGAAATTATAGCTAAAGGCTTCAATAATATTGGTATGGTAACAGAAGCTGTTTTTAGTGACATAGATAAAGATGGTGATGAAGATTTACTAGTTGTTGGAGAATGGATGAAAATTACAATATTTGAAAATAAGAATGGAATATTTGAAGATAATTCTAAAAAGTTTGGAATTTCTGAAGATAGTAGAGGCTTATGGTGGTCTATAACCGCAAATGATATAGATAATGATGGTGATGATGATTATATTTTAGGGAACCTTGGTCGAAATAATAAATTTAAAGCAACAAAAGAACATCCTTTTAAAGTATATGCGAATGATTTCGATAATAACGGAACTAATGACGTGATTTTAGCTAAATATTATAAAGGGGATTACGTACCAATGAGGGGTAAAGAGTGCACTACGCAACAAATGCCTTATGTTTCAGAAAAGTTTAAGGACTATCACAGTTTTGCAACATCTACATTAATAGATATTTTACCAAAAGAGAAAGTTAAAGACGCTGTTGTTTATGAAATTAATAATTTCGAAAGTATAATTTTAATAAATGAAGATGGTATATTGAAACGTCAAGTTTTACCAATTCAAGCCCAAGTTAGCCCTATAAAAGGTTCTATTGTTAATGATTTTAATGCTGATGGTTATAAAGATATTCTTGTTATTGGTAATCATTATGGTGTTGAGGTAGAAACTACTCGATATGATGCGGGTTTTGGTTCTCTTTTATTAGGTGATGGTCAAAATAATTTCAAATTCTTACCTCCAACATCTAGTGGTTTACATATACCAAAAGATAGTCGTTCAGTGCATCAAATTAAAATAAATAAAAAGAACACTTTGATAATTACGAACAATAATGATTCTTTAGTCTTACTTAAAAAAAATCTATAAACCATCTTTTTTTCAAAACTTGAGCCAAAATTTTGTTATTATAAAGTTTTTATATTAAAACTTATATTAAATACTATTTAGTATAAAGTGTTTTACCACAACAGTGCCCATACATTACTCTTTTTTAAATTAATAATTAATTAATATTTCATTTAATTCATTGTTGTAGATCCTTTTATTTACTAACTTTTTTAATGATTTCGTAAAATATGTATCTTTTTTTTACTATGTATGTTTTTTGATGTGGTCTTTAACTTGAACTTAACAATTGGTTCTTATTATATTACAGAATATTAAAATGGATTTTAATTTTCAAAAGAAATTCATTAAATAATAAACTAATTAAAACATATTTAACATGAAAAAAAATTACATTTTTATTTTACTATTAGCATTTTGCTTTAGTAATTTGTCATTTGGGCAAGAAATGCTTTTAAATGGAGATTTCGAAAATTGGGATGATGACACAACTCCAACTAGTTGGACGAAGGTAGAAAATATTACTAAGGAGTCTACAGAAATACATGGAGGTTCCTTCTCTGCTAAGCACGTAGGTGGAACAAAAAAATTAGCTCAAACCATTGAAGGTGTTATCGCAGGAAATAGTTATACTATGACTCTTTGGTACAAAGTCACTGGTGGTGACGATACTGATGCTAGAATTTGGTCTTATTGGAAAAACGCTGCAGGAGATAGTGTAAATGATGCTGATACAGATGCTTCATTAAGAGGGCCAAGTAATGGTTATTTAGATAATAATGGTGGTGTTTGGACTAAATACGAAGTTACTGTTATTGCGCCAGCAGAGGTGACTAAGCTTTATTTTGAGTTAAGAACGTATGGTAGTGCAACAGTTTATTATGATGATTTATCTTTTGTTAATAATACTGTAGTATCTAACCAAGTTGTTTTAGAAGATTTTGAAGGTACTGCACCTGTACTTTCTACGGAAAATGGTGTCACAGCAACGATTGCTGCAAACCCAACTGTAAGTGCAGAGAAGTCAATGAAAATTGTTACCGGTGCTGGTCAATCTTGGCAAGGTGGTAAACTTATGATGCAGACGAACAAAATAGATATGAGAACCTCTGACAAAACTCTTTCTGTTAAAATATGGTCTGATGCAGCTAGAGATTTTCTCTTGAAATTAACAGACGGTGATGGAGGAGCAGGAAATGATTCTAAAACTTATGTAGCACATACTGGTTCTGGATGGGAAACTCTTATTGCTGATTTTAGCGTTAGTGCCGATACAGGTCAAGGAGGTATTGTTGCTAATGATCAATATTCTGGTCTAACTTTTTACCCTCTTTATAATAATAATGGTACTACAGCTGGTGGATGGTATGCTATACCAGATCCTGCTTACACAAATTATATTGATGATATAAGTGGTATTGCTGGGGATTTCCTTGAATTTAGTTCATTAGAAGATTTCGAAGGTGATGCACCTGTACTTTCTACGGAAAATGGTGTCACAGCAACTATTGCTGCAAACCCAACTGTAAGTGCAGAGAAGTCAATGAAAATTGTTACCGGTGCTGGTCAATCTTGGCAAGGTGGTAAACTTATGATGCAGACGAATAAAATTGACATGACCACTGAAAATAAAATTCTTTCTGTTAAAATATGGTCTGATGCAGCTAGAGATTTTCTCTTGAAATTAACAGACGGTGATGGAGGAGCAGGAAATGATTCTAAAACTTATGTAGCACATTCTGGTTCTGGTTGGGAAACTCTTAATGCTGATTTTAGCGTTAGTGCCGATACAGGTCAAGGAGGTATTGTTGCTAATGATCAATATTCTGGTCTAACTTTTTACCCTCTTTACAATAATAATGGTACTACAGCTGGTGGATGGTATGCTATACCAGATCCTGCTTACACAAATTATATTGATGATATAAGTGGTATTGCTGGAGACGCTATTGGTGGTGATTCTGCTGCAACTGTTTTAGAAGACTTTGAAAGTGCTGCACCTGTACTTTCTGCGGAAAACGGTGTTACAGCAACGATTGCTGCAAACCCAACTATAAGTGCAGAGAAGTCAATGAAAATTGTTACCGGTGCTGGTCAATCTTGGCAAGGTGGTAAACTTATGATGCAGACGAATAAAATAGATATGAGAACTTCAGACAAAACTCTTTCCGTTAAAATATGGTCTGATGCAGCTAGAGATTTTCTCTTGAAATTAACAGACGGTGATGGAGGAGCAGGAAATGATTCTAAAACTTATGTAGCACATACTGGTTCTGGATGGGAAACTCTTAATGCTGATTTTAGCGTTAGTGCCGATACAGGTCAAGGAGGTATTGTTGCTAATGATCAATATTCTGGTCTAACTTTTTACCCTCTTTACAATAATAATGGTACTACAGCTGGTGGATGGTATGCTATACCAGATCCTGCTTACACAAATTATATTGATGACATAACCGGTATTGCAGGTGATGCAGTAACAGTAGATACATGTTCTAACGGTATTCAAGATGGTGACGAAACAGGTATAGATTGTGGTGGAAGTTGTGGGCCATGTCCAGCAGAACCAACAGATGCGCCAACTACTCCTATTGCAAGAAATGATTGGGATGTAATTTCAATTTACAGCGATGCATATGCAAGTACAGGTTTAACTGATGTAACATGGGATGAGGGTACTCTTTCGACTGAAGTTACTATTGCTAGTAATAATGTTCTTAAAGTAGACTTTAATAATTTTTTAGGTGCTGAATTAAGTGGTGGTGGAGTTGACGCTACAGATATGACACATTTCCATATGGATTATTGGGTTGCAGACGATTTTGCAGCAGGTCAAGTATTTAATCCAAAATTATCTAACCATGCAGCTTCTGCAGGTGAAACAGGGGCTAAGCTATATACAGTAGCATTAGGTGCTGAGGATAATAAAAAATGGTTATCTCTTGATGTAGAATTAGGTACTGATTTTGAAAGAAACAATATCTTACAATTTTTATTAACTACATCGGCTACAGTTAAAGTGGGTTATATAGATAATATTTATATGTACCGAGCAGCAACTGCAAGTGTAGGGAATAATGAGTTATTAAATATATCAATGTATCCTAACCCTGTATCAGATAGGTTAAATATTTCTGCTCAAAGCACGATTAAAAGTGCAGCTATTTATAATCTTTTAGGTAAAAAAGTAATGAGTTTAGAAATCAATAAAAATAGCGAGTCTATTAATGTTTCTGGCTTAGCTTCAGGTATGTATTTAATAAAGTACAGTTTAGATAATGCTATAGGAACTGCAAAATTTATTAAACAGTAACTTTATTTATTTATATTTTAATTAAACGCTCAAATCAATTTTGAGCGTTTTTTTTATACCCTATATTTTGAGCGATTTATTTAATAACATCAAAGGAATTTAATATCTTTATTTTTCAAAATATAATCCAATTGAAAACTATTCTAAACTATGTTTCTTTTTTATTCTTCTTGTCGCTTGTTGCGGGTTGTTCTAATAAAGAAATGGGAAATTCTAAGGCAAGTAATGCTTTAATACATGAAACGAGCCCTTATTTATTGCAGCACGCCTACAATCCCGTAAATTGGAAAGCTTGGAATTCTGAAACGTTAGCACTAGCAAAGAAAGAGAATAAATTAATTGTTATTTCAGTAGGCTATTCTGCTTGTCATTGGTGTCATGTAATGGAAGAAGAGAGTTTTGAAAATGATTCTATTGCTAAAATTATGAATGCTAATTTTATTAGTATAAAAGTAGATAGAGAAGAAAGACCAGATGTAGATAAAGTATATATGAATGCTGTGCAACTCATGACAGGTAGTGGTGGCTGGCCTTTAAACTGTATTGCGCTTCCTGATGGGAGGCCCATTTTTGGTGGCACTTATTTTACGAAAGAGCAATGGTCTAAAGTATTAATTAGTATTTCTAAATTATATAAAGATTCTCCAGAGAAAGCAATTGCATTTGCAGAAAACCTAACCAAAGGAATTCAAGAATCTCAGTTAATTACTCTAAATAAAAAATCTCCAAATTTTGAAGAAAAAGACATTGTGGAGGCGGTGGATCTTTGGAAAACCCAGATAGACACAATTTATGGCGGATTTAAAGGTGCTCCTAAGTTTCCAATGCCAAATTCTTTAGACTTTTTATTAAGATATGGGTATCAGTTTAAGGATGCAAAAGTAGCGGCATACCTAAACAATACATTAACAAAAATTGCCTATGGTGGTATTTATGATCCGATTGCAGGAGGATTTTCTAGATATGCTGTAGATGAAAAATGGCATATTCCCCATTTTGAGAAAATGTTATATGACAATGCCCAATTGGTAAGTATATATTCAAAAGCATATATAGTTAACAAAAACGATTTATATAAAGAGGTTGTTATAGCATCTTTAAATTTTATAAAAGAGGATCTAACAGCAGAGAATGGAGCATTTTACTCATCATTAGACGCAGATAGCAAAAATAAATTAGGAGAAAAGGAGGAAGGAGCCTTTTATGAATGGACGGAATCAGAGCTGCAATTAATTTTAGGAAATGATTTTGAACTTTTTAAAGACTTTTATAATATTAATAGTTACGGTTTTTGGGAAAAGAATAAGTATGTTTTGATAAGAAATTCATCAAAAACAGCATTTGCTGCAAAACATAAACTATCATTATTTGCTTTAAATGATAAAATTAATACTTGGAAAAAAACTTTAAAAACTTCAAGAAATAAAAGAAGTAAGCCCAATTTAGATGATAAAGTACTAACTTCATGGAATGCATTAATGATACAAGGTTATGCAGATGCTTACCGTGCTTTTGGAAACTTAGAATATTTAGAAATGGCTCTTAAAAACGCTAATTTTATAATCGAAAAACAACGAAGAAGAGACGGAGGTTTGAATCGGAATTTTAAAAACGGATTTAGTACTATAAACGCTTATTCAGAAGACTATGCGACAATAATACAGGCCTATATTTCTTTATATGAAGTTACCTTAGATGAAAAATGGTTGACCACTTCGAAAGAATTAATGCAGTATTTATTTGCCAATTTTTTTAATGAGAAGAATGGAATGTTTCATTTTACCTCTAAAAAAGACGAAAATTTAATTGCTAGAAAATATGAGGTAATTGACGGAGTGATACCAGCATCAAACTCATTAATAGCGAATAGCTTATTTAAATTAGGGCATTATTATAGCAATAATAAGTACTTAAAGACTGCAGAACAAATGCTAAACAATATAAAGGAAGATGTTAAATTAAGTCCAGGTAACTATAGTAATTGGTTGCATCTAATGACCAATTTTACAAAACCTTTTTATGAGGTTGTGGTAGCCGGCAATGAAGCTTTAGAAATAAATAAAAGTTTAATTAAAAACTATAGTCCTAATATTTTAATAGCAGGAACATCAAAAGAAAATAATACAGTACCATTGTTAAGTTATAAATTTAACGAGGATGAAACGTTTATTTATGTTTGTGTAAACGGTACTTGTAAGAAACCAGAAGTAAATCTTAAAAAAGCACTATTAAATATTAAGAAATAACAATAGAAATATTCATTTTAAAGCGTTAGAAGAAGTATTTTTGTAGTCTTAGAGGTTAAAGCATAAAATTTAGGCAGTATGGGAACATTAACAAATAACTACATATTTAAAGCATTAGAAAACTATCCGTACGATTTAGAAGAAGTTATGGAGGCTTTAAATTACGCCTTATCTGCGGATGATAAGAATACAATGGCCTTAACTTTAATGGGCAGAATGTATGCTGAAAAGCTTTATAAATACGAAGAAGCTATTGGTTACTTTAAATTAGCCTTAGCAGAAGACATTCGAGCTTTTGAGGTATATACACCTTATATTAACACGCTTTTATGGAATGAAGATTACAAAGAAGTAGAAGAGTTTATTGATTTTGGATTGACTGTAAAAGGATCTGATAAAGCCCTTTTATATTTAAAGAAAGCAAATTTATATGAGCAACTAAAGGATTACGAAAAAGCCTTAACCTTTATTAAATTAGCAAAAGAATATACGTTTAATTCAGACTTTATGGTAGACGTTAATCTTGAAAAAGATAGAATTAAGGGAAAAATGCCGGAGAAAAAGAAATCTAAATCTTTAAAAAACTCAAGCAAGTCGAAAAAAATAAAAGATAACGTTAAGAAATTATAAATATATTTTTAATTTAAAAGTATCTTTTCTTTTATTCTAAAACAGCGCTCTTCACCTAAATATAGTGGATTACCATATTTTTCTGACCAAAAACCGTCTAAAATATCTTTAGAAATACATCGATAGACCGCAACACCTTTATAAATAGTGTTTTCATCGCCTTGGTAATTAAAGTTAATTACTAAAATATTATCTCTAAAAAAACCAGTTCCAAATTGTTCCTGACTTTTATGTATCATCCACTTTGCGACAATTCTATTTTTAGTGTTTAAATTTAAATCTAGCGTTCCTTTGTATGTTTTTTCAGATTCATCTTGATTGCTGCCAAGTATTTGAAATTGTCCAACTAGATCTTCAATATTCATTTATTTGTGTATTTAATTACTGCAAAGATAGAAGAATTTGACATCTTAATATTTAAGGTCTTTCTGTTCATTTAAAACTATGAGCTATTGTAATTTTAAAAAGAGCTAAATAAATTATAGTAATTTAAACCTTAAAAATAAAGCGGATTTAAATCCTTTTAAAGGATATTTTGGTTTTAGAAATGAATAACTCTTATATTGGTAGTGCTTTAAAGATTGACCGATTAAATAGTATTAGAACATTTATTAATAAAGAATAAGTAGTCATTTTTTAGCTCGGGAAATAATATCATAACAAATTAAGTATTTGTTATTTAGTAGTTTATATTTAAGTAATTGCTCTGGGCAGTGAAGGAAATATCAAAAAAATAATGAAGCATTCATAAAATTATTCAAGAATGAGAACGGATAAAATTTTAATAACAGGTGCTGGTGGTCAGTTGGGCACTGTTTTGACAAAGCAACTACAAGAGAAACATGGTTTTGACAATGTAATTGCATCAGATTTAAAGTTAAATTCAAGTTTTGATGGCTATTTTGAAGTTTTAGATGTTACTAATTTTGACTCCCTTAAGAACTGTGTATTAAAGAATGAAATTACTCAAATATACCATCTCGTTGCAATTTTATCTGCGAAGGGAGAAGAAGCTCCCTTGCAAACATGGGATATAAATATGGGGTGTTTATTTAATGTATTAGAGGTTGCAAGATTATGTAAAATAGATAAAATATTTTATCCAAGTTCTATTGCTGTGTTTGGTGATAATATAGAAATGGACAATACACCACAATCACCAAATCTGACGCCGGTAACGGTTTATGGCATTAGTAAGGCCTCTGGAGAGAATTGGGTTAATTATTATTGTAACAAGTATGGTCTAGATATTCGCTCTATAAGATATCCAGGGGTTGTAGGGTATCAATCTTTACCAGGCGGCGGAACAACAGATTATGCTGTAGATATTTTTCACAAAGCTGTTAGAGAAGAAGAAGTTTTTAGTTGTTTTTTAAAATCTTCAACGCAATTACCTCTAATTTTTATAGATGACGCTATAAGAGCAACTATAGAATTAATGGATGCTCCTACCCAAAATATAAAGGTTAGAACATCTTATAATTTAGCCGGTTTTACTTGTACTCCACAAGAACTTTATAACGCTATAAAACAGGTATATCCAGACTTTAAAATAACTTATAAGCCAGACTTTAGACAAGATATAGCAGATTCTTGGCCGAATAGTATTGATGATACTTCAGCAGTAAATGATTGGAATTGGAAACCTAAATTTGATTTAGAATCTATGACTAACGTTATGATAAAAGAATTAAAGAAAAAATTTAAAGCAACAATAGTTTAAAAGAATACATATGTACGGAAGAATTAAAGAGCATCTACAACAAGAAATACAAAGTATAAAAAGCAATGGTTTATTTAAGGAAGAACGCATTATAACATCCTCACAAGATGCGGTTATTAAAGTTTCTACTGGAGAGGAAGTTCTTAATTTTTGTTCCAATAACTACTTAGGTTTATCTAACAATAAAGAGGTTGTGCAAGCAGCAAAAGACACCTTAGATTCTCATGGTTTTGGTATGTCTTCTGTGCGTTTTATTTGTGGTACCCAAGATATTCATAAAAGTTTAGAAGTAAAAATAGCAGAATTCTTTCATTGTGAAGATACGATACTATACGCAGCGGCTTTTGACGCTAATGGAGGTGTTTTTGAACCATTATTGTCTAAGGAAGATGCCATTATTTCAGATTCACTAAACCATGCATCTATTATAGATGGAGTGCGTTTATGCAAAGCTGCTAGATATAGATATGCAAATAATAATATGGAAGATTTAGAAGCGCAGTTAATTGCGGCTAATAAAGAAAATCCGCGCTTTAAAATTATTGTTACAGATGGTGTGTTTTCTATGGATGGCGTGGTTGCGAAACTAGATAAAATATGCGATTTAGCAGATAAATATGATGCTTTAGTAATGGTAGATGAATGCCATGCTTCTGGCTTTATTGGTAAAACAGGACGTGGAACTGTAGAGTTAAAAAATGTACTTGGTAGGGTAGATATTATTACTGGAACATTGGGAAAAGCTTTAGGCGGAGCAATGGGAGGTTTTACAACAGGTAAAAAAGAAATTATAGAAATATTACGTCAACGCTCTAGACCATATCTGTTTTCAAACTCTTTAGCGCCAACGATAGTTGGAGCTTCATTAAAGGTTTTTGAAATGATAGAAAATGACACTTCTTTACGCGACAAGTTAGAAGAAAATACAACTCTTTTTAGAACAAAAATGGAAGCAGCTGGTTTTGATTTAGTAGGTGCAGATGCTGCAATTGTGCCAGTAATGTTGTATGATGCTAAACTGTCTCAAGTTATGGCAAATCAATTATTAGAGGAAGGCATTTATGTGATTGGTTTTTTCTTTCCGGTTGTGCCAAAAGACAAAGCAAGAATAAGAGTGCAATTATCTGCAGCGCATACAAATGAACATATAGACAAAGCTGTAAACGCATTTATTAAGGTTGGAAAAAAATTAAAAGTTATTAATTAATGCGATAAAGCTCACATAAAAATTAATTATTGATGTGCAACACGAAATCAACATTAGTAATTTTAACTGCAGTAATGGGGAGCCGTTATGGCTGATTAAAGCGAATGGATTCATTCACCCCGGAAGGAGATACTATAATTGATTTTTCTCTTTATAATGCGCTTCGTTTTTTTTTAAATTATTTTAATAATGATGTCTATTATAAAGTAAACTATCCAGAACACAACTTAAACAGAGCTAGAAATCAATTTAAATTAATAAAGAGCCTCTCAGAAAAAATAGAAAATCAAAAGTAATCTAAGTTTTTAAGTATAATTGTCTTTTCATATCTTTGATGACTAAAGCAAATAAAAATAGCGCACTATAAAATGTTTAGAAAACTAGTATTTATCTTTATTTTATCTTTTGCAACAAGCATTTTAGGTCAGTTTTCTAATTTACCAGGAACTCCTTTTATTAAAAATTTTCCACAAAAAAAAATAAAAATATTTGATACTTCTCAAAATATAAATGGAGAAATGTATTTTGCAACTGCTGGTTCTTTAGTCGAGTTTGACGGTTTTAGATTTACAAACTATAGCATTAAAGAACAAACAGATCTTAGAGCTGTTTTGTATATAGATGACCAACATATTTATACTTCTGGTCATGGTGGATTTGGGTTATGGTCTAAAAACAATAAAGGTATTTTAGAATATAAAAGTTTATTATTTAAATACCCAACTAAGACAGAACAATTATTACCTACTTTTTCTAATATTATAGAGATGGATGGAAAGATTTTGTTTCAATCTTTTTGGAGTATTTATATATACAACCCGTTAAATGAAAAATTGACTAGTATCAATGCTTTTAAGGGATTTAGTGGTCTTTACCTTTCAAATAAAAGAGCGTTTGTACAAGATGTTTCAATTGGATTATTTGAATTAATTAATTTTGAAAAAAAAATAGTTAAAGGAACGGAAACAGTAGATATTGAGGTTATTGGTGTTTTTGAAGAAAAAAATGAGAGTCTTTTAATTGTGACAAAAAATAAAGGGTTTTGGACTTCTAAAGATGGAGTTTTAGTTAAAAAGGATTGGGAAGTTAACCGTGAAATTGAGAAATTTATAATTACTGATGTAGAAGCATATACTAAAGATAAATTTATTGCAGGTACTTTAAGAAACGGATTTTATATTATTTCAAATAATGGAGAGAAAATTGCTCATTTTAATAAAAGTAATGGATTAGAAAATAACGCTACTCGTAATGTGTTTAAAGATAGTAATGACAATGTTTGGGTAGGTACAGAATCTGGAATTAGTTATGTAGAGGTAAATAGTAGCACAAAATATTTATTAGATACAAAAAGTAATTTTGGTACTGTTTATACAAGTTTATTAAAAGATTCGCTTTTATATATGGGTACCAATCAAGGGCTATTTACTAAAAATATAAATAAACCACTTTCTGAACCTAAATTAATTAATAATAATACACAACAAATCTGGCACATTGATGAAATTGATGGCCAAATTTTGGTAGGCGGTCATAAAGGGGTTTCTGTTTTGGAAAACAACTTTTTAAAAACAATTCACTCAGAAGGTGGTGGTTGGGTCTTTAAAAAACATCCAAAAATAAGTAATATTTTATATATTGGATTTTATTCAGGAATCGCTGTTTTTCAAAAAACAGATAATCAATGGAAGTTTCTTAAAAAGTTTGATGCGTTTGCTGAATCTTCTCGTTTTATAGAATTTGATCAATATGGACAGTTATGGGTTGCACATCCATCAAAGGGATATTATAGATTAAAATTATCATTAGATGGTTTTAATCTGAAAGAAATAGAGTTTTACGGTGTAAAAACACCTAATGTAGAAACGTATGCATATTTATGTAAAATTGATGGAAGCTTGGTTTTTTACAATCCAAAAGGATTCTTTTATTTCGATGCTTTAGAGAACTCATTCATTAAAGCAAAGTATCCTTCCGAGATTTTTAAAGGGATAAATAATATCAATTATATTCATCAAGATGATAATGTATTTTGGTATGCTACTCCCAATTTATTTGGATACCTTATAAGAAGTGGTAATCTTTTTAAAAATACTAAAGAACCTTTTTATACTTTTTGGAGTAAGCACTTAAATGATTTTAATAAGTTTAAAAAAATAAATAAAAACAGTTTTGCGATAGGAATAGATAATGGTATTATTTTTCATGAATTTAATTCAAAAATAAAGAAACCAGTAAAATCTTCTTTAACACTTAAATCATTAAAATTTATAAGTGCTACAGATACTATTATTGGAACTATTACTGGTAACAGTGAGTTGAAAATACCTAATAGTTACAATTATTTAAAAATAAAAGTTGCCTTACCTAATGTACCTCTAAGTAACTCCAAACAATTTCAATATAAATTAAAAGGGTTAGAAGATTTTTGGTCTGCTTGGATTTATGATACTGAAATTAATTTTCCAGGATTAACCGCTGGAGATTATGTTTTACAATTAAGAGTATCGAAAGAGAATAGTCTGTCTCAAAATATAGAAATCCCTTTTCATATATTGTATCCGTGGTATATAAGTAATACTGCAAAAATAATTTATATTTTATCTTTCTTGTTTATTTTTATTAGCTATCGAAGTTTTTTACAACGTAAAAACGAGAAATATGTGAAAAGGTTAAAGCTTTTAGAGAACCAAAAAAGAGAGCGTCAAAAAGCAAAATTTGAGCTAGATAAATTAGGAATAGATAAAGAGTTATTGCTTTTAAAAGAAGAAAACTTAAATCTAGAAATTAAAAAGAAAAATGCTGCATTGGCCTCTTCTACTTTAAATAATATCAAGAAAAATGAATTGTTAGCCGATTTGGTCATTGATATAAAAAAAATTGACAAAGAATTAGTAAATAGTTCTTTACATTTTCCTGTAAAAAAGGTAATTAAAAAAATAAATAATCATCTCTTAGATAAAGAAGATTGGTTAACCTTTCAACTTCATTTTACAAATACACACGCTAAGTTTTTTCAAAACTTACAAGAAAAACATCCAGAATTATCTTCCAATGAAATTAAACTAAGTGCGTATTTAAAACTAAACCTTTCTACAAAAGAGATTGCTTCATTAATGAATGTTGCCATAACAAGTGTAGAACAAAGTAGATATCGTTTGCGTAAAAAAATTAATTTAGATAAAGACGTAAATCTAGTTAACTACATTCAGAAAATTTAATACAATTACTAAATTTCTTCGAGTAATAATTTTAAATCTTCTCCCAAAGTTGATTATGGGTTATTTAATTGTGTTTTGTAAGGTTCTTATATAATGGTATAAAGAGTAAATTAAAGTGTCTAATTTATTTTTTAATATCATTATTTGAATTAAACAGTATACTTAAAGAATGCACTTCTATTATTTTTACATACTTGAAACAATATCCCTTTTATTTTAGAGCAATATAAAATGATTGATGCAAATAACAATATGGTTTTTTTGTGAAATTTAAAAAAGAATCATAATTCTTGCGATAGTATTTAATATTATGGAATATAATTTGAAGGTATTTTTAAATTATTTATCGTATTAGAATGTAAAATTAAATAATTATTATAAATAAATTCTTTAAATAAGATTTCTGCATCTACATATAATTATATAAAGGAGGCTTGTTCCAATAAAAATAAATTCGATAATTACTCAATTCAAATAAACAATAAGTAACTCATTTTGAGTAATTTAATTATATTAACAAAGTTTTTGTAGAGGTGTAATTTTTGAGTAAATAGTTTTTGTAGAGGTTAAAATGTTGCTTAAAACTTTATATTAATTTTATTTTGTTTTGTACTATTTTTTTAATCAATTGTTGTTGCAAATTTCATGTTTTTTTGTACAACAAACAACAATTTAATTAATAAGTATGTGTATTATTTTAACTTTAATAACTTATATTATGAAACAAAAATTACTTTTAATTCTATTGGTAACTTTAAGTGCTGTGCAGGCGCAAGAAATTACGCATGTAGATTTTGACACAAACAATTCAAATATTGTTTTTAATAGTTGGAACACTTCTTCAACTTTTGCAAAGATTTCAAATCCAGCCCCTGACACTAATAATTCTTCTGAATTTGTAGGTCAGTTTACTGCTGGAACTAATAATGATATTGGAATTGGTGTAATAGATCCAACAAATGTTTTTACCTCACCTTTCAATTTAGAATCAAATTCTATTTTTAAAATGAAAGTTTTTTCTACTGAAGAGATAGATGTTATTTTTCATTTAGAAAATTCTCCAGATTATGGGAATAATATTGAAGTAACTGCCTCTGTAGGAGCTTCTGATATTAATAAATGGACAGAGTTAATTTTTGATTTTAGTAATTTTTCTAACATTTTCATGAATAACATAGTTCTTAAAATTGGTGGTTCAAATACCACTGTAGGAGATTTCTATTTCTTTGATGATATTAAAGGACCAGAATTATATACTTCCCCTGCTCAACAATATTCTCCCGCTAATGGTGATACAGATTCCACCATATCGACAAATTTAGAAATTTCAACAAACGATTTTTTTAGAAATTTAGATGATTCAGAAATTACAGACTTAACTTCTAAGGTTTCTTTAAAAGTAGGAGATTCAAATGGTACAGATGTTGCTTTTACCGCAATAATTAATAATGATAAAAACAAAATCACCATTGATCCATCAAGTGATTTAGACAATTCTACAACGTATTGGTATGGAGTTGTTGATGGTGCAATAGAGTATTCAACTGATACTCCAGTAACATCAGTTTCAGCAATTTTCGCAACGAAAGCCGCTGTAACGGGAGATATTAATGAGATGCTTTTTGATTTTGATATCACTAATGCAGATATTGGATTTGGTTCATGGGGCGGAGTTGGTTTTGCTAAAATTACAAACCCTGATAAGTCTGGAATTAATGTTTCTGATAACGTGGGTGAGTATACTTATAATGGAAACGATGCTGGTTTAGAAAATAATTTAGTCAATGATGCTACACCATTGTCTCCATTTGATTTTTCTGAAACAGCTTTCATAAAAGTTAAAGTTTGGGTAAGTAAGCCGGTGGGTGTATCTATTAAGCTTCAAAATTATCCTGATTATGGTCAAGGTTACGAACAAATGATTGAAGTTACAGAGATCAATACTTGGGTAGAAGTCGTTTTTAATTATGGAGCGATTACTGCAACAAATTATGACAGAGCTCAAATCTATTTTGACAAAGATGGTAGTGGAGGTTCTTCGGTTGGAGATAAATATTACTTCGATGATTATTTAAAAAGTAATGTGCCGCCTGCCGTTGAAAATACGTATTCTCCAATAAGTGGTGCAACTGATGTTTCTGAGTTTGCAACACTAACGATTGCCTCTAATTTTCAATTTAGAAACTTAGACGATAGCTCAATAACAGATGTTTCTAGTTATGTAGAATTAAGAAAGGATGGTGCATCAGGTGAACTGGTTGCGATTACTGCTGCTTTAAGCGCTGATAATTCTTCCATTATAATAAGTCCTTCAGACATATTGGCCGTAAATACAACCTATTGGTACGGTATTAAAGATGATGTAATTGAATACAAAGAAACCAATACAGCAGTTACAGGACTTTCGGCAACATTTACAACAGTTGCGACTGCTGTATCGATGGTAACCTATAATGATTTTGATGGTAATTCTTTAACAACAGTTTCAGAATCTATGGGAGATCCTGCCGGAACATATGAAACAGTTGCAGATCCTGAAGATGGAACAAATATGGTTTCTAAATGGCAAAAAGGAAACTCTTGGTGGGGATGGGAAAGAATACATTTTCAATTAAACACCCCTTTTGACGCAACTAAAGATGACATCTTTTCTTTTAGAGTTTACTCTTCTGTTAAAACAAATTTTATGTTTAAAATAGCAGATGCAAAAGAAGATAGCGATCAAAATGCGAATTTTGAGATCTATGGAGATATTATAGCAGCAAATCAATGGCAAACAATTTATATAGATACCTCAGAGTTAGCTGATGGAGTTAGTTTTGACCATGTTTTTATCTTTATAGGTCCCGGAAATGGAGATATTACAGGAGATTTTTATATAGATGATCTAAAAGGACCCCAATTACAGGGTACTGCATCTATAAATGATTTTGATAAAACGATTTTTAAATTTTATCCAAATCCTGCTAAAGACATCATAAACTTTATCAATATAGATGGAAAAAAAGAAATTAAAATTTTTGATATTAATTCTAAACAAATTCTTAAAAAGACAATAAATAGCAACGAGTTGTCAATTGAAAAGTTAAAACCTGGTTTTTACTTTATGGAAATTAATGGACAGTATAAAAAGTTAATTAAAGAATAAATCTTTAAATTTATTATTTTATGGAATGAAAGAGAATCTCTTTCATTCCGTTTTTTATAAAGTAAAATATGAACAAATTTTCAATTATTTTTATCAGACTATTCTCAGTGATCGTTTTCTTTTGCTCATTTTCTTTGTTTTCGCAAACAGTAATTGTCTCTGGAGAGATTGTAGATGTCTCAGGGAATTATCTTCCGGGAGTATCAATATTGGTAGAAGGAACAACCAGTGGAGCTTCAACAGATTTTGATGGAAAGTACATTATCAATATAAAGACCCCAAATGCAATCTTAATATTTCAATATTTAGGTTTTGAAACTCAAAAAATTAAGGTTGGGAATCAAAAGAAAATCAATCTAATTTTAAAAGAAAGTTTCGATCAATTAGAAGAAATTCAAGTAGTTGCATTTTCAAAACAAAAAAAGAATAGTGTAATAGGTTCTATCACTACCTTAAAAGTATCAGAATTAAAACAACCTACCTCAAATATTACAAATTCACTAGCAGGTAAAATTTCGGGATTAATTTCATACCAAAGATCAGGTGAACCAGGAGCAGATAATGCAGCCTTTTTTATTAGGGGTGTTACAACTTTTGGCTTTAACAACAGTCCTTTAATTCTATTAGATGGCCTGCAAATAACTACTTCTGATTTAGCACGTTTAGAACCAGATAATATTGCTTCTTTTTCAATTATGAAAGATGCAACTGCTACTTCATTATATGGTGCCAGAGGAGCAAATGGTGTGGTACTGGTAACTACTAAAATAGGAAAAAAAGGAAAAGCTAAAGTTTCTGTACGTTACGAAAGTTCAATGTCTAGTCCGTCTAAAATAAATAGTTTTTTAGGAGCAGTAGATTATATGGAATTATACAATAGAGCGCAGCGATCTCGCGATCAATCTGCCAACCTATTATATTCTAAGCAAAAAATAGAAGGGACAAGAAATGGTTTAAATCCGAATATTTATCCAGATGTTGATTGGTATAGTGAACTCTTTAAAGATTTTGCAGTAAATAAAAGATTGAATATAAACATAAGTGGGGGTGGAGAGGTTGCTCAATATTATTTGTCTGTTACGAATGCAAATGAAACAGGGCTCTTAAAAGTAGACCCTTTAAATAACTTTAATAATAATATTGATATCAATAGGTCTAATTTAAGAGCAAACATCAATATAAATTTAACTAAAACAACCAAGGTTGCTGCTAAGTTTTATTCTTTATTTGAAAGATATAATGGACCAATAGTAGGGGCTTCAGATATTTTTTACCAAGTAGCACAAGCAAACCCTGCAAATTTTCCAAAGACTTACGATACAGATGATGCAACCGCTAATTTTAATCATACGCTGTTTGGGAATAAAGGAAATGGTGGGTTTCCAAATCCATATGCTGAGAGTGTGCGCGGATTTAAAGACCGTTTTTCAAATACTACTTTGGCACAATTTCAGATCAACCAAGATTTAAGTTTTATTACTGATGGTTTAAAATTAAGAGCTATGGCATCTGTAAGAACGTATACAGAAAACCAGAATGAGCGAAGCTTTACGCCTTTTTATTACGGATCTAATGAAACACAAACACCACAGGGAGTTGTAAATTCTTTATATCAAATTCAGGAAGGTACTGAGTTTTTAAACGACCCAACTATAGGGAATAATGGAAATAGTAATTTTTATTATGAAGCAGTATTAGAATATAATAAAACATTAAAAGACAAACACGAATTTGGTGGTTTATTAGTAAGTTATTTCCAAGAAGCTTTAAATACTATTGGTGGTGGTAATACAGCCTTTTCTACATTACCTTCAAGGAATATGGGAGTTTCCGGAAGGGCTTCTTATAATTATGGAAGTAGATATTTTGGTGAATTTAACTTTGGTTACAATGGGTCAGAAAAGTTTGCAAAAAAAAATAGATTTGGTTTTTTTCCATCTGTAGGCTTTGGTTGGATAATTTCTAACGAAGCTTATTTTGAAGAAAACATTCCATCGATTAATTTATTAAAATTAAAATACACCTTTGGTTTGGTTGGTAATGACGGTATTTCAAGTGCTAGTGATCGTTTCTTTTATTTATCAGATGTAAACCTGAATAATGGTGGAACGGGCTATACTTTTGGAACCAACTATAACAATTATTATAATGGTTATATTATTAATAGATATGCCAATGAAAACGTTACTTGGGAGGTTGCAACCAAAACAAATATAGGTTTAGAACTCGGACTTTTTAATAAAGTAAATATCATTGCAGACTATTTCACAGAGCAACGTAGAAATATCTATATGGAGCGCCAATATATTCCAGAAACTTCGGGTTTAACCACTTCTATTAGCAGTAATATAGGTGAAGTGAAAACACAGGGTATCGACTTGTCTATGGATTATAACCATGCTTTTAGTGGCGATTTTTATATTACGGCAAGAGGTAACTTTACGTATTCAACAAATAAAATAGAAGTAAATGGTGAGCCAGAATTTCAAAATAAAAATCTAAGTAGGTTGGGGTACCCCGTAAATCAACAATGGGGGTATATCGCCGAGCGCCTATTTGTAGATCAAGAAGATATTGATAATTCTCCAGAACAATTTAATGGATTTTCAACTACAAATTCTTATTTACCAGGAGATATAAAGTATACAGATATCAATCAAGATGGATTTGTAAATGAGCTAGATCAAGCACCGATTGGGAAACCAACTGTGCCAGAGATTGTTTATGGTTTTGGTGTTTCTGCAGTGTATAAGAATTTCGACCTTTCTATATTTATGCAAGGTTCTGCAAGGTCCTCATTTTTTATAAATCCAAATGATATTGCCCCATTTGTAAATGAAAGAAATGCTTTAAGTATTATAGCAGACAACCACTGGTCAGAAAACAATCCAAACCCAAATGCCTTTTGGCCTCGATTATCTACCTATGAAATTGAGAACAATCAGAAACCATCTACTTGGTGGCTTAGAGATGGCGACTTTTTAAGGCTAAAAAGTGTTGAATTTGGCTATACAATACCAGAGAAGACAGGAAGAGTTTTTGAAACTGCAAAAACAAGGTTATACCTTACAGGTTTGAATCTATTAAATTTTGCTAAGTTTAAATTATGGGATCCAGAAATGGCTGGCAATGGACTTGGGTATCCACCGCAAAGAGTTATTAATATTGGCGCTCAAGTAAATTTTTAAAAAATAAAAAATGAATTTAAGAAACAAATATTTAGCAATTATTTTATGTAGTGTATCACTATTTATAAGTTGCGAGGATTATTTAGATATTGTGCCAGATGGAACACAAGAGTTAAGTTTACTTTTTAATAGAAAAGAGACTGCATACAATGCATTGGCAAATTGTTATAGTTATTTGCCTCAAAATGATGGTACCTATGCGAGTTACGTATTGTTAAGTGATGAATTGTCAGTACCCATCCCTAAAGAACCAAATTCCATTAAATTAATGAAAGGGCAACAGAGTGTCTCTTCGCCTTTGATGGGGTATTGGTCAGGGTTTTCTGCGGTAGGCAGAGGACAAGGTTCTTTATGGGAGGGCATACGTAGCTGTAATACTTTGACTGAAAATATAGACTTGGTAGTTGATATGACACAAGAGGAAAAAAATCAATGGAAAGCTGAGGTAAAATTTTTAAAAGCATATTTTCACTTTTTATTGGTAAGCAACTATGGTCCTATACCTATTGTAGATACAAATTTATCTATCTCTGCTTCTGATACTGAAGTGAGGTTAGATCGCAAAACAGTAGACGCGTGTTTTAGTTATATTATAGAAACGATAGACGTTGCTATTTTAGATTTACCAGAAAAAGTACTTGGAAATAATGATGTTGGTAGAATAGATAAAGTAATCGCTAAAGCGATAAAATCAAAGGTGCTTTTATATGGTGCAAGTCCATTATTTAACGGAAATACTTCGCTGTATTCGAATTTTGTAAATGTAGAAGGTGAGCATTTTTTCAATCAAAACTATGAAAGTTTGAAGTGGGAAGAAGCCGCTCAAGCTTCTAAAGATGCTTTAGATGCAGCAATTTCACAAGGGGCAACAATGTATTATTTTACAGATACAGCACCTCTTTTTGATACTAGTAATTTTCAATTTAAATTGGTGAGAGATCAGTATAATAATCGTTTTGCAATTACAGATCCTTGGAATTCAGAATTGTTATGGGGAAATTCTAGTCCGGTTACAAACGGACAATATTGGCAAATTCAATCTTCTGCTATGATGAAAGACCCAAGTTCTTCATCCGTTGAAGCTTCATGGCAATGGCTGGCTCCAAGTCTTAGAATGGCGGAAACCTATTATACAAAAAATGGGTTGCCTATCAGTGAAGACTTATCTTTTGAGTATGCCGATAGATATAGCACAACAACTATTGCTTTTAATCAACGATTTTATGCGCAATTTGCAAACAGAACTGCAAAACTAAATTTAAATAGAGAGGCTCGTTTTTATTCAGCTCTGGGTTTCGATAGAGGTATTAATAGAACTTGGGGATCAATTTGGAATTTAAAAATGAGAAAAGGAGAAACCCATGGTAGAGTTGCAAATACTGGAGATTATTTGGTAACAGGTTATGCGCTTAAAAAGTTAGTACATCAAGACTCTGAAGGAGATACTTATAATAAAGCAATAACCTATCCTTGGCCAATGGTGCGCTTAAGTGAGTTGTACTTAAACTATGCAGAAGCGTTAAACGAGTTTAGTGGGCCTTCTCAGGAAGTATATGACGCATTGAATAAGATTAGGGAACGTGCTGGAGTGCCATCGGTTCAAGATTCTTGGAGCAATGCAACTTTTGCAGCAACACCAAATAAACATACTAGTAAAGAAGGTTTAAGAGAAATTATTCAACAAGAAAGAATGATAGAGCTGGCTTTTGAAGGACATCGATATTATGATATTAGAAGATGGAAGTTAGCAGAAAAATACTTTACGACACCTATTCAAGGCTGGTCTGTAGATGAGGATTCGGAAACTAATTACTATCAAATTATGGAAGTAAGCCAAAGATCTTTTAACAGTCCGAGGGATTATTTGCAACCTATAAGTTTTACAGAGTTATCAAGAAATCCAAATTTAATTCAAAATCCAGGTTGGTAAAAAATAGTATTATGGAAAAACAAATAAATAAAGCACTGCTTTTTTCAATCTTTATGCTCGTAACAATTATTTCTTGCACTTCGGATGAAAACTTGGATACGAATCCCCCAGGGATTGTTACGAATATAGAAGTAATACCTACAAATGGTGGAGGTATTATTAATTATACTTTACCTGCAGATGATGATATCTTGTACGTGAAAGCAGTTTATACGAACTCACAAGGAGAAGAGGTGTTTAGGGTTTCTAGCAAGCACACAAGTACTATAGAGGTAAATGGTCTCAATCAAACATCTTCAGTAAAAGTGAAATTATATGTGTTAGATGAAAGTGAAAATATTTCTGAATCTGTAGAGATAGAGTTTACTCCTTTAAAATCATTTATATTTTTAGTGCAAGAAAGTATACAAATTACACCAGATTTGGGTGGTGTTAAAATTACCTGGGATAATATCGCTGCAAAAACAGTTTTTGTTTATGTTCATATATTGGATGGTGCAAACGAAATAATTAGAATATTATCATCAAATAATACACAAGAACTTGAGTTTATTAGAGGTTTAGAACCTAACGAAGTCACTATTTCTATAAAAGTAGAAGATTTTGATGGAAACATTACAGAATTAGAAGATAAAGGCAGGTATACGCCATTATTTGAAGAAAAAATAGACAAATCTACCTGGACCTTAGTAAGCGGAAAATCCATCAATGGAAATGCTTATGAGGGAAGAACTGTTAATTTTTGGGATGACATTGTGGATACTGTGGAGACAGATGCTGACAATAGTTATTTTATTGCCACGAGAGAGAATAATGGGGGAAGCTTAAATTTTCCATTAGATATTGTAATCGACTTTAATAAAAATGTAAAAATACAACGTTTTATAGTTTGGCAAAGAGCATATTGGTATAATGGTGGTGGCGTAACGTATCACTATCAAGAAGAAAATCTAAAATCTTTTAATTTGTATTCTAGTACAGATAATCAAACTTGGAATTTATTAGGAGAATTTGATATTGGTGACCCTAGAGATGGCGCGGGTAATATACCAGCTACTGCTTTTCAAGCGGCTATAGATGGGCACGAGTTTAGTTTAGATAACACTTCTGATGCTTTTAGATATCTTAAATTTCAAATGACTTCTAATTATGGAAGTACTCAAATAACGGTAGGTTCTGAAATTACCCTATTTGGTTTAGACAATCTATAAATAAGAATTGAATAATTTTATGATAAAATATATAATGTTGTTTGCGTTTTGTTGCACAGTTTCTTTCAATGCTCAAGGTTTAAGAACTTTAGGAAAGAAGATAATTAACTCAAGCTCAGAGGAGGTGTTGCTAAAAGGTGTTGGTTTGGGTGGATGGATGTTGCAAGAAGGCTACATGATGAATTCTTCTGGAGCAGCCGATGCACAGTACGAGTTTATAGAAAAACTAACAAACTTAATTGGCGCAGATGAGACCGCAGAATTTTATACCAATTGGCGCAAAAACTTTGTAACCAAACAAGATGTTGATACGATAGCAAAATTGGGTTATAACAGCATTAGACTTCCAATGCATTATAATTTATTTACGTTACCTATTGAAGCGGAGTCCGTTGCTGGCGAAAATACATGGTTGACTACTGGTTTTGAAATGGTGGATGAGCTCTTAAATTGGTGCGAAACCAATGAAATTTATTTGATTTTAGATTTGCATGCTGCACCGGGTGGTCAAGGAAAAGATGTGGCAATTTCAGATTATGACGTTTCAAAACCTTCTTTATGGGAAAGCGAACTAAATAAAAGTAAAACAGTTGCTTTGTGGGGAAAATTGGCAGAAAGATATAAAGATAAAGAATGGATTGGAGGCTATGATCTGCTTAATGAAGTTAATTGGCCCTTGGGGACAAATGTACTTCGGGATTTGTATGTTAGAATTACCAATGAAATTAGAGCAGTAGATTCTAATCATATTCTTTTTATTGAAGGAAATGGATTTGCGAATGATTTTTCTGGTTTAACGCCTCCATGGGATTCAAACATGGTCTACAGTCCACATAAATATTGGACCTATAATGACACTGCTTCTATGCAATGGGTATTAGATATCAGAGAACAACATAATGTGCCGCTTTGGCTTGGAGAGTCTGGAGAGAACTCTAATGCTTGGTTTACAGAGGCTATAAATTTGTTTGAAGATAATAATATTGGCTGGGCTTGGTGGCCTTGGAAGAGAATTGAAACTATTACTTGCCCTTATTCCATTAATTCTAACTCCAATTATGAAGCAATTATTAAATATTGGAAAGGAGAGGGGGCAAAGCCTTCAGTGGCCGATGCCGTGCAAGGTTTGAGTCAGCTAACTACAGACTTATTGTTAGATAATAATGTGTATTATAAAGATGTTGTGGATGCTGTTTTAAGACAGCCTCAAGATGAAACTCATATTCCATATGCAGATCACCAAATACCAGGCGTTGTTTATTTATCAGATTATGATTTAGGAACTAATGGCATTGCTTACTATGATGTAGATTATGCAAATTACACGCTGTCTTCAGGAGAAGATTATCAACCATGGAATTCTGGATGGACTTATAGAAATGATGGAGTAGACATTCAAAAAAATACAGATAATGTAAACAGTAATGGATATCAAATAGGGTATACTAAAGATAAAGAATGGTTAAAATATACGGTAGAAGTTGCAGAAACGGGTTTCTATAATATTAATTTTAGATATGCTACAACGCAATCTGGAGCAAAAGTAAAACTCTTTGTAAATGATGTTGATATCGTAGGAAATATAAATTTAGGGAATAGTGGAGGTTGGAGCAATTTTGTAAATCATTATATAGAAAATGCATATTTAGAAGCTGGAAACCAGATTTTAAAAGTTCAAGTTGACGGAAATTCAGAATTTAATATGAGCAGTATTGAGTTTTTAAAATCCACAGATGCAATTCCGGATTTTGAGGTATTAAGTGCAAGTACGAATGGTGATGAAAAATCAATAAAAATAGTTTTAAATCATCCAATAAACCAGACAGACATAACCAATAGTTTGTTTGAAATAATGATAAATAATAATTCTAGAGCGATAGAATCAGTAGAAATAGATGCTTCAACTACTAGGTTTGTTACAATAAAGTTAGCAGATTATTTGTTTTATCAAGATGAAATAAAAGTAAGTTACAATGGTACTATTATTACATCAATATATAACTCCTTATTAAGCACATTTGCTAGTTTAGTAGTGGATAATAATCTAAGAACTAGATTACTGATTCCTGGAAAAATTCAAGCAGAAGATTTTAATAATCAATCGGGCTTAGAAACAGAAAATACATCTGATACAGGAGCAGGACAAAATATAGGATACACAGATGCAGGAGATTATGCAGAGTATTTAATTTATATTTCTGACAGTGGTAATTATAATTTAAATACTAGAACAGCAGCGCAATCAAATGCAGGAAAAATCGAATTAGAACTCATCAATAATCAAGGAACTCAGAGTCTATCAATAATAGATTTGCCAATTACAGGTGGTTGGCAATCATGGCAAACTACGTCTACTCAAACTGTTTTAAATACGGGTATTTACACCTTAAAGATGAAAGTATTAAAGAGTGGCTTTAATCTAAATTGGTTTGATTTTGAATTTGTAAGTAGTTTAAGTGTTACGGATTTAAAAAACAGTACGATATCAATTTTTCCAAACCCTGTTTCAGATCAATTTCAAATTAATCTAAATAATCAACAAAAGATTCTAAATCTAAAGATTTTAGATGTGAATGGACGTATCGTAAAAAGGATAAAACCTAATTTATCAAGGAATACCTATCAGCTTTTAAATTTAAAAGCAGGAATTTATTTTTTGCTATTAGAGACTGATAAAGGCCGCCTTGAAAAGAAAATAATCAAAATATAAATTGCAATAGTAATTGAAAACAATCATTGTATTTTTAAATATCATATTTTTAATTTTATTATTTCCTTTTGAAATATCAGAAGGAACTAAGAGAGAAGTATTTAAAAAATAAAGAAATATTTTCAATTCAGATATATCTAAAAAAATTAAATTAATTGAACTTAAAAGCTCCTATGAAAAATAAATTTTATTACTATTTATTAACGTTATTTGTACTCGGGATTTTAAATATTTCTTGTAACCCGAAAAGTAAAAAAAATATTGTAAAGCCAATATTGCTAGATATTTGGCAGATAGATTTTATTGATAATTTTGACACTTTTAACCCTAACAATTGGCAAGATCAGCGTATTTGGGTTAATAACGAAACGCATTGTTATGTGCCAAATGGTGAATTTGGAACAAGAGAAGTTAGTGATGGTTCATTAAAATTGAAGGTTGTAAATACAGGTAAAAAAAGTCCTTGCGATAATTTAGATAAGTTTGGAAAACAACATCCAGAAACGCAATATGTAGCGGGTAGAATTACCACTAAAAATAGAAAAGAATTTATCAAAGGAAAATGGACAGCTAAGCTAAAGTTAGGTAGTAATGGAGAACCGAGTATGTTTCCTGCTTGGTGGATTCTTGGGGCACAAAATAATGAAGCACCAGTAGAAGAAGAAGATGAAAATATTTGTTGGCCTTTAAAAGGTTCTGGTGAGATAGATATTTTTGAGCATCATGGGGATCATCACAAAAATCAATTTACAGCAGGTGCTATTAAAAGTTTGGAAACTTGCGATAAAGGAGATTGGTGGAGCTTGCGAAAAGGATTTGATGTTTCCTTAAATGAATACCATGAGTATTCCGTTGAATGGGAAGCGAGTGATCTTGTTTATAAAGTGGATCAAAAAGAGATTTATCGAAATAAAGGAGAAGGCGACAACTACCCAGAAAAAATGTTTGCTATTCTAAATTTTGCAAAAATTACAGATTCACCAATGAGAGGTGAGTGGGTAATGGAAGTTGATTGGGTTAAACATGAATTTCGAAAAGAAGCCAATACCAAATAAAATAAATCTTAAAATAAGATGTCTAAATCGGTTTCGTAAATATTTTAGTGCTTTTTACAATAGAAAATTAATGTTATTAAAATTCTATGCCTACTTTCAACCTCTGAAAATAGAATTAGTAAAAACACAAACAAATGAATACTACAAATAAAAAATATATAAAAAATGTTTAAAAAATATAAAACAGTATGTTTTTTGATGCTGATTGTAGCGTGCTCAAAATCAGAAATTAAAGAAGTATATAAAGTTGAAAACCCCTCAGCAGAAGCATATAAAAATAGAACATTGCAAGTATATACAACTGCAAGAGGCACAGCGTTAAGATTAACAAAAACGAGCGAGCAAACATTTAAGGATAAAGTACAGCCTTTAGAAACTGAAATTGCTGTTTTTGTAAATCCTAAAAAAACTTTTCAAGAGTATTTAGGTATTGGTGGCGCCATTACGGATGCCTCTGCTGAGGTATTTTCAACTTTAAATAATGAGCAGCAAGAAAGGGTATTACAATCTTTATATGGCAAAGATGGTATTGGTTATAATATTATCAGAACCAGTATTCATAGTAGCGATTTTGGCCTAGGTAGCCACACTTACATTGAAGAAGGAGACTCTTCTTTGCAAACATTTTCAATTAAAAAAGACAAAGAAAAAAGAGTTCCTTTTATAAAAAGAGCTATTGCTTTAATTGAAAAAGAAGATTTGGTTTTTTATGCAAGTCCTTGGAGTCCACCAGCTTTTATGAAAACGAACAAGAATATGTTGCAAGGAGGTAAGTTGCTTCCAGAATTTCGTCAATCTTGGGCAAATTACTATGTGAAATTTATTAAAGCGTATGAAAAAGAAGGTATTCCGGTTTGGGGATTAACTATTCAAAATGAACCAATGGCTGTGCAAAGGTGGGAGTCTTGTATTTATACAGCAAATGAAGAACGAGATTTTCTAAAAAATTATTTAGGTCCTACGTTAGAAAAAGCAGGTTTAGGAGACAAGAATATTGTTGTTTGGGACCATAATAGAGACTTAATTTCAGACAGAGCTAATACTATTTTTGAAGATTCAGAAGCATCTAAATATGCCTGGGGTATAGGTTTTCATTGGTATGAAACATGGACAGGTGGTTTGCCTAAATATGATAATTTAAAAAATATTAAAGAATCTTTTCCTTCTAAAAATCTATTATTTACAGAAGGCTGCGCTGAAGGCTTTAATTCTGAGAAATTACAGTTTTGGCCAAATGCAGAACGATATGGGAATTCAATAATAAATGATTTTAATAGTGGCGTGGTTGGTTGGACAGATTGGAATATTTTATTAGACGAACGAGGTGGTCCAAATCATGTTCAAAATTTTTGTTTTGCACCAATTCATGCAGATACAAAAACAGGACTATTAACATTTACTCCCACCTATTATTATATTGGTCATTTTTCTAAATTTATTAAACCAGGTGCCTTAAGAATAAGCACAACAACTAGCAGAACTGCCATAGAGAGTACTTCTTTTAAAAATAAAGACGGTAAAATAGTAACTGTGGTTATGAATAAAACAGATGCTAAAATGGGTTACAAACTTATTGTAGGCAATAGTGAAACATTTTTAGAAATAGAACCGCGCGCTATGCAGACTATTATTTACTAAATTTACTTTTTTAAATTCAAAAAAAACATGAATAATAAGACATACACCATTTTTATAAGTTTTATTGTTGCACTAGGCGGATTCCTTTTTGGCTTTGACGCAGGAATTATTTCTGGAGTAATGTCTTTTGCCGGACCTGAGTTTGATTTGAGTGAAATACAAGCTGGTTGGGTAGTTAGTGCTCCTTCATTTGCAGCAATGTTTGCGATGCTTTTCTCAGGACGCATAAGCGATTTAATTGGACGAAAGAAAACACTTATTTTTGTTGCTTTTCTATATGCAATTTCTGCAATGTTATCTGCTATGGCAGGTTCTTATGAAATGCTATATATCGCAAGAATTATTGGAGGTATTGCATTTGGTGCAGCATTGGTTTTAGCTCCAATTTATATTGCAGAAATTTCAACAGCAGAAAATAGAGGCAAGTTGGTTTCTTTGCAACAACTAAATATTGTTTTTGGTTTTTTTGCGGCATTTTTAAGTAATTATTTTTTCAATAAATACAACACAATCGATAGTGCATTTTTAACTGATGAAAACGTTTGGAGATGGATGTTAGGAGTAGAGTTAATTCCTGCAATTATATACTTTGTTTTCTTGTTTTTTGTTCCTAAAAGTCCGCGTTGGTTGTATTTAAATAAAGATTTTGTAGAAGCAAAAAAAGTTTTAATTAAAATTCATGGTGTTGATCGCGGAAGTGTAGAGATTGCTGCGATCGAAAAAAATATATATTCAGATGAAAATAAATCTAAATTAAAAATTAAAGACTTGTTAAAATCATCATTACGCTTTATTTTAATAATAGGTTTAGTTGTTGGTGTATTGCAGCAAATTACGGGTATAAATGCAGTATATTTCTACGCAACCTCTATATTTAAACAAACGGGTATTGGAACAGATGCTGCTTTCTCATCAGGAGTTTTATTAAGTACAATTTCAGTAATTTTTACTTTTGTAGCTATTTATTTAATTGATAGAATGGGTAGAAGACCTTTGTTGTTAATTGGTACCGCAGGTATTGCAGTTAGTCTGCTGGTATGTGCTTATGGTTTTAATGAGGCAACATATCAATTATCAAAAGAAGAAATCAATCAATTTGAGTTTTCTGATGCTGAAAAACTACTCCCTTTTGCAGATAAGTTATATGACAATGATGTCGAATTTAAAAATGAATTAAAAGAGGTTTTAGGTACTAAAATTTATAGTAAAAATGATGGCGCTATTTTAGAGGCAGCAACCGTTATTAATGCCAATTTAATATTAATTGGTATTTTAGGTTTTATAGCCTGTTTTGCGTTTTCATTAGGTCCTGTAATGTGGGTGCTTTTATCGGAGTTGTATCCTATAAAATACAGAGGTTTGGCAATTGGTGTTATTGCTTTTACTAACTCTTTAATAAGCTCTTTGGTACAATTAGTTTTTCCTTGGGAATTATCTAATTTAGGAAATGCCTTAACTTTTTTCTTATTTGGTGCAGTTGCTTTAATAGGCTTCTTTATGCTGTTAAAAATATTACCAGAAACTAAAGGTAAATCATTAGAAGAATTAGAGCTAGAGTTAATAAAAAATTAAACTATTTTCCAATACAAAAATTCCCAAAGATATGTCCTAAGATATCTTTGTCTACGTCATACTCACCAGTAATGTTACCTAAATGGCGCAAGCACTCTCTAATATCAATAGAAAATAAGTCTGTAGAGATTTCTAAGTCAATACCTTCTTGCACAGAAGAAATTGCCATTAAAGCATTGGTTAGGGCTTCAAAATGTCTAGAATTTGTAACAATAGTTTCATTATTGCTTAAGGCACCAATATTAACCAAAGAAGTTAGTTCAGATTTAAGTGTCTCAATGCCTGTTTTGTTTTTTGCTGAAAGTAAAATTAAGTTTTCAATTTCAGATTGCAGGGTAGTGGTTTCGGCAGCAGAAAGGGTATCTATTTTATTTGCAATAACCAACACGCGCTTGTTTGGAAAACGTGTTTTAATGATTTCTATTTCTGCTAAAAATTGATTTTTATTTTTATCAAATTTATTTGCATCTATTAAAAAAATAATTAATTGCGCATTGTCCGCTTTTTCATATGCTTTTTTAATACCTATGCTTTCTATAATATCTTTTGTTTCTCTAATTCCTGCAGTATCTATAAATCTAAAAGCAACACCGTCTATAATTATTTCATCTTCAATAGCATCTCTGGTAGTTCCAGCAATATCAGAAACAATTGCCTTTTCTTCATTTAAAATTGAGTTTAACAACGTAGATTTACCAACATTTGGTTCTCCTATAATAGCAACTGGAATTCCGTTTTTCATCGCATTTCCAAAAGAAAAAGAATCTATCAAGCGTTTTAAAACAAAAGTGATTTTTGCTACCAATTCTCTAAATTTTGCTCTGTCTGCAAATTCTACATCTTCACCAGAAAAATCTAGTTCTAATTCAATTAACGCAGCAAAATCTAACAATTGTACGCGCAACTCTTTTAATTCATTGGTAATACCACCTCGCATTTGCTGTATAGCCATTTGATGACTGGCAGCAGAGTTAGATGCAATTACATCTGCAACTGCTTCAGCCTGACTTAAATCCATTTTTCCGTTTAAAAAGGCACGCATGGTGAATTCACCATTATCTGCTATTCTACACCCTTTTTTAAGAAATAATTGAATAATTTCTTGCTGTATAAAACTAGAACCATGACAAGAAATTTCTACTATATTTTCGCCCGTATAAGAGTTCGGATTCTTAAATACAGAAACAAGTACTTCGTCTAAAATAATATTGTTTTCTATAATATGACCTAAATGGATGGTATGTGTTTTCTGATTTAATAAGGACTTATTTTTTCTAATAGATTTAAAATTTGCTTCAACAAAATGAATCGCATTTTCACCTGAAAGTCTAATTACAGAAATTGCACCAACACCAGCTGGGGTAGCTAAAGCAATAATAGTATCGTTTTGAATCATGTTACAAATATACGGCGCTTAATTAAGTTGAATTATTCTTTTTTTACTAATATAAATTGAGTTAATTGAAAGCTTTTTTAAATGCAATACATCTTTGCGAAATAAGTATTTAAATATTCTTAATAATATCTTCATATTCGTGGTAGAAGCTTTCAAATTTGGGCATAGTTTCAATAAAGAACTCAAAACAAGTATGCCAAGTATTTTTATTATGAATGCTAAATTTTCCTTCAAAGGGAACATAAATTCTATGAATAGTTTTTCCGCTATCCAATTCAAATTCGTCATTAAAAATAATTTGTGGAATATCGGTTTCTAATAAGACTTTTAAAGAAAGCATCTGGTCATAGTAAAGTAAGTTTACTAATTCATCCGGATTTTCTATATCGATGCATACTGCTGCATTTTTTCTATCTGCTACAAATTTTAAAGAAAACCCTTTTACTTGCGTATTGTATAATAGCCATTTGTTTGGAAAAGACTTTCCAAAGCTTGTCCAAAATTCTTTTCGTAATAAAGCAGCTTCTTCTTTGCTAAACATTTAGATTAATTATGGGTTATCAATAATTATTTATCCATGAATTTTAGCAACGTTTCCGCGCTCAATCATCATTTCAGCTTCAAAAGCTAACAATGCGTTCCATTTTTCATCAACAATAGCTCTGTCTTGATATTCTCTTGCAAATTTTAAGAAGGTTGTATAGTGGTTTGCTTCAGAAATCATTAAGTTTTTGTAAAACTTAGAAAGCTCTTCATCTTCCATGTTTTCAGAGAAAACTTTAAAGCGTTCACAACTTCTAGCTTCAATTAATGCAGCTACTAGCAAGCGCTGCACAAGTGCATTTGTTCTGTCTTTTGTCTTGTTAAAAAACTTTTGAAGTCTAATAGCATAGTCATTCTTTTGCTCCCGCCCTAAAACCATGCCTCTTTTTACCATTAATAAATGCACCATTTTAAAATGTTGCATCTCTTCAATAGCAATATTACTCATTTCTTTTACAAGTTCTGTTTCTTCAGAATAGTTGATAATAATAGAAACTGCATTAGAGGCGGCTTTTTGTTCTAAAAAAGCATGATCTGTTAATATTTGTTCTAAGTTTACTTTGGCTATATCTGCCCAAGAAGTTTCTGTATCAAATTGTAATCCTAACATTTTTCTATAATTTTTTTCAAACTCGCTCCAAAATAAGCCAGTGCTTTAATTTCTTTAACACTTGCTAACCTTTCATTGCTTAGCACTAATAAGCCAACGCTGGTAGCTTCTATATGGTATTGTTTATTGCTTTCAAAGAACAAAATTAGTTCATCTGTAAAAAATGCTCTAATTTTTTCTTCATTTTTTCCTGATAAATAAAAACGTTTGCTAAAGTCTGGATGTGCATCAATGTCGATATCTTTATAACCAGAAAAATGCAAGATATATTCAAAAACACCTTCTTTGTCTAAGGTGAATTTTGGTAGTTTATTTTTAGTATGAATGTGCAACATTGTTGCTTTTATAACCTGTTTAGCAATCATTTCTCCTTCAGAAAACTGAACATCAAAAATAGTACAGTCATTATTAGTTAAAACATTTGAAACTTTATCAATTTTACGAGTCTTAAAATATCCAAAGTTTGGCAGCTCTTCCAATTCCAGATCAGAAAATGCTTCATAAGAATATTGCATTTCTTCACTAATTTTCTGAATAAATTTTTGTCTTTTAGTGAGCACTCCTTTTTTAGGAACTCTATGTTTAGGTAATATTTTTCGAAGTGCAAATGGATGCTCACTTCCGGGTTTAGAATCATCCAATCCTATCACTTCAAAATGACCACCTTTTCGCTCAAAAGTTTCAGAATAATTATTCATATTTTCCATAACCGAATGATCTACAAAATCACACAAAGTAAAATCTACAATGGCTTCCTCAGTTTCTGGTATTTGATCTAATTTAGATTTTAGTTTTGTGTAGTTTAAAAAGCTAGAAAAGTTCTTAACACTCACATAATATTTTCCATCTTCGGTAAACATTAAAACATTTGGTTTTAAAATATTTTTAATAAATAATAAAACGTTTTTATTGATGATTATGTGAATTATGAATGTGATAAGTATACCTACTAAAATACCGGTAATCAGACTTGTAGATATTGTTACTAAAAGTGTTGCTATAAATATTAATAATTGTTCAGACCCAATGTTAAAAACCTTCTTTAGGTTTTCTGGAGCTGCTAATTTATAACCTGTAAAGACTAAAATTGCTGCTAAAGCAGATAGTGGAATCTTTCGTAATTCAGTTGCGAAAAGAAGAATAAAAGCAACTAAAAATAACGCATGAAAAAAGTTTGCAGATCTATTGCTACCTTTATTATTTACATTTACAGAACTTCTTGCAATTACGGTAACTACATTTAACCCTCCTAAAAAACCACTAATTACGGTGGCCAAACCTAAAGCTCTTATGTCTTTATTTACGTTAGACCGTCTCTTTAGTGGGTCTAATTTATCAACGGCTTTTATACTTAATAAACTCTCTATGCTTGCTATTAGTGTAATTGAAATAACAGCACTTATAAACTCTAATTGGTATACTTTTTCGAAGTCTGGAAAGGCGAAGTTGGATAAAATATCATTAGGTAATGCAATTAGTAAATTCTTGTCTATTGGATAATCTGTAGCGGAAAACACATCGAAGTAGTAATAAAGACCAACGCTTAGAACAACAATCCACATAGGTGCAGGAATTAACTGAAAGTATCTATTTCTAATCTTGCTGTAGAAAACCATAATTGATAGGCTAATTATTCCAATTAAACCTGCATAAAACATGCTAGAATTATCTGTTTTTACAAAGTTAAAAATTCCCTCAGGAATTTGAACTAATAACTGGACAATGCTTCCTTTTGCATCTAGATTTCCAAGCATCACGTGAATTTGTTTTGCAAAAATTCCAATTCCTATAGCGGCTAACATTCCTTGTATGGCAGAAGATGGGAAGAAATCTCCCAAAGCACCCATTCTTAAAAAGCCAAGAATTATTAAAAGGATACCAGAAATCACAATAGCTGCAAGTGTATAAAGATACCCTTGATACATATCTCCGTTTCCTAAAACGGTAATAGCAGAAAGGATTACAACTACTAGACCATTTCCTGGCCCCGTAATGGTTACTTTAGAGCCACCAATCAAAGAGACTACAATACCACCAACAATTGCGGCAATAATACCTGAAATAGGCGGTGCTCCTGAGGCTAAGGCCAGTCCTAAACCTAAAGGAAGGGCAATAAGGGAAACCACGAAGCCAGAAAAAAGGTTTCTTGGAATTTCTCCTATGAATGTTTTTAGGGTATTTTTTTTATTCATTTATTTTACAATTAAAACATCTGTTGGTAATTCAGATAAGATATATTCAATATCATGCGGAAAAATTCTATCCAGAATACCGACATTTGTTGGAGCATTCATTACGAGTAAATCGGCCCTTTTAATTTTAGCATAATGGCCAATAGAGTATCCTCTCGTTCCAAAAATACTTTGCATTTGTATAGAAATATTTTCGGAATCAATACCTTTTAAAATGTTTTTTACACGTTGATCTTCTCTGTTTTTTAAACGTTCTTTTATAATAGTTGCTTTTCTTAAGCTCTTATCATCATCCACTTTTACTTGCAATTCACTTTGACTAATTTCTTCAACAATTGTTACTTTTTTACACATCAAATGTTTAGAAAATAAGACTGAAGTCCGTATTGTTTCTTCTGTTTTATCATCTTTTAATCCATTGACAACTATGTGTTTACATGCTTGTCTTTCAATAGATGGTTTAATTAGGAGTAAGATAGAGCAAGATGCTTTTCTTGTTAGCTTTCTAGCAATAGAACCTACGTAATATTTTAATAAATTCTCTTTTTGTAATGCTCCTAAAATTAGTAAATCTATTTGTTCTTCAATTACAGTATTTAAAATGACCTTTACAGGTTCTCCCTCTTGCCAAACCGTTTTTATTGGTTTTTTAAGTACTTCTGCCTCGGAAAGAATTTGCTGCAAGTCAGTTTCTTTTTTAATAGTTTTTTCACCAACATGTACGCCAATTAATTCGGCATTAAACATGTTACAAATTCTTACTGCCTCAAATAAATTTGGTTTCAAATTTGGAGAGAATGCAATACCAATTAAAATTTTATGAATTTTTTGCAAATGATGTGTTTAAAATTGTTCTATCTGCACAAGATAATAAACTTTATAAGAATTTTTTATAGGAAATAAAAAAACTATAAAATTATTTTTTTGTTACAAATCTAATTCAAAAGCCTGACGGAGTTTTTCTAAAAGCGGATTCTTCTCTTTTAGTTTTTTGTATTTTTCATCTGGTGTGTAGGCAAACTTTTTTTCTACAGCTTCATTCAGCAGAACAACAATAGCAATGCCATAATTATTCAATTTTTCTCTAAGGAAATTCATCAATTTGGGCCTGCCTTTTTTAAACTGATCTTGCATTAACTTATTAGGAACTGTAAAGGAAATTTGAAAATTTGCACCTAAGGTAGGAATGTCTGTACCAATAATAGATGCAATACTGCGCTCTCCTTTCTTATTTAATAGTTCCACATAAGATTTCCAGAGTTCTTGTAGTTTCTTTTCCGTAAACGCATCTTTTGGGTGGTTGTCAAAATTCTCTTGTACAGACGTCTTTTTGGTGTCTTTCTGCTTGTTAAAGCCTTTGAGAGAGTATTTGCTAGGCTCTTTTGCTAAACGCCCTAAGTTCTTTAAAACAGGTCTTTCTAATGCAGGTTTTGGTTTTTCTACAACTGCAGTGGCAGGTGTTTTTACTGTTTCTGTTTTAGTAACAAGAATTTTGGCTATTTTCTTTTTAGTAGGTGAAAGTGATTGGAAAAAAGTAGCAGGGATTATGTAGTTAGCTGACTTTTTTTTTTCTCCATCAAAAGTGATAGAGGCAATCTGCATTAAGCTAAGTTCTACCAGCAAACGCTGATTTTTAGAAGCTCTATAGCTTAAGTCGCAATCATTGGCCTTTTGAATAGCTTGCATTAAAAAAGGAATGCTCGCTGCAGTAGCTTGTATTAGGTATTTCTTTTTGGCATTGTCTCCAACTTCCAATAGTTCTAAGGTTACTTTGTCTTTGGCAACTAACAAATCTCTAAAATGACTTGCCAATCCGTTTATAAAGTGATGTCCTTCAAATCCTTTTCCTAAAACAACATTAAAGGCATTTAAAACTTCCGGTATTTTATTGGCTAACAATAAATCTGTCATGCCAAAATAGGTATCATAATCTAAAACGTTTAAGTTCTCTGTAACCGCTTCTCTGGTTAGGTTTTTTCCTGAAAAACTTACCACTCTGTCAAAAATAGATAAAGCGTCTCGCATAGCGCCATCTGCTTTCTGAGCAATTATATGCAAAGCATCATCTTCTGCAGTAATATTTTCTTTCTCACTAATTGTTTTTAGATAGTTTTTTGCATCTAAAACGCCAATTCTTTTAAAGTCGAAAATCTGACAACGAGATAATATCGTAGGAATTATTTTATGTTTTTCTGTAGTTGCTAAAATGAAAATAGCATGCGCTGGTGGCTCTTCCAACGTTTTTAAAAATGCATTAAAGGCTGCCTGAGACAACATGTGCACTTCATCTATAATATATACTTTGTATTTACCGGTTTGTGGCGGTATTCTAACCTGGTCTGTTAAACTTCTAATATCATCAACAGAATTGTTAGAAGCAGCATCTAATTCAAAAATATTGAAAGCAAAATCTTCTTCTTCGGCATTTTCTGCGTCTTGTTGATTGATTCTTTTTGCCAAAATTCTAGCACAAGAGGTTTTACCAACACCACGCGGACCTGTAAATAACAAAGCTTGCGCTAAGTGATTATTTTTTATAGCATTCTCTAACGTATTTGTTATAGCCTGTTGGCCAACCACGTCCTTAAAGTGTTTAGGACGGTATTTACGTGCTGATACTATAAACTGCTCCATGAATGAGATAAATATTTTAACAAAAATAGTTATCTAAAGCCTCGCAAGCAAAAAGGTTTCTTAACAAAATGCTAAAGTTGTAAACAACTGCAAAAAGATACGTAATTTTACGACTTATTCAAGGATTCAAAGTTTGTTTAAAGGACGGATTTTTTCACAGACACTAAAAAATAGAAAGATGAAAATTATAAAAACAATTTTAGTAGTTAGTTTTACCATAGTATTGGTTTCTTGTTTTGGCTTTTCAGAAAAGAAAGAAAACACACAATTCAAAGAAAAAACAACCTTTATGCCGCAAGAAGATACAGCAGTTGTTTATTTTGCAAGTGGATGTTTTTGGTGTGTAGAAGCTATTTTTGAGAGTGTAATTGGAGTAGAAGAAGCAGTTTCTGGCTATGCTGGTGGAAAAACATTAAACCCTACTTATGAGAAAATAGGGACAGGGAAAACAGGACATTCAGAAACGGTTGCAGTGTATTATAACCCCAAAAAGGTACGTTTTAAAACTTTAGTAGATGTATTTTTTGGTTCCCATAATCCTACTACGGTAAACGGACAACACCCAGATTACGGTTCACAATATCGTTCTATTGCTTTTTATAAAACTCAGAATGAAAAGAAAATTATAGAAGATGCCATTATCAAACTAAATGCAGAAGTGTATAAAGAAAAAATTGTAACAGAGGTAACGCTATTTACCAAGTTTTATAAGGCAGAAGACTATCACCAAGACTTTGAAAGAAGAAATCCAAACCAGGGGTATGTAAAAGCGGTTTCCGTACCAAGATTAAATAAATTTAAAAAGAAGTTTCCAAAGTTGTTGAAAACTGATAAACACTAAATTGTTTATTCTATTACATTTAAAAAAGCAACTCTTTGAGTTGCTTTTTTGTTTTTTTATTCTTTGATTATAGAGTTAGTTCTAATTATAGCTAATTGATTTTTTAAAAGAATATAACAAACTAAAAGAATTCTAAAAGAGTCTATTATCCAAGCAAGAACTAGTAATAAACTATTCTAGATTTGAATTTTTATCCATTCCTAATGAAAGAGTTACGCATAGTGTATTACTAATAGTTTATATGTGAAAATGGCAATTATTATGGCCATTATGCTTAAGGTTGTAATTATAATTGAAGATTTGAAATGTATTTTTGAAGTAATATTTTTGTTTAAAATAAATAATGAAAGTAAAATCATAACACTAAGAATTATTACCTTAAGAACAAAAGATATATTTTGATTGTTACTTAAAAAACAATAGTAAAGCACTAAGAATAGCAGAGGTACTATTTTAAAATATTCTTTTAAGTTATTTTCTGATTTTAACATTATCTGTTTTACTTTTTTCATTTTCATGTTTTTTTATCAAAGCTCTAGCAATAAAGCCCGGATACAAAGGTAATTTAAAACATTTATATATAATAGAATCAAAAGGTTGATGTTATTATTATGTAGTTATTTTTAAAGAAATATTATTCTTACTCTTCTACTTTGTCAGCAACAATTCTTTCTTTCATGTTGGCAACTTCCCAAGCAGTATGAAAAACCAAACGTGTTCTGTTTTCTAACAAATCATAGTTAATTTTGTCTGGCGTATCGGAAGGTTTATGGTAATCTGCGTGCGTACCATTAAAATAGAAAATAATTGGCACATTATTTTTAGCAAAGTTATAATGGTCAGATCTGTAATAGAATCTATTAGGATCATTTTCATCATTATATTTATAGTCTAAATTAATATTTGTATATTTTTTGTTTACTGCTTCAGAGACGTTGTGTAATTCTGTACTTAACTTGTCTGAACCAATTAAATATACATAGTTAGGATCTGCTTTGTGCCTGTCATCAATTCGACCAACCATATCAATGTTCAAATCGCACACCGTATTGGCTAGTGGAAAGATAGGATCTACATCTGTATAATATTTAGAACCTAATAAGCCTTTTTCTTCTCCAGTTACATGTAAAAATAAGATAGAACGTTTAGGTCCTTTTCCTGCTTTTACGGCCATTTTAAAAGCCTGTGCAATTTCTAGCATAGCTACAGTTCCAGAGCCGTCGTCATCTGCACCATTATAAATTTCACCATCTTTAATTCCTTCGTGGTCTAAATGTGCAGAAATTACTACAATTTCTTTTGGTTTTTCAGTTCCCTTTATAAAAGCAACTACGTTTTCAGAATCTTTAAAAGTACCTCTTCTTACGTTTTTATTAATCCACTCTGCAGGTACTTCTTGAAAATAATCATCGCCGCCTAAAGGAGAAACAATACCTTCAGAGATATAAAAATCTTTTAAATATGCGACCGCCATCTTTTGTCCAGGTTCACCTGTGTCTCTTCCTTCAAATGCATCTGAGGCATAAATAAACAAATGTTTTCCTAAATCTTTTGCAGTAATTGATGCTGCGTATTTTACAGCCTGATCTACGTTTGCGTCCTCACTAGAAGTCGTTTTACTAGAGCCACAAGCCATAAAAGCAACTGCACTAGCTATATATAATATTTTTTTCATTGATGTAAAAGTATTTGTTTGTATTCGTTTAGTCTTCAAAAGTAATAAAAAGTTGCAATAATCTTAAAACTAAGTTTTGTTAATTACAAACTGTTGTAAGGATTTGTTAAATTTTAAAAGGTTATTTGGAAATAGTTTATCAAAGGCATTTTTTGCAATTAATGCTTCTGTAGTGCCAAATTGAAGGTTGTTTTCTGTTAGTAAAATAATTTCATCAGAAAGTTTTAATGCTAAATTTATTTCATGAGAGGATACAATAATAGTCTTATTTGTTTGCTTAACTAATTGCTGCAATAATGAAAATATATTTATCGTTTGATGCATGTCTAGATGTGCAGTGGGTTCATCTAAAATAATAACGTCTGTGTCTTGCGCCAAAGCTCTGGCTATTAAAACTCGTTGCAGTTGGCCATCACTTAATTCATAAAAACGTTGGTTTTTTAAGTGTCCAATTTCAGTTTGCTTAATAGCGGTTTCTATCTTTTCTAAATCAGTTTTAGAAAGCGTATCAATCCAATTAGTATAAGGTTGTCTGCCCAACGCAATTAATTCAAAAATAGTTAGCTGACTTTCGGGTAAACGCTCTGTTAATACTACACTTAGTTTTTTAGAAAGATCATTTTCAGAATAGGTATTTAATTCTTTTCCTTCAAAATAAATAGCGCCAGTAATAGGTTTTTGAACTTTACAAAGTGTTCTTAAGAGTGTCGATTTACCGATACCATTTTTACCTAAAACACTAATTAGTTTTCCTTTTTCTATAGAAAGGTTTATGTTAGAAAAAATAATGTGGTCTTGCTTTTTCTGTGGATACCCAATTGTGAGTTTTTCCGTTTTTAAGATGCTATTTTCAGAGTTTTCTATCATTTAAACAAATAATTTCTTTTTTCTAATGAGCAACCAAATAACAATTGGAGCACCAAATAAAGAGGTGATTGCGTTAATTGGTAAAGTAAATTCACTAGTTGGTAATTGTGATATAGAATCGCAAATTAATAGAATACTTGCTCCTAAAATTATTACAGCGGGAAGCAGTATTTTATGATTAGAAGAAACGAAAATCATTCTAGCAATGTGCGGTACTGCTAAGCCTACAAAAGCAATTGGACCTGCAAAAGCAGTAATAACTCCTGTTAAAACACTTGTAATTAATAAAATGATATTTCTATTCTTTTTTACATTAATACCTAAGCTTTTTGCGTAATTTTCACCTAGTAGCAAACTGTTTAAAGGTTTTATAACTGCCACAGTTGCTAACATACCAATAGCGTAAATAACTATAAAAACTAAGATTTCATTCCAAGAAAGGTTGCCAAGGCTGCCAAAGCTCCAGAATAGAAATTGCTGAATTTGTGCAGCCTCACTAAAATACGCTAAAACACTTATAACTGCAGATGTTAAGCTACCAAACATTAATCCAATAATTAAGATAGACATGGTATTTCGAACCCTATTTGCTGCTATAATTACTGCAGATAATACCAAGAAAGCACCTGCACTAGCTGCAATTGGAAAAGACCAATTAGAAACAGAGTGTGCTAAGAAAAACCCACCAAAAAGAGAGGAACCTAAAATTAACAATGCAACCCCTAAACTTGCGCCAGAAGAAATACCCAGCACAAAAGGCCCCGCTAATGGGTTTCTAAATAGTGTTTGCATTAATAAACCAGCAACAGACAATCCAGAACCTACTAATATTGCAGTAATTGCTTTTGGTAATCTAAAATTTAAAATAATAGTTTGCCAACTTTCTTTTACGCTAGTATCTCCTATTAAGGTGTTTAAAATATCTTTAAAAGGTATGGTAACAGAACCTAAACTAATATTCATAGCAAAAAGTACAATCAGTAATACTGATAAAAGAATAAACTGTTTATTATATGATTTTTGCTTCATTTTTATGCAAGACTTCACATGTTTTAAAACGTGTTAGGTCTAAATTTTTATTTATAATTCGATAAAAATTTAACTAATTTTTCAATTGCAATTCCTCTATGTGAAATTTTATTTTTTTCTTCTGAAGTCATTTTAGCAAAAGATTGATTAAATCCTTCTGGTTTAAAAATAGGATCATATCCAAAACCTTTTTCGCCTTGTTTTTTTGTTAAAATTTCGCCTGTACAAATGCCTTCAAAAAGAAATTTCTTCTCATTTATATTTAAAGAAACAGCAGTTCTAAATTGTGCTTTTCTATTGGTTTTTGTTTCTAAATCTACTAATAATTTATGCATATTATTTTCAGAATTAGAGGGTTCGCCAGCAAAACGCGCGGAATATACCCCAGGTTTTCCATCTAAACTTTCAACCTCTAGGCCCGTATCATCAGCAAAACAATTAAAACCAAATTTTTGAGTAATATAATCTGCTTTTAAATGTGCATTTCCTTCTAAAGTGGTTTCAGTTTCTTCAATTTCATCAAAACAATTAATGTCTTTTAAGCTTAAAAGTTCAATAGAAGAAGGAAGCATTTCTTGTACTTCTTTTAATTTATTAAGATTGTTAGTTGCAAATACTAGTTTCATAAGGTAAAAATAGACAATTAAAAAGTCAGAGCATATAAATAGTTAAATAAGCTGTATTACTCATGATGATAAGGTTCGTTTTTTAAAATTGTAAAAGCTCTGTATATCTGTTCTACAGTAAAAAGACGAATCATTTGATGAGAAAATGTCATTTTAGACAAGGATATTTTTGCAATAGCTTTTTTATAGACGGTATCAGAAAAGCCATATGGTCCGCCAATAACCAATACAAGTTGTTTAATTCCTGAATTCATTTTTTTTTGAAGATATTGCGAAAACTCAATAGAGGTAAAGTGCTTGCCCTTATCATCTAGCAATACCAAATCATCTGTATTTTGTAGTTTTGATAAAATAAGTGCGCCTTCTTTTTCTTTCTGCTGCACTTCACTTAAATTTTTCACATTTTTAATATCAGGAATAACTTCTAATTCAAACTTAATATAGTGCTTTAGTCGGTTTTGGTACTCTTCAATTAGCTGAATTAAGTGTTTATTATCTGTTTTACCAATGGCAAGTAGTTTAATTTTCATACTGATTTTAAGTTTATTACTTTATTAAATTTTCAGCATCAGGAGAAAATTATACCAAGTAATTCTAATTATTTTGAACACAAATTTATTGGTTTTAAAACATAAACGAGATAGAAGTAACAAAAAGTTGAAAATCATTGTTATTTTTGCATACGAATAAGAATTAAATTTGTCTTTAAAGGAGTACTTTGAAAAGGAATTAGAATGTATTAATTTTGTAGTTTAGATTTGTGTTTTAAAGTGATGTATTAAATGAATGACAATTATTTCGATAGCAAAGAGTATACAAAAATTGATTTCACAAAAACGAACATCAAGAAAGGAGAGTATGACAATTGCACCTTTGTGAATTGTGATTTCCAAAGCATACATGTTTCTAATATTCAGTTTTTAGAATGTAAATTTATCGATTGTAATTTTAGCAATGCCAAAATAAAAGAGACTTCATTTAAAGAAGTTAATTTTATCAATTGTAAAATGATTGGTTTAAAATTTAATGAGGTGCATCCGTTTTTATTACAGATGTCATTTGAAAAATGTCAATTAAATTTCTCGTCTTTTTATCAATTAAAAATACAGAACACAAAATTTATTTCTTGCAATTTAGAGGAAGTAGATTTTACAGAGACAGTTGCAACGGGCTGCACATTTGAGAACTCAAATTTGAAAGGAGCAATTTTTGAGAATTCAAATTTAGAGAAGTCTGATTTTCGAATGGCACTTAATTTTATTATAAATCCAGAGGGAAACCGTCTAAAAGGAGCAAAATTTAGTAGTCAAAATCTATTTGGATTACTCTCTGCTTATAAAATTATTATTGAATGAAAAATAGATACTTACTATGCTGTGCAATCCTTTTTTTTTCTTGCAGTAGAAAGCAACAAGATGTTCCTGTTTATAAATATGCTCTTGAGCAGAAAGACTCCGAATATTATGTTTTAAATAGCGATTTAAAGAATGGAGTTGCAGTATTTAAATATGCAAATGCTAACGATGTACTTCAAAATTTAGATTTAAAATTTATTATTGAAAAAGAATCTTTAAATTTAAACCAAGAAATTTATACGATAACGTCGAAAACATACAGCTCTGCAAGTTTAGAATTTAAAATATACCAGAAAAAAGATGCTAAAAATAACATTAGTACCTTAGTTTTTAATAAAGATTACGGCCTTTTAGCAAGTGTTAGTGCTAAAGCAAACTTTGTGTTATTAAAGGATACCGTTACGGCATTAGAGAAAGAAGTGTTTTTTAAAGAATTATTTATAAATTTAAACAAAATAAAATTTTAATAAGTTTTTCACCTCTGTGTAGAAATCTAACAGACAAAACAGTATGTCAAAAGAAATAGAACACAAATTAAATAAGATACCGGTATTAAATATCTTAGTAAAATTTGGCAAGAAAATTAAAATTCCAGGTTTAGAAGGCATGTCTTTGTATGATGTCTTAGAGATGTATATTATTGGAATTGTAGAAGGCGCTTTAACTACAAGGGCTGGCGGAATAGCATACAGTTTCTTTATGGCAATTTTTCCATTTTTGTTATTTATTTTAACCTTAATACCTTATATACCTGTAGAGGGTTTTCCAGAAGGTTTATTCTCTTTTATCAAAGATGTTTTACCACCTCAAACTTTTGATGCTGTAAATTTAGTAATTGTAGATATTGTAAATAATCAATATGGTGGTTTGCTTTCTTTTGGTTTTTTAGTATCTATATTTTTAATGACAAATGGTATTAACTCAATTTTTAGTGGATTCGAATATTCTTATCATGTAAAAGATGTTAGAAATATTTTTAAGAGTTATTTTGTTTCCATAGGGGTTTCTTTATTACTCTCTTTTTTCTTAATAGTAACGGTTGCTTTGGTTATTTTATATCAAGTAGCTTTATTAAAAATAGACGAAAAGGGTTGGTTTAATACCACCGATTTAGATTTATTTTATTACGGAAGAGGAGTACTGTTTTTAGTGATGATATTTACTATTGTTTCATTACTATTTAGATATGGCACAAAACAAGGTAAAGAAACAAGGTTCTTTTCTGCAGGTGCTCTTTTAACAACAATTGTATCTTTGTTTACCTTTTATTTATTTGGTATTTATGTAGTAAAATTTGCACAATACAACCAATTATACGGTTCTATTGGTACGCTGTTAATTTTAATGCTATTCGCTTGGCTAAATGCAATTATTCTATTATTAGGTTTCGAATTAAATGCTTCTATCTACAGTTTAAGGCAAAGAAATAAAACAGATATAACTGCTTAAAAATCACAACTTTTTCACGATATTTGTACTTGCAATTTTGAATCTTAAATCGTGAATTTTGAGTGATTAGTTTTGAGTGGCAACATTAAAAACTATAAATTAAGAACTAAAAATAAATTAATGAAACCAAGCATCCCCAAAGGAACTAGAGATTTTTCGCCAATAGAAGTTGCAAATCGTACATTTATTATGCAAACGATTAAAACTGCTTTTGAAACCTTCGGATTTCAACCCATAGAAACTCCAAGCTTTGAAAACTCAGGGACCTTAATGGGTAAATATGGGGAAGAAGGAGATCGACTTATTTTCAAAATTTTAAATTCAGGTGACTTTCTAAAGAAGGCAGATGATGCACTTTTAAGTGAGAGAGACAGTTTAAAAGTAACTGCTCAGATTTCTGAAAAAGCGCTGCGTTATGATTTAACAGTCCCATTTGCAAGATATGTTGTACAACACCAAAACGAAATTACATTCCCTTTCAAAAGATACCAAGTACAACCCGTTTGGAGAGCAGATAGGCCTCAAAAAGGACGTTTTAGAGAGTTTTTTCAATGTGATGCAGATGTTGTAGGTAGCAAGTCTTTGTGGCAAGAGGTAGAGTTTATTCAATTATATGATGCGGTTTTTAGCAAGCTTGGTTTGGCAGGAACTACTATTAAAATAAACAATCGGAAAATACTTTCTGGTATTGCAGAGGTTATAGGTGCAAAAGATAAATTAATCGATTTTACGGTTGCTTTAGACAAGCTAGATAAAATTGGTAAAGACGGTGTTATAAAAGAAATGTTATTTAAAGGAATTACGGAAGAGGCGATTGAAAAAGTACAGCCTTTGTTTGACTTTACAGGTTCAAATGTAGATAAATTGACTTCTTTAGAGAAAATGTTATCAACTTCTGAAGAAGGGAGAAGTGGGGTAGAAGAGCTTCGTTTTGTGATTAATGCAATTGGTGAATTAGGTTTAGAAACAGCCGCTCTGCAAGTTGATGTAACTTTAGCAAGAGGGTTAAATTATTATACAGGTGCAATTTTTGAAGTTGCTGCGCCAGAGGAGGTTAAAATGGGTTCTGTTGGTGGTGGTGGAAGATATGACGATTTAACAGGAATCTTTGGTTTAAAAGATGTCTCTGGAGTTGGAATTTCTTTTGGATTAGATAGAATTTATTTAGTTTTAGAAGAATTAGGTTTATTTAAAGTAGTTGATTTACCAAAACCAAAAGTTATTTTCTTAAATTTTGACGCTACTACAGATATGCTGAAAATGAAAGCGATACAGAGTTTAAGAGCAAATGGAATTAAATCCGAGTTTTATCCAGATTTAGGGGTAAGCAATAAACAAGAGAAGCGTCAATGGAAATACGTTGCTAGCAGAGCAATACTATTTGTGGTTTCTAAAGTAGAAAATGATGTTTTTACATTAAAAAACATGAATTCTGGTGCGCAAACAAATTGCTCTTTATCAGAATTAGTAGAAAAATTAAAATAATACGTTGTAAACACGTAAATTTGCACTTTAATATAGAATGAAATGTTTGAATTGAACAGCAAAATGAATGACGAGAGAATTGAAGAAATAGGGGAGAATCATGTGGCAACTTCGGCAGAAAACCCGATAAGACCAGATGCATTTGATATTTCTGACGAAGAAAAAATAGTAAAAATTGAAAAGTCTGTAAAAGATATTTTACACACTTTAGGAATGGATTTAACAGATGATAGTATCCAAGGAACTCCAAAAAGAGTTGCAAAAGCGTTTATAAACGAAATGTTTATGGGCTTGAATCCTAAAAACAAGCCAAAGGCTTCTACGTTTGACAATAATTACAATTATGGTGAAATGCTAGTTGAGAAGAATATAGTCCTGTATTCTACCTGTGAGCACCATTTATTGCCAATTATTGGTAGAGCCCATGTTGCTTATATTTCTGGCGGTAAAGTAATCGGACTCTCTAAAATGAATAGAATTGTAGAGTATTTTTCTAAAAGACCACAGGTACAAGAGCGTTTAACAATGCAAATTGTACAAGCAATGCAAGAGGCTTTAGGAACAAAAGATGTTGCTTGTGTTATAGATGCAAAACATTTATGTGTAAATTCTCGAGGTATTAAAGATATTGAAAGTTCTACTGTAACTTCAGAGTTTGGTGGGAAATTTAAGGAGAAAGAAACAAAGAAAGAGTTTTTACAATATTTACAATTGGATACTCCCTTCTAAGTTTTAGAATAAATTTAAACACAATAAAAAAAACCGTTTAGAGATTCTAAACGGTTTTTTTTTAATATTCTAATAATAAAGAAAATTAAAGTAAATTAATTTTGCACTACAACCCATTCTCCTTTTTCAATTAAAGGAATGGCTTGTTTATATTTCACTTCTTTTTGTTCGCCGCTCAGCACGTTTTTTATTGTAACACGCTCGTTTCTTCCAATTTTTGGTTGGTCTCTTACAACAGTCTCAATAGGTTCAGATTGCTGTCTAGAGTTTGAAATAGCCTGTTCACTTGAGTTCTGAACATCTGCTTTACTTGTGTTTAAACGCTCTTTTTTACGATCTCTAGCCTCAGAAATTTGATTGGATTGTGCCGGTAATTCTCCTTTAAATAAGAAAGACAACACTTCTTTATTAATTTCATCTACAGTAAGTTTAAACAATTCAAAAGCTTCGAACTTATAAATTAATAAAGGATCTTTCTGCTCATAAGATGCATTCTGAACAGAATGTTTCAGTTCATCCATTTTACGCAAATGGTCTTTCCAATTTTCATCTATGATTGCCAGTGTAATATTTTTCTCAAAATCTGTAACTAAACTCTTACCTTCAGTTTCATATGCTTCTTTCAGGTTGGTAACTACTTGTAAAGACTTAATTCCGTCTGTAAAAGGAACTACAATACGTTCATATTTATCACCTTCATTTTCGAAAACATCCTTAATAACTGGAAATGCTAAAACAGCATTTCTTTCAATCTTATTTTTATAATGTTCAGAAACAATATCAAATAATTTATCTGCAATTTCTTTTTCTGTTAATTTTTCGAACTCTTCCTCAGAAATAGGAGAGGTCATTGAAGAAAACTTAATCAACTCAAACTCGAAGTTCTTAAAATCTTTAGCTATTTTATTGTTATTGATAATAGATTCGCATGTTTCGTAAATCATGTTTGCAATATCAACTTGCAAACGTTTACCATCTAAAGCGTTGCGCCTTCTCTTATAAACAAACTCACGCTGAGCATTCATAATATCATCATATTCTAACAAACGTTTTCTAATTCCGAAGTTATTTTCTTCTACTTTCTTTTGTGCTCTTTCAATAGATTTAGAAATCATAGAGTGCTGAATTACTTCCCCCTCTTTTAGTCCCATTCTATCCATCATTTTTGCAATTCTGTCAGATCCAAAAAGACGCATTAAATTGTCATCTAAAGCTACGTAAAATTGAGTCGACCCAACATCACCTTGTCTACCTGCACGTCCACGTAATTGTCTATCTACACGTCTAGAATCATGTCTTTCTGTACCAATTATAGCCAAACCACCAACATCTTTTACTTCGTTAGTCAATTTTATATCAGTACCACGTCCTGCCATGTTTGTCGCAATAGTTACAACACCAGGTTTACCTGCTTCTGCAACTACATTTGCTTCACGTTTGTGTAATTTTGCATTTAAAATATTATGAGGAATTTTACGCATTTGTAACATTCTACCCAATAATTCTGATATCTCTACAGAAGTTGTACCCACTAAAACAGGGCGCTTCTGCTCTACTAAAACAACAATATCCTCTATTACTGCATTGTATTTTTCTCGCGCTGTTTTGTATACTAAATCTTCTTTATCATCTCTTTGAATAGGTCTATTTGTAGGGATCTCTACAACATCTAGTTTATAGATTTCCCATAATTCGCCAGCTTCAGTAATTGCAGTTCCTGTCATACCAGACAGTTTACGGTACATTCTAAAGTAATTCTGTAATGTAACAGTTGCAAAAGTTTGAGTTGCATCTTCTATTTTTACATCTTCTTTTGCTTCAATTGCTTGGTGTAAACCGTCTGAATAACGACGACCGTCCATAATACGACCCGTTTGTTCATCAACAATCATTACTTTATTTTCCATTACAACATATTCAACATCTTTTTCAAAAACAGTATATGCTTTTAAAAGTTGATTCATTGTATGAATACGTTCACTCTTAATACTAAAATCTTTGTATAGTTCTTCTTTTTGACTCGCTTTTTCTTCTGGTGTGTTTTCAGAAGTATCAATCTCACCAACCTTTACACCAATATCTGGTAAAACGAAAAAGTTTTCATTGCTCGTTTTTTCTGATAAGTGGGCAATACCTTTATCTGTTAAATCTATCTGGTTATTTTTTTCTTCAATAACAAACCACAACTCTTCATCTACTTCTGGCATTAACTTGTTGTTGTCTGCCATATAATAGTTTTCTGTCTTTTGAAGAATCTGTTTTGTTCCTTCTAGAGATAAAAACTTAATTAATGCTTTGTTCTTTGGCAGTCCTCTAAATACTCTTAATAATTGAAAACCTCCTTCTTTAGTATCTCCTGCAGCAATTAATTTTTTAGCCTCTGCTAAAACGCTTATTAAATACTTACTCTGAATACCAACAATATCATTTACTAAAGGCTTTAGCTCATTAAATTCATGTCTGTCTCCTTGTGGAACAGGACCTGATATAATTAATGGTGTTCTAGCATCGTCAATTAAAACAGAATCTACTTCATCTATAATTGCGTAATTTGGTGCTCTTTGAACTAAGTCATCTTTAGAACTTGCCATATTATCACGCAAATAGTCAAACCCAAATTCGTTATTTGTTCCGTAAGTTATATCTGCGTTGTATGCTTTTCTTCTTGCATCAGAATTTGGTTGGTGATAATCGATACAGTCTGTAGAGAAACCATGGAACTCAAAAATTGGTCCCATCCAAGCTTTATCACGCTTTGCTAAATAGTCATTTACAGTAACTAAATGCACTCCGTTTCCGGTCAATGCATTTAAATAAACAGGCAAGGTAGAAACCAATGTCTTTCCCTCACCAGTCATCATTTCTGCAACTTTTCCTTGGTGTAAAACAGAACCACCAATTAACTGCACATCATAATGAATCATGTCCCAGGTAACAGGTTTCCCTGCAGCATCCCAAGAATTTGCCCAAAAAGCTTTGTCTCCTTCTAGGGTTATATGGTCTCTTTCTCCAGATAGCTCTCTATCAAAAGGCGTTGCAGTCACTTCAATTTCTGTACTTTCTACAAAACGTTTTGCAGTCTCTTTAACAACTGCAAAAGCTTCTGGCATAATCTCTAATAATGTAGCCTCAGAAACCATATATGCTTCATCCTTTAAAGTATCTATCTCAGCATAGATATCTTCTTGTCTATCAATATCTGCTTTTATAGCTTCTTCTTCTAATGCAGCAACAGTGTCATCGAACTCTTTGGTGGCGGTTTTTATTCTTGTTTTAAACTCGGTAGTTTTTGCTCTTAACGCATCATTAGAAAGTTTAGAAACCGCTGTTTCAAATTTATTAACATCGTCTACAACTGGTTGTAAAATTTTTAAATCTTTCTGTTGTTTGTCTCCGACAAAAAGTTTTATTACTGAATTTAAAATACTCATTATATTTATGTTTTTATCAGCAAAAAATGAAGCTGAATTATTGTTTTGTATATCAGGCTTTTACAAGCTAGAGGAATCATATTTACTTTTGTTAAAACAAAAACAAAAAAAAAGCCTCTATAGAGACTTTTTATATTTAAATTGTTTTTTTAGTATTCGTCCTCGTTCCAAAGATAATCATCTTCAGTGGGATAATCTGGCCAAATCTCAACAATTGAGTCATATGCGTCACCTTCATCTTCAATATCTTGTAGGTTTTCTACTACTTCTAAAGGAGATCCAGTTCTAATAGCATAATCAATTAACTCGTCTTTGGTTGCTGGCCAAGGTGCATCTGCTAAATAAGATGCTAATTCTAATGTCCAATACATTTCTTAATGTTTAATTTTGTGCAAAAATAATTTTTTTGCTGAATTATGCAAGTCTTTTTTAAGAAATTTATTGTGAAGTTATTTTAAATTTTTATGAATTGCTTAAAATCAGTACTTTAAGTAAAATATATTTTTTAAAATTTCTCCAGCTCGATAAAAAAAGAACGTTTTAATTTTTCTCAGGAATCCACTTTAATTCTTCTATTTCTAAATCATTAGACAATTTTCGTGCCAATACAAAAAGGTAGTCAGACAGTCGGTTTAAATATTTTAGTATGTCATTATTTATAGCTTCTTGATCATTTAATTCTACAGATAGACGTTCTGCACGTCTACAAACACATCTAGCAACGTGACAAAATGACACTGCTTGATGGCCGCCAGGAAGAATGAAATGGGTCATTTGAGGAAGTGCTTCATCCATTTTATCGATTTCATTTTCCAAAAAAAGAATAGACATATCATTAATTTTAGGAATATTTAAACGCTCTTTTCCAGATTTCAAGGTTTCTTTTTCTGGCGGAGTAGCCAACATCGCTCCTAAAGTAAATAATTCATTTTGAATCTTTAAAAGCGCTTCTTTTGAATCTGTTGAAATTTCTTGATCTTTTAGTAAACCAATATATGAATTTAATTCATCTACAGTTCCATAACTTTCAATGCGTAAATTATATTTTTTAACCCTTGTACCACCAAATAGGGCAGTTGTTCCTGCATCACCAGTCTTAGTATATATTTTCATTTTTATTGTATAGTTTTAACTTATCAAAGTTACAAAGTTTAAAAATCATAACATTTATTATTTATATGTTTTAACAGATAAATAACTAGATTCTTATTTTAAAGTGTTCTTTTGCCTGTTCTTTTCTAAAGAAAATTACTCCAAAGTAGAAAAGATCTAAACTAACTTTTACTTTTGGATGATTTTTTATAGATGACCAGTTTTTTATGGTTTCTGAGTTCTCATAGATATCATTAAAAATAAAAAAAGAGTTGTTATTAATTGTTTTCAAACAGGTGTTAAAAGTTTTAAGGGTTGTTTGATTTTTGTGGAAGAATACACAATCAAATTTTCTATTCAGTGTAACTTCTGAAATTTCTAGAGGAGTATTTGCTATAGTTGTAACAAATAAATTACTAAAATTCATTGCAAGTGTAATAACTCCTAAATCTAAAGAATTAGCAATTTCTAAATTGCTTTTTGGCTTAAAATAATGAATAAGTTTTAGTAATATTTTCGCTTTTTTATGAGAATTTTTTATTTTTTTATTTTTAAGTAATTTATTATTAAAGGTTTGAAAGGTTTTCCATGAGTTTTTATCTATTTTTTTGTACAAACATTTTGTAACTATTTGATAAACAAAAGGAGAATGCACTCCGTGTTGATTGCTAGATTTTAATAAGAATTGAAAGTATTTTATTTGTCGGTAGAACATGTGCTAAAATGAACAACGAAATTAAAATAAAAATATAGCTTTACACTTATAAAAAAGATATTTGTGATGGTAGTGATTTATTCACCCATTAACTTTTTAAATTTATCTATAAACAGCCCAATGTGATAACCGTCCATAAGCCCGTGGTGCACGTGAATAGAAATTGGCATTGATTTTATCCCATTATCTTCAGTAATCTTCCCGAACGAAATTTTAGGACAACTATCTGGATGCGAAAAATTTCTTGCGTGTGAAACACTTGTAAAATCAATCCAAGGAATGGCTGAAAAGTGAATAACATTTTCATCGGAAACTGCTGAAAAAAGACTGTTTGTATTTTGAACTCTTTCTATTTCCTCTAACGCTTTTTCGTAGAACATGTCTTCGTCTTCAAAATAATCCATATAAGAAAATCCGAACGTCCCATTTGATCTTTTTATGGTTGGTGAAGCGTTTACGATATCAAATTCATAAGCTTGTTTATCTATTATTCTGTACTTAAAATTATCAATTTCGTTTGCCGTTTTCAACGCTTGGTATAGATAATAAAGAAAGAATGAAACTTGTTTTTCTTTTGCTTTCAAATAGGCTTTTGAGCAGTCCACTTTAGACGTAACTCCAAAAAATGGTTCGGAAAATTGAGAAAAAAAATGAAAATGTTCTTTTCTGTTCCAATTTTCTATATCGATTAATTTTTTCGTTTTCATTTTAAAAAAACTTGTGATTTTGTTTACTAACTTTAGTTAAATATAAGATTATTTTTAGTGATAAATACCGCTCTAACCTCGCTTAACGGTGTAAAGATACGAATTGATTAAAAGGTAGTTGTTAATTGCATTGAAACTTCTATTTCAAAGTCTAGATCTCCGGCATCTGAAATTCCCGTTCCAGAAAATTGAATTATCAATGAAGTATTGTTTAAAAAATTAGCCTCAAGTTGATTTAAAATGACTTCGTCTGTAATTTCAAATACTGATGAATTTGACGCTTCAGTTGCAATATTTACATTAGAAATCGTGGCAATTACGTTTCCTTGAATAATAATCGAGGCTGTTTCTATTATAGCATTTGTATTCCCATCTACATTTTTAAATTGATAACTTAAAGAATCTATGTTTATAGAGGAAATAGTATCAAAGTTTGAAACTATTTCAGTTATATCTTCGCTTGTTGTTTGGTCATAATCTACAGATGCTCCATTTGTTTGTGGAAAATTAACAATTATAGATTCGTTAATGAATGTGCTTGCTGTAATTTGAACTGTATCGGAATCTTCACAAGAGGTAATTAAAACAAGTGCAAAAAACATGGTAACTAATTTTTTCATTTTTAATTTTAATATTTTATTTTGTCTTGCTTTTCTGTCCATTTCTCAAAGGGTTCTAACGCAATTTTTCTTCCTACTTGTTCAAACGGAATACTTCTTTCTTCATAAGGAAGTGGGATTTCTTTATAAATAAATGCATCATCAAAACCTATATTTGCAGCATCTTGTTGGTTGCTTCCATAATACACTTTGTTTGGTCTAGCCCAGTAAATTGCTCCTAAACACATCGGGCAAGGTTCACAAGAAGTATAAATAATACAACCATCTAATTGAAAAGAGCCTATATTTTTACAGGCATCTCTGATTGCTGTTACTTCTGCATGGGCAGTTGGGTCATTGGTAGAAGTTACTTTATTATTACCACTTCCAATAACTTCACCATCTTTTACTATAATACAACCAAAAGGGCCACCTTCATTATTACTCATTCCTTGCAAAGCAGCTTTTACTGCGGTACTCATAAACTCTTCATGATTTGTCATAAACTTCAGTATTCTATATTTAGTTGGCATAGCCAAACATTTATCTTTTAAAGGCCACCAGTCATGTTTTCTGGTTTTACCCATTCGTCATATTCTTCTGCGGTAACATAACCTAAACGGACAGCTTCAATTTTTAATGTTGTTCCGTTTTCGTGGGCAGTGTTTGCTATTTCTGCAGCTTTATAATACCCTATTTTGGTGTTTAAAGCAGTTACTAGCATTAAAGAATTGTTTACCAATTCAGTTATTCGAGCATGGTTAGGCTCAATTCCTGCAGCACAGTTTACATCAAAAGATACACAAGCATCTCCAATTAATTGAGCAGATTGTAAAACGTTTGCTGCCATCATTGGTTTAAAAACATTTAATTCGTAATGCCCTTGTGTACCACCAACAGTTACAGCAACATCATTACCCATAACTTGAGCACAAACCATAGTAATAGCTTCTGCTTGCGTAGGATTTACCTTTCCTGGCATAATAGAACTTCCCGGCTCATTTGCAGGAATTATTAATTCTCCAATTCCAGATCTTGGTCCAGAAGCCATCATTCTAATATCATTAGCAATTTTATTCAAAGAGACTGCTACTTGTTTTAAAGCACCATGCGTTTCTACTAGCGCATCATGTGCTGCTAAAGCTTCAAATTTATTTTCTGCAGTTATAAATGGTAGCTCTGTAAATTCTGCAATATATTTTGCAACCAATACATCATAACCTGCAGGTGTATTTAATCCTGTTCCTACAGCGGTTCCTCCAAGAGCTAGTTGACTTAAATGTTCTAAAGTATTATTTAATGCTTTTAATCCAAAGTTTAATTGCGCAACATAGCCAGAAAATTCCTGACCTAAAGTAAGAGGAGTAGCATCCATTAAATGGGTTCTTCCAATTTTAACAACGTCTTTAAATGCTTCTGATTTTGCTTTTAATGTATCTCTTAATTGCTCAATCCCCGGAATTGTATTTTCTACAATTTTCTTAAAAGCAGCAATATGCATTCCTGTTGGAAACGTATCATTGGAAGATTGCGATTTATTTACATCATCATTTGGTTGAATGGTTTTTTCGCCTTCACCAATTATATGACCTGCAATTTCATGAGCTCTATTAGCAATAACCTCATTTACGTTCATGTTAGATTGCGTTCCAGAGCCTGTTTGCCAGATTACTAAAGGAAACTGGTCATCTAGTTTACCTTCTAAAATTTCATCGCAAACTTGTGCTATTAAATCTCTTTTTTCTAATGTTAATACCCCTAATTTACAATTTGTATACGCTGCAGCTTTTTTCAAATAAGCAAATCCATATACAATCTCTAAAGGCATTGAAGCTGCTGCACCAATTTTAAAGTTGTTACGCGAGCGTTCTGTTTGTGCACCCCAATATTTATCTGCAGGAACTTCTACTTTCCCCATGGTGTCTTTTTCAATTCTATATTTCATAATAAAAGAGTATAATTTTAAGATATACAAATTTACAAAAAACTAAGCAGATTCGTTATTAACGAGTAGTATAAAATACTATTGAAAAATTTTAGTTTAAGATAGCAGAATTTGAAAATATATCTTATTTTTGCTTTATCAATTATTAAAAATATTATAATGTTAGATTTTTCTCAATTTTCAGGATTGGTTTTATTCATGTTTGTTTTTACAGCTGGTTTTTGGTTGTTAATCTTTTTATTAACATTTGTAGTTCCTTATTGGATTGGTGGAACTATCTGGGAGAATTTAAAATTAAAAAAAGAAGCAAAGCAAGCTGCCAAAGGAAAGTAGTTTTCTTAAAATATATAGTATAAAAAAAACTCGTTCAATACATTGATCGAGTTTTTTTAGTTTCAGACTAGATGTTAAATTATGATATTTTTGAGTTTTTTGTTCTAGTCAGATTATCCCTCAAAACTTTCACCGCCATTTGTTTCTCTTCCTCCGTTTACTTTTTTCTTTTTTTGATTGAAGCGGTATACGAAGCTTATTCTAAGTTGAGGCTCTCTCCATTGGAATTCTGAATACTGTTCTAAGAAGTCTGGAATTATTGTTTTTCTTTGACTGATTCTGGTATTAAAAACATCACTAAAATTTAAACTTAAAGAAGCTTTTTCATTAAATAAATCTTTACTTGCAGCTATATTTAAACTGAAGACACCTTTGCTTTTAGTCTGTGCGTTTTCCGAAGGGCCACTATAATTCGTGTTAATCTGTAAATCTACTGCACTAGGTAAGGTGATTTTTTGATTCAATCGAATGAAATAAGAAGTGTTTTTAAAGTCGAAATTTTGGGTAACATTAGTGCTAGTATTTGTGTAATCTCCTTTGCTAGTAACATCGTATACATTAAAATCACTATTTATATTCCAAACTTTAAATGGTTTATAATTTAGTGTAAGCTCCAGACCTGTTCTTTCTTGTGTAGACAAATTAATAGGAAACCTTTTTGTAATTGGGTCACCATTATCCGTAAGCATACCTGTATCCTCTTGAATTCTTTCCCAATTATCATTACTAATATTATAATAAAGAGATGTACTTAGTGTAAATTTATCCCATCGTTTTAGATATCCTAAATCTATGGCATCAGTAATTACAGGATTTAAATCTATATTACCACTGTATACATTGCTTTCACTAGATCTGCTTGGAAATGGATTTAAACTTCTACCTCTAGGTCTTCTTATTCTTCTGTTATACCCTAAAGTAATATTTTCTCCGTCTTTAAACTCAAAACCAAGGTTTATGGTAGGAAATAACTTTCCATAATTTATTTTATTTTTGGTAGTACTTATTTCTTGAACAATTTCAAGAGAAGTATGTTCATAGCGCAAACCAACTAATAGAGATATTCTATTAAATTTCTGCCCATATTGCACATATGCTGCGTTTATAAGCTCTTCATAGTTGAAAGAGTTATTTAAGCCAGTATCTGGAATAAGCGGCCCGTTATTTTCAAAATCTTCTCTTTCGGCTAAGTAGAAACTATTAAAAATATCTCTGTAATTCCCTCTATAGCCAGCTTCATATTGAATATTTTCACCTACGGGATTTACATAATCAATTTGTAATAAACCGCTGTTTTCATTTTGATTTTCAAGTACTTGCTCTAAATCGTTCAATAAATTTACTTGGGTATCTATTTCTGTAATATCATTTAAAATATCTTCTCTTTCTGAAGAGTATTGCCCATTTATAGAGAGCTTTTTTCCATTATTATCAAAATTATTTACATAATCTAAAGTATACTGAATTCTTTGTTCACTTTCACTTTCGCTTTCAGTTCTAAAAGTAGCTTCATTTAAGTCTCCTAAAACATTAAATCTATCGATTTTATTTGTGTTTACATCATCATCATTACCTCCATTAAAAACAATATTTCCAATAATACTAGAATTTTCAGTAAGGTAATACTCGGCACCAAAACTTGTAAATATAGACCTGCCTAATCTTCCAAAATTTCTATTTTCTATAACTTTTGCATTTTGTGCTGTATTAGAAAGAAAGTCTGAATCGCTAAAAGCATTTCCAGGAGTTTCATTGTATCGAAAACCGGTATTTGTAAAAAGGTTCCATTTCTCTGTTCTCCAATTTGCATTAAAAGCAGTTCCTACTCTAGCAGGGAAACCTAAATCTAGCTGCAAAGACCCATTAAAACCTATTAATTTGTTTTTTCTTAATATGATATTTAAAATCCCAGCAGTGCCTTCTGCATCGTATCTCGCGGATGGAGAAGTAATAACTTCTACTTTTTCAATAGCTTCTGCAGGAATTTGTCTTAATGCTTCGGCTCCATTCATACCTACTAAAGCACTTGGTCTTCCATCGATTAATATGGTTACATTTTCATTTCCGCGCAAGCTCACAGTTCCTTCAACACTTACTTGCACTGATGGTACATTACCTAAAACATCACTTGCATTTCCACCACGAATAGATAAATCTTTACCAATATTAAATATTTTTTTATCTAAACGAATATCTACTGTAGTTTTTTCTGCTACAATAACTATTTCATCCAAACCATTCGTGGCTTCAGATAATTTTATAACCCCTAAGTCTTTGTCAGAAATAATATTTTCTTTTGGAAATTTTACAGATTGGAAGGAAATAAATGCAATATCTATAGCATAGGTTGCTTTTGGTATTTCAATAGAAAAAATACCATCTAGGTTCGTTACACCTCCAGAAATCTCTTTAGTAACAGTGTTTTTTATGATAATTGTAGCATATTCTAAGGGTTGTTTACTTTTAAAATCTATAACTTTACCAGAAATTATAATCGAATTTGAGGTATTTAATTTTTGAGAAAAAAGTGTTGCCATTGTAAAAAAGCAACAAATAAATAAAGTAAATTTTTTGATCAAAATTTTTATGTTTTTTTATTTTAGACTACAGATTTTGCTTTAAGTTTAGCCTTCTTTAGTTAAAGAAAAGTTAAACAGTTTAAAGTAAAAAAAATTAAATAATACTAATAATATTTTCTGGAGGTCTTCCAATAACTGCTTTTTTATTACTTATTACAATGGGCCGCTCTATTAATTTAGGGTTTGCTATCATCGCTTTAATAATTTCAGCATCTGACAGTTTCTTTCCTTTAAAGTGCTCTTTCCAAATTGGTTCTGTTTTTCTAATTAGTTGAATAGGAGTGATCTCTAGTAATTTGATGATCTTTGTTAAAGTTTCTGCAGATGGAATATCGTCTAAGTATTTTACTATTTCGAATTCTTTATTAGACTTTTCTAAAATAGCCAAACCTTCTCTAGATTTTCTGCAACGCGGATTATGGTATATTTTTATCATTTTTTAAAGTTTATGGATTTGCGATTTCACGCGATTGCTTTAAATTTTTATTATAAACTAAGCGCTTTTCTGTCCATTTTTCATTAAATAAGATTTTAAAAACGGATCAATATCGCCATTCATAACATTATCTACATTTCCGGTTTCATAAGCAGTTCTTACATCTTTTACTAATTTATAAGGATGCATCACGTAATTTCTAATCTGACTGCCCCATTCATTTTTTAATTTACCAGATTCAATTTTATCTCTTGCTGCTTGTTGTTTTTGTAATTCAATTTCATATAATTGAGATTTCAACATTTTCATCGCAGTAGCCCTATTATCATGTTGAGAACGAGAATTAGAGCAAGAAATTTGAATTCCAGAAGGTTTATGGGTCAACTGAACTTTTGTTTCAACCTTATTTACATTTTGTCCGCCAGCACCACTAGAACGGGCAGTTACAATTTCTATATCTGCAGGATTTATGTCTATTTCAATAGAATCGTCAGCTACAGGAAAAACATATACAGAACCAAAAGTTGTGTGACGTTTACCATTAGAATCAAAAGGTGAAATACGCACCAGCCTGTGTACTCCATTTTCTCCCTTTAACCAACCAAAAGCATAATCGCCTTCAATTTCTATGGTAATCGTTTTAATTCCTACCACATCGCCTGCTTGATAATTGAGTGTTTTTAATTTAAAACCTTGCTTTTCTGCCCACATAGTGTACATTCTAGACAACATTTCTACCCAATCACAGCTTTCTGTTCCTCCGGCACCCGCATTAATTTGTATGGTTGCAGATAAAGAATCTCCTTCTTCAGAGAGCATATTTCTAAACTCTAAGTCTTCTAGAAAAGTATTTGTAATTTCAAATTGTTCTACAACTTCCTTTTCTTCAACTTCACCCTCTTTATAAAAATCATATAATACGACCACATCCTCACTTAAAGTAATGGTTTTATGATAATCTTCTACCCATTTTTTCTTAAATCGTAAGTCCTTCATGAAAACTTCCGCCGCTTTCGGATCGTTCCAAAAATCTGGATCTACCGTCTTTTCTTCTTCGTTTGCTATTTCTACGAGTTTCTTATCAATCTCTAAATAAGATTTTAATTTCTCAATTCTAGAAGCTATATCTTTAAGTTGGTCTTGTGTAATCATAAGCTCAACAAAAATAAATGAAATTTTAAGATTTCTCGTTTTAAAAGTTGATAGATATTTTATAGATTTATAGAAAATTAACAAAACATGAAAAAAGCACTATTAATTCTTTTTTTTATTACTTTTTCTATTAATGGGTTTTCACAGTTTTTTATTGAGAAAACAGGAAATAAATTACAAAAAGGAATCACTAAATATGAAGGCTATTTTACTTTTTATTATGATGATAATTTAGATAAAATATTTCTTCAAATAGATGATTTAAATACTGAATTTCTTTATGTACGTTCGCTATCAGAAGGAATTGGTTCTAATGATATTGGTTTAGATAGAGGTCAGTTAGGAGGCGGAGCAGTTGTTTACTTTAAGAAAATTGGTAATAAAATTATGCTCATACAACCCAACCAAGATTATAGAGCTATTACGGAAAATATAGATGAAAAAAAGTCTGTGAAACAAGCTTTTGCAAAATCCGTATTACACGGATTTAAAATTGAAAAAACGAATAAAAATACTTTTTTAGTAGATGCTACAAATTTTTTTATGCGAGATGCACATGGAGTTTCAAACATATTGGCTAGAAATAAACAAGGAAGTTATAGTTTGGATAAGAGTAAATCTGCTTTTAATATAGAGAGAATAAAAGCGTTTCCAAAGAATGTAGAGTTTGATGTAATACTTACCTTTAAAGGAACTCCCAAGGGATATAATATTAGATCTGTAACTCCAGATGCAAGTTTGGTTACCATTAATCAACATCATTCTTTTGTAGAATTACCAGATAATAATTATCGGCCTAGAAGCTTTGATCCACGTTCAGGTGCGAATATGATGTCTTATTTAGATTATGCAACTCCGGTAAATAAATCTATTACAAAAAGATTTATTAGAAGACATCGTTTAGAAAAAGTAAATCCCAATGCGGAAATATCAGTAGCTAAAGAACCAATTATTTATTATTTAGATAGGGGTACACCAGAACCTGTTCGTTCTGCATTATTAGATGGCGGACGCTGGTGGAATGAAGCTTTTGAAGCAGCTGGTTACAAAGATGCTTTTCAAATGAAAATGTTGCCTGAAGGCGCAGATCCTTTAGATGTGCGTTATAACATGGTACAATGGGTACATCGTTCTACGAGAGGTTGGAGTTATGGTGCAAGTATTTCTGATCCAAGAACAGGTGAAATTATTAAAGGCCATGTTAGTTTAGGGAGTTTAAGAATTCGTCAAGATTTTTTAATTGCACAAGCATTGCAAGCGCCTTATGCTAAAAATAATGTAGACGACAATTTTGCCTTACAAATGGCAATTGCAAGAATTAGACAATTATCTGCTCATGAAATAGGTCATACTTTAGGTTTTGCACATAATTTTGCAGCAAGTACTAACGATAGGGCTTCTGTAATGGATTATCCGCACCCGAAGTTTACTTTAGAAGACGGAAAAATAGATTTTTCTAACGCCTATGGCACTAAGATTGGTCTTTGGGATAAAGTAATAGTTGCCTATGCATATCAAGATTTTTCAAAAGATCAAAATGAAGAAGAAGAATTGAATGCCATTCTAGAAAATGCTTTTGCAACCGGATTAAAATACTTGTCAGACTCAGACGCAAGGCCTCAAGGAAGTGCCAGCAGTTCCGCTCACTTATGGGACAATGGGGGCAATATTCATGATGAATTGTATAACATTCTTAAAATAAGAAAAATAGCAATAGATAATTTCTCTGCAGATAATATAAAAACCAGTCAACCTTATTCTATTTTAGAAGATGTATTTGTGCCATTGTATTTCTTGCATCGTTTTCAAACAGAAGCAACCGTAAAATTAATTGGTGGTTTAGATTACAGTTATGCTGTTAAAGGAGGCGGACAAACAATTGTAAAAAGAGTTTCTGGTATTACAGAAAGAATTGCGTTGCAAGCCGTTTTAAAGACCATAATGGTTGATGAAATAGCAATTCCGAAAGAGAAATTAGATTTATTTCCACCAAGAGCAATGGGGTTTGGTAGAACTAGAGAATCTTTTAAAAGTGACTTAGGTGTTGAATTTGATGCTTTTGGAGCAGTCGAAACAGCAAGTGAAATGACCTTGAATTTGTTATTAAATCCTGAAAGAGTTTCGAGACTAATTGCGCATAAAAGTTTAAACAAAAACCAACTAGGTTTGGTTGAGCTGATTGATGAATTAGTTGTTAAAACCATCAATAAAACGCACGATAATTCTTATTTTCAAGAATTACAAAACGTAATAAATACTAAGGTTTTAGAGCAATTATTTTATTTAGGAGCCTCTAAAAATCAGTACCAACAAGTAAATGCAATTGTGTTGTTTAAGTTAGATGAAATCAAATTGAGTATCCAAAATAAAAATGCCGTAGGAATTCAATATATTTATGATATGGCAATGGTTAAAATGATTGATAGTTTTATTAAGAAACCTACATTTTTTAAAAGAACGAAAGCTCCTCAGATTCCAGATGGTTCTCCAATTGGAAGTGGTATGCATTAATTCAACAGAAGAGTTATATACAAGAGTTTTAATTAATTATATAACTCTTGAAATTAAATACAAAATAAATAGATGATTATAGACCTAATTTCAGATACAGTAACAAAACCAACAGCAAAAATGTTGGAGGCAATGATGCATGCAAAAGTTGGAGACGATGTTTTTAAAAGTGATCCAACCGTAAATGAATTGCAAGAAAAAGCGGCAAAAATGTTCGGAATGGAAGATGCATTATTTTTTCCTTCAGGAACAATGGCAAATCAGACTGCCATAAAATTGCACACGCAGCCTGGAGATAAATTAATTTGCGACAAGTATGCCCATGTTTATAATTACGAGGGTGGAGGAGCAGCATTTAATTCTGGAGTTACTTGCCAATTAATTGACGGACAAAGAGGTATGTTTACTGCTGCACAATTACAAGAATCTGTCATTGGTAGAGCAGACATTCATGTGCCTTACTCCAGGTTGGTATGTATAGAAAATACTACAAATAAAGGAGGTGGTGCTTGTTGGGATTTTTCTGAATTAGAAAAAATTCAAAAAATAGCTAAAGAGAATAACTTAGCTTTTCATTTAGACGGTGCGCGTTTGTTCAATGCTTTGGTAGCTAAAAAAGAGTCTCCAGAGCAATACGGACAATTATTTGATACTATTTCTATTTGTTTATCTAAAGGCTTAGGAGCGCCAATAGGTTCTATTTTATTAGGTTCTAAAAAGGATATAGCAAAGGCTTTAAGGATTCGAAAACTCTTAGGTGGAGCCATGAGGCAGGTTGGTTTTTTAGCAGCTGCAGGTATTTATGCTCTAGATAATCATATAAATCGTTTGGAAGAAGATCATCAAAAAGCAAAAGAAATAGGTGCAGTTTTAGAATCTGTTTCTTATGTTACTAAGTTGGAAACTATAGAAACTAATATCGTTATTTTTTATGTGGATGAAAAAATAGGTGCAGCTAAATTTATTCAAAAAATGAAAGATAAAAATATTTTATTGACGCCAATGGGTGAAGGTAGAATTAGAATTGTTACGCACTTAGATTATACCAAAGAAATGCATGAAATTCTTTTAAAAGCGCTTAAGGGGTTTTGAAAAATAAAAATTTATAATTTATAGAATTGGCGACGCATTAAGAATAGTTTGATTAACTATTTGTATCTAATTTTGCTAATTCTTTATAATTTATATTTAATTTTTTTAATAAAAACCCGTACAGTAATTGGTAAAAAAGCCACATAATCCCTAACGTTAAGACTAGAAGCACCAGAATAATTAAAATTATTAGTATAATATTTGTACCACCAACAATATCAAATTCATTTTGAAGGGTTGTTATAGTTACAATTAGAACTATTAAAGCAGTTATAACTAAATTAAAAATAACATATTGTTTTACTGTTTTTCTTGTAACAAGTATTTTTTTCATTAAAACTCTTGTATTATCAATAACTGAAATTCTTTTGTAATTTAAATAAAATAGTATCAAAAAATAAGCAAGAACACCATAGTAGACAAAACTGAAATAAAATATAAAACTTTCTAAACCTAGAGTGTTTAGTTCTTCGTTTGTTTTATCGTTATCCATAAAAAAAGACAGTGTATTTAAAATCAAAAATTCAAGAATGCCAATTATAAATATCCATTTTACAATAGAGGCTGATCTTGAGTGTGCAAGTTTGTAAATCTCAATAGTAGAGCGTTTACTAGCTTCTTCTGGTTGATTTTTCCAGGCCTTTTTATAGTTGTCTAGTAAATCCATAATTATGGGTTTAAGATGTTTTTTAATTTTTCTTTTGCTCTGTTCATTTTTACTCTTGCATTTACATTCGTAATTCCTAATGTTTCTGATATTTCTTTATAAGGTTTGTCTTCTAGGTATAAAAAAATAAGTGCTTTTTCTATGTCATTTAATCGATGAATTGCCGCGTAAAGTGCTTTTAACTGTATTTCCTCTGTGTCTTCATAAGGGGTAGATTCAATTTTATAAGCAATAGCACTAAAATCTTGTGTTTTCACTTTTCTAGTAGACTTTCTGTACAATGAAATAGCAGTATTTAAGGCAACTCTATACATCCACGTACTAAATTTAGAGTCGCCCCTGAATTTGAGGTAGTTCTTCCAAACCTGTATGGTTATTTCTTGAAACAAATCATTATGAGCGTCTTTATTAGTAGTATAAATTCTACAAATTTTATGAACTATATTTTGATTTGCTTCAAAGTCTAATAAAAATTTATTTTCTAAATCTTTTTGCAATTATGAACTTATTTATTTATTTATTTATTAGTAATGTAAATGTATTAAATGTTACAATTTTATGAATAAATATTTTATTGAGTTTAAAATTTTATATATTTGATTTAATCAAAACATTAAAATTGGACAACATTCAGCAAGATTTTACAATCAAAGACCTTGAAAATATATCAGGAATTAAAGCACATACAATTCGTATCTGGGAAAAAAGATATAATTTACTAGAGCCTAAAAGAACAGACACGAATATTAGATATTATTCTCATGAAAATTTACAAAAGATTTTAAATGTTGTTTTATTAAGTAAAAACGGTTATAAAATATCTAGAATTGCAAAAATGTCTAGAGAAGAAATGCTATTGGAATCTAGAGAAGTTGCTTTTGGCAGCAATACAAATGATGCTGTAATTAATGATTTTAAGTTGGCAATGTTTCAATTTAATAAAGTATTGTTTGATAAAACATATAAAAAATTATTATTAAAAAAACATTTTGAAAAAATTGTAAAAGATGTTTTTATTCCTTTATTACATCATATTGGATTGTTGTGGCAGACTGACACTATCTTACCTGCTCATGAGCATTTTGTATCTAATTTAATAGCCCAAAAAATTCACTCAAATATAGAGCTTATAGAACCTGTTTTTAATGAATCAGATAAAACATATGTGTTATTTTTACCTGAAAATGAAATCCACGATTTAGGTTTATTATACTTAAATTACGAGCTACTTTTAAAAGGGAATAAGACTATTTATCTTGGTCAGAATTTGCCATTAGATAATTTAAAACGTTTTTTTGATACTAAAAAAGAATTTTGTTTTATAACTTCATTAACGGTCCAACCTTATAAAGATAAAATAGAAGATTATTTTAATCAGGTTGAAGGTCTTCTAGGAACTTCTAACCATGAGTTTATTGCAATAGGTAGAAGGACTTCTTTATTGAAAACTAAAGTCTACAAATCCAATATTTCTTTCTGTGATAGTATTGCAGATATATTAAAAGTTATATAATGTATTTTATCTTCAAATTTGTTTAGTTTTTTGGTACCTTTGTTAAACAAATATATTTAATGAAAAAAGACATTTATATTATTGGTTCTGGTTTCTCTGCGTTGTCGGCTTCCTGTTATTTAGCAAAAGAAGGTTATAGCGTTACTGTTTTAGAAAAAAATGAAACTTTAGGAGGAAGAGCAAGACAATATAAAAAAGACGGTTTTACATTTGACCTCGGACCTTCTTGGTACTGGATGCCGGATGTTTTCGAGCGGTTTTTTGCAGATTTTGGTAAAAAACCTTCAGATTATTATGTTTTAGATAAATTAAATCCAGGTTATGAGGTTTATTTCGGTAAAAATTCATCATTAAAAATTCCTGAAAATCTAGAGGATATATATAAGGTGTTTGAGTCAGAAGAGAAAGGAAGTGCAAAGCACCTAAAATCTTTCTTAGATTCTGCAAAGGCAAATTATGAAATAGCCGTTTTAGATATCGTCTATAAACCGGGTATTTCTCCACTAGAATTAGTCACAACCAAAACTGTAGCTAGAGTTACTCAGTTTTTTTCTAATATTAGAAAAGAAGTAAGGAAAAATATAAAAAGCAGTAAACTAATTAAAATTTTAGAATTTCCGGTATTGTTTTTAGGAGCAAAACCAAGTAATACCCCAGCTTTTTATAATTTCATGAATTATGCAGATTTTGGCTTAGGTACCTGGCACCCGAGAGGTGGAATGTATCAGGTAATTGAAGGCATGGTTTCTTTAGCAACCTCTTTAGGTGTAAATTTTGAATTAAATGCTAACGTAGAAAAAATTTTAACAGATAAAAAACGAAATGTTTCTGGTTTGTTGGTAAATGGCAAAACCATTGAAACTACCTTAGTTTTAAGTGGTGCAGATTATCACCATACAGAAACTTTATTAGATGAAGATTTAAGACAATATTCAGAAAAATATTGGGATAAGAAGACATTTGCACCTTCTTCGTTGTTATTTTATGTTGGTTTTGATAAGAAAATAGAAAACGCAAGTCATCATACTCTATTTTTTGATACAGATTTTGATTTACATGCAGAAGAAATTTATGATAATCCTAAATGGCCAACAAATCCTTTGTTTTATGCTAACTTTACTTCTATGACAGATAATACTTCTGCACCCGAAGGCAAAGAAGCAGGGTTTTTCTTAATTCCATTAGCACCAGGAATTGAAGATACTGAAGAACTAAGAGAAACCTATTTTCACAAAATTTTAGATAGATTTGAGCAATTAACAAATCAAGAAGTTAAAAAAAGCGTTATCTTTAAACGATCTTTTTGTGTTAAAGACTTTAAAAAAGAATACAATTCGTATAAAGGAAATGCTTATGGAATGGCCAACACATTGCTGCAAACTGCTTTTTTAAGACCGAGTATTAAAAGTAGCAAAGTGAATAATTTATATTTTACAGGACAATTAACTGTTCCTGGACCAGGAGTGCCACCAGCTTTAATTTCAGGAAAAATAGCATCAGAATTAATTAAAAAAAATAAATTTTAGAGGAATATGAAAGAATTATTTGACACTGTCTCTAATGATTGCAGCAAGCTAGTCACTGAAAAGTATAGTACTTCTTTTTCAATGGCTGTGCATACATTGTCTCCAAAAATAAGAACAGATATTTATAATATTTATGGTTTTGTGCGTTTTGCAGACGAAATTGTAGATACCTTTCATGACTATGACAAGGAACTATTAATGATGCATTTTGAACGTGATTATTACATGGCAAAAGAGCAGGGTATTAGTTTAAATCCTATTCTAAATTCATTCCAACAAACTGTAAAGAGATACAAGATACCAGATGAAATGGTGCAAGCATTCTTAAAAAGTATGAAAGCAGATTTATTTAAAACTGAATATTCTACGAAAGAAGAATATGATGAGTATATCTATGGTTCTGCAGATGTGGTGGGTTTGATGTGTCTAAAAGTTTTTGTAAATGGTAATGATGTTATGTTTGATGCATTAAAAGATGCAGCAATGCGTTTAGGTTCTGCGTTTCAAAAAGTAAATTTTTTAAGAGATTTAAAGGATGATTATGAGGTTTTAAATAGATCCTACTTTCCAAATATAGATTTAGGAAAACTAGATACTGCTTCCAAACAATTAATTATTGATGAGATTGAAGCTGATTTTGATTTTGCATTTAAAAATGGAATTTTAAAATTACCAATAGAAGCAAAGTTCGGAGTTTATATGGCATATAGATATTATAGAAGGCTATTAAAGAAATTAAATAAAGTACCTTCAGAAGAAATTATGGATACGAGAATTCGAATCTCTGACCCAATGAAATTAAATTTATTAGCTAGAAGTTATGTAAAGTATAAATTAAAAATGATTTAAAAATGTTGTTTGCTCTAATTACTTTGGGAGTTTTTATTATTATGGAAGGTGTAAGTTGGTTTACGCACAAATATGTAATGCACGGTTTTGGATGGTTTTTACATGAAGATCATCATCAGCCAAAATATGATGGATTTGAAAAAAATGATTTGTTTTTTGCAATATTTGCAGTACCCAGTATGGCATTATTTTATTTTGGAAGCAATACAGAATATACCTTTTTACTTTTTATAGGTCTAGGTATTATGTGTTACGGAATTGCCTATTTTACAATTCATGATGTTTTAATTCATCAAAGATTCAAATGGTTTAAAAACACTAATAATGCATACTTAAAGGGATTAAGAAAGGCACATAAAATTCACCATAAGAATATGGAAAAAAAAGATAGCCAATGTTTTGGGATGTTATTTGTTCCTTTTAAATATTTTAAAAAGCCAAAATTAAATTAGTCTTATAAAAGTTTTATTACAGAATAAAAAAGCAGCTATCATAAAATAGCTGCTTTTTTGTTGCAAATTATTTTTTTGGGTATTTCGCTTTAATTTTATCTAAACTTAAATTATGGATACTTCCAACATGAGAATGTTGTTTTCCTAAATCGGGTTTGTATTCTCCCGCTTCTACCTGCTCTCCAATTTTTTTATAAGCTTCTCTAAAGGGCATCCCCTCAATAACTAAGTTATTAATACTGTCTACCGTAAATAAGTATTGATATTTTTCATCATTTAAATCAATATCTTTTACGATTACCTGTTGAATTGAATAATTTAAAATGTCTAAAATTTCTTTTACGTCTTCGAAAGCATTTATGATGTTTTCTTTTAATAATTGATAATCCCTGTGATAACCCGTTGGTAGATTATTTGTAATTAGCACCATTTCTGTATTTAAAGCCTGAATTTTGTTACATTTCCCACGAATCAATTCAAAAACATCAGGATTTTTCTTGTGGGGCATAATGCTACTCCCAGTTGTTAATTCATCAGGAAAAGAAATAAAATTAAAATTCTGACTCATATACAAACAGACATCCATTGCAAATCGAGACATTGTATTACACAATCCGCCCAAAGCAGAAGCAATAGAACGCTCACTTTTTCCTCTACTTAATTGTGCGGCAACAACATTGTATTTCATCGAAGCAAAATCTAATTCTTTGGTTGTTAATTCTCTGTCAATAGGAAAAGAACTTCCATATCCCGCTGCAGATCCTAAAGGGTTTTGATCTACAACCTTAGAAACAGCATTTAATAGGTATACATCGTCTATTAATAATTCTGCATATGCTGAAAACCAAAGTCCGAAAGAGGAGGGCATAGCCACTTGTAAATGCGTGTAACCCGGTAATAAGCTATCTTTATGCGTATCTGCAAGATTTATTAATGTATCAAATAATGTTTTTACCTTATCATTTATGTTGGCTAGGTTTTCTTTATAATACAAATGAAGTGCTACTAAAACTTGATCATTTCTAGAGCGAGCGGTGTGAATTTTCTTACCAACTTCACCGAGTTTATTGGTTAATTCCCATTCAATTTTAGAATGCACATCTTCAAAAGAGGGTTCAATAATAAAAGTTCCTTTTTCGATATCATTGGCTAATTCTTGCAGACCTCTTTTTAGATCTTTCAATTCATCTGCACTAATAATACTGATAGATTCTAGCATTATAGCATGCGCCAAAGAAGCTTGCACGTCATATTTTGCAATATGCATATCAATTTCTCTATCATTACCAACCGTAAAGTTTTCTATTTGTTTGTCTATTGAAAATCCTTTATCCCAAAGTTTCATATTTTTTATGTTTTTGTCCTGTACAGGACAGGATCTATTTAATTTATGTGTGGTTAAACAATTACTTTATTGAGTAATTCAATATAAATTTGTATTCCTTCTTCAATTTCAGCGACATAAATAAATTCATCTGCAGAATGTGAACGAGTACTATCTCCTGGACCTAATTTTAAAGATTGACAACTTAAAGATGCTTGATCCGATAAGGTAGGAGAGCCATATGTTTCTCTTCCTATCGCAATTCCTGCTTTTACTAAATCATGATTCAAAGAGATAGCAGACGAATTTAAACGCAAACTTCTTGGAGTAATTTTTGTACAAGGTGATTTTTCTTGTAATATATCTGCAATTTCTTGGTTAGAATACGCATCATTTACACGAACATCAATTACCAAATCTACATGAGCAGGAACCACATTATGCTGTTTTCCCGCAGTAATTTGAGTTACTGTCATTTTTACATCTCCTAATGCTTCAGAAGTTTTTTCAAATTTAAAATTTTTAAACCATTGTAAAACTTCAATGGTATTATAGATGGCATTGTTATTATTTGGATGTGCTGCGTGACTTGGGGTTCCTGAGATAACTGCATCAAAAACAACCAATCCTTTTTCTGCAACAGCCAAGTTCATTAAGGTCGGTTCGCCAACAATCGCTACGTCTATCTGCGGAATAATAGGCAACATGCTATTCAATCCGTTTGTACCACTATTTTCTTCTTCGGCAGAAGCAACAATAACCAAATTATAGTTTAAGTTTTCTTGTGCGTAAAAGTGCGTAAAAGTTGCTATTAAAGAAACCAAACATCCACCGGCATCATTACTTCCTAAACCGTATAACTTGCCTTCTTTAACAAATGCTTTAAAAGGATCATTTGTATAGGCAGAATTTGGTTTAACTGTATCGTGATGTGAGTTTAATAATAAAGTAGGCTTACTTTCATCGAAATATTTATTTGTTGCCCAGATATTGTTTTTTGTTCTTTTAAAAGGGATTTTAGCTTCAATAAACCATCCTTCAATAAGTTTAGCTGTGTTTTCTTCTTCTTTAGAGAATGATTGCGTTTCAATCAAATTCTTTAAAAGTGAAATTGCGTTTACTGTTAATTTTTCGATATTCATTTTTAGATTGTAATACTTGTAAAATTATCGTTTTCTTTTGTAAACATATTAGTATTCCCCATGTTTACTTTAGTAACTCCGTTTTTTAACGCATCAAAGCAATTTTCTAACTTTGGTAACATCCCGTCTGCGATAATTCCATCTTTTAATAATTTTTTATATGTGTTAATATTGAGGTGTTTTACAACTGATTTTTGATCATTAATATTTCTCAAAACACCATTCAATTCAAAACAATAATAAATAGTGGTATCGTATTTTTTGCTCATTCCAATGGCAACCTGACTTGCAATTGTATCTGCATTTGTATTTAATAATTGTCCATTTCCATCATGTGTAATTGCGCAAAAAACAGGTGTAAATTTAGCTTTAATTAGTCTATCAATAGAATTAGAAGCAACTTCTTTTACATCGCCAACAAAACCGTAATCTATATTTGTTACTTGTCTTTTGTTAGATTTTATACTATTAACATCTGCACCGGTTAATCCAATTGCATCAATTTGTAAAGCTTGTAATTTAGCTACTATATTCTTGTTAACCAAACCACCATAAACCATTGTAATTACCTCTAAAGTCTCTTTATCTGTGATACGCCTTCCATTTACCATTTTAGATTCAATTCCTAATTTAGAGGCCATTGCTGTTGCGCTTTTTCCACCTCCATGCACTAGAATTTTATTTCCCTCAAGATTTGAAAATAATTTTAGAAAAGCATTTAAAGAAGTATCATCTTCAATAATATTTCCTCCAATTTTTATGATTGATAGTTTTTCTTTAGACATTTTCTAATATTTTTTTCAGTACTAATTGGGCTGCATAGGTTCTGTTATTTGCTTGTTCAATTACCAAAGAACTATCGCTGTCTAAAACCGCATCTTCAACAACCACATTTCTTCTTACAGGCAAACAATGCATAAATTTAGCTTTTCCTAATTTCTCTTTGGTAATTATCCAATCATTGGCTGTATTTAATACTTTTCCATACGCTTCATATGAACTCCAGTTTTTAGTATACACAAAATCAGCATCTTTAAAAGCTGCTTCTTGATTATTATAAATAGGCGTGTCTTTGGTAATAGAAGGATTTAGATTGTATCCTTCCGGATTTGAAATCACAAATTCTACATCCATTTTCTGCATTGCCTGTGCAAAACTATTAGCAACTGCATGCGGCAAGGCTTTTACATGTGGCGCCCAACTTAGAACTACTTTAGGTTTCTTTTTTGTTGCATTTTCTGAAATGGTAATTGCATCTGTCAAACCTTGAAGAGGATGCCCAGTCGCACTTTCCATACTTACTATTGGAACAGAAGCAAATTTTATAAATGATTTTAAAACGTGTTCAGATTCGTCATTTTCTTTGTCGGTTAGTGTTGGGAAAGCTCTTACAGCAATAATATCGCAGTATTGCGAAACTACAGCGGCCGCCTCTTTTATATGTTCTGCAGTAGTGCCATTCATAACGGTTCCATCTTCAAACTCTATTCCCCAGGCATCTCCAGAAACATTCATCACAATAGGATCCATTCCTAAGTTTAAAGCTGCTTTTTGGGTACTTAAACGTGTTCTTAGACTTGAATTAAAAAACAAGAGTCCCAATGTTTTGTTTTTTCCTAATTCTTTATTTTTTAAAGGATTTACTTTTAAATCTTTTGCTTCTGCAATCCAAGAATTGATATTTTCAATGTCGTTTATGGAGGTATAATGTTTCATCTTTTTACTTTTTATACAAGAGGATTAAGCTCTTATCATTATTTTATTTTTGTAAACTGAACTTTATTTTCAAAAGCATCGGTTATAAAATGATCTTCCAAACCATTTACAATCCATGTTTCTATATTTGCATTTTTAGTTATTTCTGCCGCTTCAATTTTAGATCCCATTCCACCAGTTCCATGTGCAGATTTACTTTTTACAACCTCATTTTTTAAATCTTCAAAATCGAAGACTTCTGTAATGGTTTTTGGAGCATTATTTTTTATGGATTTTTTCGTGTAAATTCCATTAGTATTGGTAGCTATAATCAATAAATCTGCATTTAATAAAGAGGCTGCTAAGGCGGCTAGCTTGTCATTGTCACCAAACTGAATCTCATCTGTAGCAACAGTATCATTTTCATTAATAATAGGAATGTAATTATTTTGGACTAATACATTAATCGTATTTACAATATTGGTTTTACTTTGTTGTTTTTCAAAATCTGAGTAGGAGAGTAGACATTGCGAACTTAACAAACCATATTCTCTAAAAATTTCTTGATAAATTCTAATTAAATGGGGCTGCCCAATAGAGGCCAATGCTTGTTTTACAAATATGGATGATTCCTTACTTTCTAACTTTACAAACTGTTTTGCAACTGCAATAGCTCCAGAACTTACGATAATAAACTCGCAGGTATCTTTAAGCTTTGCAATCTGATTTGCAATATCCTCAATTTTACCTCTAGAGATATTATCGGTTTCTTTTGTAAGCGTATTAGAGCCTATTTTTAGTAAAATGCGTTTCTTCTTTTGCATATTATCTTATTTGACCATTTCCGTGAATATACCATTTATTTGTTACCAAATGTTGAAGACCAATAGGTCCTCTTTGGTGCAGTTTATCGGTGCTAATTGCCAACTCTCCACCTAAACCTAATTGCCCCCCGTCTGTAAATCGCGTGGAAGCATTATGATATACTGCGGCAGTATCTACATTTTCCATAAAAAAATGAGCTTCTGCATCATTTGTTGTAATAATTGCTGACGAATGTCCACCAGAATAGGTGTTTATCATCTCAATTACCGCTTCGTTTGAAGCAATTTCCCCAAGTACTATTTTATGATCTAAAAATTCTTCGTACCAAACTTCGTTGGATGAAATTTCTTTAACGCTGTGTTTTTTTGAAATTATTTTATCTCCTAAAACCTGAATTTTAGATGCATTTAACTTTTTTATTAATGTGTTGATGAATTCCTTTTTATTTGGAAGATTTTCATCAATTAAAACCTTGTCAACAGCATTACAAGCAGATATTTTAGATTTACCATTGATAATAATAGCGATGGCAATATTAAGATCGGCTTCTGAATGAACAAACACAAAGTTATTTCCACGACCGCTTATGATCACCGGGCAAGAAGCGTGTTTTTTAACAAAAGTAATTAACTTTTCTCCACCTCTAGGCACAATTAAATCTATCCTCTGTGTTGGTTTTTCTAAAAATTCCTGTGTTTCTGTTCTGTTGAATTGTAAATATGTTACCCAATCTGAAGAAGCATTGTTCTGCTTTAAAGCTTTGTGCCATAATTCTGTTATTTTTAAGTTAGAATGTAAAGACTCTTTTCCCCCTTTTAATACTATTTTATTTCCAGATTTAAATGCAATTCCTGCAGCTTCAACAGTAACATCTGGTCTCGATTCATAGATAATAAGTAGGGTGCCAAAAGAGGCTGTTTTATTATATACCTGCATTCCGTTCTCATGTTTAAAGCTAAAACGTTCTACACCAACAGGATCTTCTTGAGAAGCTAAATGTTTGGCTGCAATAACCATTTCGTCAACTTTAGCATTGTTTACTTTTAAGCGATCTAACATAGAAATATCAGTCCCTTTATAGGCATTTATATCTTTTTTATTTACACTAATAATAGCCTCTCTTTCTGTATCAAGAAGTGTTGCCATAGATAATAAAACATTATTTCTAGTTTCTAAAGATAATAAGGTATTCATTGTTTTAGTTTATGTTTTATCGTTATATTTTTTACTTGATGTTTATCCTTACAGACTAATTTAATCTTCTAAAGCACATACTAATGCTTCAAAAAATTGATTCAAATGGCCCTTATTTACATTTAAAGGTGGTAATATTCTTAATACGTTCTTGTTTGCTGCTCCACCGGTAAAAATATGGTAGTCATAAATCAGCTTTTTTCTTAATTCGCTTACTTCAAAATTAAATTCCAATCCAAGCATTAAGCCTCTTCCTTTTATTTGTTTTACTTGTGGAATTGTTTTTGCAATTTTTATAAAATAGGCAGCCATTTTATTTACATTGTCCATTAAATCTTCTTCTTCAATTGCATTTAATACAGATAAACCAGCAGCACAAGCCAGATGATTTCCACCAAAAGTAGTTCCTAACATTCCGTATTTAGCTTTGATATTTGGATGGATTAAAATTCCGCCAATAGGAAAACCATTTCCCATTCCCTTGGCAATGGAAATAATATCTGGAGTAACATTGTAATGTTGAAATGCAAAGAATTTCCCAGATCTACCATAACCAGATTGCACTTCATCCGCAATAAATAAGGTGTTGTTTGCTTTACATAGAATATCTAATTGTTCGAAAAAATCAGCATTCGCTTGGTCTAAGCCACCAACGCCTTGTATAAATTCTACAATTACTGCACAAACATCTCCTTTTTCTAATTCTCTTTTTGCGCTTTCAATATCGTTTAAATCTAAAATAGTTACTTTTTGTTGTGCGTTTATTGGTGCAATAATATTTTTATTATCGGTTACGGCTACTGCTGCAGAAGTCCGTCCATGAAATCCGTTTTTAAAAGCAATTACTCTCGATTTTTCAGTTTTAAAGGAAGCTAGTTTTAGTGCATTTTCATTTGCTTCAGCGCCAGAACTACATAAAAACAATTCATAATCGTTACATCCAGAAAGGATTTCTAGTTTGTCTGCCAACGCCACTTGCAAAGGATTGTGAATTGCATTTGAATAAAAACCTAATTTATGAACTTGATTTGTAATTGCTTCCAAATATTTTGGATGCCCATGACCAATAGAAATAACCGCATGACCTCCATATAGATCTAAATATTCTATATTATTTTCGTCGTATACATACACTCCTTTAGCGGAGACTGGTGTAACATTGTATAGCGGGTAAACGTTAAATAAAGGCATATTGTTAGTTTTTTATTTGGTTAATTTTATCGAACGACTTATTAATTCCTTTAATCAAAGAAGAGCTTAATCCTTGATGTTCCATTTCATTTAAACCTTCTATTGTACATCCTCCAGGGGTAGTTACTCTGTCTATTTCTGCTTCTGGATGATTGCCGGATTCCTTTAAGAGTGTTGCAGCACCAAAACAAGTTTGCATTGCTAATTCATGTGCTTCATGTGCTTCAAAGCCTAACTGAATTGCACCTTGGGTTGTTGCTCTAATTAAACGCATCCAAAAAGCAATTCCGCTGGCACAAATAACAGTTGCAGCTTGTAGTTGTTCCTCAGGGATTTCCATAGAACTGCCAAGGCTGTTAAAAATAGTTTTTGCCAATGCTACTTTTTCTTTTCCTTTTTTATTTGGAGAAAGACAGGTCATAGATTGTCCAACAGCAGCAGCAGTATTTGGCATAGAACGAATAATACAAGTATTAGATCCAACAATAGCCTCAATTTTTGCAATTGAAAATCCTGTTATTACAGAAATTAAAACATGATTTTCATGTAAATGAGACTTTAAATTATTTAAAATATGCTCTAAGTGTTTTGGTTGAACTGCAAAAATTAAAATTGTGGCATTTTTTACAGCTTCAACATTATCTGAAGTTAAAGTTACTTTTTTATAATCGCTAAAACCTTCGATAGCGTTGGTATTTCTTTTAGTTAAATACAAAGAACTTACAACCTGATTACTCAATAAACCCTTGGCTATAGATTGTCCTAAACTTCCTGCTCCAATAATTGCTACTTTCATAATTTTATTTTGTTACAGAGGCCTTAAGCCTCTTATTATATATTAAAAATAACTCGCCTTTAAATTTAATCCTAAAGTTTCTTCAAAGTCATACATTAAATTAAGGTTCTGAACTGCTTGCCCAGAAGCACCTTTTAACAGATTGTCTATTGCACTTGTTATTAATAGTTTAGTTCCGTGTTTTGCTAAGTGAATTAAACATTTGTTGGTATTGACTACTTGCTTTAAATGGATTTCTTCGTCAGACACAAAAGTAAATGTGGCATCTTTATAATATTCTTTATATATTTTTATGGCATCATCTAAACTATCATCATACTTTGTGTAGGTAGTAGCAAAAATTCCTCTGGAGAAATTTCCTCTGTTGGGGATAAAATTAATTTCAGCATTAAAATTAGCTTGTAATTGATTTACAGTTTGATTAATTTCTCCTAAATGCTGATGGTTAAATGCTTTATAGTGAGAGTAATTATTATCTCTGTATGTAAAATGTGTAGTTGTAGACAATGAAGTTCCTGCGCCAGTTGCGCCAGTAACTGCATTTATATGTATATCGTTATTTAGCAAACCTTTTGCCGCTAAAGGTAAAATTGCCAATTGCAAAGCCGTGGCAAAACATCCAGGGTTGGCAATATATTTTGCTGTTTTTATAGCAGTTTTATCCAATTCTGGTAAACCATACACAAAGTCTTTCCCCTTAAAATTTTTGTCAGTAAACAATCTAAAGTCATTGCTTAAATCAATGATTTTTGTGTTTTTAGAAAAATTATTTTTTTCTAAAAATGTTGTCGAATTTCCGTGCCCTAAACACAAGAATAAAGTATCTACTTTAGTATTAATTTGAGAAGTAAATGAGATTTCTGTGCTTCCAATTAAATCTTTGTGCACTTTATGTAATTTATTGCCAGCATTTGACGTGCTGTAAACAAAATTGATATTTGCTTCAGGATGATTTAATAACAATCTAATTAATTCCCCGGCAGTATAACCAGCTCCACCTATAATTCCTATCTCTAACATACTTAAGAGTTTATTTGTTTATAAATTTTATTCTGATTCCCTAAAATTTTAATGAAGCCTTTCGCATCTTCTGCTGTCCAAGCTTTATTTTCTTCACCATATGTGCTAAAAGCACTTGACATTAAATCGTGATCAGATATAATTCCGTCTAAAGAAAAGTGATAGGGTTTTAAACTTACCACAACGTTACCAGAAACCATTTTTTGAGAACTTTGCAAAAAAGCTTCTGTATCTCTCATTACAGGATCTAAATATTGACCCTCATGCAAATGCATTCCGTAGAAACTAGATAAATACTCTTTGTGTTGCAGTTGCCATTTAGTTAAGGTGTGTTTCTCTAATAAATGGTGCGCTTTTACCGTAATTAAAGCAGCAGCAGCTTCAAAACCAACTCTTCCTTTAGTACCAACAATCGTATCACCAACATGAATATCTCTTCCAATTGCGTATGCAGAAGCAATATTATTTAGTTTTTCAATATTTATTTCAGGTGCATTTTCTTTACCATTAAAAGCAATAAACTCCCCATTTTTAAAAGTAAGTGTTACCTTTTCTTCTCCCTCTTTTTCTAATTGAGAAGGATATGCTTCATTTGGCAGTGGCTTTTCAGATTTTAAAGTTTCTACACCACCAACACTTGTTCCCCAAAGTCCTTTATTAACAGAATATTTAGATTTTTCCCAAGGCATATCAATACCTTCAGCCTTTAAGTAATCTATTTCTTCTTGTCTGGTTAAACTTCCATCTCTAATTGGTGTAATTATTTTAATATGAGGGGCTAATGTTTGAAAAATCATATCAAAACGAACTTGATCATTCCCTGCACCTGTGCTTCCATGCGCTATATACTCTGCATCAATACTTTTGGCATATTCTATAATCTCTATAGCCTGAATAATTCTTTCTGCACTTACAGAAAGTGGATATGTGCTATTTTTTAATACATTTCCGAAGATTAAGTATTTTACCACTTTATTATAAAAAGTAGCAACTGCATCAATATTCTTATAGGTAGAAACACCCATTTTGTATGCGTTGCTTTCTATGTTTTTTATTTCTTTACTTGTAAAACCACCTGTATTTACACTAACAGCATGTACATCGTATTTTTTTGATAAACTTACGGCACAGTAAGAAGTGTCTAAACCACCACTGTATGCTATTACTAATTTTCTATTTTTATTATTTGACATTTTTATTTTTTTTTAAAAATAATTGCTGTTTTATATTTTTTAATTTTTTAAAAACGTTTTCTTTTACTTCTTTAGACGCTTCTTTATTGTTGTTTTTTGGATCAAATAGCATTCCTGTGCACAAACACATCTGTTGTGATGTTCTTGTTAAAATATCAAAATTCTTACAGGTTTTACAACCGTTCCAAAAAGATTGATCATCTGTAAGTTCAGAAAAAGTAACTGGTTTGTAACCTAGGTTACTATTTAATTTCATCACAGCCAAACCAGTAGTAATACTAAACACCTTTGCAGTTGGAAATTTTGTTCTAGAGTGTTTAAATATCACTTGTTTAATCTGTTTTGCTAAGCCTAAATTTCTATAATCTGTATGAACTATTAATCCAGAATTAGCCACAAATTTTCCATGGCCCCAAGCCTCTATGTAGCAAAAACCTGCAAACTTCTTTCCGTCTAGCGCTATTACTGCATTCCCATTTTCTATCTTGGTAGTAATGTAAGCAGGTTTTCTTTTAGCAATACCAGTTCCTCTAACTTGTGCAGCATCTTCTATAGTTTTGCAGATAATATCCGCGTAAATAATATGCGATTTGTTAGCAATTACAATTTTCATTGTATTGATGTTTTAAAATTGAATGTATTTGTTTGTTTTACTTTGAAATGCAGAATTGGACACACCTAATTCTATAATTATTTAGACACCCAAAGGGCGTGTAGCAGAAAAGCGGCGTGCAGAAACAGTACTATTTGAAATAATATTATTTTTTCGTTTGTCTTTAGGATTTGATAAGTAATACATTGTAATAAAAATAAAAAATTATGGTTTCAGTTAATTGCTATTTATTGTATTAGCGAATTGTATTGCGACAGCGCAATCTGGGAACCATAGAATATGTTTTATTTTTTGAAGTAATCATGGTGTAAATGTAAAATAATTTTTCAATTGATTCTGATTAATAGTACTTATTTTTAAATTTTTATCAATTTAATAGCAAATCAATTTGTTATTTATCAATTCTTTAGTAAACACTTTTATAAATCTACTAAGATTATAGATTTTGTTTATTTTAAAAAAATATTATTTTAAATATTTTAACTTTTCACTCTGTTTTATTACGTTTCATCCTATAAATAATACAGTTAAATGGATTTTTATTTTTTAAAGCATTATCCTATTGCATCTTTGAACCCAAAATAAAAGAATAAATAACTTTGCTGAAAAACTAAAAATAGTTCCTTTAGCTCCCTAATAATAAACCTAACTTTACATCTTTATTAAAAACATACAATTGCTATATTTTTCGCAATTGAAAAAACAGAATACATGAATATTTACAAACAAATTGAAGCAGAAATTCAAGCAGCTTCTTATATCGTTATTACAGCACATAAATCTGCAGATGGAGACTCTATTGGTTCCTCTTTAGGATTACTTCACTTTATAGAGAAACTCGGTAAAAAGGCTATTATTTGTCATCCAGATAAAGCACCAGATTTTTTATATTGGTTAGATACTACCAATATTCTTTTAATGGAAGATAATCCTGAAGAAGTAGCAACAGAAATTAAAAAAGCAGATTTAATTTTTTGTTTAGATTATAATGCTATTAGTCGTGTAGGGCCAGAAATGCAAGTCTTGCTTGAAGAAGCAACTGGTAAGAAAATTATGATAGATCATCATTTGAATCCTGAAGAATTTCCTGCAATAACGCTCTCTGAAACTACTGCATCTTCAACTTCGCAGCTAATCATAGATTTAATAGAGCATTCTGGACACTTAGACTTGTTAGATGAAAAAATTGGAACACCTTTATACCTTGGTATCTTAACAGATACTGGTAGTTTTAGATTTAATTCTGTAAAGCCAAGAACGCACGAGGTGCTAGCTAAAATTTTAACGGCAGGAGTGGAGCATCATTTAATTCACGAAAAACTAAACGATAACAATACTGAAAGTCGTTTGCGTTTGCAGGGGTATGCAATGAGTGAGAAATTAGAGATTTTATACGATTATAATGTTGCTGTTATTTCCTTATCTAAAGAAGAACTAGTCAAATACAATTATAAAAAAGGTGATACTGACAGTTTGGCCAACTTGGTATTATCTATAAAAGGTATGAAAGCTGCTATTGTGTTTACAGAGCGTGATGGAATTATGAAAATTTCTTTTAGATCTAAAGGTGCAGAAAACCCTGTAAATCTTTTAGCAAAAGAGCATTTTAATGGAGGTGGACATGCGAATGCTTCTGGAGGTATGAGCGATTTATCCGTGATGGAAACTTTAGAAAAGTTAAAAGGACTAATTCCTGAATATTTTTAAAAGTAATCTAACAGCGGTTTTAACAAGGTGTAAGTGTAAACTAAAAGTTATTTTGTATTTTTTTGACCTCAAGTGTGACGTGATTTGAATTTTTATTACAAACAAAATCTTTAAATAACTCCAGTTTCAGTAAACTTTGATTCTGTTTTTGTATAAATTTGTTTAACTAAATTTATAAAAATATTCTTTTAATAAAAGTACTTTTGGCTATTATTAAAATATCCGTTTTAAAATAACAAAACTTAAAAAAGAACGTTATACAAATAACTAACAGAAAATATGATTAAAAAAAATATTTTATCAATAGTATTAATTGCATCTTCTATATGTATTATAGGTTGCAGTGATGGAGGGAAATTTAAAATTCAAAAAGGTAAAGTTGGGCATTTAACAACAAAAACTACCATACAAGAATTAACTCATATTTTTGAAAATGATTCTATTGTAAAAAACTTAAGTGAAGGTGCTTTAGGTGATAACTATTTTCAAGATGATGATGAATATTTAATTTTTGAAAAAGGAGGAAAGCACATGCTAACGATTATTCCAAAAGAGCAATTAGATTCAATTTCTACTATTAAAAGTGTTGAGATCCATGACGCAAGATTTAATTCTGAGACTTCACTAAACATAAACTCTAGCTTTTCTGAGATTAATGTGAATAATAAGATCAATAGGGTAGAAACTACGTTAACTTCTGCAACCCTGTTTTTAGATGATTTAAATACAACTATAGCAATAGATAAAGAAGAATTAGGTTTAAGAGATTTTACTACTCAGAAAGTAAGTTTAGAACAAATTCCTGATTTAGCAAAAATGAAATCTTTTATCGTCTGGTTTAATTAGAAAAAATTTTGAAAAAAAAATACACTATTCAAAAAGCTCCATTTGTTGTGCCAACGACAGATGGTAAACTAATAGAAGAACATTTTGGGGGCGCCACAGACGGCAACACCCAAACTAGTATTGCACATATGATTGCACCACCCAACTGGAGTGAACCTTTTCAAACTCCAGAATTTGAGGAATATACTTATGTCATTAAGGGTAAGAAACAGTTTATTATTGATGGAGAAGTTCTAGTTTTAACAGCAGGCCAGTCTATAAAATTAGAAAAAAATACAAGAGTTCAATACTCAAACCCTTTTAAAGAACCTTGCGAATATATGTCTGTTTGTACTCCAGCTTTTTCTATTGATTTGGTAAATAGAGAAAACACTTAAACTTTTTTCCTTGTGAGATAGAAAGGTAGGTAAATCAGCATAAAATAAGGAATTACCAGAATTTCAACTACAAAAATGTACTGAGGCCAATCTCCAAAAAGATCTAATGCTGTAGCTGCATCTGGCTTTCTATTAGTAAAAAAGTAGTTAGATCCTAAAAAGTAGTTGAGTACAAACATAAAAAGCATGTATGCTTGCATTCCTAAAAATGACTTGCCAACACTTCTAAGCGTTGGTCTCATTTTATAGATAAAGGTTGCAAAGAACATGAAAATAACAAGTCCTGCATGCACAAACCAATACCTAAAAAACGGAAAGTTTAGATAGTTATATTCGTCTGGCGTAATTAAAGATTGTAATGTACCTGCTAATATTAAGAAAAAGAAGATTTCATAATACACAAACTTTTTTGTGACTGATAAAACCGGAATTACGAGCGCTAAGAAACTACATAAGTGCAAAGGTAGATCTTCTTGAGTATTAAAATTTCCTTTGTATAAGTGCACAAAGGTTCCTAAGATAACAGTAAAACAAATTGAAAAAGCTAAAATATTTCCAATAATCGATTGCATCTTACTCGTCTGTTTCTTGGTAATAAAAATCAAAGCAAAGCCAAAACAAATACAAAAAAGTACCACAATAATGTGTTGCACAGAAAAAGGAGTAAAGTTGTTGTTCTCTTTTAAGAAGAAATCCATTTAGTAAATCTAAACATAATACTTGTTATTACCACAAGATTAAGTTTTTAAAATATAAATTGTAAGGTTGTGTGTTTTTATAATCTCAATATTTAAGAATTTCTTTTGCAAGCTAACAATGTGTTTTTTAATAACATTGCAATAGTCATTGGCCCAACACCGCCAGGAACTGGTGTAATAAATTCAGATTTTTTAGACACTTCTTCAAAGGCAACATCTCCTACCAATCTAAATCCGCTTTTTTTAGAAGAATCTGCTAAACGCGTGATGCCCACATCTATAACAGTAACACTGTTTTTTACCATATCTGCTTTCAGAAATTCCGGAATTCCTATAGCAGCAATAATAATATCTGCTTGTAAGGTAAGTTCTTTTAAATTTTTAGTTCTACTATGGCACATGGTTACGGTAGCATTACCAACTTTTCTTTTCTGTGAAAGTAAAATGCTCATTGGGCTGCCAACAATATGACTTCTTCCTAAAACCACTACATGTTTTCCAGAAGTTTCTACGTTATATCTGCCTAGTAATTCTAAAATACCAAATGGAGTTGCAGAAATAAATGTGGGTAAGTTTAGTGCCATTTTACCAACATTTGTTGGATGAAATCCGTCTACATCTTTGTCTGGGTTTACAGCCATTAATACTTTTTGCTCGTCTATATGTTTAGGTAGCGGTAGTTGCACTATAAAACCATCAATATCATTATCAATATTTAGAATGGCAATTTCATTTAATAAATCATCTTCTGTAACTTCTTCAGGTAATCTTATTAAAGTAGATTCAAAACCAACGCGCTCACAAGCTTTTACTTTTGCATTTACATATGTAATACTTGCTCCATTATTACCAACAATAATTGCAGCTAAATGCGGTGTCTTATGGCCATTATCTTTTAGCTCTCTTACTTCTAACGCAATTTCTTCTTTAATATCTGCAGCCGTTTTTTTCCCGTTTAGTAAAATCATTTTTCGTTCAGTATATAAATTATGACAATTATATTATTCTTTTTGAATTGTTTTAAAATGCTGTAATTTGTTTCTAAAATATTTAAATTTTCATCTGATAGGTTATAAACGTTAGAATAAAAGGCATACTTGTTTTTTTTATTAAAACTAATAAAAGCCCTTTTATCTTCACTAAAATCAACATTGTCTAGAGCGGTGTTATTCGGAAAAAAACTCGCAACATTAGTAATATCAATTTTTTGATTGTTTAAATAATCAATTGCTTCTATTCTTAGTGAATGGTAAGGTATGTGCCCTAAAGTGGCGTCCCAACCTTGTGCAATTTTTTTTGGATAAACCCATAAATTACCAGTTAACAAAGTTAAGAAAATTAGCGTATAAATGACTCTTTTTTTTCTGAAAAAAGTGATCATAAAAATGAAGGATAATAAATTTAGTACAATGTATGAAACTATAAAATACCGATGACCAAACGGATTAGCGCTAAGTAAACTTATAATTATTACAAGTAATACAGAGCTAAAAGAGAGTAACAATAATTGCATTACTTTTTTGTCAAATACATTTTTTTTGTATTTGATAAAAACGAAAATGATTAGCATGCAAATAATAAACCTGCCAAAATCTAAATATTTGTGACCCAGAACTAAGATGTTTTTAATAAAGCCATCAAAAGAAATAAATTGACGATGGTCAGCCCAAGGTGAGTTTACATGCGAAACCAACCAACCTTTAGAAATGTAATGAACAAGCAAATAGGTAATAGCAGGGATGCCTATAATTATATAACTAAAGATTAATTTCTTACTAAGTACCGATTCTTTTCTCTTATTAAAATAATATCTATTTAATATTTCAAACAGAAAAACCCCTCCACATAAGAGCATACTTCTCAAAGAAATAATACTCAAAAAGAAAAGTGAAATTGTTTTAAGCTGAATTCTGTTATGTAAAATAGAATTAATTGCTAGAAAGAATAAAAAAAGTTGAATGATTTCTGGGTTTACAATAACAAATTGAGTGGATAAAGTAGGATCTACAAGTATCAATAAAAAAGCAAAGAATGAATACAAATTAGATTTTGTGTAAAACTTTATAAATTGAAATAGTTGATAGAAAAAACCAATGGTAAATGGAACCATTAATAAATGACTCACCCATAATTTATGTCCAAATATTTTCCAGAAAATAGCCAATAGGAAACCAAGAGTAGGAGGATGGCCAGCATCAAGGTTATTGGGTAACATCCAGTCAAAAATACTATTGTTATATAAATGATTTCCAATTTTTGAAGTGAAAAGTACATTGTCCCAAAACATGCCAAAGTCAAATGAAAAAAGGAAAATAATACCACTTAGTAGCGTGAAAAACAAGTATTTATTTCTGCGAATTTCAAAAAAAACATCAATAAATAATAATATGCGAGCAAGTATGACTTTTATTCCCATATTAGTTTTTATTTAAAATTTGCTTAATATATTCGTCTAGTTTTAGGGTGATATACTTATCATTTATATTCCCATAGGTTTTTAGTCCATATAATCGTTTTATTTGATCGGGAATAATACCTATAAAAAATGGAATTTTTGATGACAGTGTCATTAAAAAAAACATGGTACTCTTAGGTATGCCAATGATACGCAAGGACCTTCCTTTTATTTTTTTTATGAGAATTAGTATTTCTTTAAATGTAAAACGTTCATTTCCATTAATAGAAATTATGTTGTTTTTTTCTAAATTCACGAAAATATTTTCATGAAGTATTTTAGCGACATCGTTTAAATAAATTGGTGAGAATTTAGAAGGGATATCTTTAGGATAAAAAGTATATTTATTTTTTAAAACAGTTTGTATTAATTTTTCAATTCCTTCATTTTTAGGACCTCCAAAAATTTCTGAAATTCTAAAAATTTGCCAATTACCTAAAGTTTTCTGTAGGTGTTTTTCAGCTAATTTTTTTGAATTGGCATAAGCACCATTGTCTGAGTTTGCGGCATTAGAACTTAAGTAAACAAAAGAAGTAACGTTAAGTTCTTTGGCTTTTTCTACTAGTTTTTTTGTGATGTTGTAATTTATGTCAAAATAGCTTTTTTCATTAAAAGAATGTGTCACTGCTGCCGCATGAATTATAATACTGCAGTTCTTAAAATGATCTTCATAAAGATTGATATTGGCAATATCTGCCTGAATGATTTTTATATTTTCTGAATTTTGTGGTAAAGGTTTTCTAGATAGACCAATTATTTCATATTTTGCAGTATTGATTATAGCAATTAGTTGCTGCATGATGGATGAAGAAATTCCTGTAATAAAAATTTTCTCCTTTATCATCTACCGCCTTTTAATTTAAATAAAATAAGATTTCGTGTAAATTCAAAAATAGCAGAAAATTTAACAAAGGATTGCCTTCCGCTAAGTGAATGAAATTCAGTAGGGAATTCATAAAATAAAACCCCAAGCCTTTTCGCCTCTAACATTATCTCTGCATCAATAAACCAGTCGTCTGAGGTTAAATTCATCTTATTATAGACTTCTCGTGTAAAGATTTTTGGTTTTGAATTAATGTCTTTTGAGTTTATAGAGGTAAATAAAGTAGAAAAAATGAAATTATATACTTTAGAAATAATTTTTCTATAAAAACCATCTCCTCTTTTAATTCTATGTGTTTTTACAAGACTGTATTTTCCTTTTAAGATTTCTTTGTAGCATTGTGTTATGTTTTCTATTGGAAATTGGCCATCTCCATCAATTACACAAAGATAATCTCCTTTACAACGTGCTAGCCCTTCTTTCATATCCCAGCCCATCATTCCTTTTTTTGGTTTACAAATTGTTTTGTAAACAGAATCATTTTTAGCTATTTCGTTTACGATTGCTGCTGTTTTATCATCGGAATTTTCCATGTAGTTGGCAACAAGAATGATTTCAAAACTGTGCGTAAGTTTTTTAACTATAGTTTTTACTTTTTCTATAAATGGAATAATGTTATATTCAGATCTATAGCATAAAACAACAATTGATAACTTTAGATTTTTTTGCATTGATTGCTTTGAATTTTTAATCTTTTGCCAGCCGCTAGAAATTACTTCATTCCCTGCATCATTTGCATCATTTTTTTGCCACCACCACCTTGCATCATCTTCATCATTTTACTCATCTGATTAAATTGCTTCATTAGTTGGTTTACGGCATTAACTGAAGTTCCAGAACCTTTGGCAATTCTCTTTTTTCTACTAGAATCGATACTGTTTGGTGTACTTCTTTCTAGTGGTGTCATAGAATGTATTATTGCTTCAATACCTTTAAAAGCATCATCATCAATATCTACATCTTTCATCGCTTTACCAGCTCCAGGAATCATACCCATAAGGTCTTTCATGCTTCCCATTTTCTTAATTTGCTGTATTTGCGTCAAAAAGTCATCAAATCCAAACTGATTTTTAGCAATTTTTTTCTGTAATTTTCTAGCCTCTTCCTCGTCGTATTGATCCTGTGCTCTTTCAACAAGAGAAATAACATCCCCCATTCCTAGAATTCTGTCTGCCATTCTATCTGGATGAAAAATATCAATCGCATCCATTTTTTCACCTGTACCAATAAATTTAATAGGTTTATTAACTACAGATTTTATTGATAAAGCAGCACCACCACGGGTATCACCATCTAATTTTGTAAGTACAACACCATCAAAATTTAATATATCATTAAAAGTTTTTGCTGTATTTACAGCATCTTGCCCCGTCATAGCATCTACTACAAATAAAGTTTCTTGAGGTTGTATAGTTTTGTGAATTTCAGAAATTTCTTTCATCATTTCTTCATCTACAGCTAAACGACCAGCAGTATCTATAATAACTACATTTTTGCCGTTTGCTTTGGCATACTTTACCGCATTTTTGGAAATTTCTACAGGGTTTTTATTCTCAACTTCTGCATAAACTTCTACACCAATTTGATCTCCTACAACTTGTAATTGATTTATTGCCGCGGGTCTATATACATCACAACCAACCAAAAGTACTTCTTTAGATTTTTTAGTTTTTAAGAAGTTTGCTAATTTTCCAGAAAAAGTAGTTTTACCTGAGCCTTGCAAACCAGACATTAAAATAATGGTTGGAGAACCACCTAGATTAACCCCAACGGTTTCACCACCCATTAATAGTGTCAGTTGGTCCTTTACCAATTTTATCATTAACTGTCCAGGATTTAATGTAGTCAATACATCCTGTCCTAGAGCTTGTGTTTGTACTTTTTTGGTAAAATCTTTGGCAATTTTGAAATTTACATCGGCATCAAGTAATGCTCTTCTAACTTCTTTCAAAGTTTCTGCAACATTAACTTCTGTAATTTTACCGTGTCCTTTTAAGGTATGTAAAGCTTTATCTAATTTATCGCTTAAATTATTAAACATAATTTGTGTCTTTTTTGGAAAGACAAATATAATAAATTAACAAGTATTTTTAGATAGTTATTTTAGGCTTTTTTAGATTACTTTTTCTTCAAGAATAATGAAGTAAAGAAGTTTATAAAATATTAAAAAATATAAATTTTAAAGAAAAAAATGAGCTTAGAGTATCTTTAACTTCTTTAGAATTTTTAAACTAACTAAGCTCTAATAATATTTCATTTTAATAATGAAATTGATAACATTTAAAATATCCCTCAATATTTTATGCCCTGTGCTACTATTTTTATAGGAATTTTTAGCATTATTAAAATTAATAAATAAGGAGGATTATACATCTAATAGACAAGTGCAAAAATATATATGAAGTACCAATATTAAAGTCTAAATATTGTTTTTATTTAAAAAGGTAAAAAGTAAGTTACAAATATCTAGTCTATTTATTATTTGCAATAAACTCTAAAGCAACACCATTTATGCAATGTCGCTTTCCTGTAGTTTTTCTTGGTCCATCATTAAAAGAATGTCCCAGATGACCACCACAGGTGTTGCATTTTAATTCGGTTCTTGCGTAACCAATCTTATAATCTACATCTAATTCTACATTATTATCGATTGCTCTATCAAAAGAAGGCCAACCAGTGCCAGAATCAAACTTAAACTGAGATTCATATAAAGGTGTTTTGCAGGCAGCACAAACAAATAAACCATCCCTATTATTCTTATTTATAGGACTTGTAAAAGCTCTTTCTGTACCTGCCTCACGAAGCACATAATATTGTTCGCTTGTCAACTCTTTTTTCCATTGAGCGTTAGTTTTAACTATTTTGTATTTTGTATTTTCTTTAGCAGCGTCTTGAGCTTTACTGGAGCAACTTATAAAAAGAATAATTATTAAAAGAGAAAGTATTTTATTCATTGGTATTTTTTTTAGTCGTGGAGGTAGATTATTCTAAATTAGAAAACTAAAATCTTAACAAAGATAAGGATCATTCATCATAAAGAAAACTTAATATTTTTAAGGATTTATACAAAAAAAACTTTCCTGTTTATTTAAATATTTGCTCATAATATAGAAATGTGTTTGTTGCTTCTAGGTTTTAATAAAGTTTAAGACAGATAGTTTCTTGGTTTGAAAATTTACAAATAATGAACCAAATACAATAAAGTGAAAATTTGTAAAAACTTTTACTATATTGTGTGCCGTTCTATAATAAATGAACAATATTTTTATTTAAAATAATTCTATGCTAAAAATTGGAGATAAAAAATTAATAGGAGCTTGGGCATTTTATGATTGGGCGAACTCGGTATATTCTTTAGTAATTAGTACAGCTGTTTTTCCATTATTTTATAGTGCAATAACAGAAGGTAAGACGGTTGTTTTTTTAGGTATGAAATGGGATCAAGCAGATACTTTGTATAGTTATGCACTTTCTTTTTCTTTTTTAGTGGTGGCTTTTATGTCTCCGATACTATCTGCAATTGCAGATTATACAGGAAATAAATTAAAATTTATGAAATTTTTCTGTTGGTTAGGAGCGCTATCAGTAATGTTTATGTATTTTTTCGAAGATTTAAATACTGCTTGGATAGGTATTGTTTGTACAATTTTAGCAAGTATTGGTTTTTGGTCTAGCACTGTTTTTTATAATTCTTATTTACCTGAAGTAGCGCATCCAGAGCAGCAAGATGCTGCGAGTGCAAAAGGTTTTATTTATGGTTACATAGGTTCTATTATTTTATTAATATTTTGTTTAGCAATGATTTTAGCTCCAGATACATTTGGTTTCGACTTAAGCATTTCAGATACAATTTTAGCTAGTGGGAGTGAAGCAGAAATTAATAATGCATTAGAGAACGCTAAAAATGCAGCATCTCTGAAAGCCATGAGAATTTCTTTTGTAATGGTTGGCCTTTGGTGGATAGGTTTTGCACAAATAACTTTTAAAAAATTACCAAATAATAGTTTTAATAGAAAACCTCAAAAAGATTTTATTTGGAAGGGTTTCAAGGAGTTGAAAAAAGTATGGATCGAGTTAAAAGAGTATCCAACATTAAAGAATTTTTTAATTGCTTTTTTCTTATTAAGTGTTGGCGTTCAAACCATTATTTTATTAGCAACTATTTTTGGTTCTATTGAACTTGGTCTGGGTACTACTAATTTAATAGTTACTGTTTTATTAATTCAGTTTGTAGCTATTTTAGGAGCATATGTTTTTTCTAAAGTATCTAAAAAGTACGGGAATTTTAAAGCTATAAAAATAACGCTTGTGATATGGATTTTAGTATGTTTAGCAGCTTTTATGCTAGAAAAAGAATTACCAAATGTTGAATATTACTTTTATGCTTTAGGTGGTTTATTAGGCCTAGTTCTTGGAGCAATACAATCTTTAACACGTTCTACTTATTCTAAATTATTACCAAAAACACAAGAAAATGCAACATATTTTAGTTTTTATGATGTTACAGAAAAAATTGCTATTGTATTAGGAACCTTTGTATTTGGATTTTTAATTTATTTAACTGGTTCTATGCAATGGAGTGTGCTTTCTTTGGGGCTGTTCTTTATTGCCTCATTGGTTGTCTTAAGTAGTTTAAAAAGCACAGAACATGTGCATTAATAAAATATTTTTCGAATACCTATAAAGATAAAAACGAATATAGAGTTACCAATAAAAAATGGAATGATAAATTCTTTTAAATTTAAAACTAATAGCGCACTTATAATTAGTAATTGAAAACCTAAACCAAAAGTAGAAATTAACGTCATTAGCCAATTCGGAAACGGTTTTCCTTCTGGTGCTTTTTTATCTAAAGCATAAATTATTTCATCAAAAATGCCATACAATGCTTTGTATAAAGAAAAAAGAAAAGTAACATTTTTTTGTTTTTCTCCAGGCAAGGCAATTGGTGTTTTATCTTCAAAAACCCTACTTGTAGTGTCGCCTGCAAAACGATTTCTAAGAATTACATAATAGTAATTGTATAAAGTTCCTTGCAATTGAATTCCGAAGAAGGCTAAAAAAATAAAACCAAAATGGGTGTTAGTTAAATATCCAATAGTAGCTAAAATGATAAAGTTTAAGATAATATCTGAAACAGAATCTAAAAATCTTCCTGTATAAGAGGGCGTTTCTTTTACTCTTGCTAGTTCACCGTCTGCGGCATCTAATATGGATTTTAAAATTAAGAAGAATGCAGCTGTCCAATAACACTCTTCAATAATACAATAGACACCAATTAAACCAGAAATTACAAAGGCTATAGTTACGTCTACTGGTGTAAATTTTGTTGATTTTAATGAATTTGCAATAACTCTTGCAATTGGTCTACCGTAATCTGATAAGTCTGTAAATTGATGTTCTTTTGGTAATTTAGACATAAAATGCTTTTAATAGTGGGGATTCTATGACTTATAAAAAGATATAAAACAGCACAACTTAATGAAGTACAAAAGTAAAAAAAGCATTGCAATAAAGGAATGCTTTTTTTAACTACTTTTTAATTAAAAAATTTTTAAACTAAAAAGCATTGCATCTTGTGAGATACAATGCTTTAATTGTTTTTAGAAACACCTTTTTTTAATTAATAGTAACATCAAAAGTTATTTCTACATCTGTACTTCCTCCTGCACTGCTAGATGATCCATCATTTGGTTTTGTAGGTTCGTGCTTTAAGACAATAGTTAATGTTCCTGAACCAGCTTCTCCAGTGGTAACTGAAGTCTCTATACCTAAAGGATTATCATTACCATCTACATCAGTTTTAGTAATTGCTAATCCAGACACATCAGAAGTGTAGAAAAACTCATGTTCATCTGCTTCTTCTTTTACTTCTTCAGTAATATCTTCTACTGGAGATTCTGTTTCATTTAATAATTCTATAATACCTGTATAGGTACTATTAGCAGTTAAATCACCTGAAACCTCGTATATAGGCTCAATTGCACCATCACCATCAGGATCACTGAATTTTAAAGTAACTACATCACTACCGCTTGTTAACGTATAATTTACAGTTGTAATTAATTCTTCTTCACTATCGTGATCGTGGTCATCATCGTCATCATCAGAACAAGCTGTAAAGGTGAATACAGAGATAAATAATATTGCTAATAATTTTGTAATTTTAATTGTATTTGTAATTTTCATAATTGTTTGTTTAATAATTTATTTTAAGTTTTAGGTTATAGTTTCTTCCTAAATCATTACTAAAATATCGTAATCTATTTAAATGTTCTCTGTAAGATTTATTGAACATATTTTCTATATTAAATTCTAATTTTAAACTCCCTTTCTTAAAAACCTTAAACACTGCTGATGTGTTTAAACCAAATAATGAATAGGTAGGTGGTGTTGAACTAATATCTACAAAAACATCTTCTTGTATGGTGGCATTGTATGTAAAAAAATTATAATCTGGAAATCTATTTTGCTGTAAAATGGTTTTATGACTTAAACTAATTTTTAATTGATTTAAGTTCTCATTAACATAAAATAAACGATTGCTAAAATTGGTAGCAGGCATATGAATTAAAGGGATATCATCTGTTAAATTATCTCCTTGTAATAGACTTAAACTAGCTATATAACTAAGGTTTTTACTAATTTTCTTATTCACATCAATATCTACCCCAAAAATTTGTGCAGCAACTTGGTTGTATTCCCAAACAGGAAAAGCCCCTCTAATTGTGGTGGTAATTCCAACAGGAATCAATTGAATAAAACCATTAATTTGATTGTAATAAGGACTAATTGCAAACCCAAAATCGTTACTGTTTTTTTCTAAAGACAAAATAAATTTATTTGCAATTTCTTTGCCAATAGTTAGTAAACCAGTTTCTATCCTTGCGGCACTATGATGCAATCCTTCACTAAACAATTCAGATGGATTAGGTACTCTAGATGCCAAACCAAAATTTGCTAATAACTGTATATTATTGTCAAATTTCTTTGATAAACCTAAACTTGCTGATACATTGTGATAGGTAAATCTTGGATTGGTAGGAATATCTGTACCTCTAATAGCACCACTTTCAAATTCTGGAAACAATTCGTCGTAATTATAGGTTTCTTGCCAATCTGTAACGTTGTATTCTTTGTTGGCATTGATATCCGTAAAATCATAACGAATTCCGGCACTTATTTCAGTGGTTCCATTCAAATTGTAATTTCCAATAGCATACATACCAGCATCATATTTATCAAAATCAGGAATTAAAGGGCTTGTACCTGTTCCAGAAACTGCATCATTTTGTTGATAACGAACCAACAAACCTGTATTTATTTTAAAATTATCAAAATAATCTATTTGTAAATTGGGCTGCAGACTTGTGGTAAACAATCTCAAATCTATAACTGGTGTGTTTTTTAAATCACCTCTTCGTAAATCAAACTCTTTACGTCTGTTAATTTGAAAATCGTATTGAACAGTTAATTTTCCAAAACCCTTAAAACGTTTATACGCCTCGACTTTTCCTAAATGATGAACGATTGCTTGTTTAGGCACATTTATAACATAAGAAAAATCATCAATAACCCTTGGCAGATCGCTATCTATAGCATTGTCTAAATCATTTACATTACCAATATGAGATGCTTTTAAAATACCAAATTCGTTATTTACATAACTATAATAGGCATCAAAACCTTTTTCAAAACTATTGTAGCCAAAACGAAAAGAACCATTTAAACTTTTTAATCCAGTGTTCGTTAAGTTATAATTAGGCGCTTAAAAATCTCCAAATTGTCTGTAATTCATTTGAAACTTTGCATAGTATCCTGATTTATATGTTTTTATAATTTCAGAATTTAAACTACCCCCCAAACCATTCGAATTAAATGAACTTAAAGTACTTCCAAACAAACTATCTTTAACGGCATATCTTTTAGGCTTTAAAAGAATTAAACCACCTATTACATCACTTCCATATTTTAAGGTATTTGCTCCCTTTATAACATCAATTCTGTCACTAGAATTAATATCGATATTTGGTGCATGTTCATCTCCCCATTCCTGGTCATACATTCTTACATTATTGTTAATAATTAAAAGTCTGCTACTATGTAAGCCATGAATCATTGGTTTTACTATAGAATTACCCGTACTTAACGAGGAAACACCGCTAATTGTATTTAACGCATCACCCAAAGATTTATCAGTATATTCTTCTATCACTGCCTTTTTAATGGATTGTTCTACGCTAGATTGTTCAGTTTTTGTGTTTGTTTTTACAACAACTTCATTTAACTCTTCTAAATGATGTTCTAAAAAGATCTCTTTGTTTATACTTTTATCAATATCGATTGTAATTTGCTTAGTATCACAAGAAATATGTTTAATTTCTAGAACGATAGTTCCTTTACATAAATTATTAATTTCGAAAACACCATCAATATTTGATGTTGTATATCTATCTAAATTTAGGATAACAATAGAAGCACCAATGATTGGAGTTTTGTCGTGAAAATCGATAATTTTACCTTTAAAAGTAATCGTACAATCTTGTGCAATTGTGTTTGTACAAATACAACACAAAAATGCACACAAAAAAATTAGTTTTTGCATTTTGGTTTTTTATGTTCAAAAAAATTTAAGCTTGAACATAAAGAGGTGGTCCCCTTAAATAAAAAGATAATTGATAATGATTTTGTAAGAAACTATATTGTATATTATTATTAGAAATAATAATGTTTGTAATAATTTTGTAATGAGTAGTAGTTAAAAAAGAATCACTTTGTTTTATAAGGTGTAATTTGCAATCGAGATCTTTTTCGTGAATATGAGTTTCTATTTTAGAGTTACAAATAGTGTGTTCATGATTTAAAAAATCGTGAACAGAATCTATAGCCATTGGTAATAAGAATATAACCAATAGAAAAGGACCTATATGTTTTTTTAACGTTTTAATATTATTTTAAATTCAGCATTTCTTTATCTAAGGAAAAAATTGATTGCTAAAATACAAATATCCTTTGACATGTAATGCATATCTATCAAACATACCAAGTTAATAAAGTTTTATCTAAAATGAAAGATGTAAAGCCATCAATAAAAACAATAAAAAAGTGAATATGTTTTAAACTGTTTGAGAGTTCTTTTCTAATAAAAGTTCACAAGTTATTGAAATACGTATTTTAACAATGTTGCTAAATGTTACTTTATCTTATAAACGGTTCCATCAGTAAGAAACTTATTAAATCCTATTTTTGCTGAAAAATCATAAGAATCATCTGTTATTTTAGTTATTTGAACATAAATAGCGTCTTTATCTAACTGTTTTTTAGGCGATTTCATTTTTAGAGAATAAAAGAAATTATTTTTCCATTTGATATATAAAGTATCAATATGTTTTATTCTTTTTTCTCCAGACGCACTATCGTTAGAAATACTTATAATTTTATCGTATTCTTCAATTTGTATACTGTCTATTCTAGTGATAATTGTTTTGCTATATCCTTTTCCTGCAGGAACCTCAAATACTCCTTTTCTAAACCTTTCTGGATCTCCCTTTTCAGTCGAACAGTATGTGAACGTTAATAAAAAGAAACAAGAAACAAGTACTAATAACATTGTGTCTCTTTTTTCTGAAAAATATGCAAAAACTCCTTTATTCTCTTTTCTTTTTATCATTTTAAATTCCTGTGTAATTTGCAGGCGTAATAGCCTTTAACTCTTGTTTAATTGCTGAGGAAACGTCTAATGTGTCAATAAAGTTAGCAATAGATATTTGGTTTATTTTTTCGTTAGTTCTGGTTAATCCTTTTAAAGTTTCATAAGGATTTGGATATGCCTCTCTTCTTAAAATTGTTTGTATTGCTTCTGCAACCACTGCCCAATTATTTTCTAAGTCTTGTTCAAACTTTGCTTTATTTAATAATAACTTATTCAATCCTTTCAAAGTAGATGTAAACGCAATGATTGTATGTCCAAATGGCACACCAACATTCCGTAAAACGGTACTATCCGTTAAATCTCTTTGCAGTCTAGAGATCGGTAATTTAGCAGAAAGGTGTTCAAAAATCGCATTTGCAAGCCCTAAGTTTCCTTCAGAATTTTCAAAGTCAATAGGATTCACTTTATGTGGCATTGCAGAAGAACCAACTTCACCAGCCTTAATTTTTTGTTTAAAATATTCCATAGAAACATAGGTCCAGAAATCTCTATCTAAATCTATAACAATATTATTAATACGTTTTAAGGTATCAAACATAGCAGCCATATGATCATAATGCTCTATTTGTGTTGTTGGAAAAGAATGGTGTAAACCTAACTTTTCTTGCACAAAATTACTTCCAAAAGCTTTCCAGTCTATTGATGGATAAGCAACTTTATGCGCATTAAAATTACCTGTAGCACCACCAAATTTTGCAGCGTTAGGTATCTCATTTAACAAATTGAATTGTGCTTTTAAACGTACTACGAAAACATCAATCTCTTTACCTAAACGTGTAGGAGAAGCAGGTTGCCCGTGGGTTCTAGCCAGCATAGAAATATCTTGCCATTCAATAACAAGTTCTTGTAATCTTTCTAAAAGTTCTAAATATTGGGGTACATACACATCATTCATAGCTTCTTTTATAGACAGCGGAATTGCAGTGTTATTTATGTCTTGAGAAGTCAACCCAAAGTGGATAAACTCTTTGTGCGCTTGTAAACCTAAAGCATCAAATTTTTCTTTTATAAAATACTCAACAGCTTTTACATCATGATTTGTAATGCTTTCTATATCTTTTATTTTTTGAGCATCTTTTGCAGTAAAATCAATATAAATTTTTCGAAGTTCATTAAATAAACTATTGTCAAAACTTATTAATTGTGGCAAAGGTATTTCGCACAAAGCAATAAAATATTCAATTTCTACTTTAACTCTGTATTTAATTAGAGCTTCTTCAGAAAAATAGTTTGCTAGTTCTTCAATCTTTCCTCTGTATCGTCCGTCAATAGGAGAGATTGCATTTAGTTTTGTTAAGTTCATTTTTAGTTGAGTTGTTATCCACAAAAATAAGTATTAAAAGACACTTATTAATATGTTTTGTAATTTTTTCTTGGTTGTTTTTTTTCTTTAATTTAATTGGTTTTAGGGTTGTATGATGCTTAGAATAATAATACTTTTAACACTTTTAATGTATATTTGTTTTAAAACTATAGTTTAATGTTAGAAATAAAAAGACTTTTTTACATATTTACTTTTTTTACTTTTTATTTTATAAGTAAAGATTGCAATGCTCAAAAAATAAATTTATTTGACAGTAACAATAAGCGAACTGGAACCTGGAAAAAGTATCATTCCAATAAAAAAATTCGATATACAGGTCAATTTAAAGATGGAAAGGAATTTGGAGTTTTTAAATTTTATGATATAACTACATCCAGAAAACCGATTATTACAAAAACTTTTTATGAAAATTCAGACTCCTTATTTGTGCAGTTTTATAGATTAAATGGTAATCTAAAAACGGAAGGAGTTTTAAATGAAAGAAAAAGGGTTGGGCTTTGGAAATACTTTTATAACAATGGTGCCGTAATGTCTCAGGAAAACTACAAAAATGGTTTGCGACATGGAGAACAGTTTGTGTTTTATTCGAATGGTAAAATAACTGAAAGATCTTTATTTAAAAACGGTTTGTTAGATGGTATTTCAAGTAAATATTCTAGTAAAGGAATTTTAATAGAAGAAGTTGCCTATAAAAAAGGAAAGCCAAACGGTCTTGCAAAATATTTTGAATTGAACGGAAACTTAAAGGAAACTGGTATTTATATAGATGGAAAAAGAGTTGGAAAGTGGGAATATTATTTGGACGGTGAATTGGCTCAGAGGAATGAGAAAAATAAATTTAATAAAAAAGGAATGTAAATTTAAAAGCGCCTTTAAATTGTTTTAGAGGCGCTTTTAATGTTTGTATATTTATTACTTTAAAAGCACTTTATTTATTGCGTGAATTACGCCATTACTAGCTTGTACATCTGTAGCAATAACATTACTTACTCTATTGTTTGCATCGGTTAATGTTGCACCACCTGTAATATTTGCAGTAATATCACCCCCCAAAGTTTCAATAGTCATACCATCACTTAAGCCAGCAGCTAAAACATTTGCACCGGCAACGGCATGCATTTCTAATGTTCCTTTTAGGGTAGGTTCATCAATATCGTCTAAAGAATCTACACCCAATTCTTCAAGCAAATCTATAAAAGCTGAATCTATTGGAGCAAATATGGTGAATGGAGCTGGGTCTGTTCCGTTTGCTGTTGAAAGCGTTTTTACAAAATTAAAGGTTAAATCTGATCTGGTTAAGGCATTTACTAAAACAGAAAAATTAGGATCTGCTGTTGCAAATGTAACTACTGTTGGTAAACCAATAACTGCATCAACAGCGTGTATCGTTCCATTATCCACAAATACATCTGCAGTAGTCACTGCAGAAACCCCATTAATAACTACCCCATTAGTAGTATTTATAAATAAACTCATGTTATTTCCATTAGGAGTTGCTGTAGATAAAGAGTTTAAAGAATATCCAGTTTCTAACGAAGAAGATACAGCATTACCATTAACTACATGATTTAATAAAACTTGAGTTAAAACATCGGTTGGGATATCACTTAATGCACCGAAGTTGTTGTCTAACAAAAACGCTGCAAAAGCCGCATTATTTGGAGCAAATACAGTAAATGGTCCTTCACCATCTAGAACATCCGGCAAATTACCATTAGCTAATTGCAGCGCTTCTAATAAAGTGCTATAATCTGAAGAGTTACTTACAGCATCTACTATTGTATTTTTTATTGGTATTGGCATCGTTTGCTCATCATTATAACAACTTGTAAATGCTGTGAATGATAAAATTAAAATTGATACTGTTTTAAATAAATTTTTAAAAATTTTCATAATAAAGAGTTTTTTTTAATATTGTAAAATTATTAAAATAAAAGATTAAAATCTTTCTGTTTAATGTTTTTTAACAAAACTTAAACAAAACTTAAACAAAATTTTAACAATTGAAAATTGAATTCTATGTTTTGTTAATTGAATTAAAGCTAACTAAATAAAAATCTATGTTGTAAATTTGCCAATAAAAATAATATAGAATGAAAAGAATAGTTGTAGGTCTTTCTGGAGGTGTGGATTCTAGTGTCACTGCCTATTTATTAAAAGAACAAGGGTATGAGGTTATTGGGCTTTTTATGAAAAATTGGCATGATGACTCTGTAACTATTTCTAATGAATGCCCTTGGTTAGAAGATAGTAACGATGCTATGATTGTTGCTGAGAAATTAGGTATTCCATTTCAAGTTGTAGATTTAAGCAACCAATACAAAGAACGTATTGTAGATTATATGTTTGATGAATATAGTAAAGGAAGAACTCCAAATCCGGATGTGTTATGCAATCGAGAAATAAAGTTTGATGTATTTATGGATATAGCACTAAAACTAGGCGCAGATTATGTTGCAACAGGCCATTATTGTAGAAAAGGTTCAGAAATAATTAATGGCGAGCCTGTATATAAATTGTTAGGCGGTAAAGATAAAAATAAAGACCAATCTTATTTTTTATGTCAACTTTCCCAAAAACAACTATCAAAAGCAATGTTTCCTATTGGTGAGTTAACAAAGCCAGAAGTGAGAGAAATTGCTAAAAAAGCCGATTTAATTACTGCTGAAAAGAAAGATTCTCAAGGTTTGTGTTTTATAGGTAAAGTGCGATTACCAGAATTTTTACAACAAAAATTGCAACCCAAAGAAGGTAAAATTATTAATATACCTTTAGATTTTTCTCAGTATACAAAGTTAATTCCTGTGTTTAAAAATAAAGAATTGGAACTTGCCCATTTTTCTACAAAGTTTTCATACAATAAAGAAGATGGAAAAGTTTTAGGAAAGCATCAAGGAGCCCATTATTTTACAAAAGGACAGCGTAAAGGATTAAATGTTGGCGGAACAAAAGAAGCATTATATGTTATAGAAACTGATGTTGTAGAGAACGTAATTTATACGGGAGAAGGAAAAAACCACCCTGGTATTTATCGAAATGTTTTATTTGTATCTAATGAAGAAATCCATTGGATTCGTGAGGACTTAACGTTAAGAATTGGAGAAACGTTAGAGGTGGATGCCAGAATTAGATACAGGCAAGTTTTAGAAAAAGCGACTTTACACAAAGTAGAGTCTGGTTTATATGTAGCTTTTGAGAACAAGCAATCGGCTATTCAAGAAGGCCAATTTGTTGCTTGGTACAAAAATGAAGAGTTATTGGGTTCTGGTGTAATTTCTTAAATTAGTAGCCCATATGATGAAACAACTGCTAACTATAATAATTTTATTTTTTTATTTACTAAGTTATTCTCAAGAAGAAATTATAACCCTATATAACTCAAAAAGAAAAGTAACAAAAGACCCTTTAAAAGCAAAATTTTATCAGAGGTTAACAAAAGAAAAGGATTCTCTTTGGTTCATTAGAATGTATAGAAGAAATAATCAGCTAGCTAGTTATTGGTATTCGAAAACTAAAGATTCTAAAAAAAGATTAGGTAAAAAGGTTTCCTTTGGATTAAATGATAGTATTTCAGGTGTAACACTTTACAATAATAAAGGCGAAAAACATGGAAAGTTTTCGACATGGTTTGATAATAGAAATAAATCCTATGAAGGAAGATTCATAAATGGTAAAAAAGAAGGATTGTGGAGGAATTATTTTTATAGTGGAGAAATTGCGTCAAGAGGTTTTTTCAAAAATGATTCGTTAATTATTGAAAAATTTTATGATAAAAATGGGAATGAACGAGTTTTAAAGGGAGATTGCTGCAGAAAAAAACCTGAGTTCACTGGAGGTATTAAAAAGTATAAAAAAATTGTATATCAGTTCGTAAATAAAATGAAATGGAAAATTAAGGGAACCATAACTGTAGATTATACAATTAGTGTTAGTGGAGATTTAACAAATATTAGAATTTATGATACTCTTCCGGGTGATTTAAACCAGGAAATCATAACATTCTTTAAGCAAATAAAAGGTTGGAAACCAGCCTTTAATAATGGTAGGGAAATACCTATTCAACATTCTTTTAAATTAATTTTTAAATAGACCAAGCAAAATAAAATCACACAACTTTTCAATATTAAATATCCAATTATTCAAGGAGTAATGATTTGTGTTTCTAGCTGGAAGTTAGCTCCTGTAGTATCAAATGCTAGAGGATTAGTTTTGATCGTTGCAGGTTCGATGTATCCGGACATTTTAAGAATATATATTCAGAAATGTAAAAACACAGGAGATAAGCCTTTTGGAGTAAATGTACGTATGTTATATCCTCATATAGAATTATTAATGGCTAAAATCATTGAAGAGGGAATAAAGATTGTGTTCACCTCTCTTGGTAATCCAAAAAATTATACGTGCTTTTTAAAAGATAAGGGTATTGCAGTCTTACATGCTGTTAGCTCTGTAAAGTTTGCTTTAAAAGCACGAGCTTCTGGTATAATTTTTTAACACCTGAGAATAAAGGAACAATATAATTTTTCAATGAATCTTAAGGATGTAGATTTATTGTTGGAGAAGGAAATAACTCAATTTTTTTTGTGTATGTCTCTGGATTAGTTGACTAAATTAGGAAAAACGATGAAGTTGAGTTTAATGAACAAGATGGAAGAAAAGCCTTAAACACAATAAATCTAAAATTTATATAATTATTAGTAAAAGTTTTTCTGAAAAGCCGATAAATAGTGGATAGGCTTTTTTGCTATTGATATATTTTTCTTTTTTTTTTAAAAGAATATCATAAAAAGTATTGTTTTTAAATTACTGGCAGTATCTTTGTACTTCAATTAGTGTTGTTAGTAATTAAACAAGCAACGCATTTAATATCATTATAATGAATAAAGGTACCGTAAAATTTTTCAATGAATCTAAAGGATTCGGATTTATTACTGAAGAAGGAAACAACAAAGAACATTTTGTGCATGTGTCAGGGTTAGTTGACGAAATTCGTGAAAACGATGAAGTTGAGTTTGACTTACAAGATGGTAAAAAAGGATTAAACGCAGTAAACGTAAGAGTTATATAATTATATATATATTACTAGTTAATTTTTTATCCAAAAGCCTATCAATAATTGATAGGCTTTTTTTATTTTAGTATTTTTAAACATACTTATGATAGACGGAAGACAAAGAAAAAACATAGAAATAGGTTTATTTGTAGAAATAGTTCAGAAACAAAATCAAAGATCTGGTGCTCTAAATCAAGGAAAGGTGAGTAAAATTCTCACAAAATCGGTAAGTCATCCTTATGGAATTAAGGTACAATTAGAATCTGGCCTAGTTGGCAGAGTTCAAAATGTTATTGAATAAGCTATTTTAAAGGAATTTTAATCTCGTATAATCTTCTACTCTTGTTATTTAATTTATGCTCTCTTAGCCAAGGATTGTGAATTTTAAGTTCTTTATAGTTCATGCCAAATTCTTTGGCAAATTGAGTTAGGTTAGAAATGGTAGTATCCACTTTTACTGACCGAGTTTTCTTAACTGTATATAAATCTTCTTTATCAAAAATAAAACCATACTTTTTTGGATTTGTCATAATTTCCTTTAAAGCTAATATCCTAAAAATATACCTTTCTGTTTCATCGGGTAATTTAACATCATAATAGTTACTTACCTCTTGTGCTTCTAACCTTCTAGAAACTCCGCGATTCCCAGCATTATAAGCGGCTGCAGCTAAGGTCCAGGAACCTAATTTTTCCTTTGCTTTGATTAAATATTCTGCCGCAACTTTTGTAGATTTTTCAATATTATAACGTTCATCTACATTATCATTTATTTCTAAACCATACTCTTTTCCAGTAGTTCGCATAAAATGCCAAATTCCTGCTGCACCCACAGAAGATGTTTCATCTGTAAAACCACTTTCAGCTAGGGCTAAAAATTTAAAATCGTCAGGTAAATTATATTTGGCTAATAAAGGTTCTAAAATAGGAAAGTATCTATTTGCTCTTTTAAGGAGTAAAATACCGTTAGATTGCCAATAGGTATTTACCAACAATTCTCTTTCCATTCTCTCCTTAACATCATTAATTTCTATAGGTACTCTTTCTCCTGCCAAATTAAGTCCCTTCGGAAGTTTTAATGCTTTTATCTTATATCCTTTGTGTGTTTGTAATTCTGGATTTGGTGCTGTTTTAAGAATCGCATTATAAAAAATAATAGTTATAATACTAATACTTAGAAGAGAAAGAATACGCTGAGCCAATTTCATATTTACAATTTAGATACGTTAAAAGTATGAAATCAACGTTGTATTAACAAGTTAAAACGGTATCAATAATTTTAGATATTTTTTTAGCTTTTGTTAATACCATAATATGGGTTCCTCCATTAACCTTAATAGTGTTTTGAATATTTTTAATAGGAAAAACAGCATCGTTTGTGCCATGAATATGAATAATATTTTTTATTGGTGCTGTTTGTTGCCAATTTATAATACTTGCAATAGACCATTGTAAATATTCTTTGCTTCTAACTGAAAGGTACTTTTTATATAGATCTGCTCTTTTTTTTAACCCTTTTCCTATGAAAAACCCTAAATAATCTTCAAAGTTTTCGATTACTTTAGTTGGAAAAACTTTATATATTTTCGTTAATTTCGCAAGTTTAAATCTCTTCGGAAGCTCGTCGTGGTGCTTAACACTAGAAATGATAATAACTTTTTTAGGATGTACATAACTTGCTAATTCTTGCACTATAATTCCGCCAAAAGAAACACCAATTAATACAGGATCTTTTTCCTTGATTTGCGCACTTAAATGGCATGCATAACTACCAATATCCTCCTCAGAGGTTTGTGGTGCAATCCAATTTAGATAATGAAGTGTATATCTATCTAGATCAAATTCTAGGTTTTCAAAGATTTTATGGCTTGCTGCTAAACCTGGCATAAAATAAATGGGCGTTTTCTCCATTATTTTTACTTTTTAAAAGATTTAATTGATGAAATTTAGACGCACAGAACCATCTTCATCAATTTCTGTTAAAGTAATTTCATGCAGGGTATTTACCAATTCTGGATTCCAGGGTGTTTTTACCTTTACATAATTCTCTGTAAAACCATGAATATAACCCTCTTTATTTTCGCTTTCAAACAGTGCAGTTAAACTGTTTCCTAATTGAGATTCATAAAAAGAACGTCTTTTCTTTGCGGATAGACCGCGTAACATTTTACTACGTTTTGCTCTTACTTTTTTAGGAATAATTCCATTTAAAGCAACAGCTTCTGTATTTGGTCTTTCGGAATAGGTAAAAACGTGTAAATAAGAAATATCTAAGTCGTTTAAATAATTATATGTTTCTAAAAAAAGTGCATCTGTTTCTCCAGGGAAACCGACAATAACATCTACACCAATGCAAGCATTTGGCATGGTTTCTTTAATTCTAGAAACTCTATTTGTATAGGTTTCTTTCAGATACCTACGTTTCATTTTTTTAAGTAGTTCATCTGAACCCGACTGCAAAGGAATGTGAAAGTGTGGCACAAAAGAAGAGGATGTTGATACAAAATCTATAGTTTCATCTTTTAATAAATTTGGTTCGATTGATGAGATTCTTAAACGATGAATTCCTTCAACTTTATCCAATTCCTTTACTAGATCTAAAAAGGTGTGTTCATGTTTTTTATTTCCAAACTCTCCTTTACCATAATCACCTATATTAACGCCCGTTAAAACAATTTCTTTAATTCCTTTAGAAGAAATTTCTTTAGCGTTATCTAATACATTTTGAACGGTATCTGATCTAGAAATCCCCCTAGCTAAAGGAATTGTGCAATAGGTGCATTTATAATCGCAGCCATCTTGGACTTTTAAAAATGCGCGTGTTCTATCTCCAATAGAATAAGAACCTACATAAAAATCTGCATCAGAAATTTCACAAGAATGAACTTTGCCTAAATTATTTTTGGTTAAATCGTTGATATAAGAAGTAACATTAAATTTTTCTGTAGCACCTAAAACTAAATCTACACCGTCTACAGCAGCTAATTCTTCTGGCTTTAATTGGGCATAACAACCAATAGCAATTAAAAAAGCTTCATCATTTTGTTTTAAAGCATTTTTAACAATGGATTTAAAGCGCTTATCTGCATTGTCTGTTACAGAGCATGTATTTATAACATATATATCTGCTTTCTCTTCAAATTCCACACGCTCAAAACCTTCACTAGTAAAAGTTCTAGCAATAGTAGATGTTTCTGAAAAGTTTAATTTGCATCCTAAAGTATAAAAAGCAACTTTTTTTTCTGCATTCATTTTGTTATTTTTGACAGTCACAAAACTACAATATTATTCATAGTTTTTGAAGTAGATAGATTACTTATTAGAAAATTATATTTAAAGTTGCAAGTTCGCTATTTTAATATAATTTCAGCATTATTTCTGTTATTTCAACAGACCGTATAGGTTACATTCTTCAAAACCTAATCAAACTCTTTAAATAGGTTACTCAAATAGCTTTAAGCAGTTATTAGTTAAAGAAATTACCAATTAATTCTTGCTTGAATAGGGTAGTGGTCTGAATATTTTTCTAAATAATTTGAAAATTGATTTACGATTGCATTTTCATCGGTTAAAATAAAATCTATCCTCATAGGAAACCAATAATTATATGTTTGTCCAAAGCCCTTTCCTGCTTCAATAAAGGCATCTTTTTTGTTTTTTGAAATTTCATGATACATCCAAGAATAAGAGGTGTTATTAAAATCTCCACACACTATTTTTTTACCAGTCCATTTTTTCTCATGCTTTAAAAACACTTCAACCTGTAAGGCTTGTTTTTTAAAGGATTTCGATACTCTTTCTATTAATTTTTCTGAATTTTTCTCGCCAAAGTTCTCTTGATTGGGGTTTATCCTTAAGGATTCAAAATGTGTATTGTAAATTCTAATGGTATCTTTCTCTTTTAAGATATCAGCGTATATAATATTGTTGCCACTACTTTTTAAATTAAGAGACCCAGCATTCAATATTTTAAACTTTGAATAAATTGCCATTCCGTATTTACTAATTCTTGATCTGAACTTTACATATTTATAAGGAAAGGAGAATTGCACTTTTTTAGATTTATAATATTCTTGTATCACTAAAATATCAGGATTTTTTTCTGCTATAAAGTCATAACCATTTTGTTTTTTTTCAAGTGCTTTGTTGTTCGAAAATAAATCAAATGTTTTTACATTGTAGCTCATCACTTTTAAATCCGAATTTAAAGAAGAAGTATTACTAGATATTTTATAAAACGGAGGAGCAAAGAACCACCCAATGCCTAAAATAATCAAAGATAAAAGAAACTGTTTCTTTAGTTTAAGTAGCCAATAAATTGTACAAACAAAATTCATGATTAATAAAACAGGTACAAAAAGACTCAAAATAGCAAATACAGGAATTATTACTGGAGAGATATAAGGTAATAAAAAAGAAAGCAATAGTAAAGAAGCAAATAAGGAGTTTGCTAAGTATAATATCTTGTCTAAAAAAGATAGATTTTTCATTTATCTTTTACCTTGTTTAAACAAAAATTCTTTTTCAGCTTTAGTAAGTGTATCGTAACCCGATTTACTAATCTTATCTAAAATAACGTCTATTTGTTCTTGATTTTTACTACTATTTTTTACTATCTTTTGACTTTTTTTTGCAGATTTATGTACTGTTTTTAAAGGTTTTTCTTTTCTTTTGAAAAAAGAGGAAAATATCGTTGATAAATTTGTTTTCTTATTACTTGCTTGTTGAACATATAAATAACCGAATAAACTTCCTCCTAAATGAGAAAAACTACCTCCAGCATTTGTACCAATAAGACCCACAAAATCAAAAGCCAACCAAATTGCTGCCAAGTGCCAAAACTTTACAAAACCTATAAACCTGATTTTTATCTGATAATGTGGCATATAGGTTGCAATGCCAATAAATATCGCAGAAATTCCAGCAGAAGCGCCCACTAAAGTAGTATTTCTTCCCTCAAATAAAGGAAAGTAATTTTGACTAATTACATAGAGAAATCCTCCAAATAAGGTCCCTAATATATAGAAAGTGAATGCTTGTTTCTCTGTAAAATATTGAATAAAAAGATTTCCAATAAAATACAAGGTAATCATGTTAAAAATTAGATGAATGAAATCCGCATGTAAAAAACCATAAGAAATTATAGACCACGGTTTTGTAAGGAAGGCGTCTAAATTATTATCTAAAGAAAACCATTCTACTAAAAAGTTTTGCTCACCTTTATACAGACCTTGGAATACGGTAATTAATAGCGTAAGCAAAAATATAGCAATATTTAGGTATATTAATTTTTCAATTATTGTACCTGTCCTATACTTGTTTTTTAGTGTGTTTATAAAACTCATTATGTAGTTTTAAATTGATTTTTTTTCCAGGAATAAGCAATAATAAATCCAATTAAAGCACCACCGATATGTGCAAAATGAGCAATATTACCAACGGAGTATTTTGTCATTCCAAAAAATAAATCACCAAAGATCATTACTGGAATAAAATATTTTGCTGCTATAGGAATCGGCAAAAATATCAAAGCTAACTTTGCATCTTTAAAATACAAACCAAATGCAGCTAAGACACCATAAACAGCTCCAGAAGCGCCAACTGCGGGAGTATTATATAATTGATTCATTGTTTGTAAATCTTTATTTTGATACATTTTAGTAGGATTCATCAATTCTAATATTTCATTTTGAGAAATTCCTGAAGTTACTAAAGTTTCTAAAGCTGCATTAAATTGATAATAGTTTACCAATGTGTAAATTATTCCTGCACCAAGACCCGCAGAAAAATAAAAAAATAAGAATTTTTTTCTTCCCCACATTTGCTCTAAAGGAGTTCCAAAAGCCCATAAGCCATACATGTTAAATAAAATATGAGAGAAGCTAGCGTGCATAAACATGTGCGTAATGTATTGCCAGAACCCAAAATGTTCATTTTCTGGAAAATGCAATGCTAACATATTTGTAAAATCTAATTGTAACAATTGCGGAGCTACAAATAAAATTACATTTATTATTATGAGGTGTTTAATACCGTCTGTAAGTTTATTCATAATTAACTATTAAATAAATTATCTATTTGGTTTAACGTTAGAGTTTTAAAAGTTGCTTTTCCAAATGGTGAAATAGTAGGTTCTTTGCACGAAAATAAGTTATTTACTAAACTTTCTTGTTCTTTTTCAGAAAGCAAGGTTCCTGTTTTTATACTTAATGTTTTTGCAAATGATTTTGCCATCACATCAAAATGACTAAAACTTACATCAGGTACTTCTAAATTAATATCGTTTAATAGCTCTTCTAAAATAATGGTAATTTTACTTTCTGTTACAGAAACTGGAATTCCTTTTATAGTAACGCTGTCTTTAGTGAATTGGTCAAAAGAAAACCCAGCATTTTCTAATTCTGTTTTTATGGTATAAATCATCTCTATTTCTGCAGAAGAAAAAGAAATTTTCACAGGAAATAATAATTGTTGACTATTTGCTTCTCTGATAGTAATACTCTCTAAAAACTCTTCATATAAAACTCTTTGGTGCGCTAAAGATTGGTTGATTAAAACGACCCCTGATTTTATCAAAGACAATACATATTTACGTTGAATTTGAAATGTTTTTTGTGTTTTTTCCTCTTGAAGATGCTCAAATAAACTTTCGTTTTGTTCTGCATCAGTTGTGCTTGCAGATGTATAAAGAGATTCCCAGCTTTGCGTTTCTTTCTCCCTTTTAAAAGGAAAATTAATTTCCTTTTGTTCTTCTTCTTTAAACGGATTAAAATCTGGGTCTACTGAAATTTTAGGGACAGATCCTGAGGCGTTACCGCCTTTAAAATGATAAGGTGTGTCAAGGCCAGCATCTCTGTTGAAATCTAAAACAGGTGCAACATTATATTGTCCTAAACTGTGTTTTACGGTAGCGCGCAACATAGCATATAATGCTTTTTCATTATCAAACTTTATTTCTGTCTTTGTTGGGTGTATGTTGATATCTATTGTGTTTGCGGGTACTGTTAAATATAAGAAATAAGATGGATGCGCACCTTGTTCTAGCAACCCTTCAAATGCATTTACTACTGCATGATTTAAATATGAGCTTTTTATAAATCGATCATTCACAAAAAAGAATTGCTCACCCCGTTTTCTTTTAGAAAATTCTGGCTTTGCAACAAAACCTTGAATAGTAACAATATCTGTTTTTTCATCAATAGGAACTAATTTTTCATTCATTTTAGTGCCAAATACAGCTACAATACGCTGACGAAGATTCCCTGCTTTTAGATGATAGACTTCGTTATTATTATGATGTAATAAAAAAGAAATATCTGCATGTGCTAAGGCAACGCGTTGAAATTCATCTATAATATGGCGTGTTTCTACGGTATCTGATTTTAAAAAATTTCTTCTTGCAGGAATGTTATAAAATAAATTTTTAACAGCTAAGCTAGTACCTTCTCCGGTTGAAATAAAATCTTGTGATATTATTTTACTTCCCTCAATTTTGATGTTTGTTCCTAACTCTTGGTCTACTGGTTTTGTTTTTAATTCTACATGAGCAATAGCCGCAATAGAAGCTAAGGCTTCTCCTCTAAAGCCTTTTGTACTTAAATTAAATAAATCCTCTGCTTTCTGAATTTTAGAAGTAGCGTGGCGCTCAAAACTCATTCTGGCGTCTGTAGTGCTCATTCCTTTTCCATCATCAATTACTTGAATAAGCGTTTTACCAGCATCTTTAACTAATAATTTTATACTGGTAGCACCAGCATCAATTGCGTTTTCCAATAACTCTTTTACTACAGAGGCAGGGCGTTGAACTACTTCTCCTGCAGCAATTTGGTTTGCAACATGATCTGGTAAAAGTTGAATTATATCAGACATTAATTCGTTATAAATATGGATAAATCGAAATCTATAATGTAAAGAAAAATTAAAACTAAAATAGTAATAATTATAAGGAATGTTCTTGCAGTTCTTTTTTCAGATTTCATTTTCAGATCCCCAAAAGCGTCACTAAATTTTCCTTTTATTCCTTTGTTTTTTCCTGCAGTAGTCCTAAACTGATCTAGTTTGTGCTCAATTTTAAAAGGATTTCCTTCTCCTTTATAATATCGAGGTTGATAATCAAATTTTTTATTTGTACGTTTTAAAAATCCCATAGGTTTAGAAATAGTTGGTAAAAAGATATATAGGGTAAAATAATCTGCATACTAAAAGTAAAAGCAATTCAAATTTAAAGAATTTAAAGTAAACTTGCTAAAAATGATATAAAAAGTATTCTTAATAAATAAAGAAAGTAAAGGGTTGTTAAAAACCGATGCTATCACTTTTTCTATCAATATTTTTTATAGCCGCCATCTTTATGGCAGCAACGGCACATTCTATGCCTTTATTACCCAGTTTACCTCCAGATCTATCTATAGATTGCTGTTTGGTATCGTCTGTTAATACACAGAAAATAACAGGTACGTCATGCTTAATATTTAAATCTACAATACCCTGTGTAACTCCTTCACAAACAAAATCAAAATGTTTTGTTTCTCCTTGAATTACGTTTCCAATAGCAATAATAGCATCTAATTGCTGAGATTGAATCATTTTTTTACAGCCAAATACTAATTCAAAACTTCCAGGTACATCCCAAGAAATAATATTTTCTTTAATTGCACCACAATCAATTAACGTTTCAATTACACCTTTTTGCAGGTTTCTTGTAATTTCTGGATTCCATTCAGAAACAACAATCCCAAATCGAAAAGACTTCGCATTTGGGATTGTTGCTTTATCGTAGTATGATAAATTAGTTGTTGCCATATTTTAGTTCTTAGTTTTTGGTCTTTAGTGGTTCGATTTTCTCGAACTATTGAAAACCTAATTTCTAAATACTATTTTGCGTATTTAGCAGCATTTATAAATTTCTCAACATCTCTACCTTGGTCAGATGTTGGATAGTTCTCTTTAATTTTAGTAAATAAAGATTCCGCTTTATCAAATTGCTTTAATTCCATAGCAGTTAAACCTGCTTTGTATAAAAACAAAGGAGTAGTAAACCCATTATTTTTTCTATTAGCAGCTTTTACATAATATTCTAAAGCTTCTTTTGGTTGATTCACATCTGCAAAAGCATCTCCAACTGCACCTAAAGAAATAGGACCTAACATTTCGTCATCAGAATTGAATTTTTCTAAATATTCAATTGCTTTGTCGTATTGTTTCATTTCTAAATAAGAAACTCCGGCATAATAATTAGCTAAATTCCCGGCATTTGTTCCGCTGTAAGATTTTGAAATATCTAAGAAACCGTAATTTCCATCTGCACCTTCCAATCCTAATACAAGTAAAGAATCTATTCCAGAACCTGCTGTAGAAGCTTGGTCATAATATTTTCTTGGCCAAGATAACTCGTTAGAAGCTTCTAGTTCATTCGGTTCTGAAATATATGTAGTATAACCTAAATATGATAAGAAGATAACTACAACGGCAACTAGGCTTGTAAATAAAGCTTTGCTATTTTGCTCAATCCATTTTTCAGACCTCGAAGCAGTTTCGTCTAAAGTGTTTAAAACACCAGCTGTTTCGAATTCAGATTCGTCAAACTGTGCTTGTTCTTTTTTACCTTCTGCCTTATATTTTTTCTTGTAAGTTGCCATATTTCTTAAAAATTATTGGCCACAAATTTAGTTTTTTTTATTGGATTTAAAAAGGAGATAATTCGCAAAATTTTCAATAATTTGCAATTCGTTTCAAAGACTCAATTTTATTCATGTATTTACAGAAGCTTTCTTTAGTTAATTTTAAGAATTTAGAATCGCAATCATTTGATTTTCAACAGAAAATAAATTGTTTTGTAGGTAACAACGGTGTTGGGAAAACCAATATTTTAGATGCTATTTATTATTTATCTTTTGCAAAAAGTTACTTTAATTCGGTTGCAGTTCAAAATATTAGACATGGCGAAGCTTTTTTTATGATAGAAGGAGACTATATTTTGAATGATAGAAATGAGAAGATTGTTTGTAGTTTAAAAAAAGGACAAAAGAAGGTTTTAAAACGAAATGGCAAAAGTTATGAAAAGTTTTCTGAACATATTGGGCAATTACCGCTTGTAATTATTTCTCCTGCGGATAGAGATTTGGTAACAGAAGGCAGCGATACAAGGCGTAAATTTATAGATGGTGTAATTTCTCAACAGAATAAAAACTACTTAAAGGATTTACTGTCTTATAATAAGGTTTTAAGTCAGCGCAATGCATTATTAAAGTATTTTGCAGCAAATAGAACCTTTGATGCTTTAAATTTAGAGGTCTATGATGAGCAGCTTTCAGAATATGGTGCAAGAATTTTTGAGGTAAGAAAAGTGTTTCTGGAGAAATTTATTCCTATATTTAATGAGAAATATCAAATAATTTCAGATGATAAAGAAACTGTAAACTTAGTTTATAAGAGTCAGTTAAACGATTCTTCTATGAGAGATTTACTACAGCAGTCTTTAGAAAAAGATAAAATGTTACAATACACGTCTTCAGGAATTCATAAAGACGATTTAAGTTTTGAAATAGGTAGTTATCCTATTAAAAAGTTTGGTTCTCAAGGGCAACAGAAATCATACTTAATAGCTTTAAAGTTTGCACAGTTTGAATTTATAAAGCAACAATCCAGTGTAGTACCTATTTTATTGTTAGATGATATTTTTGATAAATTAGACGAAAGCAGAGTTTTACAAATTATCAACTTAGTTGATAATGATGAATTCGGACAAATATTTATTACCGATACGCACTCCGAAAGAACGGAGAATATTGTAAAGCAAAGCAACAAACCCTGTCAGATTTTTAAATTATAGTGAAATTTAAATAATTGAATTAGCAATGAACATGAAGCTCAAAGCTAAAAACTATACAACTATGGCCAAAAGAGAAAACGATTCTTTTTCTATTGAAGATTTAATGCAACTTTTTATCAAAGAAAATAAGTTGACAAAAGGAATGCAGAAAATTAAAATTGAAGAAACTTGGCATAAGATGATGGGGCAAGGAGTGGCAACACACACCACATCTGTTAAATTGCAAAATAAAACATTAGTGATTCAATTAAATTCTTCTGTTTTACGAGAAGAATTAAGCTATGGGAAGGATAAAATTATAAAAATGATGAACGAAGAAATAGGAGAAGAGATTATTTCTAAATTGATGTTGATTTAGTTTTTTAAGATTATTTATTTTTATGAAGTTGAATTATTTTCATTTTGAGTATCACCTTTCTTTCTCAAAGACTTTCCAACTCCCGCACAAATAGTAATTGCTATACTAAGCAAAAAGCGTATTTTTTTTTAAAAGCATACGATAGTTGAAAATAGCAGTTCAATGGCTACTCTTAACACTTTTTTATAATTTTATTTTATTGTGTTTTAGATTTGTACCAAAAAAAACTCGAAACCAAAGTTTCGAGTTTTTACTAAATATTGTTTAGACTTTAAATCCTTAAAACTGCTCTCTTCCAGAAAAGTGAAAGTTTCCTTCAATTTGTGCATTTTCGTCCGAATCAGATCCATGTACAGCATTTTCTCCCATAGAAGTTGCATATAACTTTCTAATAGTTCCTTCTGCAGCATCTGCTGGGTTTGTAGCACCTATTAAAGTTCTAAAATCGTCTACAGCGTTGTCTTTTTCTAAGATTGCAGCTACAACTGGTCCTCTTGTCATAAATGCTACTAATTCACCAAAAAACGGACGCTCATTATGCACAGCATAAAAAGCTTCAGCATCTGCAGTTGTCATTTGTGTTTTCTTTAAAGCTACAATTCTAAATCCTGCAGCATTAATTTTGTCTAAAATTGCGCCAGTGTGCCCGTTTTCTACAGCATCTGGTTTAAGCATTGTAAATGTTCTATTTGTTGCCATCGTATTTTTTAATTTTTGGCAAAATTACATATTTTTTGTTAATAATAGGTTAAGGATATACTTGAAATAACTCTTGCAATAACTTGTTGTTTTTTCCTCTCATCTGCATCGTTACTTTATGAGTTGCAAAATCAAATTTTAAGACTCCAAAACTAATATTAGAAACTACAGCTTTTACTCTATACTTGTTCTTTTCATTCGTAAAACCTTTGTAAGCGTGCGTAAGTCCGCTAGAGGTAAAGTCTATTAAAGGAAAAGAAAGCTTTGCTACTGCTGTTTTCGAAAACTCTGAAATATGTCTATCACCAGAGAGTAACAATACTCCTTTTGCATTACTTTTTACAATAAGTTTTTTTAATTTTTCTACTTCGTGCGGAAAATTACCCCAAGTTTCAAAACCATGTTCAGCTGCTAAAACCTGTATACTACTTACAATAATGTTGAAGTCTGCTGCAGAATTCTCTAATTCACTTTTTAACCATTTCCATTGGGTTGCTCCTAGAATGGTGCCGTTGCCAAATACATTTGGCATAAATCTTTTACTATTTTTTGTAGACTTTGTCAATGCAGTTCTAAAATACCTTGTGTCTAAAATTATTACTTTTATACTTCCCTTTTTCGTTTTAAAATTCTTTGAATGATAAATACCCTCTTGCTTTCTTCTTTCGCTTGTACTATCAATATTTAAAAAATCTAAGAAAACTTGTTGTGCTTCCTTTTTTGTAGGAGATTCAATACCACTATCATTTTTTCCATAATCATGATCATCCCATGTTGCCATCACAGGAATATTATTCGTGAGACTAACATATCCTTTTTGATTTTTTAAAGTAGCATAGTCATTTTTTAATTTATTCATATCATGCGTATCAGCATATATATTATCACCGCCCCAAATCCATAAATTTGGTTTATTCTTAATGATTTCTTTCCATAAAATGTTTTCTGTATTTTGCTTATTACAAGAGCCAAAAGCAATGGTAAAGTCATTTTCTTCTTGTGGTACTACTTTTTTTATTGTGCTACAAGAAATGAGTAACAAGAGTATTGAAAAAAAGCAGATTTTTAAGAAATTTTTCAAAATGAAATAGTTTTGGTTTTCTACAAATGTAACCCAAAATTTATTTTGAACAATGTTAATAAATTGTATCTTCGCCTCGTATGATTTTAAAAGGATTTGAAGCATTAAAAAGCTTTCTTAGTAAACCAAAGAATATTGTATTAATAGGGCATAGAAATCCAGATGGAGATGCTATGGGTTCTACTTTAGGTCTGCAACATTATTTAACAAAAAAAGGTCATAAGGCTACTGTTGTTGTGCCAAATGAGTATCCAGATTTTTTAGATTGGTTGCCAGGTTCAGAAAATACCTATCGGTTTGATTGGCAGAATAGCCAATCTCAAAAAGCTATAAACGCATCAGATATTATCTTTCTTTTAGATTTTAATGCATTGCATAGAGTTGGTGTCGACATGCAAAAGACGTTAGAAAAGTATCCAAATGATTTTGTAATGATAGATCATCATCAACAACCAGATGATATGAAATACATGTATTCTGATGTTGAAATTTGTGCTACCTGTCAAATGGTTTATCAATTTATTGAAATGAACAACGATTTAGATTTGATAGATGAAGCAATTGCAACTTGTTTGTATACAGGAATTATGACAGATACGGGTTCTTTTAGGTTTCGATCTACTACCAGTAAAACACATAGAATTATTGCAGATTTAATTGAAAAAGGTGCTCAGAACGATAAAATTCATAACAACGTGTATGATGCTAATTCTTACGGCAGATTGCTATTGTTAGGACAAGCACTTAGTAATTTACAGATTTTGCCAGCATATAAAACAGCATTTATTACACTAACAGAAGCAGAAAAGAAAAAGTTTGATTTTCAAAAAGGAGATACAGAGGGTGTAGTTAATTATGCACTTTCTTTAAAAGGTATTATTTTTGCAGCTATTTTTATTGAAGATAAAGAACAACATATTATTAAAATTTCTTTTAGATCTAAAGGGGATTTTTCTGTAAATCAGTTTTCGAGAAATCATTTTAATGGGGGCGGTCATGATAATGCAGCCGGGGGTAAGTTCAGTGGCTCTGTTGAAGAAGTAATTACAACATTTAAAGAATTGTTGCCAACATATAAAAATGAATTAAATAGATCTTATGAAATATAGTTTATTTTTTATTTTTTTATATTTTCTAAGTTGTTCTGCACCTCAAGCAAGAAGACCTATAAACCCAAAACCTTCTGCTACAATATTTCAAGAAAACATTGCAGCTACAAAAAAAATATTTCAGAAAGAAGAAGCTGAAATTTTAAAATACATAAAAAATGATAGCTTAAATATATATAAAACTTCACCAAACGGATTTTGGTATTCCTATGTTCATCAAATACAAGAAGATTTAGTAACCCCGAAAACAGGAGATATTGCAGAGTTAACTTATGATATTAGAGATTTAAATGATATTATTTTATACAGTAAAGAGACCTTGGGTATTAAAAATTACGTGGTAGATAAGGAAAATTTTATTTCTGGAATTCAAAAGGGAATAAAGTTGATGAAAGTGGGAGAAACTATTATATTTGTAATTCCGTCTTATAATGCTTTTGGCATTTCTGGTGATGGAAATAAAATTGGAATAAATAAAACTATTAAGAGTAAAGTAACATTATTAAATATTAAATAAATTAAAAAAGATGAAATTAGTAAAAAAATTAGCAGTCGTAGCAGTAACAGTTTCTTTGTTTTCATGTGGAAATCAAGCACAAGATGTAAAAATTTTAGAAACAGAATTAGATTCAGTTAGTTATGCAGTCGGTTTAAGTATGAGTGGTCAGTTAAAATCAAACTTTAGTGAAGTAAATAAATCAATTTTGGCACAAGGAATTAGAAACGGCTTAGATTCTACTAATTTATTAATTGATGCAAAAGATATGCAAGAGGTTTTGAGTAGCTACTTTAAAAAGAAGCAACAGGCTCAGATGGAAGAGCAACAAGCAGCAGCGTCAAAAGCAGCAGAAGCTAAGTTTGGGGAAAATAAAAAAGCGGGAGAAGATTTTTTAGAAGCTAACAAGTCTAAAAAAGGTGTACAAACTACAGAAAGTGGTATTCAATACATCGTTTTAAAGGAAGGTTCAGGTGAAAAACCAGCAGGGCCTATGACAAAAGTAAAAGTACATTACCATGGTACAAATATAGAAGGAAATATTTTTGACAGTTCTGTAGATAGAGGAACGCCAGCTACATTTGGTTTAAACCAAGTAATTAAAGGTTGGACAGAAGGTGTTCAATTAATGAATGAAGGAGCGAAGTATAAATTCTTTATTCCTCAAGAATTAGCTTACGGTGCACAACAAAAAGGTGAAAATATTAAACCTTTTTCTACGCTAATATTTGAAATTGAATTATTAGAAGTATTAAAATAAAAACATGCAGAAATTTTTCTTTGTTTTTATAATATTTATGCTATTAATATCTTGCGTTCCAGGTAAGTATAAGGACTTGGAAGCGGGTATATACGCAGAGATTGAAACAAATAAAGGAAATATTTTATTAGAATTATATACTGAAAATGTACCTAAAACTGTTGCAAATTTTATTGCTTTAGTTGAGGGTACAAACAGTAGATTAGTAGATTCTTTAAAAGGTAAAAATTTTTACGACAATATTATTTTTCATAGGGTTGTACCAAATTTTGTAATTCAGGCTGGTGGTTTTACCTCCGAAGGAAGAAAAAGTACAGGGTATTTTTTTGGGGATGAGTTTCCAAGAAATAAAAATGGAAACATTATGTATAAGCATGATGATCAAGGTTTGCTGTCAATGGCAAATGGAGGGCCATTAACAAACAATAGTCAGTTCTTTATAACGCACAGAGCAATACCTCATTTAGATGGTAAACATAGTGTTTTCGGCAAAGCTATTATAAATTGTCTAGAATTAAAAAAGTTACAAAAAGTATATACAGATACTTTACAATTAAAAAATGCAATTAACGTAACAAGAATGGAAGTAATAAATAAGGTTTCTCAAAATGATACCATTATTACTATAAATATTATTAGAATAGGTGCTAAGGCTCAAAATTTCAATGCAGCGAAAACTTTTGATGAGGAGGTTGTTAAATTTAACAAGTCTCAAAAGGAAATAGCGAAACAAGAAAATAAAATAGAAGAAGAGAGATACGCTAGTTATCTATTAAAAAAGAAATCTTTTTTAATAGACATGGAAGAGTCTAAAGCAAGGAAAACAGGTACCGGTTTACGTATTTTAAAATTAAAAAAAACAAAAGGTAAAAAAGTTTTTATTTCAAAAAAAGTGACTGCCAATTATACTTTATATACTGCGGATGGTAAAAAAATGAACTCTTCAGAGGATATAGGTAAACCTATTGTTTTTAATTTAAATAACAAACAAAAACCAATGATTAGTGGCTTAAAAGAAGGACTTTTATCTATGAGGTTAGGTGAGAAGTCACGTTTTTTTATTCCCTATACTATTGGTTTTGGAAATCAAAAATTCGGTCCTTTTCCATCAAAATCAGATTTAGTTTTTGAAGTAGAAATCTTAAAAATTGACAAATAATTTGTTCGACATTATACAAAAAGACAAAGAATTACTTATTTTTCTAAACAATTTAGGTAATGAAAATTGGGATACACTTTGGCTTGGCATAACGCACCAATTAAATTGGGCGCCATTATTTATTTTTATCATTTTTTTAGTTATTAAAAATTTTGGTTGGAAGCGCGGGGTTGTAGTTATTATTTCTATGATTTTATTAGTTGCTTTTTCAGATCAGTTTACAAACCTTATTAAAGATTCTGTAGAAAGATTAAGACCTAATAACGATCCTGAAATTAAACATCTTTTAAGAATATTTATAAAACCACAGAGTTTTAGTTTCATGTCTGGACATGCAACGACTTCTACATTTTTCTCTGTTTTCACGGTTCTTTTACTAAGAGATAAATACAAATACATATATTTTATTTTATTATTTCCTTTAGTTTTCTCTTATAGTAGGGTGTATTTAGGAGTCCATTTTCCAATTGACATTTCTGTAGGAATTATAATAGGAACCCTTTTTGCAAATTTGTATTTTATATTATATAAGAAAGTAGATAGAAAGATTTTTGATTAATTTTTATCTGAATATAAATACTGTTTTACTTACTAATGCTTTGTTTGCATTCTATTCATTTATAATTAAATTATACTTTTCTGTTTTAAATTTTATGAACAAGTTTTATTTTAAAGATTGTTTTCGATTCTTTTTATTATAGATTTCTGAATTCCTCAATAAATGATCTTATTTGAGCGTATTAGAAATAAAACAAACATAGCTTTTACTAAATATTTAATTATGAACTATCTATTAACAATCTGCTATTTGCTTTTATAGTCAACAAAAAATTGGTTAAATTTGCAACTGAAAATCGACTAAAAGAGATTATGAAAATATCATACAATTGGCTTAAACAGTTTTTGCAAATAGATTGGGAGGCTTCGAAGACAGGAGAGCTGTTAACTGATTTAGGACTAGAAGTAGAAGGTATTGAAACCAAAGAATCTATTAAAGGTAGCTTAAAAGGTATTGTAGTAGGTAAAGTTTTAACATGTATACAGCATCCAAACGCAGACAGACTAAAAATTACGACAGTAGATTTAGGGGCAGATGCACCTGTTCAAATTGTTTGTGGTGCACCAAATGTTGCGGCTGGACAAAAAGTGCCCGTTGCAACTATTGGTACTACTTTATATGATAATAAAGGAGTAGGTTTTAAAATAAAAAAAGGAAAGATTAGAGGGGAAGAGAGTCATGGAATGATCTGTGCTGAAGACGAATTGGGTTTAGGCTTAGCTCATGACGGTATTATGGTTCTGGATGAAGCCTTAAAAGTAGGAGCTTCTGCTGCAGAAGTTTTTGATATAGAGATAGATGAAATTTTTGAAATTGGTTTAACTCCAAATAGATCAGATGCAATGAGTCATTTTGGTGTTGCCAGGGATTTACGTGCAGGTTTAATGCAGCAAGACATTAATTTAGAATTAATTTCTCCATCTGTTAGTGATTTTCATGTAGATGAAAGAACTTTGCGTTTTGATGTTGAAGTAGATGATAAAGATCAAGCTCCAAGATATTGTGGAATTTCAATTACAGATGTTACTGTAAAAGATTCTCCAGAATGGATTCAAAATAGATTAAAAGCCATTGGTTTAACACCTAAAAATAACATTGTAGATATTACAAATTATGTATTACACGAGTTAGGACAGCCACTACATGCTTTTGATGCTCAACAGGTAAAAGGTAATAAGATTCTTGTAAAAACTTTAAAAGAGGGTACATCGTTTACAACTTTAGACGGTGTTAAAAGATCGCTGTCATCAGAAGATATTATGATTTGTGATGCGAACTCTGATCCACTTTGTATCGCTGGAGTTTTTGGTGGAAGTAAATCTGGGGTAACAGAACATACAAACTCAATTTTTTTAGAGAGCGCCTATTTTAATTCTATTGCTGTGAGAAAAACCGCTAAAAGACACGCATTAAACACAGATGCTTCTTTTCGTTTTGAAAGAGGAATAGATATTACTTTAACTAAATACGCTCTAAAAAGAGCAGCTTTGTTAATAGAAGAATATGCTGGTGGTAAAATGGGCTCCGATATTTCAGATTTTTACCCTGAAAAAATTGAAGATTATCAGGTGTTTCTTTCTTACGAAAATGCATATCGTTTAATAGGACAAGAAATTCCTAAAGAAACTATTAAGAAAATTTTAGCGTCTTTAGAAATTAAAATTAATAGTGAAACTGAAGGAGGATTGGGTTTAACCATTCCTTCCTATAGAACAGACGTGCAGCGCGAAGCAGATATTATTGAAGAGATTTTAAGAGTTTATGGTTATAATAATATAGAATTTTCTCATAAATTAAATACTTCAATTTCATTCGATTCTAATAAAGAAACTAAAATAGAAAATATTATAGCGAACCAATTAACGGCTTTAGGTTTTAATGAAACGATGGCAAATTCTTTAACAAAGCCAGAATATGTAGCATTATCCAATAATATAAACGAGGAAGCGAATGTAGAAATGTTAAATCCATTAAGTAATGATTTAAAAGTACTTCGTCAATCTTTACTATTTAGTGGTTTAGAAAGTGTCTCTTATAATATAAATAGAAAAAATAATTCATTAAAGTTTTATGAGTTTGGGAAAACATATCATAAATACAATGAAAAATACCAAGAAGATAAACATCTTACTTTATTTATAACAGGAAATAGAACAACGGATAATTGGAATACAACATCTAAAGTTTCTGACTTCTTCTATTTAAAAGGAATTATTACAAATATTTTAGGTAGGTTAGGAATTGAAAATTTAAAAACAACGCCAGCAAAACATGATGTTTTCTCTGAAGGAATTACATTAAGCCTGGGTAAAATGAAGTTGGTAGAGTTTGGGGTACTAAAAAAAGGTCTAATAAAGGAGTTCGGAATTAAACAAGAAGTTTTATTTGCAGATTTTAACTGGGATACTATTTTAAAAATAACGGGTAATAAAAGTATAAAAGTAACAGGTTTACCTAAATTTCCTGCAGTTAAAAGAGATTTAGCTTTATTATTAGATGTTAAAACAGAGTTTAAAGAAATTTATAACTTAGCCTTCCAATCAGAGAAAAACTTATTAAAAGAGGTTGATTTATTTGATGTTTATCAAGGAGATAATTTGCCACAAGGGAAAAAATCATATGCCGTTAGTTTTTTAATTCAAGATGAGACAAAGACACTAGCGGATAAACAGATTGAAAAAATAATGCAGAAATTACAACAGACATTCGAAAAGAATTTAGATGCTATTTTAAGATAGAATAAGTGAAAATTTTCTTATTTCGGGATTACGATAATTAAAAATCAACAAATTTAAGTGTATAAATTATTAATAAGACCAATTTTATTTTTATTTGATCCAGAAAAGGTTCATTATTTTACATTTTCTTTGATTAGAATTTTGTGCAAAATTCCTTTTGTAGCTTCCGTTTTCAGAAATTTATATCAAGTAAAAAACAAAAAATTAGAACGTAATTTATTTGGATTAACTTTTGCAAACCCGGTTGGTTTGGCTGCAGGCTTTGATAAAAATGCAGTTTTATATAATGAATTAGCCAATTTTGGATTTGGTTTTATAGAGATTGGAACAGTAACACCAAAAGGACAACTTGGAAACCCTAAGAAAAGATTATTTCGCTTAAAAGATGATCAAGGAATAATAAATCGTATGGGTTTTAACAATGATGGTGTAGAAGAGGCTATTAAAAATTTAAAAAAGAACAAACACAAAGTAATTATTGGTGGTAATATAGGGAAAAACACGGAAACGAAGTTAGAAGATTACACTCAAGATTATCTAGATGTTTTTAAAGAACTACACTCATTCGTAGATTATTTCGTTTTAAACGTAAGTTGCCCAAACGTGGGAAGTCATGCTAAATTAAGTGACAAAGATTATTTATTAGAATTAATTACTGAATGTCAGAGTCAGAATAATTTATTTAAAATTAAGAAACCTATTTTACTGAAAATAGCGCCAGATTTAAATAATTCACAACTAGATGAAATTATAGAATTGGTCGAAGAAACAAAGATTGATGGTGTAATTGCATCAAATACTTCTACTACAAGAGATAATTTAAATGCATCTAAAGAGCGTTTACAGGAAATAGGGAATGGTGGAGTAAGTGGCCAACCTATAAAAGATCAAAGTACTCGAGTAATTAAATATTTAGCAGATACCTCAAATAAATCTTTTCCTATTATTGGAGTAGGAGGAATTCATTCCGCAGAGGATGCCATAGAAAAGTTAAATGCCGGAGCAGACTTAGTGCAAGTTTATACAGGTTTTATATATGAAGGTCCTGGTTTAATAAAGAGAATTAATAAGGCACTTCTTAAAAAGTAACTTTTGTTGTTGTTGTTGATTATGACAATAATAGGAACTCTTACATAAAGGAAAATATTTAAAAAACCAAAAAATAGCGCAGATACACCAATAATAATAAAACTTATTTTAGCATTTATTTTGGGTTGAAAAAGATATATTATACCACGTATAAATATGCTCGTTACAAACCACATTGCATAATTTTGTAGAGGAATGATATCATTCTTCCAAGACCCAGCCCAATTTTAAGAATCGTGGTCTGTAATCTTTATTTACTTTATAAAAAATAGCCAGCGTAATAAACAAGTTAAGAGGTGTAAGGGTTATAAAAAAATTTCTGGTTGCTGGAATACATATTCCTAATATGCCAAAAAAGTAGAATAAAAGCAAAATACTAATACACCGATTTTCTATAGAGTTAGATTTAATCATTTAATTAATTTATCAATAATTTTTGCTGAAGAGAGTGCTAATGGAATTCCTCCACCAGGATGTACACTACCACCGCAGAAAAATAGATTTTTGTAATCTGAAGAGAAATTTTTATGCCTCAGAAATGCCGAAAACTTATTATTACTTGAGGTTCCGTATAAAGAACCCTTATAAGAATTTGTTTTATCTTGTATAAGTTGTGGGGTTAATTGTTCTTCAAATTCTATTAAATTTTCAATGTCTTCACCTAAAATCGTTGAGATTTTCATTAAAATATTTTCTTTTGCTTTAGCAATCATTTTCTCCCAATCTTGATCATAAATAGACGGTACATTAATCATTACAAACCAATTTTCTTTACCTTTAGGTGCATCTCCTTTAATATGTTTACTACTAATATTGATGTATATGGTTGGATCTTTATAGATATCTTTAGATTCAAATAGATGTTTAAACTCTGTTTTATAATCTTCCGTAAACATAATATTGTGCACGTCTAATTCAGGAAACTCTTTTCCAATTCCCCAATAGAAGATAAGTGCAGAGCTTGAGCGTTCTTGAGCATCAACTTTTTTAAGTTTTTTAACTGATGGTAATAGCTTTTCGTAGACTGTATGTATATCTGCATTGCTAATAACAATATCTGCTTTGAAGTTATCTGATTTTGTTTGTACGCTTTTTGCTAAATTATCTATTGTTTTAATAGCAATTACTTCGGTGTTAAAATGAAATTTTACTCCTATTTCCTTTGCTAACTGAACTAAACTATTCGTTATTTCATGCATACCTCCTTTTGGTAAATATGCACCTAAACCAAATTCTAAGTGAGGAATTATATTTAAAATACCTGGAGCTTTATAAGGGTTAGAGCCATTATAAGTAGCATATCTGTTAAATATTTTAATTGTTTTAGAATCTTTAAATGTCTTTTCATTTACTTGATTCATTGAACTAAAAATTTTCAGAAAAGGAAGCTTGAATATAGATATTAAGGTTGAAAATGAAAGAAAAGAGCTTATTTTATGTAGTGATTTATTCAGGAATTGTTCTTCTGTAGCGCCATAAATAAAAGCACTCTTTTCGAGATGTTTTTTTACGCTTTCGGCAGAATCACATGTTTTTTCACTCATTTCTTTTGCAAAAGTAGGAATGTCTGAATTTGCTGAAATTTTTGTTCCGTCCTCGTAGAAATAATTGCATAAAACATTAAGGCGATCATAGTTAAAATAATCAGAAGTTTTTTTACCACAAATTTCAAAAAGTTCAGTAACTAAATTAGGCATTGTAAAAAGAGAAGGTCCTGTATCAAACCGAAACCCATTACCAGTAAGTTGCGTAATTTTTCCGCCAGGATAGTCGTTTTTTTCAAGTATTTGAACAATATATCCTTTATTTTGTAGTCTAATTGCAGAAGCAATACCAGCAATTCCAGAACCAATAATTACAGCTTTTTTCACAGTGATTGGAATATTATATATCGGTTATTTCTGAATTCATCTTCTTTATAGCTGTTTTTTTAAAAGTCAAGATTCAAGCTTTTACTTTTCTAAGTTCATCTTTTACATATTTCCAAGGAACTATAAGCATTCCAAAACACTCTCCTTTTTCTTTACCTATATGTTTGTGATGTATTTTATGCGCTCTACGAATTGCTTTTAAGTAAACTGTTTCACTATTTTTAAACCATTTAAAGCGTTGGTGAATAAATACTTCATGAACTAAAAAGTATGCAATACCATATGCTAATATTCCAAAGCCAATATGCATTACCCACCATAAAGCAAACATAGAACCGAGCATAATGCAAAGCCATGAGGGAACTGCATATATTAGGAAGAAAACGTCATTTCTTTCGAAAAAACTCTTTTTATTTGGTATATGGTGGTCTTGATGTAAATTCCATAGAAAACCGTGCATTACAAACTTATGGGTGCACCAAGCCATAAATTCCATTCCTAAAAATGTTGCAAAAATAATTATAAAACTCATTTATTTTAATATAAACTTTAAAACATATTATTAACCTATCTATCTAAACCTCCGTGAATAATTAAACATATTTAAAATTTAATTGTTTTTAAATCCTAAAAACACTGAACAATTTGATATTATTTTGTTTACAAAGATAAGTAATTTGAGAGGTAAGTTTTTAATTTTGTTTAATTTATTACAATTTTTAATAAACAAAAATAAAAGAGATTTATTATACTAAATCAATAGTTTTCATTTTAATTCTTTGTTTATAAAAGTGGCATTCATAAAATGATATTTTACTTAAAGCTCATTGTTTAGAGGCATGGCAAAAATGTGTATTTTTACTATAATGATTGAAACACTTTTGTCTTTTGCATTGGCAACTTCTATTTTAGCAATTTCACCAGGACCAGATAATATTTTTGTTTTAACACAAAGTATTGTGAATGGAAGAATTTTTGGATTAGCCACTGTTATTGGTTTAATTTCTGGTTGTTTAGTGCATACAACTTTATTAGCTTTTGGAGTTTCTGCTATTATTAGTACCACTGAAAATTTATATATGGGAATTAAAATATTCGGTTCGGTGTATCTTTTATATCTTGCATTTAAAGTATATAAAACAGATACGAGTATTCTTTTATCTGAGCAAGTTACCCCGAAGAAAACCATGAAACAACTTTTTAAACAAGGTTTTCTAATGAATGTATTAAATCCGAAGGTTTCTATATTTTTCTTGGCATTTTTCCCAGGATTTTTGTTCAGTGATAGTTTAAGTATGATAACTCAATTTTATATTTTAGGATTTATTTTTATGTTTGTTTCTCTTTTTATTTTTTCTGCAATAGCAATACTGGCTGGTACAATTTCTAAATCTTTAAAAAATAATAATAAAATTAGTTTGTATCTAAAATGGTCTCAATTTGTTGTTTTCATTTCGATAGCGATTTTCATCTTGTTATAGAATACTGATTTTCAAGTCTTATTTTTCTATAAAAAAAAACCTCATAAACTGTTTAGCTTATGAGGTCTTATATTTTATTAGAATTAGTTTCTAACTTTCTTTACGTTTTCTTCCAAATCCGCCAGAAGACTTTCTATCTCCTCCAGAACTTCTGTCTGGTCTATCAGATGACCGTCTATCCGAAGATCCTCTACTGCTTCCAGAATCACTTCTTCTAGATGAAGATGAACCTTCCCTACGTCTTCCAAATCCGCCACCTTCTTTCTTACCTCCAAAAGGTTTTCTTCCGCCTCTTCTTCCGCCGCCAGAACGTTCTTTTTTAGTAATTTCTATATTTACTGAACGTCCTTCAAAGTCTGGTTGGTTAGAAGCAAAAGCTTCTAAGGTTTTTTCTTCGAAGTTTTTGTCAATTTCAAAGAAAGAGAAAGTATCTAAAATATCTATAGATCCAATTTCTACTTTATCACCAATATTTTGGTCATTAATTAAACCAATTAATGTTCCAGGATTTAAATTATCTTTTCTACCAATATTAATGAAAAAACGAGTCATGTTTTCGTTTTCTGTTCTTGCTCTAGAATTATCTCTCGAAGATAAATCATTTAAATCTTTAGAATTTTCATAATACTTTAACATCGTATTAAATTCTAAAGAAACAAATTTTTTGATCAATTCTTCTCTATCTAAAGATTCTAATTTTTCATAGATACTTGGTAAAAACTCTTCCATTTCAGATTCATTTACTTCTGTACTTTGAACTTTATCAATTAAATTCATCAATTGATTTTGAACAATCTCTTTACCAGAAGGAACTTTACCCTCAACAAACTTCTTTTTAATGATTCTTTCAATCTGTCTTAGTTTTCCTTTTTCTTTTCCGTTTACTAAAACGATAGAAATACCTTTATTTCCAGCTCTACCAGTTCTACCACTTCTATGAGTATAGTTTTCTATTTGATCTGGTAATTTGTGGTTTAATACGTGTGTTAATTCAGTAACATCCAATCCACGAGCAGCAACATCAGTAGCTACTAATATTTTAATTGTTCTTTTTCTGAATTTACCCATTACAGAATCTCTTTGTCCTTGAGATAAATCTCCATGTAAAGAATCTGCGCTATAGCCGTCTCTAATTAAGTTATCTGCAACTTCTTGAGTTTCTCTACGCGTTCTACAAAATATGATTGCATAGATATCAGGGTTTAAATCTGCAATTCTTTTTAAGGCAGGATAACGAGTTCTTTCTGTAACTGAATAAAATTCATGACTCACATTTTCTGAACCTGCATTCTTTTCACCAGAAGTAATTTCAACCGGTTTTGTCATGTAGTTTCTAGCAATTGCTTCAACTTCTCTGGGAAAAGTTGCAGAAAATAATAAAGTTTGTTTTGTTTCCGGTGTTGCTTCTAAGACTTTATCTAATTCGTCTTTGAAACCCATGTTTAACATTTCATCAGCCTCATCTAGGACTAACCATTTTACGTTTCCTAATTTTAAAGCTCTTCTTTTAATTAAATCTACAGTTCTACCGGGAGTACCGACTACAATTTGAGATCCTCTCTTTAAAGACCTAATCTGATCTTCCATACTAGAACCACCATAAACCGTAGTTACTTTAACATTTGGTAAATATTTACAAAATTCTTTAATATTGTTACCAATTTGAACTGCAAGTTCTCTTGTTGGGGATAAAATAATAGATTGTACATTACCACTATTATCATCTAAAAGTTCTAATATTGGCAAACTAAAGGCAGCTGTTTTACCAGTTCCTGTTTGTGCAAATGCTTTTAAATCGTCTGTAGATGAAATAATTTGAGGTATTGCTTTTTCTTGAATAACAGTTGGTTTTTCATAACCTAAATCTGTTAATGCTTTGTTTATAGGCTCTTTTAAACCTAATTCTAAAAATGTTGACATTACTGTGTTTTTGTAGATTCACAGAACGCCTACCTGCAAACCCAATTATATATTTGGACTTGATTTTCTATTGAGCTCCCTCAAAATTAAAATCGTGCAAAGGTAATGGAAATTCACGATATAACAACCTTTCAGCTATTTAATTTATTTCACTTAATTCCTTTAGTTGCTTGTATATATTTATAGAAGAAATAGCTGCATAACCATTTTCTACAATACCATTTTTATTCACAAGAATGGTTCTATTCATTTTACTTTTTAAGAAATTATTTTTTAGATTTTTAGAATTGATAAAGTACTGATTTTTAATATCTATATTTTTAATTCTATTGTCGCTATTTCCATCAATTTCTATAATTGCAAAGTTTAATAGTGGATATTTCTTTTGTAGAAAAAGAATTCTAGCACCTATAAAAGATTTAGAAATGTATTTATTATTCCAAAAGAGAAGTACTGAATTTTTATTCATTGTGATTTTTTCAATTTTTACAGGATAATTTGTAAAATCTGAAATTTTAAATCCCTTTATTTTATCTCCTTTTTGAACTAATTGGTTATCGGCTAAAAGATTTTTGATCAAAATTTTATGTTCCTCATTTGTAGATAAAGTAAAAAAGGTCTCAAATGTTTTTTTATTTATATTACAGCTAGATTTTCTGTAAAAATGATCTAAAACAGTTCTTTTTAAGAATGCATTTTTAGAATCACTTGAACTTATTTTATTATTAATTGTATTTAATAAGTCTACCGTAAAATCTGATGAAAATTCATCCTTCATAGGTTTGTGTCCAGAAGCGTATGTAACATTATAAAGATAATTTGTAATATACCTGGCGTAAGGGGCATAATACATTAAAGCATTGTTGTTATAATCTAAACCTGTTCTATAGGCATAAAAAGAAGCATCTGTTTTAGGAAATTCTTTTTTCCTAGAAATATATGTATGGTTTATAGGATATCGTTCCACCCTAGAATAAATAGGGTAGGTTAAGGCTATTTTTAAAATTTTTAAATAGCTTTCTGTTTCATTTGGATGTGTTGCAATATATTCGTTATAAGTATCTAGTTTAAAATTAATTAAAGAATTAATTTTATTTTTGTAAGCTATTGGTTCAAGATTATTGAGTTGATAAAAGAGTTTTCTTTCATTTTCAGCTTCTAAAAAAATATCAATTAGAATATTATTTCTTTCTGCACCTTTTCCAGCAAATACTAACGATTCGTCAAAATCCCAAGTATTTAAACGCAGCATTAAACTATCCTTTGGCTCAAGATACACATACTGATTTTCGTTACCATGTTCAATATAATACAAGCCTTCATCTAAATTATCATAAGTTGCCAAAAACTTATTTCTATCATTTAATAACAAGGTATCAATTACTTTATCATTGGAGTAGAGTACAACAAATTTAGTTTTAGGGTTTATAATCTTTCCTCCAAAAAATGTTTTAGAATTTTCGTTTTTTGTGGCACATCCTAACGCAAACAAAATTAAAAGAGAAAAAGGAATATTAGAAATTATATTTTTTGTCATAATAGAAATAACCCAAGGGTAGAATACAAATGTAAAAATTAGAAACAGGTAAATTTGTTAATTCACTGTTAAAATACTCTTAAGTAATATCTCAAATTTATAGCAAATTCAAAGAAAAGTATTGGGTTTATAGGTTAAAAAGAAAAATGTAATTTGTACTTTTGCACAAATTTAAAAGCTTATTTATGTTATCAGTTTCTAACTTATCTGTCCAATTTGGTAAACGTATTCTATTTGATGAAGTTAATACAAAGTTTCTTAATGGAAATTGCTATGGTATTATTGGTGCAAATGGATCAGGTAAATCTACTTTCTTGAAAATTATTTCAGGTATGCAAGAGCCTACCTCAGGGCAAGTACACTTAGATAAAGGAAAACGTATGTCAGTATTAACTCAAGATCATTATGCATTTGATAAGTTTCCAGTTTTGGAAACTATAGTAATGGGAAACAAAGATTTGTTTAAAATTAAAAAGCAAATTGATGCATTATATGCAGATTATACTGATGAAAATGCAGAGAAAATAGGAGAGTTACAAATCATTTTTGAGGAGATGGACGGTTGGAACGCAGATTCTAACGCGGCCGCTATGTTATCTAATTTAGGTATTAAAGAAGACTTGCATCATACCTTAATGAAAGATTTAGATGGAAAGCAAAAAGTTCGTGTTCTTATTGCACAGGCTTTATTTGGTAACCCCGATGTATTAATAATGGATGAGCCAACCAACGATTTAGATTTTGAAACAATTTCTTGGTTAGAAAATTTCTTAGCAAATTTTGAAAATACGGTAATTGTGGTTTCTCATGATAGGCATTTTTTAGATGCAGTTTGCACGCATATATCTGATATTGATTTTAGTAAAATAAATCATTATTCAGGTAATTATACCTTTTGGTATGAATCTAGTCAGTTAGCTGCAAAACAAAGAGCACAGCAAAATAAAAAAGCAGAAGATAAAAAGAAAGAACTAGAAGATTTTATTAGACGCTTTTCAGCCAATGTTGCAAAATCGAAACAAGCAACTTCTCGTAAAAAAATGATTGAGAAGTTAAATGTTGAAGATATTAAACCATCTAGCAGACGCTACCCTGCAATTATTTTTGATAGAGATAGGGAGGCGGGAGACCAAATTTTAAATGTAGAGGGTTTATCCAAACATTTTGAAAAGGAAAAATTATTTGATAAGGTTCATATAAATTTAAACAAGGGTGACAAAATTGCTATTATTTCTAAAAACTCTAGAGCTATTAGCGCTTTTTATCAAATTATAACAGATAACGAGAAAGCAGACGCAGGGAAGTTTTCTTGGGGAGTTACTACAACGCAATCTTATTTACCTCTAGATAATTCAACTTTTTTTCAAGATGGTAATTTAAATTTGGTTGATTGGTTAAGGCAATATGCTCAAACGGAAGAAGAAAGAGAAGAAGTTTTTATTCGAGGTTTTTTAGGGAAAATGATATTTTCTGGAGAAGAAGCATTAAAGAAAAGTAATGTGCTTTCTGGTGGAGAAAAAGTACGTTGTATGTTGTCTAGAATGATGATGAAAAGAGGAAATGTTTTAATTTTAGACGAACCAACAAATCACTTAGATTTAGAATCTATACAGTCCTTAAACAATGCTTTAATTAATTTCAAAGGAACTATATTTCTATCAACTCATGATCATGAATTTGCGCAAACGGTGGCAAATAGAATTATAGAATTAACCCCTAAAGGAGCAATCGATAGGTATACTACTTTTGAAGACTATTTATCTGATCCAAAAATTAAAGAACTTCGAGAAAAAATGTATTCTTAGAGAATATCCCAAATAATTTCGAGGACTATCAAAAAATCTTGTAATAAATTGGAGTTTTTTTTTATTTTTTTATAGGACTAATAATTTTCACATCAGAAAAAGAGATAGCACCTCTTATTACACCATCAATTGTCTTTTGTAACGCTTCAATTAATTGCATTTTTAATTGAGATTTATGATAAATTAAACTTACTTCTCTTGCTGGGGAGGGTCTTGTGAACTCTCGTAAATGTGTTTTATCAATATCATTTAAATCTAAAGTATGCAAGTACGGTAATAAAGTCATTCCTAATCCTTCCTTAGAAAGCTTAATTAAGGTGTCAAAACTTCCACTTTCTAGTTGAAACCTTTTTTTACTATCAATTTTATGATTTCTGCACAAATTAAGAACACTATCTTTAAAGCAATGTCCACCTTCTAATAACAAAATATCTTCTATTTCTAGCTCTTCTGCAGTAATTTGTTTATTATTGAAAAGTCTATGGTTTTGGGGAATTAAACCAACAAAAGGCTCGTAATATAAAGGTCGTTCTTTTATTGCTTCGTTCTCTAAAGGAGTTGCTGCAATACCCGCATCTATATGACCATCTGTTAATTTTCTTATAATATCTTCAGTAGTTAATTCTTCAATAATCAACTTTACTTTTGGGTATTTTTTAGTGAAATTCTGCAAGAACATTGGCAATAAAGTAGGCATTATTGTTGGTATTATTCCTAGTTTAAATTCTCCACCAATATATCCTTTTTGTTGATGTACGATATCTAAAATTCTATTACTTTCATCTACAATCACTTTGGCTTGCTCCACAATTTTTCTACCAATTTCAGTTAATTCAATTGGTTTTTTTGATCTGTTGAAAATCTTAACTCCTAATTCATCTTCTAATTTTTGGATTTGCATGCTCAAAGTTGGTTGAGTTACAAAACTATGTTCAGCTGCTATCGTAAAATTCTGGTATTCTGCAACTGATAACACATATTTTAACTGGGTAATTGTCATTTATATAAGATTATATGATAAAGATATTAAAACTAACAATAATAATTATAGTTTAAATTGATAAATTTTTATTAATTTTAGTTGAGACCTTAAGATTTAATATTATGAACAAATAAATATTAGTATTAGATAAAACTAAAAGTGCAAATTTAGTTTATAGTTTAAACGGATTACTAGCAAATTTTCAAATATATTACCAGAATTAACGAGGATTACACTGGAATATTAAAGGAAAAAATTTCTTTGAACTTCACGTAAAGTTCGAAGAGTTTTAGACAGATTCTCAAGTGAAGGTAGATGATGTTGCAGAGCGTATTTTAACGTTACAAGGAAAGCCACTGCATACTTTTACAGATTATATAAATAACGCATCTGTGCCGGTAGGTAAAGATATTTCTAATGATGTAGAGGGTGTGGAGTTGGTTGTTAATTCTTTATCAGAATTATTAAAAATAGAAAGAGAAATTTTAAATCTTTCGGATAAAGCAAATGATGAAGGAACAAATTCTAGAATGAGCGATTTTATAGCTGAACAAGAAAAAACAATTTGGATGTTAAACTCTTGGCTTGGTAAATAATTTTTTTATTTCATTAAAAATAGTAAAAGGGGCTAATTAAAGCTCTTTTTATTATTTTATTGAATAAGCTACTCCAACTTCAAAACCAACAAATGATTAGCCTTTGTTAGGTTTTTGAGTATCTTAATTAGAAACATGGCCAATGTTACATCCTATAAACAAAAATGTTTTATCTACTAAATTGTATGATAAACCTAAAGTAGCATTTTCTATAAAAGTAAAACCTTAAGCCAAACGTTCTGTTCTTGTATCGATTGCAGCTATACCTAGCCCCATTTTTATTAAATAATCTAATCTTCTTGAAATTTTCTTCTTTATCACAAAGCCCAATTCAAAAGCATACAAATACATGGTTTTTGGGGTTGTAAATTCTGTTCTTTTTTCTTGATAATTTTCTTCTGAGGGTAATACAAATTGCTTATTTAATAATTGGCGTTCTAAGATTTGAATTGCATCTGTAAAATCAATTCAAATTTCAATGATTTCCAAGTACCTAAATTATTGAATGCATGCAGTTTATATTTATTTTTAGAATAAGAGAAATCTTTATCATCAAAAATAAAATTCTTATCATTTGCATTGTTATATAAAAATCCTACTTTCTTTATATTGAAGAGTCTTTTTTTAGAATCTTGCGCTGTTAAACTTGAGAACCCAAACAAAAGTGTAATGAATAAAAATATAATTTTCATAATGCAGAGTAGAATAAGCTGTGTTTTAATTTCATTAATAGTGTCATAAATTTTTCACTGTAGCTTACTTTTTTATTTAACTAAACATTTTAGCAATCTTTTCAGCTTTTCTATTAGCTGTATAATCATAGAAACCTTCACCAGATTTAATACCTAATTTACCTGCCATTACCATATTTACTAATAAAGGGCAAGGGGCATACTTCGGGTTTTTAAAACCGTCATGCAAAACGTTTAATATAGATAAACAAACATCTAATCCAATAAAATCTGCTAATTGTAGCGGTCCCATAGGGTGCGCCATCCCTAGCTTCATTACAGTATCAATTTCAGTAACACCAGCAACACCATTATATAAAGTTTCAATAGATTCGTTAATCATGGGCATTAATATTCTATTTGCTACAAAACCAGGATAATCATTTACTTCTATTGGTGTTTTCTGAATTTTGATAGTTAAATCTGCAATTGTTTGCATTACAATTTCAGAGGTATTATATCCTTTAATAATCTCTACTAACTTCATAATTGGCACTGGGTTCATAAAATGCATTCCAATTACTTTTTCTGGCCTGCTAGTAACTGCGGCAATTTGAGTAATAGAAATAGAAGACGTATTTGTTGCTAAAATCGTTTTTTTAGCACAAACAGCATCTAATTCTTTAAATATTTTAGATTTTAGAGCTGTATTTTCGGTAGCTGCTTCAACCACTAAATCTACATTTCTTGCACCTTTAGCGATACCTGTAAATGTTGTAATATTTGCTAAAGTTTGAACTTTGTTAGCCTCAGATATTTTCTCTTTTGCAACCATTCTATCTAAGTTTTTAGAAATAGTAGCAATTCCTTTGTCTAAAGAGGCTTGAGAAATATCGATTAAATGTACTTTATAATTAAATTGAGCAAATGTGTGGGCAATTCCGTTTCCCATTGTTCCAGCACCAATTACAGCTATATTTTTCATATTTAATTTTTAAAAATTAATTTAGTTATTGACAAAATTAAACAATGTAACTATTTTAGTTAATCAATTAAAAACAATCGATAATCATTTGTGCAACTCTTAATGCTTCAGCCCCTTGTCTTAAAGAAACTATTGGTCTTGTGCCATTATTAATAGCATCAGCAAAAGATTCTAGCTCATCTAAAATAGCATTGTTATTTTCAATTTCAGGATTGTCAAAATAGATTTGTTTTTTAACACCTTCTGCATTTTGTAAAATCATTGCGAATTCGTCAGGATTGTTAGGAACATCTTTCATTCTAACAATTTCAGACTTTTTCTCTAAAAAATCTACGGAGATGTAAGCATCTTTCTGGAAGAAGCGTGTTTTACGCATATTTTTCATGGAAATTCTACTTGCGGTTAAGTTTGCAACACAACCATTTTCGAACTCAATTCTCGCATTTGCAATATCTGGAGTTTCTGAAATAACAGAAATTCCACTTGCATGCACATTTTTTACTTTAGAATTTACTACCGATAAAATAATATCAATATCATGTATCATTAAATCTAAAACTACAGGAACATCCGTTCCTCTTGGATTGAATTCTGCTAATCTGTGTGTCTCAATAAACATTGGAGTGTCAATCTTATCTTTAACCGCGGTAAATGCCGGATTAAAACGCTCTACATGACCAACTTGGCCTTGCACATGAAACTGACTTGCCAATGTTTTAATAGCCTCTGCTTCTAAAACAGTTTTTGTAATTGGCTTTTCTATAAAAATATGTCGCCCTTTTTCAATCGCTTTTTTAGCACATTCAAAATGAGACAATGTTGGTGTTACAATATCTACAACTTCAACTGCAGCTATTAATTCTTCAACAGAATCAAATAATTTATAGCCAAACTCTTTTGCTACTTTTTTTGCATTTTCTGTAAATGGGTCAAAAAAACCAACCAATTCAAACTTCTTAGATTCTTGTAATAAACGTAAATGGATTTTACCTAGATGACCAGCACCTAAAACACCTGCTTTTAACATATTTTTATTTTTTTTCATTCAAAAGTTTCTGAAATTTTAGGAGATTGGCTTCATTACTACTTTCTATTTTAGCCACTAAATTACCTTGAATGCTATGATATTATTTATTTTAAAAATTCTGAAGAAATATCAAAAATTTTTCACAAAAACAAAGATACAATTTTATAAGAATGTAATTAGAATTATTACTATTTTTAGACTCTACCAAATTATTAAAATTGAAAGACACTTCAAAACATCAAGGACTTAGAAATCAGCTTGCTACTATATTAGAAGCAAAAGGAATTACGGACAGTAATGTGCTGAATGCTATTCGAGAAATTCCTCGACACTTGTTTATAGACTCAAGTTTTGAGGCACATGCTTATCAAGATAAAGCATTTCCTATAGCTGCAGAACAAACTATTTCTCAGCCATATACAGTTGCTTTCCAATCGCAAACTTTAGAAATTAAACCTGGTGATAAAATATTAGAGATTGGAACTGGTTCAGGCTATCAAACTGCTGTTTTATTGGAGTTAAAAGCCTTAGTATATTCTATAGAAAGACAGAAAGAGTTGTTTAAAAGAACTTCTCTTTTCTTGCCTAAGATTGGTTATAAACCTAAAAAATTTATTTTTGGAGATGGTTATAAAGGTTTAAAAGAAGAAGCGCCTTTCGATAAAATAATAGTTACTGCCGGTGCACCTTTTGTACCAAACCCTTTATTAGCACAATTAAAAATAGGAGGGAAGTTGTTAATTCCTGTTGGCGACAAAACACAAATAATGACTTTGTTTATTAGAAAATCGGCCAAAGAATTCGAAAAACAAGAATTAGGTGATTTTGCTTTTGTACCAATGTTAGAGCAAAAAAATTAAATTTTAGTTTAGAAATTCAATAAACTAAAAGTAGTTTACAAACTCGCGTCAAAATTTTCATCCCATTTCTGTTGCACACGCAGCACTTGTTCAATAACATCTCTAACGCAGCCCTCTCCACCTTTTTTATCAGAAATGTATTTAGAAACTTCTTGAATTTCTCTAACGGCATCATTTGGACACGCAGCTAAACCTACTATTTTCATAACTGGATAATCTGGTACGTCATCTCCCATATACAATACGTTTTCTGGTTGTAAATTGTACTTTTCTATCAGTTTTTGGTATTGTTTTATTTTGTTGTGGGCACCTAAATAGATGTCTTCAATTCCTAAAGCAGCCAGTCTAGTTCTAACACCTTCATTAGTACCACCAGAGATTATACAAACTCTATAGCCCTTGTTTAGTGCATTTTTCATTGCATAACCATCTTTTACATTCATGTGTCTTACCATTTCGCCATCTGGCATTATGGTTAACATTCCGTTTGTTAAAACGCCATCAACATCAAAAATAAAAGTGTTTATTTTTGGTAATAATTGTTTGTAACTAATTTCCATTTTCAATAGATTGAGTTATGAGTTTATAAAGTATTTGTTGTTCTTTATGCAACAAGTCTAAATGATTTTTTATTGTTTCTTCATCTTTTCTAATTGCAGGGCCAGTTTGCGCTTTTTCTGGTGAAAGAGTTTTAATTTTTTCTGATGTTTCCTGGATTAGGGGTTGTAAAATTTCAAAAGGCACCTTATATTCTTCACAGATATCATTACCAATTTTATACAAATGATTTGTAAAGTTGTTTACAAAGACAGCAGCAACATGCAAGGCTTTTCTTTGTTCAGAATTTATAGAATATATTTTTTTACCGATTGCATTTGCCAATGTTTCAAGTAATAAATAATCTTCGTCACGCTCAGCTTCCAAGCAAAAAGGAACATTATAGAGATCTACTTCTTTCTCCTTAGAAAAGGTTTGTAACATGTAAAAAACGCCTTTATTAGTTGTGTTTTTTAAATCTTTCATGGAAAAACTACCTGAAGTATGCACCACAAAAGAGTTTTTAATTTTTAAAGAAACAGTTTCAATAGCATCATCCGAAACTGCTAGAATTGTAATAGTTGCTTTTGGTATATTTTCTAATTTTCTAGAACTTACTTGTGTAAGGTGAATAGTATCAACTTTTAAAAAAGCCTTTACTAAATGCGTTGCTACATTTCCATTTCCTATAATTAGTACTGATATCATTTTAGCGAAGATATTCAAAATTTATAGAAATTTAGAATTGCTTTTAGTAAATTAGCTGCTATAAATCTGATTTAATGGAAGATTCTAATAAACTAGGAATAAATACAATTTGTGTGCATACCGGAGAAGTAAAAGATGAGCAGTTTAAAGGTGCAGTTTCGCCTATGTTTATGTCAACTTCATATGCGTTTGACGGAGTAGATGTGAAAAGATACCCAAGGTATTTTAATACTCCAAATCAAGAAATGTTATGTAAAAAGATTGCAGCGTTAGAGAACACAGAAGATGGTTTAATTTTTAGCTCAGGAATGGCAGCTATCTCTGCAACTATGTTTGCTTTTCTAAAGACTGGAGATCACGTAATTATTCAGCAAGTAATTTATGGCGGTACTTTTAACTTAATTGTTTCAGAATTTGAGAAATACGGAATTGAATACTCATTTACAGAATCTGATAAAGCGGCTGATTTTAAATTGTTATTAAAAGCAAATACAAAGATTTTGTATATAGAAACTCCTTCTAATCCATTATTAGGAATTACAGATATAGATGCAATTGCTAGTTTGGGTAAAGAAAGCGGAATTATAACAATGATTGATAATACGTTTGCATCTCCAATAAATCAGAATCCTGCAGATTTCGGAATCGATATTATTTTACATTCTGCCACAAAGTATATGGGTGGGCATTCAGATATTTCTGCTGGTGCAATTGCAGGTTCTAATGAACACATCGCTCAAATTTGGAAGACTGCAATTAATTTCGGTGGAAATTTGAGCGACCAAACTGTTTGGTTGTTAGAAAGAAGTCTAAAAACTTTAAACCTTCGAGTAAAAGAGCAAACCAAGAATGCACAAGAAATGGCAGAATACCTAGAGCATCATAAAAATATAGAGCGCGTGTATTACCCGGGACTAAATAGTCATCCGCAACATGATTTAGCAAAAAGACAAATGAAAGGTTTTGGTGCTATGTTGTCTTTTGAATTAGAAGAAGGTATAAACGCAATGGATTTTCAAAATGCATTAAAATTAATAAAGCCTTCGATGAGTTTAGCAGGTTTAGAAAGCACAACAGTTAGCCCAGCGCAAACTACACATGCTTTATTAAGTCCACAAGAACGTTTAGATAGAGGAATAAAAGACGGCTTAATTCGTTTTTCAGTAGGTATTGAAGAACCGAAAGATTTAATTAAAGATATAGCGCAAGCTTTAAAAAGTTTGCAGTAATTGCATATTAAAATAGACACAACAATTATGAAATTAGATATACTAGCTTTTGGTGCACACCCTGATGATATAGAGTTGGGTTGCGGTGCCACCATTGCTAAAGAAGTTTCTTTAGGTAAAAAAGTAGGAATCGTAGATTTAACCCAAGGGGAATTAGGAACTCGCGGTTCTGCAGAGTTAAGAATAATTGAAGCAAATAACGCTGCAAAAATTTTGGGTGTTTCAGTAAGAGAAAACGTAGGTTTTGCTGATGGTTTTTTTACAAACGATAAGAAGCATCAGTTAGAAATTATAAAAATGATTCGTAAATATCAACCAGATATTGTGTTGTGTAATGCAATAGATGATAGACATATAGATCATGGAAAAGGCAGTAAATTAGTTTCTGATGCTTGCTTTTTAAGTGGGTTAATGAAAATTGAAACTGAATTAGAAGGAAAGCAACAAGAAAAATGGCGTCCAAAACATGTATATCACTACATACAATGGAAAAATATAGCACCCGATTTTGTAATTGACGTAACTGGTTTTACACAAAAAAAACAAGCTGCAGTTCTCGCCTATTCGTCTCAGTTCTATGATCCTAATAGCAAAGAGCCAGAGTCTCCCATAACGAGTAAAACGTTTATAGAGAGTATAAACTACAGATCTAGAGATTTAGGCAGATTAATAGGGGTAGAGTACGCAGAAGGTTTTACCTCAGAGCGTTACGTTGCCGCTGAAAATCTTAGTAAATTAATTTAAATTTTTATTGTTTTAAAATAGAAAAAATAATTATATTTGCACCCGCAATTATATGGTGGTTGTAGCTCAGTTGGTTAGAGTATCGGTTTGTGGTACCGAGGGTCGCGGGTTCGAATCCCGTCTTCCACCCAGAAAATAAAGCTTCTTAGAAATAAGAGGCTTTTTTTGTGGCCTTTTTTTTGAATTATTGTAGAGATTAAAAAGAATTTAAAACCTCTAATACTTCATTTCTTTTTCTAACTGAAACCGGTACATTACAACTGTCCGTTAAAATTAAATAACCACCATCAGACTTTATAAATTCTTTTATGTATTTAGTATTTATTAAATGGCTTTGATGCACTCTTAAAAACCCCACTTCTTTTAATAAGTCTGCATAAAATTTCAGTGTTTTAGAAACCAATAATTTTTCCTTATTTTTAAAATAGAATGTGGTGTAGTTGTTATCTGATTTACAGCGAATAATATCACTAATATTGGTAATAATTATTTTATCTAAAGTATGTAAAGAGATCTTTTCAAGTTCATTATTTGGTCTTGTAATTACTTCTTTTAAGACGTTTAATTGACCAAAAGCAGGCTGTAGTTGTTTGTTGGCCTTTTCTATGGCATTTGCCAGATCTTCATTAGAATACGGTTTTAATATATAATCTATTGCAGCAAATTTAAAAGCTTTAATGGCATGGGCGTCGCTAGCAGTAATAAAAATTATTTTAGAATTTAAATTTGGAAAAATTTCTAGAACATCAAAACCTGTCCCATCTCCAAGCATAATATCTAAGAATAGTATATCGGGTTGGTTTTTTCGCAATAACTTGGCAGCTTCAACAACAGCCGTTGCAGTGCCTATCACTTCAATTTCTTTATGGTTTTTAGAGATGTCTTTGGTTAACATTTCTAAAGCCAAAAAGTTGTCTTCTACTAAAATTGCGGTTATTTTTTTCATAAACCTATAATTTTATTAAGGTGAAAATGGTTATTTCTGGCCTCACATTAAATCTAATTTGATATAAATTTCCGAGAGCTCTATTAATGTATAAAGTTCTGCCATCGTTTAAATCTATTTTGCCAGCACTATATTTTTTGTTTTTCACGGGTAATATCGGTGGCTTCAAAAAAGGAGGCTTTACTTGTCCGCCATGCGTATGTCCAGCTAAAATCCAACCTTTATAATCATTCCAAACATTTAAATCGCAGACATCAGGATTGTGACATAAAACAATATTGGCCTTTTTAGAATCATATACAGACATTATTTTATTGGGATTAAAATTCATTCCCCAATAATCATCCAAGCCGATAATATTTAAACCCTTCATTTCTTTCTGTTCGTTGCTTAAAATAGAAATCCCAGCAGTTTGTAAAATTGTGGTGATTTTATCGGCCACTTCTTGCACTGCCCAATCTTTTCCGTAATCGTGATTTCCTAATATGCCTGCAGTTCCTAAGTTTCCTTTTACGGCAAATTTCATAACTTCTTTTAACTGTTCTAATTGTGTTTCATTTTCATAAGAAACATAATCGCCTGCATATAAGACATAATCCGGATTTAACAATTGGGCTTTTTCAAAAGAATCTATGATGTATTGATAATCAAATCGATTGCCAACATGTATGTCGCTGATTTGCATCACGGTTTTACCAATTAAATTTTCAGGTAAATGTTGAACAGGCATTTGTACGTTTACAAATTCTAGCCAAAAAGGCTCTATTTGCCAACTATATAAACCTGTAAGTAAACCGATACCCGCAGAACTTAAAAGGGTGTTTTTTATAAATTTTCTTCTTTTCATATTCTTTAATAATCGGTTTTTAAAGGGATTTTAAACCACACTTTAGTGCCTAAAATGACATTTTCTTTATGAATTTCTTCAATATAAAATGCATTGAGTTTAGAGAGGTTCTCAATTCTTTCTTTTGTTATTTTTAAAGCAACAGAGGCATGATTTTTAGCTGTATTCCCTTTTTGGGACTGAAAAACTCCAATGCCGTTGTCTAGAATAGTACATTCTAAAAATTGGTATTTTACTTTAAAGTGGATACTTATTTTTCCTTTAGAAGCTATTTTTGAAATTCCGTGTTTTATACTATTTTCGATAAACGGTTGTAGTAGCATAGGCGGAATTAATAGTTCTTCAGCATCTATATTATTCAGGTCTTTTTCAAAAGAGAATTCAAATTTTTTTGAGCTCATTTTTTGTTCTAAACTCAAATAGTTTTCCAATGTTTCAAGTTCTTCCTTTAAGCTAATTTCTTCTAATCTAGAGTTTTTTAAGATGCTTCTTAAAAGTACAGAAAACTCCGTAATTGCTCTGTTTAGTGCCTCTTTATCGTTCGCATTTCCTAAGGCCTTAATACCGTTTAAAACATTAAAAATAAAATGCGGATTCATTTGCAATTGCAATGCTTTCTGTTCTAAAGAAAGCAAATGACTCTCTAGTTTTAAAGCAGCTATTTTTTGTTTATTTCTAGTTTGTAATTGTTTGATATATCTTGTGATAATGATAGTGATGCATAGAGAAAAAAGAACACCACATACTAAAAGAAACCAACCCTTTTCGTAGAAATGGTTTTCTATGTAAAAAGAGAATTTTTTGGAACTTATTTTTGCTTCCCCTTTAAAGCGAGATTCAACAATAAATTCATATTGTCCAGGTTTTAAACTAGCAAAATTTATTTGTTTATTGGTATTCCATAAAGAAAAATTGGCATTTAACTTATAACGGAATTCTATATTTTTAGGATTGCGAATAGAAACGTTTTGCAATAAAAACGACAGGTTATTTTGATTTGGTTTTAGTTGTAAAGTGGTATTGTAAGAGTTTACGTTAATAGCGTCTACAAGTTTATAATTAACTTCTAAAGCTGCAATTTTTAAGGAAGCTTTTGCTTTACCATTGTCCTTTTTTTTAATATATAATACTTCTTCTGTTGCAATAAAAATATTCTCTTCAGCATCTTCAAATATTGCGGTTATTTCATTTGATTTTAAGAAGCTATTATACTTGTTAATTCTTTTTTCAAAAATAAAACTTATGAGATTTAATACATCAATACCTTCACTCTTAGAAGTTACATATATTTTATTATGTATGTTTGAAATATTGTGTATACTAGGTTTAGCATATTTTTCTATCAGTTGGTTTGTAGTAGTTAATTCTTCAATTTTAGAATTGTTTTTCACAACATATAGTTTCTTATCAACTTGTAAAAAAGAGGAATAATTTCCTTTGCCAATCAAGACTGTTTTTTCAGGTTGAAGCAAATCGGATAGCATCCAAAGTCCACTATTAGAGGCAACTAAAAACTTATTTTCATAATAAATAATATCGTTTATGATAGAAAAATCTAAATCATAATTGGTTACTAAAGGTTGTAATTTGTTGTTTTTAAAATATAAGATACCTTGATTTGTGCCAAGGAAGTATCCCTGCTTACAATGGTATATTTTGTTAATACTGTTTGCTTCAAAAGTGAATACTTTGTTGTGTGTCTGAATCTGTAAACTCTTATTTTTACCAATAAAAAGAGAATCGTTGTCAGCCAATACGGTAGTTACTTTTTGTGATTGTTTATTTCCGTTAAAATTTACAAGAGTAATTGATATTCCATCAAATTTTAACAAGCCTTTGCTTGTTGAAAAATAGATGTTGTTGAATTTATCTTGGGTAATTTCTTTAATTTTAAAGCTGCTAAATTCTTTGTAGGTGGTAACTTCTTGAAAATTGAATTCTTGAGAATAGGTCGTGTGTATCAAAAAAAAAGAAAAACATAAAATTAAGTTTTTTTTCATTCTAAATAATGAGGAAGATTTCACAACGAAAAAAATCATATACATATTCATTTTAACAAACTTACTAATTAAAACGTCATTGCACCATTTTTAGTGCAGTGCAATAACGTTAATCAAACTACAATTTCCATTCCAAATTACTTCATTACATACAAACGTTTGTTGCTAATATCTGGAGTTACGTGCTTTAAGTCTCCGTAAGGTTTAATTAATGGCTTTAAAACACATAAACCTGTTGTTCTTCCTTTAATTATTAATGTAGTTCCTTTTACAGACCAATTCCATCTAAATTTTTCTATGGAAATAGTGTATTTTTCGAATGCTACACTTAACTCGTTTTGCTGTTGTATCCAATTTATAACGTCTTTTTCTGTATTAAAATATGGCATTTCATCATCAGAATTATAGTAATCAAATTCCCATCTAAGAGGTACTGCAAATTGAGTAATATACGGTTCACCAATGTATCTTTCTTCTTCATTATTTAAAGCATCGTACCAATTTATGTCTTTTTCTTCTGGGTATTTCTTAGCAATTTCTTTTGATAAATCCATTTTTCCTGGAGAATTTGCCGTTGGGTAAAAAATATAATACGGCTTTGCTAAGTGTTGTTTTGAGAATTTTCCGCCAAATATTGTATGGTAAGGAGAAGCTACTACTATTGGGCTATCCGCTGTATAAAACGCCTCTTTTAAGGTTTGTAAAAGTTCGGTGTTTTCTAACAATCCTGTTGCGTGAAATATAACTTTTGAGTCTCTAGTTACTACGTTTTTTAAACTTGGTAAAGTTCCGATGGTAAGTACTTTCTTTAGAGACGCTGCAGTAACTTTAGCACCTTTAACAACTGTTTCTAGGTTCATTCCTTTATAAGGATTGCTCTTATTTACAATATGAATTTCGCTAAATGGATGCTGCTTTCCGTTTTCATTTAACCAAATAATTATTTCTTCTAATGAATATTTACCATCTATTATAGTCAATCCCTTTTCTTCAAAATAAGTTCTTGCCTTGGCGTAATAAGTTTGATTTCCTGCATCGAAACCAGCTATAAATACTAGTGGGTCTTGATATGTTATTTCTTGAACCTCTTCTAAATGAGGTAGGTTGTTATCTGCAACAATTTCGATTTCGTCTTTGGTTGTAAAAGAATCGCAGCTTATGAAAGTGCTTGTTGCTAAAAATACTACGGATGCGAATGCTAATTTTTTTAAGAATGTTTTCATGGTTTCTACTTTTTTAAGTGTTTATACACTGTAAAAGTAGCAGGGAAGTTCACTTAAATTTTGACTGTTTTAGAATTCGATAGGAATGAATTAGAATTCGCTAGAAGTTAAGAAAATAATCTTGCATTCGCTCTTTTTAGTTGCCAAACTAAAACACGGAACATTTTTGAATGCGCTATAAACTTTGAATAAAAATAATAATTAACTTGAATCTTAGGCTGCTATTCAATTTTGAATTTCGTTTTAAAATTTTTGGGAGCTCTTTTTTTTCTTTTAAAAAAATGCATTTCAAAATTGGAGAAAAGTTCAAATAAATAACACGAATATATGCATAAGGGAGTGCGCTTCCTTATGCACACATTACAATTTCTCCGCCAAATATTTAGCAGTGTAAGATTTTTTATTTTTAGCTAATTTTTCAGGAGTTCCTTGAAAAATAAGGTTCCCACCATTTTTCCCACCTTCGAGACCTAAATCAATTATATAATCTGCACATTTTATAAGTTCTATATTATGTTCAATCACAAGAATAGAATGTCCACGATCAATAAGTGCGTTAAAACTTGCTAATAATTTTTTAATATCATGAAAATGCAAACCCGTAGTTGGTTCGTCAAAAATAAATAAGGCCTTATCTTTTGTGTTTCCTTTTACTAAAAAAGACGCTAACTTTATACGTTGTGCTTCACCACCGGATAGGGTAGAAGAAGATTGTCCTAATTTCACATAGCCTAAACCAACATCTTGCAATGGTTTTAGTTTTTGTGCTATTTTAGTTACCAAATTTTCAGAGAAAAAATCTACAGCATCATCAATGGTTAAGTTGAGTATATCATCAATAGACTTTCCGTCAAACTTTACTTCTAAAACTTCTTTTTTGAAGCGTTTACCGTTACAAACATCACATTCTAAATGCACATCTGCCATAAATTGCATTTCAATAGTTACTTCACCTTCACCTTTACAAACTTCACAGCGTCCTCCCTCCACATTAAAAGAAAAATGCTTGGGTTTGTAGTTTCGTATACTAGATAATTTTTGATTGGAGTACAAGGCTCTAATATCGTCATACGCCTTAATATAAGTTACAGGATTTGATCTTGAAGAACGACCAATAGGATTTTGATCAATAAATTCAACATGTTTTAGTGTTTCAAAATTCCCTTTAACTTCTGTATGTTGCCCAATCTTATCGCCGTAACCAACTAATTTTTTTTGTAATACGGGGTACAGAATTTTTTTCACTAATGTACTTTTACCAGAACCTGAAACACCTGTAATTACGGATAGACAGTTGAGCGGAATGGTAACATTTACATTTTGTAAATTATGCTCTCTAGCTCCAATAATTTCAATTTTATTTATCGAAGTCCGTCGTTTTCTAGGAACTTCAATTTTTAAATCTTCATTTAGGTATTTTGCTGTTAAAGAATCTGACTTTAAAATTTCTTTAAAGTTTCCTTCGGCAACTACGTGACCACCAAAAGTACCCGCTTCTGGACCAATATCTATAATGTAATCTGCCTCTCTCATAATATCTTCGTCGTGCTCTACAACAATTACAGTATTACCTAAATTACGTAAATCTTTTAAAACTCCAATGAGCCGTTCTGTATCTTTGGGATGTAAACCAATACTTGGTTCATCTAATATATACATAGAACCTACTAAAGAACTGCCTAAAGAGGTTGCTAAATTTATTCGCTGACTTTCACCACCTGAGAGGGTATTAGAAGTTCTGTTAATCGTTAAGTAATTTAACCCAACATCTGTTAAAAACTGCAATCTATTATTAATTTCCATTAATAAACGTTTTCCAATTTTTGCTTCGTATTTATCTAGTTCTAGTTTCATGAAAAATACTGCTAATTCATCTAAAGGAAGCGCAACTAAATCAGATATATTTTTGTCATTTATTTTTACATAGTTTGTTTCATCTCTTAAACGCTTGCCATTACAGGTGGTGCATTTCGTCTTACCACGATAACGAGAAAGCATTACTCTATTCTGAATTTTATAACTTTTTTCTTCTAAAATTGAAAAGAAATGATGAATACCTCGAAAAGATGCGTTTCCTTCCCAAACTAACTCTTTTTGTTTTTCTGATAACTCAAACCAAGGCTTGTGAATTGGAATATCAAATTGATATGCAACTTCAATTAAATTTTCTTTATAATGAATGTATGAAGGTGTTTTAAATGGAAAAATACAATCTTCAAAGATAGATAAACCCGTATTTGGAATGACTAAATCTTCATCAATACCAATTACATTACCGTAACCTTCGCAGGTTGGGCAAGCGCCATACGGATTGTTAAAACTAAATAAATGAGTATTTGGTTCTAAAAACGTAAGTCCGTCTAAAGCAAATTTATTACTAAACTCAGATACTTTGTTATCTGTTAAATTTTCGATAAAGCAAATTCCTTTTCCTTCAAAAAAAGCAGTTTGAACTGCATCTGCTAATCTGTTGTAGAAATCTTCATCTTCTTTGGTAATAACTCTATCAACTACTAAAAATAAAAATTCATTATTAAATTCTATTTGAGGAAAATCTGAAATTTTATATATTTTCTCATTCCATTTTAAACGCGCATAACCCTGCTGTTCTAGAACCTGTAAAACAGTTTTTAAATCTCTATCTTCATTGATAACAATGGGTGCTAATAATAAAAGTTTTGTTTTCTCCTTAAATTTTCTTACAAACTTTACGACATCAGAAACGGTATCTTTTTTCACCTCACCTCCAGATATAGGAGAGTAGGTTTTACCAACTCTGGCAAACAATAATTTTATATAATCATAAATTTCTGTAGAAGTGCCTACCGTTGAACGTGGATTCGTCGAGTTTACTTTTTGTTCTATTGCAATTGCAGGTGCAATCCCTTTTATGTAATCTACTTTGGGCTTATGTAATTTACCTAAAAACTGACGCGCATATGAACTTAAACTTTCTACATAACGTCTCTGTCCTTCTGCATACAAGGTGTCAAAAGCCAAAGAAGACTTACCAGAGCCCGAAAGCCCTGTAATTACAACTAATTTATTTCTAGGAATAACAACATCTATATTCTTTAAATTGTGCAGTTTTGCTCCTTTTATAATAATATTTTCTTTGGGGTTTACTGTGGAAATATCTATCTTCATGTATCAATAATATGGGCTATAAATTTACCAAAAAATAACCTCATTTTACAGCTAGTAAAATCTTTTTTTATAAAAAGTTTGTTGTATTAACAAATATTATTCATATTTGTAACTCATAAACTTCATTAAATTAGACGTATATAGCAAAAAATTACTTTTAAAATTATTAACAATTAATAATAAGATAAGCCCTATAGCTTTTCTAAAAGTAGTTATGATACGTAATAATAAAATTTCAGATAGTATATTAGTGAGCGAATATATTGGAGGTAAAGAGGCCTCTTTATCTATATTAATTAATAGGCACAAACAGCGTTTGTATAGTTTTATTTACAGTAAAATTCAAGATAAAGACTTAACCGAAGACGTTTTTCAAGATACTTTTATTAAAGTAATTAGAACTTTAAAAAAAGGAAATTACAACGAAGAAGGAAAGTTTTTACCTTGGGTAATGCGAATTGCCCATAATTTAGTAATTGATTATTTTAGAAAAAATAATAGAATGCCATCTTTTAAAAATACTGATGAGTTTGATATTTTTTCTGTTTTACACGATGGTAGCTTAAATGCAGAAAATAAAATTATACAAGAACAGATTTATAATGATGTTAGAGAGCTTATAAATAAACTTCCTGAGGAACAAAAAGAAGTTTTAGTGATGCGTTTGTATAAGGATATGAGTTTTAAAGAAATTAGTGAGAATACAGGAGTAAGTATAAACACCGCTTTAGGTAGAATGCGTTATTCGCTAATAAATATGCGAAAATTAATAGAAAAGCATAATATTATTTTAGTTAATTAACAATAAAGCTAAGAGACCATCGTTAATAGTTTATAATCAGATAATTAAATAAACTATATGATGAAACTTTACCCAAAAGAGACTTCTACTACTCAGAAGCAACCTAAAAATGAAACAATTCAATTTTTGATTAATTTTTCCAAATCGTTAAGAATTGTAGAGACAAAATCAAAAGATTTCATTGAATTGAATTTGAATTAAAAAAAGAAAAGTCCTTATCTAGAGATAAGGATTTTTTGATTTTAATCAGTTTCTAAAGTTCCAAGCTTTATTTTTTTCAGAACTTTAAACAAGTATCAATTATATTTAGTTAAAAGTAGGAATTTGCCTCATATCTATTTTCTGTTTTTATAGTACTTATCTAAAACAGACTTTCTACCAATAGTCTTTGTAATAATATCGTTTTCTAAATTCCAACCTCTTGCCGGTGAATATTCCCTACCATACCAAATTATTTGCAAGTGCAAGTCATTCCATAATTCTTCAGGAAACAATCTTTTTGCATCTTTTTCTGTTTGAACAACGCTTTTACCGTTAGATAAATTCCAACGATACATTAAACGTAAAATATGAGTATCTATTGGAAATGCAGGGACCCCAAATGCTTGACTCATAACAACTCCTGCAGTTTTATGACCAACAGCTGGTAGCTCTTCTAAACCTTCAAAAGATTGTGGAACTGCCCCATTGTATTTATCAATTAAAATTTTAGACAATCCATAAATACCTTTACTTTTCATTGGAGATAGGCCACAGGGTCTAATAATTGCTTTAATTTCTTCTACAGACATTTTTACCATATCAAAAGGATTATCTGCTTTAGCGAATAATAGAGGTGTAATTTTATTTACTCTAACATCTGTGCATTGTGCAGATAATAGAACTGCAATTAATAAAGTATAAGGGTCTTTGTGATCTAAAGGAATTGGTATTTCTGGATACGTTTTTTCTAGTACATCAATTACAAATTGTACTTTTTCTTTTTTGTTCATTGCTTCATTTTAATAGTAACAAATATACAAAGTTGCCATGTATTATTTAAGTAAGTTTTTAGGGTTTTGTTTTCAGACTTTGTAACTTGCATTTTTGTAAATATAAAATTGAATAAAAATGACAACATTAAAAATAGGAGACAATGCTCCACATTTTGAGGCAAAGGACAATACTGGAAACACAATTAAATTATCTGATTACGCTGGTAAAAAATTAGTTTTATTCTTTTACCCAAAGGCAAGCACACCTGGTTGTACTAATGAGGCTTGTGATTTAAGAGATAATTATCAATCTTTTTTAGCAAAAGGTTATGATGTTTTAGGTGCAAGTGCAGATTCGGCTAAAAGGCAACAAAATTGGATCAATAAGCATGAGCTACCTTTTCCGCTTTTAGCAGACGAAGACAAAGCTGTAATCGAGGCATTTGGTGTTTGGGGACCAAAGAAGTTTATGGGAAAAGAATATGACGGTATCCACAGAACTACATTTGTTATTGGTGAGAATGGTAAGATTGAAGATGTAATTATAAAAGTAAAAACAAAGGCACACGCTGCTCAGATTTTGGACTAATTTTATTAAATTTTAAATATATAAGATTATTAAAAAAGGGATTCGTTTTTAAAACGAATCCCTTTTTTAACTTTAATTAGTATCTACTTAAAATTTCATACTTACTTTAAAGTTTAAAACTCTTCCAGTCATGTAATTAGGGATTCCAAATTGATTTTTTGAATATACATCCCGCACCCAAGTGTTTGTGATAGAATTTTGAATATCAAACATGTTAAATAATTCTAGTCCTGCTGTTAATTCTTTAAATTTAGACAACCAGCCTTTGGTGTATTGTTTATTTGCATCTGCAAAGACATAAGAAACTCCTAAATCAGCTCTTTTATAATCTCTTAAACGTTCTTGAAACTTATATACATCTGCATAAGCTGGTGCACCGCCAGGAACACCTGTATTGTAGACGAGATTTAAGTATGCCTTTAAATTGGGTAAATTTGGTACGTAATCTTGAAAAAGTATTGCAAATTTTATTCGCTGATCTGAGGGTCTAGAGATACTTCCTCTGTTGTCTATATTTTCTTCTGTTTTTAAATAACCTACGCTCACCCAGCTTTCACTTCCAGGAACAAACTCTCCGTTTAAACGAGCATCAAAACCATATGAATAGGCAGTGGTTATATTATCTGCTCTATAACGGATTCTTACATTGTCTATAGCATAAGCATTCACATCATTTAAATCTTTGAAATACATTTCTGTGGTAAGTTTAAAAGGCCTATCCCACATGTTAAAGCTATAATCCATACCAGCAACTGCATGAATAGACTTCTGTGCCTTTACATTCACATTTATTTTCCCGTAATAATCTTTTAATTCTCGGTAAGATGGAGGTTGCGAATACCAGCCACCCGAAAAGCGAAATAACATATCTTTTTTCCAATTTGGTTTGATAGAAAATTGTGCTCTTGGAGAAATAATTATTTGATTGTGAGAGGAATTATTTCCAGAAGTAACCGACCAGCTTTGCGCTCTCACTCCCAAATTATACCAAACTTCATGGTCTCCTATAAAAAGACGTTCATTGTATTGAGCAAACCCTGAAAAACGATCAATATTTACTGTATTGTCCTCTCTAATATTTTGAAAAGGTTTTATAGGACCTGTAAAAGGTTCATAAGGTTGCGTGTTACCCAAACTATTTGGCGGACGAATAGAAAAGCCTAAAGAATCTATGATTTCCCATTCTCTAATACGTTCCCTTATATCTTCATTTTGATATTTTAAACCAAAATCTAATTGACGTCTTTTCTTTTTATAAGTTCCTCTAATTTGCACATTATTAATTAACGCATCTAAATCGTTTCTTGCATGGTTTAATTGAGATCCAATTCCTTGAGAAAAATTAACTTCACCAAAATTATCTGAACCAATATTTGCATCAACTTCACCTAAATTATAAGATGCTGAAATATCATAATACTCTTCTTCTTGTGTATTATAGCTTGATATGGTTCCTTTAAAAGACCATTCATTATTTAGTTTATAGTCTAAAGAAAGTGCGTTAAAAAGTGTTAAGTAATTATTTTCTTCTTTACCGTTGTAATAAACATTTAACTCTAAAGGTTCTGCAATAGTTCCAAAACGTGTTCTTCTCGAAGTTGGTTGGTAATTATAATTATTTAAAGAAAAATTACTCAAATAGCTTAGCGTTAATTTGTTTGTAAACTGGTAGGTTGCAAAAGATTGTAAATCTGTAAAGCGTGGTCTAAAATTTGTTTCTATTTGTTTACTATTTACAAACAAGCTATTGTCTCTATATCTTAAACTAGTAATTATACTTAGTTTTTTGTCTAAAAACGGACTTTCAAAAGTAATACTACCTCCTAATAAACTAGCCTCAAGGGTTGTTGCTATTTCTTTTGGTTTCCTATAAGTAATGTCTAAAACAGAAGATAATTTGTCTCCATATTTTGCTTGAAAACCTCCTGCAGAAAAATTAATATTCTGCACCATATTAGGATTTATAAAACTAAGACCCTCTTGTTGACCAGAACGAACTAAAAATGGTCTGTAAACTTCAATACCATTTACGTACACTAAGTTTTCATCAAAATTACCCCCTCTAACATTATATTGTGTGCTTAATTCATTGTTATTATTTACACCTGGTAATGTCATTAAAATATTTTCTATACCAGCATTTGCTCCAATAATAGCTTTTGCCTTTGCAACATCGATGCTTATAATTCCTTCTGCTTCTTTTCTTCTATCTTTTACGATAATTTCTGCTAGTTTCTCTGTCTTTAAAACTAGAATAGGAGAAAAGCGAATTGCATTTCTACTTTTTGCCTTTGTTGTATGAGTATAAGTTCTATAGGAAATATGACTAAACTTTAATACTATTTCTTTTTTAAATGGAATTCTCAATGAATAATTACCTTCTTTATCTGTCACAGTTCCTGTTAATCCAAACTCAACAGAAACATTTTCTATTGCTTTTTTGTCTTTGTTTTTAACTGTTCCTTTTAAAATGGTTGTTTTTTGAGCAAACATTAAAAAGGGTAAAAATAGAATAAGTAGAAATGTTTTTTTCACGTAGATTATTTTGTTTGTTTCTTAAAGAACGTAATAGAACGCTCTGTAGTATTACCAACATTGTCTGAGAGTACAATTTTAAAAATATGTTTGCTACCAACCAATATTTTATCACTAAAATTATAGGTTAAAACACCTTTTTTATGGTTGTATTGCATTAAAACCCAAGAATCATCTATCGTTGCTCTCCAGTTTTTTATCCCAGAATCAACATCAGAAACTTTTACTTTTAAAGTTTTAGCGCTGGTAATCCATTGCTTATTATATATGTAAAGAATTTTTACATCTGGCTTTAAAGTATCTATCTTTAGGGTATATTTTCCTAGAGTCTTAGTTGTGGTATAAAAAGTAGTGTCCTTTTTTCGGGTATTTACATATCTTGGGTATTTAGCATACTCAGTATTTGCTATATAGAGTTGTTCTTTCTCTTGCGCTGTGTATTTACTTACATTAAAAGTTAAGGTATAGCTTTTGTTTAAAGGAATAGAAGGTGTATGCACTTTAGCAACCCCACTATCAACTTTAAAGTCTAAATATATATCTTGATAAAATGTGTTTTTAGGAAAAGCTATTGTGACGTTTTCTTTTTTAAATTTTTGAAAATTATCAGCAATTATTTTATAAGCTGTAGTGTCTTTTTGTTTTTTGAATACTGCATTACTTTTTTTACCAATAACAGGAATTTTTAAAGAGCTAGTATTTCCTACAATATCTTTTGCAATAATTTCAATACTGTAATTGAAACCGCTTTCAATATTGATTTTTCCATTATTTATCAAACCCTTATAAATAGAAAGTTCGTTTTTATTTTCTTTAAAAGTTTTTTGAATTCGCCTCTTATATTTCTTGTAATAGCTATAATCAATTAAAAGGTTGAGGTATTTACTTTCTGCAAAAGAGAATGTTGATACATCATGATAATACTGTCGTTTTCCATTTACCAGCATTTCAAGACTATAAATTCCGTTTTTGTTCCAAGCATTATCCAATCTATCAAAAACATGTACACCAAAACCAATGGTTCCACTTGCTGTAATTCTATCAGCTATATACTTTCCATTTCCCATGTGCTTTATAGAAATATCATGGCTATTGTTTTGCTGATTTATTCTAGCATCTTCGCTTAAAGGATACACTAGTAAAGACTGAATTGTTGGTGATTTTGAATCGGGAATGTTGATACCAAACAGCATTGGATTAATAACATGTTCTGACTTTGTATCTCTAATTTCAAAATGTAAATGCGGTCCACCAGATCCACCTGTATCTCCAGAAAAAGCAATTATTTGTCCTTTTTTTAGAATAAAAGCTTCTTTTTTAGGAAATATATTTCCAGTCTCATAATTTTCTTTTTTGTATTGAATCCTTTTTACATATGCATCAATTTTAGTATTGAACTTGCTTAGATGCCCGTAAACAGATGTGTAACCATTTGGGTGTGTTATGTAGATAGTTTTTCCATAACCATATTGTTGTACTTTTATTCTAGAAATATATCCATCAGCAACTGCAAAAACCTTAAAACCCACTTTTCCTTGTGTTTTAATATCTAGACCCGCATGAAAATGATTACTTCTTAACTCTCCAAATGTTCCAGAGAGTTCTAGCGGAATATCTAAAGGATTTTGAAAATAATTTTTAGGGTATTTTTCTTGCGAAAAACTCAAAAAAGATACCCATAGAAAAAGCAAAAATAGTGGTTTCAATAAATAGAAATTTTATGTAAAAGTACTAAAAAAACATCTTTTGTAAACTGTTTAAATTCAGTGTTTTATTAAAAGGTCATTTAAATGTTGTATATTTAAAACAGAATGTTAACTTTGTAAATATAGTTTTATTCTAATAAGTTTATGAGTAATATCTTAGAAGCAATTCATTCTCTGGAAGATAAGTTACAAACCTTACTTTCTAATTATGAATTTTTAAAAAAAGAAAACGAAATTTTGCTTCAAAATACTACTAATTTTCAACATAAAATATTAGAACAACAACAGTTTATAGTGAATCAAAAGAGGGCATTTGATGTACTAAAAGTTGCAAAAGCTATAGATGGCAGTGGTACAAATACAAGAGATACAAAACTCAAAATAAATACATTAATTCGAGAAATTGATAAATGTATTATTCAGTTACAAGATTAAAGTTCTTTAGATTGTGGAAAAATTAAAAATTAATATTGTTATAGCGGGTAGAACCTATCCTTTAAGTGTAAATAACACGAAAGAAGAAGAGGGGATGCGAAAAGCTGCAACTGCTATTAATAAATTAATTGCGATGTATGAGCAAAATTATGCAGTAAGCGACAAACAAGATGTTTTAGCTATGTGTGCATTACAATTTGCTTCTAAATTAGAGATTTCTACATTAGAAAAAAGTTCAGATAGTACTGAAACAATTAATAAGTTAAAAGAGTTAACCAATTTGGTAGACACTCATTTAAAATAAGTTCTTTAAAATACATTAACAAAACACTGCCTACGTTAGTAAATTGTTTGATAAACTCAACGAGTATCTATTATGAAGGATGAGTCTCAGTTGCTAAAGCAAGCCATAGAAATTAAATTTATTTAATTTCAAGTGGATCCTTGATCTTCTGGTTAGTCCTAAACCTGTAATAATGGAGTTTATATAAACCAAACTAACGTAGGCTTTTTTTATACATTAAATTAAAATTATGGACGAAAATTTACTTCCCATTATTGTGGGAATTATAGGAATTGCAATCGGTTTTATCATTGCAAAAATTATAGAGAAATCTAAAGGGAAAAATTTATTAAACTCAACAAGAAAAGAAGCTTCTTCCATAATAAAAGAAGCTAAAATTGATGCTGAAGCAATAAAAAAAGATAAAATTTTACAAGCGAAAGAAAAGTTTATAGAATTAAAATCTGAGCACGAAAAAGTTGTTTTAAGTAGAGAAAAGAAAATTTCTGACGTTGAGAAACGTATAAGAGATAGAGAATCTCAAGTTGCTTCAGAAGTTGATAAAAATAAAAAATTGAATCGTGCTGCAGAACAAAAAGAAGAAGGCTATAATCAAAAACTAGATTTTCTTGAGAAAAAGGAAAATGAATTAGAGGTAATGCACAAGCGTCATGTAGATATGTTAGAGCAGATTTCTGGCTTATCTGCCGATGAAGCGAAGAAAGAGTTGGTAACTTCTTTAAAAGATGAAGCAAAAACGGAAGCAATGGCTTTTATTCAAACATCTGTTGAAGAAGCAAAATTAACGGCAGAACAAGAAGCGAGAAAAGTTGTTTTAGGAACGATACAAAGAGTTGGTGTAGAGCAAGCGGTTGAAAATTGCGTTTCTGTTTTTAATTTAGAGTCTGATGACGTAAAAGGTAGAATTATTGGTAGAGAAGGACGTAATATTAGAGCAATCGAAGCTGCTACGGGTGTAGAAATCATAGTAGACGATACTCCAGATGCTATTATTCTTTCTTGTTTTGATCCTATTAGAAGAGAAATCGCACGTTTATCACTTCATAAATTAGTAACAGATGGTAGAATACATCCTGCTAGAATTGAAGAAGTTGTAAGTAAAACAGAAAAGCAAATTACACAAGAAATTATAGAGGTTGGTAAAAGAACTGTTATAGACTTAGGAATTCATGGATTGCATCCTGAATTAATAAAGGCAGTAGGAAGGATGAAATACAGGTCTTCTTATGGGCAGAATTTATTACAACACTCTAGAGAAGTAGCAAACTTATGTGGAATTATGGCCGCAGAAATGGGTTTAAATTCTAAAGTAGCAAAACGTGCAGGTTTACTACATGATATTGGTAAGGTGCCAGATGCAGAAAGTGAACTTCCACATGCTTTATTGGGTATGCAATGGGCAGAGAAATATGGTGAAAAGCCAGATGTTTGTAATGCTATTGGAGCCCATCATGATGAAATTGAAATGAAGAGTTTAATCTCTCCAATTGTTCAAGTTTGTGATGCTATATCAGGAGCAAGACCTGGTGCAAGAAGACAAGTATTAGATTCTTACATACAACGTTTAAAAGATTTAGAAGATATTGCTTTTGGTTTTACAGGAGTTCAGAAGGCTTACGCTATTCAGGCTGGGCGTGAATTGCGTGTAATGGTAGAAAGTACAAAGGTAAATGATGCGAAGGCTGCAGAATTATCTTTTAGTATTTCCCAGAAAATACAAAATGATATGACGTATCCTGGTCAGGTTAAAGTAACCGTAATCAGAGAAACAAGAGCTGTGAATGTAGCAAAGTAAATAAAAACATTTGTGTACAAATAAAAAATCTCGCAAAAGCGAGATTTTTTATTTTCTAGGATGAAAAGTTTCAACTACTTGTTTTAAATAGCTTTTGTCTACATGCACATAAACTTCGGTTGTAGTTATGCTTTCATGACCTAGCATTTGTTGTATGGCTCTTAAATCTGCGCCATTTTGTAATAAATGCGTCGCAAAAGAGTGTCTTAACGTATGTGGACTTATTTTCTTTTTTAAGTCTATTTTAAGCGCCAAATCTTTTAAAATCATAAAAATCATTTGTCTGCTTAAACCTTTTCCTCTTCTATTTAAAAAGAGTGTATCTTCAAAGCCCTTTTGTGGTAAAATATGGCTTCTTATAGTCTTTTGATACATTGTAATATATCTTTGGGCATTTTCATGAATAGGAACATATCTTTCTTTATTTCCTTTCCCTAAAACTCTAATAAAGCCTTCTTCAAAAAACAAATCAGAATTTTTTAGTGTTATGGCCTCACTTACACGTAAACCACAACTATATATTGTTTCAAAAATGGTTCTATTTCGTTCCCCTTGAGGATGACTTAAATCGATCGCGTTAATTAATGCATCAATTTCATCTTGACTCAGCGTATCTGGTAATTTCGTTCCAATTTTAGGAGTTTCTAATAAATCTGTAGGATTGGTATTCCTATACTCTTCAAATACTAAATAATCAAAAAAACTTCGCAATCCAGAAATAATTCGTGCTTGACTTCTTGGGTTTAATTTTTTTGCAACCTCATAAATAAATTGTTTTACAATATCAGTATCAATAGCGATAGGAGAGATGCTCATATTATTTTCTTTGAGAAAAAGGCATAACTTTTCTAAATCTTTGGTATAGCTATCAATTGTATTTTTAGAAAGTCCTCTTTCTATTTTTAAATACACTTGATATTCTTTAATTGCGTTTTGCCAATTCATAGTATAAAGATATTAAAAATAATATACTAAATCTTTCATAGTTAAAAGTAGTACATCTGTTTTTTTAGGATTTTAATGAACCAGTTATTATTTAGCTTTAAGGATCAATTCTTCTTATATATAATTAGTTGTAATTTACAGTTAATTAAATAAAATTGTCTATATTAGTAGTTTATTAATCATAAATAAATTAAAATGAAAAAAGTATTATTTATTTTAGTAGTGGCAATAGTGGGTTTAGGAAATGTAAATGCACAAGGTTCTAATTTTGGAATCACAGCAGGTTTTCATAATTTATCTCTTAAAATAGATGTTTTAGGTATGACAGAATCTGAAAGTAGTCAAGGCTTTTTTGTTGGGGTTACTTCTGATTTTTCTCTTTCTGATAAATTTAGTTTACAACCTCAGTTACAATTTGCAACTAGTTCTCAAGATGGAGATTCATTAGAACAATTGATTCTACCAATAATGTTAAAGTATCATGTTACAGAAAAATTTAATTTACAAGCTGGTCCGCAATTAGATTATCTTTTAGATGATTCTGACGACTTAAATGCTATTGGTTTTGGACTAGGTTTTGGCGCTGGATTTGATTTTTCAGAAAAGATTTTTATTAGCACAAGGTATGCATTAGGTTTATCTAATAGACTTGAAGATGCTCCTTCTGAAATATCATTAAAACTTAACACTTTTCAAATAGGATTGGGGTATCGATTTTAATATGTCATGAAATAAAACAATTAAAATGGAAGCAAAATTGCTTCCATTTTTTTTATAAAAAGAATTGTATTTTTGCTTTATGAAATTAATTATTATCAACGGTCCGAATTTAAACTTACTAGGAAGAAGAGAACCTGAAATTTATGGTTCTAAAACTTTTGAAGATTTCTTTAAAGAGCTTCAGTTAAAATTTAAAGGGGTAGAAATTTTGTATTTTCAATCGAATATCGAAGGAGAAATTATTGATAAATTACACGAGGTTGGTTTTGATTGCGATGGAATTATATTAAACGCTGCCGCTTATACACATACCTCTGTTGGTATTGGTGACGCTGTAAAAGGAATTACAACTCCTGTTGTAGAAGTCCATATTTCTAATATTCATGCACGTGAAGAATTTAGGCAACACAGTTATATTTCTCCAAATGCTAGTGGCGTTTTATTTGGTTTTGGTTTAAAAGGATATGATTTAGCAATTCAGAGTTTTTTATAAAGAACCGTTTTAGAAAACTTGTGTTTGCTTTTTTGGGTATTTAAAATAGGAGCATCATTTTAATATTTGCTCTTTCATAGTGTACGTCTCTCTCTAAAGGAACTTCTACAAATCCAACTTTTTTATATAAGTTTATAGCCGGAACTAATTTCTTATGGCTATAAAGTGTAATGCTTTTCCACTTTTCTTGTTTTGCAAAATTGATGCAATATTCAATTAATTTTAGGCCTATTTTTTGCCCTCTATATTCTGGTAAGATTGCCATTTTACTCAATTCAAAATAAGTTTGTTGGCGTATCAAAGCCATAGTACCAATTATCTTTGTCTCATTTTTTATAAAAAAGATATAACCACCAGTTTCTATAATGTATTTCTCGGGATTGCTTAAAACTTTTTCATCGTAAGGTTCTACATAAAAATATTTCTCTAACCATTCTGTATTTAGATTGTAGAAATCTTGAGAATATTCAGGTTTGAAAGGAATTATTTCGAGAGTCATCACGTATGCTATGCTGTTAAGCCTATTTATTTTAAACCGTTACGGCGTATTTGAAAAGAAATAAATATCTAATACCAAGTAAAAGTAAAATAGGTATTGCTGTAATTGGAAATATTTGCAGTTCACAAATCCATAAAATTAGAACTATTGTTAAACAAACCAAAAGTATAATAAGATATTTTTGGAGCCATTTTTTAGCAATGGCTTTTGTAACTATAAATGCAACAATTAGATTTGGTAAAAATGCCCACAAAATGTTGTAATTATCTGGTGCTGTTTTGTGTGATGAAAAAAACCAGAAGTAGGTTAAAATAAGTCCAACGATACCAGTAAGGAAGAAAATGATAAAATCTAACCACTTTGTTCTTTTTTGGTTTTTTATATCTTTAACAGTAATTAATACCACTATTAGTGCTAATAAAGTAAAAAAGGCTAAAGGATTAAATAACGAGGTATTAGTAGGTATCTCATCAAAATCTAACAAAACATCTTCTCTTTTTACTAAGTTAATAATTTTATGATCTCTTTTTATTTTTCCGTTTTTAATGGTTTTAAAAAGATAATCTGGCAAATAGGTATATTCTAATTGATTCCTTTCTTGATCTAAGATTCTTCCGGTAATAAGATTAATTCCAAAATTACCCCAAGTATTCCAGGTAATTTCTTGATTCATAAGCTCTCTTAAGGTACTTTTATCCTTTATATTTTTAGAATTTAGTACTACATTTTCTTTTAAAATAGCGGTTGTAATATCCTTAAGTTTGGAAGCACAGTTGTTAAAGAAAGGATCATACGGATATGTAGCATTTTCGATGCGCGCATTATTTTCTAAATATAAAAAGAGTTGTTGCTTTTCTGTCTTATTTAAATTTAATACTTGTTGTTTTAACCAACGCTTATCTTTCCTGTAGCTCGATATAAAATACTTAAAATCATACCTAGCCAATACATAATACATTTTACCGTCTGCAAAATTTAGTAAAAAATTAGGTTGGTTAAAATCGAAAACACCATAATTATAAATAAGATCTAAGTTTAAAACGGGGTCTTTAATTCGAATTGCAGCATGACCAAATTTTTCATATAATGCTTCACCAGGACCCGCAGTAACGATAGAAATTTCCGAATACACGGAAAGATTTACTTGTGCATTATTGTGAGTAATTGAAAAAAGAGAAAGTAAAACAAAAATGTATAATTTTTTAATCATAAAATTAAGGTCTAATAAAAGTATAATCAAAAGTAATTGAAAATATATTAGAAAATAAAGCATTACCAATACTACCAATATTTGTTAATGCATAATCTATTTGTATTCCTCTATAGTTAAAACCAACTCCGAAGTTAGGTTGTAAAGACAAGGATTTAGCGTTGTTAAATTGTGTTACATATTGAAAATTACCAACACCAGCTCTTAAATATACTATTTTATCGTAATCTAATTGAAAACCAATGGCTGGGTCTATACTTCCTACATCAGAAGATAAAATATCATTGGTCTTTGCAAAACGTACATTTAAATCCAGCTCTGCAAGTAAATTAAAGAAACGCCCAATTCTAAATTCTCTGGCTGCACCTATTTGTAATTTTGGCTTTGTAATTTCTGTGGTTTCTGGTAATTCCTGATTTTGTCCTGAGATAGCATTTTTGATTTTATCAAACTCCGTTTCATTTATTGCCCAAGTATTAAATGTTGTGGTAATATCTCTCGCCATTATACCGAATTTCCAATTATTTCTTTCAAATTGAATACCAACATCAAATCCAAAGCCCCAGGAAGAAGCAAAATCACCAATGGTTCTTCTTACTACTTTAGCATTTATACCAAATTTTAAATCCTTAAAAATAAGATTTCTAGCATACGCAATATTAAAAGCATAATCTGCTGCAGAAAAAAGACTAATTCTATTAAAATCTATATTTCCTTCGCTGTCGATTAGTTCTGTGGTATTTAGAATATCATCCACTCCAAAACGGATAATAGAAATTCCTAGTGCACTTTGTTTGTCTATAGGCATTGCAAATGCGGCATGATTATAATTTGCAATACCTGCAAAATAAGAAGCATGCATTAAAGACCCCTGATAGTCTTCTATACCAACTAGACCAGCTGGATTCCAGTATATAGAATTCACGTTATTAGAGGTGGCTACAATTGCTTTGCTCATTCCTAAACCGGCAGCATCTACACCAATATTTAAAAATTCATTGGAATAATTCCTAAAAGCTTGCGCATTTAAAAATAATGAAAAAAATAAAAATAAAAATAAAATTCTAAGTTTCAAAAGCATAATAATTTCTTCAACAAATATCTTAAATACTATTAAACTAACATTGGTTTTGTTTAAATATTGTTTAATAAAGTGGAATTTGAATCTTTTCGCTTATAAATGAACTAATTCTTTTTTCTAACCATGTATTTTCTTGTGGCTTAAATGATTGTATAAAACCACAATGACCTCCATAATCTGTAATCTCTAAATAAAAATTTTTAGATTGCAATGCCGCTTTGGTAGGGAAACATGCTGGTGACAAAAATGTATCATCTTTTGCATTTACCAATAAGGTAGGTCTATCAATTTTTGATAAATAAGGTTTAGAACTTGCTTTTTTCCAATAATCCTCTGGACTCTCAAAACCAAATACAGGAACTGTATATAGTTTTTCTAAATGCTTAAATTTTGTTGCTTTAAATAATTTATCTTGGTTTAAACGATATTCTGGAAATTTATGCGCTTTCTCTAAAATTTTATTTTTTAGTGTTTTGAAGAATATTTCAACATATAGTTTATTTTTTATTTTATCCATTTCATGTTCGGCAGATGTTATATCTACGGGAACAGATATGGCTACCCCTCCTTTTACTCTTGAGGACAATTTTTCCTGATATTCACCCAAGTATTTTAAAGTTAAGTTACCTCCTAAACTAAAACCAACAAGTACTATGTTGTCGTAGTTATAGTTTTCTAAAAGATGTTTTATAACAAAGGCAACATCTTCAGTTTTTCCGCTGTGATAAGTTGATAATAACAAATTATCTTCACCACTGCAACTTCTTAAATTAAAACAAACAGTATCTAATCCTTTCTTATTTAGATGATTAGATGTAGAAGCGATATACCTGGATTTAGAGCTTCCCTCTAAACCATGAATTAACAGAACCAATGTTTTAGAGCCTACAAAAGAAAAATCTAGGTCAATAAAATCAGCATCCCAAGTGGTAATTCTTTTTCTAGTATAGCTGCATATATCTTTTGTAAAAAGTGGCCGATACATTGTATTAAAATGACCGTTTTTAAATGGTAAAGTAGGAGAGAAGTCTGATTTTATAATAGGCATCTAAAAATTTTATTTTTATAATTTTTAAAAATACATAAAAAATTAATAGTTTTAGAAAATTACCCAAGTAGGATTTGTTATTTTAGCCAATAAATTAATAATAAAAATGAAAAAACATATTCCTAACTTATTAACGCTTGGAAATCTTTTTTGTGGAACAGTTGCAACAATTTATGCGGTTCAGGGAAATTTTGAAATTGCAGGGATTTTAGTTGTTTTAGGTATCTTTTTTGATTTTTTTGATGGATTTGCTGCAAGAATCTTAAATGTCTCTGGAGAATTAGGAAAACAGTTAGATTCTTTGGCAGATATGGTTACTAGTGGTGTTGTACCAGGTATTATACTGTTTAAATTGTTGGCTACAAGTCCAAATTCAGATATCTTAGAAAATGTACCTGTAGACTCGAATTGGATGAACTTCAGTTTTGCTCCAATTCAGCTTATTGGTTTATTACTTACTTTAGGAGCTTGTTACAGGCTTGCTAAATTTAATATAGATACTAGACAATCAGAATCTTTTATTGGTCTCCCAACACCAGCAATGAGCTTGTTTATAATCTCTTTGCCTTTAATTCAAGAATATTCTACTTTTGAATCTATTCAAAACTTAATATCCAATCATTATTTTCTAATCTTGGTAACTCTTTTATTAACCTATTTAATGAATGCTGAATTGCCATTATTTTCTTTAAAATTTAAAGAGTACTCTTTAAAGAATAATGTAATAAAATATATGTTTATATTAATTTCATTAGCAATGTTGTTGACATTGCAACTTGTATCAATTCCCTTGATAATTGCATTTTACGTTTGTTTATCGGTAGTATCTAATCGTAGAAGAACAACGTAGTTTGCAATTATTTAATAGATTATTATACTTATAGTTCAATAAAAAAGCATCCATAAATAATAGTTTATGGATGCTTTTTTATGATTTTTTGACTGTATTATTTCTAAAATATTTTTTTTCTTTTTAACTCAAAATCTTTACCAAGATACACTTTACGGACCATTTCATCGGCAGCTAATTCTTCGGGTGTTCCCTCTTTTAAGATGCTTCCATTGTACATTAAGTACGTTTTGTCTGTGATAGCTAAAGTTGCTTGTACATCATGATCTGTTATTAAAATACCAATGTTTTTTTCTTTTAATTGTGCAACAATACTTTGTATGTCTTCCACGGCAATAGGATCTACGCCTGCAAAAGGTTCATCTAATAGAATAAAATTAGGGTCAGAAGCCAAACAACGTGCTATTTCTGTTCTTCTCCTTTCTCCACCAGATAATAAGTCTCCTCGGTTCTTCCGAACATGACCTATATTAAATTCCTCGATTAAAGATTCTAATTTTATTTTTTGTTCTTTTTTAGAGCGTCCGGTAAATTGTAAAACAGACATAATATTATCTTCTACAGACAATTTTCTAAAAACAGATGCTTCTTGCGCTAAGTAACCAATTCCTTTTTGCGCCCTTTTGTACATGGCATCTTGCGTTATTTCTTCATCATTTAAAAATATTTTACCTGCATTTGGCTTTACCATGCCCACAATCATGTAAAAAGATGTGGTCTTACCAGCACCATTAGGTCCCAATAATCCAATGATTTCTCCTTGCTGAACTTCCAAAGAAATGTCTCTGACAACCTTTCTGCTTCCATAAATTTTTTGAATGTTCTCTGCTCTTAAAATCATATTTTAAAAAATGTGTAATGTTGCTTTCGTAAATGTAATAAATAACTGTGTTAAGATTCTTAAACAATTAGACATTTATGCTTCTTTACTTTATTCTTCCAGCGCTTCCCAATATTCTAGTGCTTTTCTTAAATGCGGAATTACAATAGTACCACCAATTAAATTAGCAATGGACATTGTTTCCATCATTTCTTCTTTTGTAACTCCGTTTTTCTTTGCTGCTTCTAAATGATATTGTACACAATCATCACATCTTAAAACAGCTGAAGCTACTAGTCCCAAAAGCTCTTTAGTTTTCACTGGTAGATGACCTTTTTGAAAGGCGTTGGTATCTAAATTAAATATTCTTTTAATTACTTTATTGTCAGAAGCTAATATTTTTTCGTTCATTTTAGAACGATAATCATTAAACTCTTGTACTTTATTATGCATCTTTTTTTTGTTTTTTAATCACCATTCTAGAAACTTTAATGCTTATCTCATACAAAACAAGTATTGGTATTGCAACAATTACCTGACTCGCAACATCTGGAGGCGTAATAATAGCAGCTAAAATTAATACGAGTACTAGTGCATGTTTTCTGTATGTCTTTAAAAATTCTGGGGTTACCAACCCAATCTTTGTTAAAAAATAAACCAATACAGGTAATTCAAATAAAATAGAAACTCCTAGTAGCATATTGGTAACTAATCCGATATGAGATTCTAGTGTGAAGTTGTTCTGAATTACATCTGAAATTTTATAATTATATAAGAAATGTATCGATATTGGAGCAATTACATAAAAACTAAATGCAATACCACAGAAAAATAAAAACGAAGCAATAAACATGAACCCTCTAGAGCTTTTAACCTCTTTCTTTGTTAAACCTGGAGAAATAAAACGCCAAAGTTCCCATAGCAAATAAGGAAATGCTAATATAATTCCTAAAATTAAAGAGGACCAAATAGCAGTCATTAATTGCTGTGTTGGTTTTAAACTAATTAAATTATCAGTAAAAGATACCCTACAAAAGGTGCTATCCATACCGAATAAATTAAAAAAATCACAGAATATTTGATACGTTATAAAGTCTGACTTTCTATGTGCTAGTAAAAAGTGATTGAACACTTCTTTTTGAAAAACAAATAGTAGAATACCAATAATAAATATGGCTGCTGCGCTTCTTACTAAATGCCATCTTAACTCTTCTAAATGCCCTAAAAATGACATTTCATTTTTTTCCTCTTTCATTAGAAAATTCCTTCTTTAATTAAGTCGTGTAAATGAACTATACCAATATATTTTTCTTGCGCGTCAACTACCAAAATTTGAGTAATGTTATTGCTCTCTAATTTTTCTAAAGCTTCAATAGCCATAGCATTTTCTTGAACAGTTTTTGGATTTTTACCCATAATATCTTTTGCTGTGAAGTGGTTGATGTCTGTTGTTTTGCTTAACATACGTCTCAAGTCTCCATCGGTAATAATACCTACTATTTTCTTATTTTCTAGAACTGCAGTAACTCCTAATCTTCTTTCAGAAATTTCTACAATTACTTTTGCTATGGAATCTGAAACATTAACTTTAGGTATTTGATTGTTTTCAATTAAATCAGATACTCTTAGGTAAAGACGTTTTCCAAGGGCACCACCTGGATGGTATTTTGCAAAATCTTTCTTCGAAAACCCTCTTAGATCTTGCAAGCAAACAGCTAGAGCATCTCCCATAACTAGCTGGGCGGTTGTGCTTGTAGTTGGTGCTAAATTATTAGGACAGGCTTCTTTTTCTACAAAAGTGTTTAAAGGAAAGTCAGCGTTTTTTCCTAAAAAAGAATCTACGTTGCCCGTGATTGCTATTATTTTATTCCCATAATTTCTAATTAAAGGCACTAGCACTTTAATTTCTGGTGTATTCCCACTTTTAGATAAGCAGATTACAATATCATTCTTTTGCACGTTTCCTAAATCTCCATGAATTGCATCTGCTGCATGCATAAAAATTGCAGGTGTTCCTGTAGAATTGAAGGTAGCTACTATTTTTGTGGCAATATTGGCACTTTTACCAATTCCCGTTACAATAACTCTTCCGTTTGAATTTAAAATAAAATTAACTGCTTTTTCGAAGTTTTCATCTAATAATTTTGCTAAATTCGCGATAGCCGCGCTTTCCAATAAAATGGTTTCCTTGGCAGTTTGTATAATTGGATTTAATTTTTTCAATAGTTTGGTATTTTATCAGAATAAAAAAAAGTTATATCTTTAGTTTAATAAACAAGCAAATTTACCACAAAAAAATAGTTTCATCAAACTTTAAAAAAGGTTTGTATTTTGTTTTTAATTATAAACGAATATTTAATAAATGGATTTACATAGTTCTCTAAAAAAATTCTTTGGATTTAATAAATTTAAAGGTTTACAAGAGCAGGTTGTTAAAAGTATTATAAACAGGAATAATACCTTTGTTATTATGCCAACCGGAGGTGGTAAATCTCTTTGTTATCAGCTACCAGCTTTAATGCAAGAAGGCACTGCAATTGTAGTTTCTCCTTTGATTGCATTAATGAAGAATCAAGTAGATGCCATAAGAGGTATCTCTGAGCACCATGGGGTAGCGCATGTTTTAAACTCTTCTCTAAATAAAACAGAAATTGCTCAGGTTAAGGCAGATATAGATAGTGGAATAACCAAACTTTTATATGTAGCTCCAGAATCTTTAATAAAGGAGGAATACGTGGCATTCCTAAAAACGCAGAAAATTTCTTTTGTAGCCATTGATGAAGCACATTGTATTTCTGAATGGGGTCATGATTTTAGACCAGAATATAGAAATTTAAAACATATTATTAAGGCTATTGATGACGTGCCTATTATTTGTTTAACTGCAACAGCAACAGAGAAAGTACAAGAAGATATTTTAAAAACATTAGGAATTACGGATGCAAATAGATTTAAAGCCTCTTTTAACAGACCTAATTTATTCTATGAAGTAAGGCCAAAAACGACAGAGGTAGAAAAAGATATTATTCGTTTTGTAAAACAACGTGTAGGAAAATCTGGAATTATTTATTGCTTAAGTAGAAAAAAAGTAGAGGAAGTTGCTCAGATTTTACAAGTAAACGGATTAAATGCAGTACCGTATCATGCAGGTTTAGATGCAAAAACACGTGTAAAGCATCAAGACATGTTTCTAATGGAAAATTGTGACATAGTAGTTGCAACCATTGCTTTTGGTATGGGAATAGACAAACCAGATGTTCGTTTTGTTATTCATCATGATATTCCTAAAAGTCTAGAAAGTTATTATCAAGAAACAGGAAGAGCTGGTAGAGATGATGGCGAAGGTTATTGTTTGGCTTTTTATGCATATAAAGATATTGAGAAGTTAGAAAAGTTTATGTCTAGTAAACCCGTTGCAGAGCAAGAAATTGGACATGCTTTATTGCAAGAAGTTGTGGGTTATGCAGAGACGTCTATGAACAGACGTAAATATTTGTTGCATTATTTTGGTGAAGAATTTGACGCCATTACAGGTGATGGAGCAGATATGGATGATAATTCTAGAAATCCGAAGAAAAAGCACGAAGCGAAAGAAGATGTTGTTAAATTACTTTCTGTTGTAAAACAAACACTTCAAAAATATAAATCTAAAGACGTTGTAAACACCTTAGTAGGAAAGGAAAATGCTTTATTAACCTCTCATAAAACACATTTGCAGTCATTTTTTGGTATTGGTAAAGATAGGACTGCTGCTTACTGGATGGCATTAATTCGTCAGGTATTGGTAGTTTACTTTATTAAAAAAGAAATTGAACAGTATGGTGTTGTAAAGCTGACTGATAAAGGGCTAATTTATATGGATAATCCGTCTTCTTTTTTAATGACAGAAGATCATTCTTATTCAGAAGAAAATGATAATACAATTATTATTAATGCGAAGTCTTCTGGCGGTGTTGCTGATGTAGTTCTTGTAAGTTTATTAAAAGGTCTACGTAAAAAGGTCGCAACAAAACAAGGTGTGCCGCCATTTGCTGTTTTTCAAGACCCTTCTTTAGATGATATGGCTTTAAAATATCCAATAAGTATCGAAGAATTATCTACAGTGCATGGTGTTGGAGAGGGTAAAGCTAGAAAATTTGGTAAAGATTTTGTTTCATTAATTACCACATATGTTGCTGAAAATGATGTTTTAAGACCAGATGATTTAATTGTAAAAAGTACAGGGGTTAATTCTGGTTTAAAATTATATATCATTCAGAATACAGACAGAAAACTACCTTTGGAAGATATAGCAAAATCTAAGGGAAAAGAAATGATGGATTTAATTAAAGAAATGGAAGCCATTATCTATTCTGGAACAAAATTAAATATAGATTATGCTTTAGATGATTTATTAGATGAAGATCAGCAAGAAGAAATACATGAGTATTTTATGGAAGCTGAATCTGATAGTATTCAGGAAGCTTTAGATGAATTTGATGGTGATTATGACGAAGATGAATTGCGTTTAATGCGTATTAAATTTATAAATGAAGTAGGGAATTAGATTTCTCCTTGACTTACTGCATATACCTATTGTAATAATACCTCAAAAACTTTTAAATTTTCTTTAAATTCCTCTGTTTTTCTAATGTTTTAGAAAAATATACAAATTTAGAGTGTAAAAATTGTTAGTAAAACTCCTAAAATAATTGCTGTAAACTTCTGTAAATTAAACTTATGATTTTCAGAGCTTTCAAATAGAATTATAGTGGAAATATGTAAAAAAACACCAATAATAAGTGCTGTAATTTCTGTATAATAATCATTAAAAAAGGCAAATTTATCTCCTACTAATACTCCCAAAGGACTCATCAATCCAAAGAAAAAGAGAAATATAAATATTGTTTTGTTCGAATATTTAGTGTGTATTAAAAAGGTTGTTAATACAATTGCAATCGGAATTTTATGCACAATAATTGCCCATAATAAATTCTCTCCTGAATGATGAATTGGCAAACCCTCCGAAAAAGCATGCAAACACAAACTAAAAAAAATCAAGGTTGGAAACTTCTTACTATCGGCATGCATGTGAATATGACCATGTTCTGCACCTTTCGAAAAAGACTCTAAAATAGATTGTAAAATAAGACCTACCAATATAAAAACTCCTATTCTTTCATAATCTTTAGATGCTGTATATACCTCTGGTAATAAATGTAATATGGTAACAGATAGCAAATAAGCGCCACTAAATGCCAATAATAAACGCAGAATTTTATTACTTGGCTTTATTAACAAAACCAATAAAGAACCCAAAAGCACTGAGGCAATTAATAAAATGTAATTCATTTTGCAACTATAATTAATCGGTTAGAAATTTTAGAATTAAAACTATTTAAATAATAATCGCCAAAAGTATGTTCGATCTTAAAGCCTACTTTTTTTAAATAATAAGTCATTTTTTCTAAATCTAGATATTTTACACGCTCGGTATAAGAGTGATTTTCAGCATCCGCGAAAAAAGAAATATGCTTTACAATAAAACCATTAGAAATTTCTCTGGTAATATTAAAAGTAATCCCATCTACAACTTTCGTTTCTTTAGTAACCAAATTTTCTTTTACTATTGCTGCATTTAAAAAGTCGAATACAAAAACACCTTCTTTTGTCAAGCCGTTTTTAATATTGTGCAATATTAAGAGGTCTTCTTTATCGTCTTCAAAATAACCAAAGCTTGTAAACAGATTAAAAACAGCATTGTATTTCTTGCTAAAAGGCACACGCATATCATGTACATTAAATTTCAAAGTATCATTTTCATACTTTTTTGCAGCAATTATACTGTTTTCAGACAAATCACTGCCGGTAACTCTATATCCAAGAGAATTTAAAAACACAGAATGGCGGCCTTTTCCACAAGGTAAATCCAAAATATGAGTAGTTGTATCTAAACTCAAAATTTCTGTAATGTTTCTCATAAATAATTGAGCTTCAACATCATTTCTTTCCTTGTAAAGAATGTGATAATAAGAAGTATTAAACCAATCTGTAAACCAATCTTTTGTTTTCATAAATATTTTGAGACTGTAAAAGTAATTAAATATTGTGTCTTTCGAATAAAATTTTAACAAACTACTGTATTTTATAAAAGACTAGAGCTTTATTAATTATTTAAAACTAAAAAAAGAGGTTTCATAAGCAAACAATAGTGTAGAATTAAAGTTAAAACTTTAGTATTCTAGAGACATCATTTAAACAATAAAATGTATTTTTGCAACCAATTTTATAAGTATGGAGAAAGATTTTAAAATGACGGCAACAACACTTTTCGGTTTAGAAGGTGTATTGGCAGAAGAGTTAAAAAACTTAGGCGCACAAGATATAAAGGAAGCAGTAAGAAGCGTTTCTTTTAGAGGCGACAAAGGTTTTATGTATAAGGCAAATATTGCTTTAAGAACGGCTGTTCGTATTTTAAAGCCCATAAAGATTTGTAAAATTTATGATGAAGAAGATCTTTATGACTCTATTCAGAAAATAAAATGGGAAAATTATTTAGATGTAGAAGGTACTTTTGCAATTGGTGCAGTAGTAAACTCTAAGAATTTCACCACCAACTCTCATTACATTTCTTTAAAGTCTAAAGATGCAGTTGCAGATTATTTTAGACATAAATATAGTAAAAGGCCGAATGTAGATTTAAAATATCCAGATGTTAAGATTCACATTCATATTCAGAAAGAATGGTTAACTGTTTCTATTGATTCTTCTGGAGACTCTTTGCATAAAAGAGGGTATAGAACAGCTACAAATATTGCCCCAATTAATGAAGTTTTAGCCGCAGGTATGGTTTTATTATCTGGTTATACAGGTGAAGAAAACTTTATAGATCCCATGTGTGGTTCAGGAACTATCTTAATAGAGGCTGCCATGATTGCTAATAATATTCCTGCAAACATCAATAGAAAATTGTTCGCTTTTGAGCAATGGAAAGATTATGATGAAGACCTGTATTTTACAATTCAAGAATCCTTATTAAAGAAAATACGTTCTTCTCATTTTAAAATTATGGGCTTTGATAAAGCGCCATCTGCAGTAGAAAAAGCAACTGCAAATGTAGCAAACGCTAATTTAGATGAGTTTATTGGAGTGCACCATGTCAATTTTTTTAATTCTAAAAAAGAAGTCTTCGGGAACACTACTATTTTATTCAATCCACCATATGGTGAACGTTTAAATATAGACACAGAAGAATTTTATAAGAAAATAGGCGATACTTTAAAAAATAATTATCCAGGTTCTACAGCATGGTTAATTACTTCAGATACAGATGCTTTAAAAGCAGTAGGATTAAGGACTTCTAGAAGAATTGCATTGAAGAATGCAGACTTAGACTGTAAGTTTGTAAAATACGAATTATACGAAGGTACTCGTAAATTTAAAGAGCCAAAACTAGATTCAGATTCTGAAACAGAAAGTGATATAGAAGAGTAGTTTTTTGATACTCTTGCTAAGGCAAGAACCTATTAGTACAGAACTTCAATTTCATAATTTTTTTAGAAACTATTTCCTAGTTCATGGTCTTTTTTTATTAAAAAGAAAAAAAGACCATTGAAATCAGTGCTAGACGAGTTGTTAGCTTTTGTATAATTTAAAAGGAATTGCATTCTAATTTTCCGTAATTTTGAAATCAACACAAAACAACATACTATCCATTTTATAGACGTCATATTACCAATTCCTATTCAGAGAACGTTTACGTATTCTGTAACTGTAGATGAAGCAAATTTTTTACAAAAAGGAATGCGTATTGCTGTTTCTTTTGGGAAGTCTAAAATGTATACAGGGTTGGTTCTTAATATTCACACGAATGCACCAACGTTATATGAAGCAAAAGAAATTCATCAAATTTTAGATGAAATACCTTTAGTTAACGAGAAGCAGCTGCAACATTGGCAATGGATTGCTAACTATTATATGTGTTCCTTAGGAGACGTATATCGGGCCTCTTTACCTTCTGCTTTTTTACTAGAAAGTGAAACTATTATTTATAAAAACGATGCCTTTTTAGACGAAACTATTTTAGCAGATGATGAGTTCTTAATTTTTGAAGCCCTACATCAGCAATCTCAATTAACCATTCATCAAGTAATTGCTATTTTAGGAAAGAAAAAAGTAATGCCTATTGTAAATGCATTACTTAAAAAAGAAGCCATTGTAATAAAAGAAGAAATTTACGAACAGTACAAGCCAAAATTAGTAAAATATGTTCGGCTCCATAAAAATTATACCTCAGATGATTCTTTAGGAAAACTGCTAGCTGAATTGTCTAGAGCAAAAAAACAAAGAGAAGCAGTTTTAGGCTTTTTTCAATTATCGACTTCAAAAAAACCAATAAAGGCAAAAGATTTAGAAGAAAAAGCAGCGGTTTCTTCCACTATTTTAAAGTCTTTGGTAGACAAAGAGATTTTAGAGTTTTACCACATTCAAATAGATCGAGTTCAATATAAAGGAGATACCAACGATTTAAAGGTTCTGAATGAGTTTCAAGAAAAAGCACTTGCCGAAATAAAAGAAACGTTCAAAGAAAAAGATGTAACACTGTTGCATGGAATTACAAGTTCTGGTAAGACAGAAGTATATACAAAGTTAATTCAAGAGGTTTTAGACGAAGGCAAACAAGTTTTATTCTTATTGCCAGAAATTGCATTAACTACACAAATTATTGTGCGTTTGCAGTATTATTTTGGCGAACAAATTTCCGTTTTTCACTCTAAGTATTCTATCAATGAAAGGGTAGAAGTGTGGAATAATGTTTTAAACAACAAACCAAAAGCACGTATTATTTTAGGTGCAAGATCTTCTGTTTTCTTACCATTTTCTAATTTGGGTTTAATTGTGGTAGATGAAGAGCACGAAACTTCTTACAAACAGTTTGAGCCTTCACCAAGATACAACGCAAGGGATGCTGCTATTGTATTGGCTAAAATTCATAAGGCTAAAATATTATTGGGCTCTGCAACACCTTCGTTAGAGACCTATTATAATGCTCAGCAAAATAAATATGGTTTTGTTGAATTAAATAGGCGTCATGGAAATGTGCAATTGCCAAAAATTGAGCTAATTAACGTAAAAGAAAAGCACCGAAAAAAGGAAATGAAGGGCCATTTTTCTGACAGGTTGTTGACATTGATTCAAGAAGCGTTAGACCTAAAAGAACAGGTGATTCTATTTCAAAATAGACGCGGGTATTCGCCAGTTGTAGAATGTAAAACATGCGGTGTTTCCCCTGAATGCCCAAATTGTGATGTTACGCTTACTTTTCATAAATTTAAGCATGAATTGCGCTGCCATTACTGCAGTTACCAACGTGCAATGCCTAATAGTTGTGGTGCTTGTGGTAGCAATACTTTAGATACCAAAGGTTTTGGAACCGAGCAAATAGAGTTGGAGTTGAAAGAAATTTTTCCAGCGTTTAAAATTGGTAGAATGGATTTAGATACCACACGCGGAAAACATGGATATCAGAAAATAATTGGTGCCTTTGAGGCCAAAGAAATAGACGTTCTTGTAGGAACGCAAATGTTGTCTAAAGGTTTAGATTTTGAAAACGTTTCATTAGTAGGAATTCTTAATGCAGATACCATGCTAAATTTTCCAGATTTTAGAGCACATGAGCGTGGTTATGATATGATTGTGCAAGTTTCTGGTAGAGCAGGAAGAAGTAAAAAACAAGGGAATGTGGCCATTCAGACTTACAATCCGTTTCATCAAATACTGCAACAAGTTTCTACTACTAATTATACAGAAATGTATAAAGAACAGCTGCAAGAAAGGTATCAATATAAATATCCACCATACTATAGGTTGATAAAAATTACATTAAAACACAGAGATTACAACAAAGTAGATAGCGGAGTAAATTGGTTATTTAAAGCTTTGTACAGCTCTTTTGGGGAACATGTTCTTGGACCAACGGCGCCTGCTGTGGCAAGAATAAGAAATCAGTATATTAAAAATATAATAATTAAAATTCCGCCAAAACAAGGCTTAGTGCACACAAAAAGTCAGATTACTAAAATCAGAAACACGTTTGAGGCTGTGGCAGACTTTAGGCCTATTCGCTTTATTATTGATGTAGATGCTTATTAGAATTGATTGGCGGCTATTAGTATTCAGTATCAGTTTTTCGATATTTTTAAAAAGTAGTTTTATATATATTCTATCCCTTAATTATTTTTTTACCATCATTTTATATATGCTTTCCATTTCTCCCTTGAGATGTTCAATATTTTTACTAAAAAATTAATAAAGAAGCTTTTGTCGAATAACAATATTTGTACAGAAGGTAGAAAATTTGTTCAGTTCAAAGATTTAAAAATAATTAGTAGTACTAAGTAAAAAGTACCTATATTTGCACCCTTAAAATAAACATTTAAAATTTAATTTATGAATCATTACGAAACTGTTTTCATTTTGAATCCCGTTTTATCTGATACTCAGATAAAGGAGACAGTACAAAAGTTTAACGACTATTTGGTTTCTAGAGGTGCCGAAATGATTTCCAAAGAAGATTGGGGCTTAAAAAAACTAGCCTATCCAATCCAAAAAAAGAAAAGTGGTTTTTATCACTTATTAGAGTACAAAATTGCTGGAGAAGAGATTTCTGCATTTGAGTTAGAGTTTAGAAGAGATGATAGCGTTATGCGTTACCTTTCTGTTAGATTAGACAAACATGCTGCTGCTTGGGCGAAAGTTAGAACTGAACGTGTTAAATCTACTAAAAAATAAGAAATGGCAACGATAGAACAACAATCAAAAGGTGGTAAATCTGCTGACGTTAGATATTTAACGCCGTTAGACATAGACACTAAGAAAGAAGCAAAATACTGTAGATTTAAAAAGAAAGGTATCAAGTATATCGACTATAAAGATGCAGACTTCTTAATGTATTTAGTAAACGAACAGGGTAAAATTTTACCAAGACGTTTAACAGGAACTTCATTAAAATATCAACGTAAAGTTGCGCAAGCAATTAAAAGGTGTCGTCATTTAGCGTTAATGCCTTATGTTGGAGATTTGTTAAAATAATAAAGACGTAGAACATGGAACTTATATTAAGACAAGACGTAGAAAATTTAGGATTTAAAGATGATATCGTAGACGTGAAAAACGGATTTGGTAGAAATTTTTTAATCCCCACAGGAAAAGCATCTTTAGCTACTTCATCTGCAAGGAAAGTTTTAGCAGAGAATTTAAAACAAAGAGCTTATAAAGAAGCTAAATTAATCGCAGATGCTACAGTTATAGCGGAAGCAGTTAAAGGATATGAAATTAAAATTGCATCTAAAGTTGGTTCAGGAGACAAATTATTTGGTTGTGTAAATAACATCGATTTAGCTGCAGCATTAGCAAAAGCAGGAACAGATTTAGATAAGAAATTTATCAAAGTCGTTGGTGGTTCTGTGAAAAGATTAGGTAAATATGAAGCAGCTGTAAGATTACACAGAGCAGTAGTTGCTGATATTACGTTTGAAGTTATTTCTGAGTAGTTAACAAAATGTTAAATACTTTTTAAAAATTTAAAGTCTACTTTTTACAGTAGACTTTTTTTTTACTTTACTTTTACAAGACATAAATGAATAAATACCAAAAAAAATGAAATTAAAATTACTTATTTTGTGTTCTTTAATTTTAGTAATTAGTACAAGTGTATATGCACAGACTACTACTTCAAAAATTGCTGGGACCATAACAGAAAAAACTGGAGAAGCTTTGTTTGGAGCAAATATTATAGCGCTGCATACCCCTACAGGTACTATATCAGGTACTACGGCGCAAAATAATGGACGGTACACATTATCTAATTTAAGAATTGGAGGCCCATATACTATTACAATTAGTTATGTTGGCTTTGAAACTCAAAAAATATCTAAGGTATTTTTGACTTTAGGAAAAACTACAAATATCGATGCTGTATTATCAGATGATACGAATACGTTAGATGAGATTGTTATTAGTTCAGGCAAAAACACCGTTTTTAATAATGGAAGAACTGGAGCACAAACAAGCATTCGTTCTAAGGATTTGAGAACATTACCTACAATTTCTCGATCGGCATCAGATTTTACTCGTTTAGATCCTGCCGCTTCTGGAGGTTCTTTTGGAGGTAGAAATGATCAATATAATAATTTTACCTTAGATGGTTCTATTTTTAATAATCCATTTGGGTTAGACGCTGCAACTCCGGGAGGACAGACAGGATCTCAACCGGTATCTTTAGATGCAATTGAACAAATTTCTGTTTCTACGGCGCCATATGACGTAACTTTATCAGGGTTTACAGGAGCTTCTGTAAATGCAGTAACAAAGAGTGGTACAAATGCAGTTTCAGGAACTGTTTATGGCTTTTTCAGGAATCAGGATTTTACTGGAGGCAAAATTAAAGGAGAAAATATTTTTGTTCCACAATTAAGACAATCTCAATCAGGGGTTAGTGTTGGAGCACCAATTATAAAAGATAAACTTTTTATCTTTGTAAATTTTGAAGAAGTTAAAAGAACGGACTTAGGACAATCTTGGCTTCCAAATACTGGCTCGAATAGCATTAATGAATCTAGAGTTTTAAAAGCAGATTTAGCTGAGGTGCAAAGTGCATTAGCAGGTATAGGATATAACACAGGAGCTTATGAAGGGTTTACACATGATTCCAACAGTTCAAAAGGATTATTTAAATTAGACTGGAACATTAATAAAGACAATCGTGTATCATTCGTTTATAACTTTTTAAATGCTTCTAGAGATTTGCCTGCACATCCAACGGCATTAGGTTTTAGAGGTCCTAGTTCTCAAATGTTACAATTCGAAAACACCGGGTATCAAATTAATAATAATTTAAAGTCTTTCTTAGTAGAATTAAATTCTACTCTCGATGAAAATATAACCAATAAATTACAAGTTGGGTACACACATTTTGATGATTTTAGAAGCCCTAAATCAGCACCGATGCCAGCGTTTAGAATTCAGGACGGGAATGGAGGGAACTATATCATCGCAGGACATGAACCTTTTTCAATCCATAATAAATTAGATCAAAAAGTTTTTCAGATAACAAATAATCTAAATATTGCTAAAGGTGATCATAATTATACTGTTGGTTTTTCTTTTGAAAAATTTGAATTTGATAATTCATTTAATTTAGGCGTATATGGTTTAGGTGATAGTCGAGGTTATGTAGGAGCTTTTGGTGGTGATTTTGCTAATATGGATGGTTTTAGAGCAGGAATATCTAGCGGTTTATTAGCAGATGCTTTTGCTGCGGCTCAAAACACTTTTAATAGTAATAATGCTAATGATTCATGGGCATTAGCAGAAACAAACGTAGGTCAATTAGCATTTTATGTGCAAGATGATTGGAATATTAATGACAATTTTAAATTTTCTTATGGAATCCGTTTTGATAAACCATTGTTTTTCGACTCTGCTCAAAAGGCACAAGACGTTATTGACGGAACACCAGATTACTTTCCTGAAATTCCTTATATAAATCCTAATTCAGGACAAGTTCAGCAATTGAGTAATACTCAAATGCCATCTAACGATTGGTTGGTTTCTCCTCGTTTAGGATTTAATTATGATGTGAAAGGAGATAGTTCTTTACAACTTAGAGGTGGTACTGGGCTATTTACAGGACGTTTTCCTTTTGTTTGGTTAGGTAACCAAATTGGAAATCCAAATTTTTGGTTTCAACAAAATGTAGATCCTGATTACAAATTCCCACAAGTTTGGAGAACTAGTTTTGGGGCAGATGTAAAATTAAAGGATGGTACTATTTTAACAACAGATATTGCTTATACTAAAGATATTAATGGTGCTCACGTTCAAAATTGGGGGTTAACACCACCTACTGGAACTTTACAAGGTGTAGATTCAAGACCGGTATATACAGCTAATGACCATGTAGTTGGTGCTTACGGAAGTCAAGCCAATGCATACGTATTTACAAATTCAGATAAAGGAAGAACGTTCAATGCATCCTTAAAAGCACAAAAAACATTTGACAATGGTTTGTACTTGATGGCTGCTTATAATTTTTTAGATTCAAAGGATGTAAATTCTATTGAAGCAGAAATTACAGGAGACGCTTTTGATTTTAATCCTACTTTGTCGAATGCGAATAGTGCAACTTTAGCAAATTCTAAATATGGAGATAGACATCGTTTCATAGCAGTTGCAGCCAAATCTTGGAATTATGGGGCAAACAAAGAATGGACGACTACACTTTCTTCTTTCTATGAATTAGCAAAAGGAGGTCGTTTTAATTATACGTATGCAGGAGATATCAATAACGATGGATCTAATTTAAATGATTTAATATATATTCCTACCACTTCAGAAATAGGTCAAATGGATTTCAGCACCGCAACGGATGCAAGTAATTTAGAGAATTTTATTAAGCAAGATGACTATTTGAATGGTAGAAGAGGGCAATATGCAGAGCGCTATGGAGCTCTTACACCATGGAGAGGTAAAATGGATGTTAAGTTTATTCAAAATTTAAAAATAATGGATAATAATTCATTAGAGTTTAGTATTGATATTTTAAATTTTGGTAACTTATTAAATTCTGATTGGGGTTTAGTACAACAGCCAAACGCGGTTCAGCCTATAGGCGTTTCAGTAGATGCTGGTGGAAGCCCAACGTATAGTTTTAACTCTAATCTAAAGGAAACATTTGTATATAATTCTACCTTGATTTCGAGATGGCAAATGCAATTCGGATTGAGATATTCATTTTAATTAACAATAAAAATTTAGATATTTAAACCGCCCATAATAGGGCGGTTTTTTTTACTATAAATTATGAAATACAGACAATTAACTAAAGAACAATTTGAGGGCTTACATGAAGAATTTGCGCACTTTTTAGCTACCCAAAGTATAGATGCTAAAGAATGGACTCAAATTAAAAAGGAAAAGCCTACTGTTGCAGAAGATGAAATGAATGTTTTCTCTGACGTTGTTTGGGATGATGTGCTAACTAAAACAGCTTATATAGAGCACTTCTCTGAAAGATCTGTAAATTTATTTAAGTGCGAAGATGACGAAATTCATAGAATTGCTATAAAAATTACTTGGGATATTAATTTATTAGAACAAAAAGGGTTTGAATGGTTGATGCAAAACCCTATGGATAATTCTGTTGAGATTTTTAAAGGTACTAAACCCTATAATTCAGAAAGAAATTTAGAAGTTTTTGATCTGATAGAAAAAGGGAGTAGTATTTCTAAAGGAGAAATTTTCGAGTATTTTAATACGTTAGTTTCTTAATTTTTAATATTTCTTTTTTTACCACTCATCTTCACTTATTTGTGTCTTGTCTGCACTTAGATTGTTTTAATCAACTTTAGAAATTAAATTATCTTTAATACTTTATTATTGTTGTTAGGAAAAAATAATAATTTTAAGTTTGTAATTATGATTGACGAAAAACTATTAAATTATTTCGAAAGCTTTTTAACAGATAGTAGAAAGCAGCTTTTTAAAAGTGTATTAGAAAAACGGACCCGACATTTTACAGTTGTTTTAGAAGATATTTTTCAATCTCATAACGCCAGTGCAGTTGTTAGAACTTGTGATATTTTCGGAGTACAAGATGTACATGCTATTGAAAATAAATACAATAATAAAGTTTCTAGGCACGTAGCTAAGGGCTCTCAAAAATGGCTAAATCAATATAGATACAGAAACGATGGTGATAATACTAAAACTTGCTTAGATGGTCTTAAAAAGGCAGGATACCAAATAGTAGCAACAACCCCACATAATGATTCTTGTTTGTTACAAGATTTTGATGTATCAAAAAAGACTGCATTTGTATTTGGTGAAGAGGCTGAGGGAGTTTCAAATTATGTAATTGAGAATTCAGACGGATTTTTAAAAATTCCAATGGTCGGTTTTACCGAAAGTTTAAATATATCGGTTGCTACAGCAATTATATTACAAGATGTTACTACAAAACTTCGAAACTCTGACATTAATTGGGAATTATCAAAGGAAGAAAAAGAAGTTTTATATATTGATTGGGTTAAAAAAACAATTAAGAATGTAGATAAAATAGAAGCGCACTACCAACAAAATTTAAAATAAAATTACTTAATTCAATATGTCAAAAGAAAATTATATTTTATTCAACAATAATTTTTTCAATGGTAGCTGAAGAATCGCAACGCTTAATTAATAAACTTATATTGTCTAACTCGTTGTTTCCAGTAACATAATATTCTGCGCAAGGAGTTTGTCTTGGCTTTCCTTTTCCAAAATCTACATCTCCATTTTTCAATATTGTAGATATTTTTAAAGTATCAATATCAAATTTTTGCATTGTAATTTTTGCATTATCAGAAAATAAACGTTTTTTAATTCTAATAGTTTTTAATGTTCTAGAATCCATGCCATAGTCAAACGTAGCGTTTTTCTTTTGCCAGAAAAAATAAACAGCAATAGAACCCAAGGATAAACCTACTAAATAATAAAAAATTCTCTTTACTAACATACTAAAATTTTGAGGTACAAATTTATGTAAAATGAATAACTATAAGAATGTAAAACAAAGTTATTTTACAACGATTGATTAAGAAAAAACAGAAATATTAAATATGAATTTATTTTTTCTGTAATTTTAGGTTTGAATATTAAAGTATCAATAAATTAATATCTCTAAAAGGAAGGTTAAACCAATCTGCAACTGTTTTATTAGTTAAAATTCCGTGATAAAAATACATTCCATTTCGTAGACTTTTGTCAAATCTGGCAGTATTTTCAAAACCACCTTCTTCTGCAATATTCAGTAAATAAGGAGTAAATATATTACTAATAGAAACCGAGGCAGTTCTTGCATAACGGGCAGGAATATTAGGCACACAGTAATGAATTACACCGTGCTTTACAAAAGTAGGCTTGCTATGTGTAGTTACGTTGGAGGTTTCAAAACAGCCACCTCTATCAATGCTTACATCTACAATAATTGCACCTTCTTTCATCTTCTCAACCATTTCTTCTGTTGCACAAATAGGAGATCTGTTTTTACCGCGAATGGCCCCTATTGCCACATCACAGCGCATTAGTGCTTTTAAAATAGATTTAGGTTGCAACGTAGAGGTGTAAATTGGTGCATGCAAACAATCTTGTAATTTTCTTAATTTGCTAATAGAATTATCAAAAACTTTCACCCTTGCACCCAAACCAATTGCAGTTTTAGCTGCATATTCACCAACGGTACCTGCACCAAATATTACAACACTTGTTGGAGGTACTCCTCCAATATTTCCAAGTAATAAACCATTTCCTTTATTAACACCACTCATTAATTCACCAGCAATTAAGATAGATGCAGTTCCAGCAATTTCACTTAAGGATTTTACAATTGGATAGGTTTCATGTTCATCTTTAATATAATCGAATGCAATTGCAGTAATTTTCTTTTTTGCTAGGCACTCAAAATATATTTTAGATTGTGTTTTTAATTGTAACGAAGAAATAAGAATTGTTTTGGGATTAATATACTCAATTTCATTTTCCGTTGGAGGAGCAACTTTTAAAACAATATTACATTTAAAAGCTTCTTCTATATTATAAGAAATTTTTGCACCTGCATCAGAATATTCCTTGTCTGTAAAATTAGCACCATCTCCAGCACCCGTTTCAATAACAATTCTATGCCCATTAGCAGATAAAGCACCAACAGCATCCGGAGATAAACAAACACGTTTTTCACCTAAATGAGTTTCTTTGGGCAGACCGATAAAGAGTTCTCCTTTTCTCTTTTGTATTTCTAACATTTCTTCTTGGGGTAGTAATTCTTCTTTACTAAATGGAGAAAATGAACTCATAAATTTAATTATTTTAATTGTACGTTGCGTTTTCCATTATCTAAAATAGATAAATGAATTTGAACAGATTCTAAAGGTAGTAAATTTTCCACATTTTGTGGCCATTCTATTAAACACCAACTATTATCATATAAATACTCTTCAATTCCTATGTCAAGAGCTTCTTCTTCCTTTGTAATTCTATAAAAATCAAAATGAAAAATAGAAGTTTCTTTTAATGTTTTATATTCATTTACTAAAGAAAAAGTAGGAGATGAGACGGTATCAATAACCTCTAGTTGTTTGCAAATTTCTTTGATAAGTGTTGTTTTACCAACACCCATTTCCCCATAAAATAATACTGTTTTATTTTTTGCTGAAGTAATTATTTCGGAAGCTATTTCAGATAAACTTTCTAAAGAATAGTTTTTATTCATTTGGCTAAAATAAGAAACCTCACAAATTTATAACACTAGTGAGGTTTAATTTTTAAATTATTATTGTAATGGTGCTTAGGTGTTTTACATGTATATATTGTTTTTGTTTATTAAATCAACTAAAAATATAAAGAGTTACTTCGGAGTATAAACGGCGCAAGGAATAATCATTTCCTCTAAGGATACACCACCATGTTGATACGTGTTTTTAAAATATTTTACAAAATGATTGAAATTATTAGGGTACGCAAAAAACAAATCTTCCTTTGCAAAAATAAATGGACTATTCATAGCGATAGTTGGTAAGAAAATGTCTTTCGGGTTTCTTACAGCATATACATCTTTCTCTTCATAGGATAAACTTCTACCGGTTTTGTAACGCAGATTAGAACTAATATTTTTATCTCCAATTACTTTTGTTGGATTTTTACAATTAATAGTTCCGTGATCTGTAGTGATAATTAATTTCTGACCTAAACTTTGTGCTTTTTGTATAATTTCAAACAAGGCAGAATTCTTAAACCAACTTAATGTTAAAGATCGATATGCTTTATCGTCCCCAGCTAATTCTTTAATTACTTCCATTTCTGTTTTCGAGTGAGATAGCATGTCTACAAAATTATAAACTACAGCAGTTAAGTCATTTTGTTTTGTTCCATTATAATTATCAGCAAGTTCTTTTCCGTTTTTTAGTGTGGTAATTTTATAGTATTGGTGCTTCAGATCTAAATTTAAACGCTTTATCTGTGCCGATAAAAAATCACTTTCAAATAAGTTCATACCGCCCTCATCAGTATCATTTTTCCATAACTGCGGGTGTCTTTTTTCCATCTCAGAAGGCATTAGTCCTGAAAAAATAGCATTTCTTGCATATTGAGTAGCTGTTGGTAAAATTGAAAAATATGCGTTTTCTTCTTCTTTTTTGTAGTGGTTGTTAATTAATGGCTCTAAGATTCTATATTGATCATATCGTAAATTATCTATTACTATAAATAAAACACTTTGACCTTTTTTTAATTCTGGTACTACAAAATCTTTAAATAAAGTATGCGAAAATGTTGGCTTGTCATATGCAGTTAAGTAATCTTCATAATTTTTTTTTATAAATTTAAAAAACTGTGTATTTGCCTCTTGTTTTTGACTTTCTAAAATACCTAACATTCCAGGGTCACTAATATTTTCTAATTCTAACTCCCAATGCACTAATTTTTTATACAATTCAATCCATTCCTCATAGGAATTTACCATCGCTAAATCCATAGAAATTTTTCTGAATTCTTGTTGATAATTAGAGGTGGTTTTTTCAGTAACTAACCTAGAGTGATCTAAATTCTTCTTTAAGCTTAATAAAATTTGACTAGGATTTACAGGTTTTATTAGGTAATCAGCTATTTTAGATCCAATAGCCTCTTCCATAATATATTCCTCCTCACTTTTAGTAATCATTACTACAGGTAAATTGGCTTGTTTTTGTTTAATTTCTGAAAGTGTTTCCAAACCATTTAAGCCTGGCATGTTTTCATCTAAAAAAACAATATCAAAATTTGTTTCGTCTACTAAATTAATTGCATCTGCTCCGTTTGTGCAGGTTGTAACTTTATAATTTTTGCGTTCTAAAAATATAATATGCGGTCTTAATAATTCAATTTCATCATCCACCCATAAAATTTGTATGCTCATCTATTTTTTATTTATTCAACGCTAAAATTAATGTATTGTTGCTTTTAATGACGCAAGAATATGATAAAATATTGCCAAATTTATTTTTTTGTTGTTATTTAAAATTATCATTTATAAATATATGAAATTGTTTCTAGAAATATCGTATTTTGCAATTATAGATTGAAAATCAGAATACCTTTGAAAGAAAAAAAACCGAACAAACTTAAAATCTTAAATGATCCTATTTATGGTTTTATACAAATACCAAATTCTTTAATTTTTGATATCATAGAACATCCCTATTTTCAGCGTTTAAGAAGGATAACTCAAATGGGGTTTTCTAATTTAGTGTATCCAGGAGCAAATCATACTCGTTTTCATCATGCCATAGGTTGTATGCATTTAATGCAAAAAGCCATAAATGTTTTGCGTTTTAAGCAAGTTGAAATTTCTGATGAAGAGAAAAATGCATTGTGTTTGGCTATATTATTACATGATATTGGTCATGGAGCATTCTCACATGCTTTAGAAAATAGCATTGTTAGCGGCATTAGTCATGAGGAGGTTTCTTTAAAATTTATGAAGAAATTAAATGGAGAATTTGATGGACAGTTAGATTTAGCAATAGAAATTTTTGAAGGTAAAAATCCGCGCAAATTTTTATATCAACTTATATCTAGCCAATTAGATATAGATAGATTAGACTATTTAAAAAGAGATAGTTTTTATACAGGTGTAACAGAAGGAAATATTTCATCAGATAGATTAATTGCAATGATGAATGTAAAAGATGATCAATTAGTTATTGAACAAAAGGGAATCTATTCAGTAGAAAAATTTATAATTGCACGAAGATTAATGTATTGGCAAGTCTATTTGCATAAAACAGGTTTGGTTGCAGAAAATATTTTAGTAAATGTTTTAAAAAGAGCTAAAGAGCTTGCAGAAAAAGGAACAAATTTATTTTGTAGCTCAGCATTAAAGTACTTTTTATACAATCAAATTTCTAAAAATAATTTTACAGAGGAAACATTAGAAATGTTTTCTAAACTAGATGATTATGATATTTTGTCTGCTGTTAAAGAATGGGTGCATCATGAAGACTGTGTTTTATCATTACTAGCTTCAATGATTGTAGATAGAAAATTATTAAAAATAGAAATTCAACAAGATACTTTTTCAGAAAATTATTTTAGAAAAAAAAGAGAAAAAGCAATGAAACAGTTACACCTTTCCAATAAAGAGGTTGATTATTTTGTATTTCAACAGAAGATAAGTAATCAAGCTTATAATTTAAAAGCACCCGTTTATATCTTAACTAAAAAAGGAAATTTAGAAGATATAAGTAAAGCATCTGACCAATTAAACTTGCAGGCACTTACAATACCTGTTGTAAAACATTTTATTTGTTACCCTAAGTAATCCTGAGATTAGACTAAACGGTATTATTTTTATATTTTTGCCATTGATGAAATTTAAAGCACAACAAATAGCGGATATTCTAGAAGGAGATGTAATAGGCAACCCTGAAGAAGAAATTTCTAAACTTTCTAAGATTGAAGAAGGTGAAAAAGGGTCTTTAACTTTTTTATCGAACCCTAAATATAATTCTTACTTATACACAACAAATGCATCAGTAGCTATAGTAAATAGGAGCTTAGTTTTAGAGAAAGAAGTGAAAACAACATTAATTAAAGTAGATGATGCTTACAAGTCTTTTTCTAAATTATTAGAGTTTTATAATGAAGTTAAAAATAATAAATTAGGAAGAGAACAACCAAATTTTATTGCTATTTCTTCTGAAATAGGAGAAAATGAATACATTGGTGCATTCGCTTTTATAGGAGAAGACGTAAAAATAGGAAATAATGTAAAAATATATCCAAATACTTATATTGGAGACAATACAATAATTGGAGATAATACCGTTATTTTTTCGGGAGTAAAAATATATTCAGATACTAAAATTGGAGAAAATTGTAAAGTACATTCAGGCACTGTTATTGGTGCAGATGGTTTTGGTTTTACTCCTAATGAAATCGGAGAGTTTAAAGCAATTCCTCAAATAGGAAATGTTATTATAGAAGATAATGTAGATATTGGAGCAGCCTGTACAATAGATAGAGCAACTTTAGGTGCTACTATTATTAGAAAAGGCGTTAAATTAGATAATCAAATTCAAATTGCACACAACGTAGAAATAGGTGCAAATACTGTAATCGCTTCTCAGACAGGTATTGCCGGTTCTACTAAAATAGGTCAAAACTGTATGATTGGTGGACAGGTAGGTATTGCAGGTCATCTTAAAATTGGTAATAATGTAAAAATTTTAGGTCAAACAGGTGTTACTAAAGGTTTAAGAGATAATCAAATGGTATACGGAACTCCTGCTTTAAACGCAAGAGATTATAATAAGAGCTATGTGTATTTTAAAAATTTACCAAAAATAGTGTCAAAGATCAATCAAATAGAAAAAGATTTGAAAACTCAAATCAAAAAATAATGAGTAAGAAACAAAATTCAATACAAAAAGAGGTTCGTTTATCTGGTGTAGGATTGCATACAGGTAATACTGTAAACATGACTTTAAAACCTGCGCCAATAAATCATGGTTTTGCTTTTAGTAGAATAGATTTAGAAGGTTGCCCTGTTATAGAGGCAAGAGCAGAATATGTTATAAATACCCAAAGAGGAACAAACCTAGAGAAAAACGGAGTACTAATTCAGACATCAGAACATGTTTTAGCAGCTGCTGTTGGTTTAGGTGTAGATAATTTATTAATTGAAATAGATGCTTCAGAACCACCAATTATGGACGGTTCGTCTAAGTTTTTTGTGGCTGCTTTAGAGGAGGCAGGTATCAAAGAACAAGAAGCCTATGCAGAAGAATATGTGGTAAAAGAAATTATTTCATTTAAGGATGAGAAATCTGGAAGTGAAATTATTTTAATGCCTTCAGATGAATATCAAATAACTACCATGGTCGATTTTGGTACTAAGATATTAGGCACACAAAATGCTACTTTGGATAAAATGTCTGATTTTAAAAAAGAAATCGCAGATGCCAGAACTTTCAGTTTTTTGCACGAAATTGAAATGTTATTAGAGAATGATTTAATTAAGGGTGGAGATTTAAATAATGCTATTGTATACGTAGATTCAGAATTATCCCACAGTACGATGCAAAAATTAAAAAAAGCTTTTAATAAAGATAAAATTTCTATTAAGTCTAATGGAATTTTGGACAACTTAACATTGCATTGGGCAAACGAAGCTGCAAGACATAAATTGTTAGATGTCATTGGAGACTTAGCTTTAGTAGGCACTCGTATTAAGGGAAAAATAATTGCAAACAAACCAGGACACCAAATAAACACTTTATTTGCAAATAAACTTGCAAAAATTATTAAAGCAGAAAAACGAAATAGTGTACCAATTTATGATTTGAACTTACCCCCTTTATTGGATATTCATCAAATTATGGAAATTTTACCACACAGACCTCCTTTTTTATTGATTGATAGAATTTTAGAGCTTTCCGATAAACATGTAGTAGGAATGAAAAATGTTACAATGAATGAAGATTTCTTTATAGGTCATTTTCCAGGAACTCCTGTTATGCCAGGTGTTTTACAAGTTGAAGCTATGGCACAATGTGGTGGAGTATTAGTTTTAAACACAGTACCTGATCCAGAAAATTATTTAACTTATTTCATGAAAATGGACAAAGTAAAATTCAAACAAAAAGTATTACCTGGTGATACTATTATTTTTAAATGTGAGTTAATTACACCTATAAGAAGAGGAATTTGCCATATGCAATCATACGCTTATGCAAATGGTAAAGTAGTCGCAGAAGCAGAATTAATGGCTCAAATTGCTAGAAAATAATTAAATATGAATCAACCATTAGCATATGTACATCCGCAAGCAAAAATAGCACGAAACGTAGTAATAGAACCTTTTACTACAATTCATAATAATGTAGTAATTGGCTCTGGGACTTGGATTGGTTCTAATGTTACAATTATGGAAGGTGCAAGAATTGGAAAAAATTGTAGAATTTTTCCAGGCGCAGTAATCTCTGGAATTCCTCAAGATTTAAAATTTGATGATGAAGAAACTACTGTAGAAATTGGAGACAATGTCACTATTAGAGAATGTGTTACTATAAATAGAGGAACTTCAGATAGAATGAAGACTAAAATAGGTAACAACTGTTTAATTATGGCGTATTGTCATATTGCACATGATTCTTTTGTTGGTGATAATTGTGTTTTTTCAAATAACACAACGCTTGCAGGACATGTAACTGTTGGAGATAATGTAGTTTTGGCAGGTATGGTTGCAATACATCAATTTGCTTCTGTTGGTAAACATGCATTTGTAACTGGTGGTTCTTTAGTTAGAAAAGATGTTCCACCATACGTAAAAGCGGCACGTGAGCCTTTATCTTATGTTGGTATTAACTCGGTAGGTCTAAGAAGACGAGGATATAAAACAGAAAAAATAACAGAAATTCAGAATATCTATAGAATTTTATTTCAAAAAAATTACAATTACACGCAAGCCATAGATATTATTGAAGCTGAAATGGAGGCAACAACAGAAAGAGATGAAATTATTCAATTTATAAAAGATTCGCATAGAGGAATTATGAAAGGATACCATAATTCTAACTAGATAACAGCAAAAATTAAAGAATAATAAAAGTATTATACTAAAAATAGAAACACTAGAAATGGCAACAACATCAGATATTAGAAACGGATTGTGTATAAAATATAACAATGATATATACAAAGTAATAGAATTTTTACATGTAAAACCAGGAAAAGGTCCTGCTTTTGTAAGAACAAAACTGAAAAGTGTTACCAATGGAAAAGTAGTAGATAATACATTTCCTGCAGGAAGAAAAATTGAGGATATTCGTGTAGAAACTCATAAATTTCAGTACTTATATAATGAGGGTGATACCTATCATTTTATGAATGAAAAAGATTATTCTCAAATTCAATTACAAAAATCAGCTTTAGACTCTCCGTCACTAATGAAAGAAGGAGAAATTGTTACTATAATTATTAACTCTGAAGATGATATGCCTTTATCTGTAGATTTACCAGCAAGTGTGGTTTTAGAGGTAACACATACAGAACCGGGTGTAAAAGGAAATACAGCAACCAACGCAACAAAGCCCGCCACTATGGAAAGTGGTGCCATTGTTAATGTACCTTTATTTATAAATGAAGGTGATAAAATTAAAGTAGAAACTACAAAAGGAACGTATCAAGAACGTATTAAAGAGTAAAAATTGCTTTCTGCCATTGGCTGTTAGCCTTTCGCAAGTAGTCAAAAGCAAAATAAAGCAGTCAATAGCTACTAATGAAATTTAAAAACCCACAAATTCTTGGAGATATTGCATTATTAATTAATGCTGAATTTATTGGTAGTAAAACCTTTGAAATTTTGGGTATCAATGAAATTCATGTCGTTGAAAAAGGAGATATTGTTTTTGTAGACCATCCAAAGTATTATGATAAAGCTCTAAATTCTGCAGCAACTACAATTTTAATTAATAAAAAATTAGATTGTCCAGAAGGAAAATCCTTATTAATTTCAGATGATCCTTTTCGAGACTTTAATAAAATAACAAAACATTTTAATCCCTTTATAGCCTCTAGACAAAGTATCTCTGACACTGCACTAATTGGTCAAGATACAATTATTCAACCCAATGTGTTTATTGGAAATAATGTTACTATTGGTAGTAATTGTATAATTCATCCAAATGTTACAATTTATGACAAAACGGTAATTGGAAACAATGTAACGATACATGCAAATACTGTTTTAGGAGCAGATGCTTTTTATTATAAAAATAGAATAACAGGTTACGATAAATTGATTTCTGGCGGTAGAGTTGTTATAAAAGATAATGTGGATTTAGGTGCTTCTTGTACTATTGATAGAGGTGTTACAGGAGATACGACTATAGGAGAAGGTACAAAAATTGATAATCAAGTGCATGTTGGCCATGATACAATAATTGGAAAAAAATGTTTAATCGCCTCGCAAACTGGTATTGCTGGTTGCGTAATTATAGAAGATAAGGTAACAATCTGGGGACAGGTTGGCACAAATAGCGGAATTACAATAGGAAAAGGAGCTATTATTCTTGGTCAAACTGGCGTAACAAAATCTGTAGCTGGCGGGAAAAGTTATTTCGGTACACCCGTTTCTGAGTCTAGAGAAAAATTAAAAGAAATGGCAGGAATAAAACGTTTTTTGAAAGAGAGAAAGAACTCTTAAAAAATTTTTTTAAAAACAATCAAAAAGCTATTTTTGCCACACAAAATAAAATATTAAACTAATGAGTGTTTTAGTAAATAAGAATTCAAAAATTATAGTTCAAGGTTTTACAGGTAGTGAAGGTACTTTTCACGCAGGTCAAATGATTGATTATGGAACGAATGTTGTTGGAGGAGTAACACCAGGTAAAGGAGGACAAGAACACTTAGGGAAGCCAGTTTTTAATACAGTATTAGAGTCTGTAGAAAAAGTAGGAGCAGATACTTCTATTATATTTGTGCCTCCAGCTTTTGCTGCAGATGCAATTATGGAGTCTGCAGATGCCGGAATCAAAGTAATCCTTTGTATTACTGAAGGGATTCCTACGGCAGATATGGTAAAAGTAAAAGCATATATAGATACTAAAGATTGCAGATTAGTTGGTCCTAACTGTCCAGGAGTGATTACTCCAGATGAGGCTAAAGTTGGTATTATGCCAGGTTTTATTTTCAAAAAAGGGAAGGTAGGAATTGTTTCTAAATCAGGAACTTTGACCTATGAAGCTGCGGATCAAGTTGTAAAACAGGGATACGGTATAACTACTGCAATTGGTATTGGTGGAGATCCTATTATTGGAACCACAACAAAAGAAGCTGTAGAGTTATTAATGAATGATGATGAAACCGAAGCAATTGTTATGATTGGTGAAATTGGTGGTAATCTAGAAGCAGAGGCTGCACAATGGATTAGAGCAGATGGCAATAGAAAACCAGTTGTTGGTTTTATAGCAGGCCAAACTGCACCCGCAGGAAGAACCATGGGGCATGCAGGAGCAATTGTTGGCGGTGCCGATGATACAGCGCAAGCAAAAATGAAAATTTTAGCAGAAAATGGGGTACACGTTGTGAGTTCTCCAGCAAAAATTGGAGAAATGATTGCTAAAGTTCTAGGAAAAGAATAATGCTTTATTACAAAAGCGAGCATAATAACAAGGAATTCCCGTGAAAACGGGAATTTCTTATTTATATTTGAAAAGTAAATAAATACTAAAACATGAAATTACTAGAAAATAAATCTGCAATAATTACAGGTGCTACAAGAGGAATTGGTAGAGGAATTGCAGTTGAATTTGCAAAACAAGGTGCTAATATAGCATTTACTTACAGTGCTTCTGTAGACGCAGCAAAAGCTTTAGAAGAAGAATTAAAATCCTATGGAGTAGATGCAAAAGGATATCAATCGAATGCTGCTAACTTTGATGCAGCTCAAGAATTAGCAAAAGAAGTTCATAAAGAATTTGGTGCTATTGATATTCTTGTAAATAATGCAGGCATTACAAAAGATAATCTGCTCATGCGTATTTCTGAAGATGATTTTGATAAAGTTATTGAAGTAAATTTAAAATCTGTCTTTAATTTAACAAAGGCTGTCATAAGACCTATGATGAAGCAAAGATCAGGATCTATTATAAACATGAGTTCTGTTGTTGGATTAAAAGGAAATGCAGGACAATCTAACTATGCAGCGTCAAAAGCTGGTATTGTTGGTTTTTCTAAATCTGTAGCTTTAGAGTTAGGCTCTAGAAATATTAGAAGTAATGTAATTGCTCCAGGTTTTATAGAAACAGAAATGACTTCAAGATTAGATGAGGCAACTGTACAATCTTGGCGAGACGGAATTCCTTTAAAAAGAGGAGGCCAACCAATAGATATAGCTAATGCATGTGTCTTTTTGGCTTCTGACATGAGTACATACATAACAGGGCAAACTCTTTCTGTAGACGGTGGAATGTTAACTTAATCGTTCATAATTTTGAAATAATACAAACCTGTAATAATTTAACGTTACAGGTTTTCTTTTTTTAGATAGTTCTTTATATCTTTCACAAAAAGAAAATAATTGCAATTAATAATCATTTTATATATTCTAATAGCTTTTTTAGCAAGCATTGCTGTTGCTTATTTTCAATATTTATATAAAATAAAAACAAAAGCTAAAAGGAGTACTTTACTTTTTATACTTAAATCAATTTCTTTGTTTTTATTATTATTGTTAATAATTAATCCGAAGATTACGACAATAACCTTAGAAAATAGCAAGCCAACCTTGTCAATTTTAGTTGATAATTCTAAATCTATTTCTTTTTTTAATGAACAACAAAATGTAATTGACTTTATTAGTGAACTTAAGAATAATAAGGATCTGGCTGCTAAGTTCAATTTTGAAGATTTTATATTTAGTAAAGCTTTAGCATTTTCTGATAGTTTGTCTTTTAAAGGAAAAACAACAAATATTCACAAGGCAATTAGCGATCTAAATAATTTAAATAACGGTAAAAATGCGCCTATTTTATTACTCACGGATGGTAACCAAACAATAGGCAGTGCATATGAATATACAAACTCTGCGCAAACAATTTACCCTATTGTTTTTGGAGATACTGTAAATTATAAAGACCTGAAAATAAGTCAAGTAAATGTAAATAAATACAGCTATATAAAAAATAAATTTCCTGTAGAGGTTCTCTTAAATTATGATGGAGATGAAAATGTAAAAACAAAGTTTGTGATTTTTAACGGTGCTAAAAAAGTATTCTCTAAGAACCTTCAATTTTCTAAAAGTGATAACTCTCAAATAATTACTACCAATCTAACATCTGTAAAGGAAGGAAATAATTATTATACAGCAACAATACAGAAAATAAAAGGTGAAAAAAATACCAATAATAATACTAAAAATTTCTCGGTAGAAGTCATTGATGAGCAGACAAAAGTACTGCTTCTTACATCGGTTTTACATCCAGATATTGGCGCAATTAAAAAGGCAATAGAAAGTAATAAACAGCGTTCTTTAGATGTTTTTTTTGTTGATAAATTTAAAGGTGAATTAACTGAATTTCAATTGATTATACTACATCAACCGAATAATTTATTTAAGTCTGTTTTGAATAAAATTAAACAGTTTAATTTAAATTCACTAGTAGTTACGGGTGAAGATTCAGATTGGAATTTTATAAACAAACAACAAATAGGTTTTACAAAAAAAGCAATCAATGAAACGGAAAATTACGGAGCAGTTTACAATCCAGCTTTTTTAACTTTTCTCCAAAAAGATATTGGTTTCAATGAATTTTCACTTTTAAAAGATAAATTTGGTGCCATTACTTTTTATGAAGAACATAAAGATCTTTTACTTAAAAGTATAAATGGATTAGAGCTGCAACAGCCGTTAATAGCTATTTTGGACCAAAATAAGTATAAGATGGGTGTAATTTTTGGAGAAGGAATTTGGAAATGGAGAGCATCAAGCTTTCTAATTTCTAATTCTTTTCAGGAATTTGATCAATTTATAGGAAGCTTAGTGCAATATGTCTCTTCAAAAAAGAAAAGAGATCGATTAGTAATTAATTCAGAAAACCTATATCCTGCAAACACCATTGTTAATATTTCTGCTTTTTATTCAGATAAAAACTATCAATTTGATGAAAGAGCTTCTTTAGAAATAGCAATTACAAATAAGGATACTAAAAAGGTTGTAAAGTTGCCGTTTTCACTAATCAACAATTCTTATCAAATAGCCATAGAGAATTTGGACTCTGGTAATTATATTTTTAAAGTTTCAGTTGTTGGGCAGAATATTATTAAATATGATAGTTTCAAAATAACAGATTATAATATTGAAGAACAGATTACAAATTCAAATGTTCAAAAGTTAAAAAAATTAGCGGAAAAAGTAGGAGGTAAGGTCTTTTTTAAAGATGAGGTTGCTAGCTTAAGTAAGAAATTATTAGAAGATAAAAGATACTACACCGTTCAGAAGCCAAGTATAAAAGAACAAAATTTGATTGATTGGCATTGGTTTTTAATTTTTGTAATCTCTTTATTTTCTGCAGAATGGTTTATTAGAAAATATTATGGTAGGATTTAATCTTAATTTCATGAAACCTTCTTACTAAGATTGTAACCTTATACCTTGTCTTTCCTAAAGTTTATTGTAAATTTGGATGAACTTAAAATATTAAAAAAAAATGGCAAATAATCAATTAGATATAAAATTCCCGAAAGGTGGAGTTTTTTTTATACTGCTTGCAGTAGTAGTATTAATTTTGTTTTCTAAATCTACAGTAACTATTGGCCCAGGTGAGGGTGGTGTTCTTTTCGAAACTTTAGGAAATGGTATTAATACAGATAAAACGTATGGGGAAGGCTTTCAAATTGTTGCTCCTTGGAACAAAATGATTGTTAGAAAAGTGCGTCAGCAATCTATTTCAGATGAAATGAATGTATTGTCTGTTAATGGATTAGAAGTTAAAGTAAACGGAACAATCTGGTACGAACCAGAGTTCGAAAACTTAGGATCTCTTATTAAAACAAAAGGAGAGGATTACGAACGTGAATTATTAGATCCTGCTATAAATGCAGCGGCAAGAAGTGTTGTTGGGCGTTATACACCTGAGCAATTGTATTCTAGTAAAAGAGATGTAATTGAACAAGAAATTTTAGATGAGATTCAAATCGTTTTAAAAGATCAATTCTTATTGGTTAAAAGAGTTTTAGTAGAAGATGTTAAATTACCAAGTACGATTAGAATTGCAATTGAAACAAAATTAAAGCAAGAGCAAGAATCTTTAGAATACGAATTTAGAATTTCTAAAGCTAAAAAAGAGGCTGAAAGACAAAGAATTGATGCGGAAGGTAAAGCTATCGCAAACAAAATTTTGAGTGCTTCTTTAACAAATATGATTTTAAAAGAAAAAGGAATTGACGCAACTTTAGAGTTAGCAAAGTCTCCTAATAGTAAAGTAGTGGTAATTGGTTCTGGTGAATCTGGAATGCCAATTATACTTGGGAACCAATAAAAGAACTTAAAGTAATTACAATTAAAAAACCGGCATTTGCCGGTTTTTTTTATTTCTATTTTCAAGCATAGTAGAGCGCTATTATAACGGTTAATACTATATTAATTATAATAGTATTTTGGATCTTTATATATTATTGTTATGAACCCATAATAAGCCGTTTAAAGTATCCTTTTGTGGTAAACTTAGTTCTTTACAGGAATTTTATTACGTTCTATTTTACCTTTCTTTAAAGCTTTGTGGTTTTCGTAGCAGTCTAATATTGCTTCAATCATTTGTAAATCTGATGCTTTTTTAATAAAATAATCTGAGTAATTGCAGTCTGTTAGTAATTCAGATAATTCTTGTCGATCCATATCTAAATACTCCATCATCACCTCTCTATCAAATTTACCAGCAAGCATTTTACGTAAATTATCTTCTTTCTTTAATTTTTGTAATTTTTTTAACTGCTTTGGTTTTTTACCAAAAAGGTTATATAAAAAATCTACTGGCTGAAACAATGCTGCTATGGGAGAAGAAAAGTTTTTCTTTTGAGGTTTCCCTACTTCATATGTTTGTGGTAATCCGTTTATTTTTATTCGCGTAAATCTATCTACGGGTACTTGTTTTACATCAATTTCTAAAACACCAATTAATTTAGTTGAGCGTATTACCACTTCTCTAATTTTTTCAGATTTTTCATATAAAGCAATTTCTAATTCATTTCCTTTTAGTAAATCATTGGTTATTTTTAGTTTGATTGATTCATACCCTAAATAGGAAACTAAAATAGTATCATTTACCCTAGTTGGAAGTTCAAAGTAACCTAAATCATTAGTAATAGTTCCAGAAACCGTGTTAAGATTTAATATATGAGCAGCACTCAGAACTTTTTTGTTTTCAGCATGGATAATTTGCCCTTTTAAAGTTTTAATTGTTAAAGTTTCTGTTTGAGAAAAAGTGCATAAAGAGAAAAGAAAGCACAACGTGATTATTAATTTTTGCATAGACAAAAATAATAATAATCTTAGATAATATGGTTAATTATTTGTGAAAGAAGTAAAAAAGTAAAAAGTGCGCACGAGAAGACTCGAACTTCCACGAACTTGCGTTCACAACCCCCTCAAGGTTGCGCGTCTACCAATTTCGCCACGTGCGCAAATTACTTTAAAGTAAAAAAGTCAAGCATAGGCTTAACTTTTTGTGACCGGGCTGGGGCTCGAACCCAGGACCCTCTCCTTAAAAGGGAGATGCTCTACCAACTGAGCTACCAGGTCTCTCCTAAATCGATTGCAAATATACTATCAATCATTGAAAATATTCGTATAAAAATGATTTTTTTTTAGCGATATTTGTCAAAACTAAAAAGAAATGAAAATTGTACTCTTAGGTTACATGGCGTCTGGAAAATCTACGATTGGTAGAGAGATTTCTAAAAAGCTGGATATGAAATTCATAGACTTAGATGACTATATTTCGAAGAGAGAAAAGAGGTCGATTTCAGAGATTTTTAAAGTAGAAGGAGAAATATATTTTAGAAAAATTGAAAGCTCATACCTCGGTGAAATATTAAATTCTAAAGATAGTTTTATACTTTCTTTAGGCGGTGGAACTCCTTGTTATTCAAACAACATGGAATTGATTTTGAATTCTGAAGCATCATCCATTTATATAAAGGCGGATATAAAAACACTAGCTTCAAGATTAACTGCCGAAAAAAATAAAAGACCTTTAGTTGCAGACCTAGAAGATGATAAGCTTATAGAATTTGTAGCAAAGCATCTTTTTGAAAGAAGATTTTTTTACGAACAGGCTTCTATAACTGTTCATACTGAAGATAAGTCTATAGAAGAAATTATAACAGAAATAAGAATTCTATTATACTAAATACGCAATGGCATTTGTTTCTTTAAATTCTACTTGCACGCGCTCTTTTATTGATGTGGATAATGAGATACCCTTAAAATCTGCCTTTACCGGATATTTTTTATGATTTCTATTCACTAAAACAGCGGTTTTAAACCTTTTTAAAGGCACTTCTAAAAAGTGTTTAATTCCGTATATTAAAGTGCTGCCAGAGTTTAAAACATCGTCGACTAATACCAATGGTTTGTTTTTGTAATCATTTACAGAAATAGAGGTAGTTATTGGTCGTAAAGGCTTTTTTTTATCAATAATAACTTCACAAAGTGTAACGGTAATAGTAGAAATTTCTTCTAAAACTTTTGCTATTTTTTTTGAAAAGATAAATCCATTTCCCACAATACCAGCAATAATTACCTCGTTTTCAGAACTATTACTTTCATAAATTTGATAGGCTATTCTTTTAATCTTCTGATTTATCTGAGTGTTGTCTAAAATTATATTGTTTTCTGCGATCATATATCTTCTGTTGTTTCTTCTTGATAACCGTCTATATCTCTTCTGTCTTTTTTTGTTGGTCTACCAATTCCTTTTTTTCTGTAATAATCTTTGGCATATTTTAAAAGTTCTGTCTTTTCAAACTCTTCTTTTGGTGTAACATCTTTTCTATATTGATCCACCAATTTAGCACCAACTCTGCTCTCAGGTAAACTTAATACTTTTATTTGATAATTAATCTGATTTTTTCGAACCACTACTAATTCACCACCAAAAATTTCTTTTGAAGGTTTTATACTTTTAGCATCCATCTTAACTTGTCCTTTTTTACAGGCTGTTGTTGCTATTGTTCTCGTTTTAAAAATGCGAATGCACCATAAATATTTATCAATTCTCATAAAAAAAGTTAAAATATAATGTTTGTCTTTTTACAAAGGTATAAAAATGGTAAATTGCAGGCTTAAATTTATATGATTATAATGAATAAAATTAAAAATATTTTTTTACTTCTTTTAATAGGAGTTGCGCTAGTGTATTCTTGTGATGATGATAATAATACTTTTTCTAACCCATTTTTAGATATTAACCATGAGGAGTTAGCGATTAAGGATAACGATTCAATAGTAAAATTTTTACAGAATAATTATTATGATGTTTCTGTAGACTCAATTAAAACATTAGTTGCTGGAGAAATTTCGTTGTTTGACGATACCAGTAAATTAAAATCTATAAGCGTTGTAGAAAATAACATTGACCATACCTTATATGTTTACACGATAGAGGAAGGTCAACCCTCTCCTGCAAAAGGAAACCCTACAGTAATGGATTCAGTATATGTGAAGTATTCTGGACGTGCTTTTTTAGAATCAGACATTTCAACTGCTAATTTTGATATTAATGAAACTGGAATTTGGTTTACTTTAAATGCTGTTGTGAAAGGATGGAAGTTTGGTATTACAAATTTTTTAAGTGGTGAATTAAAGAAAGACTCAAATGGTGGTGTTTTTAATGGACCAATTACGTATTTAAATACAGGTAAAGGATTTTTATTTATTCCATCTGGATTAGGGTACCCTTCAAGTAATGCAGCTAATTATAGTAATAGTTTAGTGGATACAAACCTTTTATTCTATATAGATTTATTAGAGATTGTAGAAGATACAGACCATGACAATGATGGTATTCCTTCAATACAGGAAGATGCTAATGGAGACGGTGATCCAACAAATGATTTTAGTGACAATAGTAATCCTAATGTTCCCGATTATTTGAATCCAACTATCTAGACATATAAAGCGCTTCTTATAAATTATAAATAAATAAAAAGGCTCTTGATTTCTCAAGAGCCTTTTTTATTATAACATAATATTTCTTTAGAATTTATACGATAAACCAATTATAATTTGATTTACTCTTGTGTCAAAAGTAACACGCTCGCTTAACGCATTTAAAAAGGTAGATTCTATTGTATTTAGTCCTCTTTCCCAACGCACATCAATTCCTAAATTACCCAATTCAATACCTGCCCCAAATTGCAATCCAACGGAAAAGCCATCTGTATCAACTTCAGAAATGTCATTAAGACTAAAGTCTGAGTTTAGTATGTATTGAAAAGAAGGTCCCGCAAAAACGTTCCCAATACCAAAAAACTTTTTACCTATCAAGACAGGAATATCAATTTTTTGGAAGTTGTAAGAAGTTGTTTGACTTGGAGCTGTTTCTCTTATTTTGTACAACAATTCATTTTCTAAGTTTGTGTATACTATTTCTGGTCTTAAATAAAAACCAATTATTGGCAGTTTAAAACGCAACCACACACCTGCGTGGTACCCAGTTTTGCTTTCTGCTCCGGTAAAAACATCTTCACTCACACTTTGAATAGATTCTGAATTGTAATTTAAACCTGCTTTTACTCCAAAATCTAATTGTGCTGATGAAGTTTGGCTACAAGCAAGAGCCAATGACATCATTAAAAATACTTTTTTCATAGTTTTAAATTAATTATTAGGGATTATTAGTGCAACTTTTTTATTTTCTAGAAATTACCTTCTTCACCGCTTTTACAACAGCAGCGGCATCTAAACCATATTTTGCCATCAACTGTTCTGGTGTACCAGACTCTCCAAAAGTATCATTAGTTGCAACAAATTCTTGAGGCGTAGGAGTGTTTAATGCTAAAGTTCTAGAAACGCTTTCACCTAATCCACCTAATTTGTTATGCTCTTCTGCGGTAACAATACAACCTGTTTTAGCAACAGACTTTAAAATTATTTCCTCATCTAAAGGTTTAATTGTATGAATATTAATTACTTCAACAGAAATACCATCTGCTTCTAATTGCTCCGCAGCTTGTAAAGATTCCCAAACTAAGTGTCCAGTTGCTACAATAGTTACATCCGTACCTTCTGTTAACTGAATTCCTTTACCAATTTCAAATGGTTTGTCTGTTGGCATAAATACAGGCACTTTTGGTCTTCCAAAACGCAAGTAAACTGGGCCATCAAAATCTGCAATTGCTATGGTTGCTGCTTTTGTTTGGTTGTAATCACAAGTATTAATTACAGTCATCCCTGGCAACATTTTCATTAAACCAATATCCTCTAATATTTGGTGGGTTGCACCGTCTTCACCTAAAGTAACTCCTGCATGAGAAGCACAAATTTTTACATTTTTACCCGAGTAGGCAACAGATTGACGTATTTGATCATAAACTCTTCCTGTAGAAAAGTTTGCAAATGTTCCTGTAAAAGGAATTTTACCCCCAATTGTTAAACCAGCTGCAATACCAATCATATTTGCTTCTGCAATACCAATCTGGAAAAATCTTTCTGGGTTTTCTGCTATAAATTGATCCATCTTTAAAGAGCCAATCAAATCAGCACATAAAGCAACTACATTTGGGTTTGTTCTACCTAACTCAGTTAAACCGTCTCCAAAACCTGAACGTGTATCCTTTTTTTCTGTGTACGTATATTTTTTCATTGTAATATTGTAAAGTATTGTGTTGTTTAATTTTGCGTAAAAATAAACTTTTATTTATTTCTAAAGAAAATAAAAGAGAGAATAGACGCAAGACTTTTGAACATAATGTGAGAAACTGCTAAAAGTTGCGATTTTTTCTCCTAAATAGCCTATTTACAAGTCCATTAGCTCTTTGTAAAGTTTATGGACTGGCAAGCCCACTACATTAAAATAACTACCTTCTATTTTGTCTATGCCAATAAACCCTATCCATTCTTGAATTCCATATGCACCCGCCTTATCAAAAGGTTTGTAATTATTGATGTAGTAATAAATCTCATCATCAGAAAGTTCTTTAAATGTAACGATTGTAATATCGTTAATAATTTTTTGAAAAGAATTACTCTTTAAACATACAGAGGTAATTACTTCATGTTTTTTGCCAGACATAGCTTTTAGCATTGTAAAAGCGTCTTTTGCATCCTTAGGCTTGCCTAATGCTTTGCCTTCTAGCCAAACAATAGTGTCTGAAGTAATTAGTAAATCGTTATCATTTAAACTAGAAAATGCTTCTGATTTTAAATTCGATAGGTAGTCCGTAATTGCTACACCTTTTAAATTTTCTGGATAAATTTCTTCAATTTCTTTTAATTGGATTGAAAAATCAATATCTAAATCTCTAAAAAATTGTTGTCTCCTTGGAGAACCAGAGGCAAGTATTACATTATAGTTGTTCAATTTTTGTTTCAGCATTTATTTTTTATTTTTTTAGAAAGACAAAATTAGTAATCTTTTTAGTAATTATGGTCAATACCAGACAACTCTAAGTATCTTTGCTCGTTAGTTTAAATAAAAAGAAACAAGGTAATAGATGGCAAATCATATAAAAGGACAAGAAGAAATATTACAAAAGCTGCATATTAGTCAGTTAAATCCTATGCAAGAGGAAGCTATTGCAACGATTAAGAAAAATACAAATACTATTCTTTTATCTCCAACAGGAACAGGGAAAACACTTGCTTTTGCTTTACCATTGTTGTCATTTTTAGATCTGAATATACAAGAAATACAAGCTTTAATTTTAGTGCCTTCAAGGGAATTAGCAATTCAAATAGAACAAGTTATTCGTTCTATGGGATCTGGTTACAAAGTAAACGCAGTTTATGGAGGTAGACCAATGTCTAAGGATAAAATAGAATTAAAACACGTACCGGCAATTCTAATAGGAACTCCAGGTAGGATTTCAGATCATTTTGCAAATGAACGTTTTTCTAAGGATCATATTAAAACATTAATTTTAGATGAGTTTGATAAGTCTTTAGAAGTTGGTTTTGAGTATGAAATGAGAGGTGTTATCAATCAATTAATATCTTTAAATAAAAGAATATTAACATCTGCAACACAAGGAGTAGAAATTCCTGATTTCGTGAGGTTAGATCAACCAAATACGGTAAATTATTTAAAGGCAACAACCTCTAAATTAGAAATAAGAACTGTATTGTCTCCTTCAAAGAACAAGCAAAACACATTATTACATTTATTAAATTTCTTAGGAAATAAACAAGGAATTATTTTTTGTAACTTAAAAGATAGTATCAACAACCTAAGTACTTTTTTAGAAAGTAAAAACATTAAGCATGGATGTTTTAGTGGAGGAATGGAACAAAAAGACAGGGAACGTTCTTTAATAAAGTTCAGAAACGGAACCAACCAACTTTTAATTGCTACAGATTTGGCAGCAAGAGGAATTGATGTTCCAGAAATGAAATATATAATTCATTATGAATTACCAAGAGAGGTGGAGGAGTTTACTCATAGAAACGGCCGAACAGCTAGAGTTTCCGCAAAGGGAACTGCATATGTTTTAAAATGGAAAGAAGAACGTTTACCAGATTTTATTAAGCATGCAGATTTAGAGAACATTTCCAAGCAAGCAGAAAGAAAACCGGTCTTTTGGGAGACACTGTTTATTTCTGGAGGAAGAAAAGATAAAATATCTAAAGGTGATATTGCTGGTTTATTTATAAAACAAGGAAAGTTAACAAAAGATCAATTAGGAAATATAGAACTAAAACAAGATTGTGCTTTTGTTGCCGTTCCGGCAACTTTAGCTGCTGATCTTGCGGAAAAATTGAATAATTCTCGTTTAAAAAAGAAAAAAGTTAGAATTTACGGGGTCTAAAAGCCTTATTCTTAAGGAGAAACGTAACATTTTTTAATATTTTTACAAATTTATAGTTGTTATTTCATTTAAAGAGTATAATTTTGCAGAATAACATTACAAATTAAATTATAATAAGATGAACAAAGGTACAGTAAAGTTTTTCAATGAGTCTAAAGGATTTGGATTTATTACAGAAGAAGGAGTTGATAAAGATCACTTCGTTCACATTTCTGGATTAGTAGATGAAATCAGAGAAGGTGATCAAGTTGAATTTGACTTACAAGAAGGAAACAAAGGATTAAATGCAGTTAACGTTAAAGTTATATAATTTTAAATTCATATTTTTTCAAAAAAGAGCCCATCTTATTAAGTTGGGCTTTTTTCTTGCTCTAAATTTAAATATAGTATTTTATCTAAGCGTGTTCTAAAGCTTATTATGGCTTCATAGAAATAATATTTAAACTCGCTAAAACAATCACCAATAATACTGCATATAAAAAAGGCAACCCATAAAAACTGTTGTTACCTTTGTAAAAAATATTTTAATGTCAAAAAAATTTTCAGATTTAAGAATTAATAAAGAATTACAACAAAGTTTAGTCGACTTAAAAATCACTATTCCGACCGAAATTCAAGAAAAAGTAATTCCTATTATTTTAAATCAAAAAGAAGATGTTGTTGCTTTGGCAAAAACAGGAACCGGTAAAACGGCTGCTTTTGGTGTACCTTTGTTGCAACTCATTGATATAGAAAATAAGAATATTCAAGCGGTCATACTAGCGCCCACAAGAGAATTGGGTCAGCAAATAGCTAGTAACTTAGAAGCATTGGCAAAACATAGTCCTACTATTTCCATTGCTACTATTTGTGGTGGAATTCCGATTAAACCTCAAATAGACCGTTTAAAAGAAACTACGCATATTGTTGTAGCAACTCCCGGAAGGTTAGCCGATTTAGTAGCAAGAGAAGCGGTTGATATTACTAAAATTGCTTATTTTATATTAGATGAGGCAGATGAAATGGTTACTGCTTTAAAAGAAGGTCTAGATAGTATTATCAAAGAAATTCCGAAAGCAAGAAGAACATTACTTTTTACGGCTACTATGCCAGGAGCCATTAAACAATTAGTACAAAACTATATGTCTAAACATGTAGTTCATATTGAAGCTAATATGTCTAGCGTTGGGCACCAAGGTATTGATCATCAATATGTAATTGTGGCACCTATTGAAAAATTAGAAGTTTTATTGCACTTTTTAAATTCTAAAGCAGGACAAAGAGGTATTATTTTCTGTAAAACGAAAGCAGCTGTTAACAAATTGGCTAAAAACTTAGCAATTAATAAATTTTCTTCTGGCGCAATTCACGGTAGTTTAACCCAAGGAATTCGAGATCGAATTATGGGACAATTTAGAGATGGACATATTGATATTCTAGTAGCTACAGATTTAGCAGCGCGTGGAATTGATGTAAAGGACCTTTCTTATGTTGTAAATTATCACTTACCAGACACTTATGATGCCTATGTGCATAGAAGTGGTAGAACGGCTAGAGCAGGGGCAACCGGTTTGTCTTTAACTATTATTCAAAAAGAAGAAGCACAAGATATTTCTGACTTTGAAAAAGCATTAGACATTCGTTTTAATGCTTTTAAAAAGGCGGATGCAAAAAGTATTGAAGAAAGTAATGGGTTAATTTGGGCAAATAAAATATTTAAAACAAAGCCCAATCGTACGGTTTCAGAAGATTTTAAATCTCAGATTAAAACAATTTTTCATCATTTAACAAAAGAAGAGTTAGTAGATAAGATTTTAGCAAATTATATTGCAACTGCAAAAACTGCTTCCATCTCCTCAGACAATTCAAAAAAGAAGAAAAAGAAATAGTGTATTCTAATATGAGTAAGTTAAAAAAAAGTGAAGAAATAGCATCTTGCATTGCTACTATTCAGAAGTTATTGGAAGACACCAATCAACTTTTTGAAATACCAGAAGCACAAAGAGTAGCACTTTTTAAGGTTGCTGGAGAATTATCTCGTCCAAATCGTGATGAATTTCAACGGCGTAGAAAAGATGCTAAAAAAGCAGCTAAAAGAAAGCAAATAGAAAGCGATAAGCATGCACGTAAATCTACCGGAATTCGTTCGGCTAGAGAAGCAGCTTTATTTGTGGCTCCTAAATTATTAGCGGCGGCTTCAATTTCAGAAGAAACACCAGAATTAGAATCACCTAGAAACTGTTATGTCTGTAAGGCTGTATTTACAAAGTTGCATCATTTCTATGATACCATGTGCTCAGATTGTGGCGATTTAAACTATACAAAACGTTTTCAAACCACTGATTTAAAAGACCAAGTAGCCGTAATTACAGGTTCTCGATTAAAAATAGGATATCATATTACCTTAATGTTATTGCGTTCTGGTGCCACGGTTGTTGCAACTACTCGTTTTCCTGCAGATTCTGCAATTCGTTTCTCTAAGGAAGAAGATTATAAAGATTGGGGAGATCGTTTACACATACATGGCTTAGATCTAAGGCACATTCCAAGTGTAGAGATTTTTTGTAATTATATAGAACAAAAATACAACCGATTAGACATTCTAATTAATAATGCAGCACAAACCGTAAGAAGACCTTCTGGTTTTTATTTTCATTTAATGGAAAATGAAAAGAAACCGATGAATCAATTACCAAAGTTAGCGCAGCCTTTATTAAAGGAACATGCTTTTTGTTTAGAAGAACTTTCTAATTTAAGCGTTTCTGCAACAAAAACTAGTAAAAATAACGTATTACCAGTTACATGGCACGGACCAGAACCAGGCATTGGCTTAAGAAATTCTGCAGAATTATCTCAAATTCCATATAGTTTTGACAATTCTTTACAAACAGCAGAGGTTTTTCCTGAAGGTGAATTAGATGCCGATTTACAACAAGTAGATTTAAGAAAAACAAACAGCTGGCGTTTAAGGTTGGGTGAAATTGAAACTACAGAAATGGTAGAAGTACAACTGGTAAACGCTGTAGCGCCTTTTGTTTTGTGCAATCGTTTGTCTAATCTAATGATGAAAGAGAATACGGGTAAAAAACATATCATAAATGTTACTGCGATGGAGGGGAAGTTTCACCGATTTAAAAAGGTAGATAGACATCCACATACAAATATGGCAAAAGCTGCCTTAAACATGCTTACTCATACTTCTGCATCTACATTTGCAAAGTCTGGTATTTACATGAATGCAGTTGATACTGGATGGGTTACAGATGAAGATCCGGCAGAACTTTCTAAAAAGAAAGAAGAAGTACACGATTTTCAACCACCTTTAGATATTGTAGATGGTGCTGCTAGAGTTATGGATCCTTTAATTGATGGAATCAATACTGGAAAGCACTGGTGTGGTAAGTTTTTGAAAGATTATTTTCCTATTGACTGGTAAATTTAAAGTACTTAAATTTCTTTTTTTATTTAACATATTATTTCGGTAATAAGAAAATATGCTCAAGAAAATGAAGGCCATTATGGTGCAAGCCAGTATAATAGTTCTATTGAGGAATTTACGTTTATATATACTTTTTTATCTAGAGAACTATATAAAAATGATTGACATAAGTCGAAAATTAATCTATTAAATTTTAAAAACGAGATTCCTTTTTTATAGGAATAGGTTTCAATTTAATAAATCCAATAAAATCTAACACTTTAATAACAAGGTAGGTCATATCTATTTCATGCCATTTTACACCAAAATTTGCACTAGTGGCATGTTTGTGATGATTGTTATGATATCCTTCACCCATCATTAAAAAATCGAAGTGAAAAAGGTTTTTACTGGTGTTACTCATTTTATAATTTACATACCCATAAATATGACCAAACCAATTGATAATTACTCCATGAATTGGTGCCATCATAAGCGCTACAGGTAATAATACCCATTGCCACAATGCCGTTGTAAAATAAGTGAAAAATAAAATATAAAAGCCAATCCAAAGAACTCTAGAAAAACGACTACTTGCAAAGGCGTCGAAGCTTTTCCATTGTGGTACGTTTTTAGTGAATTTTTTATCTACTGTAATTTTTTGATCGTTAATATCTTGATACACTGTTTTTGTTTTCCACATCATAGCAAATAAATTTGCGTCATGAGAAGGAGAGTGCTGGTCTTTTTCGGTATCTGTATAGGCATGATGCATGCGGTGCATAATACCGTAACCATAAGCACTTAAATAACTAGAACCTTGAAAAAACCAAGTTAAAACAAAACTAACACGTTCCATAGTTTTAGACATGGTAAAAACTTGATGTGCTGCGTATCTGTGTAAAAAGAAAGATTGAAAAAACAAACCTCCATACCAAAGTACCAAAACAAATATAATTATAATCATTTACTTTTTTTACAAAGATAATTTGATATTCAGCACAAAACAATGAACCCAAATCAATAAAAATACATTTATAAACGTTTTCTTATTCTGCTTAAAGCTTGCGCTGTTACCCCAATATAAGAGCTAATGTATTTTAGAGGAATTACTTTTAAAAGTTCTGGTCTTTCTTTAAATAATTTCAAGTAACGCTCTTCTGCTGAAAGGTTTAGTAGATTCTGTTCTCGCTTAGATTTAATTAAAAAGAGACGTTCTGCGGTTAACCTTCCAATTAAATCACCAATTTGAGTAGTCTTATAAACTGCTTGTAAATCTTTATACGTAATGCTTAAGATACTTGTTTCCGTAAGTGTTTGTAATTGATATAATGACGGTTTTTGAGTAAGAAAAGAATCATAAGCACTTACAAATTGATCTTTAAAACTAAAACCAAATGTAATTTCTTTTTCAGGGTTTTCTTTAGGAATAAACAAACGCACAACACCAGATTCAATAAAAGAAATATGATTCTCTATTTGATTAATTTTTAAGAAAATAGTTTTTTTCGGCAGTGTTCGACGGTGTAGTTTAGATTTGAAAAAGTCCCAATCTTCTTCAGATATAGTGGCTATTTGATCGATGTATTTTTTTATTTGTTTCAAATTTTATAATTAGAGTATCTATTTGTAAAGATAAGGCTCTTATATCAAAATAAAGATAGGAGAGAAGCTGTAAGTTTATGAAAAGCCATAGGCTTAAAAGCCTGAAGAAAATAAAATTAAAAATACTCCAGTTATAATTCCTGCCAAAGGAATTAATTTTTTACGTTTATTTTTTTCCTTGAATAGTATTCCTCCAAAAATAACAGCAATTATTAACTGACTTCTTTTTACTGCAGATAATAACATTATTAAAGCATCTGGATCTTGTAAGGCTTTGAAATAAAAATAATCTGCCGTCTGTAATAAAATACCTATCGCAATTATAGACCAACGAAATTTAAAAGCTTTTCTTTTCTCTGCATATGGAAACCAGGTAATGCCTAAAATAATAATTAAAATTAGCACGGTATAAAAACAAAACCAAAATAATAAAGTTTGCGGATTTAAAGCTAAATTCTGAATTAAAAACTTATCATACAACCCACTAGAAGCTCCTAAAAAAGTAGCGCCAACAATAGCAAACACCCATTTATTACGTTTAAAATGAATGCCTTCCTTTTTTCCTACTTTAGAATATAATAATACAGAAAAGATAATAAGAAAGAACCCAATCCATTGTAAAGAAGTAGGTTGCTCTTTGTAAATTAAGATAGCACCTATAAATGTAAAAAATGGACCTGCAGAGCGTATAGGAGCAACAATAGTAATTGGTAAATGTTTTAAAGCCTGGTAAGCTAATACCCAAGAAGCTGCCATTATCATTGATTTTATAAAGATAAAACCATGGGTTTCCAAAGTAATTGAAGCAATATAAAAACTTGTTTCTTTTGTGAATTCAGGAAAATAAATAGAACCAATATATAGCGGTAATAATAGAATAAACCCTGAAGTAATAGTTCCTAACAATACTGGAAAAGCCTCATTTCCTTGCAATGCATGTTTCTTGCATAAATTATGTAACCCTAAAAAAAGCGCAGCTAAAAGTCCTAAATAAATCCACATTGCGCGAATATAGTTTTTTAAGAGATTCTGTAATTATGAATTGCATTCTTTTTTATAGATTTGCTAAAACAAATTCACTTTAAAAAACTACCCATGGAATTAACTGAATATATTATTTTGGCATTAAAGATTATTGTTGGTTTAAGTATTTTAAACGTTTGGTTATTGCTAGCACACAAACCAACAAAATGGAGGGGAGGAAATAATGTGGAATCTATTATTAAAGAATTTGAAGCCTACGGTTTATCTATGCAGTTTTGTTATGTTGTTGGTTTTTTAAAAATAAGTTTTGCATGCATATTAATAGCGTCTATAAAGTTTGAGTTTTTAACTTTAATAGGAAGTATTGGTTTAACAACCTTATTATTAGGCTCTGTTTTAATGCACCTTAAAGTGAAAGATGCCTTATATAAATCATTTCCAGCAGCATTATTTATACTAATGAATGTAGTAATTATATATTTTTCTCTTTAAAAATAGGTGTAAAACGCTTTTAAGGCGATACATAAATTTAAAGCAGCAAAAATAAATGATGGAGAAGACTGAATAAAATTGTCTTTAATTTTGATTCTTACTACAAATCCTGAAAGCATTAGTAGACATAGACCAGATGAAGCTAGTATTAGTAGAATGGGACTTATGTATAGGCCAAGTATCAAACCCATTGAACCCATTAATTGAAGGAAACCAGTAAGTTTTCTAAAATTTGGTAATCCATATCTTTCAAATTCTGAAATAATAAATTTTGAGTAAAAACACTGTACACCAAAATAAATAAACGCTAAACTTGAGAACAGTGTTAAAATTGGAAGTAAATTCAAAAGATTTTTTTAAAAGTTAACTATTTTTAATAGAGTAAATGTAATGTTAATTTACTATTCAAATGTATGTCGTTTTTCGTCGGTTGCCGAAGCACTTAATAAATTATTAAATGTTCTCATCAAATCAAAATCTTTCGTAATTTCATTAGATACTCGAATACCCGAAATACCTGTTTCTAAGATGCTTGCAACATCTTCTTTAATAATTCCTCCAGCACCAAGAATTGGTGTTTCGCTTTTTAAAGCATCAATAATTGCAGAAAAACCTCCCAAACCCATAGCTTTAGAATCTGATTTTTCTTTTGCTTTAAATGAACTTAAACTAATATAATCTACTTGCTTTTCAAGAAGCGCCTCGCATTCTTTTAGGGTATTGGAACTTGCGCCTATAATTTGCCAAGTATACAAGTGTTTTCTGGCTGAAATTGGACATACATTTGCTGCACTAATATGCACGCCGTCTGCTTTTACTTGCTTTGCAATTTTATAATCGTTATTTATAAGGAGTCTTGTTTGAAAATAAGAAGTAATTTCTCTAGCTTCAGTTGCTAATTTTAGATATTTTTTTTCAGAAACATTTTGCAAACGTAGTTCTACCAATTCTGCTCCTGCAGAACATGCTTTTTGAATATTTTCTATGTGTTCTTTTGGAGAATTTCCTTGAGATATGTAATGTAGTTTCGGTATCATTAATTCTTTATTATATTAAGAAATGTAAAGTAATAATCTTTGAAAAATACATTACAGCGCAACGGTTCTTGAGTATTGCATAATATTAGTTTCTAAGCGTTTTAGCATTGTATTTGATTTCTCTGAATATACCACATATTGGCATTTATGAATACTTTGTGTGATTGCCATAAGATCTGTATACGTTGAACTTTTGGATAAAAACTCTGCATCTTCTATATTAAAAATCTTTAATTGTGTCATGTTTAAACCTTCTGATAAAAGCAGCTTACACACTGTTTTAGGGGTAGCAATAAGAATATCTACACCTTCAAAAATTTCAGAAGTAAGCACTTCTATATGAAATTTGTCATCACAGGTATATACACGTAAAGAAGTATGTCTTGTATATTTTAAAATAGTTTCTTCTAATTCAAAAGCACGTTCTCTGTTTTCTACTAAAATAATAGCTCTTGGAGCAACACCAACTTCTTCACATTTCAATTTTTGTAAAGTAGTAAGTATCAAAGCAGTTGATTTTCCGCTGTTTTTTGGTGCTGTGCAATACACATTTGCACCACTTTTAATGAAAGGAATACTTTTATTCTGAAAAGGAGTAGGTGTAGTTATTTCAAAAAAAGCTAGCTTCTCTTTGATATCGGAATGTAATTTTTTAAAAGGCATAGGAAATAAAGAGATAATGGTTTATTTTTCTTAATTATAGGGGCAAATATACAATTAAAAAGAGTTTGTTATTCCGAAGTAGGAGGAATCTCATAAAAAATGATCTAAGCTATAAAGTTATAAGATAGGGCATGCATACTTTGTTAAAAGTTCTAATGAAACATATTTTAAAGCAAGTGCATGCGTAGCTTTTAAATCAACAAGTGGTGCGGCATTTGCTTTTTCTGCTTGTTTCCATCTAGAAACACATAAGCACCATTTATCGCCTGGTTTTAACCCAGGAAAATTCCAATGTGGTATTGGTGTCATTAAATCATTTCCTTTAGAAAAAGAATACTCTAAAAATGTTTTGGTAACTACTGCACAGACTACATGTGTACCAAAATCATCTGGCGTAGTGTTACAAAAACCGTCACGTAAATAACCTGTCATAGGGTTGCATGAACAGGTATCTAAAAGCCCTCCTAAAACATTTAATACGGGTTTTGTATTTGTCATACTTTTTAAATTCAGGTCAATTAAAATATATAAAATAAAATTATTTATTCTTTAAAAATTTTAGTAGAAAATTGTACCCCATTTATTCCCTTTAAACTTAAAAAATACATTCCTTTTTTAAGATCACTAATATTTATTTGTCCTGTTTTAAAATTTACTTGAAACGTTTTTATTTGTTGACCTAGCGGATTAAAAATTATAATTTCTTCTAGTATTTGTTTAGAGGTTATCGTCAATTTTTCTTTCGTCGGATTTGGATATACTGTAAAATCTATTTCATTAGAATTAAAGACAGTTGTATTTAAAACTGCATCCGAACTTGCTTTCCAACTGCTCGCCAAAGCATTGTCAGAATTAACATCTATCAATTCTAAATAAAAACCATCACCATCAGCAGTTTCTGGCCAAGGCGCGCTATCTGTGTATTCCACTTGATCAATGATATTCCCAAAAGCGTCTGCTAATACTAAATTCTGACTACTATTTGATAAATCTCTATCAAATCTACCATAAGCTTCAAGTCCATATCTATCGAAAAAAACGTCTGTATTTCCAACTAACTGAATCGATTGTGCAGGTGAAATAGTTGCATTTTCTTCAAATTGATAGGATACACCTAGTTTGCTTAAATACACACCAGTTAAATTTACAGTTGTAGTTCCTATATTTTGAATCTCTATAAACTCTAAATCCTTGCTTTCAGGAAAAGTGTCTGTTTCTAATGGATTATAGCTAATCTTAGAAATTACCAAAGAAGGTGTTTCTATTGAATTACAATTAGAAAATGCACCAAGGTTGTTTCGCATCCATGTAATTCTTTCTTGAATCCAAACTTTCATATTGGCTATTTCTCCAGAAAAATCATCTATTGTTTCCCAACGCTCATTTTCTCTTTCAGTAGCTTCAGAAATTAATTCTGCAGTATTATCAATTAAATTAGAGAGGTAGTTAAAACTTAGTGGCTGTCCTTCTTCAGTTAATTCGTCAAAGCGTTTTGCTAAATAACATTTAAAAGTTGAATTATTAAAAAGGTCTCCCCAAAAATAGGAACCTGTATTGCTGTAGTTAAATTGCCATACATAGGTTTGACTTCTGTCATAAGGAGTTCCAAAAAAATCAAATAAATCATTGCCATAGGTTAGATTATAATCCCAAACAGGCCCTGCTCTTAACTTTCCACCTCTGTCTTTATGATAATACGTACTTAGGGCATAGGCATCTGCATTTGAGGCAATTTCTGCCATTAACATATAATCTACAAAAGAGGGGATGTCTATAATAGAAGGATATCCACTTGTGATGTTCGCATTATTCGCATTATTATCTAAACTTCTAAAAACCGACTCTATATATGAAGATTGTTGTGAAGTAATATCATCTGAATTTGGTTTTTCATGAATATAAACAGCACCGTTGCTATACCAAGCAGCAGGATTTTCATCAGAAACTCTATCTGTCTGCATTAGATAACCACCTGAGATCTCTGGGAATGAATTTTCATCATCAGATAATTTTGCAATATTTACACGATCTCCATCACGTTTTATTTTTTCAGAGAGTGCATATAAACCGATATAATCGCCATTAAGCACCACTTCACAATACTTTAAATTGGCAGCATATTGCCCCATTTCCCTTGACATTTCGTAACTAATATAGTCTCGCATCATACTATCATCAAAGGCAAATGAATTTAAAATCCAATCATCTTCTTTAGGCATCCCTAATAATTTTACGCCTTTATCTTCTATACCATCATCTTCTAAAGTATCAATACCGTATGGTTTTTTAGGCAATGCCTGAGAAGAAGATCCTCTAGTTTCAATACCAATAGTACCTGAATAATTTAAAAAGTCATCATTATTAGCATCCGTTAGAAAATTTCGAGCACCATCAGGTCTTTGAATTATTTTCATAGTACCAAGTATTTTTGGCTCGTCAGGAATTTCTGCACCATTTTCTGTATTGATAATAATTATAGGTAAGTTACTGTCTGTAAATGAGCTATTATTTAAAATATAGGATTTAATAGATATCGAAGATGGTAAATAATTCTCTAAAAATATTTGTGCTCGCACAGTTGTATTTTCATTAATTTCAATAGGATTTGTATATATTGGAGAAGTTTCTGTAGGATTATTATCACCAATTGTATACCGTATTACTTCCTCTGAAGCATTTCCAGATAAACTTAAACTTATGGGTGCATTAATTAGACCCCCTTGGTTAGAAAAAACAACTTCACTTTGAACACTTCCTAAATATTCTTGACTAGAATTTTCATCACCGGGAGTAGTATCTGAATAATTTACAATATCTCCAGAAGTTATAGATACCCCAATAGATGTATTTGCAGGCAGATTCTCTGCAATTATTTGATGAATAAGATCGCCAGAAGCATTATTTAAACGTATTGTTTCTGAACCTGATGATATTTTAAAATTTGTATGGAGATTATTCGTCGTTAGGCCTAAAATGGCAGGTGGTTCAATACCAGTAGTATTTTGACTTGAAAAAATTGCTGATAAAAAAGGTATTATTGTAAAATCGGAGGAGTTTGCACTGATATTGTGTGCTTGAATGGTTAAGATATTTTCACCTTCATTTAAAGTTGTATTGAAATCTGTAATCATAAACCTTTCCGGGCTTCCTCCGGAATATATTATGGCCTCATGATCTGTTATAGTTCCTGAGTTATACGCTGGTGGTGCGCCATTAATATTAGCTCTTGCAACTTCATTTCCATTTATGTAGGCAACAAAGGCGTCATCATAATCCATATCTAAAATTAAAGAGGAAATAGAAGCGAGGTTATTAATTGTAAATGTTTTTCTAAGATATATCGATTGTGTGCCATTTGGAATAATGGTAGCATCATCTCCATCAGCAAAACCGAAGCCAGAAAGACCTGAAGACCAACTTGAATCATCAAAACTTAATGAGTTCCAGTTAGAATTGGGTTCGGAAGTTGGGATTAGGTATTTAAATTCATTTCCTTGATTGATGAGGGTTCTTGGATAGTTAATAGTAGTGCGATCTTTTGATGAAGCCCATAACACCATGTATTGGTCAGGAGTTAGTGTGATATTAGGAAATATCCATTTTGTAATACCATCTACATCATCAGATAAAGACCAACCATTTATTGAAACATCTTGGGTTCCAAAATTATGAATTTCTAACCAGTCTGGGTTATCTCCATCTTCATCTAGATAAACAGAATTAGAGGAAACTACTTCGTTTATTCTTACTGTTTGTGCTGTTAAATTATAGATACTAACTACAAAAAACAAGGATAAATACCTCATTTTATTGTTATTCAAAATATTTATTTTCTGCATTTATCTCTTGTTTAATTAACATGTATTAGAATATGTATATCCGTTCTAAAGGAAACTACTAAAGATGTAAAGTTAACTAATTAAAATATTTTCACCTATTGATTTTACAATACATAAACTATACTAAAGTTTTTTAATGTAGGGTTTACATGTATTCGAATAGAAATTCTACAAGGATTTTTTAAAAATTAGAAAATATAGTTTAGATAGTTCTTTAATTCTTTTCAGTCAGTAGTTTCATTAACTGCTTTTTTAATGAATTGATCTTTATTATAATGTGTTACTTTATTTAATTTTACTTAAAAAGTAATTAAATCGTTATATAAAATTATAACTATCAAATAGACCTACATATCCATAAGGCGTAATTTATTTTAACATAATATCTTTAGACTTATATGTGATATTATTTGCAAATAGCATCAAAACAGCGATACAGAATTTACTGTATATTTTTACTATATTGTTCTGTGTTATGAATCTTTTTTTGAGTAAAAAGCTATAAAACCATCAATCTTCTTTATTTTTTTTCTAAAAGTTTCTTTAAAAATGCAATGGAATGGAAAAATAAAACATATTGCATTCTTTTATAATATTCAATTTTAATATGAGATTATATTAAAAAACACATTAAAATTAAATCTCAAAATTCTTCAATAAAAATTTATCTACTTAATAAATTATTTTACGAACGATTTAAATTTTGTTTTAGATAAGTTTTGTGTTGGAAAATGAATATAATTCATTTAAATAGTACATAACAGTATAGTTTACTGTAATACTAATTATATATGAATATATATATATAGTTTTGTCATATAAAAATGAACTTAAATAATTAAAAATGGTAAAAATAGTATATGTAGGATTTGGAATTGTATCACAAGGATTAGCTGAAATTATTTTAAGAAATAATTCGGTATTACCACTGGATAAAAATATAGAGGTACAAACAGTAGGAATTTTGGATACAATAAAAGGTAGTAAGCTCGATACTAAGGGTATAAATATGCAGCATATACTTGCAAATGCTAATAATGGTGATTATAGTTTGTTAACAGAAAATATACTTGACATTCCTAAAGCAATACAAGAAATTAATGCAGATATAGTAATAGAGGCTAGTTTCACTGATATTAAAACAGGGCAACCAGCAATATCCCATATAGAAACTGCACTAAATTCTGATAAACATGTTGTTACCACGAATAAAGGTCCTTTTGCTTTAGCGTATGAAGAGATTTCTAATTTAGCCAAATTAAAGAGAAAAACTTTAGCAATTGAAGGAACTGTAATGAGTGGTACCCCTATTATAAATGTTTTGAATACTGGTCTTTTAGGTTCAGACATAACTGCTGTAAGCGGTATTATGAATGGAACATCTAATTATATTTTATCTAAAATGGAAGTAGGAATGACTTATAATGATGCACTTTCACAGGCACAAAAGCTTGGATATGCAGAAGCAGACCCTACAAGTGATGTTGAAGGATTAGATACTTTAGCTAAGGTAATGATTTTGGCAAATGTTGTTTTTGATGCACAACTAATTCAAGAAAATATTGAAATAAAGGGAATATCTGAAATTACACTTTCAGATGTAAAAGAAGCAGCAGCAGATAATAAGAGATGGAAACTAATTGGAAGCGTTTGGAAGGATGATAAAGGTATTGTTCATGGTTCAGTCTGCCCTAAATTAATACCAATGAATGATTCATTATATGGTATTTCAGATGCGACTAATGCTTTAAAAATAACCTCTAATATTTTAGGGGACACTACAATTGTTGGAGCAGGAGCAGGGAAAATTGAAACTGGTTTTGCTTTGTACAATGATATAATATCAATAGTTAACGGTTAAAAATTAAAACATGGTAAAAGATAAAAAAAATACAAGTACCGTAACTGTTTATAATAGTTATACAGGAGATAAAATCGGAACTGTCCCGCAATCAACGGAACAAGATGTAATGAATGCAATAGATTTAGCAAAAATAGGAGAGCGTATTGGAAAAAAAATGCCAGCTTCAGAAAGAATAGCAATTCTTAGAAAAGCAGGAACCATAATGGAGCGAGAATTTGATGTATTATCAAATCTCATCGCAACAGAAGGAATAAAAACAATAGTTCAGGCAAGAAAAGAAGTCACTAGAGCTTTAAATACCATGCAACTTTCTGCAGAAGAAGCAGGAAGAATAATTGGAGCCACCATTCCGTTTAATGCTGTTCCAGGTTCAGAGGATCGGACTGGGTACGAAACCAAAGTCTCTATTGGTGTTGTTGTTGCTATTACACCTTTTAATGACCCTTTAAACTTGGTTTGTCACAAACTTGGTCCAGCAATTGCAGCAGGTAATCCAGTAATATTAAAACCGAGTGATTATACCCCTTTAGTAGCTATTAAATTTGGAAAAATACTTTTTGAGGCTGGTTTACCAAAAGAGATGTTAAGTATTATTACAGGTTCACCAGAAGTGTTTGGAGATTCTTTAATTAGTGATGATAGAATACGACTTATAAGTTTTACGGGTGGAGTAGAAGCAGCAAAGGTTATCCAGAGAAAAGCAGGTTTAAAGAAAATAGTGATGGAACTTGGTTCTAATTCTCCTGTAATCGTTTTATCGGATGCTGATTTGGAAGACGCAGTTCAATATTGTGCTTCAGGAGCATTTTTTGCAAGTGGCCAAAATTGTGTTGGTGTTAAACGAATTTTTGTAGAAGAGACTGCTTATGATTCATTCATAAATAATTTTTCTCAATTAACGGCTACTTTAAAAATTGGTTCACCATTATCTGAAGATATTGACATTGGTCCTATTATAAGCAGAGAATCGATTCATCAAATTGATAAATTTATTGCCGAAAGTATAGCGCATGGAGCAAAACTAATTAGTGGAGGAAAAACAATTGGTAATTGCTATACACCCACCATATTAGAGGCTGACTGTAACAATAATATTGCCAATTGCAAAGAAGTTTTCGGACCTGTTGTAACCTTATCAAAAGTAAAGAATTTAGAAGAAGCTATAGCATGCTGCAATAAATCACCTTTTGGTTTGCATACGGCAATTTTTACGAATGATATTAATAATGCACATAAAGCAATTAATGAACTGGAGTGCGCTGGTGTTATGATTAACGATTCTACAGATTATAGAATAGATGCAATGCCTTTTGGTGGCGTTAAAAGTAGTGGAATCGGCAGAGAAGGAGTAAAGTCTGCTATTGAAGCCATGACTGAAACCAAAGTTGTTTGTTTTAAATTAAAAATATAAACAAAATTAATTTTTTCAATTAGTAGGTATAAAGGAGAAATTCAAATTAAAATAATGATTCGATCTTCTCCTTTATTCATTATCTAAATAAATAGGAAACAATGGGTTTTGTGAGAAATCGTAAATCAATGAAGTTTCTATACTTTTTACATAATCTTTTGTAACATGATCCATTACAAAATCTCTTAAATGATTTTTATCTCTTACTGCAATGTAGAGCAGAAAATCTATTTGTCCAGCTAAATGGTAAATATTCACAACTTCAGGTAATAAAGACATTGCATTTTGAAAATGATCTACTTGATCTTTTGTGTTTTTAGTTAATTTTATAGCAACCATTGCTTCTATATTCGTACCCAATTTAGAAGAATCAACGATAGCATGAAATCCGAAGAATATTTTTTTTCGCTGCAATTTGCGCATCCTTTCAGAGCAGGTAGATTCTGCAATACCAACTTCTGCAGCAATTTGCTTGTTAGACAATCTAGCATTCTTTTGTAAGAGTCTAATTATTTGTTCGTCTGTTTTGTCTAATTCGTTAGTTATGTTATTTTTTCGCATAGTATCCATATTTATGATGTTCTTAATATTTATTACATTGTAAAAGTGTAATAATACAAAATTATAAATTATCCCTGATAAACCAAAATCGTAGGTTTATCATATGGAGCCCGTGAATGCTAAACATTTTGAGTTATAAACATTCTTCACACGTTCCTTGAAGTAATATTTGAGACACATCAACTGTACGATTAGGAATCGTAGGAATAAGAACATCTGTGGATAAACAATCTACTTTTCCACAATCCGAACATTGAAAATGTGGATGCACATCATGATGCACAGCACTTGAGCAACCACTACATTTTGCATACCATTTATGTCCGTTTTTACCTAAAAATGAATGCAGAAAACCATCATCTTCTAACTTGTCTAAAACACGATATATAGTTGTTTTATTCATTTTTAAATGAAGGCGCTCTATCAATGTAATCGCAGAAATAGCCGTTGAGTGTTTTTCAAATTCATCAACCAGCAGTTTAACTGATTTTGTTTTCCTTAAAATTCCCATGATGCAAATATAGAGCAACGAAAGGGGAGAAAAAAATAAAACTTTAATTAATGCAACTTAGTTGCATTAATTGATAATAATACTATATTTGCAACTTAGTTGCATTAAAATAACTTATGATAGTATTAAAACAAAAAACAGACATTATAGGAGCAGTAGTAAGCACATTGTGTCTTGCGCATTGTATTGCCACCCCCTTTATTTTTATAGCTCAAAGTTGTTCAATGGTTTGTTGTGATAGCGCACCTGTTTGGTGGAGTGGTATAGACTATTTCTTTTTAGTAATTTCTTTTTTTGCTGTATATCGATCTACACAAACAACTTCTAGTTATTGGGTAAAACCTTTTTTATGGTTGAGTTGGAGTGTGTTATTTATAATAATAATGAACGAAAAAATGGCATGGTTTTCTTTAAGTGAGCAAGCTATTTATTTTCCAGCACTTGCATTAATAGCATTGCACCTTTACAATAAAAAATATTGCCAATGTAACAACAATAAATGCTGCACTAATGAAGGGTAAAGAACAAATTCAAATCATAGGAGATAATCATTTTTCAACAAGTATTAAAACACCTTTACTTGCGGATGCCTTTGATAAATCAGATGATGAGAAAATTAAAAATATACAACATCATTTTAAAATGATCATGCAGGAGATGGGGCTAGATTTAACGGATGATAGTTTATCTGGAACTCCGTATCGGGTTGCAAAAATGTATGTAAAAGAGTTGTTTTATGGATTGAATCCAGCTAATAAACCAAAACTTTCAATATTTGAAAATAAGTACGGATATAAAAAAATGCTGATTGAACAAAATATCACGATAGATTCTGCCTGTGAACATCACTTTTTACCAATAATCGGTCATGCTAATGTAGCATACATTCCAAAAGACAAGGTAATTGGATTGTCTAAAATTAATCGTTTAGTAGATTATTATGCACGTCGTCCGCAAGTTCAAGAACGTTTGGTGCTTCAAATTTTAAATGACTTGCAGGAAGTTTTAGATACTAAAGATGTTATTGTTTCGGTAACCGCAAAACACCTTTGTGTGTCTTCAAGAGGAATTAAAGACCAAAGTAGTTTTACAACTACTTTAGAATACGGTGGCTGCTTTTCAAAAACCGAAGTTCGAAATGAATTCTTAAAAGTAATTACAAATCAAAAATTATAAAAAATGATCATAAAAGAGCAAGTAGTAAAAGCGCAAAAAGCTTGGGGCAATGGTGTAATAAAAATAGGAGCTTTAAAAGAAAATAGGGTTGAATGTGAAAAGTTTACAAATGAATTCCTAGAAGAATTGTATGCTTTTAATAATGGTCCTGTTTTATTTAAGCCAACAAAATGTAAAATAGAGCAGTTTAGACCAACCAAACTAGAAGCTTTATCGTATTTCATTGCGGGAGAAAATCGAGCTTGTAAAGAAGACAAAGGCTTTGCTATTCAACCTTGGACGAAAGTAAGATTTGAAAACTCAAACTTCATTTTAGAGGAAGATCGTGCAATTGCTATGGGTAATTATTTCTTTACTAATCTAAATGGAAATGAAGCTAAAGTTGAATACACATTTGGTTATAAATTAATTAATGGAGAGTTGAAAATTGATGTACACCATTCTTCATTTCCTTATGCTATAACAGAACAAGCAGTATAATGCATAAATGTATTTATCTTATTTGTCCTACAGATTGTTTGGAATATACTATTACCAAAACATTTAAGTATCAAAATTACTTTTATACGTCACTTGGTAATTCTTTTAATTACAGTATCAGAACATTAGAATCTATAAGTTCAATTATTAAAAAGCATAATATTAAAGAAATTTGTTTTGTGCTTTCTATGGATAATAAGATAGTTGAAGATGCATTAGGAAATAAAGAATATTCCAATATTGGAACATTACGTAATTTTTATAATGAAATTACAATACAAAAGAAGCATTCAAAAATATTCTTACAAGGAGATAATCATCAATTCGCAGTTCTTTCCTTTTATTTAAATAAAAAAATTAAAGAACTGGAATTACAAATAACTAATTTATCAAATGAATCTATTAAAATAGGAGGTAAAATATATAATAGAGATAAAAATAAATTCACTAATATCTATTCTGATTTAGTTTGTTTAGAAAAACATCATTTAAATTAAAAGTTACTTATTTATTTGAGTTTAAAACCAATTGAATGGAGCATATTATTAAAAATAATTATAATAGAAGACAATTTATTTCCTTTCTAGGAAAAGCAAGTATAGGCACTATTGTCGTACCTCAATTTTTAATAAGTTGCGGCAATACAACCGTACCAACAAACAGTTTTAGTTCAATTTCTCAAGAAAGACTTCAAGCACTAAAAAATCTTGTTTTAGAAGGTTTAGTTCCTTCTGACAAGGATGATTTACTGTTAGCTAACGGCCTAGATTACCATACAGTAATAAAATGGGGAGATACAATTAGTGATGCAGATACCTTTGGATTTAATAATGATTTTACCTGTTTTATTCCTTTTGATGATAACCACCCAAAAGATGGTTTATTATGGGTAAATCATGAATATGTAAATCCACTTTTTGTCTCTGATTTTGATGCTAGGAAATACGAAAACCCACAAGAACACAGAACTATTGCACAAGTAGATAAAGAAATGTACAATGTTGGTGGAAGTATTGTACGAATTAGAGAAGAAAACGGAATTTGGAAAGTTGTAAAAAACGACCCGCATAACAGACGTATTACTGGTAAAACTCCAATGAAGCTAAACTGGGATACTCCTATTAAGGGAGCAACTAAGGTAATAGGAACACATAGTAATTGTTCTGGTGGAATTACACCATGGAAAACGTTTATTACATGTGAAGAAAATTATGATGGCTGTTTTGGGGAAACTCAATACGATGAAAATAATATAGCTACACACACACCAAGTTGGTTAGGTTGGGAAAATTTTTACAACTATCCGCCAGAACACTATGGCTGGGTGGTGGAAGTAAATCCAAAAGACGGAACCGCACAAAAACATATTGCCCTTGGAAGGTTTGCTCATGAATGTTGTACGTTATACGAATTGGAAGATAAGCGCGTAGTGGCATATTCAGGAGACGATAAAAACAGCGAACATTTATATAAATTTGTTTCGGCTAAACCAAGCTCTTTAAAAGAAGGTACTTTATACGTCGCAGATACGATCAATGGAAAATGGCTTGCTTTAGATTGGGAAAATCAACCTGTTTTAAAAAAGAAATTCAAAGATCAAACAGAAGTATTAATTAGAGCAAGAGAAGCCTCAAAATTGTTAGGTGCTACCCCATTAAATAGACCAGAAGATATTGAAATAGATCCTATTAGTGGAAACATATTTGTTTCGCTAACCAATAATATACCTAAAAATGATTTTCATGGATCTATCCTTAAAATTGAAGAAACTAACGGTAAATTTGACGCATTAACTTTTAATACTTCTACCTATAAAGCAGGTGGAGCAGCAAACGGTTTTTCTTGTCCAGATAATTTAGCCTTCGATTTATCAGGAAATCTTTGGATAACTTCAGACATGTCTGGAAGTGCTATGAATAGAAAAGATAAACCCTATATGGCTTTTAAAAACAATAGTCTATTTGTAATTCCAAGATATGGTAAAGATTCAGGGAAAGTAATCAGAGTTGCTTCAGCACCTAAAGATGCAGAACTTACGGGTCCTTGGTTTTCTCCAGATGGTAAAACCTTATTTTTAAGCGTTCAACATCCTGGAGAACAAACTAAATATTTAAATAATCCTACTAGTAAATGGCCCTTTGATGAAGATAATATTCCAAAGCCAGCTGTTGTTGCTATTACGGGAGATTTAATTGAAAAAATGAATCAACTACATAAAATAGAAGTATAACTTTTATATTCTTTAAAAATAAAATGAAAAAATTACCCGTCACAGTCTTAAGTGGTTTTCTAGGAGCTGGAAAAACTACATTACTAAACCACATATTACACAACAAAGAAGGCTTAAAAGTAGCCGTTATTGTGAATGATATGAGCGAAGTAAATATTGACGCTCAATTTATTGAAAATGAAAACACACTCTCTAGAACCGAAGAAAAACTAGTTGAAATGTCTAACGGATGTATCTGTTGTACCTTGAGAGAAGATTTGATGGTTGAAGTAGAAAAACTAGCCGCTCAAAACAAATTTGATTATTTATTAATTGAAAGCACCGGTATTAGCGAACCAATTCCTGTAGCACAGACTTTTACTTTTGAAAGTGAAGATGGTAAGATAGATTTAAGTCGTTTTAGTTATATAGATACTATGGTAACTGTGGTGGATGCCTTTAACTTTTTAAAAGATTTCGGTAGTTCCGATTATTTAACAACAAGAGAACTTACCAACATAGAAGGTGATAACAGAACCATTGTAAACCTATTAACAGATCAAATTGAATTTGCCAATGTGATCATCCTTAATAAAATTGATTTGGTTTCTGAAGATCAATTAGAAGAATTGCGCGCTATTATTCAGAAGCTAAACCCAGAAGCGAGTATCATTATAACAGAAAAATCTAAGGTTGTCTTAGAAAGTGTTTTAAATACAGGTTTATTTGATTATGAAAAAGCCGAAGCTTCAGCAGGATGGTTAAAAGAATTAGAAAATGACCATGTCCCAGAAACTGAAGAATATGGAATAAGTTCTTTTGTTTTTAGAAGTAAAAAACCATTTCACCCAGACCGTTTTTTAAATTATCTAAATCAAAGTTTTCCGCAAAACATTATTAGAAGTAAAGGATTGTTTTGGTTAGCCTCAAGATCTAACCAAGCACTGTTATGGAGTTCTGCTGGAGGTTCTTGTAAAGCAGATAGCGCCGGTGTTTGGTGGGTATCTATGCCTTTTCAAGAACGGATTGACAGCGCTTCTTTTAATGAAAATAAAGAACAAATTGAATCGGGTTGGGATGCTGAATTTGGTGATAGAAAAATAGAATTGGTTTTTATTGGACAACATTTAGACAAAGAAGGAATGATTATTCAATTAAATACATGTCTACTTACAGATGAAGAAATTAAGTTGTGGGAAAATAAAGCATTTATACAAAAAGATCAATGGCCAATAGCATTATAAATAGGAGGTTGGTTTCTATAAAATTATGAATGATACAAACAGAAAATCTTACATATCAATATAAAAAAGGAACCGCTATTTTCAGTTTTCCAAATATCACTTTAGAAAAAGGAGAAAATTTACTCATTTTAGGAGCATCGGGTATTGGAAAAACAACACTTTTACATCTTTTGGCGGGTTTATTAAAACCTGTTACTGGAAAAATATACATTAATGAAGTTGCGTTAAATTCTTTAAAAAATAATAAATTAGACACCTTTAGAGGAGAAAACATAGGACTTGTTTTTCAGAAAAAACACGCTATCCAATCTTTAAATGTGTTTGATAATTTAAAAGCACGTCTTTTATTTAGCAATGCGCTTGTAACCGATAAAAAGATCGAAATCGTACTCGCACAATTGGGGTTGTCTGAGTTAAAAAGAAATAAAGTAAGCGAACTTAGTGAAGGGCAATTACAAAGATTAGGAATTGCATTGTCAGTTATACACAATCCACAAGTTATTTTAGCCGATGAACCTACTTCTAGCTTAGATGATAAAAACTGTAAAATTGTTATTAAATTGCTAAAAAATCAAGCGAAACAAACCAATGCTAATTTAATAGTGATTACGCATGACCATAGAATAAAAGCATGCTTCCAAAATTCAATTACATTATGAATATTTGGAATATTAGCCTACAAAATATAAAGTCTAAACCTTTATATACTTTTTTAAGTGTTTTTATAGCATCCTTAAGTATTGCCTTGCTTTTGGGAACGCAACAATTAAAAAGGTCTTTTGAAAATCAAATCGAAAACAATTTAGGGAAGATAGATGTTGTGGTGGGTGCTAAAGGAAGTCCGTTACAACTTGTTTTGGCTTCGGTATTGCATTTAGACAATCCAACAGGGAATATTTCATACAAAGAGGCACTTAAAATCATTAAAAATCCGCTGATTAAATCTGCCATACCAATTTCTTATGGTGATAATTATAAAGGGTATCGGATTGTAGGAACCACCCATGAATATACCGTACTTTATAATGCTGAATTGCAAAAAGGACATCGCGTTGAAAATGCTATGGAAGTAATTTTAGGAAATTCTGTAGCTCAAAAATTAAACCTTAAAATAGGGGATACCTTATTAAGTGCTCATGGGTTACTAGAAAACAGTATTGAAGAGCATGATGCCGTATTGACGGTAGTGGGTATTTTAAAACCTACGCAAAAAGTAATTGACCGTTTAATACTTACGAATTTACAAAGTGTATGGGATGTGCACAATCATGAGCGTAAAGAGAATCATGAAGGACATGATTACCACGATATACAGGATGAAAAAGAAATAACATCATTATTAATTCGTTTTAAAAGCCCTAGAGGGCTGTTAACGTTTCCAAGACGTATTAATGAGCGAACGAACATGCAAGCTGCCTTGCCTAAATACGAGTTACATAAATTGTATGAATACACAAGTGTTGGCTTTAAAACTATTTCTTTGATAGCGTATTTAATTCTTGTAATCTCTTGTATTACACTATTTATAAGTCTCTATAAAATGGTAAAAGAACGTGCTTTTGATTTGGCAATTTTACGAACATATGGAGCGAGTAACTTTCAATTGATAAAAATGGTTTTTTATGAAGGATTCATCGTCGTCTTTTCCTCATTTTTACTCGGATTTTTACTATTAAAAATAGGGCTGCGTTTTGCACTTTATTTTATGAAATCGAACAATCAACAAAACATACTTACAGCGTTGTCTTTTCAAGATGTATTGCAAATAGCAATGCTCATTTTAATAATGGTAATCATATCCGTTTCATTTGCAATTTATCCTATCATAAAAATGGATGTTTCAAAAATTTTAAGCAATGAAAAATAAAGGTATCTATGTGTTTTTTCTATTCGTTTGTTCGTGCAGTTTCAGTCAACAAAATGTTACTTGGCAAGACTTGTCAAAAATAAAGTTTACAGATAAATATTTTTCAGAATATGATGCTTATTTTATGTATCCTACATTTTCAGGCTCCGTAAAAGCGCTAAAAGGAAAAAAAATAACAATTAAAGGTTATTTTTTAGATGTTATTGCTAAAGAAAATACATACATGCTATCTAAAGGGCCAATGGCATCTTGTTATTTTTGCGGTCAAGGAGGTCCTGAGTCTGCAATAGAACTTGAATTTATAAATAAAGAAAACTTTAAAACAGATGATATTGTCAGTATAACAGGTACCTTAGAGCTAAACAAAGATGATATTGAACATTTTAATTACATTTTAAAAGAATGTAAAGGAATATTAGTAAAGTAAAACGCTGGTAATAGTAAATAGAATCAACCTTTAGAAATTTTAAACAATGAAACAATCTTATATATTCCTTTTTTTATTAATAATTAGTTCTTGTCAAAAATTAGAAAAACAGCTTGTTAAGATTACAGCAAAAAACATTGCTATTAATAATACTATAAAAGCCTCTGAAGAAATCGTTCGGGTAATACAACCGTATAAGAGAAAACTTGCTTCTGAAATGCAAGAAGTACTTTGTTATTCTCCTAAAGAAATAGTGAAAAATGACGGAAATATGCAAAGCTCTTTAGGAAACTTAATGGCGGATATGTGTTTTGAAATGAGCAATCCTATTTTTATAGAAAAAACCAAGGCAACGATAGATTTTGTACTATTTAATAATGGAGGAATACGAGCTAGTCTACCTGCTGGTAAAATAACAAAAGCGGATGCTTTTAAATTAATGCCTTTTGACAATGAATTTGTAGTCGTTACGCTTTCAGGCGAAAAAGTTTTAGAATTGGTCGCCTATTTTATAAAAAGCAGAAAGGCACATCCAGTATCTAAAAGCATTCAATTAACAATTGGTAAAAATGATAATCACTTAAAAATAAAAGGTGAAATTTTTGATAAAAATAAATCCTATAACGTATTAACAACCGATTATTTGCAGGGTGGAGGAGACAACATGAATTTCTTTAAAAATCCAAAACAATTGATATTATTAGACTATAAAATGCGAGATGCTATTAAAGATTACTTTAGAAAAAAAGACACGTTGCACAGTACCATAGATAACCGCATAATTATGAAGTAATGAAAAGAAGAAATTTTATCAAACAAATAGGCGTAGCTTCTACATTAACGATGGTTGGTGGGCTTACTTTACCTTCATTTAGAGGAAAACAACGTCATATTACCATTTTACATACCAACGACACACATAGCCAAATTGAGCCTTTTAAACCCACTCATCATAGAAATCCTAACCAAGGTGGTGTTGCTAGGCGCGCTACTTTAATTGAACAAATTAGAACCCAAAATAAAAACACTTTATTATTAGATGCTGGAGATATTTTTCAGGGAACCCCTTACTTTAATTATTTTGGAGGTGCACTTGAATTTAAGCTAATGAGCATGTTAAAATACGATGTGGCTACCATAGGAAATCATGATTTTGATAACGCTATTGATGGTTTGTACAAACAATTACCCAATGCTAAATTCGATTTTGTTTCTGCAAATTATAATTTTGAAAATACGGTTTTAGATACCCATGTAAAACCTTATCAAATTATTGTTAAAGATGGTATTAAGATTGGAATATTTGGTTTGGGTATTGAGCTTGACGGTTTGGTTAGTAAAAAAATGTATAAAGAAACTGGGTATTTAGATCCTATAGAAATCACTCAGGATATAACCAATAAACTAAAAAATGAAGAAAAATGTGATTTGATTATTTGTTTATCTCACCTGGGGTATTACTATAAAAATAATCCTGATAAAATATCGGATTTAAATTTAGCAAAAATCACTAAAAACATCGACTTAATTATTGGAGGCCATACCCATACATTTTTACCAAAACCAACTATTGTGAAAAATATTGATGGAAAAAACATATTGGTAAATCAAGTAGGCGCTTATGGAATTAATCTAGGAAGAATCGATTTTTATTTTGATGAACAAAATAATAAAACAGCAAAAGGAACCACTATTTTAGTTTGATGTCAACTATTTAATTTTCAAAATTCAATTTTATTCGAAGGTTTCGTTAATAATTAATTGGAAAAATTAGGAGCTATGTTTTAGCACTAATTTTTTTTATTAAATGAATGATACAGGAAACCAAATCATTATAAATAAGATGATTATTGGTGTAAAAAACAGGTTACATATGTCTAAAACATAAAAAACATGGAGGCTATTATTACGATTGTTGGTTTTTTAGGAGCAGGTAAAACTACAGTACTAAAATATTTATTGGAGCGGTACTCTAATGAAGGTTGGCGTCCATTTGTTATTCTTAATGACTATGAAAACGCAACTATGGATGCCCAACAATTAACAAATAAAATTGGATTAAATAGTATCAAACCTTTGAGCGGCAGTTGTATTTGTTGTAGCGGAATCGTGGAACTTAGAAATACGGTAAATAGAATTCCTGAAAGAAAAGATGGTATTACGTTCATTGAAGCTAACGGAACATCTGATGCGTGTTCGTTAATGGAATTTTTGGGAGTGGGGCTTCATAAACGGTTTTTACCCCCAATTCAAATTTCGGTGGTTGATGTTAAAAACTGGCAACAACGAGGCGAATATAATGAGCTTGAAGCCAATCAAATTCAGGTTTCTTCGTTATTGGTTTTAACACATCTCGAAAACGTACATCCAAATCGAAAAGCGCAAGTTATTCATGAATTAAAAAAACTGAATCCAGTTGCAAAAGTGTTAAATATGGATCGTTTGGATGTTTTATTGCTTCCAGAATTAGTACCCTCTAAAAATATAGCTCAAAAGTTCGATCATCAAAAAGCACATTGGGCCTCATGCTCAGTTGATTTACCAGACTTAGTAAATACAGCATGTATTGATGCTATTTGTGCTGCCTTGCCTAAAAGTATTCTGAGAGTAAAAGGTTGTACTAAAATTCAGGGAGATATCAATTTTACCTATTTTGAACGTATCCCAAGCGGAGAAGTACATATAAGACCTTTCAATGGAACCCCAATAACAGGAGCAAAACTACTCAGTATTGGTCCTGGTAGCACTCCTGCATTACTTAAAAATGCAATTAAGGGAGCATTACTTCATTGTTCATTAAATAATTAACAAAAGGTATATAGTTACACCTTTTGTTCAACGTTATGAGTATTTCCCTAGGTAAAAAAAATGGATATAAAAACTAATGCAACTGAGTTGCGTTTAATAAAAATATCTTACTTTTGTCCTTCAAAAAATAAAAGATATGAATAGCCTGCAGTTCCATTAAAAATATATTTGATTCGCGTTTTACCTAATGCGACGCGGACTGTAGCCTTTCATGCTCATTTAGCACTAAAAACAGCCCGTGTCTTATAAGATATAAAGTCAAGCAATACAAAACCAAAACAATTTTCGAATGCCATTCAAAACGAAACACCACTTTCTAATAGTACTCTTTTTATTCATGGGGTCATCATTGCTAATGGCTCAAAAAGAAATATGTGGGTATTCCCTTAGAGGAAAAGTATTAGATGTCAATACAGAAGAGCCCATTCCTAATGCTGTTATTAAAGTTAAGGGCATCGGAAAATACACCACCACCAATGCTGAAGGTGCTTTTAAAATCGATAATCTATGTACAAAAAATAATACGCTTATTATTTCATGCTTGGGTTATACTAATTCGACAAAAGACCATGAACACGATTCGGCCATACACTTTTATTTAACCCAACAGGTTACAGGATTAAATGAGGTAATTATTCAAGCGAAACGAAGAAAAGAGAAAGGGACTGTAACAATTTCACAAGTTACGATTGGAAAGACAGAAATTACCAGCAATCCAACCCAATCATTGGCGGCAGTCCTGTCACAGGAGCAGGGAGTAACATTTATATCAGCCGGTACCAATGTGCAATTACCTGTTATTCATGGTTTGTATGGGAATCGAATCTTGGTATTGAATAATGGTCTAAAACATGGCTTTCAAAATTGGGGTGCCGATCATGCTCCAGAAATAGACATTGCTTCGGCAAGCAGCATCACTGTGATTAAGGGTGCCGCTGGCGTTCGATACGGCCCTGAAGCTTTGGGAGGTGCCATTATTATTGAGCCCAATCCTTTACTTTTAAACAATGCATTGCATGCAGCACTAAGCACTGGCTATCAAACCAATGGGAAAGGCTATAATACCAATTTTGAAATTGGAAATGGAACTGAAAAATGGAGCTATTTTGCAAATGGAAATTATACTAGAATTGGTGATCGCAACACACCAGATTATAATTTAACTAATTCTGGAAAAGAAGAAAAAGCGTTTAGTTTTGGCGTTTTACATCATCTAGATCAATGGGATTTTAAGGTGAACTATAGCTTTGTTGACCAGAACCTAGCACTTTTACGTTCCTCTATTGCCCATAGTCCAGATTCGTTTATTCGTGCCATTAATTCAAATGAACCTATTATTATTAATCCTTTTTCCTATGCTATTAATCAACCTAGCCAAACAACACAACACCATTTAGCGAAGGCGGAAATCAATTGGTGGTATACACAAGGGGCAAAGCTTACCCTAATTGGTGGTGTGCAATTGAACAAAAGAGATGAATTTGATGTTCGGAGAAATGCCGAGCTACCTATTATTAATCTCGATTTGCTTACCTATGATTATCAATTGGAATGGAAACACCCTAAATGGTATGGATTAAATGGTTTGCTAGGCGCTCAATATTTTAGTCAAAATAACGACAATAACCCAGGTACCCAGACCACTCCATATATACCCAACTACAATACGGATAGGATTAGTGCTTTTGGGGTTGAAAGCTTCACCTTTGGAAAAAATATGATAGAAGCGGGCTTGCGGTTTGATTTAGAAACCAATGATGTACGCGGTAGAGAAATCAATCAAGATATTTTTAGAGACCACTATACCTTTACCAATTTTACTGGATCATTGGGCTACGTTCGGCAACTTTCTGAAAACAGTACTTTTAGAACAAATATAGGAACTGCATGGCGCACGCCTAATATGGAAGAATTGTTCAGTTTTGGACAGCATGGCTTTAAAACAACCTTTGGCCTGCTAAGATTCACAGACACCAATGGCAAACTGAGCACAGATGAAGTGATTCCTTTAAACCAAAGTACTGTGCATCCAGAACGAGGCTATAAATTCATCAATGAATTTCAGACCCATAAAAATGGAAATAGTCATAACCTAACAGTGTATTCACATTTTATAGAAAATTATGTTTTTGATCGGCCTATTGGAGTTTTCGGAACAATACGGGGCCCAATGCCTGCCTTTATTTTCGATCAAGTAGATGCACTTTTCTTTGGCGCAGATTACAGTTGGAAAAAAAAATGGACCGATAAAATTTCGAGTGTTTTTGGCGCAAGCTATTTATGGTCTAGAAATGTAGGTGATCATACTCCATTAATTAACCAACCACCCATTTCTACGAATGTTAAATTGAAATGGGACCAAGGTAAGATAGGGGTATTTGATGCCTCTAGATGGGCTATTCATCCTAGTTATACATTTCGACAATTTCAAGCACCACGAACAATTACACCCAAAAGTTTGGTAGATAAATCTGTGGAACTTACAACGGACTCTGAAATATTTGACTTTGCCGCCGCAACTGATGGCTACTTTCTATTGGACTTATCATGGACCTTTAAAAGGAAAAACCTTAGTGGAGGTATTACCGTTCAAAACCTATTAAATACCGGTTATCGAGACTACCTCAACCAAATGCGCTATTTCGCCGATGAATCTGGTAGAAATTTACTTTTTACACTGAAATATACACTTAAAACAAATGCTAAAAATGAATAGAAAAAACTTACCAAGGTATAAGTCTATGCCTAGCAGAGGACCTTAAATTTTAAAGATTTATCTAGATAGTACCATTCAATAAAATTAAAACAATTAAAAAAAAAGATGAAAACAATAAATCCATTTAAAAATTTACAATTATTAGCAATTTTATTTTCAGTTATTACAATTATTGGTTGTAGTAATGATGATGATGTTGCACCAGAAGAAGAAAACGAAGTAGAAGTATTTACAGATGTTACCCTTGTTTTTACGAATACAGCTGATGTAAATGACGTGGTAAGAGCTTCCGCTCAAGACCCTGACGGAACAGGTATACAAGAATTACAGATCTTAGATGCTATTACACTTGCTGGCGATACCGAATATACATTAACCTATGAAATTCTAAATGCCTTAGATCCAGCAGACATTGAAGATATTGGTGATGAAATTCTTGAGGAAGACAATGAGCACCAGTTCTTCTTTAGTTTCACAGAAAATGTCTTTGCCAATCCTACCGGAAACGGGAATATAGATGCAGCTGCAGATCCAATAAATTACAACGATGCGGATGAAAATGGGAACCCAGTTGGTTTGTCTAGCACTTGGACAACTTCTAGTACAGCATCTTCTGGTGCATCATTTACCGTTAGGCTACAGCACCAGCCAGATGTAAAAACAGCTACGTCTGGTTCTAATGATGGTGATACTGATTTTGCGTTGACCTTTGCCTTGAATATTAAATAATAAATTTTTATATGTAATCTCCCAGCATGTTCCTTATGAATAAGTTGGGAGATTTTTTATGTCATAGCTGCACAGCATGGCTTGTTCTGGCAAATAGTGCCCAAATGAAATATTCCATTAATTGTTATAAAATGTACTATAATTTAGAGTATTGCAAAGTAAAAATTTAATGTTTTTAGGGCTTTAGAAGAATAAAGTAAAAGCTAAAAAAGAGCTTGTTACATTTGAAAATTGTTTAAGAATCACTTAAATAATTTTCTTTTATGTAATTTTAGTCATTTATTTACTAAGAATCCAACTATTTTACTTATATTTTTAATGTTTGAAATACTATTTTTTAATTTAAGTACTTTAATTTTTTGTGAATACTACATTGAAACTAACAAAGTCTGTTCCTAAGAACAAATTACGGAAGTCTTGATTAAAATTAGAGGACAATACAAGAGAAATATCTAGTTAATAATTAAATTTATTATTATTTTAGTTCAAAACACATTATAATTATGAAAAAATATATAATAACAATAATAGGAGTATTATTTTTTAATATGAACTCTCAAGGACAAAAAATCCTAATTGAAGTTAAAGATGTTAGCAGAAAACCAGTTGCTGGTGCCATAATTCTTTTTGATGATGTATAGCAAAAAAGATGGACAAATGATAAAGGGATTTTTAAAACGAAGTTAAAAACAATACCAAAAAAAATTAGTGCTTTTCATCCTAATATAGGAATATCTGCAATAAAATATAATGGACAAAGTAATATATCGATCATAATAAAAAAAGGAAATGATACCCATTTATTTAGCAATGCTTCAAATAAAATAATATCTAGTCAATTTAATAATATTTATGACTATATAAGGGGTAAAGTTTCTGGAATAAATATATCTTCAGATAATATTATTAGAATAAGAGGTTACAATTCAATTAATGGCAACATGACTCCTCTTTTTATATTAAATGGAACAGAAGTCCCAAAAGATATATTTAGTCAAATCATGCCTGATGAAATTGAAGCGGTTACTGTTTTAAAAGGACCAGATTCAGCAATTTATGGAATAAGAGGCGCTAATGGTGTTATTATTGTTAAAACCAATCGATACTAACGGTGTCTTGAAAATTTCAAATTACAGTTTAAGGAATAGATTTGGTACATAAAAACTAGATAATAAGACCACGAGTATTTTTGTAAGTAGGGGAGTACTGGTACTTAATCATATATGGTGTTGGTATTTCGTTTTTATTATATACTTATTAATAATTTAACTTGTAAAACAGGTTTTACTTGTGTTATGTCAATAAATCTTATTACTCCTTGATCCCAAATACTTTCAATTATATACTTTTTATCTGTCGTTAGCACCCAGTTTTCTGGACTAGATAAGAATATAGATGGTTTAGAGAGAAAAGTGTTTTTTGAAATTTCAAATTCTGGATTGCCAGTTAGGGAGCATACAATAAGCATTTTATCATCTGAAATTTTATTAAAGAATTCTGTTATGGATTTTATCGCTAAAAAATCATCTTCTTTTCCTTTTTCTGCAGAAATAGCATCTATATCATTTACATCAATTTGAAAATCACCGTGACTTCCGTGATAACCATCTTTGTTTCGAACTTTTATGTTTTCATTTATCCAATTGACATACTCAAAATCATAAAATACATTGAAGTGAAAATTATGTTCTTGAAGATAATTCAGTTCAGAGTTGATTCTATGGCGTATCTTTTTTAAACGGATTTCTTTCTGAAGTAAAATACGCTTTTGCTTTAAGTACCCCACTTTATTACTATCCATATTAAATGTTAATTGTTAGATTTTTCTTTAATAGCAACATACAGTAAAAATTGACGTTTTGAAAGTAACTTATTAAAATTTTTGAACAATAATTCATTTGATTTTGCCATTGTATTATATTTTTTAACTGTAAGTTTTCTAGGCTTATCAATCACAAAATTACAAGTTTCTATTAGGTATTTTGCCGTGTAACTTATAGAATTTAATTTTCCTCTTAAGTATTCTATTTTTTGTTTTTGTTCTGAATTGATTTTTACATAATTTATAATTTTCTCAATATATTTTTTTGCCATTGAACAATTACGTAATAAAAGTTCAGCGTTTTTTTTAATAACTATTGAATGCTTCATTTTCCTACTTCTCTTATTATTATTGACAACTATCCACCTTAAAGATTTAGTTGAATTATTTATATTATTTACATTCTCTTTAGACTTGATTATATATTTGGCTAAACTAGCAGTATTTGGAGAAGATTGATAACTATTTTCTATAGTTTCAAGAAATGACTCTTTTGAGTTTTGTCCTTGGAGATTAAAAGCGTACAAAGAAAGTAAAGCTGCAAATAAAAGTTTTTTCATTTTTTTCATTTTGTAAATTTTTTTGTTAGTATTAAGATTTCGTTTTTACTTACTGCCAACGTGTTTGTGTATGAATAGTTGCGTTTTTAAGCACTAAAGTTAGCAAAAAAACTGAATAGAAAGTCTGCGAGGACTTTCGTAAATAGGCTAAAACCAAGCAATTAATTATACACGTTGTTGGTAGCCGTTTTATTTACTCACACTTATAAATTATAACTAATCGAAAACATAATAATTCTAGGTAAAATATAAGTTTTTGTATCAGAAATTAAATAGTCGGAAAAACGATTACTTTGCTTAAATTCAGTATTAAATAAATTTTTGGCTTCAATTTTATAACTCCAAGCACTGTTTTCTTTTCTATACGATAATGTTGTGTTAGCTAAAGTGTATTTATTCTTAATATTTTGTTGTTTATTCTGATAGTCAAATAGAGTATAATCAAAAGAAAAAATAAATCCTTTAAGAAAATCATAATCCAAATTTACGTAAGGCTCATCAGTTATAAACTGTGAAGTAGAATTATTTGAGGTAAAATTATTAATGCTCTTCTTATAACCTATATTAATAAAAGGAAAATCTTCAAATAAAGTTTCTGCACCAACATTAAAAACATAGCTTTCATTTTTGTTAACTACAAAATTATTATCAATACCTTGAAGGTATTTTGAATTATTGTAGTTTCCAGAAAATTTATATCTTATTTTTTTAATACGTTTTCTAATAGATGTACTTAAACCCCAATTTTCATTAGGATTTTCTAACATTTGGATTGTTAAGAATTGGTTGATTCCATCAAAAACAACAGCATTTCTAAAACCGTCCAATTTTTTATTATAATTTGCATTTGCTGTAAACATTAACCCTCTATATAAACTAAAACGACTATATCTTATTCTAGCAGAATGAGATAATTCATTTTCTAGAGTTTCATTTCCTTTGAATACCGAATTGTATGACTTTAAATAAAATCTATTTGCTAATTTGGATGCTTCTGAAAAATTTGATTTTAAATTATAATTTAATTGAATTTTTTTGGAATTATTAAACTCAATTTTTAATAAAAAATCTGGTAATGGAACCCATTTATTAGATGTAATTAAGTTTTTTTGTTCCACTTTCCAATTATAATTATGTAAATAAACTCCTTGTTTTAGTGTGAAAATACCTTTCCTAAATTTGTAATGTAGTCCAAGAAAAAAATCATTGAACATAAAAGTTGTAGTGTTGTTAAAACCGCTTAAGTAAAAATCATTTTGTGAATTATCGTCTAAAATTTGAGTATCTCTACTAATAAATTTTTCTTTTTGATAAATATTACCAATCGTTGAATAGATATGATTATTATTATTGAGTATCCAAAAGTCTTTAAAAACAGTATGTAAAAAGTTTTTTTTATTTTCTTCAATTTGATTTAGTCTAAATTGGTTTTGAGAAGTGTCAATTGGAATTAAATTCTGTAAAATAGGTTCATTAGTTTCCCATAGAGTTTTGGGATTATTCCTGTCAAATATGAAATTTATAGTTGAAGAGAATGTGTGTTTTTGGGATTGTTTTTTATGCCATTCTATATTTTGACTGAAATACCAAGCCTCATCTTCATTATTAGTATTTATTATATTTTCTAAAGTGTTGATTTCGGAAGATATAGTATTATTTTTATCGTTATTATTTTTTTTAATAAAACTTTGAAAATACCATTCTTCATTATAATTAGGCGAGTATTCTACACTAAATCTACTAATACCTACTATGTTTTTATTATTATTTTTCACCTCTTTATCTTCTATGAAAGAGGAATATTCATTAATAGTTTCAAAAAAACTTCCAGTTTTATTATTTGAGAAAATGGCATAACCTGATATATCTAATTCGTTGGATGTGGTTTTTGCAATATTTAGAGCTGCAAAATTTTGTCGATTACTAACTAAATCTTGAGATTGTAAAAACTGACTAAAATCGTTTCTGCGAAAGTTAAAATTACCTTTAAAAATAGCATTAATACCACCAGAAAAACTTAAATAATCTTCGAAAGTGAATGTTTTATTACCAACATTATTACTGTTTCCTATAAAATTGATGTTTGTTTTAGGTGAATAATAAAACAAATTTGCTTGTGTATTGTGAAAGTTTTGATTTCCTTTACCAGCCTCTATATCACCAAAAGCGAACCTTTTTTTATCTTCTTTAAGCTTAATATCCATTGCCATTTCATCAGTGTCAGAGAGGTTTTTTAAAAAAGCTACCTCATTGTAATTGTCTAATACAACTACTTTGTCTACTGCATCTGCTGGAATATTATCTACAGCAAGTTTTGACCCACCTCCGAAGAATTTTTTACCATCTACTAACATTTTGGTTACTTTTTTCCCTTGTACAGTTACATTTCCATTTTTATCCACTTCAACACCAGGTAATTTTTTTAGTACATTTTTAAGCTTACGCTCTTCTCCTGTAACAAAACGTTTTGTATTATAAATTATAGTATCTTCTTTAACAGTAACAGGAAGTTCAATAATAATCTCATCTAATTGATTTGAAGTTTCTTTAAGGATAAAATTTTTTAAGATATTTTTAGTAGGAGTTATGTTGAAGTTTATAGTTTTATATCCCATAAAACTAACGCTTATATTATAAAAAACTCCTTTTTTGAGTTTAAGATTATATTTACCCTCTTCATCAGTTATGGCAAAAGCTAAATTTTTATTTTGTTGTTTTGGCTTTGCAATTATGTTGGTATAACTCAAAGGATTTTGTAAACTATCTTTTACAAAACCCTTTAAGGTTATTTCTTGAGAGTAAAAATTTATAGAAATAAAAATATAAAAAAGTGTTTTATAACTATACATATTTTAATATCCTCTGTTTTTTCTAAAATCTTTCATTGCATTAATCGCAATATCATAATACTCTTCTTGTGTGACTTTTTTGCCATTAGTAGGTTTTTTAACTAAAATTTTTTTCCGTGGATTTAAGTTAATACTTGTTACATAATATTTAATATTATCTTTTTTTAATTCTAATATTAATCCAGGTAAGCCTGAATAACCAATCGGACCAAAAGGAATATTTATTTCAGGAGCATACCATGCTTCAACTAATATATTTTTTATTCCATTTCTTGTTTTCATTTTTTCGATTGTAACAGCTTTATAACAAGTATATTTATTAATTTTTTTTGTATCTGTTTTTAAAGTCCATTTATAATTTGATTTTGAAATTAAAAATTTTTCTCCGAATATATATATACTTTTTAAAATTTCATTTTTGGAGTTGTAAAATTTACTTATTCCATCTGGTCCTAATGACATTTTAAAGAATTTGTTTTCCGAAACCTCCATTTCTTTTTGTACTTCAAAATGACTTTCTCCACGATTGTATAATAAATTAAATGTTAATTTTTTTTGAATTTCATTTATGGAGTTTTCAATTTTAGCAAAAGTGTTAAAATTTTTGGACTTTTGTTTTTTATTTTGATTAAAAACTTTTTTAAGTCTAACTTTTTTATATTGAATTACTCCTTTGTCTGTTTGACAAAAAACATTATTAATAAATATAAAAGCTAAAATAAATATGATTTTTTTCATGTAAATATTAAATTTAGAGGGTACAAAGTACCCTCTTATTATTAAAAATTATTGTTGTAACGAATAAAAAAAGTCATTAAAAGTTCCGTCATCATTACACATTATTGAAAAATAGAAGTCGGTTTGTAAATATTCACCAGTTTCATTACCAGATCCCATTCCTGTTCCCCAATCCCAAGCAGCTTGAGTACATTCCCCAAATAATAATTCATTTTTGTTACTATTTGCATTCATTATTGTTCCTGTCGCAAAAACAAGAACTAAAGTTAAAAATAATTTTTTAGTTTTTATGAAATTAACCAACTTTTAGAAAGTTGGGTTGGGAAATATTCCCTTTTTAGGTAATCATTCAATTTCCACATTTTGTTTACTAATCTCGGTTCAATCTCTTTTTGAGTGAGTGGCTTTGGTCATTTCAGATTATGACTCTTTCTTTTCTGAACCGCTGATTTTCTCACCAATGTTTCTCTCAAATGGCTACCAACTGGTTATATGGAGCACAAAGTTCTCGTTTACGGGTATTATTTTCCGGATAAGAGGAACTTTTATTCTCGATTAGCATTTTGTCTAAATATAGACTTACGCGCGAGAATTTTATATTGAATTTCGTTCAAAAAGAATTGCTAAAAGGTCAATTTTAGAACACTATTTGGAGCGTCTTTTAAGACTTAATTTAAAAATTTGAATAAAAGATGGAGGTTTGCAAAGTAGAATTGCAGTTTGTAGTTTAATGAAGATGGTTTCAAGAAATTTTACAACTACTTATAGCTATGGGAGCAAAGCTACAGCTGGCTGTACAAGTTTTCAAATGAATAAAGTTTCTAGAAGTTTTTATTGTAGAGATAAAATGGAAAAACTTTGTTTTTTTAAAAGTAGGGGAGTATTGGTAATTAATTATGCACATTACCCTCTCAAATTCCTAGTATTTCTGTTGGTCTTGTAGTTTTGATATAAATTTATAGTACTAATTAAGTTACCTACTTTAATAGTAGAATCTATTTCACTAAGTTGATTTGTAAGTTGTCTATTTGATTCTTCAGTTACATAAGTAAGTTCATTAATTGAATTAGATATTTTATCACACATTCTACTTACTTCATACATCAGATCTTTTAACCCATCTCCGATATTTGTAAGTTTTTGAGAAATATCTTTTTCATGTTTTGAATCAAACATATTTAGAGTATCAAACATCTCATATATTTGGTAAAAAGCAATCTGATTGTTATCTATTAGGGACACAATTAAATTTAATGAATTGAAAAGAATTAAGTTATATGAATGAATATCATCATCCAAAACTTCAACATAGTTCTCAAAACTTTTTAGATCACCCTCATTTTTTAGAGATTCAAATATTAATTGAATGTTTTTTCTTTTATATTTTAGATAATTAGACACTTTTATAAATTGTTGAATATAATTTTGATTATATTCTTTACCTTTTTCAACTATTATTTTTTGATGTTTATTTAATAATATATTTATTTCATCTTTTTCCTCAACTAAATCAATGGTTCCATTTTTATCTTTATCATATTTTAAAATGAATTGGTTTTTTAATATAGTTAGTTTACTATCTTCTTCAAGTTTTAATTTCAATTCTCTTTCTTCTTCAAGTTTTAATTTTACTTGCGTTTCTTCTATTTGATTTTCCCATAATTTTTCTCTTTCTTGTCTTTCTTGTCTTTCTTGTCTTTCTTGTTCTTTCTTCTTATTTATTTTTACGACTTCATAAATAGTTAAAAAAAGGAAAAATAAAACCACCAACCCAGTAGGAGCATAAAACTCTAAATCTGACATAATTAAATATTTTAATTTGTAATTTAAAATTTATATTCTAAATACACAAATCAATATTTTTTGTTGATTCTCAATTTGATGCAGATTTAAAAATCTATTTTGTGAGTTCGGAATTTGATTCTAGTTGGAAGAAATTATCTAAAAAGCATCTACTGTATTAACCTAATTAACGATAACTTCAGTACATAACTGTAGTAGGTTAAATGTCTTTAAAATGAAGACATAGATTAAAATTCGTGTATTTGAAAAATATAAAGGGTATTTTCATTCAGCAGTTTTAGTAACTGCTTTTTTAACAAACAAATCTGTACTATAATTTATATTATGTTAAATAGGTTTTTTGAGAATGTAAATACTAAATAACTTTATCTTCTCCTACGTTTATTTAATTGCTTCTATTCCCCTTGTTTTGGTTCTAATTCTAATTGCATCTTCCACGGCATAAATAAATATCTTACCGTCGCCTACTAAATTTTCTGAGGCATTTTCTAAAATAACATCAATAGCAGTTTCAAGATTATCATCACTAACAACACAAATAATCATAATTCTAGTTTGTAGAATCATAGATTGTTCTGTGCCACGATAACGCTCTGTATATGTTTTTTGTAATCCACTTCCTTTTACGGGAATTATTGTATTACATGGTATGCCAGCTGATTTTAAACCTGCTTGTACATCCTTTAGTTTTGATGGCCTTATAATTGCTTCTATTTTTTTCATGATTTTAAATTTAGTTACTTATAATTATTCAAAAGTAGAATATGCTTCCACTCCAAAAGAAACGGCATCTATACCTGCAGACTCTTCTACCTTAGAAATTCTAATGCCCACCGTTTTTTGCATGATTTTCATCAATATAAAAGTGAATACAAAACCAAAAGTACCAATTACAAGAACCCCTAATGCTTGTGTAGCTAACATTGCTGTACCTCCACCAAAAAATAAACCACCATCCGTAGCGAATAACCCCACAGCTAAAGCACCAAAGAAACCATTAACACCATGTACCGCAATTGCACCAACAGGATCATCAATTTTTAATTTATCAATATACAATACGGCAATATCTACCAAAACACCTGCAATTAAACCAATAATTATAGCAGCATTTGGACCCACTACATTACAACCTGCAGTAATGGCAACTAAACCGGCTAAAACTCCATTAATTGTCATAGTAATATCTATTTGACCGTATCTAAAATAGGTATAAAACATGGTCGAAATTCCTCCTGCTGCAGAGGCTAAAAATGTATTTGTGGCCACAGTACCTATTAATTCCCAATTACCCACTGCACCCAAGGTAGAACCAGGATTAAAACCAAACCAACCAAACCATAAAATAAAAGCACCAATTGCTGCTAATGGTAAATTATGACCAGGAATTGCATTTACTTCTCCATTTTTTCGATATTTTCCTATTCTTGGCCCTAAAACAATGGCTGCTGCGAGCGCAGAAAAACCACCCATTGCATGCACTGCTGCAGAACCAGCAAAATCGTTAAAACCTCTTAATGCTAACCATCCATTCGGATTCCATACCCAATTTGCAACTAATGGATACATTACTGCACAGAAAATAAATACATAAATTGCATAACTCCAAATTTTCATTCGCTCTGCTACTGCTCCAGATACAATAGAAATGGCTGCAATTGCAAAACCTAATTGTATGAACCAGAATAGTTTATTAGAGACCGTTAAGCCTAAACCTAAATCTTTAGTAGTTATTCCTGTATCAAATGCAAACCAACCGTTAGAATTTCCGTAGGCAATTCCAAAACCTATTATATAAAAAGCAATTCCTCCAAAAGTAACATCTATAATAACCTTTGCAATAATACTCATGGCATTTTTAGATCTTACAAAACCAGCCTCTAATAGTGCAAAACCACCTTCCATAAAAAAGATAATTGCACCGCAAATAGCTACCCAAATAGTATCTATTGCGTTTATTAATTGGGGTTGTTCTACTGTAATTGTTGATAGTGCACTCATAAAATTATTATCTATAATTATTAAAAAAAATAAATATACAACCATTGTTCTCTTAAAATATTAGAGATAAAATAAAAATATAGGTTATAAAATATGATACTTATAAAAATTTAGCACAATTAAAGTAGATTAAATAATATATAGATTTTAACGATTATTAACGGCAGAAAATTACTTCAAATAACATTTTTATAAAGAATGTATAATACCAATAGATATTATGCCTAAATAACTACTTTTGTCCGATGAAAATTAGGCAAAAATCTGAGTTCGAATTTATTGTTATTATGGCGGCTTTAATGTCTCTCGTGTCTTTAGCAATAGATGCCTTGCTCCCAGCCATGACAAATATTGGCGATACCATAGGTATTACCGATGCTACAAATAATCAGCTATTAATTACGATGATCTTTCTAGGATTAGGATTTGGACAATTAATTTCTGGACCATTATCTGATAGTTATGGAAGAAAACCAATTATTTACATCGGTTTTATTGTTTTTGTTTTTGCTAGTTTAATATGTGTTTTTTCTACCAGTTTAGAAATGATGATTGTTGGAAGAATTTTACAGGGAATTGGTCTTTCTGCTCCAAGAACCATTAGTATTGCAATGATTAGAGATCGTTTTAGTGGCAATTACATGGCGAAAGTAATGTCTTTTGTTGTTGCTATTTTTATTTTAGTACCGGTTGTAGCTCCTGCATTAGGTAAGATAATGTTAGATCTATATGGATGGCAATCCATATTTTACAGTCAGTTATTATTTGGTTTAGCCGTAATGCTTTGGCTCTGGAAAAGACAACCAGAAACATTAAAGAAAGAAAACAAAAGAGATTTTAAATTAGCGCTACTTATTGCAGGGTTAAGGGAATTTATAAAACATAAAAATGCAGTAATTTTTACATTTTTTTCTGGATGTATTACCGGTTCTTTTATGGTTTATTTAAGTGCAAGTCAATTAATATTCGAGCAGCAATACAATTTAAAAGATGCGTTTCCTTTTATTTTTGCAGGTATCGCTCTTTTTATTGGTATTGCTACTTTTCTAAATGGAACCTTTGTAGTAAGATTAGGCATGTTTAAATTAGTAAGTATTTTTACCCTCATTTTTACATTAATTCCTTTTGTTTATATATTTCTTTATTCGGGTGAAACCAACCCAAGTATTTATGTTTTAGTCACATTTTTTGGGTTACAATTTTTTGCAATTGCCTTTTTATTTGGAAATACTAGAGCTTTAGCCATGGAACCAATAGGACATATTGCAGGAATTGGTGCTGCAATTAATGGATTTGTATCTACGATTATGGCCGTACCAATAGCAACATTAATAGGTAGTTTTATAAATACCACCGCTTTACCTCTATTTATTGGTTTTTTTGTTTGTGGTGTAATTGCTTTATTGCTAATTCAATATTTAAATTTTTCTAACAGGAAAAAAGTGTCCTAAAAAATATTTTATAATGAATTTAGATATTATTTTTGAAGACCAATTTGTTATTTGTGTAAACAAACCAAATAATATGTTAGTGCATCATGCTTATCATTCTAGAAATGTTGCAGATGAAACGTCTCTTCTACAGCTAATACAAGCAGAAAAAGGAATAAAAGTGTATCCTATTCATCGATTAGATAGAAAAACTTCGGGCATTATTTTATTAGCAAAAGAGACAATACATGTTTCTAAATTTCAAGAATTATTTACAAACAACGAAATAGAAAAGAGGTATTATGGAGTTGTAAGAGGTTTTTCACCAGAAAGTAAAACCATAGATTCTCCGGTAAAAGGGCGTGATGCAAGTATACATAAAGATGCTTTAACCTATTTAAAAACATTGGAACAGATTGTTTTAGAGATCCCTGTAAAACCATATGATTCTTCACGTTATAGCTTGGTAGAATTGAAACCAAAAACTGGGAGAATGCATCAATTAAGAGTACATACTAGTAAAATTAGTCATCCTTTAATTGGAGATATCAAATACGGAGACAAAAATCACGACCTCATGTTTGAAGAAAATTTTGGCTGGAAAAATATGTTTTTACATGCCGGTCATTTAAAGTTTAAACATCCGTTTTCTGAGGAAGTTTTAATTTTAAAAGCAAATTTCCCAAAAGATTGGATTTCCTTATTTGAGGAGTTTACCTGGACTAATCCTAATATCTAATCTGCCAAATAAAGATGCACAATCAATTAAAGTAAACTTCTATTACACCCCTAAATAAACTTCTACTTTTTTTATTGATCAATAGAAGTCGAATGAAATCCAATTAATTCAGCATCTTCAAAATTGGGTGATATTTCAATAGGATTGCAGCAAACTTCACAATCTTCTATATAGGTTTGCGCTCTTATACTACTATCTAAAATCATAGAAATTTCTTCCCAACAATGCGGACATTGAAAAAAATGTTCCTGCTCCATTATTATGCCTTTACTTTTAAAACTAGTTTTCCATTCTTTTTACCAGAGAAAAGTCTGTTATACGTTTCTTGAAAGTTTTCGATGCCTTCATAAATATCTTCTCTAGATTTTAGTTTTCCCTCCTTCATCCAAATTCCCATTTGTTTTGCAGCCGTTCCAAATTCTTTTGTATAATCCATAACAACCATTCCTTGCATTGAAGAACGTGTTACTAATAAAGATAAATAATTACTGGGTCCGTTTATTTTATGTTTGTTATTGTATTGAGAAATAGCTCCACAAATAACAACTTTTGCATGCATTCTTAACTTACTTAAAGCAGCGTCTAAAATTACACCACCAACATTGTCAAAAAACACATCTATTCCTTTAGGACATTTCTTTTTTAAGGCAGAATAAATATTTTCGTTCTTATAATCAATTGCTTCATCAAAACCCAATTCGTTTTTAAGATAATCACATTTCTCTTGTCCACCAGCAATACCAATAACGGTACAACCTTTTAACTTAGCTATTTGGCCTACAATAGAACCAACAGCTCCAGCTGCGCCAGAAACTAAAACAATATCCCCTTCTTTTATTTTACCAACTTCTAAGATTCCGAAATAAGCCGTCATTCCCGGCATACCTAGTGTTCCTAAATACATTGGCATTGGTGCTAATGTATCATCAACTTTATACCACGCATCTCCATTAGATAATGAATATTGTTGCACACCACCCCAACTAGTAACACAATCTCCAATTTCGAACTTAGGATTGTTGTTGTTTTTAATAACTTTTCCTATTGCTCCAGCGCGCATTACATGACCTAATTCAATTGGAGGGATATACGATTTGGTATCATTCATCCAACCGCGCATTGCAGGATCTAAAGAAACATAATGATGCTCAATTAAGATTTCTCCTTCTTCTAGTTCTGGAATCGTAGCTGTTTCAATAGCCCAAGTATTTTCATCTGGAAAACCTTTTGGTCTATTTTTTAAAATGATTTGTTTATTTTTCATAATATTAATAATTGTTTTTAAAAATAAGAATATTTAATAATTAATACCTGCTTTTATTTGTTTTTTTGAAATTATTAACTATTTCTTACTATTTTATATTTTTAAAATTATTTGCGAAAATTAAACCAAATTATATCTTCAATTAATTTTCACTTTTTATAGGAATTAAAAGAAGTATTGTTATGATATTAAAAATAGTTTTTGGATAGAAATTATGATTAATGCACTACAAAATGTTTGCATTAGATAATTCAGAATTAAATAGAATATAGGTATTATAAACATAAAAAATAAAAAAAACCTTATCATTTTCATGAGAAGGTTTTTTTATGTTTACTCTATGTTTTTATTCTATAATTCTTTAAAAATTGCATGCATCATTCTCTTTTTATCATTGATACTTTCTTCTAAAGCAATCATCGTTTCTGTTCTATTTACCCCAGGAATATCATCTATTTCATAAATAATGTCTTTTGCACCGTTTGTACCTTTTGCTCTAACTTTACAAAAAATATTATATTTTCCAGCAGTTACATAAGCTACAGTAACATTGGGTATTTTTCTTAAATTTTCTATAACACTCTGGGTCATAGATGTTTTTTCTAGATAAACCCCTACATGTGCTATAAAAGAATAGCCCATCTTTTCATAGTTTAACGAAAGTGTAGACCCTTGAATAATACCTTCATCTTCCATTTTTTTTACACGAACATGAATTGTACCTGCAGACACTAAAAGCTGCTTTGCAATATCCGTAAATGGGGTTCTTGCATTCTCAATTAAGATGTCTATAATTTGATGATCGATTTCGTCTAAGATAAATTTTTTCATAGTTTGTATAATATTCAATTAATTATGCAAATCTATGATTTTAATTTAACAAAGTATGGTTAAAAATGAATTAAATTCAAAGAATTTAGCTTTCGAAAACGATTTCGAGATGTCCAAATTTCCCTTTTAGCGAAGTTTCTTCAATTTTCACTAATTTTGAAACTAATTTGTTTTCAATAATTTCATCTCTAAATTGATACCCAAGATCATTTTTAGAGTCTGGATATCTATGAATTACATCATAAAAAACTTTGTCGTTATTCGGTATTTTAAAATACGCTTTGTATGAAGTAAAATTGTCTGTTTTGGCGATGTAATATAATCCTTGAAGAATAGCATAAAAAGTAAATTTTCTAGAAACTTCTCTTATGTAATCATCTGGATAATGACCCGACTCTATTAATATAGTATTAAAACCTAATTTTTGAAAATTATCTCCTGTTGCCGTTGGATAAAAAGCATCAGTATACCTACCAACATGATTTGGTATTACTTCTTGCAACATGGTATTCATGGCAACAATAACATTCATGGTTTCTTTTCTCCCTTTTGTTAAAGCTCTTGTTTCTTCTTCTGAGGGTGCTAAGAATGATATAGTAGCAGGATTTTTAGTATTTTCTACATTAAAAATAGTTCTTTGATCATGCAGGTTAAAGCAAAACTGCGGATTGAACTCTTCTAATAAAGCGCGTAACAGTTTACTTTCTTTTGCTTTTCTATCTATTGCATCTCTATTTAAATCTATGTTGTTCCCATTAACCCTTGTATATACTTCTGCACCATCAGGGTTTAACATGGGTACAAAAAGAAGTGTACAAGACTCTAAAATTGAATTTATTTCAGATTGCTTAGAAAGCAGCAAACAATTAAAGAGATCAAACAGTGCTTTTGTTCCAGTACTCTCGTTTCCGTGCATTTGAGACCACAATAGGAGTTTCTTTTCTCCAGAACCAATTTTTAAGGTATATATAGGAGTTCCTTTTTCTGAAGTTCCTAACTCAGATATTTGAAAAGCAGCCTCATGTTTTTTAAATAAATCTTTAATGTCTTTAAAACGAATCCATTTTCCTAAAAGAGAAGTTTCTTTTTGTTTATTATAAATGGTCTCTAAAAAATCAATTGTTAATAAATTCATAATTGGTTGCTGTGTAATCTGCTGTAAAAATAATAGAATCACATTTGTAATCAAACTAAAATGTTACAAATGTAAATATCACGAATATTACATTTGTAAACAATAAAATTGTAAAATTTGATTACAGTTGTAAACATAAATTAAATTTTTATAATTTTTGTTAAATAAGTAATTGCTATTGCATAAGCAAATACTATATTTATACAGTAAAATATTGAAATTGTATTAATTAACAACAATATATAAAGTTTTACTTCAACTAATTATTCGGATAAATAAATTTAATAAAGATTTAATAGCTTGATTAAAATGATAAGTTTTACATTTGTAACACCTTAACATGTTACAATGATAAACAGTAAAGATTTTACAGACAGACTAAAAAAAATGATGGAACACTATCAAATTTCGGCATCTATGTTCGCAGATAAGGTAGGTGTTCAGCGTTCTAGTATCTCTCATATACTTTCTGGAAGAAACAAACCAAGCTTAGATTTTGTTCTAAAAGTGACTGCAGAATTTAAAGATGTTGATCTTAAATGGTTATTGAATGGAATTGGAGTTTTTCCTATTGCTGAAGTTTCAGCGGAAAACAGCATAACCCCTACTCCTTCTATATTCGATTTAGAAAATAATTCACATATAAAAAAAATACAATGCATTGTTGTTTTTTATGCAGATGGCACTTTTGATGAATATCAGAGATAAGAATAAAAAGAGGACCTCAGGATATAAACTTACAACAAGCCCATCATCGCCTCTTTAACGATAGCAACATTTCTTTCTCTATTAGAATTTGTGCTTTTTTGTTGGGTCTTGATAATGGTTCTCATTAAGTTGATGGCTACTTTATCGAAACTAAACTTTTTATACTGATTTCCTTTTACAACCATATCTTCAACTAAGTTCTGAATTGCTTGCATATTATTACTTTTAGAAATCCTTGAAAAAGCTTTTTCATACAATATTTTCGTTGCTCCTGCGCCCGATAAATACATTCCAGAAACTACACTTTTTGCAATAAAAGGCAATTCTGTATCATCATTAGACTCTATAAAAATCTTAGTTAATGGTGTTGTTAATATTTCTCGCACCTCATCTGGTAGTGCTTTAGATTTTTTTATAGCCATACCTTTATCCACATAATACATGGCTACTAAAGACTTTCCTACTACTGCGTAAGACTTACTATTTAAGCCCTTAATAAATATTTGTTTTAGCTCTGGATCTATTAATTTTCCTAAGGTCTCAATTGCAGCAGCTTGTACCAATGTTTTTTTATCAAATTTTGCTATTTGAATAATTTTATTAATGGCATCTTTCTTTGAAAACTTATTAATTAAATCGATATTTTCAAGTGCTAAAACTCTTATTTTATATGAAGAATCATCCAAAGCATTTACAACTGCAGTAAAAGCACTTTTATCATCTTGTTTTTTTACAACCTCTAATAATGCTTCCTTTTTATGTGTATAATATTTAGCATTTTTTAATTGAAAAATATACTCGCTTAATACCTTGTTTTCATTTAATTCACATAATAATACACCATCTGAATTTACTTGAATTAAAGTAGGTTGTATTTTAAAATCGAAGGTAAAAGAAGCATCGTTATTTTCTATAAAAATGGTTTCTCTTCTAATTTTATTTCCCTCAAAAATATCTAAGGTTAAAGGGAATTGAAAATTTTGTGCTTGTAATTGTTGAATGTTTACGGTTACTGTTTTTCTTAATTTATTGTAATCATAAGAAACATCAATTTTGGGGTGATTTGCTCCAAAATACCACTGATTAAAAAACCAATTTAAATCTTTACCTGTTACTTTCTCAAAAACTAAACGCAATTGATGCGCCTCTGCTGCCTTGTATTTATATTCGTTTAAATAGGTTTTAAGGCTTTCGAAAAAAGCTTCATCTCCTACATAATTCCGCAACATATGTAAAATAGCGCCTCCCTTATTATAGCTTACCAAATCGAACATATCTTCTTTATCTAAATACTCAAAACGAACCAGTTTTTTATCTGCTTCCTGTCCTTCTAAATAAAGTTTCACATTTTCATGCATGTGCATTTCTGCCGCTTCTTTTCCGTATTTATATTCTTGCCATAAATATTCGCTGTAATTTGCAAAAGACTCATTTAAAGTTAAGTTAGACCAGCTTTCTGAAGTAACTAAATTTCCAAACCAATGATGAAAAAGTTCGTGTGCTATGGTGTTTTCATGCGTATTAGCATCTATTAACTGACCGTCAGTTTGGTATGCTTGTTCGCCATGAACCACTGCTGTTGTGTTTTCCATAGCGCCAGAAACGTAATCTCTCACTACTATCTGACTATATTTATTCCAAGGAAATGCTACGCCTAATTTGTTTGAAAAAAATTCCATCATTTCTGGAGTATTACCAAAGATACCTTTAGCATACTTCGCATATTCTTTTTCTACATAATAATTTACTGCAATATCCTTATAGCTATCTTTTACAATCTCAAACGCTCCAACACCAAGAAAAACGAGATAAGGTGCATGTTTTTGATCCATTTTCCAATAATCTGTTCTGTTTTCTTTTTCTTTAGTCTGACTAATTAATTCGCCATTAGAAAGTGTTACGTATTTATTAGGAACGGTAATATAGATTTCTTGTGTTGTCTTTTGATTGGGTGCATCTAAGGTAGGAAACCAGCAGCTACTGCCTTCGGTTTCACCTTGTGTCCAAATTTGTGTAGGTTTATTTTTGTCTGCACCATCTGCATTTATAAAATACAATCCTTTCGCAGATGTAATCGCATTACTGCCTTTTTCTTTCACTTTTTCAGGTCTTGCGGTGTATTTAATGTAAATAGTAAATTTTTCTTCTTTGGTGTATTTCCTTGGTAACTTAACAGTTATTTTATAATCGTCATAGTCATATAGTAGGGCTGTTCCTTTTAAAGAAATTTCATGAATTAACATGGCTTTTGCGTCTAAAACAAAGGTATTTGTAGCATAAAAATGAGGTTTTGCAGTAACCCAAACTTCTCCGTTTAATTGCTTTGCTTCAAAATTAAAATCAACTTTTAACTTGGTATGAATTAAAGTATGTGTTTTTTCTCTTTCTGCTTGATATATTGAATTATTTTGAGCAAAATTAATGGATGTAACTGCTACAAAAATAAATAAAAACCAATTTTTAAGTTTCATAAATACTATTTTCTTCTATCCTTCAAAAATACTAATTAAGAAGATACAATAAGTTAATGAGCAGTTAAAATCAAAAAATATACTTAAATAGACTGATGAAGTCCCAATTTTAAAAGAAATTGGAGCTTCATAATAGTTGAAACGTTTACTATTATTTAGTAAACATTTTTGAAAATTGTTTTAATGCGGGATTCTCTTCGTTAAAATCCGTGCTACTTAAAGTTTCAATAATTTTTAAGGGATTCATCTTTTTACCTAATAATCGAGCAACACCTACTCCAGTATTTTTACTATAGCCAAAAGCAATTACTTCATCTATATTTTCTGTGTCTCCAGAATAATACATGTTTACATTCATTCCTTTTACTTTCATAGACATTAAACTTTTATAAGCTTCATTTCCTTTAAAAATAGCGTTAAGTTTTTCTTTTTCTATCTCATAATCCGCAGTATTATCAGCTGTTTTAGGTAAGAATACAATATTTATTTTTTTGATACTTTTTATAGATCTCTTTATATCTTCTGATACATCCGTTTTAGCAGAAAGTATTGAACTTACTGGTAAATCTCCGGTATAAAAGCCTTCTTTACCGCTAGTATCTACTAAATAACTTTGCAAAGATTTTTCATTTTTACAAGAACATGTAAATAGTATTAATAAAAGTATAGAAGATAATACTGTTGTTGTTTTCATTGGTATTATTTTACAGGAAAAGCAGCATTTAATAGCACCAACTTTGCCATCTGTTTATGGATTAATTTTGTTTAAACGTATCTGCTAAATCAGACATTTTATTAATATCTATACTACCTGTTAAAGAAATAATCATAGATTTAGAGATTCCTTTTGTCTGCTTATCAATCCCTTTAATAAACATTAAAACTTCACTTACGTATTCTTTGTTTTTTGTAGATTTTACATAGATTTTTATTCTAGAGTCATCTTCTTTAATGCGCATTAGCTCTGTTAAATTATTTTTTTTAATGGCTGTATTTGTCATTACTTCCATTTTATCGGCAATGAAACTGTCGTCTGTAGAAAACATTTTAAAGCTCTTCAAATCATTAATCATAGCAAAGATTTGCATTGCCTTATTGTCTTTCATTTTATCAGGATTAAATTTTGATAAAAGCTCAAACATATCCTTGTTCACAACCACCATATCTACGCCATCCATATCCTCTAAAACATCGAAGAAAGATTGTGCACTGGTTACCATCGAGGTAATTGTTAATGCTATTAATAGAATTATTTTTTTCATAATCTTTGTATTTACTGGGGTTTAGTAGTTTTTTACTTGGTTTATTTTAATATTTTATTTATCGTGTTTTCATACGTATATAAAACAGCTACAGCTTGTTCTCCTTTTTTTAAGTTTGAAGATAATAAAGCTAAACCTTTACTTACTTGCACGTATATTCTTTGAGCTTCCTTTCTTTGCTCATGTTTATCGTATTGTTGTTTACCAAAAAATATACTAACTAATAAAGCTACAGATGCAGCTGCGGAGAACCAAGTTAAGTTTCTCTTTTTAGTTTTCTTAGGGGCTAATTTTATGGTTTTTTTAAACTGTTCTTCTTTTGCAATAGCAAAATAATTAAATAGATATGTATATTCTTGCAAGTGTATTGCCACATTACCTCCTGTAAAATAATTTTTTAAGGTTGCTTCTTCTTGCAGAGTAGTAGTTGCATCTAAATATTTTTCTACTAATTCTTCTATGTTAGCTAACTCCATAGTTGTGATTTTTAGTTAATTGTTCTCTTATTTTTTTTCTTGCTCTAGATAATGCTACCCTCACTGCTGTTGGCTTCATATCTACCATTTTACAAATCTCTTCAAAATCATATTCTTCAATATCTCTTAATTGAATAATAATCTTTTGTTGCTCTGGTAACTTTTCTATCAATACATGCACTTGGTTTACACTATCTTGATATTCAAGTTTTTTATCTAAAGACGTTTCATTTTCTTTATAATTACTGTGTACTAATGTTAAATTACTTGCCTGCTTAGATTTTAACCTGTCATAACAGTAATTCTTAGTCATTGTCATTGCAAAAGCTTCAACATTCTTATAACTAGCTATTTTTTCTTTACTTTTCCATAATTTAAAAAGTAGTTCTTGAGTAGCATCTTCTGCCTCTTCATTAGATACTAACAATCTTTTTGCCAATCTAAACACCTTATCTTTAAATGGTAGAACAACTTTTAAAAAGTCTGATTGTTTCATTAGCGTTTCTTGCTTGATACTTCTTTAATTTCTCTTCTAAAATTAATAGATTTACAACAGTACGACGAGCAACAATTTAATTTGTTACACAAGTGCCTAAAAATAATACTAATTCTTTTTATATTGCGTTAGATTTAAATTAAATGTGTTCTCTAATATGAAAGAAATTATAAAAATTTGTGCGTGCGTACTCATACTATTTTCCTGTTTAAATTGTTCTGATAAAATTAGTTCAATTCCTGCAGACATAGAAATAAATGATTTTGTTTGGAAAGGCATGAATGCTTATTACTATTGGCAGAGTGATGTGCCAAATTTAGGAGACGGACGTTTTTCTAACCAAGCTGAAATAAATAACTTTAGTGCTAGCTTTGAAACACCAGAAGATATTTTTGAATCGGTTCGTTTTCAACCAGGAATAGTAGACCGTTTTTCTTGGATTGTTGATGACTATGTAGCTTTAGAAAATGCATTTCAAGGCATTCGATTAAGCAACGGAATGGAATTTAATTTATACACTAACCAAACAAATTCAAATAATGTTTATGGTGTTGTATATTACGTGATTCCCGGTTCAGATGCAGAAAAAAAAGGTGTTTTAAGAGGAATGGTTTTTAGTGGAATTAACAACACTCAAATCACGGTTTCAAACTATAGAGATTTATTAACAAACGCAGCTAGTGTTAATTACACGCTAAACTTAGCCAATTTTAGTGCTGGAGATCCAATTTTAAATGGAACAGAAATTAATTTATCCAAAGAACAATTGCAAGAAAACCCTGTTGCTATTACAAAGGTTTTTAATGAAGGAAGTAAGAAAATTGGATACCTATTGTACAACCAATTTGCAAATTCTTTTGATGGACAGTTAAATGCTTCTTTTGGATATTTTAAGGAAGAAAATATTACCGATTTAATTATAGATTTGCGATACAACGGCGGGGGAAGCGTTCGAACAGCAACCTATTTAGCAAGCATGATTAACGGAACAAATACAGGTAAATTATTTTCTCAAGAAATATGGAACGAAAAAGTAATGAATTCAAGAGCTCCAGAATATTTCTTAAATAATTTTACAGATCAAATTCTAAACACAGATAGTAACGGAACAATTCTTATAGATGAACCTATTAATAGTTTGTCTTTACAGAAAGTTTATTTTATAATTTCTGAAGCTACTGCATCAGCTTCAGAGTTAATAATAAACGGTATGAGACCTTATATTGATGTACGGTTGGTAGGCACAAAAACAGTTGGAAAACAAGTAGGCTCTGTAACTTTATATGATTCTGATACTTTTAGCAGAAATGGCCCTAATTTAAACGCAAACCACACCTATGCAATCCAACCCATTGTGTTAGAAATTAAAAACGCAAACTCAGAAAACGATCCAGAAGGTTATATAGCGGATGATTATTTACCCGAAAACTTTGGTAGAGAAGATGGTATTATTGATTTGGGTGTTTTAGGTTTTAAGACAGATCCTTTATTAAATACAGCAATTACTTCTATTATAGCTGGTTTTAAGTCTAACAAATCTATAATATTCTCGTTTAGAGATAAACCACTTATGAATTCTAAATCTGAAGCCCTTTTTAGTCAAGAAATGTATATTGAAGAAATAAGGAATTAAGATTTTTTTCTTACATTTCTTTATCGGTAAGCACATCGGGTCTAAATTCACTCATTATTTCTTCATCTTTAGACTTGGCATATTTAAAACCAGATTTCCACCATTTTTTCATTAATTTTTTATCAAAAACCAAAGAATTTACAGTTAAAACAGTAGGCGTATAATATAAATTAAGCTTTATATCTTTGTTAGATGCAGCAAGTTTACCAATAGTAATATTATGTCTTTCTACGTGGGTTAACATATAATCAAACACATCAAATAACAAAGAAAAAGGATTGGAAGCAGGCAATCTATTAAACTGCGTAACTTCTGTTTCCAAAATAATAGCGTCAATTTCTGTTGCACCCCTTAAGATAGCTTCTCTAATAGGAATTAAAGAACCAAAACCACCATCTGCATATTGGCAATGATCTTTTTCTAACAAACTCATAAATGGCACATAATTGCAAGAACCCCAAATCCAATCACAAAAATCGTCATATGTACAATCGTTTATAGATTTATATTCTATTTGATTTGTTGTTAAATTAGAAACCGTAACTACCACCTCTTTATGTGTTGCTTTAATTTTAAGATACATTTCCTTAGTAACCTCTCTTTTAATTAATGCACGTAAATTTTTGCTTTCTCCAAAAGTTTTTCTACCATTTAAAAAGTTCCAAAACGTATTTAAATGATTAATGCTTATTACTTTTTCTCCGGCAATTTTCTTAATTTTAAAAGGATTGTTACTAAAAATAGTTTTCTGGTTTACATTGGTATATAGCTCTTTTAATTCGGACAACATTCCTAGTGCTAAATGAGAAACCATTAAACTTCCCGTAGAAGTTCCTATAAATAAATCATATTTTTTATTTTTATTTTGCATAAGATATTGCGCAACTCCACCTGCAAATGCGCCCTTACTTCCACCTCCAGAAATTACCAGTGCTTTTTTCATTTTGTAGTATGATTTGATTACTTTAGTGGTATAAAAATATTAAAAATGAAAAGAATATTCCTACTTATTTTCACTTTCCTTTTTTTAATTCGATGTACCCAAGAATACCAACCAAGAAATATAGAAAAAGTAACGATTAAAACAATTAAAATAGATAGTTCTAGCATTAGAACAATGGTTGTAAAAGATCACAAAAGCATGTCTTATGCAGCCTCTAACGGCACTATTGGTTTTACTACAGATAATGGTAAATTATGGCATACTTTAAAAATCAGATATCAAGACAGTATTATTCCTCATTTTCGAAGCTTTGCTTATAATGGTGCAGATTATTTTGCTTTGTCTATTGGCAACCCTGCATTATTGTATAAAATTTCTAATGGTGCAGCATCTTTACAATATTTTGAAGAACATGAAAAAGTGTTTTATGATGCACTCACTTTTTTTGAAGACAATACCCACGGAATTGCCGTTGGAGACCCTACAGAAAAATGTGCTTCTATAATTATAACAAAAGACAGTGGAGAAACTTGGAATAAAATTCCATGCGAAAATTTACCGAAATTCAGCAAAGATGAAGCTTTCTTTGCAGCTAGTAATACCAATATAAAAACAATAGGAAGCACCGTTTGGATTGCTTCTGGAGGAAGTAAAGCAAGAGTATTAAAATCTACAGATTATGGTAAAACATGGCAAATTTTTGAGACTCCAATAATTCAAGGTAATGGGCCACAAGGAATTTATTCTATTGATTTTTACAACGAAAATATAGGAATTATAATTGGTGGAGATTATTCAGAGCCCTTAAAAAATAAAGCAAATAAAGCTGTTACTGCAGATGGCGGTAAAACATGGACGTTAATTGCAGACAATCAAAATCCTAATTATAAAAGTTGTGTGCAATATGTTCCTAATACAAATGGACAAGAAGTTTTTGCTGTAGGTAAAACAGGAATTTCATTTTCTAATAATGGTGGAATAACTTGGAAAGAAGTTTCTAAAGACGCATATTATGCAATAAAGTTTTTAGATAAAAATACGGCTTGGTTAAGCGGACATGAAAAAGTTGGAAAATTAAAATTGTAAAAAAGTTGAATACCAATGATTAATAAGAAACAGCTTATAGAAAGATTTATAAAATATGTAACTATAGATACAGAATCAGACCCTAATAATCCTGCTTTTCCTAGCACAGAGAATCAGTGGGATTTGGCAAATGTTTTAGTTGAAGATTTAAAAGTAATTGGAATGCAAGACATCTCTTTAGATGAAAATTGCTACATCATGGCTACTTTACCTAGTAATGTAAGCTATAATGTACCCATTATCGGTTTTGTTTCGCATATGGATACAAGTCCGGATTTTACAGGGAAGAATGTAAAACCTCAAATAACAGAAAATTATCAAGGAAACGATATTATTTTAAACAAAGAAAAAAATATTATTCTATCTCCAGATTATTTTGAAGATCTATTACAATATAAAGGGCAAACTATTATCACTACAGACGGTACAACCCTTTTAGGAGCAGATGATAAGGCAGGTATTACAGAAATTGTAACTGCTATGGAATATTTAATTCAGCATCCAGAAATAAAACATGGTACTATTAGAATTTGCTTTACGCCAGATGAGGAAGTTGGTAAAGCAGCTCATTTATTTGATGTAGAAAAATTTGGAGCAGAATGGGCGTATACCATGGATGGTAGTCAGATTGGAGAGTTAGAATATGAAAATTTTAATGCAGCTAGTGCTATTGTTACTATAACTGGTAAAATTGTGCACCCCGGCTATGCAATAGGAAAAATGATAAATTCAATGCAAATTGCCAATGAATTTATATCTTTATTACCGGAAGCAGAAGTACCTGAAAAAACAAGAGATTACCAAGGTTTTTTTCATTTACATGATATGAATGGTACTGTTGAAAAAACGGTATTAGAATATATAATAAGAGATCATGATATAAAGTTGTTTGCAAAAAGAAAAAATGTATTGCAAAATATTGCAGATGAACTAAATAAAGTTGCGGGGCAAAATCTAATTGAAATAACAATGAAGGACCAATACTTTAATATGAAAGAAAAAATTGTTCCTGTAATGCATATTGTAGATTTGGTTGAAGAAACTATGATAGATTTAGGAATAACACCATTAATTAAGCCTATTAGAGGAGGAACAGATGGTTCTCAACTATCTTTTAAAGGGTTGCCTTGTCCTAATATTTTTGCTGGAGGGCACAACTTCCACGGACGCTTTGAATATGTTCCTGCAGAGTCTATGGTAAAAGCAACAGAAGTTATTGTTGGCATTGCAGCAAAGATTGCTCAAAAGAATTCATAAAAAAAGTCTCCAGAATTTCTGGAGACTTTTTTTATTCGTTTCTATACCACTATAATATAAGATTCTTAAGACAATTCAGGATTTTTACCCTTTACATCTTTATAAAAATTATCGAATACTTTAAAATCTTTTTGAATGTCTTCTGTTACATAATATGGCTCTGAAATTTTAATTTTCTTATTTTCAAAATCTAAGGTTGCCATTACAATAGGTACATTTGCACCTTTGGCTATATAATAGAATCCTGTTTTCCATTTGTCTACCTTTTTTCGAGTTCCTTCTGGAGATAAACCCAAACGAAATTCTTCTTTAGAATTAAAAATATTAATTACACCCTCTACCATATTAGTGCTTTTATCTCTATCTACAGGAGTTCCTCCTAATGCTTTAAAGAAATAACCAAAAGGCCATTTAAAAAGAGAACCTTTACCAATGAAATGCACCATTTTACCCTGACTCATTCTTGCTAGAATCGCAATTGGAAAATCTATCCAACTTGTATGGGGTGCTGCAATAATAATATATTTTTTAGGCGTTTCAGGGAAACCATTTTCTACTCTCCAACCTAAAATATTATATAAAATAAATTTTGAAATCTTTTCCACAAATACGGGTATCTTAATTGTTTACAAAAACCTACATAAAAGGTTTTCTATTATTTTTTAAAGTGATAAATTTAAGGACTTAAATTGACATGATGACTGAAATAATTACATACTTATTTATTGCCATAGTTTTTGCCTTAATTGGCATGTTTATAGGGAAATTACTCTCTAAATTAAACTTTGAAAAAGATAAAACCACTTTAGAAAAAGAAAAATCTACCCTTGAAGAACGTTTAATCTTACTGCAACAATCTAAAGAAAATACAGAAAATAATTTTATTGAATCTCAAATAGCATTAAAAAACAATCAACTAGAAAAAGAAAAGCTAATTACTACAAATGCTAGACAAGATTCTGAAATTCAGAATTTACAGATTAAATTAACTGAGAATAAAGGGGAAGTAGAAAAACTAAATGAGAAATTTACAAAGGAGTTTGAAAATTTAGCAACAAAAATTTTAGATGAAAACTCTACAAAGTTTAAAACACAAAATAAAGAGAGTATTAGTGCTATTCTAAATCCTTTAAAAGAAAAAATAGAAGGGTTTGAAAAGAAAGTTACAGAAACTCAAGAAAAAAGTATTGGCATGCATTCTGCACTGCGCGAGCAATTGGGGCATTTAAAAGATTTGAACTTGCAAATGAGTAAAGAGGCAATTAATTTAACCAAAGCCTTAAAAGGAGATAATAAGACGCAAGGAGACTGGGGAGAAACCCAATTAGAAATTTTATTAGAAAAAGCAAAGCTTACAAAAGGAATACATTATAGTACACAAGGTGGTTTTAGAGATAATGAAGGCAAGGTAAAGAAACCAGATTTTATTATTAATCTACCAGACAATAGACATTTAATAGTCGATTCTAAAGTGTCTTTAACGGCATACGAAAGTTATTTTTCTTCAGAAAATGAAATTGAAAAAGAAGCTTTTTTATCAAAGCATATTAAAAGTATTAGAGATCATTTTAAAGATTTAAGTTCTAAAAAATATGATACTTTATATGAGATTAATTCGCCAGATTATGTATTAATGTTTGTTCCTATAGAACCCGCTTTAATGATTGCCTTAAATAAGGTGAATGATCTGTACTTAGAAGCTTTAGATAAAAATATTGTATTGGTCTCTACTTCTACTCTATTGGCCACCTTAAGCACGGTTTCATCTATGTGGAGACAAGAAAATCAAAAGAATAATGTTTTAGAAATATCGAAACAAGCAGGTGCTTTGTATGATCAATTTGTGAATTTAACAGAAGATTTAATTAAGGTAGGAAATCAGTTAAAAACGGTACAAGGAAGTTATGATTCTTCTATGAAAAAGTTAACCGGTAGAGGAAATCTAATTAAGAAAGTAGAAAACATAAAACAATTAGGTGTAAATACTTCAAAAAAGATAAATCAAAGTTTACTAGACAGAGCAAATGATTTAGATTAAAGTAACTCTAGTTGTACTAAAAAAAAAGCATCAAGAACTAACTTGATGCTTTTTTTTATTATATTTTTTCAGCCAATTGAGCTATGAATAAACTATTGCACTGCTTACATTACAAAAAGTCTTCTTGAACTCATCATATCAGCCACACGATCACTAATTTCATGCAATGCTTCTTCATTATTCGCATTTGTAATTGCTTCGTCTATAAAGTCTACAACAGCTTTCATATGTTCTACCTTTAATCCACGGGTTGTAATAGCAGGTGTACCTACTCTAATCCCAGAAGTTATAAAAGGAGATTTGTCATCAAAAGGCACCATATTTTTGTTTACAGTAATTTCTGCTTTTCCTAAAGCAATCTCTGCATCTTTTCCAGAAATATTTTTGTTACGTAAATCAATCAACATACAGTGATTGTCTGTACCACCAGAAATAATGTTATATCCTTTAGCTACAAATTCTTTCGCCATTGCAGCAGCATTTTCTTTTACTTGAATTTGGTACTCTAAAAACTCATCTGTTAAAGCCTCACCAAAAGCAACTGCCTTAGCAGCAATAACATGCTCTAAAGGTCCGCCTTGGTTTCCAGGAAACACAGCAAAATTTAATAAAGTAGACATTTTTTTAAGCTTTCCGCTTTTTAAGGTTTCTCCAAAAGGATTGTCAAAATCTTTACCCATTAATATAACTCCTCCTCTTGGGCCACGTAATGTTTTGTGGGTTGTAGAAGTAACAACATGACAATGCGGTAAAGGATCATTTAAAATACCTTTTGCAATCATTCCTGCAGGATGTGAAATATCTGCCAATAAAATAGCACCAACACTATCTGCAATCACTCTAAAACGCTCAAAATCGATATCTCTAGAATATGCAGAAGCACCCGCAATTATTAATTTTGGTTGCTCTTTAGTTGCTATCTCTTGAATTTTATCATAATTTAAAACACCGGTTTCTTTTTCAACACCATAAAACTTTGGGTTGTACAATCTACCAGAAAAATTTACAGGAGAACCATGTGTTAAGTGACCACCATGAGATAAATCGAAACCTAAAATGGTATCGCCCGGTTTTAAACAGGCAAAAAATACAGCAGTATTTGCTTGAGAACCAGAGTGTGGTTGCACGTTTGCATATTCTGCACCAAACAATTCTTTGGCTCTATCAATTGCTATTTGTTCTACAATATCAACAACTTCACAACCTCCATAATACCTTTTTCCAGGATATCCTTCAGCATATTTATTGGTTAAAACAGAACCTTGCGCAAGCATCACTTGTTCACTTGCAAAGTTTTCAGAAGCTATCAACTCTAAACCATTTATTTGTCTTTCTTTTTCTTCCTGAATAAGGTCAAAAATTTGATTGTCTATTTGCATTGTTATTATTTTGAAATAAGTATCAAAAGTAATGAAAAATCAAAACTTAATAAAAATCTTTTGTATATAATTTGCAGAACTTATGAATTTTTATGTATTTCTAATTAAACAAATGTTAAATAATAGATATTCGTTTTGTTTCTACTAAAAAGCATGAAAATATTGCATAGATTTGGACAAATTAAAGAATTCATATAATGATTATAACCGCAAATAATCCGAATAGAAAATCTTGGTTAAAAGTAGCAGAGAATTCAGACTTTCCGTTACAAAATATTCCATTCGGTGTTTTTATTACAAGAGATGATATTATTACCATTGGTAGTAGAGTTGGCGATTTTGCAATAGATTTAGGTGCATTTCATCAATTAGGATATTTTGATGGAATTCCTTTAACAGATGATATTTTCTTACAAGATAATTTAAATGATTTTATAGCTGATGGTAGAAAAACTTGGCGATTGGTTAGAAATAGAATTGCAGAGGTTTTTGATGTTGTAAATGGCACTTTAAGAGACAATGCAGACCATAAAGATAAAATTATCTTTAGGATGGATGAAGTTGAAATGTTATTGCCTGTTGCTGTTGGAGATTATACCGATTTTTATGCAAGCAAAGAACACGCAACAAATGTAGGATCGTTATTTAGAGACCCAGAAAATGCATTGTTGCCAAACTGGTTGCACATCCCTATTGGGTATCATGGTAGAAGCTCTTCTATTATACCTTCTGGAACACCAGTAAGAAGACCACATGGCCAAACAAGACCTGCGGAAGGAAGTAATACGCCTGGTTTCGGACCATCAAAATTATTAGATTTTGAATTAGAAATGGCATTTATTACTACAGATGCGAATGCTTTAGGAGATAGAATACCTATTGAAGAAACAGAAGAACATATTTTTGGTTTGGTACAATTTAATGATTGGTCTGCAAGAGACATACAAGCTTGGGAATATGTGCCATTAGGTCCGTTTTTAGGAAAAAGTTTTGCGTCTACCATTTCTCCTTGGATTGTTACTTTAGATGCTTTAGAGCCTTTTAGAACAGACAACCCAAAACAAGTGCATGAACCACTACCCTATTTAAAACAAGTAGGAAAAGGAAGTTATGACATTCATTTGCAAGTTGGCATTCAGCCAGAAAACGGAGAAGAAACAGTGGTTGCCAATTCTAACTTTAAATATATGTACTGGACAATGGCGCAGCAATTAGCACACCATACTGTAAATGGTTGTCCTGTAGAAGCTGGAGATATGATGGGTTCTGGAACTATTTCTGGTCCTACAAAAAATAGTTACGGTTCTATGTTGGAATTAACTTGGAGAGGACAAAATCCTATCAAATTAAAAGACGGAACAGAACGTAAATTTATAAATGATAATGACACCGTAATTATGCGTGCTCATTGTAAAAACGATAAAGTACGTATTGGTTTTGGTGAATGTGTTGGTAAAGTTTTACCTGCGAAGTAATCCTGTAATATCTTTAATTTAGTTATTGTTTGGAATATAAGTTTACATCCAATCTAGTGATATATGAAGTATAGAAAAGCTCAAATAGCAAAAAATTTGTTAGAAAGTCAAAGTCCTTTAGATGCGATTTTATCATCTTTAAATATAAATACGAAACGAGAACAAAAGTTCCTCTTATCCGGAAATTAATACCCGTAAACGGGAACTTTGTGCTCCATATAACCAGTTGGCAAACATTGAAAAAAACTATGATTTAGAATGAAAAAAATTACATTAATAACATTCACATTTATTATTTCTTTTACCCTTTTTTCACAACAAAAGGAATTTGAAAAAACATTGGGAAAAGAAAATGTTGAAACTCTGAATTCTCTGATTGAAGATTTTGAAACAAAAACATTAAAAAATGAATACCCAAATCTAAAAACTGAAAATGCTTACAAGGCATTTTTAAAAGATATTTTAAAGTATAACTATTCTCTTCTAGAAAATAGAATATTTCCAGAAAGTAAATTAAAACTGAATATTTATTGTGTACCTGATTCTACTTGGGTTAAGGAAAGAGAACTTTCATCTGGAAAAAAAAGTAGAATGAATAAGTCAAAATATATAACAAAATACAAATGTTTGAATCCAAAAGGAAAAGTTATTTATTCTGGGTCAGCTTATTTTTATAATAACGAAATGAAAAAAGCACTAAAACTTGTAGAAAATCGAAAAGATGACGTTCAAATTAATTTAATTAGTATTTATCTAAAAGCTTTGGAAGAAATCCCTAATAAATCAAAATTCGTCGAATATTATTTAAAAAACATTAAATTGTCAGGTGCACCAGTTCCTCCTTTTTGGATGTCTAATTATATATTGAAAAATAATATTGACATAAATGATTATTTCACAAAAAGATTGATATTTATAAATATATTTTATAGATAAGTTACGTTTGCCAACACCGTATATTATTTATTGCTGGCTTATTGCTTGCTTATGAAAGTCCTCGCGGACTTTCTTGGTCGGTAATTATTTACTAAATTAGTTGCTTAAACCACGCAACAAACCATATACAACAACGTTATACTCAATGCCTCATAAAAAATCAGCAATTAAATATTAATTTGAATGGCGTATATTTATATGAAAACTAACAATTAAAAACCAGTCAATATGAAAACTAAAATTTTAGGTTTAGTAATTATAACACTATTGTTTTCTTGCAAAGAAGAAACTAAGACGTCTCAAAGAGAAATACAGCAATACACTATTGAACAGTTTATGGATAATGAGGCCGTTGGTGGTGGAAGCTTTTCAGCAGACAAAAGTAATTTACTTGTATCAAGCAATCGCTCTGGTGTTTATAACATGTACACTATTCCTACAAAAGGCGGAGAAATGGCTGCAATTACGCAATCTGATAGTACATCTATAAGAGCACAATCGTATTTTCCAAATGACAATAGAATGCTATTTAGTGCAGATGGAAATGGTGATGAAATTAATCACTTGTTCGTAAGAGAGCTTGATGGAACTATAAAAGATATCACACCAGAAAAAGGTGCTAAAGCTAGTTTTTATGGCTGGTCTGAAGATGATAAATATCTCTACTTTGGATCAAATAAAAGAAATCCTAGATATTTTGATACCTATAAGATATCTATTGAAGACTATTCTTCAGAAATGATTTATCAAGATGACAGTGGACTCAGTTTTTCTGGAATGTCTAATGATGAGAATTATTTTACTTTAACAAAATCATTAAACACTAATGATGGCGACTTATTTCTTTACAACGTAAAGACTAAAGAAATGATTAAGGTCAACGATAACCAAAGTGCAAATACGGCTCAAGATTTTTCTAAAGACAATTCCACATTCTATTATACCACAGATGATGGTGCAGAATTTTCATATTTAATGTCATATGATTTATCAACTAAAGAAAAGAAAAAAGTTATTGAAAAATCATGGGATATTGCAGGTAGTGGCTTTACTTCCGAAGGAAATTATATGGTAGTTTATGTTAATGAAGATGGAAAAAATGCTATTGAAGTATTAGATACTAAAACCATGTCTCCAATTGAGCTGCCTGATTTTGGTGAAAAAAGTATCACAAGTGTAAGCTTTAGCGATGACGAAAAATGGATGCGCATGTATGTTGGTGGTTCTAATACACCCTCAGATTTATACACCTATAATTTGGAAACAAAAGAGCAACATAAATTAACGAACGTTCTTAACGATGCTATTGATGCTGAAGATTTAGTAACTGCAAAAGTGGTTCGTTTTAAGTCTTTTGATGGCACAGAGATTCCAGCCATATATTATTTGCCTCATCAAGCAAACAGCGAAAATAAAGTACCAGCAATGGTTTGGGTACATGGTGGTCCTGGAGGACAAACGCGTCAAGGATTTAGTTCTTTAATTCAGTATATGGTTAATCATGGTTATGCAGTTTTAGCGGTTAATAATCGTGGTAGCAGTGGTTACGGAAAAACCTTTTTCCAAATGGATGATAAAAACCATGGAGAAAAAGATTTACAAGATTGTGTTGAAGGTAAAAATTGGTTAGCGATGCAGGCTGAAATTGATGGAGATAAAATAGGAATTATTGGTGGGTCTTATGGTGGTTACATGACAATGGCTGCGTTAACTTATACTCCAGAAGAGTTTGATGTTGGTGTTAATCTATTTGGTGTTACCAATTGGATGCGTACTTTAAAAAGTATACCACCTTATTGGGAATCGTTTAGAGAGTCTTTGTACTTAGAATTAGGAGATCCATATTCTGCAGATTCTGTAAGATTAAAACGAATTTCACCTTTATTTCATACCGAAAATGTTACCAAACCTTTAATTGTCTTACAAGGCTCAAAAGATCCAAGAGTTTTACAAGTAGAGAGTGACGAGATTGTCGCTGGTGTTAGAAAAAATGGTGTGCCGGTAGAATATGTATTATTTGAAGATGAAGGTCATGGTTTTGTAAAAAAAGAAAATCAGATAGAATCGTATAGCAGAATTCTCAAGTTTTTAGATAAACATCTTAAAAAAGAGAATGCTCCTGTTGACGGTGCAACGGAAAGTATTGAAATTGAAAGTGTAAAAAAATTAGAATCGATTTAATTAAAATATTATAATAATTGGTTTGGGTACAAAATATAACAACGTAAATAATTAATTAATTGGTAAGAGCCAACTTACGAAAATGTTCACAGATTTTCATATTCGAGAATTATTTACTATATTACTTGCTTAAAACAATCAATAAGTCATATACAACAAAGTTATGGGCAACTTAAAAACTAAAAAACGTTTACGAAAGCCAAAGGGCTGAACACAAAATGTGACAAAAAAAAAGGTGTATCTTAAAAATCCTAAGAGTAGGCATAATAATAATAATAATAATAATAATATAGTATGAAAACAGAGAATTTAGTATTAATGCAAATGGCACGTAAATCTTTAAAGGATAAATGGGGTCTTGCAATTGGAACATTCGTTGTATATATGTTAATAATTGGTGCCATTCAGACAACAACTGAATTTTTCCCACTTGTAGGTTTACTGTTATTAGCTATCTCCGGTCCTATGGCGCTTGGAATTGCTATATTTTCAATAAATATTTCAAGGAATCAAGATGCAAGATTAGAGCAAATATTTCAAGGGTTTAATAATTTTAACACTTCTTTAGGAGCTTACTTACTAATGCTTTTATTTACATTTTTATGGACTCTTTTGTTAATAATTCCTGGAATTATTGCTGTATTATCTTATTCTATGACTTTTTATATTCTTGCTGATGACAATTCAATTGGAGCAATGGAAGCAATCGATAAAAGCAAAAAAATGATGGATGGATATAAATGGAAATATTTCTGTTTAGGACTGAGGTTTATTGGATGGTCTTTACTTTGCATTCTCACGTTAGGTATTGGTTTCCTATGGTTATTACCTTATATGCAAGTAAGTATGGTGAAGTTCTATGATGATATAAAATAACATTATATTATGCCTGAAAAATTCTAAAACTAGGCATAACAATGTATAACAACAATAGCGGTTTGGTATTTTCTCAAACCGTTTTGCATTTAATGAAGTATCTTGCTAACTGAAAGATAAGTGCTTTTAAATTCGCTACTGCCCTTATATTAAACGTTTTCCTTCATTATGACCAACCAATAACCTATGATAACACTATTTTCTCAAGCAGCCTTAATCATTTTAACTTTTGTAACTCTATTATGGATTTGGAGTATTTTTATAAAAAATGTAAGTATTGTAGATATTTTTTGGGGTTTTGGGTTTGTGGTTGTTAATACGTTTTACGTATTTATGTCAGGAGAATTAAATGCTAGAAAAATATTGATTTTAACTTTAGTAAGTATTTGGGGCCTTAGGCTTACAATTTATCTTGCATTTAGAAACATTGGCAAAGGAGAAGATTTTAGATATCAGGAATTCCGAAAAAATTATGGCCCAAAACGCTATTGGTGGTTTAGTTTTTTCCAAACATTTTTATTACAAGGAACCTTGATTATGATTGTTTCTTTACCTCTTTTGGGGATTAATTCAAGTACAAGTAATGGAACCCTCAATGCACTGGATTATATAGGAATTGTAGTATGGCTTATTGGTTTTACTTTTGAAGCTGGTGGAGATTTCCAATTAGCACGTTTTAAAAATAATTTAAAAAACAATGGAAAGGTCTTAAAAACAGGATTTTGGAAATACACAAGGCATCCAAATTATTTTGGCGACTCAGCTGTTTGGTGGGCATATGCTATTTTTAGCATTGCAGCCGGCAGTTACTGGCAAATAATAGGTGCTATTATAATGACTTTATTGATTATTAAAATATCAGGTGTGCGCTTACTTGAAAAAACTTTAAAAGAGTCAAAACCTCAATACAGAGATTACATTAAAAAAACAAATTCCTTTTTTCCATGGTTCCCAAAAAAAAATAAATGATGATGAATTTTATAATTAAAAATATTTGGTTTATACTTTTTGTGGCTTGGGGATTACCATTAAGTTTTTATAGAAGTAAATTCCGCAAAATTGTTTATCAAACCGATAGTTGGTTAATTAACATTAAACCTCTTTTTTGGAAAGAAATTAAAGGTCTTTTTGGAAATATCTATCCTGAAAATCTCAAATATAAAAAGTTTAGAAACTTCTACCTGTTCTATCTGGTTATTTATTTTTTGTTGTTTAATGCTTATTTAATTTTTGATACAAATCTCTAAAAAAATAATGAGAGCACAATAATGCATATAACCAATTGCTTGTTTTGGGTGTACTCTTAAAATCCTACTGTTTTTCCTCTGGTTCGTTTTAATTTAGTATTTTTAATCTTACCAAAGCAACTAGCCACAAAACATCTTGTAATTAATTATAGCGTAGAATATATAAACTGTTAATTTGAATTTATCTGATTACGTAAAAAGAAGAAATGGTGTGCCTTTGGGTAACAGTAATTCACTTCGTAATATGTTGTGTCGTTCTCTGGGAGCGGGAAATTTTTCGATATTTTGGCAATACTGGAATCCAATCTGGGGGTTCTATCTTGGGAAATACATATTTAACCCCCTTAAACTCATCTTACCCCAAGCATTATCTTTGATAATCACTTTTACCGTCTGTGGATTTATCCATGACCTAGCTATCATGTTATCAAAATGGAAATTTATCCTACTTCTAACTCCATGGTTTTTATTTATGGGTCTTAGTGTGATTTTAAGTAACTATGCGAAAATTAATTACTCAAAATTTCCATGGATAGTGAGAGCTGGTAAAACATAACTATCATATTAGGTTGCTTATTTCTAGCTTATCAAATAAGAATCTAAAAACAAAGTAGAGTTGCTAAATGAATATACTAATTACAGCACCGTGTATAATTAATGGCTGGTTCTAGACTTCTTACGAAACTCTCTCGGATTTTCTATTTGGTTTTTATTTACTAAATTAGGTTCTTAAATACACAACGAAATCATAGCATAAAACGTTAACCTTTACGATGACCACTAATTAAAAAAATAAAGCCATGAAAAATATAATTATATATCTAATCTGTATGTCCTTTTCTTTTGTACTTCATGCCCAAGGAATTATTGGTGCATGGGAAAACACTTCCACTTCTAAAAATGGAGATCTATTAAAAAGTATAGTAATATTTGCAGACGATTATCAAGTATTAACAACCTATGATGCTACTACTGGAAAATTCATTCATACCAATGGCGGTGCATGGAAATTAGTAGGTAATACGATGACTGAAAAGATTGAGTTTCATTCAGACAATCCTGAACTCGTAGGAACACAAGTAAGCTTTAAAGTGCGCATTACAGACAATGAAATTGAAATAGTTGATAGTGGTTCTAAATTTAAAAGATTAGATAACGGCTCACCGGGCAAGTTAAATGGGGCTTGGTTAATGTCTGGTAGAATTAGAAATGGTGAAACTCAGTTAAGGGATACGAACAGACCCCGGAAGACCATGAAAATTTTATCAGGAACACGATTCCAATGGATAGCATATAATACAGAAACTAAAAAGTTTTTGGGAACTGGTGGCGGAACATATACCACTAAAAACAAGGAATATATTGAGAATATTAAGTTTTTTTCTAGAAACGATTCAAAAGTAGGACTCAGCTTAAAATTTAGTTATGAAGTAATGAATAGTAAATGGCATCATTCGGGCTTGTCAAGTAAAGGAGATCCAATTCATGAAATTTGGAGTATTAGAGAATAATATGCCTTAAAAAAAAGCACTGAAAAATTTCAATGCTTTTTTTAATATCTTTTATTCCTCAATTGGCGGATGACCATGAATTTCTTCAAAATCTTCATCAAAGTTTTCTCTTAAGTATGCGTTTAATTTTTTACGGTAATCATCTTTTAACCAAGTAACAAAGTTATGTGTACTTTTAGAAATACATTTAGCATAGCGGTTAATTCTGTCGTCTATTTCTTCTCCTAGCATTTTTGCTAAAATTAACGCATCAAAAACATCTTCACTATTTTCAATACACATTTTTGCATGGTGCACTATCGATTTTTCTAAGACTCTTTTAGAAGATTCACCCGTTTTAATAGTATCTATATAGACCCTTTTCATATCGAAATAGGTATCTGTAGCCTTTTCAAATTCTTGTTGAACGTGCGCAGGTAATTCATATCTAAATGTATTTTCAATCTCTTCGTCAGAAAGAATGGCGTCTAAGTAGTAATCTGGTGCTCTAAACATTTTTTGCCAATCTAAATCTGCACCCCAAGGCCCAAATCTATGAAAGTTATTTCCTAAATCAATTACCTCAAACGTAGATTTTTCTCCAAAAATACGAGAACCACGTCCAATCATTTGATAATATAAAGTCAGAGATTTTGTTGCTCTGTTAAGAATAATTGCTTCAATACTGGGCTCATCAAAACCAGTAGTTAATATACTTACAGAACTAATAATTGCGTTCGGTGTTTTATGAAACCATTTTAAAATAAGTTCACGCTCTTTTTTAGTATTGGTATTGTCTAAATGCGCAATAGGATATCCTGCCTTTTTAAACGCATGAAATACCTGTATAGAAGTATTTATACCATTGTTAAAAATTAATGTTTTTTTACCTTTTGCAGTTTCTTCATATGCACCTACTAATTTAGATAACATATCTGTATTCATATACAAATCTTCAGAAGATTTTACCGTATAATCTCCGTTTGCGCCAACTTCAAGAGAAGTTAACCCAACATTGTAAGAATACATATTTGCTTGCGCTAAATAGCCGCTTTCAATTAAGTGATGAATAGGCTCGCCAACGAATAATTCTTGATAGTTCTCATACATTGGTAATTTAATGTTAGAACTTAAAGGAGTTGCTGTAACACCCAGTACAAAAGCACCATCAAAAAACTTAAAAATTTTAGTAAAAGAATTATAATGCGCCTCATCCACAATAACCAAACCGATATCAGAAATATCTAATTTCTCATCGGTTAACCTATTTTTCAAGGTTTCTACCATGGCTACAAAACAATTAAAATCATCTTGATCATCTAACTGCGCAGTACTGTTTATGATTTTGTTGTTTACACCAAATTCGTCTAACATTCTAGACGTTTGCTTGCTTAGCTCTATTCTATGCGTTAGGACTAAAACCTTCTTTTTAAAAGTTTCTATATAACGTCTTACAATTTCAGAAAATATAACTGTTTTTCCACCTCCTGTGGGCAATTGATATAATAAATGATAATCTGGTGGTGCTGTTTCAAATCGATTAAAAATCTCATGAAGTGCATCCTTTTGATATCCGTATAACTCTTTACCAACTTTTACTTGTGAAGCGCTTGTTTGTGTCAAAATTTTTAGAAATTTTATTTTACAAAAATAAGACTTAAAATAGGTTATTCCCTAATTTAAACTATATAAATCTTGTTAAATTAACTTGTGTGATATCATTGTGTGATGAATGATGAACTGCAGTACCATTTCTTACAACAATTAATTGAGGAGATTGATGCATCACCTGAAATTTAACAGCAATCTCATTAGAAATATCTCGATAATTTAAAAGATCTAAATAATAGACTTTTAAATGCTGATTTTCTTCCGTAAATAATTTTTCAAATTGCTTGATTACCATTTTACTAATTCCACATCTTGTAGAATCTTTAAAAATAAGAACTGACGCTGCATTAGATTCGGTTTCAATTGTCTCTAACTGCTCTAAGGAAGTTAATGGAAGCCATGTTAAATATGTTTTTTTTTCTGGTTTTTCTTCTTGCCCTTCTTTTCCTCCAAACATGTTATTAAATATTCCCATTTTATTTTTTTAAACTTTTATTTTTACAAATATAAGAAACTTTTACGAGGCAAAAAACGAGTAATAACAATACTTCACAAGATAATATACATTTTTTATTTGATTTTAAAAATGATGATACTGGATTATTAAATCAGGCATTATAAACACTTGTAGCAGCAAATAACAAGGATAAAGACACCCATTTATTTTATATTAGTAGATTACTTCTTAACGCTCAATATCAGTCGTTTTTTTATTACATTCGTATTATAAATTTCTAATTATGAAAAAGTTTTTATTAACTATTTTTGTTTTCACTTTATTCATTGCTTGTACTTCGGATAAAACGACAACGTATTACCTAATTCGTCATGCAGAAAAAGACAGAACAAATAATACAAATAAAAACCCTAACTTAAATTCAGATGGGGTAATAAGAGCGGAAAAATGGGCTAAAAATTTTGAAAACATTAAATTGGATGCGGTATATTCTACTGATTATAATAGAACACAGCAAACAGCAGCACCAACGGCAAAAAGTAAAGGTTTAATCGTACAATCTTACAATCCTAGTAAAATGTACGATTCCATTTTTAAAAAGAATACAAAAGGAAAAACAGTTTTAGTAGTTGGTCATAGCAATACAACACCTGTTTTTGCAAATACTATTTTAGGTCAAAAAAAATACAAAAATATGGCAGATAATGACAATGCAAGCTTATATATTGTTACTGTTGTTAATGATAAAAAAAGTAGTGAAATCAAGAAAGTAAATTAATTTAAGAGTTTTACTTCAATATCTTCTAAAATAATTTCAGAAACCTTTTTAAGTTGGTTACTTTCATATTCAATATCGATGTCGATTAGAGAAACGGCACTATTCAGAGGCTTGTAATTTAGATAATCTACAAAGCGAACTCCGTTTTTTAAACATGCTTCGTTTAGAGCTCTAAAGCGTTTTCCACCGCCATTTGTATGATAAGAATAAGCTAAATAATCAATTAAAAAATCTTCTTTTCCAATCCAATAAATAAAAACATCTTCAAAATCTTCTCCTCCTCCATCTTCAGAAAATGTAACTTCAATTTTATAATACTCTTTTCCTTTCAAAGTAGTAGCTTTTAGTAACTTTTTACGCACTGCTTTATCCTTTAAACCAAAAGGTAAAACAGAAAAATAATGCACAGAGTTTATAGCGTTACTATATACAGAAACCATCGAATCTGGAACTTTAACAACTTGCATGTTTATCAGGCGCTGAAGTCCATTATTTGTTAAAACTTCTTTTATAGATGCACTGCCTTTTGTGAAAGTTCTAAACAGCTGAAAATTACCGTTTTTTCTAATGGCCACATATTTTTTATTTCTAAATTTAAAGGAAACCTCTGAATTACCAATTTTATCTGCTCCTGAAAACAAGATTGTTTTCTCTATAATTTGTTCAGCCGACAATGCTTTTTCCACTGAGGTGCAAGAAATTAGAAATAAAAGATAAAAAAAAATGAGGTAACGCATTTGAATTGAATGTTAAATTGATTTCAAAATTACGTTTCTTTCTCGAATGTAAAAATGTATCTTTGTTAAAATTAAAAATGTGATTTTTGATGGTTCAAAAAAACATCAACATACAAAATAAAAAAGCTCGTTTTGAATTTGAAATTCTAGACAAGTTTGTTGCTGGAATTCAATTAACAGGAACAGAAATAAAGTCTATTAGATTAAGTCAAGCTAGAATTACAGAAAGTTTTTGCGAATTTAATGAACGTGGAGAATTGTTTATTGTAAACATGTATATTCAAGAATATCTTTTTGGACACCACTTTAACCATAAACCTAAAAGTGAGCGTAGACTGTTATTAAATAAAAGAGAATTACGAAGCTTAAAAAAAGATGTTGAAGCAAAGGGAAATACAATTGTTCCTTTAAGACTTTTTATAAATGACAACGGTTTTGCTAAATTAGAAATTGCGCTAGCAAAAGGAAAACAAACGCATGACAAGCGTGAAGTTATAAAAGACAGAGACAATAAACGCGACTTAGCTAGAATTAAAAAGAACTTTTAACGCTCCTGTTAAAAACACTTTACATTACTAATACAATCATCTTCGCTTCCTAGAGTTTATAAAGTAGACACCAGTTAAGAGCACAACTGAAGCTATAATGGATTGTAATGAAAAACGTTCATCTAGAACATACCACCCTAAAAGCATTGCTATAATTGGATTTATATATGCAGATGTGGCTACTTTTTCTGTAGATACATTTTTTAATAAATAGTTAAAGGACGTAAATGCTACAATTCCGCCGAAGAAAATTAAAAAGGCCATGGAGAGTTTTACATCTTCGCTCCAATCTAATGGAGATACCCAAGTTTCTTTAAAAAGTATACTTCCAAAAAACAATAAGGTGCCAGCAGTTAACATTTGGTAACCAGTGCTCACAAAAAAGTTTTTTGGTAAATCTGCTTTTGATACGAATACACTACCATAACTCCAACTTAACACACAAGTAAAAATCATAAAAATACCTAAAGCACTGCCTTCTAAAGTAGCAATGTTTTTTTGACTTACCAATAAATACATGCCAAGCAAACCTAGCAAAACACCAATAATAGATTTCTTTTGCATGGATTTTCGATCTATCAAACGCATTAAGAATAACACAAACAAAGGCTGTGTAGCAGCTAATAATGCTGCAAAACCACTGTCTACATATCTTAATGCCCAAACAAAGACCCCGTTACCGTAAACTAAAAATAAAAATCCAGCAATTAATGTATTTAAGAATTGTTTTTTGTTATGGCTATTTTAAATTTCAAACACTGTGCAATAATCATTATTAAAGCACCCGCTGAAATAAACCGAATAGATGCTAAAAAAAATGGAGGCAATTCTGTAACTGCTATTTTGTTGAATAAATAGGTAGATCCCCAAATAACATAAATTGCAAAAAACGCAAGGACAACAAGTAATTTAGAATTATTAATATTCAAAAAACAAATATTTTATAGATTAGGGAGTACTATTTCTGTCTGTTTTTTAATTCAGCTTCAATATCTTTTAAGGTAAAACCTTTGGCTTGTAACAGCATTAAATAATGAAACAACAAATCTGCAGACTCATACAAGAATAGAGAGTCGTTGTCATCCATTGCCTCAATAACAACTTCTACAGCCTCCTCACCTACCTTCTGAGCCACTTTATTGATTCCTTTAGCGAACAAAGAAGCTACATAAGATTTCTCAGTATCTTTATTTGCAATTCTTTCTGAAATAGTATCTTCCAAAGTAGAAAAGAAACCGTATTTCTGGTCATTTTCCTCATTCCAACACGTATCTGAACCTTTGTGACATGTTGGCCCATTTGGGTTTACTAAAATCAATAAAGAATCATTATCGCAATCTAGCTTTAAATCCACTAAATTCAATACGTTTCCACTTTCTTCACCTTTGGTCCATAAACGATTTTTAGTTCTAGAAAAGAAAGTAACCAATTTAGTATCTTGTGTTTTATGAAATGCCTCTTCATTCATATACCCCAACATTAAAATATTTTTTGTTGTTGCATCTTGAATAATTGCAGGCACTAAACCGTCTTTATTTTTATTAAAATCTATTTTCATTGTCTTAATTTTAATTCCATTTTCACATCTGCAGATTCGTAATAAGAGCCAGTTATCTCTGTACGTACAAATCCAAATTCTTCATAGAGTTTTATGGCATTTACTAATTTACTACTGGTATCTAAAGTAATTAATTTAACATCTTTTTCGTGGCATATATCAATACAAATTTGGAGTAATTTTCTACCAATTCCCAATCTTTTATATGCATCAATTACTCCTAATTTCATTATTTCAAAAGTATTGTTTTATAATGGACTTAATGTCACTGTGCCAACAATTTCATCATTATAATGTGCTAAAAAAATAAAACTTCCATTCTCTAAATACTTTTGGGGATTGTCTAATAAATCATCATCTGCTTTTTCATACAATCCGTTAGATTGCAACCAGTCCAAAGAAATTTCTCTAAACTGTTGATGGTATTTATCTTCGAATGCCTTAATCTGTAACTCTTTCATTTTCTATTCTCTAAATACTACATTCTAACAGGTATATTATGTTGTTCTAAAGCTTGTTTTAAATCTAAAATAGCAATTTCCCCAAAGTGAAAAACACTTGCTGCCAATGCGGCATCTGACTTACCTATTTTAAAAGTATCTATAAAGTGCTGCACCGTTCCTGCACCGCCAGAAGCAATAATAGGAATATTTAATTCCGTAGATAGTTTTGCTAAAGCTTCATTTGCAAAGCCAGCTTTTGTACCATCGTTATTCATTGAAGTAAATAGAATTTCTCCTGCTCCACGCGCCTCTACTTCTTTTGCCCAATTAAATAAATTTAAAGTTGTTGGTATGGTCCCTCCTGCTAAATGTACAATCCATTCTCCATCTATCTGTTTCGCATCAATTGCAATAACCACACATTGATTTCCGAATTTCTCTGCCAGCTCATTTACCAATTCAGGTCTTTTTATTGCTGATGAATTTATCGAAACTTTATCTGCTCCAGATTTTAGTAATAAATCTACATCCGCAACCGAAGAAATACCGCCACCAACTGTAAATGGAATATTTACTTGTTCTGCAACCTTTAAAACCATTTCTAACATCGTTTTTCTACCTTCTAAAGTAGCCGAAATATCTAAAAACACCAATTCATCTGCCCCTAATTCCGCATACTGTTTTGCTAAGATTACTGGATCTCCTGCATCAATTAAATTAACGAAATTGACACCTTTTACAGTACGACCATTTTTAATATCTAAACAAGGTATTATTCTTTTTGTTAACATTCGAATAGCTTTTTTCTTTTACTTTTTAGCAGTTTGCAAATTGTTAACTGCTAAAAATACATGGCTAATTATTAAGTATATATTGTTCCAATTGTTTTAAACTAATCTTTTTCTCGTATATGGCCTTTCCGATAATTACACCTTCGCATCCATTTTCTGCTAGCCTTGGCAATTCATCAAAGGTTGATATTCCTCCAGAGGCAATAAGTTTTACGTCTTTAACTTCGGTTAGAATTTCTTTGTAAACATCAAAACTTGGCCCTTGTAACATGCCATCTTTAGAAATATCTGTACAAATTACATACTGAATTCCTTTATCTTGATATCTTTTAATAAAAGGAATCAATTCTAAAGTACTTTCTTCTTGCCAGCCATTTGTAGCAATTTTTCCTCCTGCACTATCTGGATAAAAATCAGCTCCTAAAATAATTTTTTGAGCTCCATATTTTTCAATCCAGCTTTCGAATATATCGCTATTTTTCACTGCAATACTTCCTCCTGTAATCTGATTTGCACCAGAGTTAAAAGCAATTTCTAAATCTTTATTAGATTTTAAACCACCACCAAAATCTATTTTTAAATTAGTTTTTGAAGCAATCTGTTCTAAAACTTTATAGTTGATAATCTGGCTAGCCTTTGCGCCATCTAAATCTACTACATGCAAAAACTCGATACCTGCAGCCTCAAATTCTTTAGCTACTTCTAGCGGGTTTTCGTTGTATATTTTCTTGGTATTATAATCACCTTTTGTTAAACGAACACATTTTCCGTCTATAATGTCTATGGCTGGTATGATTCTCAAAATAGTTTTAAATTTTTAGTTATTGGTTTTTAGTTCCAAAAAATTCTTTAATAATTGCTCGCCGGCTAAACTACTTTTCTCTGGATGAAACTGCACTCCATAAAAATTATCATTCTGCAATGCAGCTGCATAAGCAGTTTCATAAGTTGTAGTTGCGATGCATTCTTTGCAGTTTTTAGCATAAAAACTATGTACTAAATACATAAATTCTTTTTCTTTAACTCCTGTAAACAAAGCAGACTTTAAATTAGAAACTGTATTCCAACCCATTTGAGGCACTTTTAAAGCATTTGAAAAACGTTTTATCTCGACATCAAAAATTCCTAAACCTTTTGTATTTCCTTCTTCAGAAAAGTTACACATTAATTGCATACCCAAACAAATACCAAGAACAGGTTGTTTTAATGTTGGAATTATTTTATCTAATCCACTTTCTTGCAACATTTTCATTGCAGAACTTGCTTCACCAACTCCAGGAAAAATTACTTTATCTGCAGCTTTTATCTCATCAATATTATTTGATAAAATAGCGTCTACACCTAAACGTTTAAAAGCAAACTGAATACTTTTAATATTCCCTGCACCGTAATCTATTATTATTAATTTCATTCTTTCACTTTTATCAATTAGCAAATGGCTAATATCTAAGAACTATTTTATAACATTCCTTTTGTAGAAGGTAAAAACATCTTGTTAGCATCTCTTTTTACCGCCATTTTCATTGCTTTTGCAAATGCTTTAAAAATTCCTTCAATTTTGTGATGCTCGTTAGTTCCTTCTGCCTTAATATTTAAATTACATTTTGCACCATCTGTAAAAGATTTAAACAAATGGAAGAACATTTCTGTTGGCATGTCTCCAATTTTTTCTCTTTTAAAATCAGCTTCCCATTCTAGCCAATTTCTACCACCAAAATCTACAGCAACTTGTGCCAAACAATCATCCATTGGCAGGCAAAATCCATATCTTTCAATTCCTAATTTAGAACCCAATGCTTTGTTAAACAATTCTCCGAAAGCAATCATAGTATCTTCTATAGTATGGTGTTCGTCAACTTCTAAGTCGCCATCAACTTTAATCGTCAAATCCATATTACCATGTCTACCAATTTGATCTAACATATGATCGAAAAACAACAAACCTGTGCTGATATCATTTTTACCAGAGCCATCTAGATTTAATTTGATATAAATTTTAGTTTCGTTGGTATTTCTAGTAATTTCTACAACTCTGTCTTTTAATTTAAGAAAATTATAAATTTCTGACCAATCTGTGCTTGTAAGTGCGATACAATCTAATATCTTTTGTTTAGATGTTTCTATTTCATTTACACCTAATTCTGTATTTTCAGACAAATAAATACCTCTAGCACCTATGTTGTTTGCCAATTCCATATCTGTAATTCTATCACCCAAAACAAAAGAATTCTCCAAATCATATTCTTCTGAAAAATACTTGGTTAATAAACCCGTTCTTGGTTTTCTAGTTTCCGCATTCTCATGAGGAAAGGTTTTATCAATGAGAACTTCAGAGAAAACAACACCTTCTTTTTGAAAAGCGGAAAGTACTTTGTTTTGTGCCGGCCAAAAAGTAGCTTCAGGAAAACTATCTGTACCCAAACCATCTTGATTTGTAACCATTACTAACTCATACTCCAATTCTGAGGCTATTTTTGCCATGTATTGAAACACTTTTGGGTAGAATTCTAACTTCTCTAGACTATCTAACTGATAATCTACTGGCGGCTCTAAAACTAACGTTCCGTCTCTATCTATAAATAATACTTTTTTACTCATATCTAACATGTTAACTTTCAGGTTTTAAAAACCTTAAAAATATTTTAATTTTTATTGAATAGACTTTAAAGCTCTTAACAAAATTTGATTTTCTTCGCAGATACCCACACTTATCCGTAAACAATTTTCGCATAAAACTTCTGTGGTTCTGTTCCTAACAACTACTCCTGCCATTACTAATTGATTGTAGCGCTTTGTTGCATCATCTACTTTAATTAAAAGAAAGTTACCATCTGAAGGATATACTTTCTCAATATAACTAACACAACACTCTAATTCTTTATGTAACCGTTTCCTTTCACTTACTAATTGAGCAACTTCATTTTGAATTACTTCCATCTCCTGAAGTCCTTTAATTGCTCTTTGTTGTGTTAATTCATTTACATTATACGGCGGTTTTATACTATTTAAAACTGCAATAATTTCTCTTGACGCGTAACAAGCTCCCAATCGAATTCCTGCCAAACCATATGCTTTTGATAATGTTTGAATAATAATTAGATTCGGATATTTTTCCAAATTTTTTAACCAGCTTTCTTTCGCTGAAAAATCAATATATGCCTCATCTAAAACCACTAAACCTTTGAACTTTAATAATAATTCCCTTATGGTAGCTTCACTAAAACTATTACCTGTGGGATTATTTGGAGAACATAAGAATAAAATTTTACTGTTTTCATCTGCTGCTCCTATAATCTGTTTTACTTGTGGCTGAAAATCTTCATCTAATAAGACTGTTTTATTTTCTACAGCATTTATATTGGCCAAAACACTATACATACCATATGTTGGTGGCAACGTAATAACATTGTCTTCATTAGGTTCACAAAAAGCTCTAAAAATTAAATCTAAAACTTCATCACTTCCATTTCCTAATAGCAGATTACGCTTATCACTTCCTTTAATTTTACATAATAATTGTTTTACATTGTTCTGATTAGGATCTGGATATCTATTCACGCCATTTTCAAACGGATTTTCATTAGCATCTAAGAAAATCATTTCTGATACATTGGTATCTTTATAATCATCTCTTGCAGAAGAATATGGCTTTAGAGACTTAATGTTCTCTCTAATAAGATTATTTAAATTGAAACTTGATTTCATATTATAAAAAATTTAAAAAATTCAGTCTAACCTTAAAATATTATTTTAAATCATTTAAACGCAATGTAACTGCATTTTTATGCGCTTGCAAACCTTCTGTTGTTGCCATGATTTCGATAGACCTACCAATATTCTGTATACCTTCTTTTGAAATTTCTTGAAAGGTAATTGCTTTTGTAAAACTGTCTAAATTTACACCAGAATACGATTTAGAAAATCCGTTTGTTGGTAGCGTATGGTTTGTACCTGAGGCATAATCTCCTGCACTTTCTGGAGTATAATTCCCTATAAATACAGAACCTGCATTTTCAATGTTATCTACGTAAAACTTATTATTGTTTGTGCAAACAATAAAGTGTTCAGGCCCATATTCATTAATCAAATCTAAAGCGATTTTATCATTCTCAACAAAAATAGATTTCGAGTTCGTTATCGCTTTTTGAGCAATTTCTAATCTTGGTAGCTCTTTAATCTGTTTTTCTATTTCTTCTTCTACTTTTTTAATGAATTCTTTTGAAGTTGAAACTAAAATAACTTGAGAATCTTCACCATGTTCTGCTTGACTTAATAAATCTGAAGCCACATAACTTGCATTTGCACTATCATCAGCAACAATTAATAATTCACTTGGCCCTGCTGGCATGTCTATTGCAACACCATGTTTGGTTGCTAATTGTTTTGCAACCGTTACAAATTGATTTCCTGGTCCGAATATTTTATAAACCTGCGGAATCGTTTCAGTTCCAAAAGTAACTCCTGCAATTGCCTGAATTCCTCCCACTTTTACAATTTTTGTTACACCGCATAAATTGGCTGTATACAATATTGCTGGATGAATTTCCCCATCTTTGTTAGGAGGTGAGCATAAAACAATTTCTTTACAACCCGCAATTTGAGCAGGAATTGCCAACATTAAAACCGTTGAAAATAAAGGTGCCGTTCCGCCAGGAATATACAAGCCTACTTTTTGAATGGGTCTTTTTTCTTGCCAACAAGAAACACCATCTGTAGTTTCTACAAATACTTTTTTAGTTTTCTGTGCAATATGAAACTTTGTAATATTTTCTTTTGCAAAATTAATTGCTTCTTTTAATTCGTCTGAAACGGTATCTATTGCCCCTTTAATCTCGAGTGCTGAAACTAAATTAGAATCTAAAGAAACACCATCGAATTTTTTAGTATACCTAGCAACAGCAATATCCCCGTTTTTTTGAATGTCTAAAAAAACTTCATTTACGGTACCTTCAATATCGTCTACTGTTTTTGTAGGTCTTTCTAGGATTTTCTTCCAATCTTTTTGCTGCGGATTTAAAATTGTATTCATTTTATAAAACCATTTTTTCAATAGGACACACTAAAATACCTTCTGCTCCATTCTCTTTTAACTCGTCAATAATTTCCCAAAACTGATTTTTAGAAATTACTGTGTGCACTGAGCTCCAACCTTTTTCTGCCAATGGTAAAACTGTAGGACTGCGCATTCCTGGTAACAAATTTAGAATGGCATCAAGTTTGTCATCCGGTGCGTTTAATAATATGTATTTAGAATCTCTTCCTTTTAAAACAGATTGTATTCTAAATTGAATTTTATTTAAAATATCTCTTCTTTCTTTTGAAATTAAAGGAGAAACTGCCAAAACTGCTTCAGATTTTAATAAAACTTCTATTTCTTTTAACCCATTTTTAAATAAAGTACTTCCACTTGATACAATATCACAAATTCCGTCTGCTAAACCAATATTAGGGGCAATCTCTACGGAACCACTAATAGTGTGTAATTGTGCATTAATATTTTGTTGTTTTAAAAACTTTTTTACAGTTTCCGGATACGAGGTTGCAATTCTTTTACCTTCTAAATCTTTTAAAGAATTAGCTTTAGAATCTTTCGGTACAGCAATAGAAACTTTACATTTAGAAAAACCTAAACGCTCTATAAATTCTAGATCTTTTCCTTTTTCTATTAAAACATTCTCACCAATAATTGCTGCATCTACTACACCATCTCTTAAATATTGAGGGATATCTCCGTTCCTTAAATAAAAAACTTCAACTGGAAAATTTCTTGCAGCAGCTTTTAACTGATCTTTTCCATTATCTATAGAAATACCAATATCTTTTAAGATTCTCATAGAATCTTCATTTAACCTTCCTGATTTCTGCACTGCAATTCTTAAGTTACTCATTTTTGTTTTTGTTAAAAGCCTGAACAAATACGATTTTAAATAAAAAAAACCTGTTTGATTTGCTCAAACAGGTTTATAAATATTTTGATTTTATTCAATACATTTTTAAATCGCTTGATTGCAATTGTGAAAATGATGAAAATGTGATTGAATAAATGTCATTCTTTTTTAATTATATGCAAATATGTTACTTTTATTTCTAATTAAAGTAATCATCCAATCAAAAAATTAAATAATATACAAATTTTATCGATTTCTTATTATTTGTTTAAATTTATTGTTTAAAACTAAAAAGAATGATGATTAATCTCTCTTTTTAATATTTTAAATATTCTTTCAGTGTTATACCATAGTTGCTGCAATCTTCTTATAAGTTCCGTTTTCTAACAATACTCGAATTGCCGAAAACGCAGTAATTGTCTCGTCTATATCTTCTTGAGTATGGGTTGTTGTAGGTATTAATCTTAAAATAATTAATCCTTTAGGAATTACAGGATACACCACAATAGAACAGAAAATACCATGATTTTCTCTTAAATCATTCACCATTGCCATTGCTTCAGGAATGTCTCCTTTTAAGAATACGGGTGTAATACAGGTTTGTGTAGTTCCTAAATCGAAACCAGCAGAACGCAAACCAGATTGCAATGCGTTTGTGTTTTCCCAAAGTTTTTCTTTTAATTCTGGCATTGTACGCAACATGTCTAAACGTTTTAATGCTCCCTTAACCATTGCCATTGGCAAAGATTTTGCAAACGTTTGAGAACGCATATTGTATTGTAAGTATTGAATTACGTCTTTATTACCTGCTAGAAATGCACCAATACCTGCCATAGATTTGGCAAAGGTTGCAAAGTACACATCAATATCATCTTGAACTCCTTGTTCAAAACCGGTTCCTTTTCCATCTTTTCCTAAAGTTCCAAAACCATGTGCATCATCAACTAACAATCTAAAGTTATATTCTTTTTTAAAAGCTACAATTTCTTTTAAACGACCTTGCTCACCTCGCATTCCAAAAACTCCTTCAGAAATTACTAAAATTCCTCCACCAGTTTTTTCTGCCATTCTTGTTGCACGTTTTATGTTTTTTTCAAAACTTTCCATATCGTTATGACGATATACAAAACGCTTTCCTGAATGTAAACGAACTCCGTCTATAATACATGCATGCGTATCCATATCATACACAATAATATCGTGTTTAGTAACCAAAGCATCTATTGCGGACATGATTCCTTGATATCCAAAATTTAATAAATAGGCTTTTTCTTTATCAACAAATTCAGCACATTCACGTTCCAACTGTTCGTGAAAAGGTGTATGTCCAGACATCATTCTGGCACCCATTGGATACGCCATGCCATGCTCTAAAGCTGCTTCTCCATCTACTTTTAAAACTTCTGGATGATTTGCTAATCCCAAATAATCATTAATACTCCAAGTAATTACTTTTTTTCCATTGAAATACATTCTATTAGAAATTGGGCCCTCTAATTTTGGAAACACATAGTATCCCTCTGCCATATCTGCCCATTTACCTAATGGTCCTTTATCTTTTATTATTCTATCAAATAAATCTGTCGTCATTCTCTCTTCTTTTTTTCAGTATGTAAAGTTAGCTAATTATAATATTATATAAAATTTTACTTGATGTTTGAAAGTTTTTTTTAATCTAAAAACCCTTGTTCACGCATCCAAGAATCACTATAAATTTTATTCATATATCTAGAACCATGATCTGGAAAAATCAATACAACAAAACTATTTTCATCGAACATACCTAAAGTATTATATTGTCTTGCAGCCTGCAGAACAGCACCACTTGTATATCCTAAAAACATCCCTTCTTTTTGTATAATTTCTCTAGCTGCAAAGGCAGCATCTTTATCAGTTACTTTCTCATAAATATCTATCACATCAAAGTCTGTTGCTGTAGGAATTAATGTTTTTCCTAAGCCTTCAATTTTATATGGCTTTATCTCATTAATATCAAATTCTCCTGTTTCATGGAACTTTTTAAGCACCGAACCAAAAGCATCTACGCCCAAAACTTTAATCTTTGGGTTTTGCTCTTTTAAGTACTTACCCGTTCCAGAAATCGTTCCCCCTGTACCACTTGCAACTATCAGGTGTGTAATTTTACCAGCTGTCTGATTCCATATTTCTGGACCTGTAGTTCTATAATGCGCTTCAATATTTAATTCATTAAAATACTGATTTATATAAACAGAGTTTTTTGTTTTCCTATGAATTATTTTTGCAACTTCATAATAAGATCTTGGATCGTCTGCAGGAACATTTGCTGGACAAATGTGCACTTCTGCTCCCATTGTCTTTAATAAATCTATTTTATCTTGAGAAGATTTATCACTTACTGCTAAAATACATTTATAACCTTTTACAAGACTAATCATTGCCAAACTGTAGCCTGTGTTTCCCGAAGTAGTTTCAACGATAGTAGCTCCTTTTTTAAGAATTCCTTTCTTTTCTGCATCGTTAAGAATATGCAAGGCAATTCTATCTTTTGAAGAAAGACCCGGATTAAAAGCTTCTACTTTTGCGAAAAAAGAACCTTTTAAACCCTTTGTTATTTTCTGAAGTTTGATTAGCGGAGTTTCCCCAACTAATTCTAAAATACTATTATTAATTCCGTTGTTTTTACTCATACGACTCTAATACGTAAACATTATTAATGAATAATGTTTGATAATCTTTTTATAAAATATGAAGATACATTCTAGTATTGAATTATAAAATTAAATTTAAAGTTTAATTAAATCTGGATCTAATTTATTTCCCAAAGCTAAAAAGAATGTATAGTCTTTTGCAGTTTCCTTTAAGGCGTCAAAACGTCCTGAAGCACCACCATGACCAGCTTCCATATTTGTTCTAAGTAATAATAAATTATCATCTGTTTTTAACTCTCTTAGTTTCGCAACCCATTTTGCAGGTTCCCAATATTGTACTTGAGAATCATGAAAACCAGTAGTTACTAATATATTTGGGTATGCCTTTGATTTTACTTGATCATAAGGTGAATATGATTTTATATAGTCATAGTATTCTTTGTCTTTCGGATTTCCCCATTCATCGTATTCTCCTGTTGTTAAAGGTATTGAATCATCCATCATTGTGGATATAACATCTACAAAAGGTACCGCTGCGATAATTCCGTTATACAATTCAGGATTCATATTTACAATTGCTCCCATAAGTAAACCACCTGCAGAGCCACCCATTGCATATAAATGCTTTTCAGAAGTGTATTTGTTTTCTATTAAATATTTAGAACAATCTATAAAGTCTGTAAAGGTGTTTTTTTTATTCAACATTTTACCGTCTTCATACCAATCTCTGCCTAAGTATTCACTTCCTCGAATATGTGCTAATGCGTACACAAAACCTCTGTCTAATAAACTTAATCGTGTGGTAGAAAAACTATCTGGAATTGTATAACCATAAGAACCGTATGCATACTGCAATAAAGGTGTGTTTTTATCTAACTGCGTATCTTTATGGTATACCAAAGAAATAGCTACTTTTTTACCATCTCTAGCCGTTGCCCAAACGCGTTTGCTCTTGTAGTTTTCTTTATCGAATTTACCCCCCAAAACCTCTTGTTCTTTTTTAATTTCTTTAGACTTATCTCCCATATTAAAATCAATAACAGAGGCAGGTGTTGTCATAGAATTGTAAGAATAACGTATTACGTGTGTATCAAAATCCGGATTTGAATAAACACCTACGGAATAGGTTTCTTCGTTAAACGGAAGATAAAAATCATCTGTTTTATCCCAACGTTTAATACGAACCATATTTAATCCGTTTGTACGTTCTTCTAAAACTAAATATTCTTTAAATATTGAAAAATCTTCTAGTAATGTATCTTCTCTATGCGGAATAACATCCGTCCAATTCTCTTTTGCTGTCATAGAAACCGGAGTCTTCATTAACTTAAAATTAGTAGCATTGTCTTTATTTGTTAATAAATAAAAATCATCTCCAAAATGAGAGACACTGTATTCTAAATCGCGCTCACGCTTCTGTAGCATTGTAAATTCTCCTGTAGGGTTGTCTGCATCTAGATATTGAGCTTCTGTAGAAACGGTGCTATATGACCCGATAATGATATATTTGTCAGATTTTGATTTTGTAACATAGGTCCCAAAAGTTTCATCTTTTTCATGAAATACTTCAATATCTTCTGAAGCTGATGTTCCTAGAATATGTCTATAAATCTTCTCACTTCTTAATGTTGTAGGATCTTTCTTGGTGTAAAAAATAGTTTTATTATCATTTGCCCAAACAGAACCACCAGTTGTGTTTTCTATAACATCTTTATAAACTTCACCCGTTTCTAAATTTTTTATACGCAAAAAGTATTGTCTTCTGCTAATTGTATCTGTTGCAAAAATGGCTAATTTATTGTTATTAGAAATATTTAAACCTCCTAATTGAAAATAATCAAAATCTTTGGCCATCTCATTTACATTGAACATTATGTTTTCATCTGCCTCTAAATTGTCTTTCTTTCGGCTATAGATAGGATATTGCATTCCTTTTTCAAAGCGTGTAATATAGAAATACCCATTGTCTTTATAAGGCACAGAAGAATCATCTTCTTTAATTCTACCTTTCATTTCTTCGAATAAAGTCTCCTCAAAATTCTTAGAAAACTCAGTAACTCTGTCGTGATACGTATTTTCTTCCTCTAAATAATTAATTACTTTTTTCGTTTGGTCATCTTTTATATTATCGAGCTTTTGCTCATCCGTCAAACGCATCCAAAAATAGTTGTCTATTCTAACATCTCCGTGTTTTTCTAGTGATGTTGGCTGCTTTTCTGCTGTAGGTATTTTTGCATCTATATTTTTCATGGTATCATTTTAACAAGAGGTGGCAAAAATAAGACTTAATACGATAGTTGTTGTAAATAATTTCCTAAGTTTTAGTTGATTTATTTTTCCTTACAATTTACTAAATTTATAGAAACTTAAACAATTGCTCCCAAAAGCCCTACGATGCCAACTAAAATATAAATAGAGAGGATTATAATGGTAAAAACACCTACAAATTTATAATGAGATTTAAGCATTTCGAATGCACTTGCTAAAACTTCATCATCTTTCGAGATTAATGCTTTTTTTAACTTAATAGAAAACTGATATAAATAGTATAGTGGAAAAATATAAATGACAATCATTAGAATATAAAATATTGTCATTACTGTGCCTAAATTGAAAGGCATACCTGTTGCTTGTGGCATACTAGCATAAATAGTACTAATAAAAAAGCTACTTAAAAAGAGAAGACCTAAACCTATAAAACTTAGAATAGTTAAAAATTTGCACCATTTTGCTGTTTCTTTTAAAAAACTTTTTGCACCACTAGTTAAAGTTAGTTGCTCTATCTCTGTAATTGCATTTTGCATATTTTTTTATTTAGTTAACAATTAGTTTCAAAAATAGTCATTTTAAAATTTTGACAAAAAAAAACCACAAATATTAAATTTGTGGTTTAAAATATAGCTTTAAAAGTTTACTTTTTAAAGTTAGTAATGGTCTTTGTAATAATAGAAATACAATCCATTAATTGCACTTCTGTCATCACTAAAGGTGGTGCAAAACGAATGATATTACCATGTGTAGGTTTTGCCAATAACCCATTATCTCTTAGTTTCATACAAATATCCCAAGCTGTAGAACTGTCTTCCGTATCGTTTATTAAAATTGCGTTTAACAATCCTCTACCTCTTACTGATTTAACTAAATCATTTGTTTTACAAAATTCTGTTAATTCATGCCTAAATATATTTCCTAATTTATCTGCATTAATTGCTAACTCTTCATCTGCAACTACTTCTAAAGCAGCCATTGCAACTGCAGCAGCAATTGGGTTTCCTCCGAATGTAGAACCGTGATTACCAGGCCCAATTACATTCATTACAGCATCATTTGCTAAAACAGCAGAAACAGGATATGCACCGCCACTTAGAGCCTTTCCTAAAATTAAGATATCTGGTTTTGTTTCTGGTGAACCAGAACAATTTTTCTCTGGACAAGCACAATTACCACAAGTTGCTAATAAACGACCCGTTCTTGCAATTCCTGTCTGTACTTCATCCGCAATAAACAAAACATTATGCGCTGCACACATTTCTTTAGCAGCAGCTAAATAGCCATCAGAAGGCACAAAAACGCCTGCTTCACCCTGTATTGGTTCCACTAAGAATGCAGCAATATTTTTGCTACCCTCTAAGGTTTCTTTTAAAGCTTCTAAATTATCATATTCAATTTTAATAAAACCGTTTGTATAAGGTCCAAAATTCTTTCTAGCAACTTCATCATTAGAAAAAGAAATAATAGTGGTTGTTCTGCCGTGAAAGTTATTTTCACAAACAATTATTTCTGCCTTATTTTCTTCAATACCTTTTACTTCATATGCCCATTTTCTTGCAATTTTCAAAGCAGTTTCTACTGCTTCTGCTCCAGTATTCATTGGTAATAATTTATCAAAACCAAAATACTCAGTTGCAAATTTCTCATATTGTCCAAGCATATCATTATGGAAAGCCCTTGATGTAAGACTTAATTTTTTTGCTTGATTGGTCATTGCGTCTACAATTTTAGGGTGGCAATGTCCTTGATTTACAGCAGAGTATGCTGACAAGAAATCATAATATTTTTTTCCTTCCACATCCCAAACATTAACGCCTTCACCTTTACTCAAAACCACTGGAAGTGGATGATAATTGTTTGCCCCATGTTTGTTCTCTAATGCTATCGCTTCTTGCGATGTAAGTTTGTTTAAAACAGTCATTTTTAGTCGTATTAAATGTTTATAATTAAATAACCATTCCTGTTCTACCTTTATCCTTTCGAAGTTCCGAAAATTCAGCGTGGGAAAGAAATCATCCCCGAAGTGACACAAAAGTAATTAAAATAATTAACTATTTAATAAATGATTTTATTTCGTAATAATAAATTGTTTAATGTGATATTATCTAAAAATATCATTTTAAAACTAACAATAGAAAGAATTTGGGAACAAACCTTTGATGTCTTTTATTTAAAAAAAACAACATCCCTCTCCTTTTCTTTTCCTAATTTCGCAGTCCAAAATACTTAAAAATGCCGCGCAGAGAACGAAATAAATTTGTAAAGAAGAATCAAGTTTTAGAATTAAGAATTGAAGCTTACGCTTTTGGGGGAAAAGGAATTGCGAGAATTCATTCAGAAGATGGAAGCTTTGTTATTTTTGTACCGAATACACTACCTGGCCAATTGGTAAAAGCGCAAATTAATAAATCTAGTAAGAATTATGCTGAAGCAAAATTAATAGATGTTTTGGCTCCTTCTGAAGATGAAGTTGAAGTTCCTTATCAAGATATTCCTGGTGCACCTTACATTCAATTGCCTATAGAATTACAACACAAATATAAAAAAGAAAGTACTTTGTCTTTATTTAAAAAAATAGGGAAAGTAGAAAATATAGAAGCTTTATTTGACGAATTTGTAAGTTCCCCAAATGTATTTCATTATAGAAATAAAATGGAATATGGTTTCTCTGCAATTGGTTATGATAGAGTTACAAAAAGAGATAAAGACGAGTTTACACTAGGTTTTAAAAGACGTGGTGTTTGGTGGATGGGAGATAATTTAGATAAAGATTCTGGTTTGTTTGATAAACAAATGGAAGACAATCTAAAAAATATTAGACAGTATTGCATAGATTCTGGTTTAAATCCTTGGCACGGGCCAAAAAGAGAAGGTTTTTTTAGATACTTTGTAGTAAGAAAGTCTTTTAAAACAGATGAATTATTATGCAACCTGGTAACTACTTCGCCAAATTTAGATCAATTCGATTTGCAGAAATTTGCAAACTTTCTAAAAGATATTTTTGGAGATCGATTAGCGGGTTTACTACATACTATTAACGATGAAACTGGTGATAGAACAATTGCTACCTCTGGAAGTATCGAATTAGTGTATGGAAAAGATAAAGTTGTAGAAGAATTATTAGGCTTAAATTTTGAAATCAGCATGAAAAGCTTTTTTCAAACAAATCCAAAATGTGCAGAAAAGCTATATAATAAAGTTGTAGAATATGTTTTAGAAGACAAATCTAAAGTAGACAATACAGTGGTTATGGATTTGTTTTGTGGAACAGGAACCATCGGACAAATTGTTGCCTCTAAAAGTGAAAACGCAAAAATTGTTGGAGTAGATATTGTGGCTTCTGCTATAGAAGATGCTGAGAAAAATGCCAAAAGAAATAATATAGAAGGATTAAAATTTTATGCAGCAGATGTTGGTAAATTTCTAACAGCACATCCTGAATACGAAAATAAAATTAAAACGATTATTTTAGATCCTGCAAGAGCAGGAATTGCACCAAAAACATTACAAAAAATAATTAATTTAAAAGCAGATAGAATGGTCTATGTTTCTTGTAATCCTGCAACGCAGGCAAGAGATACAGAGTTGTTAAGTGCTGCTGGTTATTTTATGAAAAAGATAAGTCTGGTAGATCAATTTCCACATACTGCGCATATTGAAACTGTGGTTTTATTTGAGAAATAAAATAAGAAATATGAAGAGAAATAAAGTTTAGTTACGTTAGTTGTAATTCACTTTTATTTCTCTTCTTTCTTTATGCAATCGATAGTCTTTAAAAGTATTGTTAATGTCTAACTTTACAATATTAGAATGAGACTTCACATTCAATAAAAATTCATTTTTAATTTTAACTGACTTTATACTTTCTTGGTATTTAGATAAGAAACATATCACTTTTGTATGATGTTCATCTGATTTTATTTCTAAAACTTGAGGTACTAGTTTTTCATCATTAAATTCCCAACTAGTTGTTTTATTTAAGTATTTACTGAAATCTTCTTTAGAAACATGTAAGCTTTTAGATGCGCCAAACTTAATAAAGTTTTCTTCATCAAAATCAATTTCTAGCATCAATACATGTCCTCTTCTTATAACATTAAAAGTAGCAGAGATAGATTCATGCAAATTATTTATGTTAGTTATATTTAGCAGAGCAAAACAAGTTAATATTAAAATTCTCATTTTATAATAATTTTAATTGTTCCCAGTTTATTTCCTTCTCTTATAATATTTAACACATAAATACCTGCATTAGTTGTAGTATTTATTTCTAAAACCCCAATACCTGTTTCTTCAAGAACGAGCTGTCCTGTTATCGAATATAGCTGCACTTGATATTCTTCTAAACTGGTAGATATTACAGAGAAATGGCCATCATTAGGATTTGAGTTGATATAGTAACCTAAGTCTTTCAAATCTAAATCTTTTGTGCTTAATGTGGCTCCACAACTTTCATCAAAACTAGTTGAAGGATTATCTGTTGCAAAAGGATTTATATTTGCATTAGAATCATCACAATCATAAGATACTACAAAACCGTCTCCATCTGCATCAACACCACTTAAAGCATTAGCGTTACTAATAAAACTATCATTAAAATTACCTTTTATACATCTAGAAATTTGAGGAAAATCTTGAGTTACCACATAATAATAGTCAAAATTTTCTTCTCCTTGAGCTGTAGTTAATGTAATGGAAGCTTCAATTCCGTTGCATTCATCCAAATCTCCTTTTCCTGCAACGTAGCCAAAATCATTTGTATATTTTCCAGAATAAGAACCACAAGGAGCACTAATTCCATCTCCAGGACGTAAACCGCTTTTTAACTGAAAACTTGGAAACATTTCTTTTATGTTACCCTCTTTATCAGGACCAAAACGATATAAAATAGGAAAACCATCTGCAGCCCAACCAACTTGTAATACTTCTGCTGGCGGTGTATTTAATGTAGAAATACCTTGTTCTAATTCTTCTACATATTCATACATATTTCCATGATAATGATAGCCTGAATTAGGGTTTACATGAGCAGAAGCACAATCTAAAGCAACAAAATCTCTACCATCTCCAATATTTGTAGTGGGTTCAAAAACCCAATCCCAATTGTATTCTCCAGTATTTACATCTTCAAAAATAAAAGGTGTAGCTGGCGCAGGCATCATATACACTCCGTTTAAAGCAATACCAAAAAAGTTAACTGGTCTTCCGTTAGCTCTTGTTAAACTCGTAACTTCTCCAGATAATTTAGGTTTTAAATCAAATTTATAAACTCTATAATAAGGGTTTGGTATTCTGTCTGCAACATAATTAAAATTATGATTAGGGTAATTGTTGGAATATACTACTCTATCATTTTGTTCAATAAATTCGTAATAAACACTGGGGTTTGAAGGCGTGTAGCTACAAGCTATATTATCATAACTTAATACATCTGTTGTTTCACAAGGGCTATTGCAATCATCAATGGTAGTTTCTGTACCGTTTTTAATGCCATCATTACAAGACCAATCATTTCTTATTGTTTGTGCTTCTTGTTGTAACATCATTTTTATCGTTTCTTGCTCTGTTGTTAAGTTCCCTATTAAGTTAGTTTCTTCTTTAATATCTGTAAAAATGTTATAAAATTCTTCTCTACCATTTTCATCTTCAATTAACTTATACGTATCATTTCTAGTTGCCCAAAGTTCTGTATTACTACTTTCATAATCTGTATAATTTATTTTTTTAGAAACCTGGTTTTCAAATGACAACGCAGGTTTTAAACTTAAACTATTATCTGTTCCACCTAATAATTGAACTCCTGCCAACTCTAAAATTGTAGCATGTAAATCTGTAGCCTGTACCAAGCTTGCTTCTACTTCATTTACTCTTTCTACAGATTTACCTGTAATAATTAATGGTACTCTAATTCCGCCTTCATATATTGAAGCTTTCGCATGACCATTTGGCCAAAAATTATTTGCTTGCCCTGGAGTACCATTATCTCCAATAAAAATAATTACTGTATTTTCTAGAGTATCGTCATCTATACTTTCTAAAAGTCTATTAATTTCATAATCCATAGACTCAATCATAGATAGGTAGATTTTTCTGATATTTGAAGGGGTAGTTGTGTAAGTGCCTTCTGGAGGTATTTGAAAAGGTGCATGAGGCGCTATATGCGCTAACCATAAAAACCAAGGTTTTGTTTGACTATCTATCCAAGATATTGCGTTATTTGTTAAATGTGTAGTCACATATTCATCTACTTGTTCTTCATTTTCTTCTGAATTTACTTTAGTCCAATTGTAGTAATCATCTACTTGACTCGTAAAAACCCCTTCATAATAAGGTACACCAGAATCTTTTGGGTGACTATAATTGCTAGTATTACTTCCTCCAATATGCCATTTACCAATAAGCCCCATGCTATAATCTGTTATACTCTGCTCTTTTATTTTAGTAAATAATGAAGTATGGCTAGTCTCTAAAATTTTAGGCGGTCTCATAACCCCTGTTTTAATACCATATTTACCACTCATTATTGCAGCACGTGTTGGTGAACATTGAGGAGCTGCCCAACAGTTGGTAAAAGAAAGTCCTTTTTCTCTTAAAGAATCTAGTGTTGGTGTATTAGGTAAATCTTCATTTATTCCAAAACCAGGAGTAGAATCAATCCCCATATCATCTGCAATTATTAGCAATATATTTGGTGATTGTTGTTGACTAAAACATGTGGATGTAAAAAAAAATAGTACTAAAATTATTTTTAAAATTTTCATTTATTTATTTTTATTGTTAAATTATATTTAAGCCAACTAAAGAAGAGTAAGATATTTGAAGTTAGACCTCATAAAATAAAAATAGTTTAATTTTAAAACTGTTTAATTTTTAATTTTAAATATTTTATTACTTATTTTAAATTATAATAAACAAAAAACAGGAAATAATTTTGTAATCATTTAATTACATTTGTAGTATAATTAAAAAATTATCTAATAATTAAATATTAATTTGTAAAAATTTGATGATGAAAAAATTAACTGAATTCGAAATATCAAAAAAATTAGAAAATCTTATCGATTGGGAATATTATGATAACGCATTGCACACAGACTTTGAATTCGATAATTTTAAAGATTGTATGTCTGCAATGAATAGAATTGCTTTTGAGTGTGAAGCTTTAAATCATCACCCAGAATGGACAAATATTTATAATACTTTAGATATTACACTAACAACACATGATGTAGACGGTGTTACAGAATTAGATTTTAAATTAGCAGCTGAAATTAATAAGATTGTAGAAGTTGAAGAGGAATAGTGCTATAAAAACAATCTAATTCTTATATTTGAATTGTGAAAAAAAATATTTTATTTTTAGTACTATTAACGGGCATCTTTACCGCGTGTGAAAAAGACGATTTTTGCATAGAGAATCCTGTTACATCTAGATTGATCATAGATTTTTATGATGATACGAATAGAGAGACTTTAAAAAATGTACAACGATTTTCTATCATTGCAGAAGGCAAAACAGACAGTCTTTTTGTGAATACAACTTCTAATAGTATAGCAATACCACTAAACTCTTTAACCCAGGAAACCCGTTATACTTTAAAGAAAAATGACGAGAACGGTGCAGAGGTAGATGATAAAATTGCCACATTCACAATTCAATATGATACAGAAGAAGAATTTGTTTCTAGATCTTGCGGCTTTAAAGTGATATTTAATAATTTAGAGTTTTCTTCAAATACAAATAGTTGGATAACAGATTTTACACCAACAACAATTATTAATTTAGACGATCAAAGCGCAGCGCATGTACAAATATTTCATTAGCATTTGTTTGTTATTTGTTTTTGCGGAAAACTTTTCTCAAGAACAAAAAAAAGACAACATTATTCCTCAAGAAAAAGACACGGTTGTTTATAAAACAAATTATGGTTTGCGCTTGGGAATGGATATAAGTAGGCCTATATTTTCTTCTTTGTACTCCAATTACAATGGTTTAGAAATTGTAGCAGATTATAGAATTAAAAAAAACGTATACATAGCAGCAGAAATAGGTTTTGAAGAAAAAACAAGCATTGAGGATTATTCAAATTCAACTTCTAAAGGAAATTATATTCGTTTAGGGCTTAATTACAATGCCTATGACAATTGGTTAGATATGAATAATGAAATTTTTGTTGGATATAGATATGGTTTTTCTTTGTTTAATCAAACTTTAAATAATTATACAACAAACGTTTCAGACATGGAAAACGGCAGCTATTTTCCTGCTGTTTTAAATACCGTCGGGCAGGCCTCCACGAGTTTAAATACTCATTGGTCTGAATTTATGATAGGTATTAAAGCAGAAACTTTACATAATCTATTTATTGGGTTTAGCTTTTCTTACAAAATATTAATGAGTGTAAAAGATCCAGAAAATTTTATGACGCTCTTTTCTCCAGGATTCAATAGAATTTTTGAAAGCAATACCGGTTTTGGTATTAATTATACCATTAGTTACTTAATTCCTTTTTCTAAAAAGTAAATTCACCTTAGAAACTGCAGTTTTTTTAGTAACTTTAAACCTGTTTTAATTTAAAACTACAACAATGAATAAAATACCAAGTGTAAACTTAGCAGATTTCTTATCGAACGACCCTAATAAAAAACAAAAATTTATAAATGAAATTGGACATGCATACGAAACCATAGGTTTTGTAGCCTTAAAAGGGCATTTTTTAGATGATACATTAGTAAATAATTTATATAGTGAAATAAAAAACTTTTTTGAGTTACCAGTGGAAACTAAAGAGAAATATGAAATACCAGGAATTGGTGGCCAAAGAGGATACGTTTCTTTTGGGAAAGAATCTGCTAAAGGGAAGAAAGAAGGCGATTTAAAAGAGTTTTGGCATTTTGGCCAATACGTAGAAGATGATGCCGAAAGAGCAAAAGAATACCCCGAAAATGTTCTTGTTAATGAACTTACTAATTTTAATGAAGTAGGAAAAAAAACCTATAAAATGTTAGAAAAAACTGCTAAATATGTACTTCGTTCTTTAGCATTGCATCTAAGTTTAGAAGAGACCTATTTTGACCATTATATCAAAAATGGAAATAGCATATTACGTCCTATTCATTATCCACCAATAGCAACAGAGCCAAAAGGTGCAGAAAGAGCTGCAGCGCATGGAGACATTAATTTAATTACATTATTAATGGGCGCACAAGGAAAGGGTTTACAAGTACAAAACCACAATGGAGATTGGATTGATGCCATGGCAGCGCCGGATGAAATCATGATTAATGTTGGGGACATGTTAGCAAGACACAGCAATAATAAACTAAAATCTACCATTCATAGAGTAACAAACCCACCAAAGGAAATGTGGGGAACTTCTCGATATTCAATTCCCTTTTTTATGCATCCAATATCAGAAATGAAATTAGATGTTTTAGAAAATTGTATCGATTCAAAAAATCCGAAACAATTTGAAGATATTACTGCGGGTGAATTTCTAGAGCAACGCTTATTGGAATTAGGATTAAAAAAATAATTGATACTTGACAAAATGGATTTTAAAGATCAATTAAAAAATTTATTTCCAGAGCATAAGGAAAAATTAGACCCAATAAAAGAAAAGTCTAATATTTGGCTACAAGACGATCCTATACTCTGTAAATATGAAAAACGTAAAGGGAAACCAATCACTATTTTAGAGGGATACACAGGTGCTACATCTGATTTTAAAATATTGGCAAAAGAAATAAAAACCAAACTTTCGGTTGGTGGTAGTTTTAAAGATGATAAAATTATTATTCAAGGAGATTATAGAGATACTATAATGGAAATGCTTAAAGCTAAAGGGCTTAAGGTAAAAAGAGTTGGTGGTTAAAAATATATATTTATGAGTATAAAAGAATCAGAATTGATTTTAAATACGGATGGTAGTGTGTATCATCTGAATTTAAAACCAGAAAACATTGCCCAAGATATTATTTTTGTAGGCGACCAAGATAGAGTTGAAAAAGTGACAAAGCACTTTGATAGTATCGAATTTAAAACTCAAAAACGAGAATTTAAGACGATTACTGGATTTTATAAAAATAAAAGGATAACCGTAATTTCAACAGGAATTGGTCCTGATAATATAGACATTGTTTTAAACGAGTTAGATGCTTTGGTAAATATTGATTTAGAGACAAGAACTCCTAAAGCAAAACTGACTAAATTAAACATCGTTAGGATTGGAACTTCTGGAGCTTTGCAATCAGAAATACCAATAAATTCTTTTTTAATAAGTACCCATGCATTAGATATTAATGGGATGCTTCACTCCTATCAAATAGATGCGTTTTCTCATCCAATTATAGAAAACGCATTTGTAAAGCACACAAATTGGAGTGCTAAAAAGCCATACCCTATTATCATAGAAAATAACAAAGAATTAGAACTTAAATTTTCATCCACAAAAACCTATAAAGGTATTACAGTAACCGCTGGAGGATTTTATGGACCACAAGGCCGTGTTCTTAGACTTCCGGTGCAAGATTCTGAACTAAATGCTAAAATTAATAGCTTTATTTATAACGGACAAAAGATTTCTAATTTAGAAATGGAAACATCCGCTATATATGGTTTATCAAAACTGTTAGGTCATAATGCTATTTCTATGAATGCTATTATTGCCAATAGAACAAATGAAGTATTTAGTGAGAATCCTAACAAAGTTATCGAAGATTTAATTTTATATACTATTGACAGAATAATTAATTAAAAGAATTTATAATAAAATGATCTATTTTATCGTTTTCACAATAGAGAAAACTGAGATAAATTCATTAAAAACATGTATCTTTAATCTTTAAAAAATTTAAAAAAATGAAAAAAGTAGTATTTATTTCAGTTTGTATTGTTGGAATTCTTTGTTTTTCTTCTTGTAGAAGTACTTCTAAACCTTGTGGCTTAGCAAATGATGGAGCAATAAATACACAAGTAGTTTTAACAAAAGCAGATGTAGCTTAAATTTACTTTTTAATAATAATCTCACAAATCCACTTTTTAGTGGATTTTTTATTTTTTTTTACCAAAAAATCGGCTCAACTCCTATCTTTTTTAAAAATAGATTTGTCTTAGAAAAATGTTTACTGCCGAACCAACCTCGCCAAGCCCCCAATGGGGACGGATGTGGTGCGATTAAAATACAATGCTTTGAAGTATCTATTAATTTAATTTTGCCTTCAGCAAACTTTCCCCAAAGTAAAAAGACAACATTTTCCTTTTCATTTGAAATTTGTGTAATTACTGCATCTGTAAACTTTTCCCAGCCTTTATTTTGATGCGATCCTGCTTCATGCGCTCTAACCGTTAAAGTTGCATTTAATAATAAAACTCCCTGAGATGCCCACCTTTCTAAATTTCCATTATGTGAAATTTCTTGCTCTAAATCTACAGCAATTTCTTTAAAGATATTTTTTAAAGATGGTGGATGCTTGATTCCCTCTTTTACAGAAAAGCATAATCCGTTTGCTTGATTTTCATCATGATAAGGATCTTGACCAATAATAACTACTTTTAAAGCAGCTACAGAACAAAAATCAAAAGCTCCAAAAATATCTTTTTTATCGGGAAAACATTGGTGTTTGTCATATTCTTCTTTTATAAAACTTGTTAAATCTTTAAAATATGATTTTTCAAACTCATTATGTAAAATATTTTTCCAGCTATTCGCGATTTTTAGCTCCATTGTTCCTTATTTTTGTAAAGAACCAAAATTACGAATTTGAACACGAATATTTCAGGAAAAACATTACAAGATTTAGAGTTTTCTACAGTTTTACAACATGTATCAGAACATTGTATTTCCGGTTTAGGAAAAGAAAGGGTGCGAGAAATTCAACCGATAATTAGTAGAAAGCAACTTTTTATAGAACTACATTTGGTAAATGAATACTTATCTTCTTTTCAAAGTGAAAATAGAGTACCAAATCATGGATTTGATAATGTAACGGAAAGTGTAAAAAGATTAAAAATAGAAAATAGCTTCATTGAAACAGAAGCTTTCTTAAAGATAGCAAGTACATCCCTTACAGTAAACGAGCATATTAAGTTTTTTAAGAAATTAAAATTGCAGTTTCCCACGTTTTTTGAGCTTTCTCAAAAAATTGAGTTCACTTCTTATATTGACGATGAAATTAAAAAAATAATTGATATTTCGGGCGAAGTAAAAAACAACGCATCGTCTGCTTTAAAACAAATAAGAAGAGATATTAATAATATTCGTGGTAAAATTGGTGCTAGCTTTTCTAGTGCGCTCTCGAAATCTATTGGTGCTGGCTATTTAGATGATATAAAAGAAACCGTTGTAGACAATCAACGCGTTTTGGCGGTTTCTGCAATGCATAGGCGTAAAATAGCAGGTAGCCTATTGGGTTCCTCAAAATCTGGTAATATTGTGTATATCGCACCACAAGCTACATTAGCATATAGCAGAGAGTATCAAAATTTAGTGTACGAAGAAAAACAAGAAGTAATTAAGATATTACGAGCCTTAGCAGAAACAATTAGGCCATTTACAAGCCTTTTAGAAGAATATTTAGAGTATTTGGTGCACACAGATGCTGTTGGCTCAAAAGCAAAATATGCATTGGAAATGAATGCTATTTTACCAAAAATAACCAAAGAAAAAAGAATTTTCTTTAAAAATGCCATGCATCCAATATTATGGAGAAAAAATAATGCTCAAAAAATAAAAACAATACCTCAATCTATAGAACTCAACGAAAAACAACAGATTATTGTTATTTCAGGACCAAATGCAGGTGGAAAAAGTATTACTCTAAAAACGATTGGTTTATTGCAATTAATGCTACAAAGCGGAATTTTAATTCCTGTAGACGAACGCAGCCAAACCTATATTTTTGATACTATTTTAACAGATATTGGAGACAATCAATCTATAGAAAATCAACTAAGTACTTATAGTTATCGCTTAAAAAATATGCGTAATTTTTTACGTAAATGTGGAGAAAGTACATTGTTTTTAATTGATGAATTTGGTACAGGGTCAGACCCTGAATTGGGAGGTGCTCTAGCAGAAATATTCCTAGAAGAGTTTTATGAGAAAAAAGCTTTCGGAATTATTACAACCCACTACTCTAACTTAAAAGTACTGGCAAATGAATTAGAAAATGTAACCAATGCAAACATGCAGTTTGATGAGCGCACCTTAGAGCCGTTGTACAAATTGTTTGTTGGGCAAGCTGGTAGTTCTTTTACATTTGAAGTAGCGCAAAAAAACGGAATCCCATTTAGTATTATAAATAAGGCAAAAAAACGTGTAGACACAGAGAAAGTTCGTTTAGATCAAACCATTTCTAAACTGCAAAAAGAAAGAAGTAAACTACAACGAAATTCAGACAATCTGGAAAAACAAAAATCTAAAGGACAAGAGCATTTAGAAAGTTTACAAGAAAAGGAAGATAAAATTCAACTGAAACTAGCTGGTTTCCAAGAGTTATATGATAATAACCAAAGAATGCTTTCTTTGGGTAGAAAAATTAATGAGTTTCTAAACAAATACTTTCAGAATAACAATAAGAAAGAATTAAATACAAATTTTAATAAATGGGTGGTTGATGAAAAGGTTAAGTATGCTAAGAAAAATCCTTTAACACCGAAAACAAAGTCTCAAAAGCAGCAAGCCAAAGTTGTTCAGAAGCAAATGCAAGAGGTTATTAAAACAGTAGAAAAAGAGGTATTACAAAAAGTAGTTAAAGTTCGGAAAGAAAAGAAAATAGAAGCTGTTAAAATTGCTGAAGAAAAAGCAATTTATAATTATAAGATAAATGACAAAGTTCGAATTAAAGACTCTAACTCTATTGGAACTATTGATAAAATTGAGAAAAAAAACGTAATTATTAATTATGGTGTTTTTACTACAAAAACTTCTTTGAGTAATTTAGAGTTGGTAGAAAAGGTAAAAAAGTAGTAACGTTATATTTAAAAAGCGGTAAAAAGGTGAAATACACCCTTTTTATCGCTTTTATTATCTTTTTTTATCTTTTAAATTTTTATTTCTTCACCAATACCCACAGTTCTACTTCCTCACTACCACGCCAGTGTTGGTCTCTTTTGGTTTTTTCTGAAGCTACTTTCACAGATTTCCTTAAACATTTTTCTAATTGAAAACGTACTCCCTTTGCCAATTCCTTTTCTATCGGGTGCTCTTTAGATGCTTTTGTAATTTGACCTAAATTAGAAAACAATATGACTAGTTTGCCATCTTTAGCCAATCTGTTATTTGCTTCGGCAAAAAACTTAGGAAATAAATTTTTATTATAATAAATAGCTTCATCAATTTTTCCTAAATTAGAAGCTGCTGGCAGCCAAGGCGGATTGAAAACAATTAATTCTGTTTCATTTTTTAATTCACCAAAAAGATTTGCATCACTTAATTCAATCTTACGAGACAGTTTTGTCTCTCCCATAGCTTCTTTTAAACCTGCAATTGCATTCGGATTAGTATCTGTTCCAAAAACCTTTTGAAAACCATGTTGCACCATTTGAAAAGCCAAAACACCACTACCAATGCCAACGTCTATAGCAGACTTTTTAGCACCTTTATATCGCTTTAACCAATTGTCAAACAAAATTAAATGATCGAAACGAGTTGGGAAATACGTGCCATAAAACGGGTGAATTTTATTTCTTAGAACAGGTACTTTAATTCCGTTTTTATACCATTGCCAAGCACTATTTAATCCTTGTACTTGCGGAAAGGTTAAAAAGAATTTGTTATTTTCTGGATAAAACTTTTCTAACCAACCAATACTAGGCGCTTTTTTAACCGCTACTTCTTGATTTATAATTTCTATAAAAACCTGATTGGAAAGCTGATGATATTCAGCTCTATACGCACGTTGCTCTGAAAATGTTTTATTTGGCAACCTATTTTTTAAATGTTTATGTAACTCTTTTAGGAGCATCATTCCATTGCTATAAAAATCAGTAATTACAACAGATGAACCTTCCTTCATTGCATAAATAGTGGCTCTTACATCTGTAGTGCTCTCAAATTTTATTATAATTTCACCTGGAACAGCTGGTGATGGTTTGTTTATTTGTGTTTTTGAATTCATCAATTGATACTACGTTATAACGTTTTACCAACTAATGTGGTTTGCAAAACGTGCGTTTAAAATTGGCTTATAATTGGTATTTAGAAACAAACAGACATTAAGTTGATTGTTATTGTATTAATAATCTAAATACTACGCCGCAAAGATACTTTTTTTAAAACCTATAAATGACACTATAAATAGATAATACAGAAAGATTTCAATATCTTACTGCATACTATTTCAATAGAAAATTAACAGTATTTTAAATGATTTATTATAGAATCAATAAAAATAGTGAAAGAAGTTTTTTAACGGATTGAATTAATTTTATTATTCAGATATTTGTAATAGAACATTTATTTATCCAACTAATGATTTCAAATACTGTTTTAGAACAACTTCACAAATCGATTTCTGGTGATGTACTTTTTGATAACTTACATAAAACCTTATATGCTACAGACGCCTCTGTGTATAGAAAGATACCTTTGGCTGTTGCGTATCCTAAAAACGAAAAAGATCTTAAAACCTTAATTGCTTTTGCAACTCAAAATGAAATTACGCTAATACCAAGAACTGCTGGTACCTCATTAGCAGGACAATGTGTTGGAGACGGAATTATAGTAGATGTTTCTAAACATTTCACGAAAATCATTTCTTTTGATGAAACTGCAAAATCTATAAAATTAGAGCCCGGAATTGTAAGGGATTCTTTGAATGTATATTTAAAGCCGTTTGGTTTATTTTTTGGTCCGAATACGTCTACTTCGAACCGCTGTATGATGGGAGGAATGGTTGGTAATAATTCTTCGGGAAGCACCTCTATAAAATACGGTGTTACGCGTGATAAAGTATTAGAAATTGAAGCGATTTTAAGTGATGGAACTTCAGTTACTTTTAAAGAAATAACTTCTCAAGAATTTAGTGATAAAACAAAAGAGAATACTTTAGAAGGAACTATTTACAGAACTATTTTTGAAGAGCTTTCTTTAGAAAAAAATCAGCTAGAAATTAAAGAACAATTTCCGAAAGAAGCAATACATAGAAGAAATACAGGGTATGCGGTTGATGAGTTTTTAACATCAGATTTGTTTGGTGGATCAGCACCAACTATAAACGTTGCAAAATTTTTATCTGGTAGTGAAGGAACTTTAGCTTTTTCTACAACAATTACATTAGAACTAGATTCTTTACCCCCAACAGAGAGTATTATGGTGTGTACCCATTTTACAAGTATAAATGAAAGTTTACTTGCTACGGTTATAGCAATGAAACACGAGTTATACAATTGCGAGTTAATGGATAAGACAATTTTAGATTGTACGAAAAACAATCGTGACCTTGCAAAAAATAGATTCTTCTTACAAGGAGATCCAGAAGCAGTTTTAATGTTAGAGGTTTCAGCGAATACCATTGAAGACGCAGAAATCTTAGCAGACAACTTAATTGCAGATTTAGAAAAAAATAACTTTGGCTACCATCACCCAAAAATATTTGGTCAAGATATTGCGAAAGTTCATTATTTAAGAAAAGCAGGTTTAGGTGCTTTGGGAAATATGATTGGTGATAAAAAAGCCGTAGCCTGCATAGAAGATACAGCGGTAGCTTTAGAGGATTTGCCAAATTATATTGAAGAGTTTACTCAGATTATGGATAAGCATCAGCAAAACGCAGTGTATTATGCACATGCTGGCGCGGGTGAATTACATTTACGTCCTATCTTAAATCTAAAGAAAAAAGAAGATGTTGTATTATTTAGGAAAATTACAACAGAAACTGCTGCATTAGTAAAAAAATATAAAGGTTCTTTTTCTGGCGAACACGGAGATGGAATTGTTCGCGCAGAATTTATTCCTTTGATGATTGGTGATCAAAATTACCAATTATTAAGACGCATTAAAAAAGCATTTGACCCAAACAATGTTTTTAATAAAGGAAAGATTACAGACGCTTTTTCTATGGATGAAAGTCTGCGTTATGAAATAGATAGAGTTGAACCAGAAATTAAAACAATTCAAGATTTTTCTGATAGTGAAGGTATTTTAAAACTTGCAGAAAAATGCAACGGTTCTGGCGATTGCAGAAAACCAGTGGAAGCTGGCGGTACTATGTGTCCAAGTTACCGGGCAACTAAAAATGAAAAAGATACTACACGGGCAAGAGCAAATACATTACGTGAGTTTTTAACAAATTCAGATGAGGCAAATAAATTTAACCACAAAGAATTAAAAGATGTTTTCGATTTGTGTTTAAGCTGCAAAGCCTGTGCATCAGAATGCCCAAGTAATGTAGATATTGCAACTATGAAGGCGGAGTTTTTATATCAATATCAAGAAACAAACGGGTATTCTTTTAGGAGTAAATTATTTGCTAATAATGTAAAGTATAACAAACTAGGTAGCATTGCTCCCGCTTTAACAAACGCAATTTTAAGCACACCTTTTGCAAAGGCTGCAATGGGTGTTGCACAGCAAAGGCGTGTTCCTAAATTAGCTCCAAAAACATTAAAAAAATGGTACAGCAAGCAACCAAAATCGAATCATAAAAAAGTTATTTATTTATTTTGTGATGAATTCACCAACTTTTATGATGTAGAAATTGGTAAAGATGCTTTTATACTTTTTGAAAAATTAGGTTATAATCTACAAATTATAAATCATGAAGAATCTGGAAGAAGTTTTATTTCTAAAGGTTTCTTAAAAGAGGCTAAAGTAGTCTGTAATTTAAACGTTGCTGTTTTTAAGGATATTATTACTGAAGATACACCTTTAATTGGTATAGAACCTTCTGCTATTTTAACATTTAGAGATGAGTATATTCGTCTAGCAGACGATAAAAGTTCCGCAGAAAAAATTGCAAAAAATGTCTTTACTTTTGAAGAGTTTCTAGCAAAAGAAATCGAAAAAGGAAACTTAGATCGCTCGCATTTTACGCAAGAAGCCAAGACACTTAAAATTCATGGGCATTGTCATCAAAAAGCATTATCTGGAACCCATGCGAGTTTTCAAATCTTAAACATCCCCACAAATTATTCTGTAACTATAATTAATTCCGGTTGCTGTGGTATGGCTGGCTCTTTTGGTTATGAAAAAGAACACTATGATATTTCAATGCAAGTTGGTGAAGACACCTTGTTTCCAAAGCTAAGAAACACACCCAAAGAAACTGAGATTGTTGCTGCAGGAACCAGTTGTAGGCATCAAATTTTTGATGGTACACAACGAATTGCGAAACATCCAATAACCATATTAAAAGAGGCCCTTAAATAGTTTAAATGAGCAAGAAAAGTAAATATATAGCTGATGAAAACCGCTATAAAAAAATGAACTACAGAAGAACAGGAAGCAGTGGTCTTTTACTTCCTGAAATCTCTCTAGGATTATGGCATAACTTTGGCGATCATGATAATTTTAAAAATGCTAGAAATCTATTAAAATGCGCTTTTGATAATGGAATTACTCATTTTGATTTGGCAAATAATTATGGTCCTGCACCAGGCTCTGCTGAAAGAAACTTTGGGAAAATATTAAAAAAAGACTTTAGTACGTATAGAGATGAACTTATCATTTCCACAAAAGCCGGGTACGGAATGTGGCCTGGACCTTATGGGGATTTAGGATCAAAGAAATTTTTAGTTGCTAGCTTAGACCAAAGTTTACAAAGAATGGGATTGGACTATGTAGATGTTTTTTATCATCACAGACCTGATTCAGAAACACCTTTAGAAGAAACTATGGGAACTTTAGATCTAATGGTTAAACAAGGAAAAGCCTTGTATGTAGGTATTTCAAATTATAGACCTAAAGAAGCGGCAAAAGCTTTTAAAATATTAAAAGATTTAGGAACTCCCTGTTTAATTCATCAACCAAACTATAATTTATTTGATAGGTGGATTGAAGACGGATTGTTAGATTTATTAAGAAATTCTGGAGTAGGCGCAATTTGTTTTTCACCCTTAGCGCAAGGAATGCTAACAAATAAATACATTACTGGTTTACCTAAAGATTCAAGAGCTATAAAAGATAGTCCATTTTTAAATGCAAATCAAGTAATAGAGAAGTTACCAAAAATTAAAGCATTGCATAAAATTGCTGAAAACAGAAATCAAAGTTTAGCGCAAATGGCAATTTCTTGGATATTGAAAGAAGACAGCATAACTTCTGTTCTAATTGGAGCAAGTAAAACTGACCAAATTATAGATAGTGTAAAAGCAATTGAAAATACTGTCTTTACAAGACATGAAATTATAGCAATAGATACTATTTTAAAAGAGGCTTAAGAACTCCAAAATTCTCGTTTTTTATTTAATTCTTCTTCCTGAAGCATATAATCTTGAGCATCTTTTGGAGATAATACTTTTAGAAAGGAAGGATGTTGTTCGATTGCAAATTCAATTTTTGTAACAATATCTGCAATATCTTCATTTTCATAATCTATATCTAATGGTTCTTTAATTACCATAGACTGCAGCACGTTTCTTTTTTTAATACTTAACCCTTTTTTATCAAAAGAACGTCTAAATCCGTCTATAACTATTGGAACTACAACAGGCTTACAGGTTTTTATAATATGAGCTGTTCCTCTTCTAATAGGTTTAAAAGGTGTAGTTGTGCCTTGTGGAAAAGTAATTACCCAACCATCTTTAATAGCTTTTCCAATATTAGAAATATCAGAATTTTTTACTTGTCGCTTTACATCCTTTCCATCACTTCGCCACGTTCTATCTATAGAAACGGAACCGGCATATGCAAATAATTTAGGCAACAAACCAGACTTCATGGTTTCTCCTGCCGCAACAAAATAAATATTTAATTTTGGGTGCCAAATGTATCCAACATTTTTAATACTATCATCTCTACCCTTTAAGGATGCATTAAACACGTGAAACATAGCTGCCACATCGGCAAAATAAGTTTGATGATTTGAAATAAATAAGACATTACTATCTGGTAAATTTCTTAAAATATCAGATCCCTCTATTTGTAAACTATTAAACTTACGATAGCGACTATGCGATATCAAACCGAAAATTCTAATCATCAATTTTTTTAGAAATAAAATATGACCAAAAGGATTTCTTTTTATGAATGGCATTGTTCGTGAGGTTTACGAGGTTGGTTGACTACAAACTTACGAAACAAATCATAAATTTGATCACTTTAAAAGTTCTTTAATTTCTGAAAGCATCATGGCTGTAGCGCCCCAAACTACGTAACCATTTAATTTAAAGCACGGTACATCTACATTAGCCATATAAGAAGTAGTTAAATTCACTTTAGATAAAGAACCTTCATTCAATAAATCTTCTAATAAGACTTCAATAGTGTTTTCAACTTCATAATTGATTCTAAATTTTGGTTTTTCTGACACAAAGGCTAAAAAAGGAGTTGCTAAGAAATTACTTGGTGGAATATAAACAGGCGTTATTTCTTTAAAAACTGCTGTGGGCTTTATATGCAATCCAACTTCTTCTGCTGCTTCTCTTAGCGCAGTTGCTTGCATATTTATATCTGATGCATCAACTTTACCCCCTGGAAAACTTATTTGAGCAGAATGGGTTCCTTTGTAGCTGGCCCTTTCTGTAAGTAAAAAAGTTGTTTCATTATTTTCATTTGGATAAAAAAGCACCAAAACGGCCGCTAGTCTTGGATTACTTGCCTTTATTTTGTCCGTATTATATTTTAAACGTAATTCGGGTGCTAATTTAAATTGTGCATCTAAACCGCCTACTGTCTTAGTTATATATATTGGTATTTTATTTTTAAAATGATTAAATTTCAATAGTAAATAGTATTTTTAGCTAAATTATAGAATTCTTTATAAACTCAATATTTTTACGTAGAATTTTTTTTAATCATTACCTATGAAATATACCTACAAAAAGTTAGTTTTTAGCATCGTATTAGATCTTTTTGGTTTTATCCCAATACCTTTAATAAGTATGCTTTGGGCACCTTTAGCTGGTTATATAATGACTAAAATGTACAAAGGAAGAAAAGGTAAAATTGCTGGTATTATCTCTTTTATAGAAGAATTATTACCAATAGACGTTATCCCAACCTTTACTATTATGTGGATTTACACCTATATTATAAACCGTAAAAATAAAGATGTGCTTAAAAATTAATACTACTGCTTAAATAAAAATCCCAAACCTATTCTACTTAAAAACTTTTTTTCAAATGCCCAGAAAAATTTTAATTGTCCAAAAAACCAACCAACAATTGGCAAAGTTATTTGGTATATAGGAAAAATTAATAAAAACCTTAATGGATAATATATAAATCCAGAAATCTTCTCAGGATCTAGTCCTAAAAAGATCGTAACAGGTTTCGCAACCCACGTAGCGAAAGATCCATTGATTGCAAAAACAATAAAAATGGCTATTACCGCCCAATTGCTTTCAATACCCCAGCGTTGTTTTAGTTTTTCCATAAAAAATCTAAGCTTCTTTTTTTGATTTTCTTAACATTAACCAAATTCCAATAAGTACTAAAGGAATACTTAAGACTTGCCCTGTGTTTAAAGGACTAAAAAACCATTCTTCTCCCCTTTTTTGAACTTGTGGCTCTTTTATAAATTCTATAAAGAAACGCAGAGACCATAAAACAGACATAAATAATCCAAAAAGATAGCCAACTTGATGTTTTTTATTTGTTTTCGAATACAAAAACCACATTACTAAAAACAATGCTAAATAACTTATAGCTTCGTATAATTGTGTTGGGTGTCTTGCAACTGTTTCTCCTGCAGCTTTAAAAATTACCCCGAAACTAGAACCTGTTTCTTTTCCATAAATTTCTGAGTTAAAAAAGTTACCGAAACGGATGAAAAATCCAGCTAAAGCTACTACTATAGAAAGTCTATCTAAAATAAACAACCATGGTTTTTGTAAATGTTTTTTAGCATAAAAATACAAAGCTATTGGTATACCAATGGCAGCACCATGACTTGCAAATCCGGTAAAACCAGTAAACTTCCATCCCTTTATAAATCCTAATATAGTGCTATTTGCACTTTCTTTTATGGGTAGAAATATTTCTAGCAAGTGGTTCTGATAATAATCCCAACTATAAAAGAAAACATCTCCTAAACGCATTCCTAAAAGCATAGAAAGAAAAACATACATAAATAAAGGATCTACTTTTTCTACAGGAATATTATCTGTAATATAGATTTTTTTCATGATGCGCAGACCTAATAAAAAGGCCGTAACAAACATTAAACTGTACCAACGAATTACGAAAAAACCTAAATCAATTCCAATCGAAGGATTCCATTCTATTGCTAAAAAACTCATATACTATTATATTTATTTTTAATTTTCTATATTTTCTGGTACTGGATCATAACCACTTCCTCCCCAAGGATGACAACTAAATATTCTTTTCAAAGCCAACCAACCTCCTGAAAACAGCCCGTGTTTTTGCAAGGCTTGAATGGTGTAATGAGAACATGTTGGGTTGTACCTACATGTTGCTGGTGTAAATGGTGATATTGCTACTTGATAAAACCGAACTAGTAAAATAAACGGGTATGATAAAATTTTCTTCAAACTTAGTTAATTGAAAAAGTTGTGCCTTCTTTGCCATCTTTTAGTTGAATCCCTATTTCAACTAACTCGTCTCTAATTTGGTCAGATAATCCCCAATCTTTATTTTCTCTTGCTTCTTTTCTTAGCTTGATTAACAACTCTACTACTCCATTTATTTTTTCTGAATTGTTTTGAGCTGATTCATTCATCAACCCTAAAACATCAAACACAAAGTCAGTCATCGTTGTTTTTAAAGTTTCTAAATCTTCTGAAGTTAAAGATGCTTTGCCTTCTTTTATTTGATTTATTACTTTTACGCCTTCAAACAAATGCGCTATTAAAATAGGTGTGTTAAAATCATCATTCATAGCATTATAACATTTCTGTTTCCAATCTTTCACATCAAATGTAGATGAATTTCCAAAGCTAACTGATTTTAGAGAATTCATGGCTTCCATAAGTTTATAGAATCCTTTTTCACTCGCTAATAACCCTTCATCTGTTAAATCTAAAACACTTCTATAAGATGATTGTGCCATAAAGAAACGAATAACACTTGGTGAATATGCTTTACTCATTTTATCATTATCACCCGATAATAATTCATTCGGATTAATAATATTACCTGTAGATTTAGCCATTCTTTGACCGTTCATTTCTAACATATTGGTATGTATCCAATAATTTACAGGAGCTATGCCTCTAGCTGCAATATTTTGAGCAATTTCACTTTCGTGATGAGGGAATTTTAAATCCATTCCACCACCGTGAATATCAAATTGTTCCCCTAAATATTTTGTACTCATTGCTGTACATTCAATGTGCCAACCAGGAAATCCTACTCCCCAAGGAGAAGGCCATTTCATAATATGTTTAGCATCTGCTTTTTTCCATAAAGCAAAATCTTGAGGATTTTTTTTATCACCTTGTCCTTGTAACTCTCTTGTATTGTTTATTAAATCTTCTAATCTTCTTTTACTTAATATACCATATTCATTGGTTTCATTGTACTTATGGACATCAAAATAAACAGAGCCATTTACTTCATATGCAAAACCATTTTCAATAATTATTTTAATGATTTCTATTTGTTCAATAAGATGACCAGTAGCAGTTGGCTCTATACTTGGTGGAAGAAAATTTAGATTGTTTAATACATTATGAAAGTCAACCGTGTAGCGTTGAACCACTTCCATAGGCTCTATTTGTTCCAAACGAGCTTTTTTAGCTATTTTATCTTCACCTTCATCCGCGTCATTTTCTAAGTGCCCAGCATCTGTAATATTACGAACATAGCGTACTTTATAATCCAAATGTTTTAAGTATCTAAAAATAACATCAAAAGACATAAAAGTTCTTACATTCCCTAAATGCACATTGCTATATACCGTCGGGCCGCAGACGTACATACCAACGTGACCGTCATTTATAGGGATAAATATTTCTTTTTGTCCTGATAAGGAGTTGTATATTTTAAGTTGATTTTCTTTGTAGCGTTCCATTAAAAAGGTGATTATTTAAAGGGTATAAAGATAGTTACTTTATTAAGAACAGAGAAACGGAATTAATGAGAAGTTTTGTAAATTTACTTTTTAATTAATTATCTTTAAATTTGCATAATTCCTTTCTAATGAATGATAAACCTTCTGCATTACAAGAAAAAGATGGAGTTTCTAAACCAGAAACTACAAGTAAAGCATCTGCGGAAAAAATTAAAAAAAGTAGAGCAAGGCAAAACTCTGTAAATGAATTTGTTACTGGAGTTTTAAATGGTAACATCACATTCTTAAGCAAAGCTATTACATTGGTTGAAAGTACGAATATTAAACACCAACAAAAAGCAAATGAAATATTAAACTGTTGCTTACCCCATGCAAATAAATCTGTAAGAATAGGAATTACAGGTGTTCCTGGAGTTGGAAAAAGTACTTTTATAGAAACTTTTGGTAAATACTTAACGGCACAAGGCAAAAAGGTAGCAGTGCTTGCAGTAGATCCAAGTAGCTCTGTAAATAAAGGTGCTATTTTAGGCGACAAAACAAGAATGGAAGCACTTGTAACTGATGAAAATGCTTTTATTAGACCTTCTCCTTCTGGTACTTCTTTAGGAGGCGTTGCCCAAAAAACACGCGAAAGCATTATTTTATGCGAGGCTGCAGGGTTTGACACTATAATTATTGAAACTGTTGGTGTTGGGCAATCTGAAACAGTGGTGCATTCTATGGTAGATTTCTTTTTATTATTGAAATTGGCTGGCGCTGGAGATGAATTGCAGGGAATAAAACGCGGAATTATAGAAATGGCAGATGCTATTGTTATTAATAAAGCTGATGGCGATAATAAACAAAATACTAAAATAGCCAAAGTAGCTTTTAACAGAGCGTTGCATTTATACCCATTAAAAGAAAGTAAATGGCAGCCTAAAGTCTTAACCGCAAGTGCTCTTCATAATTCTGGAATTGAAGAAATTAACAACATGATTCTTACTTATATTGCAATAACAAAAGAGAACGCTTATTTTAATAAAAAAAGAAATGAGCAAAATAAATTTTGGCTATTGTCTACAATAGAACAGCAATTAAAAACTAACTTTTATCAAAATCCGAAAGTTAAAAGTGCTTTACAAGAAGAAATTGATAATTTAGAGAATGGTAAGACAACTCCTTTTAATGCAGCTAAGAGGTTATTAGATTTGTAATCTTTATACTTTTTTAAACTCACCAAATATTTGTAGTATTGTACTAGTTAAAAAACTAAATTTTGGATATTATAAAAAACAAATTATCTTGGAAAAAAAGACTTCATGAAATTATTTATGAAGCAGATACCAAGGAAGGTAAAGTCTTTGATGTAATTTTATTAATAGCCATTCTAGCGAGCATATTATTGGTAATGCTAGAAAGTATAGAGAGTTTTGATAACAAATATCACGACTTATTAAATATTGGAGAATGGATAATTACCATTTTGTTTTCAATAGAATACATCCTTCGAATTTTCTCTATTAAAAAGCCAACTACCTATATTTTTAGTTTTTTTGGCGTCATAGATTTTCTTTCTACAATACCGATGTATTTATCCTTTATTTTTGCAGGATCACAAGGATTACTTGCTTTAAGAGCTTTGCGTTTATTGCGAGTTTTTAGAATTTTAAAATTGGCAAGATATATAGGCGCTTCAAATAAACTAATGATTGCTTTAAGAGGAAGCAGGGCTAAAATAGCTGTGTTCTTGCTCTTTGTATTGATAGTTTGTATTATTTTAGGAACGTTAATGTACATGGTTGAGGGTGCAGAAAACGGATTTACAAATATTCCAAAAAGTATTTATTGGGCAATTGTAACGTTAACCACCGTTGGTTTTGGAGACATTGCACCACAAACACCGTTGGGTCAATTAATTGCTAGTGCAATTATGATTTTAGGATATTCTATTATTGCCATTCCTACAGGTATTGTAAGTTCTGAAATGACCAAAACAGATATTAATAAAATTGAAACAAATACACAATCTTGCCCAGCCTGTTTGGATGAAGAACATACCGAGGGTGCAACATTCTGTCATAATTGCGGAAGCATTTTAAATTAAATGAGTACTAATCAAAATACTTTAATAACCATTGTTGGGCCTACGGCCGTTGGTAAAACAGCCTTAAGTATTCAACTAGCAAATGTTTTTAGTGCAAGTATTATTTCTTGCGATTCTAGACAATTCTTTAAAGAAATGACAATTGGCACAGCAGTCCCTGAATCCAAAGAACTAGCTGCTGCTATACATTATTTTATACAAAATAGAAGTGTTTTTGACTCCTATAATGTGGGTGAGTTTGAAAGAGATGCTTTAGAAAAACTCGAAGTACTTTTCAAAGAAAATCCTATTCAAATAATGGTTGGCGGAAGTGGGCTTTATGTAGATGCCGTTTTAAATGGATTGGATTATTTTCCTGAAGTAGATCCTAAAATACGTGAAGCACTATTGTTAAAAATAGAAAAGGAAGGGATTGAGGTACTTCAAAAGCAATTAAAAGAATTAGATTTAGAAACTTATAAATTGATTGCCATAGACAATCCACATAGAATAATGCGAGCTTTAGAAGTTTGTATTGGTTCGGGTATTCCGTATTCAACCTTTAAAAACAAGCCAAAGAAACAAAGAAACTTTAAGAGTATTAAAATAGGTTTAAATGCAGATAGAGAAATCATTTACAATAGAATTAACCAACGCGTAGATGCAATGATAGACAATGGCTTAATTGAAGAAGCAAAAACCTTATATGCTCACAAAGAATTAAATGCATTACAAACCGTTGGTTACAGAGAGTTATTTTCTTTTTTTGATGGAAATTTTACAAAAGAGTTTGCTATTTCTGAAATTAAGAAAAATTCTAGGCGTTTTGCAAAAAGACAATTAACATGGTTTAAAAGAGATAAAAACACTTTGTGGTTTGATTATTTAACTGATAAATTAACCATAGCCTCTGAGGTTTCTGAAAAAATTAACAAATTAAAAGAATAACATACTTTTGTAAGTCAGACCATTGTATATCTTTGTGAAACAAAATATAAATCATGAAATTAAAAATTACAGTATTATTTATTGCACTTATAAGCACATTAACAATTGCTCAAACTAAAGTTGGAACTGTTGATAGTGACTATATTATTGGTATGATGCCAGAGTCAAAAAGAGTTGTAGAGATTACAAAGAGTTATGGCGCAAAGTTAGATTCAACTTTTAGTGCAAGGGTTACAGATTTTAAAGTAAGATTAGAAGACTATAATCTCAAAGAAAAGGATATGGGCGAATTAGAAAAAAAAACAATTCAAAAAGAATTGGCGGGCTTGGAACAAGATATTAAAAAATATCAAAAAAACGGAAATACGTTAATGGGATTAAAAAGAGATGAGCTAATGCGTCCTCTTTACACGATGCTTAGCGAAGGAATTGCAACTGTAGCCAAAGAAAATGGATACACTCAAATTTTAACAATCACCGGAAATGAATTTGCATATATAGATTCAAAATTTGATATCACTGAATTGGTGCTTAAAAATTTAGGTATTACAATTCCGAAAGGATAATAATAATATTATAAAAAAACCTCACATTTATTTTAAATGTGAGGTTTTTTTATCTCTTATATTTGGTATTATTTATTCAAATTCTTTCATTTCGGCGTCATAAAACAAACCTGCTTTATCCATTAAATCTGCCAATTCTCCTGCAATATCTTCTTCGTTTTCTCCTGTTAAGTCCTCAAACCATTCTATTTCATCATCCTTTAAGTTAATCATAAAACGTGGAAACTCTGTATGCAAGACAAAAATATCATCTGGTAAACTGCTGTTATCTGCTAATAAAAATTTCGGTAAATTCATTGTAAATATTTTATTTATGAAACTTCGAACGCAATCGAAAACTAATTTAATTTTTTTTAACCTCTCGTCTGCGTTCAAGAGAATATATATTATTGTTTGTCTTTTATTAACTTTAAAGTTAAGGAATTAAATCGAATGAATAATAAAACGGAGGCTGTTGTTAACCCAGCCAATAAACCTAACCAAATACCAAAACTACCAAACATTTCTTCTTTACCTAAAAAATAAGAAACAGGAAAACCAACAACCCAATACGAAATAAAGGTTAAAATAGTTGGTATTTTAACATCCTGCAAACCTCTTAAAGCTCCTAAAACTACTACTTGTATACTATCTGAAATCTGAAAGAAAGCAGCCGCTAATAACAAGTTCGATGCAATGCTAAGCACCTCCATATTATCTTTATAATTTGTAGTATCATTTAAATCTACATAAATATTTGGTAAACTTTTATGAAAAATAAAGAACAACAATGCAAAGAATACAGCTAGTAAAATACCCAACAAAAAGATAGAAAATGCAATTCTACGTAACTCTTTATAATTTTGTAACCCTTTCTGGTTTCCTACTCTAATCATAGAGGCAACGCTTAGCCCCATTGCAACCATAAAAGTCATAGAAGATAAATTTAAAGCAATTTGATTTGCAGCTTGAGAATTTTTACCTAACAAACCACTCAGCCATATTGCAGCAGTAAAAATAGCAACTTCAAAAAACATTTGCATAGCACTTAAAGAGCCAATGTTTACAATCTTTTTAATCATTGAGAAATCTAAAGTAAATAATTTTATATTTCTAACAATTTTACGAGAACGTTCTTTATAACGTAACAATGTCCAAAGATAAATGACCATTATTATTCTAGAAACTAATGTACCGTATGCAGCGCCAACCATTCCCATTTCTGGAAAACCAAACTTTCCAAAAATTAAAATATAATTTAAAACTACATTTACAATATTTGCTATTAAAGTTGCATACATAGGGTATTTAGTCATAGACATACCGTCAGTAAACTGTTTAATTGCTTCAAAAATAACCAATGGTATTAAAGAAAATGCAACTAAATTTAAATACGGAATAGCCAATACTACAACTTCTTCTGGCTGTTGCATCAAATACATTAGTGGTTTCGAAAAGAAAACCAATAAAAAAAGTAAAATGCCTAAAGTGGTGCATAAAAACAGCCCATGTTTATAAGTAGATTTTGCTTGTTTAAAGTTATTAGAAGCGTCAGCTTCTGCGATTAATGGAGTTATTGCTGTAGAAAAACCAATACCAATAGACATAGCTATAAACATAAAACTATTACCCAAAGAAACTGCAGCAAGTTCTGCCGTTCCTAATTGTCCCACCATAATATTATCTACAAAACTAACAAATGTATGACCTAACATTCCTAACATTACAGGAGCTGCTAGTTTCCAATTATATTTGAACTCAGATGTATATTGATAAATATTCAATTTTTAATACTTTTTAAGGACTGCGAAAATACAAATAGTAAACATAATAATACTTTTTTTGAACTATTTATAGCGTAATAATGAAAGACAAAAAAATATTAATAGCTTGATATATTTATTTAGCAGTTTTGACCACTAATGTGTTCATAAATAATTTAATTATTCTTACTTTTGAGATTAAACTAAAACTAAAAAAAAATGGAAGATATAACTTTAAAAGGAAACCCAATAAATACAATAGGAAATTTACCAAAAGTTGGTTCTAAAGCTTCAGAATTTTCATTAAAAACAGTAGCATTGGCTACAAACTCTTTATCTGATTTTATTGGAAAAAATGTAGTTTTAAATATTTTTCCTTCAGTAGACACAGGTACCTGCGCGACCTCTGTACGAGAATTTAATAAACAAGCTGCCGAATTAGAAAATACTGTTGTTTTATGTATTTCTAAAGATTTACCTTTTGCTCAAGCTCGTTTTTGTGGCGCTGAAGGAATAGAAAATGTGGTAATGTTATCTGATTTCGCTAATGGAAGTTTTGGGAAAGATTATGGTTTAGAAATCACAAACGGACCACTAGCCAACTTGCATTCTAGAGTAGTGATTGTTTTAGATAAAAACGGAAAAGTAATTCACACAGAACAAGTATCTGATATTGTTGATGAACCAAATTATGAAGCAGCATTAAACGCTATTTAGTTTTATGAAGAATGCAAAAGATAGTTTTATAAAAGGAAGATTGCGTAGTTTAAAATTTGCTTTTAAAGGTGCATGGCTTCTATTAACTACGGAAGACAGCATAAAAATGCAAGTTTTTATGGCTGTTATTGTTACTATTATGGGCTTCTGTTTTGATATTTCTAATGTAGAATGGATGCTTCAGTTTCTTGCCATTGGAATGGTTTTAGTTGCAGAAGCATTAAACACGGCAATTGAAAAAATTGCTGATTTTGTGTATCCAGATTTTCATGCTAAAATAGGTTTTATAAAAGATATCGCTGCAGGCGCACCAACGTTTGCAGGCATCATTTCTTTAATTCTTGCAGGGTTCATTTACATCCCAAAAATCAATTTACTATTTTAGCGTAACGAACTTTTAAAAAAAAAAGATATTTATTAATGGCTAAAAGAAAACCTAGCATAGAAAAAACAGCAGATAATACTGAAAGAAAACCTAGTATTTTTGCTTTTTTAATGACGAAGCAAACGCAAACTATTTTTGGATCTTTTCTAATGTTGTTTTCTGTTTTTTTATGTATTGCTTTTGTTTCTTTCTTTTTTAATTGGCAAGAAGATCAGAGCACAATTCACCAATTGTCTAATAGAGTAGTAAAAAGTGAAAATTTATTAGGAAAAATTGGAGCAAACTTAGGACATTTTTTTATTTATAAAGGTTTTGGTATTGCGGCATTTATAGTTTCTTTTCAACTTTTTTCAACAGGGTTTTCAATCTTACTAAAAAGAAAATTATCTAAAATAATTATTTCTTGGAATTGGGGATTAACAGCAATGTTTTTAGTTTCTGTAAGTCTTGGATTCTTGCATGAAAAATTTGCACTTATTTCTGGTATTATTGGTTTTGAAATAAATCAATATTCACAAGATTTTGTAGGAAAAACGGGACTAATTATATTTCTAATTTTCTTTTTCATAGCATACATTGTTGCACGTTATAAAGTGAATTTTGATGGATTTATAAATAGATTAAAACAAAAAAGAGAAGATAAAGACCAAAAAGTAAAAGACGAATCTAAAGTTCCTGCTATCGAAGAGGCAACTAAAACTTCCGAAAAAGAAGAAGTATTAATTGACAATTCTTTAAATTCAGAAGCTAATAATAAATCAGAATTTGAAAAATCTGTAATCGATTTAAAACCTACAATCTCTAAACATTCAGAAGTAAAGGGATCTAAGGAAGGAATTTCGTTAACTATTGAAGGGAACTTGGAGCCCAATTTAGAAATAGAACCTACTCAAGAAAAAGAATTAGAGCCAATCGTAGAAATTGATTTAGCCATTAATAGAGAAGAAAAAAGTGTTGCAGAAAATTTGTCCGATAAATTAGTAAAAGACTTTGGCGAGTTTGACCCTACTTTAGAGTTGGCAAACTTTAAATTTCCTACTTTTAATCTATTAAAGCAATATAACGAAACAATTTCTATTGATCCAGAAGAATTAGAAGCCAACAAAGATAAAATTGTAGAAACTTTAAAAAATTATAAAATTGGTATTGCAGAAATTAAAGCAACCGTTGGGCCTACAATTACTTTATATGAAATTGTACCAGAAGCAGGAATTAGAATTTCTAAAATTAAAAACTTAGAAGATGATATTGCTTTGTCTTTATCGGCATTAGGTATCAGGATTATTGCACCAATACCAGGTAAAGGTACCATTGGTATTGAAGTACCAAATAAAAAATCTACAATTGTTTCTATGCATTCTGTTATTTCTTCAAAGAAATTTCAAGAAACAGATATGGAACTTCCTATTGCATTGGGAAAAACAATATCTAATGAAACTTTTGTAGTTGATCTTGCGAAGATGCCTCACCTACTGATGGCAGGAGCTACTGGACAAGGAAAATCTGTCGGTTTAAATGCAGTATTAACTTCTTTATTATATAAAAAACATCCAGCTGAAGTTAAATTTATCTTAGTAGACCCAAAGAAAGTAGAATTAACTTTATTTAATAAAATAGAGCGTCATTATTTAGCTAAATTACCAGATGTAGAAGAAGCAATTATAACCGATACGACCAAGGTTGTGCATACCTTAAATTCTCTTTGTATAGAAATGGATAACCGTTATGATCTTTTAAAGAACGCAATGGTACGTAATATAAAGGAATACAATACCAAGTTTAAAGCACGTAAATTAAATCCTAATGATGGACATCAATTTTTACCATACATTGTTTTGGTTATTGATGAATTTGCAGACTTAATAATGACTGCTGGTAAAGAAATAGAAACACCTATTGCACGTCTAGCTCAGCTAGCTAGAGCTATTGGGATCCATTTAATTGTAGCAACGCAAAGACCTTCTGTTAATGTAATTACCGGTATTATTAAAGCAAATTTTCCTGCAAGAATAGCATTTAGAGTAACTTCTAAAATAGATTCTAGAACTATCTTAGATGCCGGAGGTGCAGATCAGTTGATTGGTAGAGGAGATTTATTATATACGGCAGGTAATAACCTTAATAGAATACAATGTGCCTTTGTAGATACACCTGAAGTTGAAAAAATTACAGACTATATTGGCTCTCAAAAAGCCTATGCCAATGCCTACCTTTTGCCAGAATACGTAGATGATGAAAGTGGCACAAGTATTGATATTGATATCGATGACCGAGACAAACTATTTAGAGATGCAGCAGAAATTATTGTAACAGCTCAACAAGGTTCTGCCTCTCTTTTGCAAAGAAAGTTAAAACTTGGTTACAATAGAGCCGGTAGATTAATAGATCAATTAGAAGCCGCTGGAATTGTTGGTGGTTTTGAAGGAAGCAAAGCAAGACAAGTTTTAGTAGCAGATTTTGTAGCTTTAGATCAATTATTAGCAAACGAAAAAAATACATAACCTTTTTTACCAAGATTACACATTTATTACATTATGAAAAAAACAGGAATCTTATTTTTATCTCTTTTTATAGCGACAGTTGCATTTGCACAAAGTGCAGAAAAAGCAAAATCTTTATTAGACGAAGTTTCAGCAAAAATGGGAGCTTATGAAAATATGTATATAGGTTTTAGCCAAACATTAAGTAATGAAGATGCAGGAATAAAAGAAGGTGATGAACCACCTATTAACGGTGAAATTAATTTAAAAGGAGAAAAATATAGTTTAAACTACTTGGGTAATCATTTTATTTATGATGGTGCAAAATTGTATGTAATTAATCATGATGAAAAAGAGATTTCTATTTCAGATAGCGATTTAAGTGACGATGATGGGTTTATTTATCCCTCTAAACTATTAACTTTTTACAAAGAAGGTTATACTTTAGAAATGGGAAAATTACAAAACATAAAAGGCAAAAAGATTCAGTTTGTTACCTTGAATCCGATTGATAGTAATTCAGAAATTATAATGGTAGAGCTAGGTATAGATGTAAAGACTAAACATATTTACAAGCTAATTCAAACCGGTATAAACGCTTCAAAAACAATGTTTACAATTACTGAATTTAAAAAAAATGAAGATTTATCTGAAAGTTTCTTTAGTTTAAATAAAACAAAATATTTAAGTGATAATTATACAATAGACTAATACTGTCAATTAACAGGATTTTAATAGCATATTTATATTTAAGAAACTACTTTTGCTTTAATGAAAATTTTAGATAAATACATCTTAAAAACATTCTTAGTACCTTTTCTAGCAACATTTTTAATTGTTTTATTTGTCTTAGTAATGCAATTACTTTGGCAGACTTTTGAAAGTATCGCTGGTAAAGGTATTAGTATTACTTTTATTCTAAAATTTTTATACTATACCTCACTTAGTATCATACCACAAGCATTGCCAATTGCAGTTTTATTATCTTCTATTATGGCTTTAGGAAGTTTAGGGGAAAACTACGAATTCGCAGCAGCCAAATCAGCAGGAATTTCTCTTCAAAGATTAGTAAGGCCTTTAATTTTTTTAACACTTTTTTTAAGTGGAATTAATTTCATTTTTTTAAATAATATTTTCCCATATGCTATTTTAAAGCAACAAAACCTATACTACAATATAAAAAAGAAAAAACCCGCATTGGCATTAATTCCCGGAAGTTTTAATAGCGATTTACCAAATTATCAGATTAAATTCGATGAAAAATATGGTGAAGAAAAAAACCTTTTGAAAAATGTTTTAATTTATGATTTAAGTTCTAGAAAAGGAAATCAGAAAGTAATAACTGCAGAAAGAGGTAAAATTATTTCTGAAGAAGGAAGTAGATATATGACATTTATTTTATATGATGGTTTTTATTATGAAGACCATACAAAGACTACAAGATCTCGTGTTAAAAAAGAGAAAATGCCAGCTTCCCAAGCAACTTTTAAAGAATATGAATTTAATATAGATATTTCTGACCTTGTTGGCGATGGTTCTCTAGATGAAGAGCGTTTTAAGAATAATTTTAAAATGCTGAGAATTAATCAACTTACAGACACCATTCCTATTTTGAAAACAAATTATAATGACATATTAATGTCTAGGTCCAAGTCTATTTCTTCCATATCACAGTCCAAGTTACTATATAAATACACAGATTCTTTAAAGCAGAAGAATATCGATACAATTGGTACTCTAGAAAATTTTCATTTAAAAGAGCAAATAGGTATATTAAATGGTGCGAGAACGAAAATAAATAGTGCCGTTACTAATGTGAAAAATAATATAAAAAGTATAAAATGGAAACGGAAAACACTAAATTTCTTCGATTCTGAGTACTATGGTCGAATTGCTTTGTCATTTTCTTGTCTCATTTTATTTTTTATTGGTGCACCATTAGGCTCAATTATTAGAAAAGGTGGGTTTGGCTTACCAATGATTTTAGCCATTGCTATTTATGTTATTTATTTCTTTGGAAATACAATGGGTAAAAACTTGGCAGAAGAAAGTTCTATCTCCTCTTTACTAGGTTCTTGGATTTCTGCAATGGTAATGATTCCGTTTGGAATTTTTCTAACAAGAAGAGCAACAAAAGACAAGGGAATATTTAATGTTGACAACATTCTATTACCACTTAAAAAAATATTTCAAAAATTTACTCCCAAAAAAGACTTTTAAAAGTATGACCTCTTTAGCAAATAAAAAAAATACACAACTTAATAATATTGCAGATGCAATTGCAGACGTAAGAGAAGGAAAAGTAATAATTGTTGTTGATGATGAAAACAGAGAAAACGAAGGCGATTTTCTAGCAGCCGCAGAAAAAGCAACACCAGAAATGATTAATTTTATGGCTATGCATGGCCGTGGGTTAATTTGTGCACCTCTAACAGAAAACCGTTGTCAAGAATTAGGCTTAGGCATGATGGTCGAAAATAATACAGACCCGATGGAAACAGGGTTTACGGTCTCTGTAGATCTTCGTGGAAAAGGTGTTACAACAGGAATTTCTGCTGCAGATAGAGCACTAACCATACAAGCTTTAATTAAAAAAGATACCAAGCCATTTGATTTAGCAAGACCTGGACACATTTTTCCATTAAAAGCCAAAGAAGGCGGTGTTTTAAGGAGAACAGGGCATACAGAAGCAGCCATAGATTTTGCGCGTTTAGCAGGTTTAGAGCCTGCAGGAGTTATTGTAGAAATAATGAATGAAGACGGCACAATGGCACGCTTACCAGAACTTTTAAAGGTTGCAAAAAAGTTTGATATTAAAATAGTTTCTATAGAAGATTTAGTAGCATATAGAATGGAGCATGACTCTTTAATCGATAAAAAAGACGATTTTAATATCATTACACGATTTGGTGAATTTAGATTGCGTGCTTATGAACAAACTACAAATAACCAAATTCATATTGCATTAACTAAAGGTTCTTGGTCAAAGGAAGACGCAGTATTAACAAGAGTAAATTCTACTTTGGTAAATAATGACATTTTAGGAACTTTAACAAATAACGCAGATAAAAAACTAGACCAAATGTTTCAAGTTATAAATGACGAAGGAAAAGGGGCTATTCTTTTTGTAAATCAACAAAATCAGTCTCAAAATTTAATTACCAGATTAAAGGTTTTAAAAGAAAATCAGGAAGTTGGAGAAATAAAAGCTCCAAATATTAAACTAGATAATAGAGATTTTGGTATTGGTGCTCAAATTTTACACGATTTAAATATAAGTAAATTAAAATTAATAACTAACTCTAAGCAAACAAAAAGAGTTGGTATGATTGGGTATGGTTTAGAAATTGTAGATTATATAACATATTAATTTATTCGTTAAAAAATTAAATTACCACCTCTATTCCGGTTTGTAACTCCATAGGATCTTGATTTTGAAGAAATAATCTTGCAGTGTGTTCTCCTTGAAGTATAATTTTATTATTTTCAATGGAAAGCCAGCTGCCCTCTCTCAAACCCAAAACGGAGGTTTCATTAAAAACGTGAAACTCTTTAATTCTAGTCTCTCTGCTTTCTCCCATATGTGTAGAATCTTTTTCGGGATCTAGATAATGTGCGTTTATATTAAAAGATAGGCACCCTAAAGTTTTAAAACTTGGCGGGTATACAATCGGCATATCATTGGTGTTTTTCATATCAACACCACAAATATTGCTTCCAGCACTTGTACCTAAATATGGGATACCTCTTTCAATTAATAATTTCAAATTATTTAAAAGATCATGCTTGTAGAGTTGGTTTACTAACTCAAAGGTATTTCCTCCTCCAGTAAATAGTGCCTCTGCTTTTAAAATTGCTTCTTTCGGACTTTCATACTCATGAATTCCTTTTACACCCATATTTATTTTAGAAAATGCTTTCGATACTATATCGGTATAAGCATCATAACAAATACCCCCAGGCATTGCATATGGTATAAAGGTTACTGTATTCACATTCTTAAAATGCTCCTGTAAAACAGGTAATAAATAATCCAAATATCCACTTCCAAAAACAGTTGAAGTACTCGCAATAATCATTTTTTTCATGAGTCAAAAATAAGAAAATTGTTTTATAAATGATATTTAAACATAAATTACAATGTAATAACAAGGTATTAAGCGCCTCATTATATTCTAATGAAGATACTACTTTTAATATTGGTTTTTTCTCTTATAATTTAAGACCCATCAAAATTTGTTAAAAAAACCTAATTTATTTTCTTAGAAGATTCTTCTCAAATAAAATTGACCTTTAAAAAGAATGAATTTTAACAGTTATTTATTTGCTTTTTTCACTAACTTTAGGTTTGCTAAATAAAGATTTGTTGCCTATGAAAAGTTACCTAATAATTAAAAAAACACTTGTTATATTTCTATTTTTATTAACTTTTAGTTCTTTCTCTCAAGAAAGAAGAGCATTAGTTGTTGGAAAAATAGTAGATACTTTAACGATTATTAAAAATGCAAATATTATCAACTTAAAAACTAATCAAGGTACTTTTTCTTCTGATAATGGAGATTTTAGGATGTTTGTTAAAAAAGGAGATTCTTTAAGAATTTCTTCGATTCAGCATATTACAAAGTTTATCGTTATTAATAAAAAGGATGTAAAGAATGCATCTATCAATATAACATTAAAAGAGAATACAGTAGTTTTAGATACCTTCGAACTGAAAAGGCATAACTTATTTGGCAGATTGGGAATCGATTCTAAAAGTGTGCCTACAAATAAAAAAGATTCTTTATTAAGAGACCTTTTGGACTTCTCTAAAATAAACATGAACGTTGTTGCACCTGAAGACCATATAGACAAAATGAAACCACCTATAAATAATGTAGATCCTACAGCTAAATTTTCTGGTGCTGGTGCAAGTATAGTTATGCCTTTTAAAAGTTCTGAACGTCTGTGGGCTTTAAGAAAAGAGTTGGCTAGAAAAAAGGCCTTTCCTTTCAAGATAATGTCAGAATTGGGAGAAAAATTCTTTTTTGAACAATTAAAAATTCCTGTAGAAAAGTACTTTCATTTTTTAGGGTATTGTAATTCCCTAGGTATTGAAGAACTTCATAAAGACAAAAAAGTTTTAGAAATAATTAAAATTTTTCAATCTGAAAGTAAAACATACTTAGAAATTATAAAAAAAGAGTAATTTGGCGTTGTAATTATTTTTATCATTTTATGAAACTCAAAAAATATTTTTTACTTCTTTTAATCATACCACTACTCTCCTTTTCGGTACATAAATATTATTTAAGTTTAACACAGGTAAATTATAAAGAAACATCAAAATCTGTACAAATAATTATCAATGTTTTTATGGATGATATTGAGACTGCTTTAAATAAAGATCATAATATCGATTTGCAGCTTTCTACAAAAAAAGAGCTAAAGAATAATGATATTTATTTTGAAAACTATTTAAGAAATGCATTACAATTTAAAATCAATAATACTTCTAGAGCGTTTCATTACGTAGGAAAGGAATATGAGGGGGATTTGGTCTATTTTTATTTAGAAATAGAAAATGTTTCTAAAATCTCTTCCATTGAAGTTACCAATAAAATATTATTAAAACATTTTGATAAACAAGAGAATTTAATCAAGTCTAAGGTTGGAACTACCAATAAAAGTGTTTTACTATCCAAAGAATATTATAAAGAAACATTAACTTATAAAAATTAATACTAACCAATTCAAATTTCAAATTATGAAAAAAATAGAGCTATTACTCTTATCTATTGTATTTATAACTAGTGTGAATTTTGCACAAAACTCTAAAACAAAAGCAGGCCATACAAACCAAAATAAATTTAAACAATTAAAGGAACTTTTACCAACACCCAATCTACAAAGAACTGCATCTGGTGCGCCAGGTTTAAAATATACGCAGCAAAAAGTAGATTATACAATGGATATTATTTTAGATGATACTAATACCCGAATCTATGGAAATGAAACCATTACATATCATAACAACTCAGACGATTCTTTAGCCTATTTATGGGTACAATTAGATCAAAATATGAGAGCAGCAGATTCTAAAACTCCAGATATTCAATCTAATAGTATTCCGAATAGTACTTCTGAAAAAAGATTTAAAAAATCGTATATAGACGCCGCATTTGATGGTGGTTTTAAAATAGAAAGTGTTAAAAATTTAGATGGTACAAATTTATCACATACTGTTAACCAAACAATGATGCGTATTAATTTAGATACACCTTTAGCCTCTGGAGAAAAGTTTCAATTTAAAATAAAATGGTGGTATAATATTAACAACCATAGAACAGATGGAGGAAGATCTGGTTATGAGCACTTTTCTAAAGATGGAAATAACAACTATGTAATTGCACAGTTTTATCCAAGAATGTGTGTGTACGATAATGTAGAAGGTTGGCAAAATGATCAATTTTGGGGTAGAAGTGAATTTGCTTTGGAATTTGGAGATTTTAGCGTAAATATTACTACCCCTGAAGATCACATGCTAGGTGCAACAGGTATCTTAAAGAATGAAGTTGAAGTATTATCTAGAAAGGAATTAAAAAGGTTAGAAAAGGCAAGAACAACATTTGACAACCCTGTTTTAATTAGAACACAAGACGAAGCTGAAAAAATTGAAAAAAGCAAGTCTAAAAAGACAAAAACTTGGAAATTTTATGCAGAGAATGTGCGTGATTATGCATTTGCAACTTCAAGAAAATTTATATGGGATGCAATGGCAGTAGACATTAATGGTAAAACAGTAATGGCATATTCTTTATATTCTAAAGAAGCAAATCCGTTATACGGCGACCATTCTACAAGAGCAGTTGCACAAACTCTAAAAACATATTCTAAGTATACATTCGATTATCCGTATCATAAAGCAATTTCTGTAGACGGACAAATGGGAATGGAGTATCCGCAAATTTGTTTCAATCCTGGAAGACCAGATGCAGATGGAACATATTCTGATAAAATAAAATATAGAATGATTAAAGTAACCATTCATGAAGTTGGCCATAACTTTTTTCCTATGATTGTAAATTCTGATGAAAGACAATGGACTTGGATGGATGAGGGATTGAACTCATACATGGAAATGTTGGCAGAATTAGATTATGACAAAGACTTTCCTATTACAAGAGGTTATCCTAAAAATATTGTAAAATATATGGCAGGAGATCAATCTACTATTGCACCAATAATGTCTAAAGGAGACCATGTATACGAGTTTGGTAATAATGCTTACGGGAAACCCGCAACAGCTTTATGGATTTTAAGAGAAACAATTATGGGAAAAGAATTATTTGACCATGCCTTTAGAACCTATTCTCAAAGATGGATGTTCAAACATCCTTCTCCTGCAGATTTCTTTAGAACCATGGAAGATGCTTCTGGCATAGATTTAGATTGGTTTTGGAGAGGCTGGTTTTTCACAACAGATGTAACAGATATTGGTATTGAAGGTGTGCGAAAATTTTATGCAACAAATAATGCGTCTAAGGAAGGTATTGATTTTATTGAAGATAATAGCGAAGGTTTAAACATCACAAAACCAACATCTGCAAAATCTAAATATTTCTATGAGATTACATTTAACAAACCAGGTGGTTTAGTAATGCCAATTATTGTAGAATATACATATGATGACGGTAGTAAAGAAAAAAAGACATACCCTGCACAAATTTGGAGATACAATGATAAGAAAGTTACAAAAGCTGTGCATTCAGATAAGCAAATAACTAAGATTGTAATTGACCCAGATTTAGAGACTGCAGATGTAGACCTGTCTAACAATAGCTTTCCTAACACTAATAAAGATCAGTTTAGTAAGTTCAAAACAAAAATGAAAAACTAAATTTTTATTTTAACAAAAACGAAGCGGTGTGAATTAATTTTCTCATCGTTTTTTTTTATATAAAAATTTGTTAAATTTTTAACGAAATTAAACAACATCGTTTATATATGCTTATTTTCGAGCCCTTATTAAAATCAAAAAAATATAATATGAAAAAACTTTCTTTACTCGTATTTTCTCTTTTCTTTATCAGCTTTGCAACAATAGCGCAAGAAGGAACTAAAGAAGAAAAGAAAACGCAGCAAGGGCACACAGACCAAAACAAATTTAGACAAATGAAAGATGTTTTGGCAACCCCTAATGATCAACATGCAGCATCCGGTGCTCCAGGTCATCAATACACACAGCAAAAGGTAGATTATGTAATGGACATTCGTTTAGACGAAACTGCCAATACAATTTATGGTGATGAAAATATTACGTATCACAATAATTCTAAAGATAATTTAGAATATTTATGGGTACAACTAGATCAAAACATGAGGGCTGACGATTCTAAAACTCCCTTAGCAAAATCTAACAGTGCTGCAGCCTTTGTAACTCCAGATAATTTTAAAAGTTCTTTTATGAAACAAAAGAAAGGCTTTGGATACAATATTACGAAAGTAGAAAGTAATGGTAGACCACTATCTCATACTATTAACAGCACTATGATGCGTATTAATTTAACCAAAGCACTAGCTCCTGGAGATACCTTTAAATTTAGTATTCAATGGAATTATTTAATTAATGATATTAATAAAGATGGTGGACGTTCTGGATTAGAAACTTTTCCTGATGGAAACAACAACTATACGATTGCACAATTTTTTCCAAGATTAGCAGTCTATAATAATGTAGAAGGATGGCAAAATATGCAGTTTTGGGGTAGATCAGAATTCGCATTAGAATTTGGAGATTACGAAGTAAGCCTTACAGTGCCTGCAGACCATATTATGGAAGCTACTGGTACTTTGCAAAATGAAAAAGAGGTACTTACTAAAACACAACGAAAGCGTTTTGAGAAAGCAAGAAAATCTTTTGATAATCCGGTTCTAATTGTAACACAAGAAGAAGCAGAGAAAACAGAAAAAGGAAGAGCTACAGGAACAAAAACTTGGAAATTTAAAGCAGAGCGTGTTCGTGATTTTGCTTTTGCAACTTCAAGAAAATATATTTGGGATGCAATGGCTGTAAATATTAATGGTAAATCTGTAATGGCAACCTCTTTATACCCTAAAGAAGGAAATCCTTTATGGGAAGAGCATTCTACAAGAGCAATTGCTACTACCTTAATTGAGTATTCTAAATTAACATTTGACTACCCATACTCTAAAGCTGTTTCTGTGCATTCAGAAAGACAAGGAATGGAGTATCCAATGATTTGTTTTAATTTTGGGAGACCAAATGAAGATGGTACGTATTCTGATAGAACTAAAAAAGGAATGATAGGGGTAATTATTCATGAAGTTGGACACAACTTTTTTCCAATGATTGTGAATTCTGACGAGAGACAATGGACTTGGATGGATGAAGGGTTAAACTCCTTTGTTGAAATTTTAGCAGAAGATGTATATGATGCAGAGTTATTCGCTTCTAATCCTGCAAAAGAAATCACAAGATATATGGGCGGAGATCAATCTAATATTTCTCCTATTATGTCTCAAGGAGATTATGTAAAACAATTCGGGCCAAATGCATATTCTAAGCCAGCAGCTGGTTTATATATGCTAAGAAAAACAATTATGGGTCCAGAATTATTTGACCACGCATTTAGAACGTATTCTAAACGTTGGATGTTTAAACACCCAACACCAGAAGACTTTTTTAGATCTATGCAAGATGCATCTGGTATGGATTTAGATTGGTTTTTTAGAGGATGGTTCTACACTACAGATGTAACAGATATTGGTATTAAAGAAGTGAAACCATTGTATTTAACTGACAAGCCAAATGAAAGAGTTACAAAATTGAAAGCGCAATACAAGCAATATTTTGACAGCTTAGGTGATTTAGTCTATATTACTGACAAAAAAGAGGATGCCAATGCAAATGCTATGGATTCCTTTTCTGAAGGACAAGAGGTGCCTGCTTTTATTTATTCTGTAGAATTTGAAAAGCCAGGTGGTTTAATAATGCCAATTATTGTAGAATTAACGTATGCAGATGGCACTACAAAAAGAGAAACTTTCCCTGCTCAAATATGGATGAGAAGTGACACTAATGCTAAAAGAGTCTTTGCTTCGAACAAAGAAATTACAAACATTGTAGTAGATCCAGATTTTGAAACTGCAGATGTAGATACTTCTAATAATAGCTGGCCTAAGAAAATTGCTAGTAAATTTGAGAAGTTTAAAGGAAAGTTAAAAGACTAATTAATTTTCTGTTTAATAATAAAAACGCCTCGTTTAAACGAGGCGTTTTTATTATTTTAAACCAATCGACTATAAGCCCGAATAACTTACAAAGTTTCTTGGAGTTTCGTATAATGTAACTTCTAAGTCTAAGTTAGTTGGTAACAAGTTTCTTAATTTATCATAGGTAACCACACAGATGTTTTCTGCGGTAGGATTTAAATTTTTAAATTCTGGTACTTCTAGATTCAGGTTTTTATGATCAAAAGCATCTTCTATTTCAGACTTAATATGATTTTTTAAAATTCCTAAATCAAAAACATATCCTGTTTCAACGTCAATTTCTCCTGTTAAAGAAACAATTAACTCGTAATTATGTCCGTGAAAATTAGGATTGCTACATTTATTAAAAACTTCAAAGTTTTTCTCATCACTCCAATCTTTTCGATATAATCGATGCGCTGCATTAAAATGTGCTTTTCTATGAACTGTTACTTTAGGCATTTGTTAATTTTTTATAAGATTTTTCAAAAATAATTTTAAACCAAGCAGTATAAATTGAAGGATTTTCTTCGATGTCTTTCTTTACATCTGCTAACTGCATCCATTTATAAGCTTCTACTTCCTCTTTGTTTACATTGGGTGGCTCTTCGTATTTACCAATCATCACATGGTCTAATTCGTGCTCTGTTAAGCCATTATCAAAAGGTGCTTTGTAAATAAAAGAAAACATTTCTGTAATCTCTGTTACAAAACCCATTTCTTCTTGCAGCCTTCTTCTTCCTGCCTCTAAGTTGCTTTCTCCATTTCTTTGATGAGAGCAACATGTATTAGTCCATAACAGTGGAGAGTGGTATTTAGATGCCGCTCTTTGTTGCAGCATTAATTCTCCTTTCTTATTAAAAATAAAAACAGAAAAAGCTCTATGTAATGCTGCTTTTTCATGCGCCTCTATTTTTTCCATTAAACCAATCTGTTGATCGTTTTCATCCACTAAAATAACATACTCTATCATTATAACAAAAATAAGCAATGAATTACCAATAAATCATGAAAATGTATGAAAAACAATCAAATTTTCTTATTCTTTTATTTTGATGATTTATCTTTGAAAATATAAACCTACTAATTCTTATGAAAATTATAATACAACTTTTATTAATTGTAGGTGTTTTCTCTCTTTATCAGTGCAAAGAAAGTGTTCCACTAAAAAATAAAAAAACAGAAAATTCAACGAAAAATAAAAAGAAAATTATTGAAAATAATTTAGAAAAGAAAATTATTAAAACATGGGATAGCTTAAATAAATACAATGTTGAAGCTTTTTTTACGGAATATGGTAAACAAAATAAGGAAAATAAAATACGTATTACAACAAAATTTGGTAGTATAAAATTACTGTTATATGATGATGTTCCTATCCATAGAGCCAATTTTATTTTCTTAACCAAATTAAAATACTTTAATACTACTGTCATATACAGAGTAGCAAAAAACTTTGTAATTCAAGGAGGAAACTCTGATGAAACCTATACTAGAAATCAACGAAGATTGTATGGAAACTATTTATTAAAACCCGAGTTTAAGAGCAATAGAACCCATAAATACGGGGCATTGGCAGCTGCTAGGCAATGGGAAAAGAACCCTAACAAATTATCAAGTCCTTTTGAATTTTATATAGTGCATAATAGAAATGGAAATCATCATTTAGATAACCAGCACACTGTTTTTGGGGAAGTAATCTCTGGTTTTAATACCTTAGATAAAATATCAAGGGTAAAAGTAGGTGTAGATGAATGGCCTATAGAAGATATTAAAATGACTATTGAAGTTTTAGATTAATACAGTATTTTATAAAAATTTATTACGAAATTATAATGCATTAAATTTCATAAAATCTTAGTCTTGTTATTAATAGGTATCCCTTTAAAATCAGGAGATAAATTATAGAATAAAACCTATATTTGCACCTCAATTTTTGTAGATGGATTTTTTTAAAGAAATAGAACGTAGAAGAACTTTTGGTATTATCTCGCATCCTGACGCAGGTAAAACAACGTTAACAGAAAAGTTACTACTTTTTGGTGGAGCAATTCAAGAGGCTGGTGCTGTAAAAAACAATAAAATCAAGAAGGGCGCAACTTCAGATTTTATGGAAATTGAGCGTCAGCGTGGTATTTCTGTTGCAACTTCTGTTTTAGCCTTTATTTATAAAGACAAAAAAATAAATATTTTAGATACTCCCGGTCACAAAGATTTTGCAGAAGATACCTTTAGAACTTTAACTGCTGTAGATAGTGTTATTGTTGTAATTGATGTAGCCAAAGGTGTAGAACCACAAACAGAGAAATTAGTAGAAGTTTGTAGGATGAGAAGCATACCAATGCTAGTTTTCATCAATAAGTTAGATAGAGAGGGTAAAGATGCCTTTGATTTATTAGATGAAGTTGAACAAAAACTAGGTTTACGTGTTACACCAATGAGTTTCCCTATTGGAATGGGATATGATTTTAAAGGAATTTATAATATTTGGGAAAAGAAATTAAACCTTTTTTCTGGTGATAATAAAACATCTATATCTGAAGGAGTTGAATTTAGCAATCTTTCAAATCCAGAATTAGATACCATTATTGGAGAAACAGCTGCAGATACTTTGCGGGAGGAAATAGAGTTGATTGATGAAGTATACCCGCCTTTTAATCAGGAAGAATATTTAGAAGGAAAGCTACAACCGGTGTTTTTTGGATCTGCATTAAATAATTTTGGTGTAAAAGAATTGCTAGAAGCCTTTATAGAAATAGCACCTTCGCCACAACCTAAAAAAGCAGAAGAACGCTTGGTAGATTCTAAAGAAGAAAAATTAACAGGTTTTGTCTTTAAGATTCATGCAAATATGGATCCTAAGCATAGAGATAGACTTGCATTTATAAAAATAGTTTCAGGAACGTTTAAAAGAAACGCACCCTACTTGCACGTTAGAACAGGTAAAAAAGTAAAATTTTCTAGTCCGAATGCATTTTTTGCTGAAAGAAAAGAAATTGTAGAAGAGTCTTTTCCTGGAGATATTGTTGGTATTCATGACACCGGAAACTTTAAAATTGGAGATACTTTAACAGAAGGAGAAGCTCTTAATTTTAAAGGAATTCCAAGTTTTTCACCCGAACATTTCCGTTATGTAAATAATGCAGATCCTATGAAATCTAAACAATTATATAAAGGTTTAGATCAGTTAATGGATGAAGGAGTTGCTCAATTATTTACTTTAGACATGAACGGACGAAGAGTTGTTGGTACTGTTGGAGCGCTGCAATATGAAGTTATTCAATACAGGCTAGAGCACGAATATGGGGCAAAATGTACTTATGAAAACTTAGCTGCTCATAAAGCTTGTTGGGTAGAACCAGAGAATCCTAAAAGTGATGAGTTTATTGATTTTAAAAGAGTAAAACAACGTTATTTAGCAAAAGACAAGCAAGGACAATTGGTGTTTTTAGCAGATTCTGAATTTACGATTCAAATGACACAAAACAAATATCCATCAGTAAAATTACATTTTACAAGCGAATTTAAAAAGTAAAAATATTAGTTTAAATGCAGTCAAAAACTAATACCTAATTAAAAACCTTAAGACTGTGAACCCTAAATTAGGGATGAGGAAAATTAAAATTTAAAGATTATGAATAACGGTATCTATGCCAAATTCACTACTTCAAAAGGTGAAATTTTAGTACAATTAGAGCACGAAAAAACTCCTGGAACAGTAGGGAATTTTGTTGCTTTATCTGAAGGTAATTTAGAAAATGATGTAAAAGAACAAGGAACACCGTATTATGACGGATTAAAATTTCATAGAGTAATTCCAGATTTCATGGTACAAGGTGGTTGCCCACAAGGGTCAGGAACAGGAAACCCTGGTTATAAATTTGATGATGAATTCCATTCAGATTTAAAACATGATGCCCCTGGAAAGTTAGCAATGGCTAATTCTGGACCTGCAACAAACGGAAGTCAGTTTTATATTACCCACGTTCCTACTCCATGGTTAGATGGTAAACATACTGTTTTTGGATCTGTAATAGAAGGACAAGACATTGTTGATGCAATTGCACAAGGAGATGAATTATCATCTGTAGAAATTGTTAGAGTTGGTGCAGATGCAGATGCTTTTAATGCTGTAGAAGCTTTTAGAACATTTGAAGGTTCTAGAGAAAAGCGTGATGCAGATGAGAAAGCAAAACAAAAAGAATTATTAGATTCTGTAGCTATTGGTTATGAAGAAACTAAAAGTGGTTTACGTTATCAAATTTTACAAAAAGGAACTGGTAAACAAGCTACAAAAGGTGCTGGAGTTTCTGTGCATTACAAAGGTCAATTATTAGATGGTACGGTTTTCGATTCTTCCTATAAGAGAAAAGACCCAATAGATTTTAATGTTGGTATTGGCCAAGTTATTGCTGGTTGGGATGAAGGAATTTTATTATTACAAGTTGGCGATAAAGCTCGTTTTGTAATCCCATCTAATTTAGCATACGGTTCTGCTGGAGCTGGAGGAGTAATTCCACCAGATGCAACACTTATTTTTGATGTAGAATTAATGGCTGTAAAATAATCTTTTTACAACTTTAAATCACACACTAAATTTTGGTGAAATGGAATGCACTGCTATATAGCATAACTGTTAATGTATATAAAACTAAAAAAGCGCTCTAATTAGAGCGCTTTTTTAATATATATTCAATTTATATTTTTAAATATTTTCCGCCAACCAGTCTCCAACTTCTTTCGTTCCGTAGGCTTTTCCTCCATCCGCTAAATCTTCTGTAACCATTCCTTTTTCTAAAGCACTGTTTACAACATCTCTAATTGCTTTTCCTTCTGCTTGAAGACCAAAGTGCTCAAACAACATTGCTGCAGACAAAATAGTTGCCATCGGATTTGCGATATTTAAATCTGTAGCCTGCGGATATGAGCCATGAATAGGTTCAAACAATGCATTTTCTGTTCCTACAGATGCACTTGGCATTAAACCCATAGAACCCGATATAACAGAAGCTTCATCTGTTAAAATATCTCCGAATAAGTTTTCAGTAATTAATACATCGTAACTATTTGGCCATTGTACCAAACGCATTGCAACTGCATCTACAAACTCATAAGATACTTCCACTTCTGGATAATCCTTTTCCATTGCTTGCACAGTTTCCCTCCACAATCTTGAAGTTTCTAAAACATTTGCTTTGTCTACACAACATAATTTTTTACCACGTGTCATTGCCAATTCAAAACCTTTTACAGCAATACGCTGCACCTCAGCTCGTGTATATACACAATTGTCGAAAGCAGTTTCTCCACCATCTCTTCTACCCTTTTCTCCGAAGTAAATCCCTCCAGTTAATTCACGTAAAAAAACTAAATCTGTTCCTTCTATGCGCTCTCTTTTTAAAGGAGATTTATCTAATAAAGAAGGAAATGTAAATGTGGGTCTTACATTAGCAAATAAGCCTAATTTTTTACGCATTTTTAATAAGCCTTGCTCTGGTCTTACGGTTGCAGTAGGATCATTATCAAATCTTGGATGCCCAATTGCACCAAATAAAACAGCATCAGAAGCCACACAAATATCATGCGTTGCGTCTGGATAAGGTTCTCCAACTGCATCAATAGCAGCGGCACCTGTTAAAGCTGGTTTCCAAGTAATTTCATGTTTAAACTTTGTAGCAATAGCTTCAGAAACCTTTACAGCTTGATCAATTACCTCTGGTCCAATTCCGTCTCCTGCTAATAACGCGATATTTAATTTCATTTTTTTATGTGTTTTAAAAATTAAAAGATGCATTAATTGAATCTTTCAATCTTAAATATTTAAATTATGTTTAACATTTTCTCTGTAGCTTTAATTGCAGATACTGTTTGATCTGAATCTAAACCACGTGTAATAAATTCTTTTTCATCTCCTTTCCAGGTGATAATAGTTTCACACAAAGCATCAGAATTACTTCCTGGCGGAATTCTTACTGCATAATCAATTAACTTTGGCAACTCCTTTTTACTATGCATTTTGTATAACTTTTTTAAAGCATTCATAAATGCATCAAACTGTCCATCTCCTTGGGCATCCTCTTGATAAATAATACCTTCTACCTTTAACTTAATTGTAGTTGATGGCTTTAAACCTTTGGCATGTGTAAGCACGTAGTTTTCTACAATAACTCGTCTTTCAATCGTATCACTATCTAAAACATCAGAGATAATATATGGCAAATCTTCTTGCGAAACAACTTCCTTTTTATCTCCTAACTCAATAATTCTTTGAGTAACTTTCTTTAGCTCATCATCATTTAAACTCAAACCTAAGTCTTGCAAGTTTTTTTGAATATTGGCTTTTCCAGATGTTTTTCCTAATGCATATTTACGTTTTCTACCAAAACGCTCTGGCATTAAATCATTAAAATAAAGATTGTTTTTATGATCTCCGTCTGCATGTATTCCTGCTGTTTGCGTAAAAACATTTGCACCTACAACTGGCTTATTTACGGGTATTCTAAAACCAGAAAATGTTTCTACCAACTTACTTACTTTATTTAATGCTTTCTCATTAACAGTTATTCTCACATCTGTTAAGAAATCATTAACGACAGCAATAGCGCTAGCCATTGGGGCATTTCCGGCACGCTCTCCCATTCCGTTAATAGTCAAATGCAAACCATTTACACCCGATTTTACAGCTTCCATAACATTGGCAACACCTAAATCATAATCATTATGACCATGAAAATCAAAATGTGTAATTGGGTATTTTTCGCGAACTTCTGATATAAATCTTGCGGTTTCATCCGGAGTTAAAACTCCTAAAGTATCTGGTAATAAAATACGTTCTATATTTTGAGTCGTTAAGAAATCTAAATATTCAAAAACATAAGCTTTTGAATTTCGCATTCCATTAGACCAATCTTCTAAATAAACATTGGTTTTTATACCGTGTTTAGTTGCCGATTCTATGTTCTTTTGAATATCAGTAAAATGTTGTTTTGGTGTTTTTTTAAGCTGATGTGTTAAATGGTTTAAAGAACCTTTGGTTAATAAATTTTGGACTTTCGCACCAGCATTTAACATCCAAGCAATTGATTTTCCTGCATCAACAAAAGTTAATACTTCTATCTTCTCTAAACAATTATGTTCAGAAGCCCAAGAAGTAATTTTCTTTACCGCTTCTAATTCACCTTCAGATACTCTAGCAGAAGCTACTTCTAAACGGTCTACTTCTAATTCTTCTAAAAGTAATTTTGCGATTGTTAATTTTTCAGAAACTGAAAACGATACTCCGGATGTTTGTTCGCCATCACGCAGTGTCGTATCCATTATTTCAATCTTTCTCTTTGCCATAGTGAAACCCTAAAATGGTCTTTTTTTAGCAAATTCAGTTATTTCACCTTCGATATTTTTTAAATAATCAATATCATCAAAACCGTTTAACATGTTGTCTTTTTTGTATGTATTAATTACAAAAGATTCAGACTGCCCAGTAGCAACTAAAGTTACTTTCTGGTTTGGTAAGTCAACATTAATCTCCGTTTTAGGGTCTGCCATAATTGCTGCAAATAAAGTATCTGCGAAGGCTGCTGAAACTTGTACTGGCAAAACACCAACGTTCAAACAGTTATTCTTGAAAATATCTGCAAATGCTGATGAAATTACGCAACGCAATCCAAAATCATACACAGACCAAGCTGCGTGTTCTCTAGAAGAACCAGAACCAAAGTTTCTACCCCCTACTAAGATTTTAGAACCTGCATAAATTTCTTTATTTAAAGGAAATTCAGGTTTTGGTGTTCCGTCTTGATTGTACCTCCAATCACGAAAAAAGTTTACATCAAAATCTACACGTTCTGTTGCTTTTAAGAAACGAGCAGGTATTATCTGGTCTGTATCTACATTCTCTGTTGGTAATGGGTATGCTGTACTTGTTAATACTCCAAATTTATCGTAAGCCATTGTTTTCTATATTTGTAAAGCCTTAAGGTCTCAAGGTTTCAAAGTTCATTCTGTTACGAACTTTCTAACTTTGTACTCGTCAACTTTTATACTTTTAAATTTTATACTAATAATGTTCTAGGGTCTGTAACAACGCCTTGTACCGCAGATGCTGCGGCAACTAATGGAGAAGCTAATAGTGTTCTAGAACCTGGTCCTTGTCTTCCTTCAAAGTTTCTGTTAGATGTAGAAACTGATAATTTCCCTGAAGGAATTTTATCATCATTCATTGCCAAACAAGCCGAACAGCCCGGTTCTCTTAAAACAAAACCTGCGTCTGTAATAATTTTATCTAACCCTTCCTCCTTTATTTGATCTACTACCTTATGTGAGCCTGGTACTAACCAAGCTGTAACATTATCTGCTTTCTGTCTTCCTTCAACAATTGAACAAAAGCCTCTAAAGTCCTCTATTCTTCCATTTGTACAAGAACCTAAAAACACAAAATCTATTTCTTTACCAATCATAGAATCGCCCTCATTAAAAGACATATATCCTAAAGACTTTCTATAAGTTTCTACACCGCCTTCTAAGCTTTCTGCAGTTGGTATTGAATTTGTTACGCCCATTCCCATTCCTGGATTTGTACCATACGTAATCATTGGTTCAATATCTAAAGCTTCGTAGGTATGTTCTACATCAAATGCAGCACCTTCTTCTGTATATAAAGTTTCCCAATATTTCATCGCCTTGTCCCAATCTGCTCCTTTCGGAGTTTGAGCACGACCTTTAATATAATCATAAGTTTTTGCATCCGGGGCAATCATTCCTCCTCTTGCTCCCATTTCTATAGATAAGTTGCAGACAGTCATTCGACCTTCCATAGACATATCTTCAAAAACATCTCCTGCATATTCAACAAAGTAACCTGTTGCACCAGAAGTTGTTTGTTTTGCAATAATATATAAAGCAACATCTTTAGGTGTTACACCCAAACCTAGTTTTCCGTTTACGTTGATACGCATCTTCATAGGTTTTGGTTGCATAATACATTGTGTAGACAATACCATTTCCACTTCAGAAGTACCAATACCAAAAGCAATGGCTCCAAAAGCACCATGTGTAGACGTATGTGAATCTCCACAAACAATCGTTGCACCAGGCAATGTAATTCCGTTTTCTGGACCTACAACATGAACAATTCCGTTATTTTCATCTCCTAAACCCCAGTGCGAAATACCATGCTTTGCAGCGTTGTTTTCTAAAGCGTCTAACTGATTTGCAGACAAAGGGTCTGCTACCGGTAAATGTTGATTTATTGTTGGTGTGTTGTGATCTGCTGTTGCGAATGTACGCCCAGGATATACAACGCTATTCCCTCTACTTTCTAGTCCTAAAAAAGCTACTGGACTTGTAACTTCGTGGATAAAATGACGGTCAATAAAAAACACATCTGGTCCGTCTTTAACCTGACGAACAACGTGTGAATCCCATACTTTGTCAAATAGTGTATTTGCCATTATTTTATTCTTAAATTATTTAAATTATAATCAATAATCAAAAATAGGGTTTTTATAATATTTTATTGAGGTTAATACATGTTTTGGTATTATTTTCAACTGTTAATGATAGATTTATTTAATTGATAATGAGTATATTAAACTAAACTAAAGTACGATGTCTATTAATTTCGGAGCAGATTGGTTTTGTTGATATGATACCATATAATCTATTATGTTATCTCCTTTTATTCATTTATTAAATGTCTAAAAACAAAAAACTCAAAGCACTACAAAAAATCTAATTAATGTATCTTTGTTCTCTACTTAAAAATGAAAATTATGCAAGACAATAAAACCCTTAAATATATAGATGAAGTGCTAAAAAACATGCCAACTAGTTGGTTGAACTTAACTACGCACCGATTAGATATTTATGACGAAAAACGAGCTAAAACAGGGTTTTTAAAGCAGTTTAAATCTTTGTTTGACACTAATAATTCAGAAGCTTTTGCATTAAATGAACTGCCAACTGCATATGACTATATTCGTTTAGGACATCCGTTATCTTGTATTCTAGAATGGACAATAGCCAAGTTAAACAATCAGAAATCTGAAAATGTAATTAGTTTTTCATCACAAACAGTTCCTGTTTTAGCAATTCTTAGAAAGAATTTATTAGAAAATAAAAAGACACAAATTAATTACATTAATGAATTACCATTGTTTTTTGACGCTGACGTTCTAAGAAATGTATATGGTTATAATTTTGAAGTACATAAAGTTGAGCATGCAGCAGACGTTACTTCATTTGACGGTAGTACCATTTTTATCTCTGAACAAGAAAAAATCAGTAGCTTTAAGAGCTCTAAAAATATTGATTTCTGCATTCATACCTATATTAACTTAGGAAGTATGCTATTAGTAAATGGTGAAAAAAACGAACATTATGTTTCAGATATTCAACATGTAAGAAGAAGAGAAACTATTGCAATGACCCCAGTAAACTCGCTTGCTGCATTAAAATCATTACTAACAGCAACGTCTATTGTGCATCCAGAAATAAATTATGAAGCAAATAAAATAAGTGTATTAAATTCCATTAAAAAAATTAATGGAACTACTACAAAACCTTTGGTTGGCTCTAGCGGTTTATCTATCCAGTATGCTATTATGATGGGGTTAATTCATGATGCATTAGAAAAACATCCAGGAAAAGCAATTAAGATTATTGTTCCCCCAAATTGTTATGGTGGCACAAACGACCAAGCAAGACGTGTTGCTGCTTGTTTAGAGATGGTTGAAGTAGTAGATTTACCTGTAGATGGAGATAATGATATGGTGCAAAGTATAGACACTATTTTATCTAAAATTGCGAAAGAGGATAGTGTGCCTTATATTATTGCAGAAATTCCTACAAATCCTAGAGTTGAAGTACCAGTCCTTATAAAACTACAAGAAGTTTTGAGTAAAGAACGTACAACTGCTGGCGGAGTTAGTGCCATTGATCCTGTTTTTATTTTAGATCAAACTTTTTGTCCGAATGTACATTTTTTGGGAGAAAACGCAATATTATCTTCTGTCAGAGCTATTTCTTATGCTAGTGGTTCTAAATTTCCAAGTGGTGGCCTATGCACTGCCGGTTATTGTGTAGGAAATATAAAAACAGAAAATTTAATGGAAAAAATAGATCTTCATTTAAAACTCTGCGACAATGAAGCTACAAACCTTCAAATAGAAATATTAGCAAGACAATTGCCTTCTATGAATCAAAGAATTGAAGATGCTTATATAAATACACGAGAATTTGTGCGTTTTATTAATAAAACTTTACCGAAAGCAAAAATTAATTTTGTCTCTGAAGAATTGGCACAACAAGGGTTTACGCCTTCTGTTTTTTCATTAGACCTTCCTACCAAAGGAGCTACAGATGAAGAAAAAGAAATGTATAAACGTGCGTTAAATTTAAAGTTAATCAACTTAATGATTACAGAAATACCTAATGAGAGTAAATTCTGCGTAAGTTATGGACAATTAAAAGGTTGTTACTGGACGATTCCCGCAACTTCTACACAAGGAACTACAAAAGAAGGTGATAAAGATTATATTGTGCGAGTTTCCCTCTCCCCAAATTTAAATCTAGAACTGCATAAGAAGGTGTTTTTAAGTTTTGTAAAAAGTATGTCGTAATAAATAAATATCAATACGAAAAAGTTTAACGAAATATTCTACTTTTTAAAGAATTATTGATAAATAAAGTACATATATTTTCTAAAAAAAACAATAAACCAAACCTATTATGAAAAATTTATTACAAGTTTTATTTTTAGTTTTATTTTTAGTTTTATTTTGCTTAAGTTGCTCACCTGAGGGTAACTCTAATACTTTTATTAAAGAGACAACTGGCCGTTATTTATTTAATGTTAATGAAGTTTTAGAGGTTTATTATAAAGAACAGGTCTTGTTTGTAAAATGGAGAGGAAGAGAAGATATTCAGCCTTTAAAAATAAACGATAGTTCATTCTATATGAAAGAATTAAATGAAAAGATAATATTTATTACAACTCCAAAAACGCACATAGAATTAGATGAGAAAACAGCGCATAAAGGTGTAAAATATCATTTTAAAAAAATGGATATTGGTGAGAAAACACCAAAAGAATATTTTGACGTTGAAGATTTTGAGAACGCTAAGATAGGCTTTATGAAAATTCAGAAAACAGATTCTTTAAACCCTACGATTACACAAAGTGTTTTAAACGTAACTGGTTATAATTATCTAAACAACAACCATTTAAAAAAAGCGATTGAAATCTTTAAAATAAATATCGTTTTATACCCTAAAAATTCTAAAACCTATGATAGTTTAGGAGATGCCTATTTAAAATTAAAAGACACCACAAACGCCCTTGTAAACTATCATAAAGCATTATCTATAAATCCAGAAAACCGCAGTTCTTTAAGAATGTTACAGAAAATTAATAAATAATAAACCAAACTACAGTCTTTCATGCAAATCATATTAGAATGTAGCTTTACATCTCTTTTATTTTTCTATGTATTAAAATATTTATATATTTCAATTCTAATTTTAGAAATATGAAAACTGCACAAGAATGGTTCGATGAATACGCCATTAGCCATCAAAATGAAACAAATCAACTAGTACATTATATTTGTGTTCCGGTAATTTTCTTTAGTGTAATTGGGCTCTTAATGAGCATACCAAACGAGTTTTTAGAACGCACCTTTGGTTTGTACAATCCATTCATAGAAAATTGGGCAACCGTTGTTGGAATTATTATCTCATTTTTTTATCTGCGTTTAGGTTTCTGGTATTTTATAGAAATGCTTTTTGTAATACTACTGTGTATTATCGGAAATTATTGGTTGAGTAATAATACAAACCTATTGTATGCATCTATAACCATTTTTGTTTTAGGTTGGATTGGCCAATTCTGGGGTCATAAAATTGAGGGTATAAAACCTTCTTTTATTAAAGATTTACAGTTTTTATTGATTGGTCCTCTATGGGTTATTCAGAAATTAGGCAACAAGAAAAAATAGAATGAAAGAAGAAATTACCTTTGAAGATTTTCTAAAAGTGGATATTAGAATAGGAACAGTAATTGAAGTAAACGATTTTCTAAAAGCTAAAAAACCTGCTTATCAATTAAAAATAGATTTTGGTGCACTAGGAATTAAAAAAACAAGTGCTCAAATTACTGACTTATATTCAAAAGAAGAGCTACTAAAAAAACAAGTTTCTGCAATTGTAAACTTTAAACCTAGACAGATTGCAAATTTCATGAGTGAGGTTTTAATTTTAGGAATTTATAATACAGAAGGAAAGGTTGTTTTATTGCAAGCTTCTAAAGAGGTTAAAAACGGAGAACAGATTAGGTAGCTGTTGGTTATTATATTAACCGATTACTTAGTATTCAATAATAGCAACCTTAATTAATTTTTAGGATTGTTCAAAATCACCAAAGCACCTATAACCCCAGAGATCCGGCCACAAAGTGTCAATAAAAAAATAACAAGCACAGAACCACAACCTTTATCAATTACTGCAATTGGCGGAAATATGATAGCAAATAAAACTCTGAAGAAACTCATCTATAATTAACTAGTTATATAAGTGAGACTCATTATTAGAAGTTTTGTTACAGAAATAGTATTACATATTGAAACTTTAATACTAAATATCACATCTTGTCTCCAAAGAATATAGCATTCATTAATAGCTTATTTGTTCCGTACCAAAAGGCTCTAAAATTAGTATTATCTGTAAATACAAGAACACGTCCTTTACCTAATTTTTCTACCTTAAAAGGAAGAGTGTTTTTAATCAGTTTTGCATTTTCTTTAGAAATATAACCACTTAATAATGGTTTTTTTGTATATTGAATAGGGTTATTATAACTTTTAGTATCTGCTTTTATAAACAAAGTAGAATTTCTAAACAACGCTAATTTATCGCTGTTATAACCAAAATTTATAGGATGAGACCTGTCTAAATTTGCTTCAAAAATAGCACCACCAATATACTGTGCACCAGACTGTAATGACTTGTTTTCAAATGAAACATTCTGAATCGTATCTATCTTTGTTTTATCAAAATCTAAACTGATAAACTTACTTTTTGCCAACCATTTTGCTGTATTCTTATAACCTATTAATACACCGCCATTTTTAACCCAAGTTTTCAATTTCTCTTCTGTTGCTTTTCCTAATTTGGAACTACTAGGAACTATAATTGTTGTGTATTTACTAATATCTATTTTTGTGAAATAACTAACATCTATACGTGTTAACTTCATATCAAAACGTTGATCTAACAAATGCCAAATTTCTCCAGAATCGTTTCCTACTATTCCGCTGCCCACTAGCATTGCTACTTTCTGATTCTTAATATTGCTGAAGTTATTACTTCCTAAATCAATTCCATCATTTAAACCCGTAGTAACTCCGTTGATAGCAATATGGCTTTCTGCTGCTGTTTTTTGTAAAAATTGATACAATTCCAACCCGTTTAAATCCTGATTCTGAACAGGAATAAAAATAGCTCCATATTCATATGAAGTATCACCATTTTTAAAGTTCTTCATGGAAACTTTTGCACGCAGTCCTTTTTGTAAGATTGCGTTCAATGCTTTTGGTGCATAATATTCATTCCAAGGCATTAAATAACCATAATTACTTTTAAAAGAAACAATACCATCTTTCATTTTTAATTCAGAAATCTCATTCCCTGCTTTTTTAAGTGAAATATTCTCAGCGTAATCAACACCAAATGCATAATTAAAAGTCCAAGCTGAAACATCATAAAACAAACTATCTTTAAACGTTTTTCGAACATCAAACATTGCCTTTATTAAACGCTGATTTTTCTGATTCATAGGAACTACATAGCTATACCCTTTCTTAAACGTTTTTCCATTTTGAGTAAAATCGTCTTTTACATCATGTATTTTAATTTGATGTCGCTTTAAAACTTCCGCCAAATGATAACTCTTAGCAGCATCTTTTTCGTCACCAAAAACTAAAGCATTTTCCGCACCTGTGCTTCTAGATTCTTTATAAAAATCTTGCTGATATTTCAAGATTTTAGTTCTCATCTTTCTCGCAGCTTCTAAAGTAGAAAGTGCAGCTGTAAACTGATTTCTAATGGTAAACGGGAACGTTAATACACCATTTACAGTTTCTTGTGCATGCCCTCTAGAACTTGCCTGTTCAAACAAAATACCAATACTTCCGTTAATATCTGGAAACGTAGAACCTTTGCCGAAATAAAAATCATCATAGCTTTCTTCAGAATAATAAAGAGAACCTATTTTATCTAAAGCTTTTGCGTGATAGGTAGCAATTTCCTTAGTTAAATCTTGATTCAGTTGAGGAGTTAATGGATTTGTTCTACTCGGAATTCCTGGTTGAAAAAAGAAACTAGAATTACTTCCCATTTCATGATGATCCGTTAAAATGTTAGGCAACCATTTATGAAAACTTGCAATTCTTGCTCTACTTTCTGGCAATTGAACTGGCAACCAATCTCTGTTCATATCAAATTGATAATGATTGGTTCTACCTCTTGGCCAAATTTCTGTATATTCTCTGTCGTTTGGATCTGGATTAATATTTTTACTTCTATTTGTGTTTGCCCAATATGCAAAACGTTGCAATCCATCAGGATTAAAAGATGGATCAAATAAAATAACAGCATTGTCCAATAAATCATCTATTGCAGCTCCTTCAGCAGCCGCTAAATAATAGGCAACTGCCAATGCAGCGTTAGAGCCACTTGGTTCGTTTCCATGTATTGAAAACCCTTGATACACCACAATAGGATTCTCTGCTATAGACACAGAACTACTGTTTGTTGCTTCTATATGTGTTTTTCTAATATTTTCTAAATTCTGATGATTTTTTGGCGAAGTAATCGTTAATAATAACAGAGGTCTGTCTTCAAATGTTTTTCCTGTAAATTCAATATTAATTCTATCTGAAGAAGCCGCCAAAGCTTTCATATATTCAACCAACTTATCATGTGTAATGTGCCACTCGCCTACTTCATGACCAATAACAGAAACTGGAGTTGGAATACTTTTATTATAACTTACATCTTTGGGTAAATAATATGATAAATCTACTTTCTGAGCCATTGAAGAAAACGATACAAATAAGCAAAGTAATATAAGTTTTTTCATAGAAAATAAAGTTTGGTTATCAACAAATATAGCAATTCCAATAATAGTTCCTAAATACTTTAACAGTGATTTATAAATTCTAAAGAACGTTAAAACCAAAAAAGCTCAAGAACTAAATCTTGAGCTTTTAAAATATCTATAATTTTTCTAATTTTATCTTCTACTATAATTAGGAGATTCTTTAGTAATATGAACGTCATGAGGATGACTTTCATTGATTCCACTGGAAGTAATTCTTACAAATTTTCCAGTTTCTTTTAATGTTTCGATGTCTTTTGCTCCACAGTATCCCATTCCTGCGCGCAAACCACCCACAAACTGATGAATACTTTCATCTAAGTCTCCTTTATAAGGAACTCTGCCCACAATTCCTTCAGGAACTAACTTTTTAATATCTGCTTCTACATCTTGAAAGTAACGGTCTTTAGAACCTTGTTTCATTGCTTCTACAGATCCCATACCTCTATAAGATTTAAACTTTCTTCCTTCGTAAATGATCATTTCTCCAGGAGATTCTTTTGTACCTGCTAATAAAGAACCTAGCATTACACAATCTGCACCTGCAGCAATTGCTTTAGGAATATCACCTGTATACCGAATTCCACCATCTGCAATCACGGGAACTCCACTACCTTTTATAGCCGCAGCAACCTCTAAAACTGCAGAGAATTGAGGAAACCCAACTCCAGCGATAATTCTAGTAGTACAGATAGAACCAGGACCAATACCAACTTTTACAGCATCTGCCCCTGCTTCTACTAAATATTTAGCAGCAGCACCTGTTGCAATATTTCCAACAACCACATCTAAATTAGGAAATACAGCTTTTACTTGTTTTAAAACCATCACCACACCTTTTGTATGACCATGGGCTGTATCTATAATTACAGCATCTACACCAGCTTTTACAAGCGCTTCTGCTCTTTCTACAGCATCATTTGTAACACCAAGCGCAGCAGCAACTCTTAATCTACCAAAAGAATCTTTGTTAGCAATTGGTTTTTGTGTAACTTTTGTAATATCTCTAAACGTGATTAATCCTTTTAAAATATAGGCATCATCTACGATTAACAATTTTTCTATTTTATAATTTTGCAATATTTTCTCTGCATCATTTAAAGAAGTTCCAACGGCAGCAGTTACCAAGTCTTTACTTGTCATAATATCTACAATTGCAATAGTTCCATCATGCTCAAAACGTAAATCTCTGTTCGTTACAATTCCTTTTAAAGTGCCATCTTCAGCAACAATTGGAATGCCTCCAATACGGTGTTCTTTCATGCTTGCTTTTGCATCTGCTACAGTTGCCGTTAAAGGCAAGGTAACTGGATCTAAAATCATACCAGATTCAGCACGTTTTACGCTTCTAACTTCTTGTGCCTGTTGCTCAATAGTCATGTTTTTATGCAAAACACCAATACCACCTTCTCTAGCAATTGCAATTGCCAAAGCAGATTCTGTAACAGTATCCATAGCTGCCGAAGCAATAGGAACGTTAATGGTAATGTTTCTAGTAAATTTTGTTTGAATACTTACTTCTCTTGGAAGGACTTCTGAAAAGGCAGGAATTAATAAAACATCATCATATGTTAAACCTTCTCCTAAAATTTTGTTGTTGTGTGCTGTCATGGTGCAATTAAAGTATAATTGCGTACAAATTTACAATATTTTATTGACTCTAGAAACCTTTATATCTTTTCATTTATAAGGCCCAATACTTAAAAACTTATACATAAATTTAGAAAAAAGCTACACAATATGTCTGAAATTATGGTCATCTGTTCTTTTCATACCTAAAAATTTTGAGAGCATCAAAGAACTAAAGTCGAACCTAAAACTTCCACTCAATTGTTATATAAGAATTTCTTGGAGGAGACGGAATGATTCCTGGGCCAGGGTAACCAGTAGCACGTCTCGTAAAATAAGCAGAATTAAGAACATTATTTATACCAGATTCAATTTTAAAGTTTTGATACTTATAAGAAAATGAAAGATCTAATACGTCATAAGAAGGAAGAACTCCAATAATACCACTTAAGTTACTGTCTATAGAGTTAGAAGCATCTGTAAACTGCTCCGACAAAAAGGTGTATTGAATGCTAGAAGCAAAATCTTTATAAGTAAATTTAAACCCTGTTTTTAAATTTACTTTTGGAACAAATTCCACCTTTTTTCCTGTAATTCCATTTATCGATGAGGCTGTATATTTAGAATCAATAATAGAAGTATTTGCAAAAAGAGAGGCGCCATAAATAGGATCTATATTAAGTAGTTTCGTTAGATTCACATCTACCAAACTTTCAAAACCATAAATTGATGCATTTCCTACATTTCCTCTTTCTGACTTTACATTACCATCTTCAAAAACTTTTTGCACAAAACCAATGCGATCATTGTAAAAGAGACCAAAAATACTTAGGTCATATGAAATTGTTTTATTAAAAATTCCTCGAACACCAAAATCTATATTATAACCTTTCTCGTCTGTTATATTCGGGTTAATTGCAAATGCTGGATTTACAATACTAATATCTGCAAAAGTAACCGAGCGATAATTTTGTGAAACATTATTATAAAATTCTAAGTAGTTAGTTGGCTTATAACTTAAACCCACTCCAAAAAGGACAAAAGATCTTTTTCGTGTTTCATTACTAGGAATCGTTTCATTTAAAAGCAAATTACCAGCAGGATCTAAAAAAACCTTTTTATAATATCCCTCACTTTGCGTTTTAATATGTTCTAATCTAAAACCAGGAGTTATTGATAGGTTGTCTCTTAAATAAATAATTTGCTCACCAAATAAAGCGGTATTTAAATTTGGATACTTATAAGATGATTGTGCTTTATAATCTATGTATTGAGCTGTTTGAAAATTAAAATTAGCGTCAATTCCATTAGAACCCGGTCCTTGCTCACTAGTATTCCTCGACTTATAAAATTTACCTCCTAGAAGTATTTTAGCTTTTTTTCCTAAAAAATTGTAGGAATGTAAAAACCTTGGTTCAAAACCAAAATTTTTAAACGTACCTTTTATTAAATCTCTTTCTTGGAATGAGTCAATTTGATCGACACGGTTTGTTCTAAAACCAATTGCATCTCTGCTAGCCTTTAATCCAAAGAAATTAAAACTAAAGCGTGTTTGGTCAGAAAAATTATGAGTAAATTTTGCATTATATAGCAACCAATTAACTTTAAACCAATTTCTAGAGCGCACACTTTGATATGGATTATTATTAAACATGGCATCATTAAGTCCTCCGGCCTGCTGCGCTAAATAGTTTAAGTAAGTTATTTCTATTGCTAATTTAGTTTGTGACGAAAAAGCATACTCAAAATGAGTAAAAATATTTTTTGATTCAAATTCAGAGTTAGGTCGGAAACCATTCCCTTTCTTATAATTAACATATGTATAATAACTTAACTTTTTAGAAGTACCACTAAAACTTGTAAAATTAGTATAAAGACCATTGCTTCCAATTGTATTTCTTAAAACTACTTCAAGCGTTTTGTAACGATTAGGTGCTTTCGTTTTGAAGTTTACTAAACCTCCAAACTGAGTTCCGTATTGAAGTGAAGCGGCACCTCTAATAATTTGAATTTCAGAAAGTGATTCCGAAGGAGGAGAATAATAACTTTCTGGATACCCTAGCACATCTGCACTAATATCATAATTATTTTGACGTGTATTAAAATTTGAAGTCCTGTTAGGATCAAGTCCTCTACCACCAATATTAAGTTGTAAACCTGCATCATCATTTTGATATATGTTCAGCCCTACTATTTGACTATAAATTTGTCGAGAATTATTACTGGCTAGATTTGCCATTAAATTATCAACTAATATTACTTCTGTTTTTTTTCCTGCATAAATAGCTGTGCCCTCAACATCCTTTAAACGTTTAATTGAAAAAATTTTTTGTTTCGCAGCAACAAGTTGTACTTCAGATAATTCTTCTACTGACTGATCAAGAAAAATATCTTCTAATTCAGAGCCCTTTACGATTACTGAAGTTTTAAAGAGCTTATATCCATATTTAAATAAAATTAGTTTTAATTCAGATTCAGAGGAAGTGAAATAATATCTACCCTCCGCATTAGTAGTTGCAAGTAAACTACCAAATTCATTAAAAATTTCTACTGATGCCAACGGAAGAACCGCAGATTTATCATAAATCTTTCCAGAAATATTCACTTGAGTAAACGAGAGAAATGGAAGGAAAATTAAGAAAGTAAAAAGTTTAAAATCCTTTAATTTCATCTTTTAGTGGGTTGATCCAATATTTATGTTTAAATGTGTCTTTCAGGTCCATTAAATTTGCAGAAGGATCAATGAATTGTTGACTAAGTCGACCATTCAAAGATACATAACTTTCCACATAAACTGCTACATTTTGATGTCCTTGATTCTTAAAGTGATTGCCTAAGTATTGCCCATATTCCAAAATCATATCTGGTTGAAAACTCATTTGTTTTTGTTGCACATCAGAAAGAAAATCATTATTATTTACATAAAAAAAAGAGTTCGTTTTTGAATTTACAATTTTAAAAACTGAATTTCCTTTTTTTTCCATCAGCATTACACGCCAAGAAAAACGATATCCTTGTTCATTCCAAAATAATTCTCCGGGATATAGCAAGTACCTCCAAGGAATAAGCAATTGTAATAAAAGAAAGGCTAGTATAATAAATTTAGATAGTTTACGAACCTTATAATGTTCAATTTGAATAATGGGTTTATTTAATGCGTGCGTTTTAATTTTAAATATTTGAAGTATTCTCTCGATACATACCAATATTCGAAGATGAACCTTCGCATCGAAAAAGATAATTGTAGATAATATCATTATGTATGGAAACATTCCAATTGGAAAAAGAATACGAGTTGCTATATGAAATACTACCACTAAAAAAAAAGCAAAAGAACGTGTTTTTTTGAATATTAATAAGAAAGGAATACTAAGGTCATAAAACATTCCTCCCCAACTCATGAAAAAATGAAACCATTCCTGTTGCATTATGGTTTGACCAATAAAGGGAAAATCATATTTAGATTTTAACCATAATTTTAGAGGCATTGCTTTTATTAACCAATCAGAGTTTATCTTCGTAAGGCCTGCATATAAATAAACAATACCTAACATTAACTTTAAACTATCAATGGTCCAGTTTGGAACCATTTTATATGATTTTTTTCTGGAGATAGCATCCACTGAAAACTGGGCGCTACAAGGTAAAAAAAGCATTATAAAACTCACTAGAGATACAAAATAGTAATGATTTAGATAAGTCGTTTTATCCATCAATTCTATATACGTAAAGCTTAAGAAGAAAACTAAAATTGACAATCGATATTTATATCCAATAGCTACCAAAAAAGCAGCAATACCACATATTAAAAATAAAAGATAAGTAAATGTTCCAAGGGGTTTAACAAATTCAAATCCGTAATAAGAGAAATGAAAAATAGGATCTATATATAACGAATGAATCCAACCTTTTGAACAAAATCGGAGAATACTAACAAACATTAAAAGACCAAAAAATATTCTAAACACTGCCAAAGGAGCCGCATTAGTTTGATGTTTAAAATAATTAGTTATTCTTATTTTCATATTAAAAAAAAAGGTACTCTTGTTTTAAAAAGAGAACCTTTGTATAGTGAATTATATTAAAATTACGATTAATCTCCATCAGCATCAATATAATCTACGGAAATACTCAAAACGGACAATAAATCAGTTTTTAACAAAATAACGCCTTCCTGAAGTTTATCAAAAACATTTATCATAAGACTATTATTAGTAATGATCTGATCTGCAAAGTTATCATTAAGATTGTTAATCAACTGTTCCGATTCATCAAATTTTGTAATGATAGCTAAACTAAGAATATTAGTCTCTGTCATGTAGTCTACATAACTTTTAAGAGATGCTCCTGTACCCGTAGAATTATAAGTTTCCCCTTTAAAAAAACCTTTAACAGCCTTAAGAGCTTCTAACGATAATTCTTTAGACTTTGTTGAATTATAATAAGCTTCAACATTTCCTACTCTTGCATTTTTTGCAGAAAAAACACCTGCAGGAATACCAAATTTATTAGTTCTTAATCCTTTTTCAAAATAATATATAAAGTCATTTGTTAACATATTTAGACTAGAAGTTGCAGAGTTTTCAGAAGAACTTACAAAAACATCTCTTGATACAATCCAGTCTTGAGAAACTATTTCAGTAATATGAACCATTTGAGAAACTACCGCTTGTAAGTAATTCAAGTAAGCTATATTCTCAATATTTTGGTAAAAAAGAAGCGTACTCGTATTGTTAGCTTTTAAACCAAATAATAAATAATCTAAAGTAGGGAATCCTTGAGCTACCCAATTGTTATTATTTGTTTCTAGATTATAATCACCCGTACTGATATTGTTTTCAATTTTAGAAACACTCGCCGGATAAGTATTCATTTTTTGGATAAAATAAACCCCTTCTGCTTTCAAAATATTAAACATTTCAATATGTTGCCATATTTTATAGGCTTCAAACCAACGCGCTTGAACTTCTTCTAAATTAACTAGATTTTTAGTATTCGTGAATAAGGAAAGACTCTCCTCTAATTGCACAATTTTTTGAGTAAAATCCTCAAAAGCAGGCAAGATGATATTATCAGTTACATTTTCTAATATTTGTTGGCGATCAAAATTATCAACTAAGCCTTCGTCTAATTCAGTAGTATTAGAGCAGGAAAAAGAGATAAAAAGAACAATTAATATATAAAAATTGTGTTTTTTCTTCATACAAAAAGTTTAAAATACAAGGTGGAAATCAAAAATCGAATCCACCTTGCAAAAATAATATATTTAAGTTAAAATAACATCAGGTATCTATTTAAATTTTAGCTTCTATTTGAGCAGCCATTGCATTAAGCTCTTCTGCAGTTATATCCCAAAAACCGTTACCAGCTTCAAGTTTTGATAACATTTCAGCTACCTCAGCATGAGAAAAATAACTTACTTCTTCAGCGTTATACGTGAACTGTAGACTTAAAACAAAACCATATCCTTCCGAAAGTCCATGAAAAAAAGAAGCATAATCGACGTCCGATCCACCTATTTTATCTGCAGCACCTCTTAAATAATATGCAGCTTTGTGCAGGATTACTCTAGACATTTTAGTTTTTACAATTTTTGCTTGAGCATCTCTTAAAGCGGAATCGCTACCAACAATAGCAGCTCTACCTAATTTAAATGCATCATAAATTTCAGTGGCAAGACCTGGCTCTTCGCCACCGTCTGCATTCACTTTCTTAAGGTATTTATTAAATAATACACCGTTACCTTGAGGGGCAACTGCCATCGTAATATCATCCTCTTGTCCATATACATATCCAAGACCCTCATCAAAATGATGTTCCATCTTTGTGTAAGCTCCTGCTTCTAGTCCCGTAGCATCATTATCAACATCATCTCCAATTTTAGCAGCACTTAGGTAACCGTAAGCCACCTGATCCATAACTAAAGCACCGATAAGAGATTTCGCAAATACTTGATTTAACTCCATTCCTTTTCCGTTAATTCGAACAGTTCTACCTCCAGCTCCAGTATGAGATCCTGCGACCCCTGCTGCAGCATCTGTATTGAAATTAGTAGAAACATCTTCGGCATATGCAGTAAGAAATCCTGCAATTTTAGGTTGAACAGATGCATCACCATATGCAGCAGTTTTATTTCCTAATTTTTTTCCAGAATTATTTAAAACTTCAATAGCATCTATTTCTTCTTGAGTAGCGCCATCTTCAGCAGTAAAACCTGTACCCTCATTAAACATTTGTAAAAGAGCAGCTGCAGAAACATTCTCATCATTAAGTTTGTTAAATAAAGATGCTGCCATATCTAATCTAGCCGTTTGACCACCATAACTAACAGTACTCTCTCCACCCCTCTGAAACAAATACGTGTTTGGTGCAATAATTTCTTCTGCAATAGGATTTACAGGATCTGTATCGTTATTGCAAGATACGTTGGCCATCATAATAATTGAGACCATAAATAATTTAATTGAATTGTAGTAAAACTTCATAATAATTGTTTTTTTCTTTTATTTATACTTATTAAAAATAAAATTGTTCATTTTTTATGCAAATATAATAACCATTTTTAATTCTCACAATACTTATTTAGAATAAATTAAAATAATTATTTAAAAATTATATAACTAACTGTAATACTGTTATTTAAAATAAAAAAATATTTTAAAATTTTAACTAAAAACTAAAAAAAATGAAAAACTTAATAAAAATCCTATTGAATTAGTTTCTAATTTATAAGGAAAAAGAACAACTAGAACTAAGCAAATCTTCTAAACTAAAAGTTAAAAAACTGACCACGTTAATCCAAATTCAATAAAAGCAATCTTTACTCTTTTGAATATTCTAATTAATCTGAATACACACTAATTTCAATAGTTAAGAGGGCATATGTTTAATTTGTTCTATAATTTGATATTCCTTAAAAATTTTATAATTTTCTTTTTATTTCCTCTAAAAAAACTTTACGAATATAATTTTGAATTGAATCTTTGCACTCTTAAATAAAAATATAATTTTAATAAAATGAGAATTAGTATTACTGCTACTATAGCATTATCTACTCCCACAATTCACATAAATACAAGAAAGAGTCTTTAAATTATATTCAGAAATGAAATTATTATTTCTACCAATGATATATTCGAAACAAATATTTAACAAAACATAAAACAGGTTCTAAGTACTAATTATCATCTAAAGAATTACAGAAATTTAGCTTGACAGAAGTGAACAGAGTTTTAAAAACTGTTCCAAGGTTTAGTCATTTATGAGGAGGATGGATTCTCACTAAGATCAAATATTAGTCTAATAGTAACATCTCTAGAAATAAGTTCTAAAATTATACTATTAGAAGATGGTTTATTTATTGCGTCCGATTCTAATAGCGCATCTTATGCCTTCTACTTCCTTACAATTCCTAGAATGGATGCTATTATTTATTACGTTTTTTTGTCTCTAATTTTAAATAGGCAATTACTACTTTTCTAATATCTACAGACAACTCTTTTCCTGAAGGTTTATAAATTTTTAAAATACCCACACTTTTGTCTGATAAAAAAGGAATATCCAAGCCCTTTAATAAGTAATCTGAAAATGCAACTGTATAGGTCTTAGTTTCATTTAATGATTTTCCTTTAATATACCAGACCTTATCTACAACAATAGCATTGTATCTTTGTAAATAAGCGCCTGTGCCTTTTGCTAATTTCCCATATTGCAAAACCCGTTTTAACAGGCGTCCTGTAATATCTACTTTTAAAACAGCACCTCCATAAGGCAATACTCTAAAAATATCTACTGCAGTAATAGCATCACTTAATTGATCATCTATTCTAATAGACCCACCATTTACAAGGGCGGCATCTACGTTATTATTAAACCCAAAAGACATTGCTTTTGTGATAACAGAACCTAAGTTAGTTTGTGTGCTTCTTATAGGTCCATCTCGACCGTCTAAAGGAATATTTGCAGTATACACAACTTCAGCAGGATTACTGATAATATCTTTTAGCTTTGTATTTAAGATATCTTGCCATTTAGTTACAATAGCGGCTACTTTTTTATCTTCTTGAATAGCGGTATTAATTTCTTTTAATTCTGAAGTTACCAAAGTCTTCTTCGTTTTTTTATCATAAGAAATTCTATGTACAAAAACCGTTTTAGCATTTGCATCTGCTTTAGAAATCTTTACATCACCCACAAAATTCATACTATTTTCGTGTTCATGTCCGCCCATAATTAAAGGCAAGTTAGGTAACAATTTTGCAATTTTTTTATCATTAGCTAATTTTACGTGGGTCAATCCAAAGACTACGTCTACACGGTCTTTTAAAGACGCATAAGATGCTTTTGCTTCTGCAAACATATTTTCGTATTCCACATGATCTTTAGGGTTAGATGGTATACAAACACTTATAAACCCTATTTTTATTTTAGTGCCGTCTGCATCTGTAAACTCTTTTACAAAGGTTTTATGTACCGGTTGTTTTTTCCCTTTTCTTTCTTTGTAAAAAGAACTCACCGTATCTTTTGTTTTTAATTTTACATTGGCAGAAATCCATGGAAAATTACTTTCATTCAGTCTTTTTTGAAGATCATCTTTAGAAACATCAAACTCATGATTTCCAAAAGCTACCAAATCAAAATTCATGGAATTCATTACTTCTACCATTTGTTTTCCTTTTACACGCTCACCTCCTACTTTTAAAGTTCCTATTAAAGATGGATTCAGAAAATCTCCTGCCATAAAAAGCATCGTGTTTTTGTTTTCTTTCAGTAAATCTTTATGTACCGTTTCTACCCTTGCCATTCCGCCAAAAGCACCTCCTTGTATTGGGGCAATTTCATAGACATCATTCAGTTGTAAAAATGTAAAGTTAATTATACCATCATTTTTTTTACAAGAAGTAAATAAAATAAGGGCTAATAGGAATATTTTAATAGTTTTCATAATTAAATACGTTGTATGCTATTGGTTCTTTATTATTAAATGCTAGAAGTTAAAAACTTCCAACGCTTTATTATAGGCATTCTCAAAACTCATTGCCTTTATATTGGTATCTACTTTTTGTTGGTTAAAGTAAGAAATTAATTTTTCTGTTGGCATGTTTCCTGTTAGTTCATCCTTTGCCATTGGACAGCCACCATAGCCTTTTATAGCACCATCAAAACGATAGCAACCTGCATTAAAAGCAGCGCTTACTTTTTCATGCCATTTGTCTGGTGCAGTGTGCAAGTGTGCGCCAAATTCAATTTTTGAATAGGCAGGAATTAAGTTAGAAAATAAATAATCTATTACTTCGGGTGAAGAACTGCCAATAGTGTCTGACAGCGATAGTATTTGCACTCCCATTTTAGATAATCTCTCTGTCCATTCTCCTACAATATCTAAATTCCAAGGATCTCCATAAGGATTTCCAAAACCCATTGACAAATAAGCAACTACTTCTTTTTTAGATTTATCTGCAATGCTTAAAATTTCGTCTAAGGCTGTAATAGATTCTGCAATGGTTTTGTGCGTATTACGCATTTGAAAATTTTCTGAAATCGAAAATGGATATCCTAAATAGTCTATTTCTTCAAATTGTGCGGCATCTTTTGCGCCTCTTACATTGGCAATAATTGCCAATAATTTACTATTGGTTTTTGACAAATCTAACTTTGCTAAAACAGCCGCAGTGTCCCGCATTTGGGGTATCGCTTTTGGAGAAACAAAACTACCGAAATCTATGGTATCAAAACCTACATTTAAAAGCGTATTGATATACAATGCTTTTTTTTCTGTAGGAATAAAATGCGATTTTATGCCTTGCATGGCATCTCTTGGGCATTCTATAATTTTGACTTTTTTCATCTACTCAAAGATATATAAAGAATCTGATTTCTAAGATATTTTTAATTTGAATGTTGCATTTTTTTCAATAGAATTGGTAATGGAAATGAAACATCATAAATGAATACTTCCAATTATCATTATTTCGCAATTTTACTGCACCTCTTTGTGGTTTGCAGGCAATGCAGTATTAAAAGATTTGATAGAAAACTTCAATTTACCTAATAACGCTATAGAAGGTTTAACGTCTGCCGTGCAATTTGGTTTTATTACTGGAATGTTATTGTTTACACTCTTTACAATTGCAGATCGATTTTCGACATCTAAAGACTTTTTTTTATGTACTTCATTAGGTGGACTTTGCAATGCAGGTTTAATTTTTAAGTTTAATACATTATCGAACTTACTAATTTTGAATTAAAAGATAGTTCTCGAAATTCTTGTAAAAGAATAATTATAAATATTTAATAATCAATTTTTTAGTTTTAATTTATTTACTATATTTATACATCTCAGCTGCAATCATGCAGTAGTAGCACATTTTTTATAATTTATACCTCAATTAAATAATACATTAATATGAAAAAATTACTTTTAGTTACTGTCTTACTTTTCTTTTTCATGAATTCGAGTAGTGCGCAAGAAACTTCTAAATGGTCCAGTAAAAATTCTTTTATAGAATGGAATTTTGGTGTTGCCTTTATAGATGATGATGGAATTCCTTTTCCAGGAACCTCAGTACTTTGGGGGAAAACCTTAATTAATGAAAATAATTTTATTTTAGAATATGAGGGCGGTTTTGCCTTTCCTACTTTAGTAACAGGTAAAATAGGAATTGGTAAAAGAATTAACAATACAAACCTCACGTTTGGTATTAGACCTTTTCCATTTCATTTATATACACAAGCTACATTTGCACCTCAAGAAAACGGGTATTGGATTACTTCTTTAGAAGTGAATCCATTTGGTACTGATTCAGTTATTTCTTTTGGATCTAGAGCTATGCTTACTTTTGGATATCGTTGGAATTTAGATAAATAAGAAAACATATAAGCTTAAAAAAAGCTCAAGATTTTCATCTTGAGCTTTTTTAATATCTTATGCTTTTAAAAATTATCCTTTAAAGACAATTTTACGCATTCTTAAATTTTCTGGAGTTACTTCTAAGTACTCATCTGACTTAATATATTCCATATTTTCCTCTAAAGAGAAATCTACTTTCGGTGCAATTTTCATAGCTTCATCTGTACCAGATTTACGCATGTTTGTCAATTGCTTTCCTTTAATTAAGTTTACTGCCATTTCATCAGATTTACTATTTTCTCCAATTACTTGGCCAATATAAATCTCTTGGTTTACGTCGATAAAGAAACGTCCTCTGTCTTGTAAACGATTTAATGCATATGCCGTTGCTTTACCTGCTGCAGAAGAAACAATCGCTCCTTTTACTTCTTCAGTAAAATCTCCTTTATAAAGACCATATTCACTAAATCTGTGGTTAATAATTGCAGTACCAGCTGTAGCTGTTAAAATTCTATTTCTTAAACCAATTAATCCTCTTGAAGGAATTGAAAATTCTAAGTGTTGTAAATCTCCTTTAGGCTCCATAATTAACATATCACCTTTTCTAAGAGATACTAAGTTAATTGCTTTAGAGGCCATATCTTCTGGCACATCAATAGACAATGTTTCCATTGGCTCATGTTTCTTGCCATCAATTTCTTTTAAAATTACTTGTGGTCTTCCCACTTGTAATTCATACCCTTCTCTACGCATTGTTTCAATTAAAACAGACAAGTGTAAAACTCCACGCCCAAAAACGTTGAATTTATCTTCACTATCGGTAGTTTCAACTTTTAATGCTAAGTTTTTTTCTAATTCTTTAAACAGACGGTCACGAATGTGACGCGAAGTAACAAATTTACCTTCTTTACCAAAGAAAGGAGAATTGTTAATTGTAAACAACATACTCATAGTAGGTTGATCTATTTCTGTTCTTGGCAATGCTTCTGGGTTTTCTAAATCTGCAATTGTATCGCCAATTTCAAAACCATCAATACCTGTAATTGCACAAATATCTCCACAAGGTACTTTCTCTACTTGAATTTTACCCATTCCTTCGAATACGTGTAATTCTTTAATTCTTACTTTTTTAGTAGAACCGTCAGACTTACATAACATGTAATCCTTACCAACTTCTAAATCTCCACGAAATACACGTCCGATTGCAATTCTACCTGTAAAAGATGAAAAATCTAAAGAAGTAATCTGCATTTGTGGCGTACCTTCGTTGTATTTAGTTGCAGGTATAGATTCTAAAACTGCATCTAATAAAGGGATGATATTGTCTGTTTCGTTTCTCCAGTCTGTACTCATCCAATTGTTTTTTGCAGAACCATAAACAGTAGCGAAATCTAATTGCTCTTCTGTTGCTTCTAATGCAAACATTAAATCAAAAACTTTTTCGTGAACGATATCAGGAGTACAGTTTTCTTTGTCTACTTTATTTACAACAACAATCGGAGTTAAACCTAAATCTAAAGCCTTACCTAATACAAAACGAGTTTGGGGCATTGGACCTTCGAATGCATCTACTAATAATAAAACACCATCAGCCATTTTTAATACACGCTCTACTTCACCTCCAAAATCGGCGTGACCAGGGGTATCAATTACGTTGATTTTTGTGCCTTTGTACATTACAGAAACGTTCTTAGAAAGAATTGTAATTCCTCTTTCACGTTCTAAATCGTTATTATCTAACAATAAATCTTTACGTTCTTTACGATCGTCTAGTATTTTTGCTTGATCAATAATCTTGTCAACTAAGGTTGTTTTCCCGTGATCGACATGGGCTATAATAGCAATATTTCTAATTTGATGCATGCGTGAATTCTTAAATTTCGTGCAAAAGTAATTGATTCAATACAATATAAACGAATTCTAACTGTTTATTTTTGCGTTTTGAAGGTTAATAAATTATTATAAGAAGAAAAAACATCTGATTTAAAGATTATTTACTTTGATGAATTTAAGTACAACTATGAATTCGAAAGCTTTAAAGAATGGAGAAATAATACCTGTGTGTATTTGTAAAATTATTTTTGTCTTGGTGGGTCTTCTTGAAATGCAGATGGCAAAATATCTGGAATTAGCTTTATTAATAAAGGCAATAAAAGTGCACCTCCCGGAAGCATAAATACTGTAAAGGCTGGTATTGCTTTACAAATATCTAAAAGTTGTACCTTAATTTTTAACTTCTCTTCTTCTACTAGGTTAGTATGCGTGGACTTTTTAATTAAATACATTGCTTCTTTACTCTGAGACAATTCTTGATATAATTTCAACTTGTTCTTGTGCAGCAATTCTTTTATTTCTTCTATGTTTTGCATCATACTTTTCTCCGTTTACGTTCTGCACTTATCAAATTTAGCTCTCTACTTGTTTGCCCTGCTACTGAAGTATTTTCTTCTGCTCTTCTTATTAAATATGGCATAACGTCTCTAACAGGGCCAAAAGGAAGATATTTTGCTACATTATATCCTACTTCAGATAAATTAAAACTAATATTATCACTCATACCATATAATTGTCCAAACCACAAACGCTTGTCTTCCTTAGAAATATTGTGTCTTTTTGCCAAGTCCATTAAAAGGTAGGTACTTTCTTCATTATGTGTTCCTGCAAACAAGGCCATATTTGGTTGTTCCATCATAAATATTATAGCAGCATCATAATTAAGGTCTGTAGCTTGTTTATCTTGACAAATAGGAGATTCATATCCTTTCTCTTTTGCTCTAAATCGTTCTTTTTCCATATACGCTCCCCGCACAATTTTCATTCCAATATGAAATCTCTTTTGATTTGCTTTTTCTGCCAAAACCTTTAGATAATCTAAACGGTCATGCCTATACATTTGCAGTGTATTAAAAATAATGGCTTTTTCCTGATTATAAGTTTCCATCATTTCTTCTATTAAAGCATCTGCAGCTCCTTGCATCCAACTTTCCTCTGCATCAATTAATAAGGGTACATTATTTTTAAAAGCAGCTTTGCAAACGGTATGAAAACGAACTATTACACGCTGCCATTCTGCCTCTTCGGTTATTGTTAATACTATTTTTTCTGTTACTTTTTGAAAAATTGCAAAACGTCCAAAACCTGTTGGTTTAAATACTGCAAATGGAATTGATTTCCTTTCTTGTCCAAAATTAATGATTTTTAAAATCTTTGTAACCGTATCATCAAACTCACTCTCCTCCTCTTTACCTTCTACAGAATAGTCTAATACAGAATATACCCCTTTTGTATACAACTTATCAATACTTGGCAAACAATCTTCTTCATTTGTACCCCCACAAAAATGATCAAAAACAGTAGCGCGAATTAAACCCTCTATTGGCAAATGTGCTTTTAAAGCAAAATTTGTTACTGCAGTTCCTATTCTAACCATTGGTTGGTTTTGAATCATTTTAAACAAAAAATAAGCTCTCTCTAACTCAGAATATGTTTTGAGGGAAAATGCGATTTCGGTATTATCAAAAAGTTTCATTCAATCAATTTTTAATCTTAACAAATATACCTCAAGATAATATATAATTCGAAAAAATCTATTTAATTTGCACACTTAATAATTTTATCATGAATTCTATTAAAGCTATTAGTTACCCTGTTCATTTCCAAAATAAAGGATACAATTTATTGTCCAATTTAATTGCAGAAAACAACTATTCTACGCTCTTTATTTTGGTAGATGAGAATACTTTTAAATATTGTTATCCTAAATTTATTCCGAATTTACAAACAGATAAGAGAATTGAGGTTATTGAAATTGAATCTGGAGAAATAAATAAAAATTTAGAAACTTGTATTGGTGTTTGGAATGCGATTACAGAATTAGGTGGAGATAGAAAGAGTTTAATTATCACATTGGGTGGTGGAGTTATTACGGATTTAGGAGGTTTTGTGGCTTCCTGTTTTAAACGTGGAGTTGATTTTGTAAATATACCTACAACACTATTGTCTATGGTAGATGCATCTGTTGGAGGAAAAACGGGTGTTGATTTAGGAGTGTTAAAAAATCAGATTGGATTGTTTGCAAATCCTGAAATGGTATTAGTAGATACCGATTATTTAACTACGGTTTCTGAAAGGGAAATTAAGTCTGGTACTGCGGAAATTATTAAGTATGGTATTACCTATGATATTACCTTATTTAATGAAATAAAAAACAACAAAGATTTAAAGATTGAAGATTTAATATTTAGATCTATTGAAATAAAAAACGAAGTAGTTTTAAAGGATCCTACAGAACAAAATATTCGAAAAATTTTAAATTTCGGACATACTTTAGGTCATGCTATTGAATCTTTTTACTTAGAATCTGACGACAAAGAAAGCCTTACCCATGGAGAAGCGATCGCTATTGGAATGGTTTGCGAAAGTTACATGTCTTCTAAGATATTAAATTTCCCTATTAAAAATGTAGTGGAAATAAAAAAGGTCATTTTATCAATTTATAACAAAACTGATCTACTCATAGAAGATTTTTCTAGTATATTAGAGTTATTAAAGCATGATAAGAAAAATGTAAAGGGTCGCGTAAACTTTGTTTTATTAAATGATTATGAAGATTATAAGCTAGATTGTGAAGTTTCTAATGACCTAATTATTGAAAGTATGAAATTTTATAATATTTAAAATAAAATTTAAATTTTCTAATATAAGGTTATAAAATAATTTTATTTAACCACTACACACTTATTTAGAACTCTCTCTTACCAAACTCACTGTCAATAAATTTTGATTTATCTTTCGCTGCATTGAAAGTATAAGAAAGGTTTAAAGAAAGCATATCTACTTCATAAACATAGTTTGTAGAAGTATAAAATTGGTTTGGTCTAGAAGTAGTAATTCTTTGCTCATTGGTTTTAAACAAATCCATATCAATATTTTGCCATTGAAGAGTTGCTGTAAGTCTGTCATCCAAAAATTTCTTTCTAAATGTTAAGTTTGGCGAGTAAAAACGTGAATCTTCGCCCATAGCTGTATTTCTGTCGGATAAATAATTAAAAGTAAATTGCAATGAGGTATTTCTTCCAAAACGATAGGTAGAATTTAAATTAAAAGAATAAATAATTGATTTTGAATCTATATCATAATTTCTTTCAACCCCATCTCTATGTCTAAAATTTAGAAGACCATCAATTGTGTAATTATAAATATTTGCACCAATAAAATTGGTCCAATTTTCAGAAGGCTTTAAAGTTGCTCCAATTTCTAAACCAATTGAATTACTTTTACCAACATTTGAATAAACTCTATTAATGATACTATCAATTACTGCCCCATTGGGTTTATAAGCGAGTGTATTTACACGATTAATAACATTTTCTACATGTCTAAAATATGCCGTTGCATAAATAGAATTCCCTCTTTTTAATTTCTTAGTAATTCCCAATTCAACTAAGTCAATAAATTCTGGTAATAAAGTATTATCTCCTTGTTCAAAAACTTCAGAATGCTCGCGTTCCGCAAAGCTATTCATTTTGAAGCTCGTTGTTCTTTCAATTCTTTTACTATAAGCTGTTTTAATATTCGTCTTGCTGTTAATTTTATATTGTAAAGATGCTGAAGGAAATAATTTTATAAAATCATACTCATACACATTTTCATTAGTGTCACTTTTTAGAACCTCCTTATACTCTCTATCCATAGATTCTAGGCGAACCCCAGCAGCATAATTCCATTTATTTTTTAAACCCGAGACTTGTGCATAACCAGAATGAATACTTCTTTTTAAACTTACATCACTAGAAAATTCTGAAACTTCAATACCATCTCTTTCATAAACAAATTTCCCTGTATGATCTAAATCACGAAATTGGTAGCCCATTTCTAAGGTTCCAAAAGAAAAGGGTTTCCATAGATAATCTAAATTAAAACGTTTTCCATATAGGGGGTTATCATTGGTATTGTATTCTTTTTGATAAATAATGGAATTGTCAGGAAAACCAACATTATCATTTTCCGTAGGACCACCTAAAAACGTATATTCATATAATATTGATGCAGAAATTTTTGATGTATTCTCAAATTGATGTGAATAATCAAAGCTACCCAAAGCAAAATCACCTTTTCTAATTCTTAAATTATGATTGTAATACGCGAACGTATATTGACGATTATTAGATTCTATTGGAGAAATCGAATGATTGTCATAATACACAATATCTGCCAATCTTTCTTTTGTTCTCTGACCGGCAAAAAAGCCTAAAGAATAAGTATCAGATTCATTTGGGGTGTATTCTATATTAAACCTTCCATTATAGGTAACTTCATCAAAGCTACGTTCACCATCTGAAGGTAAAAATGTTATCTTATTTTCTGATGAGTTTACAATAAACATATCTCCCTCTCTTCTACCTGACTTATCATTTCTTTGATAACTGGCTCCTAAAGAGATGTTCCAATTCTCTGTTCTTTTATTAAAAGTTGCATCAATACCTTGTCTTTTTGCAGCTACTTTAGTCTCGTAATTTTCTATAGAAGGAAATCCTCCACGAACATTGACTTGCACAAAAGTTCCATCAATAGCTCCTTTTTTTGTTATGATATTTAGAATACCTGCTTTTCCTTCAGGATCGTATTTTGCAGAAGGTGCGGTAATTAACTCAACACTCTCTAAAGCATTCGCTGGTAATTGAGCTAAAACCGAACTCGCATCTCCTTGCGTTGGCTTTCCATTAATTAAAATAGTAAATCCCTTACTACCTCTAATACTAATTTCTCCCATGCCATCAATTGATACTGAAGGTAAATTCTTAACAACGTCAACTGCATTTCCCCCTACCGAACTTTGATACTTTTTTACATCAAAAATTTGTCTATCAATTTTATGTAAAACATTCTGTTTTTCTGTTTTGAGAATGACTTCATTTAATTCATTTCCAGTACCTAATTCTAATTTTAAAATTCCTAAATCCTTTTTTTCTTGTTTTTTATTGACTACAATAAATTCAATTTTATTACTTTGATATCCAATAAAAGAGGCAATTAAATAATAAGTCCCCGGTTTTATTTCAGGAATAGAAAAACGACCATCTTTTTTTGTAACAACGCCAGTTATAAGTTTTTTCGTATTTGATTCATACAAAGCTGATGTAGCATATTCAAGAGGATAATTATCTTCAGCTGCTGTAATTTTTCCAATTATTTGTGCAGTTATAAACTGAGTTGATATTAAAAAAATTAATAAATATAATTGTTCTTTAAATTTCATAAAAAGGTTGAATGGAATTATTTAATATTCTAATATTTTTAACAACTTTTTAGACTAAATAAATAAAAAAAGGTTTAATCAGAAATGGACTTATATCGCATAAAAAATCCTTCTGAAAGAAGGGTTTTAAATATGATTTGAATAATTTTTATATTTTTGTCACTTTTACAGCATTCATTCCACGCATTCCTCTTTCTAATTCAAAAGAGACTTTATCATTTTCTGCAATGTCATCTATTAAACCACTTACGTGTGTAAAATATTTTTCATTGTTTTCCATATCGATAATAAAACCAAAACCTTTCGAAGTATCAAAGAAAGAAACTTTACCTTTTCTAACAGGATCTTCTTCTGGCAAATCTTCCTTTTTAGTTACAGAAATCTGAATATCCTCCAATTCATATTCTACTTTTAATTCTGGGTCTGGCGGAGTATCTGTTAAGTTTCCGTTATGATCTACATATGCAAATTGAATTCCCGTTGATCCGTTCTCATCCTTGTCCGCCTTTCTTGCGTCCATTTTCTTTTGCTTATCTAAACGCTTTTTTAAACGTTTCTTTTCTTTTTCACTCTTACTAAAGGTTTGCTGCGATTTGGCCATTAAAATACTACTGGTTTTATGTTATTATTCTTGATTAAGATAAAATACTAAACTCATAAATTTAAAATCAAAGTTAAAGTTAACTTTTGGAATAATCGAAGTGTATTCTTTCTTATTTGCAAATATACTACTTAAAATACAATTAGTAAAACATTAATTAGGTTAGTTTTAAGTGCTAAAACAGTATCCTTACTCATAAAAAGCCGCTAAAAACTCTGCAACACAAGCAGGTTTTTCTTGGCCCTTTATCTCTAAAATACATGAGAATGTTGCCTTCACCCCATTATTTTCTAATGGCTGTATATCCAATACTTTAGAAAGCATTCTTAATTGACTTTTTACAGGAACCGCATTGGGAAAACGAACTTTATTTAAACCGTAATTCAAACCCATTTTTAGACTTTTAATAGTAAAAGCTTCTTCTAGTAATTTAGAAATCATAGCTACCGACATAAATCCGTGTGCAATGGTACTTTTAAAATGAGATTCTTTTGCAGCTCTGGCTTCATCCAAGTGAATCCATTGTTTATCTGAAGTTGCATTAGCAAAATCATTAATCATTTCTTGAGTAATAGTATACCAATTTCCAATAGGTAAATCTTTACCAACCATTTTTTTAAAATCTGAAATAGTCTCAAAAACCAACATACTTATTTTTTAGAGGTTGTAAATAAATCATTTGTAATCTTAGGAAGTTCTAGATGAAATTTCACAGCAACTGCTCTAATACTCGCAATAACAATTGCAGAAACTATAAAATTTATATTTTCGTCTACCTTAAAATAATTTAATATTAAATAGCTAATACCACCAGCTAAACAAGCAGATGCATAAACTTCTTTTTCAAAAATTAATGGAATTTTAGCAGTTAAAACATCTCTTAAAACACCTCCAAAAACAGCCGATATCATTCCCATAATTATGGCAATGATTGGATGCAAGTCATAAGAGAGACCTTTTTGTAAGCCTAATAATGTAAATACACTTATACCAATAGTATCAAACAAAAACATCGTTTTACTTAAATAGGCAATTTTACTTTTAAAAAGAAATGTAAAAAGTACTGCCGAAAAAATTATATATAAATAATTTAAATCTCCAATCCAGTTTATAGGGTGTGCATTAATTAAAACATCTCTAAGCATTCCGCCACCAACTGCAGTAACAAAAGCAATAATTATAACACCAAATATATCGAATTTTTTATCAAGAGCTACCAATGCACCACTGATAGCAAAGGCAAAAGTCCCTAAAATATCAAGTACATAAATAACTTCCATTTTACACGTTTACTTCTGTGAATTTTATACTTAACTCCTTTTGAATTTCATGAATTCTATCCAATTCATTTGGTAAAATAAATGCTAAAGAAGTTCCTGTTCTTCCAGCTCTTGCTGTTCTACCACTTCTATGTGTGTAATACTCTAATTGTTCTGGTAATTGATGGTGAATTACAAACTCTAATCCGCTAACATCTATACCACGAGCAGAAACATCGGTAGAAACTAAGTATTGTAAGTTTTCTTTTTTGAAAGCACGCATTACTTTATCGCGCTCTTTTTGTTGCATATCTCCTTCCAAAGCCCCCGCAGAAAAACCTTCTTCTATTAAAAAGTTAGCTAAATTTTGAGTACCCGCTTTGGTTCTACAGAAAATAATACCACGTTGTGCTCCTCTTTTCTCTATAAATGTAACAATATCACCAAACTTCCCTTTTAGTGAACTTCTTACAAATTGATGTCTAATGTTTGCGTTTACTAAAGCATTTTTATTTACTTCAATTCTTGGCGCATTAGAATCCATATACGTTTTAATAATACGTTTAATTTCCTCTGGCATTGTTGCAGAAAACAACCAAGTATTTCTATCATTTTGTGAGGAAAATTTTAAGATTCTATTTAAGTCTTGTTTAAAACCCATACTTAACATTTCATCTGCCTCATCTAAAACAACCGTTTTTACATGACTAATATCAATATCTCCTCTTTCAATTAAATCAATTAACCTTCCTGGAGTAGCTACAACAACATGTGTTGTTCTTTTTAAGTTGTGTATTTGTTTGTCTATTTTTTCTCCACCAAAAACAGCTTCAATAAAAATTTTCTCTTCACCGTATTTTGTAAACTTAAAGAGTTGTTTTTTAATTTGTTGCACCAATTCTCTTGTTGGCGACAAAACCAATGTCTGTATATTGTCTGAACTTGCATCTATATGCTGCAAAAGAGGCAAACCAAAAGCTGCAGTTTTACCTGTACCTGTTTGTGCTAAACCAATAAAATCTGTTTTACCTTTTAATAATATAGGAATCGTTAATTCTTGAATTTCTGAAGGATTAGAAATCCCTAATTCTTTAATCGATTTTATAAAGGATGCTTTGATGCCTAAGTCTAAAAATGAAGCCATTTTGTTTCTTAATTTTGTGCAAAGATACCTTTATTTAGCAGGTTGTAATACTTTTAAAACATTTTCTCTAATTCTAGAAGGTTTAGAGGTTTTAGCATCTAACATTCCCCAAATAGTTTTTGCTTTTACTAGCAATTGATTCTGCTTATAAAACTCCATTAAACGCTCAGATTTAAAGCCCTTTGTTTCTCCTACCCATGTTTTAACCGTAATTACATCCCCTAAAACTGCTTGTTTTAAATACTCAACTTCATGCTTTAAAACCACCCAAACATATTCTGGTAAAGGATTTTTATCAGTTAAAAATGCCCAATGCTTAAAAGCAACAGCATCCATCCATTGCACATAAACTACATTATTTACATGATTTAAAGTATCTATATCTTCAGCAGTTACTGTTATTTCTAATTCAAAAATATCCTTCATTGTTCTATTTTGTACAAACTTATAAAATTTAATAGTTCTATAACAATTATTGATGTTTCATTTTAGATAAAATAGTTATAATTCACGTTCTTTGTAGCTCTTATATGAACAAATTAGCAAACGAATTAGGTACCCAAAAAATAAGTAAATTATTGATAAAACAGGCAGTTCCTGCAACCATAGGAATTCTTGTAATGTCTTTAAATATGATTGTTGACACCATTTTTGTGGGGCAATGGATAGGTGTTTTAGCAATAGCAGCCATTACAGTAGTCTTACCAATTGCATTTTTAATTTCTTCAATAGGAATGGGAATTGGCATTGGTGGAAGCTCAATTATATCTAGAGCATTAGGTGCTAATAATCCAGAAAAAGCCTTTCTAACTTTCGGAAATCAGATTTGTTTGACTGTAATTTTAGCAATTCTATTTGTGGTTCTTGGAAGTGTATTTAGTGTTCCTATTCTAAACTTATTTGGCGCAAAAGGAGAAATATTACCCATTGCATCAGAATATTTTGGCGTTATTATTTATGGAGTCCCATTTTTAGCGTTTGCCATGATGGGAAATCCGACTATTAGAGCAGAAGGCAAACCTAAATTTGCAATGTATGCAATGATGGTTCCGTCTGTTTTAAATATTCTATTAGATATTTTATTTATTAAGTATTTTAATTGGGGTATGTATGGGGCCGGTTTGGCAACCTCTATCGCTTATGCAAGTTGTGGTTTGTATATTTTATATTTCTTTTTATCTTCTAAAAGTGAATTACAAATTATTCCAAAGAACTTTAAGTTAGACTTTAAAATTGTACAAGAAATTGCCAAATTAGGAGGTGTTTCTATTGTAAGACAAGGTGCAATTAGTATTTTAATGATTGTTTTGAACTACTCGCTATACACCTATGGTGGAGAAATATCTATTGCGGTTTTCGGAATTATAAATAGGGTAATGATGTTTGCCTTGTCGCCCGTTTTAGGAGTCTCTCAAGGTTTTTTGCCTGTTGCTGGCTTTAATATTGGTGCAAAAAAGAATGATAGAGTAAAAGAAACCATTAAGAAATCTATTTATTTTGGATCTATTTTAGGAACTCTTATTTTTATTGGGATTGTTATTTTTAAAGAACAAATTATCTGGATTTTTACAAATGATGCAACCTTATTAGAAAAAACACCAGATGCTATGCTCGTTGTATTCTTGGTTACACCAATTGTAACTATGCAATTAATTGGTTCTGCCTATTTTCAGGCAGCCGGAAAAGCAATGCCTGCATTATTACTAACGCTACTAAAACAAGGTATTTTCTTAATTCCTTTAGCGTATTTTTTACCTATATATTATGGTATAGACGGTGTTTGGTGGTCTTTTCCTATAGCAGATAGCCTTGCTACAATAATTACTGTATTGGTCTTAAAACGAGAGGTTTCCAAGAATTTAAAATAGGAATTAGTACATTGAAATAACCATTACATAATAGAACTTGTTCTACTTTTTAAAGCGAATCTTAACAATAAGACTCAACCTCTAAGTGAAACTTTATTTCACAAAACTAAAGAAGCGACTCGCCATTTAAATTTGTAGTTAAAATATCACTAAAAAGATTGAAAAACGGACGTAATACTTTAAAACTTTGGTCCACTTCTTTAGCAAAATTTGGAGCTAATACCTCGGCATCTGAAAAACTCCTGCTTGCTATAAATCCTTTTTTACGCAATAAATTCACATCTGGATGTTCTTTATCAAACCCTCTAGGCGCTGTTTTTAACTCAGAAAAGCTTTCAAATTTACCGCCAAAATATTTTTTATAATTTTCATCCTCTAAAATACCTTTTATTTCTGAAGCATCTAATTCAATTTCTTTCCGAATTCTAAATAAATCTTCCTTACTTGGCTCCCAAAACCCGCCAGCTAAAAAAGAGGCACCTGGTCTAATTTTTAAAAAATAACCTCCTCTTAATTCTTTTCCTAATCTTGCATAAGAGTTTGCAAAATGTGCTTTATATGGGGTTTTATCTTTTGAAAAACGAACATCTCTGTAAATACGCATCATTTTAGATTTCTCTATTTCATCATGCTTTTGCAAATTTAAAAGCATCACAGCAAATACATCTTTTGCATTTTGCCGCGCCTTTAAATAGGTTTCTTTTTCTGCTACGAACCAATCTCTGTGATTGTTTTTATGTAAATCTTGTAAGTATTTAAAAGTCGATCTTTCGAATTGCATTATATGGAAGTTTTAAAAGTTAAATTTACAAAATAGATTTGTAACTTCGAATTTGAAATGAATCAAAAAACAAAAGACATACAGAAAAGATATGATGGCTTTTTACAAACAGGTTGTTTGTGGAAAAACAGTATTGTATTTGATTTAAAGCACTTTCAACTTCCTATTAAATCTTCAAAAATTAATATTGAAATTGACGAAAAATTACGCTTAGGCAAATATATAGAGCGCTTTGTATCCTTTGAATTGGCTCAAAATTCATCTATAAAAATTATTTCAGAGAACATTCAAATTCAAAAAGAAAAAATTACGCTAGGAGAACTAGATTGTATCATTCTAAAAGATGAAAAACCAATTCACTTAGAAATTATCTATAAGTTTTATGTGTATGATGCGACAATTGGTGCAACTGAAATTGAACATTTTATTGGCCCCAATAGGAAAGACTCTTTACTTGAAAAATTAACTAAACTCAAAGAGAAACAATTACCATTGCTCTATTCTAATGAATGTGAAAAATATTTAAACAGTATTCATTTAGCATCAAAAAACATGGAGCAACAAGTATATTTTAAAGCACAATTATTTGTTCCTTTTTCAAATAAAAGCGTTGAATTGTCAAAAATAAATAAGGCTTGTATTGTTGGCTATTATATTAATAAAACGGAATTATTACAATTTTTTGATTGTAAATTTCACATTCCTAACAAGAAAGATTGGTTGGTTTTACCACATGAGAAAATCAATTGGCAATCTTATAAACAGTTTGAAGAAAATGCTAATACGTATTTAGAAAGGCAGTTTTCTCCGCTATGCTGGGTTAAGAAATCAAACGGAGAAATAGAAAAATTCTTTTTAGTTTGGTGGTCCTATAAATAATTATTAGTTTCTAATTTTATTACAGTATTTATCACTCCAGCGGCTTTTTTTTCTTAGTTCCCGAAGTAAAGAAAGGAACTTACAAGCGCAAGTTCCTCTTTTTAGAATTTATTATTTGTCTTAATTATTCGTCTTCCTCTTCCGTATCGTCTTTAGAAGCTTTATTCCAAATTTTAATTTCGTCATCCTTAGTTACTCCTTCTAAAACCTCAACGTTTACGCCATCTGAAGTTCCTAGCTTTACGTTAACCTTCTTAAATTCGCCATCTGCTTGTCTTACTTCCACATACGGTTCTTCTGTTTCTTTATCGAACTTTAACAAACCCTCTTTAATAGATAAAACACTGTCTTTTTTAACTAATATAATATCTGCATTTGCACTATAACCAGCTCTAATAAAAAACTTATCATCTAATGAAACATCTGCTTTAATTTTAAATTGAACAGCACCACCTTCTTCAGTTCCTTTGGGAGCTATAAAGTTTAATTTTGCTGGAAATTTCTGCCCTTCGATTGCACCAATGGACACCTCTATAACTGTTCCTTTTACTAATTTACCAACTTCAGACTCATCTACTTTACCTTCAAAAATCATTTTACTCATATCTGCAATAGAAGCAATGGTTGTACCCGCATTAAAATTATTAGATTGAATTACTTGATCTCCTTCTTTTACAGGAATCTCTAGAATTGTACCAGACATTTGCGCTATAATATTGGTGTTTGCTGCTCCACCAGAACCCGCAGAACCTCTTTTTATAATTAAATAATCATTCTGAGCATTTTTTAAATCTTGTTTCGCTTGTTTGTAAGAGAGTTCTACAGCTTCATATTCTGCTCTTGCAACCACACCTTTATTAAATAAATTCTTGGTTCTTTTAAAAGAAACTTGACCATTATTTACTCTTAATTTTGCATTATCTACTCGACCTCTTGCACTAATTAAAGATTGTTCATTAGGCACAACTCTTACCACAGCTATTAAGTCTCCTTTCTTAACTTTAGAACCTTCTAACAAAACAACCCTGTCTATAATACCTGTTATTTGGGGTTTTATTTCAATTTCTTCTAATGGAATTACTTTTCCTGTAGCAACTGTTTTTTTAATAATGGTAGTTCTAAAAGGCGTTTCAGTCTCATATTCTACAATATTCTTTTTATTTTTTTTACCAAACCAAATAAGGGCTCCTATAAAAAATACTACGATAACTATTAAAATAATTTTTGCTCTTTTACTCATAATTTATTGTTGATTTATTTTATTCTTCTCTTAATGCTTCTATTGGTTTTACTACTGTTGCCATATGTGCCGGAATTAACCCTATTAAGGTTCCTAGCACGATTAATGTGGCAAATGCTATTAATATAATAGGTATATCCACTGTTGGATTTACAAGTGCTGCATCTTCTCCTTGGCCAAATGCAGTGTCTATTATGAATAAAATAAAGCTTCCAAAAATAATACCCAACATTCCAGCAACAGTTGTTAAAAATACCGACTCTAAAACAATTTGCTGTCGAATACTTTTTGGTGTTGCACCTATAGCTCTTCTAATTCCGATTTCTTTTGTACGTTCTTTTACGGTAATCAATAGAATATTTCCGATAGCAAAAATTCCCGCGATTAAAGTTGCAATACCCACAAACCAAGTTAAAAATTGCATACCAGTAATAAAACCGGTAACCTTACCTATTTCTTTACCTAAATTAACACTTCCAAATGCTCTTTCATCGTCTGGATGTACTTTGTGCAATCCTTTTAAAGTAAGTAGCACGTCGCTCTCCATCTGCTCTATATCTGTGCCTTCATGAGCGGTAATCATCATCCAGTCTACCTTGTTTGCAGTATTGTATACTTTTTTAAATGTAGAAAAAGGAATATATGCACAATCACCATCAAAATCGATAGTATTTGAAGGCTTATAGACTCCAATTACTTTATAACTGATGCTATTAATTTTTATGTATTGCCCAATAGGCAATTCATCTTTATCAAAAAGTTGCTTATACATGTCTTCAGAAATAACTGCTACTTTTGCAATAGATGAAATGTCATTTTCATTTAAAAAACGACCATATAATAATTGCTTTTTCTGAATTTGATCTAAAATTGGATAATCTCCACTCACCTTAAAATTACCAGATTTAAAATCTTTAATCACTAAATTATTGGTCTGATTTCTTGGAGCTAATAATTTAATTTCTTTAGTATATTCAGATTTTAAGACTTCGATGTCATTCATCGTTAATGAAAATCTTCTACCCTCTTGAAACCCTTTAAAAGGAGTATCTGTAGACTGTGTCCAGACAAAAACACTATTGGTTGCAAAGTTACCAAACAATTTTTTAAAACCATTTTCCATTCCTCTAGCGGCTCCTAATAAAACTACTAACAAGAAAATTCCCCAAAGCACACCAATAATGGTAATTGAGGTTCGTACCTTATTTTTACGAATGCTGTCGTAAATTTCTTGCCAAGTATCTGAATCAAATAAAAATTTCATAGTTAATCTGCTCTTAATGCTTCAATAGGTTTAATATTTGCAGCTCTTTTTGCAGGCACATAACCTGCTATTAATCCTGATAAGATTAAAACTACAGTAGCACCAATTACAATACTAGCGCTTACACTTGGGTCTTTAATAAAATAGTCTTCCTCTAGACTATCTCCAATTAAACTTAAAATATAAGTCCCTAAAGAAAGCCCTAGATATCCGGCAATTGTGGTAATTAACACAGATTCTTGAACTACCATACCCACAATAGAGGATGGCACTGCCCCCAACGCTTTTCGAATACCAAATTCTTTTGTTCTTTCTTTAATTACAAAAATCATAATATTAGAAACACCAATAATTCCGGCGATCAAAGTACCTGAACCTACCAAAATTACAATAGCATATAAAATACCCATAAACTGGCCAATACCTTTGTTTGCCTCTGCCATATTTCTAACAGAAAGTGCACTTTGATCGTCTGGATGAATATTCATTCTATTACGCAAATCACGTTCCATTTTATTTCCAAAAGCAATGGCTCTGTCTAAACTTAAATTAGGATCATAACCCAGAACAATTTCACTTACATAATCATTATTACCATACATTGTTTGCGCCGTGGTTATTGGTATAAAAGCTTTTCTTTCTTCATTGTCTCCGCCTTCATCAGAAAAAACACCAATCACTAAATAAGAACTTCCGTTTACATTTACTCTTTTTCCTAAAGCAGTTCTATCTCCAAATAAATCTTTTTTAATTAACCTACCTAAAACAATGTTTTTAGATTTCTCTCTTAAATCTCTTTTATTTATATATCTACCTATATCTATACTAGTCTTCTCTAAAAACTGATGATCTGGATTTACAGCCATTACGCTGTAGGCATTTGCTTCATTTTTATATTTAATAGAAAAATTTTTAAAAATTCTAGCAGATTGATATTGAATTTTATTCTTATACTCATCTGTAATATAATTGTAATCTTTATTTTTTAATTGAACTCTTCTGCCAGTTTGCAAACCTTTGAATGGTTTAGAGGTTTTCCAAACACGTACTTTCATGAAATTTTGGGCATCATCAGCAAAAGCACTTTTAAATGAGTTACTTAAACCACTAACAATACCAAATAATAAAGTAAAAAGTAAAATTGCAAAAGCCACCGTAAAACCAGACATTACTGAACGTAACCTGTTTTTATTAATACTCTGAAATATTTCTCTCCAACGATCTAAATCAAACATACTAAACTGCTTTTGCTGCCTTGGTTAACTCATCGCTTGTAATTACTCCATCTTTCAAACGGACAATTCTTTTGGTTTGTGCAGCTACCTCTTCTTCATGTGTAATTACAAAAACCGTCATTCCTTCATCATTAATGTCCTTTAACAAATCCATTACAGAATCTGAAGTTTTAGAATCTAAAGCTCCCGTTGGCTCATCTGCTAAAACTACTTTAGGCTTGGTAACCAATGCTCTTGCAATAGCAACACGTTGTTTTTGACCCCCAGAAAGTTCATTTGGCAAATGATTTGCCCAATCTTTTAAACCTACTTTATCTAAATAATCTAAAGCTACTTTTAAACGTTCTTTTCTTGCCATCCCTTTATAATACAATGGTAATGCAACATTTTCTAAAGCTGTTTTATAAGATATTAAGTTAAATGATTGAAATACGAAACCTAGAAACTTATTTCTTAAAATAGCCGCTTTCTTCTCATTCAAATCTCTAATAAGTTCACCGTTTAAATAATAATTACCTTCATCATGCCCATCTAACAAACCAACAATATTTAATAACGTAGATTTTCCAGAACCCGAAGAACCCATGATAGATACAAATTCACCTTCTTTTATGTGCAAGTCTATTCCTTTTAAAACGTGTAAAGAACTTTTACCTATTGGATACGATTTATGAAGTTTTTCTATTTTAATCATTCGCTTTTTATTTGGGTATAAAAGTATTAAATATCGACTGCTACCGTTACTAATTTTATGTTAAAAGCAATAGCATAAAGAACTTAAATACTTACATAAGACGACTTATAATATATTATGTTACAAGAAAATTAGAAAAAGTTAAAGTATCTTTGTAATTCATAAAATTTGAAATGTTTAAATGATTGATCTTCCTGAAAATAAGAAAATAATTTTGTTTGATGGCATTTGTAATTTGTGCAATAGTGCAGTTACAATAGTAATTAAACAAGATAAAAAAAACACATTCTTGTTTGCAGCCATTCAATCTAAAAAAGGAAAAGAAATCGTTGATTATTTAGAGATAGATATTGCTAAAATAGATTCTATTATTTTATATGAACCAGGTGTCTCGTATGAAGTGAAATCTACTGCAGCTATAAAAATAATGAATGATTTTGGCCAATTTTGGCAACTCACAAAACTATTATGGATTTTACCCAAAGGTTTTAGAAATCAAGTGTACGATTTTATTGCAAAAAACAGATACAAATGGTTTGGGAAAAAAGAGAGTTGTATGATACCAACTAACGATTTAAAGGAGAAATTTTTAGACTAAATGAAAATTACAACCTCAATAAAGTGCGTCATTTTTGACATGGATGGCGTAATTATAGATTCTGAAGAGATTCATAAAAAAGCCTATTATGAAACGTTTAATACTTTAAATATTGAAGTTTCAGATACTCTTTACAAATCCTTTACGGGTTCATCTACCATAAATGCTTTTCAGAGACTAGTTGCTCATTTTAATTTAAAAAATGATCCTAAAGAATTGGTTTTAGATAAAAGAAAACGCTACGTTAATTTCTTTGAAAACGACCCTAATTTGCATCTAGTTGCTGGTGTTGAAGAAATTATTAAATATTTTTATAACAAAGGAATTGTATTAATTCTAGCTTCTTCCTCTGCAATGATTAACATAGATCGTGTTTTTAATAGGTTCAACTTAAATACATATTTTGCTGCAAAAATTAGCGGTGCAGATTTAAAAGAATCAAAACCAAACCCAGAAATTTTTAATAAAGCGGCTATTTTAGGAAATATATCCAAAGAGAACTGTGTTGTAATAGAAGATTCAGACAACGGTATTACGGCTGCAAATGATGCAAATATTTTTGTTTTTGGCTATGCAAATAAGCTTTCTGAAGGACAGACTTTAGAAAATGCAGATTTTGTAATAAACCACTTTAGTGAGTTAAAACAATTTATATAGAAAAAGAGCCTTTACTAAAATGAATTAGCAAAGGCTCTTGTTATAACTAAAAAAAATCTTAAGCTTTAACTTCTGAAGCTATAATCTCTACTACTTCAAGATCAAAAATAAGGTCTCTTCCTGCTAAAGGATGATTTCCATCAATAACAATAGTTTCTTCTTTTACTTCAACAACCATCAAATTAATTTCTTGTCCGTCAGGAGATTTAGAAACCAATCCCATACCAACTTTAGGCTCCATATCTTGAGGTAAATCTGTCTTCTTTACTTCTTGTATTAAAGTTTCATTAACTTCACCATATGCATCATCTTTGGTCATGTTAATCGTCTTCTTTTCATTTAATTTCATGTCGATTAACCCTTTCTCAAAACCAGGTATAAGCTGTCCTTGTCCTAAAGTAAATTCTATAGGCTCTTTTCCGTCAGAAGTATCAAAAACCTCTCCATCGGCTAATTTACCTGTATAATGTACTTTTACTGTGCTGTTTACTGTGACTTGATTCATACGATATTATTTAAATTTAAAAATGCAATTCACATAATTCTTATGCTGCAAACATTTTATTTTATCTTATTTCATTTACTGTCACCAAAATCAAGCCAAAAGACTTAAAAAAGTAGAAACTACAATACCAAACTAATAAATATAAGTATTTAATTTACAAAAAAAATACGTTAGCCCCATCATAAAGGCGAAATGCTATTTTTAAACCCTTCATTAGAGTTCAATCAAAGTAAAAAAAAGGAATCAGCAACTTTGTCAGTTAAAACAATAATTGTAAAATTTATATGCCAACTCTGCAATAAAAATAATTAGAAGGTAGAGATAGCATTACAAAACAGGATATTAATATATATAAACAAGTTTTGATTACATCTTGTAGAAGCTAGTTCAGTAAGAAATTTCTAAAAAATAGTAAAACGCCAAATTAAACTGGTTACAATCTTTAAGGTTTTACGTTTTTACGTTTTTTTTGTAATTTTCAGTTTATACTTTCTATAAATGGCATTCAATGTTTTAAATTACAATTAGTAACCTGGTATTATTAAAGAAAATCAGAAGAAAATGAACTAATTAATTAGCACTACTCTTTTGGTTCATCTAACTCTTTTGGCTCTTGAGATTCTTGTAAAAATTCAGGTAACTTATTTCTAAAACTTGGTGCAGTATCTCTGCAAGAAACTTTCTTCGTTTTAGACACCATTACCAACAAATCATAACTCAATGTAAATAAGGTTGCCGTTCTAAAGGTATTTAAAAGCAATTTTTCTATTTCAACTTTTGCTGCAACTAAAGATAATTTCTTGAATACATTTTCAGTTGTATGACGGAATTTGAATTCATAAACAGGTTTACCATCAATTGTAAAAAAACGAACATAAACGTTCTGTAAACCTTCACTTTTTTTCATGGGTTTGCTAATGGTTAATTTCACAAATTCGTTAATAGTAACGCTTTGTTCCAAGGCTTCAAAAAACTCATTAAAATCGCTCATATTGCAAAGGTAAAATGTTTCAAAAAAAAACATCACTAAAAAGTGACGTTTTTTCGATAATATTTATTTTTTAATAGTAATAAATTTATAACAGCCATTATACGCTTAAAGCTTCTAAGCTTCTTAAGCTTGGTGTTTTTTCAACAAAAGCCTCTAAAACTTTAAAGAAATTTAAAATATCTATTTTTTCGTTATTTGCGTTTATTGTTACCAATCTCACAAAGGTGTCATCTTCAAAAGAACCAAAACCTACAACCGTTTCTTGGTGCTCGTATAAGGCAGTACAAAGTGCTGTTGGATCTATATTTTTATAGTTGAAACAAACAGAAATAGCATCATCAAAACTGTACAAAGTATAATCAGAATTACTTCTAATATAATCTAAAGCAACATTTGCTAGATTAAATTGCTGATCTACAATTTGTTCTAAACCTTTTGTTCCAATAGACTTCCAGAGTGTCCAAAACTTTAAAGCGTCATTTCTTCTTCCACATTGAAAAGAAGTTTTTCCTAAGTTAAAATCGTCTCCGTCTGTTTGGTACAAATAATCTGCATCATTACTAAAAGAATTGTGTAAATATTTCTTATCATTTACTAAGATAATAGAGCAGGTTAATGGCGTACCTAGCATTTTATGGGCATTGTAACTAAAAGAATTAGACCTTTCTACTCCTTTTACCAAATGTTTGTATTTCTCACTAAAAATCACACTCCCGCAATATGCACCATCTACATGGAGCCAAATATTATATTGCTCTGTAATGTCTGCAATTTTATCTATTGGATCAAAAGCACCTAAAACCGTTGTTCCTGCAGTTGCGTTTACATATGTTGGAATGCCTCCATTTTTAATATCTTCTTTAATTTGTGCTTCTAAAAAACTTGGAAGCATTCTTCCTACGGCATCTGCTTTTATGTAACGAATATTATTCTTTCCTATTCCTGCGAAACTTGCGTTTTTTGCATTTGAATAATGACATTCTTCAGAGGTATAAATAATTAATGGTTTTGACATTCCGTTTAATCTACAAAGTGGATCTTTTGCATCTCGCCCCATAATTAGCCCCATATAATTACTCATAGAGCCACCTGTTGGAAACGTACCATTACTATTGGCACCATACCCAATTAAATTACAAGATTGTCTAATAATTTCTTGTTCTATCCCTACTTGCGGGCCTGCAACCTTATAAGTATACATGCTATTATTTAACATAACCGCTAATAGATCTCCCAAAATTGCTTTGCTTTGTCTTCCTCCAAAAAGCTGATTAAAGAATAAATTTGTAGCTGTTTTTGGTGTAGCAACTAACAACTCTTGCAGCAATGTTTTAAAATCACCGTCTATCATTGCAACATCATTTAATGAAAGATCAATTGTATTAAATAATTTGCTTGCCGCTATTCTTTCTGCTACTGGATTTTCTACTTCTTCCGAAATTAAAACTTCTACTAGCTCGTTAAATAGAGCTAAATCATTCTTTATATTAGACATATAATTTTCTTTTCATTTAATTTTTAATAGTACTTATATTGTTGTGTCATAATCTAACTCTTTGTGCACAAACGTTTTTGAAACCTCATTAAATACATTGCAGCTTCTAATTGGCTTGGCATATAAATGCAGGGACATGCTTCTTTTATTAGCGCTATTTTCTAAGCGATGAAAACCCATAAAGTCTTTCATATAAGTAACGTCATTCTTTTTTGAAAACTTAGTTTTTGTAAGTTTTAATGCACCCACTTCATCCTGCTTATAAATAGTCTCTTTAAATTCACCTTCAACAACTTTTACCCAGCACTCTTCTCCACCATGATCATGAATTGAGGTTTGGTGACCTGCGCACCAACAAATTAAAATTAATTCAAATTTTTCAGTGTCTGCTATGCAATTTCTAGTATAACAGTCCTTAGACCAATTTGCATATTTTTCAAAAGCATTTGGTTCTAATTGCAAAGAATGTATTATGTGATTGTAAGTCGTCCTCTCACCTTCTGAAAGTGTAGAAATTAAATCGTTCAAACTTTGAAGAATTGTGGTATTTTTTTCTTTAGATTCCAATGTAATATCTAGCTTTTTTTTGTTTATTTAAAAAATAAAATCAAGGGAAATCCTTATAATTTTAATAAGCTACTGCTCATTATTTATTAAATAAGCAATATTTCAAATATAGTGATTAATATGCTCTTTTAATTCCTTTTTCACTATTTTCAACCAATATTAAATCAAAAATCATCCTTATTTATATTATTTTGGTTACTTTTAAAATTCTGTGAACAGCATTTATGGCTTGTTTTTTAGAACTCTAACCACCTCATATTTAAAAAATTAGAAGTAGTATGCAAAACGAAAATTTTATAATTAAAATTGCTGTATTAGCGGTATATGTTGGTATTTTATTTCTAATAGGAATTTTTGCTTCTAAACGCATTAAAAGCATGAGTGATTATTATGTTGGAGGCAAAAAAATGGGCTTTTGGGCGGTAGCTTTTTCAGCAAGAGCAACAGGAGAGTCTGGATGGTTGCTTATAGGACTCACAGGAATGGGCGCAATGGCAGGGTATTCTGCATATTGGGTTGTTGTTGGAGAATTATTAGGCGTTTTTATTTCTTGGCAATTTATGGCGAAACGCTTTAAAAAAAGATCAGATGCATATGGTGCTATTACAATTCCAGATTATTTACAAAGTCACTTTAAAACAACTACACATACCCTTCGAATTGTAGCAGCCAGTATTCTTGTTGTATTTATTGTTATATATGTAGCTTCTCAAATAGACGTTACTGGAGTGGCTTTTAAATCGATGCTAGGAATTGATTACAAGATTGGTGCCCTTATTGGGTTTTTTATTGTACTTGCTTACATTTTTTTTGGTGGATTTGTAGCTGCTGTTTGGTCTGACTTATTTCAAGGATTGCTCATGTTTATTGGTCTTGTTTTATTACCAATAGTTGTATGGTTCTCTATGGATCATGGCGCTGGGATAGCGGCAGGTTTAAATGCAATAGACCCAACACTAACACAAATAATGGGTAGAAGTACAGACGGTTTTATGAATCTTTTTACCATTCTAGGATTTTCAATGATTGGTTTAGGTTTTCTAGGTTCCCCGCAAGTATATGTGCGCTTTATGTCTATAAAAAATGAAAAAGAAATAGACAAAGGTAAATGGGTAGCAACCGCTTTTACATTATTAACAGACGCTGCAGCAGTAACTATTGGTATTCTTGCACGTATCTATTTTACAAATGAAGGGCAAGATCCAGAAGCTATTTTAGGAAATAGTGGAGAAAATGTATTGAGTATGATTACTGAAGAATTTTTACCTACCATTTTAGTTGCTATTTTTGTAGCCATTGTTTTATCGGCAATAATGTCTACTATAGACTCTTTATTAATATTGGCTTCAAGCGCAATTACAAGAGATTTCTATCAGAAAATATTTAGACCCAATATAAAAGATGAGAGCTTGACAAAAATTTCTAGAATTTCTACGATTATCATGGCATTTACGGCATTAATAATTGCAATGATTATGAATTACGTATCACCCGATAGGCAAATGTTTTGGGTGATTTTATTTGGCTGGTCTGGCATTGCTGCCACTTTTTGTCCAGTAATTATTCTATCTCTTTTTTGGAAAGGCTATTCTGAAAAAGGAGCTATTGCTTCTATGATCGCAGGATTTTCAGCAGTAATACTCTTTAATTTTGTCTTTAAAGAAATGCCAGTTGTTGGTCCTTATTTTGTAGCAATTGATGTGCTTGCACCTTCTTTTGCATTAGCAATGCTTGTTGGTTTTTTAGTTTCAAAAAAATATCCACCAAGGGCAGCAGCTATAAAAATGATTGAAGAAATTGACGCTGCTCCTAATGTAGAATAGCAACTACATTATTTTAATGCGACTAATCAATCATTTTTTTTAAAATAGAAAAAGTTTCTTGTTCAAAAAAATCTACAGAACCGTCTGCAAAAAGTACTTGTTTAATGTTTCTTAAAAGTGTTTCTTTTTCTTCTTGAGAAAACTGGTTTTCGGAAATAAAAAGCTGAATTTTATTCAAATTTACCTGACCTGAATCTACCACTACTTCAGAATGAATTCTATGAAATATCTTTTCGTCTACTTTAGTTCTAATATAATTTTGCTCTGCAATATCTTCTATATGATTGCAATGTGCTGCATATAAAAGTACATAAGCTTCAAATTCTTTTTTTGTCCAATCTAAATTCATAATTTATAGAGAAATTGGTAAATGTTTTGTGCTCGCCCATTCTGTCCAAGACCCATCGTAAAGGGCAACATTATCTATTTTCACAATGGCTGCACCTAAAGCAAGTATAGCTGCTGTGATCCCAGAACCACAAGTAAAAATAATTTCTTTTTTATTTTTAAAACTATTAAAAATAGTTATCAATTCAGTTTCAGTTTTCATTTTACCATTATTCTGAATATCTATAAAAGGTAGATTAATAGAACTGGGTATATGGCCACTCTTAAGATCTTTTCGCGGTTCTAGTGTTGTACCATTATACCTACCATTTGGCCGTGCATCTGCAATTAATACTTCTTTATTATCTATAGATTCAAAAACATCTGCAGTATATTTTAATTTTCTTGGCTGATATATAGCTTTAAAGTTTCCTCTTTGCAATTTATTAACCCTCATGCTTTCAATAGGAAATCCGCTGGCTTTCCATGCAGGCAAACCACCATCTAATACTACTACATTTTTAAAACCCATTAACTGAAACATCCACCAAACTCTTGGAGAAGAGTAAGTTCCTAAAGCGTCATAACAAACTACTATAGTATCTTGATGTATCCCTATTTTTTGAGCTCTTTCTTCAAAAACCTCTGGCGATAAAACGGTATTTGGAAATGCTGATTTATTATCAGAAAAACTATTTTTTATATCAAAATAAACAGCTCCTTTAATCTGTGTTTTTTCCTCAGAAACGAACGTATTCAGACTTACTTTAGGAATTGTACAATCTAGAACAATCAGTTGTTTTAAATCTAAATGAGCATTTAACCAGTCTGAAGAAACTAGAGGTTTATCAATTTTTAAAGACATGGTATCTATAATTTATTAATCGTTAGTATAACTACTTTACTTTATCATAATTATCATCCCAATTTTTCTCTTCTGGCTTGTCTTTTAATTTCCCTAAAGATTTAGCAACCAACATAGACACTGTAGCATCTCCAGTAACATTTACGGTAGTTCTCATCATATCTAAAGGTCTATCTACAGCAAAAATCAATGCCAAACCAATTGGCAATAATTCCTCAGGAAAACCAACAGATTCTAAAACAATTACTAACATTACCATACCTGCGCTTGGTACCGCTGCAGAACCAATAGAAGCTAATAATGCAGTTAACACAATTACTAATTGATTTGAAAAAGTTAAGCCTTCTGGCCAAATTACCTGCATTATAAATACTGCTGCAATTGCTTGGTATAAACTAGTACCATCCATATTAATTGTTGCACCTACGGGTAAAACAAATCCAGAAACTTCTTTATCCACTCCTAAATGTTCTTCTACTCTTTCCATAGTTACTGGCAATGTTGCCGCACTAGAACTAGTAGAAAAGGCCAACAATTGTGCTGGACTAATTTGTTTTAAAAACCACAAAGGAGACTTTTTTGTATAGACACTTACAAGAATTAAATAAAAACAAATCATTAATATCAATCCACCAACTACACAAAGTGCATAGACTAATAGTTTTAATAGGATCTCAGTATCATCAAAAGCAATAATTACGTTTGCTAACAATGCAAAAACAGCATACGGCGCAAAAAGCATAATTAAATCTACCATTTTCATAACCATTTCATTCAAAGAATCAAAAAAGTCTACTAATGGTTTTGCCTTTTTCTCTGGAATTAATAATAGAGAAATACCAACAAACATCGCAAAAAAGATAATCTGAAGCATACTTGCATCTACAAAAGACTGAAAAATATTACTTGGAAAAATATCTACTAAAGCCTGCAATGGCCCGGCATCTTTCTGGGCAGATGCTTTCACTAATTTATCTGTTACCCCTGCATTTGTTTCGTACTTAACTTTAATTTTTTCAATGGTATCTGCAGACATCCCTTCACCTGGTTTTACAATATTTACAATTGCCAAACCAATAAAAATGGCGACTAAAGTAGTTGCCACATATATCATAATGGTTTTTGCACCCATTTTCTTAATTTTAGAAATGTCTTTTAAATCTGAAATTCCTTTAATTAATGAAGCTAATATTAATGGAACTGCAATTAATTTTAAAAGGTTGATAAATATGGTTCCAAATGGTTTAATCCAATCTGTCACAAAACCTTTTCCTCCATCAACAGTATTCATGATAAAACCAAAAGCAATACCTAATGCCATTCCTATTAAAATTTTCCAGTGTAGTGCTAATTTCTTCATTAAATTATTTGATTTATTTAGATTCTGAAAGATAAAAAAATAAGTGACCTAAATTATATATTGTTTCAAAATTTTAGAACATTCTTATTTCTTCTGCAAAATGTAAAAATGATTTCTATTTAAGATTTACTAAGTACTACTTTAAAAATTATAACTATTAAATAAAAAAGCGCAAACAAATGTTTGCGCTTTTTTGTTATGCTTTACTTTTATAACAAGATCTATAAATTTCTTCATAGACAGGCAATATACTTTCTAATGTAAATTGTTTGGTATGTTTTTTTGCATTTTCCTTAAATACTTCTAAAGTAGCAGCTTCTTTTGCAATCAAAATTGCATTTTTCGCCATGTCTGCAACATCCCCTAAATTACTTAAGAAACCTGTTTTTCCATGAATATTTACCTCTGGCAAACCTCCTGTATTTGTAGAAATTACTGCACTCCCGGCTGCCATTGCCTCTAATGCCGCCAAACCAAAACTTTCTGTTTGAGATGGTAATAGAAATACATCTGTATAACATAATATCTTAGCCACCTCTGTACTGTTTCCTAAAAAGAAAACATCATCAATTATGTTTAATTCTTTTACCAAGTTTTCTGCTTTTGCTCTCTCTGGACCTTCACCTATCATTAATAATTTAGCAGGAATCTCTTTTCTTACTTCACTAAAAATTTTAACTACGTCTTCTACTCTTTTTACAGGTCTAAAGTTACTTACGTGTGTAAAAATTCTCTCATGCGGTTGCGCCAATGCTATTCTTTTACACTCTTCTTTTTGAGCATTGTCGTATTTTTTTGCATCAATAAAATTATAAATTACTTTAATATCTTTTGTAATATTAAACAACTTGTTAGTAGTCTCTTTTAAGTTATTTGAAACTGCGGTTACAACGTCAGAGTTATTTATACTAAATTCTACAGCCGATTTATAGGTTGGGTGACTGCCAACTAAAGTAATATCTGTACCATGCAATGTAGTTACCACTCTTACATCTAAACTCTTCTCTTTTAACATTTGCTTTGCCATATATGCTGCATACGCATGCGGTATGGCATAATGCACGTGCAGTACTTCTAAGCTATATTTTCTAACTACTTCTACCATTTTTGTAGAAAGTGCTAATTCATAAGGCTGATATTCAAAAAGTGGATACTCTTCAATTACAACTTGATGAAAATGTAGATTATGGGATAAAAAGTCTAAACGAACTGGCTGGTTATAAGTAATAAAATGAACTTCATGCCCCTTATCTGCCAAAGCCATTCCTAACTCTGTTGCTACTACTCCACTTCCGCCAAATGTTGGATAACATACTATACCTATTTTCATGCAATTATTTAAATATTAAATTATTTAGAGATTGAAAAAATAAAAAAATTAAGCGTCTACTTCCTTAGCGGTAAATATAAAAGTATTCTTACAATTTAACTCAAAATAAAAGCATAAAAAAAGCTTTTCAATTATAATTGAAAAGCTTTTTTTAATATATAAATTTTAAAGTACTTTTTAATAATCTCCTAAAGTTGCAGGGTTTTGAGATAAAGCGCTTTCTAACTGAACATCACTTGGTGCCTTTCCGTGCCATGCGTGTGTATGCATCATAAAATCTACACCGTTACCCATTTCTGTATGTAATAAAATACAAACAGGCTTTCCTTTTCCTGTTAATGATTTTGCTTTCGCTAATCCCGCTAGCACCGCATCAATGTCATTTCCTTTTTCTACATCTAAAACGTCCCAACCAAAAGCTTCAAATTTTGCTCTAATGCTTCCCATTGGTAGCACATCATCTGTAGCACCATCAATCTGCTTTCCGTTTAAATCTATTGTTGCAATTAAATTATCAACATTTTTTGCTGATGCATACATAATTGCTTCCCAGTTCTGCCCTTCTTGCAATTCACCATCACCATGTAAAGTATATACTATTTTATTGTCTCCATTTAATTTTTTAGCTTGTGCTGTTCCCAAACCTACAGACATTCCTTGTCCTAAAGAACCAGAAGCAATTCTTACTCCAGGCAAACCTTCATGCGTTGTTGGGTGTCCTTGTAATCTAGAATCTAACAATCTAAACGTTGCTAATTCTGCTACAGGAAAAAAGCCACTATGAGCCAAAACACTGTAAAAAACAGGAGATATATGTCCGTTTGATAAAAAGAATACATCTTCGTTATTTCCATCCATAGAAAACTCAGTAGAATATTCCATTACTTCTTGGTATAAACAAGTAATAAACTCAGCGCATCCCAAAGACCCTCCTGGATGTCCAGAATTTACTTTGTGCACCATTCTTAAAATGTCTCTACGAACTTGTTGCGTAAAATCTTGTAATTTTTGTGTTGTTGGCATTTTGTTATTTTAATTTTATAAAGGCAAAAATACAAAAGTGAATGCTTTTGTATTTGTTTTCTACTATATTTATTTATCTTTTATTAACAGAGTTGTTACTATGTCTTTTGTTTCTTTTTCTTGGCAGCTGGAAAAAGGACATTATTTAGTATTAAACGATATCCAGGTGAGGTTGGATGCAGATCTAACTCTGTTTTTGGATCACCAATTCTGTGGGTATAATCTTCCGGGTCATGGCCACCATAAAAAGTAAACATTCCTTTTCCTTTAGTACCGTGAATGTAACGTGCTTCTCTATTCACTTGATTTTCACCTAAAACCAAAACATTACTTTTTACTGTACTTCTATCAAAAGAGGTTGTTTGCCCCATAAAACCTTTTACTAAAGTAGTATGATTTTGAGTTAACATGGTGGGTACAGGATCCCATTTTGCAGAAAACTCTACTAAAGAAAAGTAATCTGACGTTTTAGGAATTTTTCGTTTCCTTGTCATATCTATCGTTGAAAACTCATATGTAGCTGGGTTTCTAATTAATTGATAATTTTTAAAAGCGAATGTTTTATTAAAGTTTATCTGTGATTGATAGTTTATAGTTGTCGCATCTCCATCGAACATTGCTTCTGCAATATCAATACCCTCTGCAGATAAAGCAATGTCAAAACTATCTGTTGCAGAACACATAGCGAACATAAAACCACCCCCAATTACATAATCTCTAATCTTTTTAGCAACCGCTAATTTTTCTTGTGATACTTTATTGAACCCCAATTCCGTTGCTAGTTTTTCAGACCTTAATTTACTTTCTATATACCAAGGTGTTGTTTTAAAAGAACCATAAAAACGACCGTATTGTCCTGTAAAATCTTCATGATGTAAGTGCAACCATTCGTAAATTAGGAGTTTATCTTCTAAAACTTCTCTATCATAAATAACATCAAACGGAATTTCTGCGTACGTTAACACCATTGTTACAGCATCATCCCAAGGCATTTTATCTTTTGGAGAATAGACGGCTATTTTTGGAGCTTTCTCTAGCGTTACTGCATCTTGATTTGAAGAGGGTGCAGCAATTTCTTGCAATATTAATTGCGCTTTCGCATCTGAAATTATTTGGTACGAAACGCCACGAATTTTACATTCCTTTTGTATTAATTTATTATTTTCTATTAGAAATGCACCTCCATCATAATTTAACAACCATTTAGATTTGATGTCTACTTCTAAAGCAAAATAGACAATACCATATGCTTTTAAATGATTTTTCTGATTGTCATTGCTCATTGGAACGTATATAAAAGACGCCCAAATTGAATTTGAAATGAAGAGAAATATTAGTGATGGAATGAGTTTTATCATACTTTAAATCTAAAATACACAATTACTTTGAGGCAATTGTGTATTTCTATCATTTTATAAATTCATTACTATTTAAAAAGGAACACCATCATCACCAAAAGCATCTTTCGGCTCAATTCTTTGATCTGGAAAAACATCATTCGGAAAATCTGCATTCATAGAAGATTGAAATTCTGAACTAAAGCCCTCTTCTAAATCCGAGAATTTTGCTAAATGACCTGTAAACTTTAATCGAATATTATCTAAACCACCATTTCTATGTTTTGCAACAATAAACTCTCCTTGTCCTTCACATGGCGTGTGTTCATCATCATCCCATTCTGTCATTCCGTAGTATTCTGGTCTAAAAATAAACGATACAATATCTGCATCTTGCTCAATTGCACCAGATTCACGTAAATCTGAAAGTAAAGGTCTTTTGCTACCCCCACGCGTTTCTACCGCACGAGATAATTGAGAAAGTGCAATTACAGGAACCTCTAATTCCTTTGCCAATGCTTTTAAATTTCTAGAAATCATAGAGATTTCTTGTTCACGATTTCCTCCCGATTTTCCTCCGGCAGTCATTAATTGTAAATAATCAATTACAATAATTTTTACGCCGTGTTGCGAAACTAAACGTCTTGCTTTTGCCCGCAAGTCAAATACAGAAAGAGATGGCGTATCATCAATAAAAATGGGTGCATCAGATAATTTCTTAACCTTTACATTTAATTGCTCCCATTCATGTGGTTCTAAATTTCCTTTTCTTAATTTTTCTGAAGTCAAGCCCGTTTCAGATGAAATCATACGGGTTATTAACTGTACAGAAGACATCTCTAATGAAAAGACGGCTACACCATGTCCAAAATCGATTGCCATATTTTTTGCCATCGAAATTACAAAGGCTGTTTTTCCCATACCAGGACGGGCCGCAATAATTACTAAATCGGATGGCTGCCAACCAGAGGTTAATGCATCTAATTTGGTAAAACCAGTTTGTAAACCAGACATTCCCTCAGAATTACCTATTTCTTGAATCTTTGCTAATGCTTGTTTTACAAGAGATCCTGCTTGTTCAGAACTCTTTTTTAAATTTCCTTGGGTAACCTCAAAAAGTTTTGCTTCTGCGTCATCTAATAGCTCGAAGACGTCGGTACTCTCGTCATATGCGTTTTCTATAATTTCACTTGAAATAGAAATTAATTTACGTTGAATGTATTTTTGAAGTATAATTCTAGCATGAAACTCAATATGTGCAGAGGAAGCTACCTTTTGAGTTAGACGAATCAAATATAAATCGCCCCCTACAAAGTCTAACTTTCCGTTTTTTCTTAAAAGACTAGAAACAGTTAAAAGGTCAATTGGTTCAGAATTTTGAAACAATTCATAAATAGCAGCATAGACCTCGTTATGTTTTTGGTCATAGAAAGCATCGGCACTTAAGACATCAATTACATCATCAATTCCTTTTTTGTCAATCATCATTGCACCCAAGACAGCTTCTTCTAATTCTACTGCTTGTGGCGGAATCTTTCCTTTCTCAAGACTAATAATCCTGCTCTTGTCTATCTTTTTACCTCCGAAATCTTTCGTTTTCTCCATTATTACAAATGTACTTTTTTACTTGGTTTCTCTTTGCTAAAACAAGACTTAAATTTGTAAACAATTTTTGTAAACTAAATTGTTATTATCTTGTTAATAACCAGTCAACTTCTATTTTAAAATGTTATTTTTATCGAGATGAAAATAAATAAGAAACATCTTTTAGGTACCCTTTTTCTTCCAATACAGTTTGTTTTGGTGCAATTAGCAGCTAAAAACCCTGCTTTTATAGAAGATTATTATTCAAACGGAATCTACCCAAATATCGCTGCTTTTTTACGAATTATTTTTGGTTGGATTCCTTTTTCTGTGGGAGATTTATTAATTGCTTTCCTATTATTTATTTTTATTCGTTTTTTCTGTAGGTTAATACAAGCAAGATTTCGAAATGCGCTTCCAAAGATCATTCACTTTACAGCAATTTTATCTTTGATTTATTTTTGTTTTTATCTTTTCTGGGGATTGAACTATTATAGAAAACCCTTAGTCGAAAATCTAGCATATCAGCAAAAAGAATATAGCACTGCACAGCTTCAAAAAGTTACAGAAACTATTATTCAAAAACTGAATTATTATCAACTAGAAATTACTAAAAACGACACTATCAAGGTAGAAAACAAGTATTCACAAAAGAAAATGTATAAATTAGCAATTAATGGATATACTCATTTAGAAGCAGACTTCCCACAGTTAAAATACCAATACAAATCGGTTAAAAGTTCTTTGATGAGTTTGCTACAAACCTATATTGGAACCGGTGGATATCTGAACCCGTTAACTGGTGAAGCCCAGGTAAACGACCGGATTCCAAAAACAGGTTACCCAACAACCATTTGTCATGAAATGGCACACCAAATAGGATTCGCAGCAGAAAATGAAGCTAATTTTGTTGGTTTTATAGCAGCGAATTATAATGACGACGTTTTCTTTAAATATGCCAGCTATCGAATGGCATTTGGATATTGTATTTCAGAACTTAGAAAGCGCGACCGTAAACTAACAAAAAAACTTTGGAAAACACTTCATGTAGGCGTTGGAAAAGATTTTAACGCCAGTTATCAGTTTTGGCAAAGTTACAAAAATCCGTTTGAACCGATTGTAAAAAAAGGTTACAATGTTTATTTAAAGGCCAATAATCAAGATAAAGGTATTGCATCTTACAGCTATGTAGTAAATTTATTTATCCATTATTTTGAAAGTTTAGAAGATATTTAGTTTACTTAAAATTATGTTAAAAGAACTTCTTTTAACCATTTACAAATTGGTTCTAGTTAGATTTATAGTAACTAATCTAAATAACCTAAATCAACTTATGAGAAAACTACTCTTATTTTCCTTTTTTCTGTTGACAATTTCATTGCATTCGCAAGATTATTTTCCGACAGATTCAGGAGTAAAAACCACAGAAAATACCATAATAGCATTTACCAATGCTACTATTTATGTAACACCGGAAAAGGTGCTTAAAAAAGGAACTTTACTTATAAGAGATGGTAAAGTAATGCAGGTAGGTAAAAATATAAACATTCCTAAAGGGGCAAAAATTGTTAACCTTTTAGGAAAAACAGTATATCCTTCTTTTATAGATTTGTACTCAGATTTTGGAATTAAAAAACCAAAATCTGCTATTCGTAGATCTAGAATAGCACAATATAATGCTTCTCGAGAGGGGTATTATTGGAATGATCATATTAGACCCGATGTAAATCCCATAAAAGATTTTTCTTTTGATACTAAAAAAGCAAAAGAACTTTTAAATGCAGGTTTCGGAGTTGTAAATACGCACATGCAAGATGGTATTATTCGTGGAAATGGATTACTAATTGCATTGAACCCCAATGCTTCAAACGCTTACAGAGTTTTAGATACAAAATCTGCACAATACTTATCTTTTTCTAAAAGCGCATTGTCTAAACAAGCGTATCCTAGTTCTAGAATGGGTGCAATGGCTTTGATAAGACAAACCTATAATGACGCAACTTGGTATGCAGGCGGTAACATGAAGAATACAGATTTAGCATTAGAAGCTTTAAATGAGAATAAAAACTTGACCCAAATTTTTGAAACTGGTAACTTGTTAGATGCTTTAAGAGCAGATAAAGTTGGTGATGAATTCGGAATTCAATATACTATAGTAGGTTCTGGAGATGAGTTTGAACGCATAAACGATATCAAAAGTACCAATGCTAACTTTATCATTCCTATTAATTTTAGTAAAGCATTTGATGTTTCGAATCCGCTTTTAGCACAACAAATTTCTTTAAGAGATATGCGTAAATGGAATCAAGAACCGTCTAACTTAAAAGTACTGTCAGAAAACGGAGTTAATTTTGCTTTGACTGCACGTTCTTTAAAATCTGTAAAAACGTTTCATACTAATTTACAGAAAGCTATTAAATATGGTTTTGATAAAAAGAAAGCCTTGGCATCTTTAACAACTATCCCTGCTAATATTATTGGAAATACTACTATTGGAAATTTAAATGTTGGTAGTTACGCAAACTTTATAGTTACTTCTGGAGATGTTTTTGATTCAAAAACTACCATCTATGAAAACTGGGTGCAAGGTGCTAAAAACGTAGTAAACGATATGACCATTAAAGACATTACAGGAAACTACATGTTGTCTGTAAATGCTCAAAATTACGATTTAAGCATTAGTGGTAAAGGTGCAAAACAAACGGCGACTGTTAAAATAGGTGACAAAAAAGTAAATGCTAAATTTTCTTTTATAAACGAATGGATTTCTATTACGTTAAACGAAGACAGCGTATATACTAGAATTCTAGGTAAGGTCATAAATGCGTCTAATGTAATGGAAGGAACTGCTTATGACACCCAAGGAAATGAAACTATGTGGTCTGCCAGTAAGAAAGTAAAAAAAGATAGTAAGAAAAAAGATAGCAAGAAAAAAAAGGAAGAATTGGCTATTGTTGTGCTTCCTGTGAGTTATCCTAACATTGGTTTTGGAAATTACACCCTGCCAAAAACAGAAACTATCTTAATAAAGAATGTTACCGTTTGGACGAGTGAAGCTGCTGGTGTTTTAAAGAATACAGACGTATTACTAAAAGATGGTAAAATTGCTGCCATTGGAAACAATTTAAAAGCGAGAAGAGCAATAGAAATAGACGGCACAGGAAAACATTTAACTGCGGGTATTGTAGATGAGCATTCACATATTGCAGCTTCTGCTATTAATGAAGGTGCACAAAATTCATCTGCAGAAGTTACCATAGAAGATGTTGTAGACCCTAACGATATTAATATTTACAGAAACCTTTCTGGTGGAACTACTTCTGCGCAAATATTGCATGGTTCTGCAAATCCTATTGGCGGACGTTCTGCAATTATCAAATTAAAATGGGGAGAGAATGCAGCGAATATGATTTATGATGATTCTCCAAAATTCATAAAATTTGCTTTGGGTGAAAATGTAAAACAATCTAGAAGTCCTAACGGAACGCGTTTTCCGCAAACAAGAATGGGTGTAGAGCAAATGTTTGTAGATTATTTTACAAGAGCGCAAGAATATGAAGTGTTAAAGAAAAGTGGAAAACCATACAGGAAAGACGATGAAATGGAAACCTTAGTGGAAATTTTAAACGGAGAACGTTTTATTTCTTGCCACTCTTATGTGCAATCAGAAATTAACATGTTAATGAAAGTTGCAGAGAGATTCAATTTTAGAATAAACACCTTCACGCACATTTTAGAAGGCTATAAAGTAGCAGATAAAATGGCGAAACATGGTGTTGGTGGTTCTACGTTCTCAGATTGGTGGGCGTATAAATATGAAGTAAATGACGCCATTCCTTTTAACGCTGCAATTATGCACAATGCTGGCGTTACGGTAGCTATTAATTCAGATGATAGAGAAATGTCTAGACGTCTAAATCAAGAAGCAGCAAAAACAATGAAGTATGGCGGAATGTCTGAACTAGAAGCTTGGAAAACAGTAACCATTAATCCTGCTAAATTATTACATATAGATAATAAAGTGGGCAGTATTAAAGAAGGAAAAGATGCAGACGTTGTTCTATGGAGCCAGCATCCGATGTCTATTTATGCAAAAGTAGAAAAGACTATTGTAGATGGTAAAGTTTTGTTTGACATTGCAGAAGACTTGAAAAAACGTACGGCAATTAAAGAAGAAAAAAGCCAATTAATTACCATGATGTTAAAGGAAAAAATGAAAGGCAGTAAAACCAAAGCTCCTATGAAAAGAGAAGATAGAAACTTTCACTGTGATACTTTAGAAGCACTTAAAAACTAAAAATGATGAAAAAAATAATATATGGTTTGCTGTTTTTCTTTTTAGTAGGAAATAGCATCGCACAACAAACACCGGCCAAAGCACAAATTTCAGGTTTCTCTATTGAAGGAGCAACGGCACACATAGGAGATGGAACCGTAATTAAAAATTCTTTAATTATGTTTATGAACGGTACAATTAATTTTATTGGCAGCGCAATGACAAAAATTGCAAGACAAGGAACCGTAATAAATGCCAAAGGAAAACATGTATATCCTGGTTTTATTGCTGCCAATGCTACGCTAGGATTGGTAGAGATAGATGCTGTAAAAGCAACGGATGATCAAGATGAAATTGGTATTATGAATCCACATATTAGAAGTTTAATAGCCTACAATGCAGAAAGTAAAGTGGTAGAATCTATGAGACCTAACGGCGTTTTAATGGCACAGATAACCCCAAGAGGCGGCACCATTTCTGGTACTTCTTCTATTGTACAATTAGATGCTTGGAACTGGGAAGATGCAAGCATACATGCAGATGATGCCATACATATGAATTGGCCATCTAGCTTTATTTCTGGTAAATGGTGGTTGGGAGAAGATCCTGCTTTAAAACCAGATGCTAAATATGCTGATAAAATTGGAACTATAAAAACCTATTTTATGAATGCTAAAAATTATTTAGGGGGTACACAAACAAAAATACATTTGCCATATCAATCTACAGCAGGCTTATTTAACGGTTCTAAAAAGCTTTTTCTTCATGTAAACGGTCAAAAAGAAATTACAGATGCTATTACAATCTCTAAGGAATTAGGAATTAACAACTTGGTAATTGTAAATGGAGCGCATGCAGACAAAGTAGTTAGTTTATTGGTTAAAAATAACATTCCTGTTGTTTTAGACAGACCGCATAGAAATCCGAATAATGAAGATGATTCTTATGATGCTACGTATACCATTGCAAAAACACTAATAGACAAAGGTGTTTTAGTTAGTTTGGGTATGGAAGGCCAAATGGAACGTATGAACACTAGAAACCTACCTTTTTATGCCGGTACATTTGCTGCCTTTGGTTTAGATAAAGAAGTTGCCTTGCAGTTAATTACTTTAAATACAGCCAAGGTTTTAGGAATTGATGCTTTTACAGGCTCTTTAGCAGTTGGTAAAGATGCTACGTTATTTATTTCTCAAGGAGACGCTTTAGAAATGCGTGGTAATATTTTAACAGAAGCATTTATTCAAGGTAGAAAAATTAGTTTAGAAACGCACCAAACAAAACTTTGGAGACGGTATTCTGATAAATATAAAACAAAGTAAAATTTGTTTATAAATTAAAAAAGGCTCGCTTCTATAGTTTTAGATTAGCGAGCCTTTTTTGTTGTTCTAAAAATTGATGTACAGCCCTCTTTTTAGAATACCTATATTTAGGTATATTTGCAACAATGAAAGAAATTACCAGTATTCAAAATTCGTATATTAAAGAACTCTTAAAACTTCAAGAAAAATCTCGGGAACGTAAAAAAAAGGGACTTTTTATTATTGAAGGAAAAAGAGAAATCTCTCTGGCAATTTCTGCTAATTATGAATTTGACACTATTTTATATTTTGAAGACCTAATTTCTGAACAAGATATATTACACCTCTTTAATACCAACGTTAACAGAATTCTTATCTCTAAAGAAGTCTATCAAAAATTAGCTTATAGAGATTCTACTGAAGGTATTATTGCCGTTACAAAAGCAAAAGATTTCTCACTAGAAAATATCAAATTTGAAACAGAAACACCTTTAATTTTGGTGGCAGAAGGTGTAGAAAAACCAGGAAATATTGGGGCTCTTTTAAGAACTGCAGATGCCGCAAATGTAGCAGCCGTTTTTATTGCAAACCCTAAAAGCGATTTGTACAATGCTAATATTATAAGGTCTAGTGTAGGCTGTGTGTTTACCAATCAGATTGCGGTAGGTTCTTCAGAGGAAATCGTAGCATTTCTTGCAGAAAAGAAGATACAGATGTACGCTACCACCTTGCAAAACTCTAACGAATATCACAAAGAAAATTATACTGCAGCTACTGCCATTGTGGTTGGTACAGAGGCAACCGGTTTAACAACCGTTTTTAGAGAAGAAGCAACACAAAATATAAATATACCAATGCAAGGTCAAATAGATTCTATGAATGTTTCTGTGGCGGCTGCAATTGTTTTATTTGAAGCAAAAAGACAAAGAGCATTTAAAATATAAGCATGAAAATATTAGGGATAGACATTGGTGGCACTGGAATTAAAGGTGCAGTTGTAAATACAAAAACAGGTGAATTGTTAACCGAAAGGTTTAGAATTCCAACCCCGCAACCTGCAACACCAGAAGCCGTTGCCAATGTTGTAAAGGAAATGATTGCATATTTTAATTGGAAAAAAGCCGTAGGCTGTAGTTTTCCTACTACTATAGTAAATGGTAAATGTATTCATTCTGGAAACCTAAGTCCGGATTGGTTAGATGTGCGCGTAGACAAACTTTTTAAAAAAGTATGTAAACTACCATTTTTTATAAGTAATGATGCAGATTTAGCAGGTTTAGCCGAAGTAAGTTTGGGCGCAGCTAAAAAAGAAAAAGGTGTGGTAATTGTAGTTACAATTGGCACAGGAATTGGCTCTGGTCTCTTTTTTAACGGAAAATTAATTCCTAATTTAGAGATTGGTAAAATGTTGCATACCAATGGCGAAATTATTGAGTTTCACACTGCAGACTCTGCAAGAAAAAGAGAAGATTTATCATTGGAAGCATGGGCAAAAAGATTTGATGCCTTATTAGAATATATAAGATTGGTTTATACTCCTAGCCTAGTTGTTTTAGGTGGTGGTATTAGTAAAAAATACAGCACTTTTAAACCGTATTTAAAAGCAAATGTAAAAGTAAAAGTTGCCCAATTTAAAAACAATGCGGGTATCATTGGCGCGGCCATGTATGCTAGCAAAAAAATGTAACTAACCTTTCTAAAAGAAAGTAACGTTCTTTAAAACAACTATTTTAAAACCGAGTAAATACTTGTTTTTTTTAATAAAAAATGTTTTATTATTTATTTTTCTCAAAAAAACAGTACATTTAAAGTCTACCCCAAATTTTATCGGAATACGCTAATAAGACGTATTGGTTTGTATAAAACAACGCCCTAAACAATAGAACAATAAGCTCTTAAGAAAATAATACCTTACAATTAAACAAATGAAACAGCTAGTAGCCTTTTTACTTTTAACCATACTATTTTATGCTTGTGCTAATACACCAAGTAATATCTTAGAAAGTCAACATTTATATTACGGTGGAGATATTATAACCATGAATGGTGATACACCTAATTATGTTGAAGCCCTCGTAACAAATAGTGATACTATTATATATACTGGGCGTCTTTCAAAAGCTAAAAAACTGTTTCCTTCTTCAAATAAAATTAATCTCAAAGGAAAAACATTACTTCCTGGGTTTATAGATGCACATGCACATTTTGCAGGGTTTCCAAGTCAGTCTATTGGTGCCCAGATATTGCCACCTCCAGATGCTGGTGCAAACAATATTGATGCACTAATTCAAATACTAAAAGATTGGTCTACCCCTGAAAACATTCAATTAACAGGTTGGATTTTCGGAATGGGTTTTGATGATTCTGTTTTAGAAGAAAAGCGGTTTCCTACAAAAAAAGATTTAGATAAGGTATCCACAGAGCATCCTGTTATGATTATTCATATTTCAGGGCATTTTTGTGTTGTTAATAGTAAAGGTCTAGAACTGCTAAACCTTACTGCTAAATCTCCAAACCCAGAAGGTGGTATTATTCGAAGAGTGCCAGGTACAGAAGAACCTAATGGCGTCTTAGAAGAATTAGCCGCAATTCCTTTTATGCCAATGGTGCTTGGCCCTAAGAGTGAAGAAGCTATAAAAGTATTTCTTACCGCTGGGCAAGACATGGCTTTATCTTATGGGTATACAACGGTGCAAGAAGGAAGGGCAATGCCAAGTTCACATCTTTTTTTAGAGTATGCAGCTACTACTAATTTCTTAAAATTAGATGTAGTAAGCTATATTGATTATTCTGTTGCAGATTCTTTATTGACAACAGATTGGTATAGCCCTACTTATATAAATCATTATAGAATTGCCGGCGTAAAACTTACATTGGATGGATCTCCGCAAGGAAGAACAGCATGGAGAACACAACCATATCTTATTCCGCCAGATGTCGCAGAAGATGGTTATTTAGGTTACCCAGCAATTCCATTAGATGCCGATGTTGAAAAAATTTATGAAAGTGCATTTAAGAATAATTGGCAAATACATACGCATGCCAATGGAGATGCTGCGATGGATCAGATGATTAGAACCTTAAAAAAGGTGACTGCTAAATATGGAAATAAAAACAGACGAGATGTATTGATTCATGGACAATATGTTCGAGAAGATCAGTTAGATGAATTTAAAGATTTAAATATCATTACGTCTTTATTTCCTTTGCATACTTTTTATTGGGGAGACTGGCATAAAGAAATAATCGGAGACAGTTTGGGAAATAAAATAAGTCCTACTAGAACTGCCTTAAATAAAGGGTTAAAAATAACCATTCATACAGATGCTCCGGTAGCTCTACCAAATTTAATGCGGGTAATATGGACAGCTACAAATAGAGTGTCAAGATCAGGGAAAATTATAGGAAAAAATGAAAGACTGACACCCTATGAAGCCTTAAAATGTATTACAGAGTGGTCTGCATACCAACACTTTGAAGAGGATAGAAAAGGAACACTAGAAGTTGGTAAAATTGCTGATTTAGTGCTTCTAAATGCAAACCCATTAAAGTCTGAATTAGATGATATCAAAGATATTATAGTGCTTGAAACAATCAAAGAAGGTGTAACTGTTTATAAAAAAAAAGAATAATACTACAATAGAAAAATATTTTACAGAAAACACCTTAATTAAAACCATAGGCATTTCAAATAATTTTGTTTGCACTTTGGCCTTTTTACTGGTAAAAATACCTAAAAACTTCCTAAAATAAATAGTTGTCTGTTAAAAATTTATTCCTAAATTCACTTTAGATTTTAAACCCCAAATCTTCAAAGTAATTTATGCCATATACAGCGACCATAGAAGAAGAAAATAAGGAAATTGCAAGCAGGTATAAAGATTTGCTAAAAGGTACGTATGAAATTTTGTCTGTAGCAGATAAAAAACTCATAAGAAAAGCTTTTGAAATTGCTGTAGATGCACATTCTAGCCAGCGAAGAAAAACTGGTGAACCTTATATTTTTCATCCAATAGCAGTAGCTAAAATTGTAGCTATGGAAATTGGTTTAGGTGCAACTTCTATTGCTGCAGCTTTGTTGCACGATGTTGTAGAGGATACTGAGTATACCTTAGATGATATGGAGCAGTTGTTTGGAGAAACAGTTGCTAGAATTGTAAACGGTCTCACAAAAATTTCTCGCTTAAATAAAGAACAAGACGCTTCTATACAAGCAGAGAATTTTAGAAAAATGCTCTTAACATTAAATGATGATGTACGTGTTATTCTAATAAAAATTGCAGACAGATTGCACAACATGCAAACTATGGATGCAATGCCTGCGCACAAACAAGTAAAAATAGCTTCAGAAACACTATACATTTATGCCCCGTTAGCACACCGTTTAGGCCTCTATAATATTAAAACAGAACTAGAAGATTTAGGATTAAAGTACACAGAACCAGAAGTTTATAATGATATTATTACCAAAATAAAAGAAAGTAAAGAAGAACAACAAAAATATTTAAAAACCTTTGCAGAGACCCTAAAAACGGGCTTAGACAAAGAGAACTTTACCTATGACATAAAAGGACGTTTTAAATCTATTTATTCTATTCGTAGAAAAATGCGGAAGCAAAACGTAACTTTTGAAGAGGTATATGATAAGTATGCTATTCGAATTATTTACGCACCTACTTCAGATGACGATAAATTTGATGCATGGAAAATTTATACCATCGTAACAGATTATTTTAAACCCAACCCAACAAGATTAAGAGATTGGATTTCGCAACCAAAAACTACAGGCTATGAAGCCTTGCATATTACTGTTGTAGGACCAGATGCACAATGGGTAGAAGTACAAATTCGTTCTAGTAGAATGAACGAAATTGCAGAAAGAGGCTATGCTGCTCATTTTAAATATAAACAAGGTGGTAATAACAACCACGAACATGGTCTAGAATCTTGGTTAAATCGTTTAAAAGAGTCTTTAGAAAATCAGAGTTTAAATGCCGTAGACTTTGTGGAAGAGTTCAAGTTAAACTTGTATTCTAAAGAGATTTATGTATTTACACCTAAAGGCGAATTAAAATCATTGCCAAAAGATGCTTCTGCCTTAGATTTTGCATTTACAGTGCATACAGATGTAGGATTAAAATGCAGAGGTGCTAAAGTAAACGGAAAGCTGGTACCTTTAAGTCATACTTTAAAAAGTGGAGATCAAATAGAAGTAATAACCACGGCAAACAACAAACCAAATGCCAGATGGTTAGATTTTGTAATTACTGCTAGAGCAAAAACAAAAATTAGAGCTGCTTTAAAAGATGAAGAAAAAGAGATTGCAGAAGAAGGAAAAGCAATTTTAGCAAGAAAATTACGTCATTTAAAAATACCATACAACGAGAAAACAATTAACGAACTTGTTGGTTTCTTTAAAATTAGAACTAGTTTTGATTTGTTTTTTAGAATTGGAAATGGCGCCATAGATAACAAAAAATTAAAAGCCTTTGTTGCACAAAGAAACAGTACTATTTTAAATTTCTTTAAAACTAAACTAAGAAGGGCTCCTAGCAGCAAAGAAATGATAGAAACAGATGAAGTTTCTAACAGCTATGATGCATTGGTATTTGGTAAAGAAGAAGAAAAATTAGATTATATATTATCTAAATGCTGTGCTCCAATTCCTGGAGATACTGTTTTTGGTTTTTTAACCATTAATGAAGGCATCAAGATTCATAAAAAAAATTGTCCGAATGCCATATCTTTACAATCTAATTATGCATACAGAATTATGCAAGCAAAATGGATAGACTCTACAAAACAAGATTTTAAAGTAATTTTACATATTAGTGGTGTAGACAATCAAGGCATCATTAATGACCTAAGTAGAATTATTTCTAGTAATATGGGAGTATTTATTAACAGTATAAACTTTGCTGGTAATGAGGGGGTCTTTGATGGCAAAATAAGCCTAAGTGTTAAGAATAGCGCCCAATTAAATAAATTAATGAAAAGTATTCAGAAAGTAGATGGCGTAAAAAAAGTAGATCGTGTTAATAGTTTATAAACATCCTACCAAAAAACACCTAATTTATTAAGAAATAACTGTAAATTTGTTTTTTGTAAAACATAAGATAATGAGTAACTCTCTTGAAAATCAAGACGTAGTAAAAAAAGTATTTACCTCTTACTTAGAAGAAAATAAGCACAGAAAAACACCTGAGCGATATGCAATTCTTCAAGAGATATATGATGCAGATGAACATTTTGATATAGAGTCTCTATATATTAAGATGAAAAACAAGAACTACAGAGTTAGTAGAGCTACATTATACAACACTATAGAAATTTTATTGAATTGTAACCTTGTTAGAAAACATCAATTTGATGGGCAGTCGATGGCTCGCTATGAAAAAAGTTACTTCGATAAAAACCATGATCACGTAATCTTTACAGATACTGGCGAAGTGAAAGAATTTTGTGATCCCCGAATTCAAATTATCAAGAAAACAATTGAAGATATCTTTAATATAGATATTCAAAACCATTCTCTTTATTTCTACGGAACAAAAAAGAAAGAATCATAATTAACAAACAACACAAACAACACTCCCAAATTTTGGGAAACAAATTAAACAACTAATGGCTGTAGATTTATTACTCGGATTGCAATGGGGAGACGAAGGAAAAGGAAAAATTGTAGACGTATTAACTGGTAACTATGATATTATTGCGCGCTTTCAAGGCGGACCAAATGCAGGACACACCTTAATTTTTGACGGACACAAACATGTTTTACATACAATACCTTCAGGGATTTTTCACAAAACAGCGTTAAACGTTGTTGGAAACGGTGTAGTGATAGATCCCGTAATCTTTAAAAAAGAATTAGAAAATTTAGACAAACATAAAGTTGACTATACTTCTAAATTATTAATTTCTAGAAAAGCACATTTAATTTTACCAACTCATAGACTATTAGATGCAGCCTCTGAAACTTCAAAGGGAAAAGCAAAAATTGGTTCTACTTTAAAAGGAATTGGTCCAACTTATATGGACAAGACTGGTAGAAACGGAATGCGTGTTGGAGATTTAGAATTAGAAAACTGGAAAGAAAAATACCATGCTTTAACTGCAAAGCATTTAGGAATGTTAGATTATTTTAACATTAAAATTGAGTATGATCTAGAAGAGTTAGAAGCAGAATTTGACAAAGGAATAGAAAAATTAAGAACATTACAATTTATTGACAGTGAAGAGTTTTTAAACCAAGCTATTAAAAGTAACAAAACAATTTTAGCAGAAGGCGCACAAGGTTCTTTATTAGATATCGACTTTGGAACGTACCCATTTGTAACTTCATCAAATACAACTGCCGCAGGTGCTTGTACTGGTTTAGGTGTTGCACCAAATAGAATTAAAGATGTATACGGAATTTTCAAAGCCTACACTACACGTGTTGGTTCTGGTCCTTTTCCTACCGAGTTATTTGATAAGGACGGAGAAGAAATGGCTAGAATTGGTCAAGAGTTTGGAGCAACAACAGGAAGACCAAGAAGATGTGGTTGGTTAGATTTAGTAGCACTTAAATATGCTGTAGATGTAAATGGTGTTACCCAATTAATGATGATGAAAGGAGATGTACTTTCTGGTTTTGATACCTTAAAAATATGTACCTCTTATAATTATAAAGGAAAAGAAATTTCACATTTTCCTTATAACATAGAACCAAAAAATGTTTCTGTAAACTATTCTGAGTTTAAAGGATGGGATGAAGACTTAACAAAGATGACTTCTGCAGAGCAGTTGCCAAAGAATCTGCTGGATTATGTTGCTTTTATAGAAAAAGAAACAGGTGTTCCCGTAAAGATTGTCTCTGTTGGTCCAGATAGAAAACAAACAATTGTAAGATAATTAACTCCTATATAATTATAAAAAAAGCATCTTTTAGAATTCTAAAAGATGCTTTTTTATTGCAATACAATGTAATTAATTTATTTTTTACTTTTCTTTAATAGTTAAGAGGTAATCTTTTCTGTATTTTTGTTTAAAATATACCTTTTGAACAAACTAATTATATTCACTTTCCTCCTATTCAATTTTTTGGGCTTTTCACAATCTAAAAAAATGATCTATTCTGCAGAACAGCAATATGTAGATGAAGAAAAATATCCTGGTGCAACTGTTCTAATTGGTAATGTTAAAATGATACACGCAGGCGCTGTACTTACTTGCAAACAAGCCTTGTTTTATCAAAAAGAAAACTTCTTTAAAGCCCTAGAAGATGTGGTTGTAAATCAAGGAGATACCATCATACAAACCAGCGATTATCTAGATTATGATGCCAATTTTAAACAAGCCTTGTCATGGGGAAGTGTAGTTTTAAAGGATCCTGAAATGACATTAACTTCAGATACCCTTCAATTTGACCGGTTAAACCAGAAATTGTACTACCAAAGTTATGCTACCATAAAGGATAAAACCAATACCTTAAAAAGTAAAAACGGAAACTATTATTTAGAAACTAAGAAATTTACAGCAACCACAAGAGTTACCGTTGTAAATCCTGAACATAATTTAGTTTCTAGTCATTTAGATTATTATACAGATTCTGGTTTAACCTACCTATACGGTCCGTCTACAATAACAAATACAGAAAATGAAAATAAAATATATTGTGAACGTGGCTTTTACAATACAAAAACAGATATTTCTTATTTTGTGAAAAACGCAAAGCTGTATCTAAAAGAAAGAACGGTAGAAGGCGATAGTTTGTACTATGATAAGAAAAAAGGATTTGCCTCTGCAACTAATAATATACAGGTAATTGATACCGTAAAAAACTTTGTTACTAGAGGAAATTATGCAGAGATATTTGAGAACAACGATTCGCTTTTTATTATTAAAAAAGCCGTTGCTATCTCTATTGTAGAACAAGATTCTACATTTATTCATGGAGATACTTTGTTAGTCACAGGAATTCCAGAAAAAAGAATTGTAAGAACGTATCATAACGTCAAAATTTTTAAATCTGATCTACAAGGTAAGTGCGATTCGATTCATACAGACCAAGCAAGCGGAATTACTAAAATGTTTAGGGATCCCGTTTTATGGTCTGATGGCAATCAAATTACCGGAGATACTATCCATTTATTGTCAGACGTAGCAACAGAAAAATTAGATTCTTTAAAAGTATTAAACAATGCGTTTATAGTTTCTAAAGATTCTTTATCTATCAATGATTTTAATCAAATAAAAGGAAGAAATATGTTTGGTAAGTTTTTAAAAAATAAACTAAACAATCTTTTAGTAAAAGGAAATGCCGAATCTATATACTACAATAGAAATGAAGAAACAGATAGCATAGAAACCATTACAAAAGAAATTTCCAGTAACATTGAGTTCACACTTAAAAAAGGACAGATTACAACCATAAAATATTTAAAGACATCGGAAGGTAAAACCTATCCACCTTCCCTTTTCCCTGAAGAAGACAGAATCTTAAAAGGGTTCGTTTGGAGAGAAAATGAACAACCAAAAACAAAAGAGTCTATTTTTAAAAAAGACAATAATAAAAAGCCCCCTCAAAAAAGTTACAAAGAGATTTTAAAACCTTTGTTAATAAACGACCCTAAAAAAAACAAGGCAACAACTTCCTTTAACAAAGAATAAATGAAAAAGGTTTTTTTTAAATACCAAGCACAAACATCTCCACACCCATTAGCAATAGAAATTTCTCATGCAAAAGGAAGTTATATTTATGATACAGATGGCAAAGCTCATTTAGATTTTGTTGCAGGTGTTTCTGCAAATAGTTTAGGTCATAATAATTCTAAGGTTACAACCGCTATTAAAAATCAGTTAGATGCATATTCTCATGTAATGGTATATGGTGAGTTTATTCAAAAACCACAAGTGGCACTTTGTAAGATATTAGCAGAAAATTCTCCTAAAAATTTAAACTCAGTTTACATTACCAACTCAGGAACAGAAGCTACAGAAGGTGCTTTAAAATTAGCTAAAAGAGTTACTAGTAGGTCAGAAATTATTGCTGCTAAAAATTCATACCATGGCAACACAATGGGCGCTATGAGTGTTTCTGGAGTAGAAAGACAAAATCAGGCATTTAGACCTTTGGTTCCTGGTACAAAATTTATCGAATTTAATAATGAAGCAGATTTAGAAAAGATTACACATAAAACTGCAGCTGTTATTTTAGAAACCATTCAAGGGGGTGCTGGTTTTATAGAACCTCAAAACGATTTTTTAACCAAAGTAAAAAAGAAGTGTGATGAAGTTTGCGCATTATTAATTCTAGATGAAATTCAAACAGGAATTGGAAGAACTGGTACTTTCTGGGGATTTGAGAACTACAATGTAATTCCAGATATTATCATTACAGGTAAAGGGTTAGGAGGTGGCATGCCAATTGGCGCTTTTATTTCTTCGTTTGAAATGATGGGCCTATTAAAAGACAATCCTAAATTAGGTCATATTTCTACTTTTGCAGGACACCCCGTTATTGCTGCAGCAGGAAACGCGACAGTTACAGAAATTTTAGATCAGAATTTACTGGCAGAAAGCGTCCGTAAAGAGCAAATCATTAGAAAATATTTGGTACATAATGCTATCAAAGAAATTAGAGGAAAAGGGTTAATGTTGGCTGTTATTGTTGAAACTCCAGATATTGCATCACAAATTATCCACCAATGTTTAAAAAATGGATTGATTCTTTTCTTTTTATTGTTTGAGGGTCGTGCAATAAGAGTTTCACCTCCGCTTAACATAAGTGATCAAGATCTTGAAAAAGGATGTAATATCATCCTAAAAAGCATCAACGAAGTCTTAAAAGAATAAGTATTCCCTCAAAAAAAATAAAAAAAGCCTGTATCTTAGACACATGCTTTTTAATTATTAACTAATATTTTATACTCTCACCAACAATTTATGAGGCGGTTTAAACTGTGTAAGGTTAATTCCTTTAACTGCAGCTTTATATTCTTCTAAAGTAGGAGTTCTACCTAAAATTGTAGACAATACAACCACAGGCGTTGATGACAACAATGATTCTCCTTTTTTCTCTTCACTATCTTTTACCACTCTTCCTTGGAAAAGACGCGTAGATGTTGCCATTACAGTATCTCCCGCTGCAGCTTTTTCTTGATTTCCCATACAAAGGTTACAACCAGGACGCTCTAGATATAACATATTTTCATATCCGGTGCGGGCTACTCCTTTAGGTGCATTATCATCAAATTCGAAACCAGAATATCTCGTTAAGACATCCCAATCACCTTCAGCTTTTAATTCATCTACAATATTATATGTAGGAGGTGCAACTACAAGCGGTGCTTTAAATTCAACCTTACCGTTTAATCCTTCTACATTCTTAAGCATTTTCGCAAGAATTTTCATATCTCCTTTGTGTACCATACAGGATCCAACAAAACCAAGGTCTACTTTTTTTACACCACCATAGTAAGATAATTCTCTAATAATGTCGTGTGTATATCTTTTCGAAACATCAGGGTTATTTACATCAGGATCTGCAATCATTGGCTCTTCAACTAAATCAAGATCAATAACTACTTCTGCAGAATACTTTGCATTTGAATCTGGCTTTAAAGCTGGTTTAACCCCAGATTTAATTTCAGAAATTCTATTATCAGCAATATCATACAATCCTTTAAGAACATGTAATTCATTGTCCATTCCTTTATCTATCATGATCTGGATTCTTCCTTTCGCAATTTCTAAAGATTCAATTAAAGTAGCATCTTCAGAAATACATATAGAAGCTTTTGCCTTCATCTCTGCAGTCCAATCTGTAAATGTAAATGCTTGATCGGCAGTAAGTGTTCCAATATGCACTTCAATAACTTTACCTTGAAATACGTTGTCTCCTCCAAAAGTTTTCAACATTTGAGATTGAGTAGCATGCACAATATCACGAAAATCCATGTAAGGTTTCATTTCACCTTTAAATGTTACTTTTACTGATTCTGGAATAGGCATTGACGCCTCACCTGTGGCCAACGCTAACGCAACAGTTCCTGAATCTGCACCAAAAGCAACACCTTTAGACATTCTTGTATGCGAATCTCCACCAATAATAATTGCCCAATCATCCACAGTAAGGTCATTCAAAACCTTGTGAATTACATCCGTCATTGGTTTGTATTTATTTTCAGGATCTCTAGCAGTAATCAATCCAAAATCATTCATAAATTTCATCAATCTAGGAATGTTTGCTTTAGACTTATTATCCCAAACTGAAGCTGTATGGCAGCCAGATTGATATGAACCATCAACAATTGGCGAAATAACTGTAGCAGCCATCATTTCCAACTCCTGGGAAGTCATCAAACCTGTTGTATCTTGAGAACCTATAATATTTACTTCAACACGAACATACGAACCTGCATGTAACGTTTTACCTGGTGTTGTACCTACGGCATTTTTATTAAATATTTTCTCAACTGCTGTAAGACCTTGTCCTTCATTAGAAACCTCTTTTGAGTCTGCGTAAACAGATACCAGCTCTACCCCTAAGGTCTTTGCTGCAAATGCTTGTAGTTTTTTCCCAAACACAATAGCATATGATCCACTAGCTTTAATAAATTCTAATTTTTGGGGTGTTAATGATGCTGAAATATCCATTAACTCCTTATCTCCTTTGTAAAGTTTCTTTTCTTTGGTATTTACAGTAAGTACCGTTCCTGTAGCTACAGAATACGCTTCCTCTAAAATAGGCTCTCCTGCTTCATTTCTTATAATATTACCACCTGAATCTTGCTTTTTTACCCAATTCTGAAGATCAATCCCAATACCACCAGTAACACTAACAGTTGTTAAGAAAATTGGAGATATTCCGTTTGTACCGGCAATAATTGGAGCAATATTTATAAATGGAACATACGGACTTGATTTTATCCCTGTCCATAATGCTACATTATTTACACCAGACATTCTAGAAGAACCAACTCCCATTGTACCTTTATCTGCTATTAACATCACCCGCTTGTCGGGGTGTTGCTTTTGCAATGCTATTAATTCGTTTTGTTGCTCTTTGTTATGTTCAAATAAACATTGCCCATGCAGTTCTCTATCAGACCTTGAATGTGCATCACCACCTGGCGACAATAAATCTGTAGAAATATCTCCTATACCTGCAACGAAAGTTACAATTTCAATTTCCTCGTCAATGGCGGGTAACTTTGTAAAGAACTCTGCTTTCGCATAACTCTCTATAATATCCTTAGCAACTTCGTTATCATTTTTAAATGCTACTTCTAAACGAGCCATATCTGCTTCGTAAAGAAATACTTGTGTTTTTAAAATAATACCTGCCTCTTTTGCAATAGTTACATCATCACCTAAAGCTATATCTAATAGAACATCAATAGAAGGTCCACCTTTCATGTGTGATAATTGCTCAAAAGCAAAAGAAGGTGAAATTTCTTTTACTAAAGACTCTCCTAAAATAATCTCCTTTAAAAATTGAGCTTTCACTGCGGCAGCACTAGTTGTTCCCGGCAAGACATTATAGATAAAAAAGTCTACAGAATCTTTTCTATACTCACTGTCTAAATCTTTAATTTGGTCAATAATTTTGCTTAGCAATTCGGCACCATCAATTGGCTGCGGATGCAGTCCTTGATTTTTTCGTTCTTCGATTTGTTTAAGGTAATCTTTATAAATGCTCATGAAAGAAATCTTTAGTTATTATAAGGCTTTTATTCTTTTAGAAATCAAAAGCAATACGATATATTTTGTTGTAAAATTAGATTCACAAATCTACATTTTTTTATCTTAATCTTAAAAGATAAGTAATAGAATGAACTAATTAATAAATAAAAAAAAGTTATTAAATAAAGCACTGATTATAATTCAATAAAAAAAGGTATTTATTGAATTATGTTAAATTATTAATATTAAAAAAGCAGGCTAATAAGCCGAATCCTGTACCTTAAAAGGTTCTTATCATTTATCTCGTTCTAAAATTACTCTTAGAATCAATCTGCCTACCCTTTAGAATCGAGCGAGTAGCTCTCAAGCTCTAATTTACATGGCATTGCACCTCATAGAGTTTACCTGGTTTCACTACAGCCGAACTGTACTTTCTTTCTGTTGCACTGGTCCTCAGCTTGCGCTGGACGGATGTTATCCGCTATGATACTCTATGGTGTCCGGACTTTCCTACACGCTAAAAGCGTGACGATAAGATAAGCCTGCTTATTTTTTAATATTTTACAAAAATACAACTTCTTTCTATAAAAAAACCCACTCAATAAATTGAGTGGGAAAAATTGCTATGAAAAAGAAAAAGTGTTGTTAATAAATTAACAACACAGCAAATATATAATAAAACTTCCTAAAAACTACTATAGTGTTATAATATTCTTTATTTATTTTATGATTATTTCGAAATTATGAAAACATGTCTTTTACTTTTTCAAAAAAAGATTTATCAGACATATTAGGAGCTGGTTTAAAGTTTTCATTATCCAACATTTTATCAAAAAACTGTCTTTGCTCTTTGTTTAATTCTTTAGGTGTCCAAACATTAATATGAATTAAGAAATCTCCTGTACCATATCTTTCTATACTCGGCAGACCTTTTCCTTTTAATCTTAAAATTTTTCCAGACTGTGTACCTCCATCAATCTTAATTTTCACTTTACCCGAAACAGTATCAACTTCTTTGCTAGTTCCTAAGACTGCTTCAGAAAAATTAACATATAGATCATAATGTATATTTGTACCTTCTCTTTTTAAAGTTTCATGTGGAATCTCTTCAATTAAGACTAATAAATCACCTGAAATAGAATTCTTCCCTGGTGCATCATTTCCTTTTCCTCCTACTTTCAATTGCACTCCCTCTGTTACACCTGCAGGAATATTTATGGAAACAGTTTCTTCTTTAGTAACTAGACCCTGTGCATCTGCATTATTTGGTTTGTTACTTATTATTTCTCCAGCTCCAGAGCAAGTTCCACAAGTAGTTGCGGTTTGCATTCTACCTAAAATAGTGTTAGTAACACGCATTTGCTGTCCAGAACCATTACAAGTCGTACACGTTTTATACGAAACACCATCTGCTTGTACTTTTCTACGAACCTTTACATTTTTCTCTACACCTTTGGCAATTTCTTCTAAAGTAAGCTTTACACGAATGCGCATATTACCTCCTTTAACTCTAGCCTGACGCTGACCTCCACCGCCACCGAAACCACCAAAGCCGCCACCACCGCCGCCAAAGATATCACCAAACTGGCTGAATATGTCATCCATATTCATACCGCCACCGCCGAAGCCGCCACCGCCACCTTGTGGTCCATCAAATCCAGCATGACCATATTGATCATAACGTGCTTTTTTGTTATCGTCACTTAAAATCTCATAAGCTTCTGCTGCCTTTTTGAAATTTTCTTCAGCTGCTGTATCATCAGGATTTTTATCTGGATGATATTTGATAGCCATTTTCCTGTACCCCTTCTTTATCTCTGCCTGCGTAGCAGATTTTGAAAGACCTAATGTTTCGTAAAAATCTTGTTTTGCCATGTTCTTTCAATTGTCAACTAAAAGTGAACCATTATTATTAGTAACCGTAAACTATTAATTTTATTTTTTTATTGTCCGATAACCACTTTAGGGTATCTAATGATTTTATCTCCTAACTTATATCCTTTTTCGATACAATCTATTACCTTTCCTTTTAAATCATCGGATGGTGCAGGAATTTGAGTAATTGCCTCGTGAAATTCAGCATCAAAAGCATCTCCAGCTCTTGTTTCTACTTTTGACAATCCTTTTAATTCTAAAGTATTGTAAAATTTCTGATAAATTAATTCTACACCTTTTTTTAATTCTGCTGTTTCTTTGTTTTCTTCAATATGTGACAAAGCACGCTCGAAATCATCTACAACTGGCAGTAAAGATGTCATTACTTCTTGCCCAGCAGTTTTAAATAACTCTATTCTTTCTTTAGTTGTTCTCTTTTTATAGTTTTCAAACTCTGCAAATAGACGTAAAAACTTGTCATTTGCTGCTTGAATAAGTTCTTCTGGAGTTGGCTCTTCTTTTACAGCTTCCACTTCAACTTCTTGATTTTCTTCTACTTGAACCGTTTCTTGTTCATTTATTATTTCTTCCTGCTCTATTTTATCTTTCTTACTCATTTCGTTGTAATCATTAAATTGTCTAAACTTTATTTGCAAAAATGTTGCCAACAAAAAAATAGTGTCAAACTGACACTATTTTTTACGAATTATTTACTTCTAGTTTATTCGGAAACGTTTCCCCAATTTTCGCCAGATTTTATTCTATGTATTTGCATATCTGAAACTCCAAAACGTTTGGCAATCATTGTTATTCTTGTTCTTTTATTTTTTAGTTGGCGTTTAATAATTTTCACTTTGCCTTCCGTTAACTTCGCATTCCCTTTCTTTCTATTCTTAACAATAGCATCCCAGGTTGGGTTGTTAAACTGGTGTAATTCTTTCTCTCTTTTTGAAGTCCACTTTAAATTTTTTACAAGATTATTGTTTTTATCATAATCGAGATGAATTACATAAAGTTGTTCTTCATTTTCTTTTTCTAAAAAATGTTGCGCTACTATCTTATGCACATATCTACTAGTAGTCTTCTTATTAATTTCTTGCTTTAAAGAAATGGTTTCATAACCATTGATAAATGATTTGTTTTTAATAAACTCCCCATCATCCTTATAACCAATAACCCTACCATAGTTAGAAATTTTAAATTTTTCTGCTAAAGAAATAATTTCATCAAATTGAATATCTTTCCACTGTTCTTTATATAAATTACGTATCATATGATAAAAGTTTAATTAATAAATTAATAAAACCTTTTTCTTCTTTTCAATTTTTAATAATAACTAATTTTTAACTTTCAATTCTTTCAATTTTTGCACCGATAGATTTTAAACGTGCTTCTATATTTTCATATCCTCTATCTATTTGTTCTATATTGTTAATAACAGAAGTTCCTTTTGCAGATAACGCTGCAATTAGTAAAGAAATTCCTGCTCTAATATCTGGTGAAGTCATTTTAGTAGCTTTTAAAGAGCTCTCAAAATCCATTCCTATTACCGTTGCTCTATGTGGGTCACATAAAATAACTTTTGCCCCCATATCAATCAATTTATCTACAAAAAACAACCTACTTTCAAACATTTTTTGATGAATTAATACCGTTCCTTTTGCTTGTGTTGCTATTACTAAAACAATGCTTAATAAATCTGGTGTAAAGCCAGGCCAAGGTGCATCTGCCACCGTTAACACAGAACCATCAATATAATTTTGAATTTCATAAGACGCTTGCTCTGGGATATAAATATCATCTCCTCTTTTCTCTAATTGAATTCCAAGTTTTCTAAATACGTTCGGTATTTGTCCTAAATTCTCCCAACTAACATCTTTGATTGTTAACTCAGAACGCGTCATTACCGCAACGCCAATCCAAGATCCAATTTCAATCATATCTGGCAATACTCTGTGTTCGCAACCTCCTAAAGATTTTACTCCTTCGATAATTAATAAATTAGAACCGACTCCAGAGATTTTTGCTCCCATAGAATTCAACATCTTAGATAATTGTTGAATGTAAGGCTCACAAGCAGCGTTGTAGATTTTTGTAGTTCCCGTAGCTAAAACAGCTGCCATTAAAATATTAGCTGTACCTGTTACAGAAGCTTCATCTAACAACATTTCAACTCCGTGTAACTCTTCTGCCTCTACTCCATAAAAAGAATCTTCTTTATTGTATCTAAACTTTGCACCTAATCTAATAAAGCCTTCAAAATGGGTATCTAAACGTCTGCGACCAATTTTATCTCCTCCTGGACGTGGAATGTACCCTTTTCCAAAACGAGCTAATAATGGGCCAACAATCATTATAGAACCTCTTAAAGAACTGCCATCTTTTTTAAAATCTGCTGATTCTAAATATTTTAAATTCACCTCGTCTGCCGTAAAAGCATAAGAACTACTGTTTAATTTTTCAACTTTTACACCTAATTCTCCAAGAATAAAAATTAATTTATTTACATCAATAATATCTGGAACATTATTGACTACAACTCTTTCTGGAGTTAATAAAACAGCACAAAGAATTTGTAAAACTTCATTTTTTGCTCCTTGCGGGGTAATAGTTCCGTTTAATTTATGACCGCCTTCAATTTTAAATGATGCCATAGACTCTTATCTTTTTCTATTTTTATTTTGATTGTTGTGTTGTGGTTTCTTATAGGCCGTTTTTGCATTATTCTGACCTTGAGAGTTTCTTTTTCTCAATAGATTCTTCGTTTCAGAAAGTGCCTCTTCTGTTTCTCTTAAATCTAATTTTCCGTCAGATAAATCAAATAAATGTTTAAAAATTACGGCATCATCAACGGTATCTTTATTCCAATTCAAATAACATTTTTTCATGTGATTTGCAATTGTAAAAACCAATGCTTCTTTTTTGTCGCCATCTTCCCAACCTAAAGCAATGTCAATCATTGTTTGAATATTATTACCATAATAACGGTATCTAGAGGCAGATTTAGGATATGCTAAACCTTCTGGCTTTTCTTGTAATTCTTCTTTTGATGGCTGCGGATAAGGAGATTCTACATCTAATTTAAAATCTGCCATAATATACAACTGATCCCAAAGCTTATGTTTAAAATCTGGAACATCTCGCAAATGCGGTTGTAAATTACCCATTACATCTACAATGGCTTTTGCCATTTTATCGCGCTCTTCTTTCGTTTCTAGAGCCAAACAATGGTCTACTAGTTTTTGTATATGTCTCCCATATTCTGGGATAATCATTAGTGGTCTTTCTGAATTGTATTCTAAATCGAATGTCATTTATTTATTTTTGAAGTATTCTTAATAATCTTAAGAATTATAGTCTGTACTGCTGTAGTTATTTAACGTTGCAAAATAAGAATTTATTTTTAGATTTCTAACCAATCACTTTTAATTTAGCAAATTGTAGTAATAATTTCTTCTTTCCTGCGGTTGCAAACTGAATTTCCGCTTTTTTATCTGGCCCTTTACCTTCGATACCTATAACCGTTCCTGTGCCAAATCTATTGTGTTCAACGATGTTTCCGGTAATAATATCTCCATCAAAAAGATTCATTTTGGGCGTAACTTGAGAAATCTTCTTTAAGTTTTTAGGAACAATTATTTCTTTCTTTTTAGAAATATCACGTTCCATTTTTTTTCGCTGAATCGGTTTCTGAAAACGAATTCCTTTTGGTGCATCATCAAAAATACTTTTATCTACAAATCTATTTATAGAGGGCTCTGGTACCTTAGGTGTAATATAATGCAAATATTGATTGTCTATTTCTTCTAAGAACCTACTAGGTTCTGCATCAACAAGTTTTCCCCATCTGTATCGGGTTTGCGCATAGGTTAAATAGGCTACTTTTTCTGCTCTAGTTAATGCTACATAAAACAATCTACGTTCTTCTTCTAATTCACTTCTAGTGCTCATACTCATGGCAGAAGGAAATAAATTTTCTTCTAAACCAACTACATACACATATAAATATTCCAATCCTTTAGATTGGTGAATAGTCATTAAAGAAACCGTCGGTTTGTCATCGTTTTTTTCTGAATCGAAATCTGTAGCCAAAGCAACATCTTCTAGAAAAGAAGTTAAAGACGCATCTTCTCCTTGTTCTATTTTATCGGTAATAAAATCTTTAATTCCGTTTAATAATTCTTGGACATTTTCTACTTTACTTACTGCTTCCGGTGTTCCGTCTTTCTCTAAATCTTTAATTAATTGTGCTTGTTTTACAACAATTTCTGCAATCTCAAATGCATTTTTTGTTTGCGATTCTATCTGAAGGCTCAGCATCATATTCATGAAATTCTGAAGCTTACTTTTTGTTCCAGAATTTATTTTTAAATCAATTTTATCAATATATTTTAAAACATCGAAAATTGATTTTTTATAATGATTTGCAGCTATTGTTAACTTATCAATGGTTGTTGCTCCAATTCCACGAGCAGGATAGTTGATAATTCTTTTTAAAGCTTCCTCATCATTCGGGTTAATTAAGATACGTAAATAAGATAAAATATCTTTAATTTCTTTTCTTTGGTAGAATGAAATTCCTCCATAAATTTTGTAATCAATTCCTTTTTTACGAAGCGCATCTTCAATAGCTCTAGATTGCGAATTTGTTCTATATAAGACACAAAAACTATCGGAAGTTAGCTGATGATTCATCTGGTTTTCCCAAATAGATTGCGCTACAAACCTACCCTCTTCTCCATCTGATATGGTTCGCATTACATTAATTGCTTCACCAGCATCATTAGAAGTCCAAACTTCTTTGTCTAACTTTGTTTTATTTTTTGCGATTACAGAGTTTGCAGCATTTACAATATTACTTGTAGATCTGTAATTCTGTTCTAATTTAAAAGTTTTTACATCTGGGTAATCTTTCTGGAAGTTTAAGATGTTTTGAATGTTTGCTCCTCTAAAACTATAGATACTTTGAGAATCATCTCCAACTACACAAATATTACCAAACTTATCTGCCAAAGCTCTAACAATGATATATTGAGAATGATTGGTATCTTGATACTCATCTACCATAATATATCTAAAACGATCTTGATATTTAGCTAGTGTTTCTGGAAAACGAGCCAACAACTCGTTGGTTCTTAATAATAAATCATCAAAATCCATTGCACCAGCTTTAAAGCATCGGTCTACATAGTGTTTGTAGATCTCACCAACTTTAGGTCTGCTTGCATGTAAATCTGCCTCTTGTAAGTCTGCATTGTTATGATATGCCCTTACGGTAACTAAACTATTTTTAAATGAAGAAATTCTACCTAAAATCTGTTTTGGCTTATATCTTTCTTTGTCTAAACCCATTTCTTTAATAATAGAACTTATTAAACGAACAGAATCTTGTGTATCATAAATTGTGAAATTTGAAGGGAAACCTAATTTGTCTGCTTCTGAGCGCAAAATACGTGCAAAAACTGAGTGAAAAGTTCCCATCCAAAGATTTTTTGCTTCGCTAGCGCCCACTACCGAAGCAATTCTAGCTTTCATTTCTTTGGCCGCTTTGTTGGTAAACGTAAGCGATAAAATATTAAACGAATCTATCCCTTGCTTCATTAAGTGAGCAATCCTATAGGTTAAAACACGTGTTTTACCAGAGCCGGCTCCAGCAATAATAATCATTGGGCCATCTTTTTGTAAAACTGCTTGCTTTTGGGCTTCGTTTAAAGAATCTAAGTAACTATTCAAGAGATATTTTTTTGAAGTATGAAAAAGTAAATTTATGAATTCTAACGGTTATAAAGAATTGATTACTATTTTTTTATTCACAAGTTTTTCACTTAAAAAAAGTACATTTGCTATCTAATAATTAAACATGGAAGATAAACTTTTAGAGAGTATTGCATATATTTTACCTGCTGCGGTTACTGGTTTGGTTGCTTACTATATGTTCAAAGGTTTTATTAACAATAAAGTTTATGAAAAAAAATTAGAAGCATTAACAGAACAAAAAAAAGAATCTTTACCCATTAAATTAAAGGCTTGTGAGCGTTTATTGCTCTTCTGCGATCGAATAAATCCCGTAAAAATGTTAATACGTATTCCGCCAATATCTGTAGATACAGAAGATTATTTACAATTACTTATTGCAAATATAGAACAAGAGTTTGCCCATAATTTAGTGCAACAAATTTATATTTCTAAAGATACTTGGACGGCAATTTGTGCAGCTAAAAACGCCATTACGAATAAGCTAAAACAAGTCGCAGGAAATTCTAATTCGGCAAATAGTTTTCGTGAAAATGTTTTAACAGATTATTCTAAAACGTTACCACCAACAGAAACTGCTATCGATTTTATTAAAAACGAAGTTCGTAACATCCTATAATAAAAAACTCCATTTGTAAATTCACAAATGGAGTTTTTATCTCTTTTCTTTTTCTTTTAAGCTTTCTTCCCTATCTAAAATTGTAATCTTACTCCTACCTTATAATTTCTTCCTCTGGTTTCATATCCAAAAATATCATCATAATCTTCGTTTAAAAGATTTGTAGCAGCAATAAAAAAGGTAACTGTATCTTCTAATACTTTATAATTTGCCATGAAATCTAATACTTGGTACTCTTCTAAAATAACATCGTCTCCTAAAGTTCCAAAAGAACCATATCTATCAAAAATTGTTCTTTCACCAACATTTCTATACGTAAAATTTAAAAAAGCATTTTCAAAAGGTGTAATGTCTATTCCGGTCACAAATTTATTTGCAGGTATATAATCATTAAAGTCTTCTAAATTATTACTATCAATATACGTATAAGAACTATTTATAGATAAAAATGAAGTTGCTGCAACTCTAAAATTCAGTTCAAGACCACTCGCATCAGAAGAACTGTTACCGTAGCTATAAGTAGTGTTGTTGTAAATAATTGCATCCACTTCTTTTCTATTAAAGTATACAACATCAAACTGAATATTCTCTTTAAAAGTTGCATCAAAACCAACTTCAAAAGTTTGGTTTGTTTCTGGATTTAAATCTATATTTCCAGAATAACCGTCATATAATTGATACAAACTTGGTGCAATAAATGCGGTGCTGTAAGAGGTTAATAGTTTTACAGAGGTCTCTTTACTGTTTAAAAGAGAGTATGCTAAATTACCGTCATATACAAACTGATTACCATAAACATTATGCATATTTAAGCGTCCACCAATATTTGCACTCAATCCATAATTAGAAATATAAACCACACTTGCATATGGATCTAAAGTATTAAAATTAGCAATATCTTTTTCAATAGTTGCAAATGGTGTTATGGTATTATTGCTGTGCTCTTGATAATTAACTCCAGTTATTAATTGAAATTGGTTAGAAAATTCATATTTATTTACCAAATCTAAATTGATGCTTTCACCATTATACTGGTAACTATCTAAAGTATTTGAGAACGCATTAAATGAATTAAAGTTTCTTTTAACTGAATTTATAGAGGCTAACATGTATAACTCCCCTTTATTATAGGTGTAATTTGGTCTAATACCAACTCTAAATTGTTCTTGATCACCCATGTTTACTTCACTATCTGAAAAAGCAGCAGCATCAAAATCATATTCAAACGTATCATAATTTAGAAATGATGTGATATTTACTTTATCATTGATTTTATATCCTAATTTTAACAAGGCATTTTTAGAATAAAAACTATCACTTTCAAAAACTGTATTTGTGGTACTTTTTGCTGAAGACATGCCGTCTATTCCTGTAATACTAAAAGAAGCTAAGAAATTAAAGTTTCCTAAAGTTCCGTTTAAATTTATATTCTGATTTTTATCTGCTAAACCACTGCTAGGGGTCTTTGTAGAATTATTGGTACCAAAACTAGTTTCAAAAGAACCAGAAATACGATCTTTAGTGGCCTTCTTAAGAATTACGTTAATAACAGCGGTTGCGGCACCAGAGCCATATAATGTCGAAGAAGCTCCTTTTAAAATCTCGATACTCTCTATCTGGTTTACAGCTAATAAACGTAAATCGAATTCTTGATTAATTGCAGACTGATCTGTAACAGGCACCCCATCAATTAGCACTAAAACTTGTCTACTTCTACCTCCTCTAATATTAATACTCCTTGGCTCTGATGCATTTGCATTCACACCTTTCACATCAATACCAGCTATTGTATTTAATATTTCAATAACCGTTTTACCTGCGTTTTGTTGTAATTGTTTTTGCGTAATTACATGAATTACTTTTCCTGTGTTTTCTTTTTTTAAGTTGAATTTAGTTGCGGTTACAACCACCTCATTTAACATTTCTACATTCTCCTTTTGCGCTACATTTTTTTGCGCAAAAAGACTTGTGCTGACAAAACTACATGCCAAAACACTCACAATTAATAACTGTTTGTTCATTTTTTAATAAATTTGATTTACAATAAATCAGGTAAATTTTATGTACATAAAAAGATTAGTACAGAAACTTCTATCCCGAAAGTTTTTAACACATGATTAATGGCAGGTCTCCTGACTCGCGTCTTGTAACAAACCTTCCCAGCAATAAATTGCCAGTGGTAAAAGAATAGTTACAAGCTCTATAGCTTACAGTTGCGGGAACAGTTCTGGAATTTAACCAGATTCCCTTTTAATTTAATGCAAAATAACAAGTACATTAAAACCAAAATTCAGGACAAATGTAGTTTATAAATTGAGTTTACAAAACATTTTTGTAATCTTGTTTAATAATTTAATTTTAAACATGAAATTAGCATCTTATTCATTTTTCTTACTATTTATTATATTTTCTTTTTCTTGTAAAAAAGAAATACTAAAAGAGACCGCTGCACCTATCTCAAAAAGCACAATTAAATATGCGAAAGGGTTTGATATTGTAATTGTAAACGGCTTAAAAAAACTGATTATTAAAACAGGCTACCAAAATGCTACAACTATTTTTGAATATCTAATTCTTAATAAAGCAGCTAAGAAAGCTACTTTAAATAATCAGACTATTCAAGTACCTATAAAAGAAATAGTAGTTACCTCTACAACGCACATACCAATGGTAGAATTATTAAATGAAGAATCTTCTATTGTTGGTTTTCCACATACAACTTATATCTCTTCAGAGAAAACAAGAACTTTAATTGACGCAGGAAAAATTAAAGAAATTGGAAAAGAAAGCTCACTAAATACAGAAATTTTATTGGATTTACAGCCAGAATTGGTGGTAGGTTATAGTATTACATCTGCTGATAAAAGTTTGACTAAAGTTCAAAAATCTGGTATCTCTGTAATTTATAATGGAGATTGGTTAGAAGAAACCCCATTAGGAAGAGCAGAGTGGATTAAGTTCTTTGGTGTCTTGTATAATAAGGAAAAACAAGCAGATAGTATTTTTAATGCAATTGAAACCAATTATTTAAAAGCCAAAAAAATTGCTTTAAAAGCAACTATAAAACCAACAATTTTGTCTGGGGCTATTATGAGCAAAGATATTTGGAATTTACCTGCAGGAGAAAGCTTTGTTGCCCAATTTCTGAAAGATGCAAATCTTAATTATTTATGGAAAGATTCTAAAGGAAAAGGAAGTTTATCTTTAAGTTTCGAAAGTATTTTTGACACAGGTAGAAATGCAGATTTCTGGATTGCTCCTGGTTACTTCTCATCAAAAGAACAATTATTACAAAGCAATCAAATCTATGCAGAATTTACTGCTTTTAAAAATGATAGAATCTATACACCTTCAATAAAAAAAGGAAAAACTGGTGGCGTAATTTATTACGAATTAGCGCCAACAAGACCAGACTTGGTTTTAAAAGATATTATCAAAATTACACATCCTAATTTATTACCAAATTACGAGTTAATGTTCTTTGAGAAGATGCAGTAAACTAATTTTAAAAAAAAAAGAATAAAACTACCCTTGCTTAAAGCATTGCACTCTATTATATTTTTAATCTATAGCGCACAATTTAGAGATATTACATTTAAAATGAACGAGTTTGAAATACTTTAAATATTCCAAGGAGTCGCATAGCGTATCTCTTTAGAAACTCTTCCAAAACCCCTTTTATGTCCTTTAAAAAACAATGCGGAATTTCAGCTAATAGAAGTATGTAACCTTTCCTAATTATATATAAAATGGTGAATTAAAAAACTGATTTTAATAATTTACAGTAGCTAATTAAAACGATACATCTACTTCGTTGCAAACTTAAAACCAGCAGCTGCATGAATTTTGGTGGTATCAAAGATTGGCAATGAAACATCATTTTGATTTATTAATAATGGAATCTCTGTGCACCCTAAAATAATACCTTCTGCCCCGTTTAAAATTAAACTATCTATAATTTTTAAATATTTTTCTTTTGAAGATTTTTTAAATTCACCTTGCGCTAGTTCATCATAAATTATACGATGAATTTCATCTCTTTCTTCAACATCTGGAATTATAGTTTCTATCTCATGCTTATTTAAAATATCTCTAAAAAAATCTTTTTCCATTGTATATTTTGTTCCCAATAATGCTACTTTTTGTATTCCTTTCTTTTGAATTTCTTTTGCTGTAGAATCTGCAATATGAATAACAGGAATGCGAACCACTTTTCTTACTGCATCAATACATAAATGCATCGTATTTGCACAAATAAGAATACAACTGGCGCCTGCATTCTCTAAATTAGTACCAGCTTCTGCCATTTTTTTATTTAACAAATCCCACCTACCTTCCTCAACCAATTGAGAAATTTGTCCGAAATCAAATGAAGTAATAATTAACTCTGCAGAATGTGTTTTACCCAACTGATTCGCATTTAACCGATTTAAAATCTGATAGTACAATACAGTAGACTCTGGCGTTATTCCTCCAATTAATCCTATCTTTTTCATTTAGATAATTTTAGTTTTTCTAAAGCATTTTCTCGCAAATACAAAAACAAAGGAAAGGTAAATGCTACGGCAACTAAAAAGGTAAACGGAATTAGCAACCACCAATATCTAATTTTTAAGCGCATAGATTCTGGAATCATAAATACAAAGAATGTAAGAACAACAACTGTTAAGTCTGCGCCAAAAGATTTACCTGCAAAATTAGCTTGTGCGTCATTAAAAAAATTAATAAAAGTGGGGTCATTTACATTTTGAAACCATTGAATATTATAATACCATGTATAACAAATACCTAGAATAGAGAGCATCAAAAAAAAATGTTTACGTTTCATAATATAATGGTTTTAAAATAATTTTATCTGATTCTCGTCATCACGCTTTTGTTCCTCTGATTTCTTTTTCTCTATAGATTTTTGTAAAGCTATTTTAGCTTTTTCCTCTGCAGAAAGCTCCTCTAAAAGAGGTTTTTTAGTTACTGTTTCTGGTATTTCAATTGGAAGCATCTTCTCTTCTACAATTTCTTCTGAAACCACTTCTATTTCCTCTACTTTCTCTTCTTCTGGTTCCTCAAAAGGTAAAGATTCCAGTAAATTAACTTGTTTTATTTTTTCTATAGATAACTGATTTCCTTGAGCTTTTATGCCTTTAACTGCTATAAAATCTTCAAAATTTACAGTTTCATTTCCGATACTTCTTTTAGAATACAAAACCTCTGCGACTGGCCTGTAATCTGTAGCAATAATTTCTAAACGCGATTTTGGGTTTTCAGATATAAAAACTTCTTCTTTCTCTGGAGTTTCAATTAAAAAACGTTTTACATAATAACGTTCTTTATCTGCATCCAAATAAATAGCAGAAATTGGTTTGTTTGGTTTCCATTTTTCCAGCACAATCATGTCATCCTCAAAATGCATTGCCAGATCTGGTTTTACTGCTTTAGCTTTTCCACTTTGCGTAATAATTAACAACTTGTCTTCTGCTCTAAATTCGCCTAATAACTCTCCTCTTTCATCAACATTTAAACGTTGCACCGCATCATCAAACCAAATCTTACGAGGTTTTAAAGTAGAAACACCTTCAGACTTAAAATCTACACTCTTTATGGTATACTTTGTAATTGTATTTCCTCTTACAGCTCTTCCTTTTACAGCTAAATCTGCAAAATCAATATCCCATTTCATTTTTTTAACACTCCCTGCAGCGCGCAGATTAATGGTTACCACCTCAGCTTCTCCGTTAAGATTTGCAGAAAAATAATGTACAATAGATCCTTTAGTTCCGTTTGATAAATCGTACTCTTTGTCTCGTGTTACAGAAGTTACGTTAAAACGCTTCATGTAAGAAGGGCCTTTTGCACCATCTCTATACATAAAATTGTAAACCGTTCTTTTATCTTTCTTTTTAAAGACAGCCACATGAATAATATCTTTTCCAACAAAAGTCTTTGCATCTACCTTCGTGACACTCATCTTTCCGTCTTTTCTAAAAACAATAATGTCATCAATATCTGAGCAGTCTGCAACAAACTCGTCTCTTTTTAGAGAAGTACCTACAAAACCTTCTTCTCTGTTTACATAGAGTTTTGCATTTTTCATTGCTACTTTAGAGGCAACAATGTCATCAAAAATTCTAATCTCTGTTTTACGCTCTTTTCCTTTACCATAAGCACTTTTTAAACGCATAAAGTAATCTATAGCATATTGAATTAAATTATTTAAATATTCTTTTACAACGGCTATTTTGTCTTCTAAACCCTCTATAAACTGCTTTGCTTTGTCAATATCAAATTTTGATATTTTCTTAATTCTAATTTCTGTTAAACGTGCAATATCTTCTTCTGTAATAGCGCGCTTTAAATGTTTTATATGTGGTTGTAATCCCAAGTCAATGGCTTTTATTACACCTTCCCAAGTTTCTTCCTCTTCGATATCTCGATAGATTCTATTTTCTATAAAAATTCTTTCTAGAGAAGAAAAATGCCATTGTTCCTCTAATTCATTTAATTGAATTTCTAGTTCTTTCTTAAGTAAGTTTACCGTTAAATCTGTAGAATGTTTTAACATTTCTGAAACTCCTACAAAAACAGGTTTATTATCTTCTATAGTGCAAGACAACGGTGAAATTGAATTCTCGCAATTTGTAAATGCATATAAAGCGTCAATAGTAGTATCTGGCGATACGTTTGGTGGCAAGTGTACCAAAATCTCTACATCTGCTGCTGTGTTGTCTTCAATCTTTTTTATCTTAATCTTTCCCTTTTCATTGGCCTTAATAATACTTTCAATTAACGAAGTTGTTGTAGTTGAAAACGGAATTTCATTAATCACTAATGTTTTCTTATCAAGCTGCGCTATTTTAGCTCTAACTCTAACTTTACCTCCTCTTTTTCCGTCGTTGTAATTTGTGAAATCTGCAATTCCTCCGGTAATAAAATCTGGTAAAATTTTAAAACTCTTCCCTTTTAAATATTTAATAGATGCATCTATAAGCTCAATAAAGTTATGTGGTAAAATTTTAGTTGACAACCCAACTGCAATACCTTCTGCACCTTGTGCTAATAATAATGGAAACTTTACAGGTAAATCAATCGGTTCTTTTCTTCGACCATCATAAGACATTTTCCAGTCGGTTGTCTTCGGATTAAAAACAACATCTAAAGCAAACTTAGATAATCGAGCCTCTATATAACGAGAAGCCGCTGCACGATCTCCTGTTAAGATATTTCCCCAATTTCCTTGCATGTCTATTAGCAACTCTTTCTGACCAATTTGCACCATTGCATCTGCTATTGATGCATCTCCGTGCGGGTGGTACTGCATCGTATGACCAACAATATTGGCTACTTTATTGTAACGCCCATCATCTAAGTCTTTCATAGAATGCATAATTCTACGCTGCACAGGTTTCAAACCGTCTTCTAGTGATGGCACTGCTCTTTCTAAAATTACATACGAAGCATAGTCTAAGAACCACTCTTTATACATTCCTGTAATCTTAGTGATGGTCTCAACAGCCTCTGATTCACTATTTAAAGCGCCAGACTGACTTTCTAAATTTGATAATTCTTCTTCGTGTTCGTTTTCGTTTATTTCTTCGCTCATAGCCTAAACTTCCTCTTCTATAGTGTCTAACTCTACCTTTAAATTCTCAATAATAAACTTCTGCCTATCTGGAGTGTTTTTTCCCATATAAAACTCTAGCATTTGCTCAATAGACATTTCTTTGTCTAACATTACAGGGTCTAACCGAATATCATCTCCGATAAAATGGACAAACTCATTTGGCGAAATCTCACCTAAACCTTTAAATCTTGTTATTTCTGGTTTTCCTTTTAACTTCCCTATAGCTTCTCGTTTTTCTTCTTGCGAATAACAATAAAAAGTCTGTTTCTTATTTCGCACTCTAAACAAAGGCGTTTCTAAAATATATAAATGTCCTTCTTTGATTAGTTCAGGAAAGAACTGAAGGAAAAATGTAATTAATAACAGTCTAATGTGCATCCCATCAACATCGGCATCTGTTGCAATTACAATATTGTTATATCGCAAATCCTCTAGGCCATCTTCTATATTTAAGGCCGCTTGCAATAAGTTAAACTCTTCATTTTCATACACAATTTTCTTACTTAAACCGTACGAATTTAAAGGCTTCCCTTTTAAACTAAAAACAGCTTGTGTATTTACATTTCGAGATTTTGTTATCGAACCAGAAGCAGAATCTCCCTCCGTTATAAATAATGTAGTTTCTAAGTAATTTTGCTTTTTAATATCTCCTAAATGAATTCTACAATCTCTTAATTTCTTATTATGTAAACTCGATTTTTTTGCTCTATCTTTTGCTAACTTCCGTATTCCAGATAATTCTTTTCTTTCCTTTTCTGCTTGTACAATTTTCTTTTGAAGCCTGTCTGCAACGTCAGTATTCTTGTGCAGGTAATTATCTAAATTAGTTTTAAGAAAGTCATTGATATAAGTTCTAACCGTTGGCAATTTTCCACCCATATCAGTAGAACCTAACTTTGTTTTGGTCTGACTCTCAAAAATTGGTTCCATCACTTTAATTGCAATAGCAGAAATAATCGATTTACGAATGTCTGAAGCTTCAAAATTCTTACCGTAAAACTCTCTAATCGTTTTAACTAATGCTTCTCTAAATGCAGCTTGGTGGGTTCCTCCTTGTGTAGTATGTTGCCCGTTTACAAAAGAGTGATATTCTTCTGAATATTGTGTTTTACTATGTGTAATTGCAACCTCTATATCCTCTCCTTTCAAATGAATTATAGGATACAACATATCGTCTAAATTGTTATTATCTTCCAATAAATCTCTCAATCCGTTTTCTGAAAAGAATTTTTCTCCATTAAAAATAATAGTTAAACCTGGATTTAGATACACATAATTCTTTAACATTTTTGCTACATACTCATTTCTGAATTTGTATTTCTTAAAGATTTCTTCATCCGGAATAAAAGAAACTTTAGTTCCCTTTCTGCGAGAACTCTCTTCTAAAAAATCTTGATTTTCTAAATTTCCCTGACTAAATTCTGCAGAAGCAGATTTACCATCACGAGAAGATTCAACCCTAAAAAATGAAGAAAGTGCGTTTACTGCTTTTGTACCAACACCATTTAAACCTACAGACTTTTTAAATGCTTTTGAATCATATTTTCCACCAGTATTCATTTTAGATACAACGTCTACTACCTTTCCTAATGGAATTCCTCTACCATAATCGCGCACCGTAACTTTGGTTCCCTGTATAGAAATTTCAATATTCTTTCCAGCGCCCATAACATATTCATCAATAGAATTGTCTAAGACTTCCTTTACTAAAATATAGATTCCATCATCTGCAGAAGAACCGTCACCCAGTTTACCAATGTACATTCCTGGTCGCATTCTTATATGCTCCTTCCAATCTAAAGATCTAATATTATCTTCTGTGTATTTTGTTTCTTTACTCATAAAATGGCAACTACTGTTAATTTTGAAGTACTTGTAAAAATAAGATTTAACGTATAAGAATAAAATGAGTTTTACAATTAGTTATCAACATGATTTCAACGGTAGTTTAAAACAGAATTAATTGCCTATTTATATATTATATTTAGTACCAATTCTTTAGTAATCAGCGTCTAATTTTTAAAGATAATAAAAAAAAATTATTAGAAAATGTAGAGATAATTTTAATGTAATAATCACAAAATAAAACAATATGTTATATTTTTAAACAAATCAGAGTTTATTCAACAATTTAAGTACTTTTGAAGAAAATAAATTAAAATTATCGTGGAAAGAACACAACTTTTAGAATTAGCCCAAAAATATGGAAGCCCTATATATGTATATGATACGGATAAAATCGAATCGCAATACAACAGATTAACAGATGCTTTTAGCACTGTAAAAAGTTTAAAATTAAACTATGCTGTTAAGGCACTTTCTAACATTAATATTTTAAAGTTTTTTAAAAATATTGGGGCCGGTTTAGATACTGTTTCTATACAAGAAGTTCAGTTGGGTTTAACGACCGGAATTGATCCAAAGAAAATAATTTTCACACCAAACGGCGTTTCTTTAAAAGAGATAGAAGAAGTTGCAAAATTAGGGGTTCAAATAAACATTGATAATCTTTCTATTTTAGAGTTATTCGGACAAAAACATCCAGAAATTCCTGTTTGCGTGCGTATCAATCCGCACATTATGGCAGGTGGAAATTCTAAGATATCTGTAGGTCATATCGATTCTAAATTCGGAATATCCATTCACCAAGTTCCTCATATAAAACGTGTTGTAGAAAATACGGGGATGAATATCAACGGTATTCACATGCACACTGGGTCTGATATTTTAGATATTGATACTTTTTTACGTGCTACAGAAATCTTGTTTGATGTTGCAAAACAATTTGATGATATTGATTTTATCGACTTCGGAAGCGGATTTAAAGTACCTTACAAGGAAGGAGACATTTCTACAGATATAGAGCAATTAGGTTTACAATTATCAGAACGTTTTAATGACTTTTGTGTAGAATACGGAAAAGACATTACCTTAATGTTTGAGCCAGGAAAGTTTTTAGTTTCTGATGCAGGTGTATTCCTTGCAAAAGTAAATGTTGTAAAACAAACTACCTCTACTGTCTTTGCGCATGTAGATTCTGGTTTTAATCATTTGGTAAGACCTATGATGTACGATTCTTATCATCACATTACAAATATTTCGAATCCAGAAGGAAGAGATCGTTATTACTCTGTTGTTGGGTATATCTGTGAAACTGACACATTTGGTTCTAACAGAAGAATTGCAGAAATTTCTGAGGAAGATGTATTATGTTTTCATAATGCAGGTGCGTATTGTTTCTCTATGGCCTCTAACTATAACTCACGTTATCTGCCTGCAGAAGTTATGGTGCATCAAGGAAAAGATTACTTAATTAGAAAAAGACAAACCATTCAAGATATTTTACACAATCAAGAAATTATTACGCTTCCTGAAGTGAAAAAAAATAAAAAAGAAGCAGTTCCTGCTTAAAAATAAAAAACTAAATTTAGCCACGAATTCACAAATACTACTTTTGTGAGCTCGTGGCTTTTTTAATTTAAAATTTTTACAATGAAGATTCAACTTTCTACTTTTGAGGACATACCTGCAATTATAGCCATTATTAACGATGCCAAAGAATATTTAGCATCTCAAAAAATTGACCAATGGCAAAACGGATATCCAAATGCTGAACAAGTAGTGAATGATATTAAAAATAATGAAAGTTATGTGGTTGTAAATGATGAAAACGAAATAATAGCAACTGCAATGTTTACCACAAACCCAGAACCAACTTATAAAATTATTGATGGAAATTGGAATATCGATGAAAATGAAAAATACGGAGTAGTTCATCGAATGGCTATCAAAAAGGAATTTAGAAAATTTGGCTTGGCCACTTTTATGTTTCATGAATTCCACCAGCAGCTACTAGAGAAAAATATTAAAAGTTTAAAAATTGATACCCATGAAAAAAATTTTGGCATGCAAGCCCTAATAAAAAAACTGGGGTACACCTATTGCGGAATAATTTATACAAATTATCATGCAAAAAGATTGGCTTTTGAGAAAGTAATTTCTTAATAATTCAAGATAACAAATATATTAGCCCCTTCACAAAGTCAGTTTTGTGAGGTTTCTTATTTTTAATAAATTAATATCAGACAATGCAAATTCTTCCATACATCATTCAGCAAACACAGCTTCCTTCTAAATCTATAGAAAATACTATTATGCTCTTAAATGAAGATGCTACCATTCCTTTTATATCTAGATATCGGAAAGAAATGACTGGTAATTTAGATGAAGTTCAAATTGGTGAAATTGTAAAGTTTAAAGCCCTTTTTGATGGTTTAGAAAAACGGAAAAAAGCTATTTTAAAAGTATTAGAAAATCTGCAAGTTTTAACCTCAGAATTAGAACAAAAAGTCCTTCGAACAAAAGATTTAATTTCTTTGGAAGATCTATATCTACCATTTAAGAAAAAGCGAAAGACAAAAGCAGAAACTGCGCGTTTACAAGGTCTAGAGCCCTTGGCAAAAATGATTATGAGTCAGCGTGTAAATGATCTAGAACATACTGCCTTAAAATATACTTCCACCGAAGTTAACACTATAGAGGATGCTTTAGAGGGCGCTCGTTTTATCATTGCAGAATGGATCAATGAGCGCACAGATATTCGTAATAATATTCGACAACAACTAGCACATTTTGCTATTATTTCTTCTAAAATTATTAAAAATAAAATTAATGAAGAGAAAGCGCAGAAATTTAAAGATTATTTCGACTGGCAAGAGTCATTAAATAGAATTCCATCTCACAGATTGTTAGCTATTTTAAGAGCAGAAAATGAAGGTTTTATCCGTCTAAAAATAGAAATCGATTCAGACAGTGCTATTCAAAAAATAGCTGATAAGATTATTAGAACGCAGAATACTTGTGCTACGCAAATTCAATTGGCTATTAAAGATGCTTTTAAACGTTTATTATTTCCTTCTTTATCTAATGAGGCGTTGTCAATCGCCAAAGAAAAAGCAGATGAAGCCGCAATTCTTGTTTTCTCAAAAAATTTAAAGCAATTACTTTTAGGTGCCCCTTTAGGAGAAAAAAGAGTACTAGCCATAGATCCTGGATTTAAATCTGGTTGCAAAGTAGTTTGCTTAAATGCGCAAGGAGGTTTAGAACATAATGAAACTATCTTTCCGCATGCACCTCAAAACCAATCTATAGAAGCCATAAAAAAAATAAATTTTTTAGTGAATACGTATAAAATAGATGCCATAGCAATTGGAAATGGAACGGCTTCTCGGGAAACAGAACAACTGATTAAAAAAATTCAATTTACTAATAATGTAGATGTTTTTGTTGTGAGTGAAGCTGGTGCATCTATTTATTCTGCTTCTAAAATAGCCAGGGATGAATTTCCTAATTATGATGTTACGGTTCGTGGATCTGTTTCTATTGGCAGGCGCTTGCAAGATCCGTTGGCAGAATTAGTAAAGATTGACGCAAAATCGATTGGTGTTGGCCAGTACCAGCACGATGTTGATCAAATAAAATTGAAACAATCTTTAGATAATACTGTGGAAAGTTGTGTAAATAAGATTGGGGTAAATATTAATACGGCAAGCGAACCTTTATTAAGTTCTGTTTCTGGAATTGGACCAAAAATCGCAGAAAATATTGTAAACTATAGAAGTGAAAATGGTTCTTTTACCTCTAGAACTTCCATTAAGAAAGTTCCTCGATTAGGAGGAAAAGCATTTGAACAAGCAGCTGGATTTTTACGAATTAAAAATGGTGAAAATCCATTAGATGATGCTGCGGTGCATCCAGAAAGCTACGCTTTAGTGGCTAAAATGGCAAAAGACCTTAAAAAAAATATTTCTGAACTTGTTGGAAATAAAGAAATTATTCAAAAAATTCCTTTAGAAAAATACAGTACAGAAAGTATTGGTTTACTTACTTTAAAAGATATTATAAGCGAATTAGAAAAACCAGGTTTAGATCCAAGAGCGAAAGCAAAAATGTTTTCTTTTGACCAAAATATTAAAACAATTTCAGATTTAAGAACAGGTCAAATTTTACCGGGAATTGTAAATAATATTACCAATTTTGGTTGTTTTGTAGATATTGGGACTAAAGAAAGTGGCTTAATTCATGTTTCTAATTTATCGGATACTTTTGTTAAAGATGTCAATGCAATTGTTACTTTGCAACAACAAATAATGGTAAAAGTTTTAGAAGTTGATGTTGTTAGAAAGCGAATTCAATTGGCTTTGATAAAATAGTTATCCAACTTATTAACTTTACAGTAAAAATCTTAAATATTTTCTTACTTTCGAATTCGTAAAAACACCCCATGAAAGTCTGTATTGCAGAAAAACCAAGTGTTGCTAGAGAAATTGCTTCTATTTTAGGAGCCAACACAAAACGTGATGGTTTTTATGAAGGAAACGGCTATGCGGTTACCTATACATTCGGTCATTTGTGTACCCTTTTAGAACCTAAAGATTACAAACCCCATTGGAAAAGTTGGGATCTAAACAACTTACCCATGTTGCCAGAACGCTTTGATACGAAAGTTACGGGCGATGCAGGAATTAGAAAACAATTTAATATTGTAAAATCATTATTCGATAAAGCGTCTGTTGTTATTAATTGTGGGGATGCTGGAACGGAAGGAGAATTGATACAGCGTTGGGTAATTAACCAATGTAATTATAAAGGGGAAGTGCAGCGTTTATGGATTTCTTCGCTTACTGAAGAAGCAATTAAAGAAGGATTTAAAAATTTAAAACCCTCTGAACAATATGATAACTTGTATTACGCAGGTTTCTCTAGAGCTATTGGAGATTGGTTATTAGGCCTAAATGCAACCCGCCTGTACACTGTAAAATATGGAGGATACAAACAGGTGTTATCTGTTGGTAGAGTACAAACACCTACCCTAGCAATGATTGTTAATAGGTATGTTGAAATAACTAATTTTAAACCACAACCCTATTGGGAGTTACAAACTACTTATAGAAATACACTTTTTAATTATGAAGATGGACGTTTTTTAAAACAAGAAGACGGCCAAATATTAGCTAATAAAGTTAACGAGTCAGATTTTGAAATTGTTTCTGTAGTTAAAAAGAAAGGAAAAGAATATGCCCCAAAACTATTTGATTTAACTGGTTTACAAGTGTATTGTAATAATAAATTTGGATTTTCAGCGGATGAAACGCTAAAGATGGTTCAAAAGCTATACGAAATGAAAGTGGTTACCTACCCAAGAGTAGATACTACCTTTTTACCAAATGATGTGTACCCTAAAATTGCAGGGATTTTATCAAAATTAACGAAGTATAGCGAATTAACACAACCACTATTAGGACAAAAAATAAAGAAATCGAAACGTATTTTTGATGATCAAAAAGTTACAGATCACCACGCAATTATTCCAACCGGAATTCAGGGAAATTTGCAGTACAACCAACAACAAGTCTACGATATTATAACACGCAGATTTATTGGTGCTTTTTATCCAGATTCAGATGTTTCTAATACTGCTATAATTGGAAAAGCTGCGGACGTCCCATTTAAAACAACTGGTAAAGAAATACTTACCAAAGGTTGGCGTATTGCTTTTGAAACAGAGGAGAGCAAAATTAAAAAGGAATTAAACGAACAAGTAACCTTACCTTCCTTTGTAAAAGGTGAAAAAGGAACACATGAACCTTCTTTTCTAGAAAAGGAAACAAAACCACCAAGAAATTTCACAGAAGCAAGCTTATTACGGGCCATGGAAACAGCAGGAAGGCAAGTAGATGACGATGAAATGCGCGAATTAATGAAAGAAAACGGCATTGGAAGACCGTCTACCAGAGCGAGTATTATTGAGACGTTGTTCCGAAGAAAATATATTGAGCGTAAAAAGAAGTTAGTACTACCAACCCAAACAGGTATCGATTTAATTAATATAATAGACAACGAATTACTAAAATCTGCTGAATTAACAGGACGATGGGAAAAACGTTTAAAAGAAATTGAAAGAGGAGAGTTTAATGCAGGAAACTTCATTAACAATATGAAGAAGATGGTTGATGAATTGGTGTATGAAGTACGTTCTAACAAAACGTCTAAACGCATTTCTTCTAATACTTTCATTCCAAGAGAAGCAAAAAAAACTCACACTAAAAAACCGAAATCTAAAAAAGAGGTCGTAGGAAAAACATGTCCAAAATGTAAAAAAGGAACTATTTTAAAAGGCTCCTCTGCATTTGGCTGTTCTGAATATAAAAATAATTGCGATTTAAAAATTCCATTTGAAATTTACGGTAAGAAAGTTTCTGAAAATCAATTGATACGTTTATTAGACAAAGGCTGCACGACCAATTTAAAGGGATTTAAAATAGCCAATGGCGCTGTGGAGGGTTTGATACGTTTTGATGAAAATTTCAGTTTAAAATTAGAAGCTAAAAAGGTAGCTACTGCAGATGCTTCAGAAAAAATTAATTGCCCTAAATGTAAAACCGGAACTGTCTTAAAAGGAAAAACAGGCTATGGTTGCTCTGCTTATAAAACAGGTTGCAATTTTGTTTTTACTTTTGATAACATCAAAAAAATAGCAAATGGTAAACCGCTAACGAGAGAATTAGTGCTTGAAATAATTAGCGCTTAAATTATTATCATTTTTGCGCAAGCAAAAATTTAGTCAATCATATTCTTTAAATAAAACTGCTCTACCTTTTCTCTTGCCCACGGAGTAGTTCTTAAAAACTTTAAACTAGATTTATAAGTAGGGTTATTTTTAAAGGCATTAATATTCAAACTATCTCCCAACTCTTCCCAACCGTATTCTAGAAATAATTGTTCTAACATAGTTGCTAATTTTATACCGTGTAACGGGTTGTTAAGCTGCTGTCCGCTCATTATTCTTTAGATTTTGCAATAGTTAAAATTTCATCTGAACTAAGTATCTTTCTATCTTGATGTTTGTGCGCTAGTATTTTCATACAAGTTGCTATTTTCTCTGGATGAATGATGCGATACTTTTTTAAACTTCCTATAAGTAACGGACTTATAATACTCATAACTCCGATACTAATTTTTTCTCCTACTCTAAATTCTGGTCTGCGACCACCAATTAAAGAAGGCCTTAAAATAACCGTATTCTTTATATTTTGATTTAATACATCGCGCTCCATTTCTCCTTTTGTCCTGCTATAAAAAACAGTACTTGAAACAGCTGCACCCATAGAAGACATTACAATAAAAGTAGTTATATTGTTCTGTTTTGCTAATTTTGCTGCAGCTACCGGAATACCATAATCAATAGATCTATAAACCTCTCTGTCTTTTGTTTTTGAAGCTGTAGTGCCAATGCAGCAATATACCTCATCTGCCATAAAAGCATCTTTGTAATCTTCTAATTTTAATACATCGACTAAATGTTCTTCAATCTTATCTGATGTATTTGTAACCGAACTTCTAGAAAAAAGTTTAATTTTCTCATAACTAGTATCCGCAAGTAACTTTTCTAAAAGAATACCTCCTGTAAATCCTGTGGCTCCTAAAACAATAGCAGTTTTTTTCATTAGTTATCTAAATTTGGTAACACAAAATCATCTAAAATAGATTTTTTAGCCATCATTTTTTCAATTTCTTCAATAGTTCTTGGTGCTTCCGCAGATAAGTTTACAGGTCCGGTCTTCGTTACTAAAATATCATCTTCAATTCTAATTCCAATTCCCCACCATCTTTCATCACAATTACTGCCATCCGGAATATAAATTCCAGGCTCCATAGTAACCACCATATTTTCTTCAAAATTACCGTAATTTCCTGGATCATGAACATCTAAACCAATATGATGTGACGTGCCATGCGGATAATACGGATGCTTTTCATCTAAAGAATTTATAATACCCAACTGAAACAAACCTTGATTTACAATTTTTTTAGAAAGCAAATTCGGTGTTGCCATGCTTTCGCCAATTACATAAGCGGCAATGCCTGCTTCTTGTGCATCGTAAACAATCTGATAAATAGCTTTTTGTTCTTTAGAAAAGACGCCATTAGCAGGAATTGTTCGGGTAACATCAGCCGTAAACCCTCTGTATTCTGCACCTAAATCCATTAAAACTAATTCATTGCCTAACTTCGTTTTACTATTCTCTATGTAATGTAGAATACAACCATTATTACCTGCACCAACGATAGAGGGATACCCTTCATACTCCGCACCGTATTTCTTATACACAAATTCATGAATTCCTTGCAATTCTGTTTCAGACATATGTGGCTTCATCGCCTTCATAACTTCTACTTGTCCGATAGCAGAAATTCTTACCGCTTTTGTTAATAGCACCAACTCTTCTGAAGTTTTAATTTCTCTTAAAGTTGCCAAATTGTTAGATAGAAAATGAATATCTATCGTTGTCTTTGCATCTAATTTTAAGGCAATTTTTTGCTGTAACTCTTTCTTTAGTGCTTTAGCTGTAGCATCTTTATACTTCATTAAATCGCCATCGCGTTTCAAGGAAGGATCATATGCCAGAGCTCTGCCTATTATTTGCGCAACATTTGCACTATTTTCTATGGATGTAGATTTTACCAACTCATAAATTTTCTTTTTCGTTGGCGATAAAAAATTATTCGGATTGTATGCGGTATTTTCTTTAAAAGATGCGACTAAATCATAGACCTCTGCTGTATTTTTAGCAGAATCCCGATAATCATCATTAAATTTTTCAATAAAAATTCTGTCAAAACTCTTAAAATTGATGTTCTTTTTTATAAAATCATTCGCATTCTTTGCCATTTGAAAACCCAACTCCTCTATTGCTCCTTCAATGCCCAAACGTTTCCCGTTCCATTGTTCTGCTCTGGCATCTCTTTCTTGCACGTACAACATTTCATTATAAGAAACTCCGTTTTCATCTGTTTGATTATCAGAAAACAGCACCAACACACCATTTGGTTCTCTATACCCTGTTAAATAATAGAAATTAGGGTCTTGATGAAAAATATAATCTACATCATTGGCTCTATTTCTAAGCGGATTTGCGAAAAGCACTGCTACTGAATTTGCTGGCATTTTTGCTCGCAAAGCATCTCTTCTCCCCTTATGAAAATCTTTTGATAAGAAATCTGTTGGTGTTTGAGAAAATAAGGAAAAAGACGTTGCTAAAAAAGCCACGAAAAGAATTTTATAAATCTTCATTACGGTTCGTTTACTTGTTGATTTCTCAAATGTACTGTTAATTAATTTTTAGTTAAAAATATTAACAGAATTTTAGTGCTTGATAATTGCGAATTTTTCAATAATTTAGCCTGAAATTTAGAAATACAACAATGAAAAATATCGCATTACATTCAATTCACGAAAAATTAGGTGCAAAAATGGTTCCTTTTGCTGGTTATAATATGCCTGTACAATATGAAGGTGTTACTGCAGAACATTTAACGGTTAGAGCTGCGGTTGGTGTTTTTGATGTAAGTCATATGGGTGAGTTTTTAGTGAGCGGTGCAAATGCGCTGGATTTGATACAAAAAGTAACCTCTAATGATGCATCTAAATTAGAAATTGGTGACGCACAATACAGCTGTTTCCCTAATGATAAAGACGGAATTGTAGATGATTTAATTTGTTATAAAATTAAAGAAGAGGAATATTTATTAGTTGTAAATGCTTCTAATATTGAAAAAGATTGGAATTGGATTTCTAAATACAACCAAGAATTTAAAGCTGATTTAACAGATTTGTCTGAAGATTATTCTTTATTAGCAATTCAAGGACCTAAAGCTGTCGAAGCAATGCAATCTTTATCTTCTTTAGATTTAGCAGCAATTCCTTTTTACAAATTTAAAATAAGTGATTTTGCAGGTATTGAAAACGTAATTATTTCTGCTACTGGGTATACTGGTTCTGGCGGATTTGAGATTTACTGTAAAAACGCTGATGCAAAACAAATCTGGGATAGCGTTTTCAAAGCCGGAGCAGCATATGGAATTAAACCAATTGGCCTGGCAGCAAGGGATACATTACGTCTAGAAATGGGCTACTGTTTGTACGGAAATGACATTAACGACACCACATCACCAATTGAGGCTGGCTTAGGCTGGATTACCAAGTTTACCAAAGACTTTGTAAATGCAGACGCATTGGCAAAAGAAAAAGAACAAAAACCAGAAAGAAAATTAGTGGCTTTTGAATTAGATGAAAGAGGAATTCCAAGGCATGGTTATGATATTGTAGACGGAGACGGAAGCGTTATTGGCGTTGTTACCTCAGGTACCATGAGCCCATGTTTACAAAAAGGAATTGGAATGGGATATGTGCCAAGAGTTCTTGCTAAAGCGGGGACACAAATTCATATTCAGGTGCGTAAAAAAGCAATTCCTGCAACTATTATTAAGTTACCATTTTATAAAGGATAAAAATAGTTGCTAAAAATAATGCATAAAACGGCATATTTCCTTTCTAAGAGATATGCCGTTTCTCTATTTAATAGCTTATTTTTACTAAAGGAAACAGCGGTTAATTAAAACCTAACAAAATAACTAAAATGAGTTTTTTAAAAGCAGAATGGAGAAAATTAGCTTTTGCTAATTATGAAGTTAATCCGAATGTTTTAGCACCATATGTTCCGCCAGGAACAGAGCTTGATTTATGGGAAGGCAAATGCTTTATCAGTTTAATTGGGTTTATATTTTTAAATACTAAAATATTTGGCATAAAGGTACCTTTCCATGCTACTGTAGAAGAAGTGAATTTGCGTTTTTATGTAAAGCGTTTTGAAAATAATAAATGGAAACGCGGTGCAGTTTTTATCAAAGAAATTGTATCCAAACCCATGCTTACATTTGTTGCAAACACAATTTACAAAGAACACTATGAAACCATGCCCATGAAATACAAATGGGAAGAAAATAGCAAAAATAGAAGTGTAGCATATCTTTGGAGAAAGAATAATTTATGGCAATCTTTTAAAATTACCGCAGCACTTAAAACTTCTGAAATTGAAGAGAATAGTGAAACTGAATTTATTACCGAACATTATTGGGGGTATGCAAAAGTAAATGATACTGTTACCAATGAATATGAAGTTACCCATCCAAGGTGGAAAAAGTATAAAGTAGAAAGTGCTAATATAAAAGTAGATTTCGAATTGGTTTATGGAAAACATTTTGAGTTTTTAAATCACATAAAGCCAACCTCTATTATGCTTATTGAAGGTTCTAAAATAACTATTGAAGGTAAAAAAACCATAAAAAATAAATGTTTTTAGAGTTTTATATTAGATAGAATAAATCCGATAATAAGACCTTTTTAGTGCTAAAATATAATATTGAAATCTTCGTATCTGCAAGCGAATAGAATGTTCCTTTTAATTTAAAAAAGGGTATGTTTGCCCGCTGAAACAAAACAAAAAAAACTATGAATTGTCTATTAACTGGTGGTGGTGGAATTGTTGGAAGTCACATTATTTTTGAGTGGTTACATAAAGCAATCATAGACAAAAAAGTGGCACATCTATTTGTAGTAATAAGGGCTAATGAAAAGTCTGCACAAAAACGTTTAGAAACTATTTTGCAAGATGCCTCTCGTCCAAAATTTTTAAATGCGTTTACTTTAGAGGCTTGTCTAGAAAAAGTAACCGTTATTTCTAGTGATTTATCAACTATAAAAAAAGAAACGTTAGAAAAATATACATTTAATACCGTAATACATTGTGCAGGTTCTACTAACTTATTGCAAACGGCAGATTCTAAGGAGACTGTGCATGCACAGAACTACCTGGTAACAAAACAGTTGTTAACTCAACTTCCTAAAGCTGTTAAACGTTTTATATACATTAGTACTGCCTATTCTTTTGGTATTCAAGAAGAAAAAGTAAAAGATAGTATCGAACATTATAACGTTACTAATTTTAGGAATCCGTATGAAAAATCTAAATACGAAAGCGAAAAATATGTAAGAGAAACCTGCAAGACAATGAATATTACTTCTCAGATTCTAAGGCCTAGTATTATTTGTGGTCGTTTACTGGACAAGCCATTTTATGAAACTCCAAAATTTGATGTATTTTATTCTTGGGCAATGTTTTTAGATAAGTATGCAAAAAAATCGAAAGGAGATTTTAGAATTTGGGTTGATAAAGAAAGTGGCTTAAACATTGTACCTGTAGATTTTGTTTCTAAAGCAATTTTACATGCTTATTTGAATCCAGATATTAAAGAATTGAATATTGTAAATCCTACCCAGATATTGCACACAGACTATGTTGGTGAAGTTTTAAATTCTTTTAACGTAAATTCATATACCTATGTTTCCGAAAGACCCGAAAACCTAAACGGTTTTGAACAATTATATTACAAAACTATTGGTAGTCTTTTTGAAAAGTATATTTCTGTGCCAGATTTACAGTTTGAAGTAGAAGAAATTTCAAAACTAATAAAAAAATTAAAATTAAATACCACTTTAGGTGTTCATGAGAATTTCATGAATCTTATTAATTTTTCAGTAGAAAAAAAATTTAAAAAAAGCTACTAATAACTATGGATAAAAACACTCTATATTGGATTCATTAACTCAAATAGTTTTAGGTGCCGCGATTGGAGAAGCTGTTTTAGGAAGAAAAATTGGCAATAAAGCAATGTTATACGGAGCTATTGCGGGAACAATTCCAGATTTAGATGTATTTGCTTCATTTTTCACAGACACCGTTAGTGCCTTAGAAATTCATAGAGGTTTTACACATTCAGTCTTTTTCTCTCTGCTTTTCGCACCGATACTAGCGTTTATTGTAACCAAATATGAAACGTACAAAAACTTTAAAAGCTGGACGTTCCTTTTCTTTTGGGTATTTATAACACATCCTATTTTAGATGCACAAACCACTTGGGGCACACAGCTATTTTGGCCTTTAGATATTCGGTTAGCTTTTAAAAATATTTTTGTGGTAGATCCTTTATACACGATTCCATTTTTAGTGTTTCTAATTTTGGCAATGCGCCAGAAGAAGGCAAGTAAAAAAAGGCGTTTTTATAATAATCTAGGGCTGTGTATTAGCAGCTTATATTTGGTATTAACTTTAATCTTAAAAGGAGTTTCTTATCAAAAATTTACGAAAGAATTAGCAGAACAAAATATTAGCTACAAAACAATAAAAACAAAACCAACACCACTAAACACCATTTTGTGGACAGCTAATATAGAAACAGAAAAATCTTATTTAATTGGAAATTCTTCTTTTTTAGACCAACACCCCATTGAGTTCTCTGAATATCCTAAAAATCATTATTTGTTAGGTGATATAGCTAAACACCAAAAAACAAAAAGAATGATTGCCATTTCTAGAGGTTGGTATACTATCAATAAAAAAGATAATAACTTATACTTTAATGATTTGCGTTTTGGCGTTTTAAGTCTACAACCAAACGCAACTAATTTTGTTTTCAAATATAAGATAGAAGTTGATGCAAATGGAACTCCTTTTTTTCTAGAAGAACCCAAAGAAAAAAGTGATGGTAAAAAATTACTATTAGATTTATGGGTCCGAATTAAAGGAAATTAAATACATGCTTTCTTAATGTCTTACTTCTCAAAAACACTTCAATTTACATAAAATTATAGACCTTATTAAAACTGGGTTTAATAGCACTAAAAAAGCCTTCAAAACTAATAAAAAATCCCAATGAAAATTCATTGGGATTTATTATAGTCTAATTTCTAAACTTATTTCGAGTAATAATAGATTTCAGTTTTTGTTTTAGGTCTTGTCCTGAGTCATAAATCATCTGTTCATTTGTAGGAAATTGCACCACACGCAATCTAATTAAATCGAGAAAAGAAGACTCTAAAGCTCTTTTATCTCCTTTCCAATCCGCATATCTATGCTGAAAAGTATACTCACTTGCTATTGGATACGTTTGTATGGTTTGCTTTGAATTTAAATCTACGTATTTTACTTTTCCGGTTACTTTAGCAGACTTAAACTGAGTAAACTGGTAAATTTCACAGCGCACAGGCACCATTTTATCTACCTTAATTTTATTACCATCTTCATCTAGAACTTGATCTCCGTTTGTATCTAATAGATACGTAAAACCGTCTTTAATCTCTTTTTCTTTAATAATTTCTTTCTCCCTGACATGTTCTGGCGAAACCTGAATATTTCTTAGATTTAATTCCAAACCAAAATCATATTGAACTCTTGGATCTTTAGAACCATGATAAACTGTCCATAAATCATTTAAACCATAGGTATCGAAATTTAATAAATCATCTTCTAATCTTTTAGGGATTACTTTTTGTGTTTCGTTCTTCATGGAAACAATCACAAAATCTAAACCTCTTTCTCGTGCAATGTTCATTAAATTACGTACATCTTTAAAATTAGGATTCACCTTTTCGATATACGCTAAATCGTCATAAGCAGCTCTGTAATCAAACTTAGAGTCAATATTAAATAGTCCTTTTACCTTTGCGTATAAGTGATCCGATAATTGATTTTTATTTTCTATAATTGCATCATCATAATCGGTAAATTTAAAGTTAGCATCTCTATTTTCATTTACAATATATAATGGTAATAAAGGCTTTAAAATCTCTTGTCTTTTTTTCAGTTGTTCGTATAAGACAAAAATAGTTTCAATCTTTTCCGGATTGTTATCCTTCTTTAAAAAGTTGATTCTTGCCAAATCTTTAGTCGTTGCTTTCGCAAAAGCTTCTTCTAGTAATAAAATGTAAGGCTGGTTCCCTTTTTTGGTTTTATTTCTTTTTAAGTTTTTAATGGCCGTATTAATTGCGCTATCGTAATTACCGTTGCTGATAGCTTCTTGCGTATTTTTTATACTACTACAAGAAAATATTAAGAGAATAAGAGTGCTAAAAAGTAAAGATTTCTTCATAATTAATTTTATTTAAAGTTAATAAAGCAATCTATGTGCCAAAGTCTGTTATAAATAATTTAGTATTTTATAATTATTGGGGATTATAAAAATTAGGCACTAACAGTTATTTACACATTAAAACGAAAGTGCATTACATCACCATCCTTAACAATATACTCTTTACCTTCTACTTTCATTTTACCAGCTTCTTTTACTTTTGCTTCAGAACCAAAAGTAACAAAATCTGCATAAGCTATTGTTTCTGCTCTAATAAAACCTTTTTCAAAATCTGTATGAATAACTCCTGCAGCCTGTGGCGCAGTAGATCCTATAGGAATTGTCCAAGCTCTTACTTCTTTTACACCTGCTGTAAAGTAAGTTTGTAAGTTTAATAATTTATAGGCAGAACGAACCAATCTAGCAACACCCGCTTCTTCTAAGCCAATATCTGCTAAGAACATTTGTCTCTCTTCGTAATCGTCTAATTCTGTAATGTCTGCTTCTGTGCCCACTGCTAAAACAATTACCTCAGCATTTTCATCTTTTACGGCCTCTCTTACTTTTTCTACATATGCATTTCCTGTAACGGCAGAATCTTCATCTACATTACAAACATATAAAACTGGCTTCGCTGTAATAAATTGTAAAGATTGCACAAACTCTTGCTCCTTTTCATTAAAAGATAAAGCTCTTACAGAAATACCTTTTAATAAAGTTTCTTCAACTTTTAGTAAGACTACCAATTCTGCTTGCGCATCTTTATTACCCGTCTTTGCAGTTCTTTTTACACGCTCTAATCTTTTCTCGACAGTTTCTAAATCTTTTAACTGCAATTCAATATCGATTGTTTCTTTATCTCTGACAGGGTCTACAGATTCATCTACATGAATAATATTATCATTATCAAAACATCTAATTACATGCAAAATAGCATCTGTTTCTCTAATATTTGCCAAGAACTGATTTCCTAAACCTTCTCCTTTACTTGCACCTTTTACCAAACCAGCAATATCTACAATCTCTACAGTTGCAGGCATTACACGCTCTGGATTTACTAATTCTTCTAATTTTTCAATTCTTTCGTCTGGTACATTTACAACTCCTATGTTTGGTTCTATTGTACAGAAAGGAAAGTTTGCACTTTGCGCTTTTGCATTTGATAAACAGTTAAATAAAGTTGATTTTCCTACGTTTGGTAATCCTACAATTCCGGCTTTCATGTCTTTAGATTTTGCGAGTGCAAATATATATTTTTATTCATAAAAAAACCTCGAATAAATTCGAGGTTTTTGTCTTAATTATTTATCCTCATTAAATTAGAGTATTATTCGTTGTGCATATGTTTTTGCTTCGCTAACAACTCTTCTTCAGTTTCTACATTATCTTCATCTGGTACACAACAATCTACAGGGCAAACTGCAGCACACTGAGGCTCATCATGAAAACCTTTACATTCTGTACATTTATCTGCAACAATGTAATAAATTTCGTCTGAAATTGGTTCTTGTGTTTCATCGGCGTTCACAGATTTACCATTTGGTAATACTGCTTTTCCTTCTAAATCTGTTCCCTGAGAATATTTCCAATCGTCTGCGCCTTCATAAATTGCAGTATTTGGACATTCTGGTTCACATGCCCCACAATTTATACATTCATCTGTTATTATAATTGCCATAATTTTCTTTTCTGTTTTGTACCTTTGCAATTGCAAAAATAACGCCAAATATATTTACAACCAAAATAAATGGATAGTATTCAAAATAGAATTACGGCTTTTGTGAAATTAGGAGCTTTTTTAAGTCAGTTTTCTCAAGAAAAATTTGAGAAAGCAACTAACATAGAACATAATGATTTGTTTTTTGATGGTTTTAAGCATCAAATAAAAGTGGCCCAAGAAAAGAATTCTTGGTTTACAAAAGACAATATTATATTTGCAGTACACAGTTGGTCTAAAGCATTAACAAAAAGCAACTTAGAAGCATGGATTTCTAAAAACTCAATAGACAGCAATACACCAAAGACAGTTGCAATTGTTATGGCGGGAAATATTCCGTTGGTCGGTTTTCATGATTTCTTATCTGTTTTAATTTCTGGTCATTCGGTATTAGTAAAACAATCTTCTAGCGACAAACATTTATTACCTTTTTTAGCCAAATATTTGGAATATGTTGATGTTGATTTGAAAGGAAATATCACATTTACAGAACAAAAAATAGAAAATTTTGATGCTGTAATTGCAACCGGTAGCGATAATACGGCGCGTTATTTTGAATATTATTTTAAAGACAAACCAAACATCATTAGAAAAAGTAGAAATTCTGTTGCTGTAATTACAGGAAAAGAAACAGAAGAAGATTTAGAAAAATTATCTGAAGATGTTTTTAGGTATTTTGGATTGGGCTGCAGATCTGTCTCTAAGTTATATGTGCCAAGAGCTTATGATTTTAACAATTTCTTTAATGGAATGTTTGTTAAAAAAGACATTATTAACAACGCAAAATATGCCAATAATTACGATTATAACAAAGCAGTTTATTTAATGAGTTTGTTCGATTTATTAGAGAATGGCTTTTTAATGATTAAGGAAGATGAGAGTTACTCTTCTCCTATTGCGACTATTTTTTATGAATATTATGACGATCCAATTGATTTAAAAATAAAATTACATCAAGACAAACAAAAAATTCAATGTATTGTGGCCAAAGATTTCATAGAAAATGAAATTACATTTGGAGAAACACAATATCCTCAATTATGGGATTACGCAGATGGTGTTAATACCCTTGAGTTTTTATCTAAACTATAAAAAAAATGAAAAAACATAATTTTAGCGCAGGTCCTTGTATTTTACCTCAAGAAGTTTTGCAAAAAGCATCTGAAGCAGTGCTTAATTTTAATGATGATAATTTATCTTTAATTGAAATATCTCACAGAAGTAAATCTTTTGTAGTAGTTATGGAAAAAGCTAGATCTTTAGCTTTAGAATTATTAGGTTTAGAGAATAAAGGATACAAGGCTGTTTTTTTACAAGGTGGTGCAAGTCTAGAATTTTTAATGGTTGCTTACAATTTATTACACAAAAAAGCAGCGTATTTAAACACAGGCACTTGGGCAAACAACGCCATAAAAGAAGCAAAAGCTTTTGGAGAAGTGTTAGAAGTTGGCTCTTCGAAAGATAACCATTTTAATTATATTCCTAAAGGGTATACCATTCCTGAAGATGCAGATTATTTTCACTGTACAAGTAATAATACCATTGTAGGAACACAAATGAAAGCTTTTCCAGAAACAAACGTTTCTATTGTTTGTGACATGAGTTCAGATATTTTTTCGCGTCAGTTAGATTTTGAAAAATTTGATTTAATTTACGCAGGTGCCCAGAAAAACATGGGTCCTGCAGGTACTACACTTGTTATTATTAAAGAAGAAATTTTAGGAAAAGTAGAAAGAGAAATACCTACTATGCTAGATTACCAAGCACATATAGCTAAAGAAAGCATGGCCAATACACCATCTGTTTTTGCTGTATATGTTTCTATGTTAACAATGCAATGGTTAAAAGATTTAGGCGGAATTAAATTTATTGAAGAAGTAAACAATAAAAAAGCAGCACTTTTATATGCTGAAATTGATAGAAATTCCCTTTTTACAGGAATTGTTGCCAAAGAAGATAGAAGTACTATGAATGCTACCTTCATATTAACAGACGTTTCTTTAAAAGAAACATTTGATACTATGTGGAATGCAGCTGGTATTAATGGCTTAAATGGGCACAGAAGTGTTGGTGGCTATAGAGCAAGTATGTACAATGCTTTGCCGCTATACAGTGTTCAAGTTTTGGTAGATATAATGCAAGAATTAGAAGCAAAAAAATAATATAATAATTTGAGAATTTAGAAATTTAATAATTTTTAAATATTTCAATTTTTTAATGTTTGAAAAGATGATGAAAATATTAGCAAATGATGGAATTTCTCAAAGCGGAATTGACGCTTTAGAAAAAGGAGGTTTTGAAGTAATTACGACAAAGGTTGCACAGAATCAATTAGAAAATTTCATTAATGAACATACTATTGATGGTATTTTAGTGAGAAGTGCAACCCAGGTAAGACAAGAATTAGTAGATGCCTGTCCGAGTATAAAGTTAATTGGTCGTGCTGGTGTTGGTATGGACAATATTGATGTTGAATATGCTCAAGACCAGGGTTTACATGTTATAAATACACCTGAAGCTTCTTCTGGTTCTGTTGCAGAATTGGTTTTTGCTCATTTATTTGGATTGGCAAGATTTCTACATTCTTCTAATAGAGAAATGCCTTTAGAAGGAGATTCTCGTTTTAAAGAATTAAAAAAAGCCTACTCTCAAGGAATAGAATTAAAAGGAAAAACAATTGGTATTTTAGGTTTTGGTAAAATAGGCCAAGAAGTTGCAAGAATTGCTTTAGGTTTAGGTATGAATGTAATTGCAACCGATGATATAATTACCTGTGCACCTATTTCAGTTGAATTTTTTAACGGTCAGAAAATAACTATAAATATTGATACAGTTACTAAAGATGAATTGCTGAAAGAATCAGATTTTATTTCGCTACATGTGCCTTCTCAACAAGAGTATATCATCACAAAAAGTGAAATAGCAAAAATGAAAGATGGTGTAGGAATTATAAATACTGCAAGAGGTGGTATTTTACATGAAGTAGACCTGGTAACTGCAATAGAAAGTGGTAAAGTACAATTTGCCGGTTTAGATGTTTTTGAAACAGAACCAACACCTGCTGTGCAGCTATTAATGAATCCAGAAATTTCTTTAACACCGCACATAGGTGGCGCTACGAAAGAAGCTCAAGACAGAATTGGAGTAGAATTGGCACAACAGATTATTGCTTTATTAAATTAAGATTTTGTGAAATTAAAATAATTGAACATTATATAATGATTAAAGAAAATCTATTAAAAATAAAAGAATCAATTCCAGAAAATGTAACTTTAGTTGCAGTTTCTAAAACCAAACCTGTTGAAGATTTGCAAGCTGCTTATGATGCAGGGCAGCGTATTTTTGGTGAAAATAAAATTCAGGAAATGGCCAGTAAATTTGATATTTTACCAAAAGATATTCAATGGCATATGATTGGCCATTTACAAAGTAATAAGGTTAAATACATGGCTCATTTTGTTGATTTAATTCACGGAATTGACAAGTTTAAAACGCTAAAAGAAATAAACAAGCAAGCTAAAAAGCATAATAGAATTATAAACTGTTTATTGCAAGCAAGAATTGCAAAGGAAGAAACAAAATTTGGTTTATCTTTTGAAGATATAGCTACTATCTTACAATCATTAGAATTTAAAGAATTAGAAAATATAAAAATTGTGGGTCTTATGGGAATGGCAACATTTACAGATAATAAATCTCAATTAAAAGAAGAGTTTTCATCTTTAAAAAACTTCTTTGATTCGCAACAATTAATAACAGAAAATAACAACTGTAAACTGAAAACACTCTCTATGGGAATGAGCGGAGATTATAATTTGGCAATAGAAAATGGAAGTTCTATGATTAGAGTAGGAAGTTCTATATTTGGTAATCGAAATTAAAATTATTTAATTTCAAGATAAGAAAAAGAATTTGTACACAATATTAGACATTGAAACAACCGGTGGTAAGTTTAATGAAGAGGGCATTACAGAAATTGCTATTTATAAATTTGATGGTCACACCGTTGTAGATCAATTTATTAGCTTAGTAAATCCTGAAAAAGAAATTCAGCCATTTGTTGTTCAACTAACAGGTATTAATAATAAAATGTTGCAGAATGCACCAAAATTCTATGAAATAGCAAAAAGAATTTTAGAAATAACCAAAGACGCTACCTTAGTTGCTCATAATACCTCATTCGATTATAGAATTTTAAAGACAGAGTTTGATAGATTAGGATACGATTTCACAAGAAATACGCTTTGTACAGTAGAATTAAGTCAGAAACTAATTTTAGATCAGCCTTCTTACAGTTTAGGTAAATTGATAAAAGCATTAGGAATCCCCATGACAGATAGACATAGGGCTTCTGGAGATGCTCTCGCAACAGTGCAATTATTTAAGTTGCTTTTAGAGAAAGACGTTACTAAGACAATTATTCAAGATTCTATAAAATACCATGACAAAAGAGTAGAAAAAGAGAGACTGCAAAAATTAATAGCTGCTGTACCTAAAGAATTAGGTTTGTTTTACATACACGGTACAGACGGAAAAGTAATTTATTTAGGGCGCGGAAAAGATATAAAATCTGAAGTAAATAAATTATTTTTAAAAGAAACAAAAAGAGCTGGTAAGGTTCAAGACAGAGCAACCTCTATATCTTATGAGAAAACAGGTAATGATTTATTTACGCGTTTAAAATATTATATAGAATTAAAAGCCTTAGCACCAAAGTATAACTTTCAAAAAGAGAAAAAACCCTTTTTACAAGATTTTAATAATGAAGATTTTATAATTTTTGATAAAGGAAGAGAGTTAGAAGAGCATGCAGTCATCCTAATAGAAAATAAAGAGGTTTACGGTTATGGTTATACAAATTTAGCATTTCAAGAAAATAATATCGAAATTTTAAAGTCTATAGTAACGCCCATTGAGGATAAAGAACTAGCAAAAGCAATTATAAAAAATTATTTGAATAAAAACAATGTTCAAAAAATTGTTAGGTTATAGTTACGGTAAAATAATATTCTTACTGTATTCATAAAGAATAAAAGCAATTAACTAATATTACTCCAAATTTTAGAGGACTTAGTCATTTTCATAAACGATTTTTTAATTGATAGGTTCTCTTCTTTTGCTAAATTTTGATCTTCTTGTAGAAGATTAATTGCAGTATTTCTGGCCGTAACTAGAATTTTAGAATCTTTAAGAATATCAGCAATTTTTAAATTTAAAACACCACTTTGTTGCGTTCCCATAAGGTTTCCCGGTCCTCTTAGTTTTAAATCAACTTCTGCAATTTTAAAACCATCTGTAGTATCTACCATGGTTTTTAAGCGCATTTTTGCCTCTGGAGACAACTTGAAGCTAGATAATAAAATACAATAGCTTTGGTCTGCTCCTCTTCCAACTCTTCCTCTTAATTGGTGCAATTGTGAAAGTCCAAAACGCTCAGAACTTTCAATAATCATAACACTTGCATTGGGCACATTTACTCCTACTTCTATAACCGTAGTTGCCACCATTATTTGAGTTTCACCCTTTACAAAACGCTGCATTTCAAATTCTTTATCTGCGGGTTTCATTTTTCCATGTACAATACTTATCTGATATTTTGGTAATGGAAACTCTCTAGAAACACTTTCAAATCCATCCATTAAATCTTTATAATCCATTGCCTCAGATTCTTCAATTAAAGGATAAACTAAATAAATCTGTCGCCCTTTAGCAATCTCATCTTTCATAAATTTAAAGACAGACAAACGATTACTATCAAAACGATGCACTGTTTTTACTTCTTTTCTCCCTGGAGGTAATTCATCAATTACAGAAATATCTAAGTCTCCATACACAGACATCGCTAAAGTTCTTGGTATAGGTGTTGCGGTCATTACTAAAATATGAGGAGGAAGCGTGTTTTTAGCCCATAATTTTGCTCTTTGTTTTACACCAAATCGATGTTGTTCATCGATTACGGCAATTCCTAAGTTTTTAAATTTAACTTTATCCTCTATTAAGGCATGTGTGCCAATTAGAATATGCAACGTTCCATCTTCTAAAGCTGCATGAATTTCTCTTCTTTTTTTAATCCTCACAGAACCAGTTAGTATATCTACCTTAATATTCATACCACTTACAAGCTCTGAAACTGCTGTAAAATGTTGATTTGCTAATATTTCTGTAGGCGCCATAATAGTAGCTTGAAAACCATTGTCTACAGCTAAAAGCATTGCTAAAATTGCCACAATAGTTTTTCCAGATCCTACATCTCCTTGCAGAAGACGGTTCATATGTGCACCAGAAGCAACATCCTTTCTAATTTCCTTTAAAACTCTTTTCTGTGCATTGGTTAAACTGAAGGGAAGTTTATCTGCATAAAATTCATTGAAAACAGCACCTACATTTTCAAATACAAATCCTTTTATTTTTGTTTTATTGATAAGTTTCTTTCTCAATAACTGCAATTGAATAAAAAATAATTCCTCGAACTTTAAGCGATATTCTGCTTTCGCTAAATTTTCTTGATTCTTAGGAAAATGTACATTTAACAAAGCATCCTGTTTAGACATCAATTTAAAATCAGAAATAATTTCTTGTGATAGATTTTCTTCAATCTTATCATAGAACTGTTGCAAAAGACTTTGTATATAGGTTCGCATCAATTTATTAGAAACACCAAAATTTGTAAGTTTCTCTGTTGAGGGATATACTGGTTGCATTTTAGATTGCAGTTTCTTCTTATATTCTGAGACCAACTCTATCTCTGGATGCGGAATACTAAAATTACCATTGTAATAATTTAACTTGCCATAAACTACATAGGGCTCATTAATTTTAATTGAATCTTTAATCCATTTTTGACCTTTAAACCAAACCAATTCCATACTTCCCGTTGGATCTTGAAAAGTAGCTACCAACCTACTACCCCTTTTTTGTGCAACAGATTTTAAATGGGTAATGCTACCTACAATTTGTACTTCCGAAGAATTTGGTTGTAAATCCTTTATTGGATAAAAAGTAGTTTTATCTATATATCTAAAAGGAAAAAAATTTAATAAATCATTACAAGTTTTTATACCTAAATCTGCATACAAAAGCGCTGCTCTTTGAACACTAATTCCGTTTATATATGTAATTGGATAATCTAAATTCAACTTAAAAAATTATGATAACGAAATTAATGAAATCCAATTTAAAAAGTGAATATTATTATAAATAATATGAAAAAGAAGATATAACTAGGAAGCATTAAATGATAAATAATTGGAATTATTTTTCTTTTAATTAAAAACTCAAATAATAAATGATTTTGGAATGATTTAAATTAACTAAAAAAGTAACCCTTTTTAAATCAAAAACCTTAATAAAAACCAAAATTACTATTGACTTTTATTAAGGCTAATTATATATAAAAAACACAAGGAAACAAATTAAAAAAACCCCTACAATTTTATAAAATGTTTTCTATTATCGAAATAATAAAATTCCTTGTGCTAGAATTTCCAAACGTTGTAATATTCTCTAAACTAAATTAAAGGATTATACTATAATAGTACTACAAATATAACAAAAGAAATTTTAAAAAAAAATATAGCTTACAAAAAAAACCTGTTTTTTTACGATACTTTGAAAACACAATAGCTTTAAACCTATTATTTATTTAAAAAAAATAGAATATTATATACCTATGTGTTTCTATGCAACTTTATAATTGTTGAGGTAGTACTTATTTGTATATTTGCATCCCATAATAAGAAAAAATGAGATTACATAGAAATTTAACTTTTGCAGTTATAGACAGTATTAGAGATATCTTTAATGAAGGTGTTTATGCTGACAAAGCTGTAGAAAAAGCTTTAAAGCGTGATAAACGTTGGGGAGCAAGAGATCGTAAATTTGTTGCAGAGACAATTTATGACATTGTTCGTTGGAACCGTTTATATGCTGAAATAGCAGAAGTAAAAATGCCTTACGATAGAGACAATATTTGGAGACTATTCTCTGTTTGGTGTATTTTAAGAGGAATTCCTTTACCCGATTGGAATCAAATTGGTGATGTACCAGAAAGAAAAATTAAAGGTCGTTTTGCAGAGTTATCTAAAACAAGAAAATATAGAGAATCTATACCAGATTGGATGGATGAAATTTGTGTAAACGAATTAGGTGAAGAAATCTGGACAAAAGAAATTGCTGCTTTAAATGTGCAAGCAAATGTGATTTTAAGAACCAACACTCTAAATATTTCAAAAGAACTTCTTCAAAAGAAATTAAAAGCAGAAGATATTATTACAGAGTTTATTCCCAATCATCCAGATGCACTAATATTACCAGAAAGAGCCAATGTTTTTAAGACAGAAGCTTTTCATAATGGGTTTTTCGAAGTGCAAGACGCTTCTTCTCAGTTAGTTGCTGCATATTTAGATGTTAAACCTGGTATGAAAGTAGTAGATACCTGCGCTGGTGCTGGTGGTAAAACATTGCATTTAGCATCTTTAATGGAAAATAAAGGGCAAATTATCGCTATGGATATTTATGAAAGTAAACTCCGAAAACTTAAAGTGAGAGCGAAAAGAAACAAAGCACATAATATCGATATGCGTGTTATTGATTCTACAAAACCTATTAAAAAATTACAAGGTAAAGCAGATAGAGTTTTAATAGATGCTCCTTGTTCTGGTTTAGGCGTTATTCGCAGAAATCCAGATTCTAAATGGAAATTACAACCAGAGTTTATAGATAATATAAAGAAAGTTCAGCAAGATGTTTTACAACAATATTCTACAATGGTAAAACCAGGAGGAAAAATGGTGTATGCTACTTGTTCTATTTTGCCTTCAGAGAACCAAGAACAAGTTAAGATTTTCTTAACATCTGATGCCGGAAAAGAGTTTACATTTGTGTCGGACAAAAAAGTATTGGCACACGTTTCTGGTTTCGACGGATTTTATATGGCGCTGTTAGAAAAGAAATAAAAGACTAAATTTATTGCTTATTTAGTGTTGCAATTGCAGAAAGAGAAAGTATCTATTTTTTTAATTTAATTTTAATATAAAATGATGAAAAAACTACTTATTTTAATTTTTATTACTTCATTCTCTGTTTCTTTTTCACAAGAACAGTATTACTATAATGTAGATTTAACATTAGCCGGTGCAGCGCTAAAAGATGCATTAGCTGCAAAAATAATAGCAACACATACTACAACATTAGAATACACCAGTGGCGGCCCAGATGTTTGGGATGCAACTAAAGCTACTGATGAAAACGTTGCAAACACCAGTGAAGTTATTTTATATTATGGCTGGGAAGATGGTAGCGACCAAGATATAACCAATGATATTTCTAGAAGTAAAAGCTTACAAGATAATGGTAGCGGTACCGATTTTGTTTGGAACAGAGAACATGTTTTTCCCAAATCACTCGCAAATCCAATTTTAGATACAAGTATACCAGGTCCAGCAACCGATGCACATCATTTAAGAGCTGCAGATAGAGGTAGAAATTCTGCTAGAAATAATAGAAAATATGGAAGAGGCTCAGGAAATTCAAACTATTCTTCTTTAGATTTTCATGAAGGCTTAGATGGCCCAAATACTGCAGCTTGGTATCCTGGTGATGATTGGAAAGGAGATGCAGCGAGAATGATTATGTACATGTACATGCGTTATGGTGCTGTATGTTTACCTACTGCTGTTGGTGTGGGTAGTAAAGAATTTACCGAAGATGATATGATTGATTTATTTTTACAATGGAATGTAGAGGACCCAGTATCTGATATTGAAGTTACGAGAAATGAATATCATGAAAATACTTCAAATTATGCTGCACAAGGAAATAGAAACCCATTTATAGACAATCCTTATTTAGCAACAAGAATTTGGGGAGGTAATTCTGCCGAAGATCGATGGGACTATTATAAAAACACAGATACTGAGGCACCGACCACTCCAACGAACGTTTTCTTAAATAATATTACCTTTAATAGCATCAACATATCTTGGTCTGCTTCTTCTGATAATATTGGTGTTACGGGCTATAATGTCTATATAGATGATGTTTTAACATCGCAAACTTCTAGCTCAATTACAAACACAACCATCTCTAATCTAAGTACGAATACAGATTATAACTTTACAATTGTAGCTAAAGATTTAATAAATAATAGGTCTGACTCCGCTGCCATAAATGGAAAAACCCTAGAAGATACTGAAGCTCCATCAATTCCAACAAATCTATCTATAAGTAATGAAACAGATTCTTCTGTTAAAGTTTCTTGGACACCTTCAACAGATAATAATGTTGTTAATGGTTATGAGGTATATGTAGATAACGATTTAAAAGAAACAACTACAAATAGTTTTTATACGGTTAACGGTCTAAATACCACTACAACTTATACTATAGAAATAGTAGCTTATGATATTGACAATAATAAGTCTGCTAAAAGCAATTCGATAAACGCTACCACAACCGCAGGTACTTCTAATGGAATTACAGAATTGTTTATTTCTGAATATGCAGAACCAAGTATAGCAAATAATAAAGCAATAGAAATTGTAAATCTAACCGCTTCAACTATAAATTTATCAGAATATTCAATTCAAAAACAATATAATGGAGGTTCTTGGATAGATGATTATCCATTAGGAAACGCTAATATTGTTCCAGGTGATGTCTTTGTAATAGTTCATGTAGACACAAATAACAGTTTACTTTTAGCCGAAGCAGACAAATTTGGACCTCCAAATATTGATACTTCTCCTTATCGCTTTGGGTCTCCTTTAAACTTTAATGGAAACGATCCTATTGGCTTATTTAAAAATGGGGAGTTAATTGATATAATTGGAGAAGAAGGCAATTCAAGTAATCATATTCAAAATAAAACATACAGAAGAAAAGCAACTGTTTCTGAACCAAACACAAGATTTGACAGTTCTGAATGGGGTATTCTATCTGCAAACACTTTTGATGATTTTGGAAGCCACACTTCAACTTTAAGTACAAAAAGCAACGCTTTCGAATCTTTTAAAATGTTTCCAAATCCAACAAATGGAAACAACATCTATTTTAGTGTAATAGAAGATGCTACTATCCATATTTACAATGTTCTTGGTAAATTAATACAATCATCAGAAGTTACTAAAAGTAAGAACAGCATTAATATTTCTGAGTTCGCTAAAGGAATCTATCTAGTGAAAATTAATTCTGGAAAACAATTTATTACGAAGAAATTAATTAAAAATTAATATTTATATTTACATAAAATTACAAAAACGACTCAAAACGAGTCGTTTTTGTATTCTAATTATAAAACACAGAAAATGAAAAAAACACTACTTTTATTATCTTTATTTTTAACGTTCGTTGTTTCAGCACAAGAGCAATATTATAACAATGTAGATTTAACTGCAGAAGGAATTACATTAAAAGAAAACTTAGCTGTAAAAACAATAGCAACGCACGCGAATCTTTTAGATTACACCCCTGGTGTTTGGGAAGCTTTAAAAATAACAGATGTAAATCCAGTTAATAGTTCAGAAGTTCTATTAATTTATGGTTACTCTGCGTCTGGAACTACTGCCAGAACAAGTGGCATCAATAATAATGGAGGTGGTCAAGGGGAATGGAATCGGGAACACACCTATCCAAAATCTTTAGGAATTCCAAACCTAGGTTCTACTGGTCCGGGTGCAGATGCGCATCATTTACGTCCTTCAGATGTTCAATACAATGGCCAAAGAGGAAATAAAAAATTTGCTAATGGTTCTGGTAACTCTGGTGATGTTTCTGGTGGTTGGTATCCTGGTGATGAATGGAAAGGTGATATTGCAAGAATGATGATGTACATGTACATTCGTTATGGAGAAGTGCAATGTTTACCAACAAATGTTGGTATTGGTAGCTCAGCGAATACTACTGATGCAATGATCGATTTATTTCTAGAATGGAATGTAGAAGATCCTGTTTCAGATTTTGAAAGACAGAGAAATACATATCATGACTCTAATCAAACCTACGCACAAGGAAATAGAAATCCTTTTATAGACAATGCCTATTTAGCAACTAGAATTTGGGGAGGAACTCCTGCTGAAGATTATTGGGGAATTTATACGTCTTCTGATTCAGAAGCACCAACCGTACCTGCAAATGTTGCATTAAGTAATATTAGTACAACAAGTATCGATGCAAGTTGGGAAGCTTCTTCAGATAATACCGCTGTTACAAAATATGAAGTTTTTGTTGACGGCAACTTAAACGGGAACACTACAAGTACAAATTATACGATATCAAACCTAGACCCAGGAACATCCTATAGTATTACTGTTTTAGCAAAAGACATTGCTAATAACCAATCTGCACAATCAGTAGCAGTTAGTGCATCAACATTAACAGATGCAACAGCACCAAGTATTCCTAGTAATGTGAACATTACAAATGAAACAGGAACAAGTTTTAAAGTAAACTGGACAGCCTCTACAGATAATTCAGGTGTAACAGGTTACAATATTTATATTGATGGTTCTCTTCAAGGAACTACCGCAAATACAAGTTATAATGTTACAGGTCTAACAGCGTCAACAACATACAGCGCTCGTGTTTCTGCAGAAGACCAAGGAAGCAATACTTCTGCACAATCTGCAGCAGTTTCCGCAACTACAACAGATGGTAGTAATAATATTGTCGAATTGTTTATCTCTGAATATGTAGAAGGAAGTGGGTATAATAAAGCCATAGAAATTGCTAATATTACCAGTGCGGATATTGATTTGTCTGCATATAACCTAAAAAGACAATCGGGGTCAGGTGGTGCTTGGGAAACTCCCTTAAGTTTATCAGGAACTCTGGCTTCTGGAAATGTTTTTGTAATTATCAATGCAAGTACTACAAACCAAATCCTGCTTGATAGACAAGACCTTTCTACAAACAACACAACACCAATGACTTTTAACGGAAATGATGTTGTTGGTTTGTTTAAAAACGATGTGTTAATTGATGTTTTTGGTGTTTTTGACGGAGGAAGTCAAGATTATGCCAAAGACATTACCTATCGTAGAAAAAGCTCAATAACAGCGCCTAATACTACTTTTGACCTTGCTGGCGAATGGGATTCGTATCAAAATAATACCGTAGATGGGATTGGTTCTCATAATGGATCTACTGCAAGTGTTGATTCTTCAGATTTTGAAACTTTTAAAATGTATCCAAATCCTACAAATGGAAACACCTTGTACTTTAAAACTACGAAAGAAATAAACATTAATATTTACAATGCTCTAGGGCAAATTGTAAAGTCTGAAAATATTTCTAAAAATAAAAATAATATTGACATTTCTAATTTATCAAAAGGGATTTTTATTATAAAAATAAACTTTGGAAGCACCAATATATCTAAGAAACTAATAAAGTACTAAGTTATTTTACAAATAACTAATTGAAAGACTATCTTAATAAGATGGTCTTTTTTTCGTTTATAAATAAGTGAATAACTCTAGAATTTCACTTAAATAAATCTTAGCTATTTAACTGAAAAAAAGTAAATTTGCATTTTTACACCCACAAGCTAACACAATATTATAATGATTCATTTCTTTGGAAATAAAGACAGTAAAGTATATGCTGTTCAAACAACAAAAGAGTTAACTGCTACAACGGTCTCTAAATTAACTTGGTTATTTGCCAATCAACCAAAAATAGAAGAGACATCAATTGACACATTTTTTGTAGGGCCAAGAGCAGCAATGATTACTCCTTGGAGCACCAATGCTGTAGAGATTACTCAAAACATGGGTATTAAAGGCATCATTAGAATTGAAGAGTTTATAGCAGTTTTAGAAGATTTTACAGATTTTGATCCAATGATTTCTGAAAAATTTAAAAGCTTAGAACAAGAATCGTTTGCAATAGATATCCAGCCAAAACCTATTTTAAATATTGAAGACATTGCAGCATACAATAAAGAAGAAGGTCTTTCTTTAAGTGCTGAAGAAGTTACATATTTAGAGGATATTGCTACAAAAATTGGAAGAAAATTAACAGACTCTGAAGTATTTGGTTTTAGTCAAGTAAACTCAGAACACTGCAGACATAAAATATTTAATGGAACTTTTGTTATTGATGGGGAAGAAATGCCAACATCATTATTTAAATTAATAAAAGAGACATCGAAACAATTTCCAAATGATATTGTTTCAGCATATAAAGACAATGTTGCCTTTATAAAAGGTCCTAAAGTGGCACAGTTTGCGCCTAAAACAGCAGACAAACCAGACTTTTATAAAATAGAAGATTTTGAATCTGTTATTTCTATAAAAGCAGAAACACACAATTTCCCAACTACTGTAGAGCCTTTTAATGGCGCTGCAACTGGATCGGGAGGAGAGATTAGAGATAGATTAGCTGGCGGGAAAGGTTCTTTGCCTTTAGCAGGAACAGCGGTCTATATGACTTCTTATTCTCGTTTAGAAGAAAACAGGTATTGGGAACATAAATTTAAAGCTAGAGATTGGTTATATCAAACACCAATGGATATTTTAATAAAAGCCTCTAATGGAGCCTCTGATTTTGGAAACAAATTTGGACAACCTTTAATAACTGGCTCTGTATTAACTTTTGAACACGAAGAAAATTCATCTTCAAGTACATCAAAACCAAGAAAATTAGGCTTTGACAAAGTAATAATGCAAGCAGGTGGTATTGGATATGGAAAAGCAGATCAAGCATTAAAAGACACACCTAAAGAAGGAGATAAAATTGTAATTCTTGGTGGAGATAATTATAGAATAGGAATGGGTGGTGCTGCTGTTTCATCTTCAGATACAGGAGAATTTGAATCTGGAATTGAGTTAAATGCAGTGCAACGTTCAAACCCAGAAATGCAAAAACGTGCTGCAAATGCAGTTCGTGGAATGGTAGAAAGCGCAGAAAACTTTATTGTTTCTATTCACGATCACGGTGCTGGTGGACATTTAAATTGTTTATCAGAACTAGTAGAAGATACCGGAGGTAAAATAGATTTAGATAAATTACCCTTAGGAGACCCAACTTTATCAGCAAAAGAAATTATTGGCAATGAGTCTCAAGAAAGAATGGGTCTAGTTATTGCAGAGAACCATATCGGTACTTTGCAAAAAATTGCAGATCGAGAGCGCTCTCCAATGTATACTGTTGGTGATGTTACAGAGAATAACCGTTTTACTTTTGAGTCTAAAAAGAAAGGTGATAAACCCATGGATTTAGCATTGGAAGATATGTTTGGTTCATCTCCAAAAACAGTTCTAACCGATATTACGGTTGAGAGAAACTATAAGAATTCTCGCTATAAAATAAAAAATTTAGAAATCTATTTAAAACAAGTTTTACAGTTAGAAGCTGTTGCTTGTAAAGATTGGTTAACAAATAAAGTAGACAGATGTGTTGGTGGTAAAGTTGCAAAACAACAATGTGTTGGTCCGTTACAAATACCGTTAAACAACGTTGGTGTAATGGCCTTAGATTATAATGGTAAAGAAGGTGTAGCAACGTCTATTGGCCACGCTCCTATCTCTGGGTTAATTGATCCTGCAGCTGGTAGTAGAATTGCAATAACAGAATCTTTAACTAACTTAATTTGGGCACCGCTAAAAGATAATTTAAAAAGTGTTTCGCTTTCTGCAAATTGGATGTGGCCTTGTAAAAACGAAGGTGAAGATGCCCGTTTATATAAAGCTGTGCAGGCAGTTTCTGAATTTTCTATAGATTTAGGAGTCAATGTTCCAACAGGAAAAGATTCTTTATCTATGAAACAAAAATACACAGATAGTGAAGTAATTTCTCCTGGAACTGTTATTATATCTGCTGCAGGAAACTGTAGTGAAATAAGTAAAGTAGTAGAGCCTCTTTTAAAAGTGGATGGTGGAAATATTTATTACATTAATATTTCTCAAGATGAATATAAGTTAGGTGGAAGTTCATTTAACCAAACTTTAAATACTATTGGAAACGAAACACCAGATGTTACAAATGCTTCTTACGTAAAGAATACATTTAATACTATTCAGAAATTAATAAAAGCAGATAAAATTAAAGCAGGACATGATATTGCTTCTGGTGGTTTTATTACAACCTTATTAGAAATGTGTTTTGCTGATGTGAATTTAGGAGCAGATTTTAACATTTCTGAATTGAATGAAGAAGATGCTATAAAAGTATTATTTTCTGAAAATGCAGGAATTGTTTTTCAAGCAGATACTTCTATAGAAGCAGTATTTGAAGAAGTGGGAATTACTATTTTTAATATCGGTAAAGCTAACAATTCAGGAAAAGTAACTATTAAAAATAATGAAGAAACGTTCTCTTTTGATGTAGCTGAGATGAGAGATGTTTGGTATAAAACTTCTTTCTTACTAGACCAAAAGCAAACGGCTAATAATTTAGCAAAAGACCGTTTTGATAATTACAAAAAACAACCTTTAACTTATAAATTTCCAAAGAACTTTAAAGGAACTTTACCAAAAATTAATAACAAGACACCTAAACCAAAGGCTGCAATTATTAGAGAAAAAGGTTCTAATTCTGAGCGTGAAATGGCAAATGCAATGTATTTAGCAGGCTTTGATGTAAAAGATGTTCATATGACAGATTTAATTTCTGGACGTGAAACTTTAGAGGATATTCAATTTATTGGTGCTGTTGGAGGTTTCTCTAATTCTGATGTTTTGGGATCTGCAAAAGGCTGGGCAGGCGCATTTTTATACAATGCAAAGGCAAAAAAAGCATTAAAGAACTTCTTTAAAAGAGAAGATACTTTATCTGTAGGTATTTGTAACGGTGCCCAATTATGGATGGAATTAGATCTTATAAACCCAAAACATAAAGTACACGGTAAATTGGTTCATAACGATTCTAAGAAGCATGAAAGTTCTTTTACCTCTGTGAAAATTCAAGAAAATAATTCTGTAATGCTATCTTCTTTAGCGGGAACAGAATTAGGTGTTTGGATTTCTCATGGAGAAGGAAAATTCAACTTACCAGAAGATGAAGAAAACTACAATATTGTTGCAAAATATAGTTTTGAAGGGTATCCTAACAACCCAAATGGTTCTGACTATAATACTGCAATGATGAGTGATGTAACCGGAAGACATTTAGTTACAATGCCACACATAGAGCGTTCTACTTTTCAATGGAATTGGGCAAACTATCCTCAAGGAAGAAAAGATGCTGTTTCACCTTGGTTAGAAGCATTTGTAAATGCTAAAAACTGGATAGAAAACAAAAAATAAAAAAGTAATTAAATTTATAAAAAACAGCTTTTAGGGAAATCTAAAAGCTGTTTTCTTTTAAATTCTTTATTCGTAAGAAAATTTACATTACTATTTTACGAAAAAAAAATTACTATATTGCTGTAAACTTTTTTATATGAACGTTACTCGCATTTTTGATTTTGCTTATCATCAATTAGAAAACTACCCACAGGAAAAGTGTTTCAATTATAAAGAAAAAAATAGTTGGAAAAGTATTTCTTCACAACAATTTATAACTGATGCAAATAAAGTAAGTAGTTCTTTATTAGCATTAGGAATAAAACCAAATGATAAAATTGCAATAATTACAACTAATAACAATCCTAATTGGCATATTTTAGACATTGGTATTCTACAAATTGGGGCACAAAATGTACCATTATATGCAACCTTATCAGAAAAAGATTATGGCTATATTTTAAATCATTCTGATGCAAAATATTGTTTTGTTTCTGATGATGATTTGTATGAAAAAGTAAAAGCAGTAGAAGAGAAAACACAATTACAGAAAGTCTTTTCTTTAAAAGATCATACAACTGATTATGGTTGGAATTCATTCTTAAAAATTGGAGAAAAAGAAAATCACCAATCAAAAATAGATGCTTTAAAAAAAGCAGTAAAACCTGAGGATTTAGCAACAATTATTTACACTTCTGGAACAACTGGCACTCCCAAAGGAGTAATGTTGTCGCATAAAAATATTGTTTTCACAGTTTTTAAAACGGCAAAGGGACTCGATTTAACTCAAGGAAATAATAGAATTATTAGCTACTTACCAATTTGCCATATTTTTGAAAGAAGTGCTTCTTATTATAATCTGTTTATGGGTTTTGAAATCTATTTTGCTGAAAGTATAGAACAATTAGGTGATAATATTAGAGAAGTAAAACCTCATTATCTAGCTGTTGTACCGAGGTTATTAGAAAAGATTTTTGATAAAATAGTTGACAAAGGAAGTGCTTTAACTGGGCTCAAAAAACAACTTTTCTTTTGGGCATTATCTTTAGGAGAAGAGTATGAACCATATGATAAAAAAAGTTTTTTTTATCATTTTAAATTAAATATCGCTAGAAAACTTATTTTTTTAAAATGGCAAGAAGCTTTAGGTGGTAATCTACAATTTATGGTTTCTGGCAGTGCCCCTTTACAACATCGTTTAATAAAAGTTTTTACAGCTGCAGGCATTAGTATTTTTGAAGGTTATGGAATGACAGAGTCATCTCCCGGAGGAACTTTAAATGACCTTAGAAATAATGGCTTAAAGATTGGGTCAGTTGGTAAAGCTTTAGACGGTATAACGATTAAAATTGCTGATGATGGAGAAATTTTAATGAAAGGTGATAATATTATGATAGGGTATTACAAAAATGAAGAAATGACTAAAAAAACCATTATAAATGGATATTTACACACAGGAGATATTGGTGAAATTGATGAAGATGGATTTTTAACAATCACAGATAGAAAAAAAGAAATATTTAAAACTTCTGGAGGAAAATACATTGCTCCTAGTGCATTAGAAAGTGAACTAAAACAATCTCGTTTTATAGAACAAGTAATGGTTATTGGTGAAGGAGAGAAGATGCCAGCTGCATTAATTCAACTCAATTTTGACTTTATCGAAGAATGGGCAGAACGACATCAATATAAAATTACCGATGTTACAACTGATGAGAGATTGATTCAAAGAATTCAAAAAGAAATCGATTTTCATAATCAAAAATTTGGAAAATGGGAACAAATTAAAAAGTTCGAAATTACTGCTGATGAATGGTCTATTGAAACGGGTCACTTAACACCTACAATGAAAATGAAAAGAAAGATAATTAAAGAAATATACAAGGATTTACATCAAAAAATATATAATTTGTAAATATTTACGTTCATATTATTAATTTGGCAAATCAAGTAAAAATTGCTATTTTGCATTTCATAAATTCACAAATATATGTCATCAGAAATTACAAGATTATTTGATTTTCCATACTTCCAATTAGAAACTTATAATTTAAAGAAAGCATTTTCAACCAAGCATAATAATACTTGGGAAAGTATTTCTACCCAAGAATATATTGATAAAGCGAATCAACTTAGTAGAGGCTTATTAAATTTAGGAATACAACCAAATGATAAAATTGCAATAATATCTTCTAATAATAGAACGGAATGGAATGTTTGTGATATTGGAATTTTGCAAACAGGCGCTCAAAATGTGCCAATTTACCCAACTATTAGCAAAGAAGATTATGAATATGTTCTAAATCACTCAGAAGCTATTTATTGTTTTGTTTCAGATATTGAGGTTTTAGAAAAGGTGAATAAAATTAAAGACAATACCAAATTAAAAGGTGTTTTTACTTTTGAGGCTATTGCCGGAGAAAAATCTTGGAAATCCATTTTAGAATTAGGAAAAGATAATGCAAATCAAAAAGAAGTAGAACAACGAAAAGATGCTGTAAAACCAGAAGATTTAGCAACGTTAATATATACTTCAGGCACCACAGGTAGACCCAAAGGGGTAATGCTTTCTCACCAAAATATAGTAACAAATGTATTGGCTGCTAAAAAAAGAGTACCCTTAACAGATGGTGAAGATATTGCTTTAAGTTTTTTACCTATTTGCCATATTTTTGAGAGGATGATTTTGTATCTATATCAATATTGTGGTGTGTCTATTTACTTTGCTGAGTCTATAGAAAAACTTTCTGAAAATGCTCAAGAAATAAAACCAAATATAATGACGGCTGTGCCTCGTTTATATGAGAAAATATATGACAAAATTATTTTAAAAGGAGAAACCTTAGCCGGTATTAAAAAAATTCTCTTTTTCTGGGCAGTAAACTTGGGTTTAAAATATAAACCATATAGAGAAAATGGATGGTGGTATGAAAAACAACTAAGTCTAGCTAGAAAATTAATATTTACTAAATGGCAAGCAGCTTTAGGAGGTGAATTAAAATGTATGGTTTCGGGTAGTGCTGCATTACAACCAAGACTTACCAGAGTTTTTTCTGCGGCAAACATGCCAATCATGGAAGGTTATGGCCTTACGGAAACCTCTCCCGTAGTTACTGTTAATGATGTAAGAAACGGTGGTTTTAGACCGGGGACTGTTGGTAAAGTAATTGATGATGTTGAAATTAAAATTGCAGAAACTGGAGAAATATTAGTTAAAGGTCCCAATATTATGATGGGCTACTATAAAGATGAAGAAAAATCTGCACAAGTTTTAAAAGACGGCTATTTTCATACAGGAGACAAAGGAGAGTTGGATGCTGATGGATTCTTAAAAATTACAGGTAGAACCAAAGAAATGTTTAAAACTTCTGGTGGTAAATATGTGGTGCCACCTTTATTAGAAGGTGAATTAAAACAATCTTTATTTATAGAGCAAGTAATGGTTATTGGTGAAGGTGAAAAAATGCCAGCGGCACTTATTCAATTAAACTTTGACTTTATAAAAGATTGGATTGATAAGAAAGGGCATAAGATTGGTAAAACTAATGAAGAAATTATACAATCTGAAATAGTTATAAGTAGAGTTCAAGAAGAAGTTGATAAGTGCAATAAAAATTTTGGCCATTGGGAACAGATCAAACGTTTTGAATTAACATCAAATACTTGGACTATAGATGACGGACATCTGACACCAACAATGAAAATGAAAAGACCTATAATAAAAGAAATCTATAAAGACTTATATGATAAAATTTATTTGAAATAAATTTAAAAACCTCACTATCAAAAAGAAGTGAGGTTTTTTTTGTTTGTTTAATTCCATAAAAGTAATTGCACAAATTAACAAACTACTCTAATTCTACAATAATTTCATTTCTACGAAATAAAACTTCATAAGGAGGATTATAACCTAAAACTGAGAATTTGTTGGTATATTTAATTTCGGTCTTATCTAATAAATTAATCAATATTAACCTATATTTCTCTATTTTTTCATCACTTGCCCAGCCACCAAAAGTAATTGCAGCCATTTTCTTTTCTGGCATTTCGATAAATTTAATTTTAGTATTTAACGGCTTTGGTAAGTTCTCTTTAGTGAATTTTTCTGGTACTAGAAATAGCATTGTCGTCTCCTCCTCTTCTAGCGTCATTGCAACGGGAGAGGTCATAGGTATTTGTTCCTTATTTTCATTCTTTCCAAAAATATACCCACCTAAAACAGAAAACCCTTTACTAGATGCCTGTTTATAATTATCAGTATTTATCTTAACTGAAGTAAATAAACTTGCTTCATATATTCTAATTTCGAAATCTTCGTATGTTTTGATTATTGAATACTTATACCCTTCTATCCTATTACTACTTTTATAAAGATAAATTTGACTACCTAAAAAAAGTACAAAAATAAGACCTAAAATTATTAAAAATGTTTTCATAAAATATTTTAATTTTAATTCTAAAAAAGTATCAGAATAAATTAGTTTTAATGTAAAATTTTAAAAAGTAATTCTTTCAAAATATCTTCATTAGATTGGCTGGCACCTACACCTTTACTTTTTACATCAGCGTCTCTTAAAAATGCAATTACTTGCGCAACTTTTCGCATTGGATAATTTCGTGCAGCTACAAAGTACTCATCAACAAAATAGGGATTTACACTCAAATTTTTAGCTACAGAATTTTTAGATTTATCTTTTAAACCATGAAACATTAGAAGTTGTGTGAAATATCCATTTAATAAAGAGATAGTCATTACTAACGGATTATTCTTAGGGTTTTCGGCAAAATAATTGATAATTCTATTCGCTTTTAATATTTGCTTCTCTCCTACTGCTTTTCTTAACTCAAAATTATTAAAGTCTTTAGAAATACCAATGTTATCTTCGATGTGCTTGTCATTAATAATAGTCTCTTTTGGCAAAACCAGCATTAATTTGTTTAGTTCATTAGATATTTTACTTAAATCAGTTCCTAAAAACTCGACTAACATTAAAGAAGCTTTAGGTTCAATTTTATACTGCTTTCCACTTAAGGTTCTGCGAATCCAGTCTGAAACCTGATTTTCATATAATTTTTTACTTTCAAAAATAAAACCTGTTTTAGCTATTGCCTTGTGTAACTTTTTGCGCTTATCTAACTTTTTATACTTATAATTTAAAACCAATACTGTAGTAAGTTGCGGATTCTCTGCATAAGAAACTAGTTTTTCTATATTTCTACTCAGATCTTGTGCCTCTTTGACAATTAGAACTTGTCTTTCTGCCATCATTGGGTAACGTTTAGCTGCCGCAACGATATCTTCTACTGTAGCATCTCTGCCGTACATTACCTGTTGGTTAAAGCCTTTTTCTGCTTCGTCTAGGATGTTCTCTTCTATATAATCAGAAATTTTATCTATATAATAAGGCTCATCACCCATTAAAAAATAGATTGGTTTTATATTCCCATTTTTAATATCTGAAACAATGTCTCTAATTTCGTTCATTTTATTACTTTTGACTAATGCAAAACCTCAATCTACCTAACTATAAATTCAAACTCAAAAGTAACGAAAATAAGACGCTTATTTTTGATATTTTAAGAAAAAAATATATGGTTTTAACTCCAGAAGAATGGGTGAGACAGCATTTTGTACATTTTTTAATTGAAGACAAGAAATACCCAACTTCTTTAATAGCGCTAGAAAAGCAATTAACTATTAACAATCGTAAAAAAAGAACAGACATTTTAATCTTCGATAAAGAAGGGAAACATGATATCATTGTAGAATGTAAAGCACCACATATTAAAATAACACAAGCAACGTTTGATCAAATTGCGCGTTACAATTTAAAACTAAAGGCAAACTACCTAATTGTTACCAACGGTTTAGATCATTTTTATTGTAAAATGGATTTTAAAAATGAAACATATATTTTCTTAAAAGATATTCCAGACTATAAATAAGCTAAACCCCCTCTTAAATCAGCTTATAAATACCTTTTTATAAAAGCAGAATTAAGAGAAGTTTAAAGAAAAACCGAGTTTTAAACTGTAAATTTACACCATTGAAAACAGCAATCGTCATATTAAATTGGAACGGACAAAAACTTTTAGAACAGTTTTTGCCTTCTGTCGTTAATTTTAGTTCAGAATTAGCTGATATTTATGTTGCAGACAACGCCTCTACAGATAGTTCTATAAAATATATCAAAGAATTTTATCCTTCAATAAAAATCATAGAAAATACCAGAAACGAGGGATATGCAAAAGGGTATAACGATGCTTTACATGCTGTTGATGCAGATATTTATTGTCTTTTAAACTCTGACGTGGAAGTAACAAAAGACTGGCTTAATCCCATTTTAAAAGTTTTTAAAACTGATAAAAACACAGCAGTAGTTCAACCAAAATTATTAGATTTTAAAGATAATAACAAATTTGAGTATGCTGGTGCAGCTGGTGGATTTTTAGATTTGTTTGGCTATCCTTATTGCAGGGGTCGTGTTTTTAATAACTTAGAGGACGATTCTGCTCAATTTAATGACATTTCTGATATTTTCTGGGCATCGGGTGCATGCTTATTTATTCGTTCTAAAATCTATCAACAAGTAGGTGGTTTAGACGAAGACTATTTTGCACATCAGGAAGAAATAGATTTGTGTTGGCGCGTACAAAACATTGGTTTTACAATAAAATATGTGGGTACTTCTACTGTTTTTCACGTTGGAGGTGCTACTTTGCAAGAAACCAATCCACAAAAAACGTATTTAAATTTTAGAAACAGTTTACTAAATGTGGTTAAAAATGTTCCTAAAAAATGGTTTTTATTCGTAATATTTTCCCGTTTAATTTTAGATGGAATTGCAGGTATAAAGTTTCTAGTTGAATTAAGGCCTGTTCATACCTTGGCTATTTTAAAAGCACATCTTAGTTTTTACAGTAACTTTTTTAAATTTTTAAAAAAACGAAAAAAACTTCAGAAGAAACAAAACTATAATTTACATACTAGTATTGTTTGGCAATATTTTATTTTAAGTCGAAAGAAATTTAAGAATCTTAAATAATTAAGAACTAACATTATAAAATATCTATATTTCCTTTTCCTTCTCTGATTACCGAAGGCTCTTCTGTTAAATCTATTACGGTAGAAGGCTCATTATCTCCATAACCACCGTCTATAACAATATCCACAAGGCCTTGCCACTTTTCGAAAATTAATTCAGGATCTGTTGTATATTCCAAGACATCATCTTCATCTCTAATAGAAGTAGAAACTATTGGATTGCCCAATTCTGCGACTAAAGTTCTGATAATATTATTATCTGGAATTCTAATTCCTACCGTTTTTTTCTTTTTAAATACTTTTGGCAAGTTATTACTACCCGGAAGAATAAAAGTATATGGCCCAGGTAATGCTCTTTTAAGAATTTTAAAAGTAGCCGAATCTATTTGTTTTACATAGTCTGAAAGATGACTTAAATCATTACAAATAAAAGATAAATTTGCCTTTTCTAATTGAACTCCTTTAATCTTTGCAATTTTTTCTAAAGATTTAGTTTTAGTAATATCACAGCCTAAACCATAAATAGTATCTGTAGGATAGATAATTAAGCCTCCTGATTGTAAAACTTTTACAACTCTGGCTATTTCCTTAGGGTTAGGGTTTTCATTATATAACTTAATAAACTCTGCCATACTATAAAAATACAAAAAAACTCAGTTTAATTTACAAACTGAGTTTTTTTAATAGGTGAAGGGTTTAATGTTAGGTCTTATCTACCAGTCTAAAACCTTCTCCATGAATATTTAAGATTTCCACTTTATCGTCTACTTTTAAGTACTTACGTAACTTTGCAATGTAAACATCCATACTTCTAGAAGTGAAATAGTTATCATCTCTCCATATTTTTGTTAACGCCAATTCCCTTGGCATTAAATCGTTTTTATGAATTGTTAACATTCGTAATAATTTACTTTCTTTTGGAGACAATTTAATTGGCTCACCATCTTTACCTACCGAAAGATGACGGAGCTTCGAATTAAAAAAGAAACCACCAACAGTAAACTCAAACTGCTCATTCTCTGGAGAGCTATCTGTTTCCTTACGTTGTAAAATTGCTTTAATTTTATATAATAAAACTTCCGAATCGAAAGGTTTGTTTAAATAATCATCTGCACCAACAGAATATCCTTTTAAAACATCTTCTTTTAATGTTTTTGCTGTTAAAAAAATAATTGGAACTTCTTTATTTGTCACTCTAATGTCTTGCGCTAATGAAAAGCCATCTTTCCTAGGCATCATTACATCTAAAATACACAAATCATAATCACTATTCTTAAACATTATAAGACCTTCTATACCGTCTTTAGCATGTGTTACATTGTAATCATTCAATGCTAAATAATCTTTTAAAACCGTACCAAAATTTGGATCATCTTCTACTAATAAAATTTTTTTACTTCCCATTTTTTTATTTTTTTAAATTAAAGGTAATTTGACGATAAACGTGCTTCCTATTCCTTGTTCACTCTCTACAAAAACAGTTCCGTGATGTTTATCGACAATTTCTTTTACATATGCCAAACCTAATCCATGACCCTTAACGTCATGAATATTTCCTTTCTGTTCTCTATAAAATTTATTAAAAACTTGTTTCTGTACTGCTTTGTTCATTCCTATTCCTGAATCTTTTATTTTTAAAATAAAAAATTTAGGAGTGCTTTCCGTATATATTTCAATTTTTGGTGCACCCTGAGAATACTTTATGGCATTTTCTAACATATTTACCACAATATTGGTTAGATGAAATTGATTCCCTGGTAATTCTGATTCTAGGGCTTCTAAATGAGTTTCTATTTTACCATCTCTATCCTCAGACAATAAACTTACATGTCTAATTGCATCTTCTATAGTATCATGTAAATCAATAGTTTCTGTATTTAAATCTATTTGATTTTTTTCTAACCTAGAAATTCTTAATACGTTTTCTACTTGAGAATGCATTCTCTTATTTTCCTCTCTAATCATCTCTACATAACGCAAAACTTTAGCGTCATCACCTAAAATTTTAGGATTCTTAATAGAGTCTAAAGCAAGATTTATGGTTGCAATAGGAGTCTTAAACTCATGCGTCATGTTATTTATAAAATCAGTTTTAATTTCAGATATTTTCTTTTGTCTAATTAGCTGAAATAAAGAACTAGAAAAAGCTATAATTATAATAAAAATAAAAAATAAAGAGAGCAACAAAATACTTGAAATTCCTGACAAAATATGCTCATTTTCTCTTGGAAAAGAAATATTTAAATAATAGCTAGCTTTGCCTTCAGTATCGCGAAAAAGCGGATAAGGGAAACTCTCTTTAGTGTTAATAGTATAATAACCCGATTTTAACTTTGTAGCCAAACCATCGGCACTGTAGACACCATATTTAAAGTCTAAATTGATATTTCTTTTAATTAACTCCTCTTTAATAGTTTTGTTTAAGACATTATTACTAATTCTATCATGAATTGGTTTTAAGCTTTTAGAACTTGTAAATGCGTCTTCCATATACGATTTTTCCAAATCTGTATACCTCTTTATAAATGAATATTTTTTTACATCTATACTAGGAAATAAGTTTTCTGCGCTTTTGTACCTTGTTGCAATAGAGAAATCTTTCTTACCTGTAATTCTCTTTAAAATAATAGAATCATTATCTAAAAAATCTGCAGGTAATTTAAAATTTTCCTCTAAAAAAGTGCTTCCAAGTGTTATTTTCTCTTTTGTAACTGTATCAATTTGCTCAATTAAAAAGCTTTTTAGTTCTGCTTTGTCTGCAAAACCCTTTACATCTACAAAACTTTTTAGTTTCTTTTCAAATTCTGCACGCTCTCTTTCATTTACTTTTTCTGTAGCTGCACCTAAAGACTTTTGAACATCATTTTTAAATTGAGCCTTCTTACTTTCTAATGCATTATTGATCCAATACAGTTGAACAGCGATGATTCCTATCAAGGAAATACTCATTAACAATATGATAAGAATAAACATTTTTTTACGCACGAATCAAATTTACTACTTTAATTAGTTGTAATTATTGATTAGAACATAAATTAACAGTTATATTAAAATTTTATGACTTATTTAACAAAAACAATGAGCTTTATAAAATAGTAAGCGCTTTTTCTGTTAAAATATTATGAATCTTTAGAACTGATTTTTTAGTATCTTGAATTGCATAATTAAGTATAATATAGTTAGAAAAAAGTAATTTTTTATCTTCTTTCCACTGACTATTAATTCTGCTTAAAACTTCCTCTCTAGAAGTCTTATCTCTGTCGATAACTCTTTTTATTCTCTCTTCTTTATCTAAAAAGACAGAAATTACAAAATCGCATTGCTCGGAACTATTGCTCTCAAACAAAATAGCACTTTCATATAAAACATATGCTTTATCAGTATTCCTAGCAGCAAAATCTTGAAAATGCTTCTTAACTTCAGGGTGCATAATATTGTTTAAAATTGTTAACTTTTCTTTACTTTCAAAAACTGTATTTGCTAGATACTGTCTATTTAATTCATTATTTTTATATGTTTCCTTGCCAAAAGCTTGTAATAACTGAATTCTAATTACCTCTGACGAATTCATGATTTTCCTAGCCTCTATATCTGCAATATAAACTGCAACTGAATCAAGTTTTTCAAAAACTTCAGCCACTGTTGTTTTTCCGCTGCCAATACCTCCTGTTAAGCCAACTATCATTTTAATTCTGAATTAAAAAATTTATTTCATTCGGTATTAGCTTATAGCTCTTTATCTCTGATGATGCACGAATTACCTTAGGTATTAAATATCCCAATCTATTAGATGCAGACATCGCGTAATCGCATTCAATTTGAAAAGAATTTTCATCTATTTTATTAAAACTAGACAAACCAACAATATAAGTAACTTGTACTTTTTTGTTTAGGGTATTAATTGTAATACCCCCCGGTACGTTAATAATTTTAAAAGGAACATTCAAAATACCCTCTGTGAATTTTTCTATTTTTCCAGAAATAGTAACTTCTTTAATATTAAACTTTAAATTATTAACTCCTTCGGGTACCTTAACAGCAACCTTTCTTACAAAATCTGCCTTTACATCTTCAAAAACAATTGGTTCAAGTTCTATATTCTTAATTTTTGAAATGTAATTTTCTGGTCCAGAAACTAGAATACTATCTGGTTTTAAACTAATTTGTTCTGAAAGATCATATCCAATATGATAGCTGATTTTTAAGTTTGACTTTATAGCAAGTTTCTTTGTTACTAAACTTCCTAGTTCCACAAATAAAGTATCTTTAATAATTTCTTGCAAACTAACCCCAGAAGGTAATTGTCTTTTAATACTTTGCTTTTTGCTTTTCAAAAGTAAGTAATAGGTAGTTCCCTTTTTATTAATTAATGTATTTAGATTAATTAGTAAACTTTTGGTATTAAAACGTGTTCTTAAAATCTTAAATCCGTTTGTTTTAACAACAATTTCTAACTCTTTTGTCTGGTTGGCTAGCAATAATTTATTTTGGGAAATTTCACCATATTTTATAGGAAAACTTATGGTAGTTGTGTATTCTTTAGAAAGCGTTATGAGCAACCATATTAGTATGGAAGCTAACAAAAAGCTAATAAACGTTTTGGGTATTTTTTTTTTAGATTTCAAAAGAAATTTTTAGATTCTGCAATTTACATAAAAGAGAGCAAACAAAAAAGTGAGTATTATCTTAAAGAAAATACTCACTTTTAAAATATTGTGGAAATTAAATTACTTCTTTTTAGTTGGAACTAAATATTTTTTACTCAATTCCATAGAAATTGCAGAGCGCTCAAATTTAATTTTCCCAGCTCCTGTATCTATTGTTATCGTATTATCTGTGTTATTTACTTCAGAAATTTTTCCATGAATACCACTAGAAGTAACTACTTTAGTACCTGATTTAATTTCAGTTTGAAAAGCTTTCTCTTTCTTTTGACGGTTCATTTGTGGTCTTATCATGAAAAAATATAAGACTAAAAGCATTGCCAACAAAGGTAACATACTTGCTAAATTACCCGAATCGAATTGTAAAAAAATTGAGTTAAACATTCTATTTATTTTGCTTTAGGTGTTACAGAACCTCTTAGTGTTAAAACTTCTCTACCAGATTCTGTATTGGCAGTTAAAGTTACTGTTTTCATTTGTCTATTTGGTTTACCCGAAGTATTAAACTTCACAGCAATATCACCCGTTTCCCCTGGCTTTATAGGTGCCTTTGGCCAAACAGGTACTGTACAACCGCAAGAACCAGTTGCATTAGTAATCACTAAATCTGTTGTACCAGAATTAGTTACCTTAAAAACTGTTTCTACAATTTCACCTTCATTGACAGTACCAAAATCATACTCTTTTTTATCAAAAGAAATAGAAGCCACTCCTTGTTTAATTTCAGCATCTCTAGTTTTTGCAGTATCTAAATTTTGCTTATTAACTTTGGTTGATGCTTTACCATCTGCACAGGAAATAATAAAGTTTGTTGCTAATAAAAAAGCGAATAATATTGTTATTTTTTTCATTTTGGGATGTATTTATTTTGTAAAAATAATAAATTAATATTTAATCTTAAAATTTAAAGAAGACCTCTTCCTATTTTAACTATTTTTTTATTTGCCACAAATTCTTTAGAAATTTTATCTAAAACTCCGTTTATAAAATAACTGCTTTTTGTAGTTGAATAATCTTTCGAAATCTCTATATATTCATTAATTGTTACTCTTGTTGGTATAGATGGAAAATTTATAAATTCGGTAATAGACATTTTAATTAAAATCATATCTATCTCTGCTATTCTATCCGTTTCCCAATTTGGTGTTTTTTCAGCTATATCTTTTTCGTACTCTGCTTGCTTTAAAACTGTTTTTCTAAATAAATCAGATACAAAGTCTTCATCATCTTTATCTTTATATAAAGAACCCAGAACGAATAAACCATTTGCTTTTTGCTTGCTTAACGTCTTTACAACCCAAGTATTTACGAAAGGGATATCATCTACCCAAGAAATTAACGTGTCTTCATAATATTCTGCTAACTTTTCGTTAGGTGCAATAATCTCTTTGAAAAAACCTACTATAAAAGCCTTGTCTAATTTAAACGAATTTTCCTCTGAAGCTAAGTAATTCTTATATAAATCGCTCTTTAGCAATTCTTCAAAAATAATTTTAACATATTCATTATTCTCTTCCCAATTGTTTAAACTATTCAACTCAATATAACCCTCTATACTTACACTTTGTGCAATAGCTGCAATTACTTTATTGTCAATAAATTTTGTATTGGGTTTTAAATCTAAAGTTGTAGCCAATATTTTCTTCTTAGAAAGCGCCATTTTCTTTGCGGCTAACTTCTGAACTTCTACTATTAATTGAAGGTTTAATACATAGAGATCAAACATTTTTAAAATACTATGTTTTAAGAACTTTTCTTCTCTTATAATGTCATCGTTATGAGACTGTAATATTGCATACACAGACTGCATTACTTTAACTCTAATATGTCTTCTGTTAATCATTTTTGTAAAGAACTTAATGTAATAAATAGATTATTTTCCTATAATTGAAAGGCAAAAATACTATTATTTTGTTTCTAAACGAACATCATTTAGAATTCTTTTTATGATTTTTTTAAAGTAGAACAGATTAGAGTAACTCTAGAAAAATTTAGTTTTTAAATGTATCTTCGTGCTTTATAAAACATCATTTTTTTAATCAAATATTCCACTTGAAAGCTCTAAAATATATCAATAAATACTTTTTAAAATATAAATGGCGATTATTAATTGGTATTTTAATAACTATTCTGTCAAAATTATTAGCACTTAAAGTTCCACAAATTGTAGGCGACTCTTTAAATATTGTTGAAAATTACCAAGACGGAAAAATTACAGATATAAAAGCTGTAGAGGAAGAACTATTAGTTAATGTCCTTTTAATTATAGGTGTTGCTGTGTTAGCTGGTTTTTTTACTTTTTTAATGAGGCAAACTATTATTGTTACCTCTAGACTAATTGAATTTGATCTAAAAAATGAAATCTATCAACAATACCAAAGGTTATCACTTAATTTTTATAAAAAGAACAGGACAGGAGATTTAATGAATCGTATTTCTGAGGATGTTTCTAAGGTTCGAATGTATGTTGGTCCAGCCGTAATGTACAGTATGAATATGATTGTACTTATTTTTGTTGGTTTTACACAAATGATAAACATCGATGTAAAATTAACAATGTACACGTTACTTCCCTTCCCTATTTTATCTATTTCAATTTTTACTTTAAGTAAAGTAATTCATAAAAGAAGTAGCATTGTGCAAGAATACTTATCTAAACTAACCACTTTTAATCAAGAATTTTTCTCTGGTATTAGTGTTGTGAAATCGTACGGTATCGAAAATTCTATTATTAAAGATTTTGATGAAATTGCTGACAAAAGCAAAGAAAAAAACATTCATCTTCAAGAAGCGAATGCTTTATTTTTCCCTTTAATGGTGCTACTAATTGGATTAAGTAATATTATTGTAATTTATATTGGAGGCCAGCAATATATTAATGATGAGATTCAAATAGGGACTATAATTGAGTTTATGCTATACGTTAACATCTTAACTTGGCCCGTTGCAGTTATTGGCTGGGTTACATCTATGATGCAGCAGGCAGAGGCCTCTCAAGTAAGAATTAATGAATTTTTAAACCAAGTGCCAGAAATACAAAATTACAATACAGCACCAACCTTATTAAAAGGGAAAGTAAATTTTAAAGACGTTACTTTTACATATGATGACACTAATATTACCGCATTAAAGAACATTACTTTTTCTGCAGAAGTTGGAGAAACTGTTGCCTTTTTAGGTAAAACGGGTTCTGGTAAATCTACAATTATAGAATTAATAGCTCGATTGTACGACACAAAACAAGGCACTATTTCTCTAGATGACCAACCTATTGAAACAACGAATTTAAACGACATAAGAAATCAGATTGGTTTTGTGCCGCAAGACCCATTCTTATTTTCTGAAAGTATTGGTAACAATATAAAATTTGGTAAAGAGGAAGCTACAAACGAAGAAATTATACAGGCAGCAAAAAATGCAGTCGTACATGAAAATATTATTGAATTCCCTAATGGGTATCAAACAATCTTAGGCGAACGCGGAGTTACGCTTTCTGGTGGTCAAAAGCAACGCGTTTCTATTGCTAGAGCAATTATTAAAAACCCTAAAATATTAATTTTTGATGATTGTTTATCTGCTGTTGATAACGAGACAGAAGAAAGAATACTAACTAATTTAAAGCAAGTATCTAAAAATAAGACAACTTTTATAATTAGCCATAGGGTCTCTTCTGCAAAAAATGCAGATAAAATAATTATTTTAAATGCAGGTGAAATAATTCAGCAAGGCACTCATAATCAACTAATAACAACAAAAGGTTATTATAAAGATTTATACGAACAGCAACTTTTAGAAAAAGAAAATTAATCTTTAACATTGCTACGTAAAATATTTTGTTAGATTTGTTATCACAAATTAATTGTATAACTACTATTTAAAAAGAGCATGGCAGAGAGAGTTGAACAGGAAGAAATTTTTTCACAGGTATTAAGAGCTGGAAGAAGAACGTATTTTTTTGATGTAAGAGCAACAAAAGCAGACGACTATTATTTAACAGTAACAGAAAGTAAAAAATTCACGCATGATGACGGTACTTTTCATTATCAAAAACATAAAATCTACTTATACAAAGAAGATTTTACGGACTTTCATGAAATGCTAAAGAAAGCTACGGACTACATTATCAACGAAAAAGGTAATGAAGTAATTAGCGAACGTCATCAAAAAGACTTTAAAAAAGAAGAAACAATAACTACTTCAGAGGATTTAGAAAATCCTTCAACTGATAGTTTTACTGATATTTCTTTTGACGACATATAAAAATAGTAGATTCTTGTTAAAATATATTTTTTAGAATAAGAAAATATTAACAAGAAAAGATTTTAATTCAATTTTACACAAAGAAAAACCGCGAACTTACTGTTTGCGGTTTTTTATTTTTATGCGAAGCGATTAGTATCGATAAATTATAACATTCGCTTCATTGTTTTAGCTTTAGAAACGGTTTCCTCCCATTCATTTGAAGCATTACTGTCTTTTGTTATACCCCCACCAACAAATATAGTTGCTTTATTATTTTGAATACGCATACAACGGAGATTTACAAAAAGAGCTGAACTTTTGACAGTATCCTTAGAATCTTGTAGGTTTAATTCGCCTAAAAAACCGGTATAAAAACTTCTGTCATAATTTTCATTTTCAAAAAGAAACGTTCGAGCTAATTCTCGTGGCAAACCACACACTGCCGGTGTTGGATGCAATGCTCTAATTAGCTCTTCTAAGCTAGAACTAATGTTTAAATCTCCAGAAACTTTCGTTCTTAAATGCAGTAAATTTCCAGCTTTTACAGTTTCCGTTTTGTCTGTATTTAAATTTCCAGCAATATCTACTAATTGATTCTCGATAAAATTGGTAACTAATAGTTGTTCTTCTAATTCTTTAGACTTCCAAATTAGAGGTTTGTTTTGAATATCTACTTGTGTTCCTGCTAAAGACATTGTTTTAAAGCTAGTTCCTTCTATGTTTAAAAGTGTTTCTGGTGTTGCACCCAGCCACAAACCTACCAACGGATGAAACCACACATATACAAATGCATTTTTATATGAAGACAATAGTTTCTTATACAATTCTACCAAATCAAACTCACTTATATCTAATAACTCTTCTCTAGAAACTACTACTTTTTGTAGTTCATGAGTTTTTATTTTTTCAAGTGCTTTTTTAACAATTTTAATATGTTTTTCTTTAAATAAGTTATCAGGTTTTAAAATTGTGTCCTTTAAAATACACTCTTCTAACTGCAATTCCTCAGACATCATAAGAGATTTTTCTTCTGAAAATATAATTGCTTTCTCATCACTACTAAAAGGTGCAAATACAAATCCTTTTTCCTCAAAATTAGACACAAAACTGAGTGCTATATCTTCCATGAAAAAAGCAGATACATTGTCCGTATTTGGCTTATGATAAGCTACAAAAGGTAATTTACTAGAATAATGGGTTTTAATTTTATCAAAAAGACTCTTCAAAATTCTAAATTTATTTTTTGGGAATACTTAAAACAATATTGGTCATTTTAGCTATAGAAATTAGCGTATTTTCTTCATCAACAATTCTAACCTCCCACAAATGCGTTGTTCTACCTTTATGTATATTCCTAGCAGTAGCAAAAACGACTCCTTCTCGCTTACTTTTAATATGATTTATAGACAATTGAATTCCATTTACAAATTGTAAATCGTTATCAATAAAAAAATTTGAAGCGGCACTACCTACGCTCTCTGCTAAAGCCGCTGTTGCACCTCCATGTAATTGACCATAAGGTTGATGAACACTAGAATTAACAGGCATTTTTGCCGTTAAATAATCTTCACCAATAGCAATGTATTCAATATCAAGAGTTTCCATAAGCGTACCTTTAGATCGCTCGTTAAATGTCAATAAAGTAATAGTTTTGTCCATAATCGATTCTTTAATATGTAAAAATACGTATAAAAAATTGTATTTTTGTGCCTGATAAGATAAAGCATGCCATGTACAAAATACGCGTAATTTTAGACACTAAAGAAGATGTAATTAGAACAATTTTAGTTGATAGCGACTTAAATTTAGAAGACTTACACCTAACAATTGCTAAATCATTTGGTTTTAAAGGCCAAGAAATGGCATCTTTTTATAGAACAGATAATGAATGGGCTCAAGGTGAGGAGATTCCATTATTTAACATGGAAGAAGTTGGAGAAGGTATTTCGATGAAAACGTGTCTTTTACAAGAAACATTGCCATCAGTTAACGATAAACTTATTTATGTTTATGACTTTTTAAATCTTTGGACGTTCTATGTGGATGTTATTGAGATTTCTGAAGATAAAAAAGAAGGTTTACCACAGATTATTCTTACCGTTGGAGAAGTTCCTACAGAAGCTCCCGAAAAAGAGTTTGTTGCAGAAAAATTAGATGACGGTTTTGGTGTTGAAGAAGATGCCGATGATGAGTTTGGGAGCTTTGACGATTTCGATTATAATGAGTATTAAAAAATTGTAATTATCATTTAGTTTATAGACTTTTAACTATCCAAACTTAATGTATAATAAATAATATTTTTTATAAATTATTTACTTACACATAAAATAATAAAACACTTTTTTAGTAACAAAATTGTAAATTAGTCGTCTTAATAATCATAACGAACTAAATACAATTTCTTTGGACACTATCTTAACTCTTAAAAACCTAGATAAAAAATACGGCTCCGTTCATGCAGTAAACAATCTTTCCTTTGACATAAAAAAAGGAAATATTTACGGAATATTAGGTCCAAATGGAAGCGGAAAATCTACTACTTTGGGCATTATATTGAACGTTGTAAACAAAAGTTCTGGTAATTTTTCTTGGTTTAATGGTAAATTATCTACCCATGAAGCTTTAAAAAAGGTAGGTGCTATTATAGAGCGCCCTAACTTTTACCCTTACATGACCGCAGTTCAGAATTTAAAATTAATATGCAAGATTAAAGAGATATCCGCAGAGATAATTGATGAAAAATTAAAAACTGTAAATCTTTACGAGAGGAAAAACAGTAAATTTAGCACCTTTTCTTTAGGCATGAAACAGCGTTTGGCAATTGCATCTGCTTTGCTAAATGATCCTGAAATCTTAATATTAGATGAACCTACAAATGGCTTAGACCCTCAAGGAATTCATGAAATTAGACAAATTATAACTGAAATTGCGAGCAAAGGAACTACTATTCTATTAGCCTCTCACCTATTAGATGAAGTAGAAAAGATTTGTTCTCATGTAATCGTTATTAGAAACGGAATAAAACTTTATAGCGGCAGCGTTGATGAAATGACGGCATCTAAGGGATTTCTTGAACTAAAAATAGAGAAAGATGAAGAAAAACTTTTAGCAGCACTCGAATTGCATCCATCAGTAAAAAAAGTAGTAAAAAATCATGAAATAATCATTGCTGATTTAAGGGATGATATTTCAGCAACAGAAATGAATACTTTTCTTTTCGAAAAAGGCCTTTTCTTAAGTCATTTGGTAAAACGTAAGCCAAGTTTAGAACAACAATTCTTAGATTTAACAAATAATAACTAACCTTTTAATTTTTATAGTTAAATCTCTAGCAGTATTAAACTATTTAAAAAACAATAAAAACATAAGAATATGTTGAGATTACTAACCATAGAGTTTCATAAATTAAAGCACAATAAGGCCAGTAAAATATTATCATTAATTTATTTTGGTTTACTTATTTGTATCGCGTTAATAGCGGCAATAAAGTTTGATGTTGGACCTATTAAATTTCATTTAGCTGAAATGGGGATTTTTAACTTTCCTTATATCTGGCATTTTAACACCTATGTGGCTGCTATTTTAAAATTCTTTCTCTTACTAGTGATTGTTTCTATGATGGCGAATGAATACAGCTACAAAACCTTAAAACAAAACTTAATCGATGGTTTGAGTAAAAAAGAATTTATACTCTCTAAATTTTATACGGTTGTTGCATTTGCGTTAGCATCTACATTTTTTGTTTTTATTACCTCTCTAACTTTAGGGCTAATCTATTCAGATTACAATGAATTTGCTATTATAACTTCAGACTTAGCCTATCTTTTCGCATTTTTTATAAAATTAATAGGATATTTTTCTTTTGGTTTATTCCTTGGTATTCTTGTTAAAAGGTCTGCCTTTGCAGTTGGTGCAATGCTTGTTTGGTATTTTATAGAATGGATAATTTTCGGCATTTTAGGCTGGAAATTTGTTTCTTGGGAGACAGCACAAAGTATTAAAAACTTCTTACCATTAGAAGCAATGTCTAATTTAATAAAAGAACCAGGTTCTAGACTTGGCGCAGTTAGATCTATTGCCAACCAAATAGGCGAAACTTTTACTAAAACGTATGCCGTAGAATTTTCTACCATTGCAATTGTATCTACTTGGACGCTTATCTTTATTTATTTATCTCTAACCTTGTTAAAAAAGGGGGACTTATAATAATTTTAATATATTTGATCTTATTTATATATAATTCACACTCCAATATTAAATGCAACAAAAACAGCTTCTTTTTATTACTTTTTTTTTAGGTATATTTTTAACAACTTTTGCTCAATTGAGTAAAAAACATTTTATACCCCCACTAACCTATGCAGAAGAAGGTAATGCAAACCCAGAAAACCAATATTTTTATATTTCTACACCCAGCACACAAAATGTTAGTTTTACAATAAAACAAATAGGTTCAAATGATGATATTACAGGATCAGTTTCAAGCACTGCACCTCAAGAAATATTTATAGGTAATGGTGATAGTCAACTCTTTGTAGATTCTAGAACTACAAGTATTGTTCAAAATAATAAAGGATACATTATTGAAGCAAATGATGTTATTTATGTTTCTATACGGGTTTTAGCAGGTAGCAGCGCCCAGGCTGGAGCTTTAGTTAGCAAAGGATCATCTGCTTTAGGCACCACTTTTAGAGCAGGAATGTTTACCAATGAAAATCCGCAAACAAATTATCTAAACTTTATTTCTGTAATGGCTACAGAAAACAACACCTTAATAACTTTTGATGATTTACCAGCAGGAATACTTATAAAAAATTATACAGGAACTTTACCAATTTCAAATATCTCTTTAAACGAAGGAGAAAGTTATATTGTTGCAACAAATGCTGCTGACAATAGTATTAATAGAGATGCATTAATTGGTACTTTAATTACTTCAGACAAACCCGTTGTAGTAAACACAGGTTCTGCAAATGGTAGTTTTCACAATGGTGGTGCAAGAGATTATGGAATAGATCAAATTGTAGGTCTTGATAAAGTAACTGTAGTAAACAAAACTGGAGCTGAATATATTTTTGTGAAAGGTGGCGGAAATGATGGCTGGGAAAATGTATTAATTGTTGGACATGAAGACAATACCACAATAAATATTAATGGAAAAGGAGTCATTAAAACCATAAATGCAGGAGAATATTATTTAATTGAAGGGGCCGAATACAATACTAATGGAAATATGTATGTACAAACTTCTAAACCCGCTTTTGCATACCAAGGAATTGGAGCAAATGGTAGTGAGGCAAATCAAAGTTTATTTTTTGTACCCCCTTTAAGTTGCGAAAATAGAGGAAAAGTAGATAACATTCCAAATATAGAAAGAATTGGAAGTATTATTTTCTCAGGAGGAATCACCATTGTTACTAACAAAAATGCTACTGTAAATATTAATTCACAACCAATAGCAAACTTTACCACTTTTGGACCCTTTGACGTAGATGGAAACGCAAATTACGTCACTTATAAAGTAACTAATTTAACGGGACCTATTTCTATAGATAGTAGTGATGAGTTGTATTGTGCTTATTTTAATCAAAATGGTTCTGCAACTTCTGGTAGTTTTTATTCGGGATTTCCTTCTGCTCCAGAAATTAATTTTGAAACTACAGTTTCAACTTTAGGAAATTGTATTCCAAATTTAACTTTAGATGCTGCTAATATAGAGTTGTTTGATAGTTTTAAATGGTATTATTTTAATGAGAACACTTCGGAATGGGAAGAAAAAAGTTCTGATATCAAATATAAACCCATAGCATCAGAACCCGGAGGATACAAGTTAATAGGCATTGTAGATTGTACAGGTGCTGCTTTTGAATCACAAATAATTCCAGTGAGTTTATGTCCAGATGATTTAGATAATGACTTAATTATTGACAATGTTGATGTAGATTTAGACAATGATGGTATCTTAAATTGTGATGAATCTAAAGGAAATACAAGTATCGATTTTACCGATCCTAATTTTCCTGTTATTAATTTCATAGATGGTTCTTCAGATAGCTCTTTTATTTCTCCAGTTATAACACAAATTGGCACTTCTAGCATATCAGGAGATGGTACAAGTAATTTAAATTCTACAGTAAACGCTGGAGCTGGATCAGAATTAGAATATATTCTTAATTTTACTGAAGCCTCCAATATAGAAATAACGCAAAACACTTCAACAACACACTCTAATGTAACCGGAGAAATATTTATTTTAAAGATAGGACCAAATACAAAAAATATTACTCTAATTGATACTGATAATATATTATTAATTGATACTGATTTTGATGATGTTTATGAAACGGGTATCACTAATTTTTCATCTGCAGAAATTCATTTTAAATTTAATCCCACACCAAGCGGATCAACTCCCTATAAACTAGTTGCTAATAGTGTAAATCAACTAATTTTTAAGCACCTATTAAATAATACTATAGATAATTCTACTTTTAATGGAAACCTTATCCTAACTTGTTTTGGAATTGATAGCGATAATGATGGAATTGAAGATGCATTTGACGCAGATAGTGATAATGATGGTATTCCTGATATTATAGAAGCTCAAGGAATACCTGTTTCACTCTCTGGATCAGATACTAATTTAGACGGACTTGATGATGTGTTTACTTCAATTGTTACCCCTATAGATACTGATTTAGATAATGTTCCAGATTACTTAGATTTAGATGCAGACAATGACGGGGTTTATGATTTATGGGAAGCAGGTCATCCTCTTCTAGATGTAACAATAACCGATGGACAAATAGATGATGTTGATTTAAATATTGGTATTAATGGGTTAGATAATAGATTAGAAACGGCACCTGATAATTTTATTTTAAACTACACAATTTCTGATCCTGACGGTGATGATAGTCTTTTTAGTTATTTAGATCTTGATAGTGATGGAGATAATTGCTCTGATATTATTGAAGCTGGATTTTTAGACCCTGATAATGATGATTTAATTGGTATATCTCCAGTTACTGTCGATGACAAAGGGAGAGTTATTGGCATACCAGATGGCTATACAAGACCTAATTCTGATTATAACACATTTGCTCCTATTTTAATAAACACTCCTTTTGACGATGTTGCTTTTTGCGAGGCATCAACATCAACCATTACAATAGATTCTACTGCAGATACTTTTCAATGGGAAGTTAGTAGTGACGGAGGAATAAACTGGGCAAATGTTACAGATGATGCCACAACATATAGTGGTGCTACAACTAAAGATTTAGAAATTTCAAATCTTCAGCTATCCTTTGATGATAATCTATATCGAGTATTTTTACAAAGAGCAGGAAATAGTTGTGATGACATCTCCAATGCAATTATATTATCAGTAAAACAGTTGCCAATAATTTTTGATGGAGTAATTGATCAATGTATTGTTCCTGGTGATTTAAACCCTACCATAAATCTAACCACTGCTGAAATTGGTTTGAATAGTTTGTCTATACCCGATCTTACCTTTGAATACTTTGAAGATATTGCTGGATTTACTCCTATTACCAACCCTACTTCTTACTCCGTGATAAGTTTTAAAAATGAAGAGCAAAAAGTTTATGTTAGAGCAATCTCTGAAGGCTGTGTTAGTGATGTGGTTAAATTAGATCTTAATATTGCAGAAGTTTCCGATACTTCTTTTAATGATACTGTAGCTATTGAGTGTGATGATTTTTTAGACGCAAAAGGTGATAATACTCCTAGTAAAAATGATGATACGGATAACATCACAAATTTCACTTTAAATAAAACTACCCTTGAAAGTAAGATTTATGCTTCTGGTGGTGGCGTAATTCCTAATTCAGATATATTTTTCTATGAAAGCATATCGGATAGAAATAATAATAAATTTATACCTGATATTGGCAATTATAGAAATGACCCAACAAATATTGATATTACAGATATTCCTGGAATTGGAATAAGCTTCCCAATATATTATAAAATCCTGAGCACCATTAATAATGACTGTCAGGGTATTGGTCAATTTTAT